>NPIE01001402.1_pt1 | contig 670196 bp, 531 predicted proteins | sample 8637661 | NCBI WGS metagenome assembly NPIE01 (sample SAMN07420842, study PRJNA396082) | bioreactor metagenome | isolation source: sample BA12 brine-fed electro-methanogenic bioreactor BA | place: Japan: Kochi | collected 2016-12-09
TGGGTCGGGGCGAGCGTGGGCATGTCACCCAGCCTCCACTGCGGGCCTTCGGCCCTCTGGTCGGGATGACGATGGTGGGACATGCTACGCGGGCCACAGGGTCTGCCACAGAGGGCACAGAGGGCACAGAGGTAACCCGGAACTGGCCCGCATCTCTGAAAGCGTGCCGGACAGGATCACCGTTCTCACGAGGGCCTGCCCTTCACAAGTCGCCAACACGAATAGAACAGCGTGAACAAAAGTGCATACATCGCCATCCAAGCAGCCGCGAAAGCACGGCGACCGCTGGCTGCAATCTCTTGTGCGCCCGGCGTCTCGGAGATGCGCCTCTGCACGAAAGTCAAGAACAGCCCGATTACGGCATATAGAATCACCAGTCCGGTCGCCACGGCCAGCCATGGCGGAGACGCCTTGTGCAGACAGGCATTGAAGGACTTGCGGGGTTCGCCGGCACGGGCGGTCCTCTCGGTAATGCACCATATCAGAAACAACGCGGGCACCCCGAGATGAAGCGGCAACGTCAACGCGGCTGGCGGGTTCCCCACCCCAAGCAGGCCCAGCACATGCAGCGCCAGACTCAATACGAAACCCACAAGCGAAATGCCCGCCGGTATGAGCATTCTACTCCCCATACGTGACCCCAAGTCATACCCCGGAAAACCGCTTCCCAACAGCGGGTCGGACACGCTGTGCCCAAGCCGTCCTTGTTGTCCAACCGGCACAAGAGTAGCTGGAATCTGGCGCGGATGTCAACACGGCAACCGCTGATTCCACGCGACGAGTGCGAGGGGCCCGGCTAAAACAGCATCGACTCAGCGAAGGCCATCTGGAAGTCGGGCCGGTGGGCGATTTCGACGTACTTAATGCGTCGAGCCAGCTCGACCGCCCGCCGGCGACACGAACGATTGACCAGACTCATCGACGCCCCGGCCAGGGCGGCATTGCCCACGAAGTGAATCCGCTCCTCGGCCACCGGCGGCAACAGCCCGATCCGCAGGGCGCTGGCACGGCGAATGTAGTTGCCGAACGCCCCGGCCAGCAGCACCGCGTGCAGTTCCGCCACCTTCAGGCCCGCCTCGCCCAGAAGCAGCTCGGCCCCGGTGCGGATGGCCCCCTTGGCCAGTTGCACCTCGCGAATGTCCCGCTGCGTGAGCAGCACGCGGCCCGCGACGTTGGCCGGGCCTCCGGCTATGACAAACGCTGGCTGGCCATTGTGCACGACTCGGCGGAATCGAATATCCTGCGACATCGACTCGGGCAGTTCGTCATCCTCCAGGAACCGGCCCGATGCGTCGAGCACCCCGGTTTCCAGCATCACGGCCACGGCGTCGATCAGGCCGCTGCCGCAGATGGTCCGGGCGGCAACGCCCCCGATCACGTCCACCTCCACCCGGCCATCGATCACCTCCACCGACTGAATCGCCCCATCGACGGCCCGGCTGCCCTGGCCGATCCGTGCCCCCTCCAGGGCGGGTCCGGCGGCGCAACTGGCCGCGAGCATCCGCCCGCCGGCCTTGAGCAGCAACTCGCCGTTCGTCCCGATGTCCACAACCAGCGTGTTTTCGTCCAGGTCGTCCAGCCCCACGGCCAGGGCGACGGCCGTCGTGTCGGCCCCGACAAAACCGGCAATGTTCGGCAGCACGACCACCCGCGCCCCCGGCGCGGCCTTGATCCCCAACGAGGCAGCCGCGCGGTCCTGCATTTCCAGCGTGTGGGCGTGATACGGCGCCTGACCCAGCGACGCCACAGGCAGCCCCACGAGCAGATGCCCCATCGTCGTATTGCCCGCCACGAGGACTTCGTACACGCGTTCGCGGGAAACGTGCGCCTCGCCGCAAGCCCGGCCCAGCAGATCATCCAAGCAACCCGTCACGACCGACTGCAACGCCTCCCGGCCCGCCGGCTCGCCGGCATGGTGGATCCGGCTGACGACGTCATCACCATAGCGGATCTGCGGGTTGGCCTCGGCGACCGTCGCCAGAACGTGGCCCGACTGCAGATCGTGCAGGCGGCCGACGATCGTCGTCGTTCCCAGGTCCACCGCCAAGCCGTACAGCTCGGTGCGGGTATCCCCCGGCTCGACACCGATCAGCCACAGCGGCTCCGCCGGCTCGGCCGACAGAGACTCGCGACAGACGGCCGTGATCCCCGACCCGGAACCCAGAACCCCCATGTCCACCACGGATGACTCCTGCGCCGGCGGGCAAGACCGCACCGGCCGACCCAGGATGCGTCCGATCCGGTCGACACACGCGTCGGGCCCAACTTCCACGCCGGGCAAGAACACCTTGATAAGGCTGGGTTCGGCGGCCGTGCCTTCGCCATGCGTGTGCCGGAGGATCTGTTGGGTGTAGTACCGCGAACCGTCGGGTACGGTGACCTGCACGTCCCGCTCGACCCGATACTGGCAGGCCAGCACGTCGCCCTGCCCGGCCACCTGAACGCGGCATTGGCCGCAGGTGCCGACGCGTCCGCACGCGCTGTACAGAAGGATGCCCGCCCGGTCGGCCGCCTCGATCAGGGTCGTGCCGCGCGGAACCGCCACGCGGCGTTGATCGGGAAGGAACCTAACCGTGAAATGCTCCATCGGGCCGCCCGGAAAAGAGCACTCTATAGGAATATCCTATGTGCACAAAATAGAAAATCAAGGCGGCCCTCCCGCCTTGATTGTTCTCACCCACCCTGTGCCCGACCGACCCCGCGAACCGGATCGGCCGCGGCACGCCATCGCCTGGGCCCGTCTAGCTGATTTTGTTCCGGACTTTCCAGCGTGCCCGGCGCTTCTTGCTACCGATTTTTCGCCTGCGTCTCGGCTTAGCCATGCAGTGCTCCCATTGCCCGATCAACGAATCATGAATTGGCTTCAACCTGTGCATTCTAGCTGGTATGATGCCAAGACGCAAGAGCGGAAAACGTCTTTCTGTACGTGACGGAGGCCACCATGATTCAGTGTGCCCAATGCGACTTGTACGAGGTCGATGAACACGGCCGGCGCGTGTTCCGTTGCGACCCGTTCACCAACATCAAGGAACCGGAGTGCCTGCTGAAATGGCAGCTTCTGCGGCTCGACATGCTCGTCGGCAGCTTCCAGGGCATGAGCCTCTGGCAGCAGCGCATGGCCCCCCTGCAAGACAAGATCATGAAGTACGTCAAGCGGGAATTGGACGAGATCGAGGAGTCCGAGCAGTGGAAGCAGGATGACGAGGACGAGGAGCTCTTCTAGCACCCCCGGCCGGACAGCGAAACCTCGTCATCAAGCGGCGTTTAATGCAATAGGCGGTCACGCCTTTGCGTCTGAAACTCTGACGGCCAAAGCGAGCATGGATCAAGAGCCGAGCCTGGAACAGGTCATAATCGACTGTCGCCGCGGCAGCGAGAAGGGCTTTGAACGACTGGTTGACATGTTCGCAAGTCGTTGTTATAGCTATTTTTACAGATTGACCGGCAACGCGGCGACCAGCGACGACCTGCTCAGCGAGTTGTTTGTGCGGCTGTGTGAGAAGATCGGTTCGTTCAAGGGTGGGTCCTTTGAGAAGTGGCTGTTCACGATCGCGTCGAACATTTTTCACGACCACCTACGGCGACAATACCGGTACAGGAGGCTGCTCGACGCCAAGGTCCTAGAAATGCGGCAGGATCATCCGCCCGCCCGGTCAAACGATGAAGCGATGGACCGGGTGGAGAAGATGCTCCGGCGGCTGGACGATGATACGGCGGAGGTGCTGATGCTGCGGTTTTATGGGGAATTGAGCTTCAAGGAGCTGGCGGAGATGCGATCCGAGCCGATCGGGACGACCCTGTCCAAGGTCCACCGGGGCATCAAGAGGCTCCGTGAGATGCTGGGGGAAGAACGTGGCTAGCGATAAGGAAAACCTCAAGGCCCTGCTGCTGGGCTTCTACGACGAGGCCGAGGCCGACGCCGTCGAGCGCGACATCCGCTGGGCGGATGGCGCGATGGCCGACTGGCCCCGACCCGCGCCCGATCCGCGGCTCCTGGCCCGAATCAAGGCCCGAGTCCGTGCCGAGTCGCTGCGTCGGCGACGGCGGCGGGCCCTGCTGCGGACTCTGTCCTCGGTCGCCGGCGTGGCGGTCATCGCGTTCGCGGCTTACTCCGTGTTTCGTTCGGCCCCGGGACCCGCACCCGGGCCCAAGGCTCTGCTGCCTGTCTCGACTTGGGCCATTGAGGTGGAAAGCGACGCCCGCCTGGCCGAAATCTCCGCCGAGCTCGATGAACTCGCCGCCAGCATGAAAGAGCTGCAGATCGACATCTCGGCCCCTGAGTCGAATGCAGCCCACGGGCGCGAGGGGGCTGACAACAAAACCACCATGTCACTGGACGACTTCTGGAAAGGGTAGGATCGTGCCGGCTCGCCGCTTCGTCAACCACGCATGGAACGGCCCCACAGGCGTCGTCCTGCTCGCCGTGTTGATCCTGTGCCCCCTGGCCACCGGGCAGGACGAAAGCCTCTGGTCCGCCGAGGGCGAGCAGGAGATCGAACAGCCGCTGGTGACCAAGGCCCAGATCGAGGCCCTTCTGGAAAAATGGGATCAGACACAGCCGCAGCGGGCCCGCTTGTTCCGACAGCTTCGCGAGAAGGACCCGATCCAGTTCGCCCTGACGATGCATCAGATCGTTCAGCGACAGCAGGCCGCCGAGCAGCCGCCGCAAGCGGGCTCGCGACAACCCAAGGAAGTCACCCCCCAAGGCTCCCGCCAGGAGGCCCAGGACGAAAGCCGGGAGGCACGGGCCGCGCGCTGGCGCCAGTACCTCATGGATCAGCTTGATGAGTATATGGCCTGGCTCAAGGAGAACGCCCCCCAGGAGGCCGAGCGCCTGGAGGCCTTGCGCGACGCCGACCCGGAGGAGTTCGTCAACCAGGTCGCCGTCAGTCGCCGTCGATACGAACCGGTCATACGGGCCCAGAAACGCAATCCCGAGCTGGCCGAGCTGCTCATGGTTGATATCGATCTCCAGGATCAGCGGGACACGCTGCTGGCGCAGATCGCCCTCGCCCAAGGTCGGCAACGCGACGTGCTCATTGAACAACTGGCCGAGGTCGTCAGCCGGCGATTTGACGTCATCGTGCAGAAGCGGCACATCAAGTTCGCCGAAATTGAGGCCCGGATTGAGAAGATGCGTCAGAGCCTCCAGGCTCAGAAGAACGAGCTGCAGCGGCTGACCCGGCAAAAACAACGGGTCACCCAGGATCGCGTCAAGGAACTGCTCCAGCCGCCGCCCACGCCTCCTCAGGCGCCGTGACCTCTTGGAGGCTTGACGGGCATCACCAAAGGCGTGAGGATCGGACGGCCCTGAACCTGACCTACCGTCGGCCTTCCTGTTCCAGACGCGTCGCCTCCTTGAGCATGCGTCTTTCCTTGCGAGTCAGGCTTTGAAGGCCGGATTCGTGCACCTTGGCGAGAATCCGATCCACCTCTCGACGCAGGGCCTGGGCCTTGGCCTGTTTGCGCTGCCAGCGTCCTTGCCCACGTCGGTACAGGGCGCCGTCCAGCCGTGGGCGCAACAGCGTGTAACCCACACCCACGGCCAGCCCGGCCAGATGTGCCAGTTCGCCCCCGGCGTTGTGGCCCCTGAGGATCATCAGCACGCTGGCCCCCACACAAATGATCACCAGCAAGCGCAGCGACATGGGCACGATCATCATCAACAGCACCCGTAGGTTCGGATACAACACCGCCCCCGCTCCCAACAGGCCCAGGATCGCCCCGGAGGCCCCGACCATGAAGCCGATCGGCAGAATCCCGGCCAACGCCACGAGCGTGTACAGCAGACCTCCGACGGCCCCCGCACACAGGTAGAACACCAGGAACCGCCGCGAGCCGAACTGCCGCTCGATCAGCGGTCCGAACTGCCACAGCACGAACATGTTGAACAGCAGGTGTCCCGGGGTGGCGTGCAGGAATTGGTAGGTCACCCATCGCCACACCTGCGCCGCGGCGAACAGGGTCTGCGGAAACACACTGAACCACTGGGCAATCGGATTGTCATCCGTGAGAATTGGCCCATAGGAGATGGACTGGATCACGTAGACACCGATGTTGATAATCAGCAGCCACTTGACCACGGGCGTGATGGTCGGCATGTTGAAGCGTACCGGCGGCTGCTCCGACGGCCGATAGTCCACCTGACTGTAATCGCGATCGTAGATACCCATTGAAACCACCTGTCCCCCCTGGCGACACGGTTCTATAATATCGACACGATCATACACGGGCCAAACGGATTTTCTGAAGATGAGCGATTTCACGTTCCTCCAGGACCAGCTCGACGCCCTGGCGCAACAGGGTCTGGCACGGTCACTGCGCACGGTCGTCTCCGCCCAGGGGCCCGTGATCCGCCTGGCCGACGAGCCCGGCGAGAAGATCCTGTTTTGCAGCAACAACTACCTCAGCCTGGCCGCCGACCCGCGGATCGGCCATGCGGTCGCGGAAGCGGTCCGGACCTGGGGGTACGGGGCCGCCGCCAGCCGCCTGGTCTCCGGAACCATGGAGCTGCATCGCCGGCTGGAGCATCGATTCGCCGCGTGGCTGGGCAAGGAGGCGGCACTGCTGTTCAGCTCAGGCTTCGCCGCCAATGAGGCCCTGTTGCGCACCCTGCCCGAACGTGGCGACCTGGTCCTGCTCGACCGCATGGATCACGCCTCCCTCATCGACGGGGCGACCGCCGGGTCGGCCCGCTTCAGGCGGTATGATCGCAGCGACCGTTCTCGCCTGGAACGCCTCCTGGCCCAGGATGGTCCCCGCCGCCGATACATCGTGACCGAGAGCGTCTTCAGCATGGACGGTGACACTCCCGATCTGGCCCGGCTGGTCGAGCTCAAGCGGCGGCATGATGCCATCTTGATCCTCGACGAGGCCCACGCCATCGGGTGCCTGGGCCCGACCGGCGCCGGCCTGGCCGAGGCCGCGGGGCTGCTCGACGAGATCGACATCGTCGTTGCCCCGCTGGGCAAGGCCCTGGCCGCATCGGGCGCCATCGTCGCCGGCCCCAGGGTGGTGATCGACTATCTGGTCAACAGGGCCCGGGCCTTCATTTACACCACGGCCCCCCCGCCGGCCCACTGCGCCGCGGTACTGGCGGCGATGGATATCCTCCAAACCGAACCTGAGCGGCGGCACCGCCTGGCCAGGAATACCGAGCGCCTCCGTGGCCGACTTGCCGAGATGGGATTGTCCGCCCCCGGTAGGATGCACATCGTGCCGATCCTGCTGGGCTCGGCCGACCGGGCGGTGAAAATCTCACGGGACCTCTTGGATCGCGGCTACTTCGTCGCGGCGATCCGCCCCCCAACCGTGCCGCCGGGGACCGCCCGCCTCCGGGTCAGCGTGCAGGCTGATCACACTAACGACCACATCGACGGCCTGTGCGATGCACTGCATGGGATACTGCGAGAGGAGGGTTCCGCGGGGAGTCTCTGAAAAGCGAGACGCTATTCACGCCCGCTTCCGGCCCCGGACCCAGAAGAAGATCAGCAGGACCGCCCCCAACGCGGCCATGTAGAGGCCCAGGTTCTGCGACTCCGTCCCCCCCTGATAGATCACCCACCACTTGTCGTACAGGAAGGGGTTGTCGTTCCGTAGCATCTCCAGGCCGAACCGCGCGCAGCCATACAGAATGAACATCAGGCTGAACGTGGTTCCCGGCCGCGACCGCCCCGCGAAACGCCAAAACAGGTACAGGATGAGGAACAACAACGCGGCGTCGGCCGAGGAGTACAACTGCGTCGGATGCACCGGCCTGGCCTGATACGGCCCACGGGTCACCTGATCGAGCTGTTCTTCCGTCAAGAGGCGGCGTGGCTTGAGGGGGGCCTGCAGTTTCACCGCATCCTTCTCGACCGGGTACCACTGGCCGTCCTCGCCCAGATACCCGAAATACTCGGCGGGCAACTCCAGCAAGGGCTCGGCGCGATTCCGAGCCGGGTCCGGGAACACCTGGTTAAGGTACGCGGGCGAGCCGTAGGGAAACCGCACGCCCAGGGGGCAATCCGTGACCTTGCCGAAGCAGCAGCCGTTCAAGAAGCAGCCGATCCGCCCAAAGGATAGCCCCAACATCAGCCCGATGCTCAGCACGTCCAGGTACATCCGCACCGGCAGTCGCCGCGCGAATAAATAGATCAGCACCACCGCGACGGCGAGGATCACTCCGCCCAAGTAGACCAGGCCCCCCTGCCAGACCGCGAAGACCGACAGTGGATCGTCGCGGTAGTTGGACCAGTAGTCGATCACGTACATGATACGGGCGCCGATCACCCCGGCGATCAGCGCGTACAGAGCCAGGTTTACGATGTTCTCAGGATTCTCCCCCTGGCCCTTCATCAGTCGGCGCATCAGCAGGACGGCCAGGACGAAACCGATGACCATCATCGTGCCGTAGCTCTTGACCGTCACGTGCACGATCGGCAGTTGGAACAGCTCAGGGTGCATCGCGGTTAGAGAATCCTTTCAATCCGGTTGTGGGCATCCGGCACCACGACCTTGGGCTTGTGGCCTTTGAGCTCATCGGCCGTGAAGTACGCGAAGTTCATGAGGATCACCAGGTCGCCGGGGCTGAACCGCCGCGCCGCGGCCCCCAGCACGATAATCCGCCCGCTGCCGGCCGGCTCGCTCACCACATAGGTCTCCACGCGGGCCCCGTTGGTCACGTTGGCCAGCAGAACCTCCTCATACGGAAGGATGCCCGCAGCCTCGAGCAGGTCCGCATCCACGCCGACGCTGCCGGGGTAATCCACCCGCGTGTCGGTCACCGTCCCACGGTGAATCTTGCCTTTCAACGCCTTTATGAACATCGCCGTTTTCCCACGAACGTCCGCAACCGGTGCATTATACCGATGCGGTCGGATCGTTCAAGTCCAGGATCGTGTTGTCGATCAATCGCGTCGATCCCGCGTGAACCGCCAGGGCCACCAACGCCGGCCGCTCGATGGACGCCACCGGCTCCAGTGTCTCGGCGTCGACGATCTCCACGTACTCCACGCGAAGCGCCGGTGACTGCGAAAGCACCTCGCGCATCGTCGCGATCAGGGCCTCGGTCTGGCGGACTCCGTCGGCGAACCGCCGCCGCGCGGCGGACAACGCCTGATAGAGCCGCGTCGCCTCCCGCCGCTGGGCGGCGTCCAGATACTGGTTGCGGCTGCTGATCGCCAGGCCATCCGGCTCACGCACAATGGGGCAGACGATAATCTCCAGCGGCAGGTTCAGATCGGCCACCATCCGCCGGATCAGAACCGCCTGCTGGGCGTCCTTCTGCCCGAAGTAGGCCGCATCCGGCTGAACGATATTAAACAGCTTTGTGCAGACCGTCGCCACGCCGCGGAAGTGGCCCGGCCGACGGGCCCCGCACAGCGGCTCGCTGAGCTTCTCCACCTCCACCCACGTGCGGTTCACCCGCGGATACATCTCCCGCGTAGACGGCGCGAAGATTAGATCCACGCCCAGCCGCTCGCAAATGTCCGTATCTGCCCGCAGGCCCCGGGGATAGCGGTCAAAGTCCTCGTTCGGCCCGAACTGCGTCGGATTCACGAAGATGCTGACCACCACCGTGTCGCACGCCCGCCTGGCCGCCTCGATCAGCGAGGCATGACCGGCATGGAGAGCCCCCATGGTGGGCACCAGTCCCACACGGCCCTGGGCCCGCGCCCGGACCAGGCGCTCACGCACCTCGCTGATGGTTTCCACAATCTCCATGAGCGGCCTTTGCCCCTCCGGCCGGGCACAGATAAGCCCGGACCTGTTCCACGATGTGGGCCCGATCCTCCGCCCGGCGGCCGTCAAACCGATCCCCATCCACACGGATCACCGGGCACCGTCGCCAATCGGCGAACAGCACCTCGTACTGCTCGATCAATGTGCGCAACGACGCGAGCTGCAACCTCTGCTCATAAGGTCGATTGCGCTGGTGGACCCGCTTGAGGCACACCTCGGCGGTGACCCGCAAGAAAAGGACGAGTGCGGGCTCGGCCACCCGACCGGCCAATGCCCGCGCCTGTGCATCGTACGCCGCGTACTGGACGCTGTCCAATGTCCGCTGGGCGAACAGGCGATCCTTGTCAAACACGTAATCGCTGACGTAGACCACGCCCGGCAAGAGACGGTCCCGGTCCAACTGCTCGACACGACTGCGCAGGAAGTACAACTGGCTATCCAAGGCCAGGTCCCTGCGGCCCGCGCACACCTGCGGCAGGTACGGATTCGTATCGTAGGCCTCGGCGATCATTTCCCCCTCCAACGCCTCGGCCAGGGCCCGCGCCAACGTGGTCTTGCCGGCACCGATGCAGCCGGCCACGGCCACGAGCTGAGGGCGGTTCGGGTCCCGCACGAAGTCCCCACCCCCCAACCGCTCGGCCAGGATCCGCATCGAGCAACCGAGCTTGGGATGGATCATCTCCGGGGCCACTTCGCACAGCCCCCGCAGCACGAAGCTTCGCAGGTGCATCTCCGGGTGCGGCACGATCAGTCCATCCCGCTCGATCACGCGATCCCCATACAACAGCAAATCCAGATCGATCGGCCGGTTCTGCCAGCGTCCCGTCCGCCGGCGGCCCAGTTGGGTCTCGATCTCTTGCAGCCGCCGCAATAGCGCATCCGGTTCCAGATGCGTGCGGACCCGCGCCACCGCGTTCAAGTACGCCCCCTGCGAGGCCTCCGTCAGGGGCGCCGTCTCATAAGCCGCGCTGGCGGCCTCCAGCGTGACGCCCTCGGTCCGCGCCAAGGCCTGCCGCGCGGCCTCCAGGCAGGCCTCGCGGTCGCCCTGGTTGCCGCCCAGGCCGATGCAGGCCACGACTTGTTCACGCGACTGCGGCATATCGCCCCGTCGCCTACAGGCGTGCCATACGCTCCATCGCCTCGCGCACCCGTTCGGGATGGTTGAAGGCGCTGAGCCGCAGGTAACCTTCACCGGCCGCCCCAAACCCGGCGCCGGGCGTGCCGACCACGTGCGCCCGGCGCAACAGTCGGTCAAAAAAGTCCCACGAGGCCATTCCATCGGGCGTCCGAAGCCACAAGTACGGGGCGTTCACCCCGCCGTAAACGGTGTAACCGGTCTGCTGCAGGGCCTGCCGCATCATACGGGCGTTGTCCATGTACAACTCGATCACGTGGCGCACCTGCTCACGGCCGGCGTCCGTATAGACCGCAGCCGCGGCGGCCTGTGAGAGGTAACTGGCCCCGTTGAACTTCGTGCAGTGCCGCCGGCTCCACAAGGGATGCAGGTCCACCGCCGTGCCGTCCTTGCGCCAGGACTTGAGCCCCTTGGGCACGACCGCCAGCGCACAGCGCACCCCCGTGAAGCCGGCCGTCTTCGAAAAGCTGCGAAACTCCACCGCCACCTCCCGCGCGCCGGGCACCTCGTAGATCGAGTGCGGCACATCGGGCTCCGTGATGAACGCCTCGTACGCCGCGTCGAACAGGATGATCGCACGATTGGCCTTGGCGTATTCTACCCACACGCGGAGCTGATCGTGCGAGGCGACCGCCCCGGTTGGGTTGTTCGGGTAGCACAGGTAGATCAGGTCCACCGGCTCGCCGGGCAGCGCGGGCACGAACTGGTTGTCCTCCGTGCAGGGCATGTACACGATTCCCTCGTAACGGCCCCGGTCATCGGCCTTGCCGGTGCGGCCGGCCATCACGTTCGTATCCACGTACACGGGGTAGACCGGGTCGGCGACGGCCACCACGTTGTCCACGGCGAACAGCTCCTGGACATTGCCCGTGTCGCACTTGCTGCCGTCGCTGATGAAGATCTCATCGGCCTCCACCGGCACGCCTCGCGGCCGATAGTCGTTCTCCACGACCGCCCGACGCAGGAATTCGTACCCCTGCTCGGGCCCGTAACCCCGCATCGTCTCGGCCCGGGCCATCTCATCGACCGCACGGTGCATGGCCTCGATCACCGCCGGGACCAGCGGCTCGGTGACGTCGCCAATGCCCAGCTTGATGATCCGTGCATCGGGGTTTTTCGCCGCAAATGCCGCCACTCGCCGGGCAATCTCGGGGAACAGATACCCGGCCCGCAGCTTCAAGAAGTTCTCATTGACCGTGATCATCAAACCTCGCCATATCCCTCAGAAACCAGCGCATACGTCCGTCCCTGCCACAAGAGTGAGGATTGTAGTCCGCGCCACCGGCGGGGTCAATGTGAAACCCCGCGCCCCGCGCCGGCACCCGGTGAAAACATGTAACCCCCGCAGGAGAAAAGGCGTATAATCAGTGAAGCAAGCTCCTGTCAGACTGTACGGAAAAGGCCATGAACAAACGTTATCTGCACATCGCATTGCCGGCCATGCTTTTGGGAATCGCGATTCTGGTGGGCGTCGGGTTCGCTGTCTGGACCCTTTACACGCAGCCCGAAGAGGTCGGCGGCCCGGAGGGCGCAACGCCGGTTCCGTCGCCTCCCTCGGCAGGCAGCGACACGGCCGGATCGGACCAGCCGGCCCCTCTCAGCGAGGAGGACCGCCAGTTCCTGCAATGGCTGGATGAGAGCATCGCCACGGCCGAGCACGCCACGCCCGCCACCGACGTGGAACCCCCATCGTCGCGGCCGGCCGGCTCCCTAGCCAGCCACGATCGGCAGTGGGAGCCGGAGCACACGGGGGCATCCGGCGGCGGCATCGGCGACTGGAGGACCATGTGGAGTGATCTGGGGCTGACCGAGGCCGAACGGACGCGGCTGCGACAGGGGTTTCTCCTGGGCATTCAACGATGGCAGGCCATGTCGCCCGAACAGAGAGAAGCCCAGGCCGAGAGATTCAGGGCCCTGGGCCAGCGATGGCAGATGATGTCGGATGAGGAACGGCAACGGGTCAGCCAGCGGATGCGCGACCGCTTCGAAGAGTGGCGCCGCAGCGGCGAGGTCGAACTGCCCGACGTGACCGAGCTCGAGCGGCTGCTGGACTGACCAGCCGGCCCGTGCGAGGAGACTCCTTCGGCCACCGCGGAACACCGGCGAGGCCTCTCACTCGGGTATGTCGCACGCCGGGGCGTCTGCGGCGCGCTACCAGCTTTGCAGGTCCCACTCGGTCCGGGCGGTTGGGTCCGTTGAGCGGCGAACCACCAAATGAATGGGCAACAGCACATCCTGTAGCCTAGCCTTCGGATCGGCCAATCGCTCGAGCAGCAGTTCCGCCGCGGCCCGGCCCATCTCATAACGCGGCACGTCAATCGTCGTCAGGGGCGGTTCGACCAGGCTGGACACGAAGATGTTGTCGAATCCGACGATTTTGACGTTGTCGGGGACACGGCGGCCCTGTTCGGCCAAGACCTTGAGCGCTCCGATCGCCATCTGGTCGTTGGCGCTGAGCACGCCGTCCAGATCGGGATTGTCATGGAGCAGTTGCTGCATCGCCGCATAGCCCCGTTCCGGCGAAAAATCCCCCTTGGCGATGGCCTTGGGCCCGACCGTCAGACCGGCTTGCTGCACCTGGTCCTTGAAGCCGCACAGTCGATCGTTGGCCATGGAGCAGAAGGCCGGCCCGGCAATGTGCACAAGCCGACGGCAGCCGCACGCCACGAGGTGTCGCACCGCCAGCCGCGATCCCTCGTAATTGTCGATTCGCACCGATAGAATCGGAGCGCGGTCGACCTTCCGCTCCAGCGACACCACGGGAATCCGCTTCTTCGGCCCGCCCAGCCGCGCCAGAAACCGCACGTATTCGGTATTCTTGAAGTCCGCGACGCTGTCAAGGATGATCCCGTCGATCCAACTGCCCCGCAACATGCGGACCACCTCGCGCTCCCGCGTATCGCTGAAGTCGGTGTTGCAGAAGGTCAGCCGGTAGCCCCGCTTTGAGACGACGTCCTCGATGCCCCTGACGACGGGCGGGAAGAACACGCTGTTGAGATTGGACAACACGATCCCGATCACGCGGGTGTTCTTGCTCTTCAGCCCGCTGGCGACGGGGTTGACCTCATAGCCCAAGGCCTCGATCGCATCGTACACCCGCTTCCGCAAGGGCTCACTGACGAACTTCGTGCCCCGCGTCACGTGCGAGACCGTCGCGATCGACACCCCGGCCAGCCGGGCAACGTCCTTGATGTTGGCCATGCCTGTCATCTCACTCCATGTGAACAGCGCCTCACAGCCACCCCAGGATCAATACGGCCGCGTCCGCGCGGGCAACGGATCGCGGGTCCGCCCCACCCGGTCCAGAAGAACCGCCATCAACGTACCCCGCATCGAACTGTAGGCCGGGTCATGAAACCGGTTGTCGAATTCGTTGGGGTCCTTCTCCAAATCGTACAACTCCCCGTCGTCGGTGCCGCTGAAAATCGTGAAACGCCACTTGTGGTTGCGAATCGTGAACGTGTCGATCGTGTGCCGCCGGTCGGTCGCGGGACGCGCTGGGCCCGGCCCCTGCCAGTCCGGTGAGGTGGCCCCCGAACTGACGGACTCGATGTACGCGTAATCGTAGGGCGTCTGGTCCGTGTCCCCTCGGCAGATCGGCGCCAGGCTCCGACCCTGGACGCCAAGGGGCGTCTCGAGCCCAACCAGCTCGCAGATCGTCGGCAGAATATCGGTCTGCTGAACCAGGCCCTCGATGGTCCGCCCGGCGCCAATGCGACCGGGCCAATTGAAGAACAGCGGCACGTTCGTACAGCCGGCGTAGTGATAGGGCCCCTTCCACCACAGCCAGTGATCGCCCAACATGTCCCCATGATCGGCGACGAAGACGACCAGCGTGTTCGACCGCACGCCCAGCGCATCCAGCGTCCCGATCAGCCGCCCCACGCACGCGTCGATCAGCGTCATCTCGCCGTAGTGTTTCGCCCGCTGTTCCTTGAGTCGTTCCGTGTGACGCGTCATGTTGCGGCTCCGGGCGATCGAACGGAACCGGCCGCTCTCCAGCTCATCGTCCCGGCGGATCGGATCGGGCATATCCTCCGGATCGTACAGGGTCCCATACGGCGGGGGCGGGTTGTAGGCATGGTGCGGATCCACGAAGCTGCAAAACGCGAAAAAAGGCGCCTTCTCATGAACGCATCGCGTGATGAAATCGATCGTGTGCCGCGTGGTCCAGCCGCTGTTGTGAACCTCGACCGGAAGCTGGTCATCGGGCTTGTCGTAGTACTCGGGGTGATGCTCCTTGATCCACAGATGATGCTCGCCGCTGCGGCCGTCCTCGCCCAAATGAAACTCCTGGAACCCGTAGAACGGCTTCGGATGCCTCTCCATGGTCGGCAGGTCGCTCTTGCGATAGGGCCAGTGCGGCAGGAAGTGAAACTTGCCCGCGCCGCCCGTGCGGTACCCCGCCGCGGCGAAGATATCCGCCAGCGTCGTTTCGGTCTCGGGCAGCGGCACGCCGTTGGACCACACGCCATGGGCCATGGGGTAGCGCCCCGTAAAGATCGTCGCCCGCGCCGGCATGCACGCCGGGCATTGCGTGTGGCACCCGGTGAACTTTACGCCGCCCTCGGCCAGCCCATCCAGGTGTGGCGTCTTAATGATGGGGTTGCCATAGGCCCCCATGTCATCCAGCCGCTGCGTATCGGTCATGATCAACAGCACGTTGGGCGAACCGCCTGCCTCGGCGCCAATCGCCTCCACCCCCGAAAGAAGAAAACCGGCGGCGCCTCCCATACTCAGCGCCAATCCGGTTCCCACTGATGCGCGCAGAAACGCGCGGCGTGTCCACTTGTCCATCCCACCTGTCTCCCAACCAAGACGGATCGGCCACCGACCCGCCGGGACGGGCCGCCCGAAGGCCCGGGCGACGCCCCGAGAACCGGTTACCACTCGGTTACGACGATGTTGCGGTATGCCACCGGACCGTGGTTGCCCTGAAACATCAGGGGACCGGTGGGCTTCTCGCGGCCGTCCACGCCACCCGGCGTCTGCTGCGGCATGACCAGGCTCTCGTGCAGGAGGCGGCCATTGAGCATGACGCGAATGAAGCGGGCGTTCTTGATTTTCCGTCCGGCGTTGTCAAACACCGGCGCCTGCCAGTCGATGACGTACTTCTGCCACGTACCCGGCGGCGTGGTCGCGTTCACGGGAGGCGGGGCCGCCCCGTAGATAGCCCCCATGTCGCCGGGGCCCATCGTCGTGCGCCCGAAGCTGTCCAGCACCTGCACCTCGTACTCGCCCATCAAGTACACACCGCTGTTGCTGCCGCGAGGCACCATGACCTCCACCTCGAAGCGCCCGCTCCCGAACCGCTGTTTCGAATAGAAATCCTGGCTCTCGCCGTGCGCCTGGGTCGCGTTGATCAGCGCGCCCCTGCCCGGCCGCACCGCCAGGAGCTTCGGGTCGGCGGGGTCGACCGCCGGCACGCCGACGGTCCATAGATTCGCCTTGCCGCTGCCGGCATTGGCCATCCAACTGTCCAGGTCCTTGCCGTTGAACGGCTCGGAGACCTTGCCCACCGCCAGGATTGACACGTCCTTGAACCGCACGTCCATGTCCGCTCCACCGTGCAGTTGGAGCGCCAAGCGACCCTGCTTTCGACCCGGATCATCTTTCAATTCGGCGGTCTTGTAACCGTTGACGTGCACGACGATATCGCCCCCGCGGGCGTAAACCGTCATGGTATTCCACTCCCCCGGACGGAACCACGTCGCCACGTCCTGAGCCGAGGGCTGAACCACCCAAGCGCGACCACCCGTTTCGTACAACCCACCGACGTCGTTGGCCGGATCAATCTCGGCCTGGAAGCCGTGCACCCCCACCGCATCACCGGATTCATCGACGCGAAAATAGAACCCGCTATTGCCCTTGAGCGTCTGGAACCGCACGCGGGCGACGAAATCGCCGAACACCTCGTCGCTCACCAGTAACCCGTGCCGGCTCTCCGACGCCGATGAGGTCCCGATCAACGTGCCGTTCTCCACCTTCCATGAGCCGCCCGGCAGCGTATGCCATCCATCCAGCGTCTGGCCGTCGAAGATAGGTTTCCACACGTGGCGTCCCAAGTCCTTGATACGGATGTTCTTCCAGCGGACCTGGGCCTCCACGCCGCGGGGCACGCTGTGCACTTGCAGCCCGATGAAGCCGCTCAGGTCCGTCGTATCCACGAAGTCCGCACACGGCACGCCGTTGACAAACGTGCGAATCCTGGGCCCGATGCACTCAATACGATAATGGTTCCACTGTCCTTCCTTATAGGCCCTGGACGCGACCGGGTCCTGGGCCGTCGCGTACAGCCACAGGCTCTTGCGGGCCTCGTCCCACACGCCCCCGCTGCTGCCGCTGGCCGTTGAGGCGATCTCCACCTGATAGCCGTACACGTCCCCGGCCTTGTGTCGGGCCTCAATCCGCCGTCCATCCCGCCACACGGGAACGACGGTATCGTGATGGTACACGTGGCTGCGCACCTGGATGCCGCTGTTGAGCTTGGGATCGCACTGCACGTCCAGCTCGAGAATGAAATCGCCGTACTCCCGCTCGGTGCAGAGGAACGTATTGGCGCTGCCCTCCACGGTGCGGCCGACGATGCACCCCTCCTCGACGCGATACCCGGCCACGCCGCCGCGCACCTGCCAGCCGTCCAGGCTCCGGCCGTCGAACAGACTTTGCCATGGGGCCTCCTGGCCCGCGCAGACCGAGACCATACCACCAATCAAAAAAAGGAGAAGGACGTGTCTGATAGTCATACCGGTGTCTCCTTGCCGGGACGAGAAAAGACGCCGCGGGCCCTGGGGCCCCGTGATGCCTCCCGGCCGCATCACCCTCGGCAGGTCAGCCATAAAACGTCGGCATTATACCTACCCCGACGCCAAACGCAAGCCGCTGTCCGAAAACATCTCACCCGGTATCCAAGAGGTGCATCGCGTACCGTATGGCACGGTGCGAAGGGTGCGATGCGGCGCATCGTGGGCAGCGCGACCGGTCGATCCGCCCGCCCGATTCCGCGTCGGCGGCGGCGTTGACAGCCTCCAGGCCCCCGACTATAATGCCGCCTCACGTGTGGCGAGCCCTGTCAGCCGGTCACACACTATAACCGAAGGGAGCTTTCTATGCCCAGAACGACGTCACGATGCCGGGCCGTGGGATTGGCGATGCTCACCGCGTCGGTGATGCTGACCGGCTGCGCCCAGCCACGAATGTTCACCCGGCAACAGGAACAGGCCGTCAGTCTCTACGTTGACGCCATGATGCTCAACGACCTCAACGAGCACGAGAAGGCCATCGAGAAGCTCAACGCCGCCGTCCTGCTCGACCCGGAATTCGCCCTGGCCTTTTCCATGAAGGGTGACATCTACCAGAAGCTCCAGCAATATGAAAAGAGCGCCGAGGCCTACGAGGCCGCCACGACGATGGATCCGTGGTCGTTCAAGGACTTCTTCAACCTGGGCAAGGTCACCCAGATCATGAAGCAGTGGACGCGGGCGATCAAGGCCTACGTGCGGGCCTGCGAGCTGGAGCCCCAACACTATGAGGCGCACATCAGCGCCGCCAAGTGCTACTACGAGACGGAGAACTACGAGCAGGCCGCCCAGTACGGGCGTCGCGCCAAGGAGATCGACCCGCAGGCGGCCGACCCCGAGCTGCTGCTGGGCGACATCCACGAGGCGAACAAGGATCATGAAGAGGCCATCCGGGCCTATCGGCGGGCCCTTGAATTAGAGGGCAACAACCCCAAGATCATGGTCGCCCTGGCGGTCGCCTACCTGCGGACGGGCCGGTTCGCCGCGGCCGAGGAGCTGCTGAACACGGCCATCGAGATCGACGGGCAAAACGGCATGGCCCATCAGTACCTTGGTTTCGCCAAGCTCAAGCTTGAGAAGACCGACGAGGCCATCAGAAGCTACCGCCGTGCCGTGGCGCTGGATGACCAGGACTGGATGGCCCACAAGGGTCTGGGCGTGGCCTATGTCATCAAGAGCATCGCCACCAACGATCCGGGCCTCAAGACCCAGGGCATTGAGGAATGGCGCACGTCCCTGAAGATTGAACCCGACCAGCCGAAGCTCCAGGACCTGCTGGATAAATACGGCGAGTGAGCCGCCGATGCCGGACGCACCTGCGCAAAGCAAGACGACCCGCTCGACGCCGTCGGCCCCCAATGACGCCGGCGTTGTGTCGCGTCAGTGGCCCGATCTGCCGGGGCACCTGCTCTTCTGGCTCCTGGCAGCGGTGGGCCTGGCGGCGGATCTCTGGACCAAGTCGGCCATTCATGATTGGCTCCGCACGCTGCCCGACCAGCGGTATACCGTGGTGCAGGACTACGTGTGGTTCGTGATCCGCTTCAATCGCGGGGCGGCCTTCAGCATGTTTCAGGGGCGCACGGGCCTGCTTTTGGCCGTCGCGGGGGTGGCTCTGGTGGTGGTGTTCGGGCTGTTCTTGTTTACGTCCGCCAGGCAACGCCTCTTACAGATCGCCCTGGGGCTTCTGACGGCGGGGATTCTGGGCAATCTGTACGATCGGCTCTTCAACGAGGGGGCCGTGCGGGACTGGATCGAGGTGGTCATCCCCATCGTCGACTACCGTTGGCCGGCGTTCAACGTCGCCGACAGCCTTTTGTGCGTCGCCGTGGGGCTGATCGTCCTGCTGAGCTTCACATCATCATCTTCTCGAACACCTGCTCGTCCACGAAGATAGGCGCTTCCAGCCCGACGGCCAGCGCGATCGCATCCGAGGGTCGGCTGTCGATCCGCACCGTCTGCCCGCCCTGGTCGATCACCAGCTCGGCATGGAACACGTGATCCCGCAGGTCCGTTACGACGACGCGGTCCAGCCGTCCGCCCATCGCGCGAATCGTACCGGCCAGCAGGTCATGCGTCATCGGTCGCGGCAGCTCGATGCCCTTGAGCCGCCGGTCAATCGCCAGAATCTCCGGCATGCCGATCACCACCGGGAACCGACGCTCGCCGTTGATCTCCGCCAGGACGATGATCTGCTTGTCGTCCGCCTCGTTGATCAGGATTTTCGAGAGTTCCACCGGGACTTCCATCGGCTCTGCGCCTCCGCCGGACCTGTCCGCCGACCGCCGTGGCTGGTCGCCGCACGCTCCGGTCAATCCAGCTCGGCCAGGTGGCTCTCCACCGCCTGGAGCTGTTCGGTTAGCTCGACCTCTCGCTGCCGCGCCTGGGCCACCACTTCCGGCTTGGCCCGCTCGACGAAATTCGGGTTCTCCAGCTTCGCCCGCACGCCCCGCAGCGCCCCTTCGATCTGTTGCCGCTGCTTGTCCAGCCGCTGCCGCTCGGCCTGGGGGTCGATCACATCGTGGACGAACACCTGCAAATCCTCCACCACCACCGCGGCCGCGTTGGCCGGCTTGGCCAGGTCCGCCCCGACGTCAAAGGCCTCCAACCCCGCCAGTTGGCACACCAACGCTGCATGAGCGGCCAGTTCGGCGCACGACGGGGCCGGGCCGGTCGCCGAGGCCCGCAGTTGGTCCTTGGGCGAAATGGTGTAGCGGTTACGCACCTCACGAATCTGCCGGATCACGCCCTGCACCCGCTCCATTTGTCGTACGATGTCCGGATCGATCTGTTCATCCAGCCGGGCGGGCCAGGCGGCCACGATCAGCGCCTCCGAGGCCGGCGCCGTCGCCAGCGACCCCAAGTCCCGCTGCGGCGCGACCTCGTTGAGCCGGGCGAAGATGCCCTCGGTGATGAACGGCACGAACGGATGCAGGAGCCGCAGGGTCTGATCCAGCACGAACGCCAGCACCGCCTGCGCGATCGGTCGATCCACTTCATCAGCCATCCGCGGCTTGGCCCACTCGAGGTACCAGTCGCAAAGCTCGTTCCAGAAGAAGCGATACAGCGCGTTGATCGGCTCGTTGAAGCGGTACTGCTCGATCGCGTCGGTCACCTCGGCGATCGTCGAGGCCAGCCGCGAGAGGATCCAACGATCCACCGGCTTCATCCTTCCCGCGTCGAACCGCCCGGCCTCCATCCCTTGCAGGTTCATCATCGCGAACCGCGAGGCGTTCCACAGCTTGTTGCAGAAGTTCCGCCCGATGTCGAACTTGGGGCTGGTGTTCGCGGTCCGGCCATCCGGCAGCGTCATCTCCTCGACCGGCATCCGCACATCCTGCGTATCGGTCGTCATGCTGGCCAGCGTGAACCGCATCGCATCGGCCCCGTGGCTGTCGATGACCACCTGCGGGTCGATGCCGTTGCCCAGGCTCTTACTCATCTTGCGGCCCAGGCCGTCCTGGATCATCGCGTGGATGTACACGTCCCGGAAGGGAATATCGCCGACGCAATACTGGCCCATCATCACCATCCGCGAGACCCACAGCGTGATGATCTCCCGCGCCGTGCATAGCACATCGCCCGGATAGTACGTCTTCAATTCGGGCGTGTCCTCCGGCCAGCCCAGCGTGCTGAACGGCCACAACGCCGAACTGAACCAGGTATCCAGCACGTCTGCATCCTGTTGGCAGGACACCACGTCGGAACAAACCGTGCAAACAGCCGCTAGCACGTTTTGGTCATATTTTTCTTCAAAGATGTCATCCTCTTGTGCCCGCTCGTCGAATTCTGGGCTCGCGCCCGGAGGTGCTCCGGTCCTTTCAAGAATAGGCTTTGCGTCACTCAAGAACTCGTCGAGATCTGTGCCTCTCCCACAGAGATGTATTGCCCTATTGTCGTCGGGGGTATCGTAACCGTGGTAGCAGTACTCGAAGTTGAGATCATCAAGGAATTGCCGGAACTTCTTCAGTTTCCGTTCCTTGTATGCATCATCAGGTTCATCAATGGAGCGGTGACGCCCTTTCGAAAAGACAACTGTCCAAACCGGAATGCGGTGTCCCCACCAGAGTTGGCGGCTGATGGGCCAATCGCGCAGGTTCTCCAGCCACGTCTGGTAGGTCTTGGCGTAGCGATCCGGGGTGAACCGCAGCCGCCCCTCCACCAGCGGCTTGAGGGCCAGGCCCGCCAGCGAGTTGACCGGCACATCGGTGCCCTCGATCAGACCGGTGCCGAACGTCTCAGCCAGGCCGTCAATCGGCTTCTTGACCGCCACGTACCACTGATCGGACAGGTACGGCTCAATCGGCACGTGGCTGCGGTAGCTGTGGCCCACCTCGTGCGTATACTCCCGGACCTCGGCCAGCAGTTTTTCCTGGCGGAAGTACTCCACCACCGCCTCGCGGGCCTCGAACCGGTCCATGCCCAGCAGGGCCTCCACGTCCGGATTGCAAACCTCGTCCCAGTCGGCCCAGCCATGCCGCTCGCTGATTGTCCCGTCCGGCGCCAGCACGTTGATGACCGGCAAGCCGTGCCGCTGGCCGATCTCCCAGTCATACGGATCGTGGGCGGGCGTGACCTTCAAAAAGCCCGTGCTGTACCGGGCCTTCTCATCCTCGCTGTCGGGATCGGGCAATACCACGTGCTCATCGGCGATGATGGGGATCAGCCGCCCCACGATCGGCAGCCGCACCATCTTACCCACCAAGGCCGCGGCCCCCGGATCGGCCGGGTGCATCGCCACGGCCGTATCGCCCAGCATCGTCTCCGGCCGCGTCGTCGCCACGGTCACGTGCTCCAGCACCTGCCCGTCGATTCGCACGGGCGTGACCAAGGGGTACCGCAGGTACCAGAAGTGCCCTTGCACCGTCTCGTGCTCGACCTCGTCGTCGGCCAGCACGGTCTGCGTCGCCGGGTCCCAGTTCACCAGCCGCTTGCCGCGGTAGATCAGGCCGTCCCGGAACAGGCGGAAAAACGTCTCCCGCACCGCTCGGGCGCAGACCTCATCCATCGTAAACCGCGTCCGGGCCCAGTCGCACGAGCAGCCCATCGCCTTGAGCTGGCTGATGATGCGGGCCTCGTACTCGTCCTTCCACGCCTGGACCCGCGCGACGAAATCCTCCCGCTCGAAATCCGTGCGCCGCTTGCCCTGCTCGGCCAGCAGCCGTTTTTCCACCACCGTCTGGGTCGCGATGCCCGCGTGGTCCGTGCCCGGCATCCACAGCGTGTTGTCGCCCCGCATGCGGTGGTAGCGAATGAGGATGTCCTGGAGGGTGTTGTTCAGCGCGTGGCCCAGATGCAGCGGGGCCGTCACGTTGGGCGGCGGGATGGCGATGCAATAGGGTCGCCGACCTGCCCCATCGGGTTCGGCGTGGAAGTGCCGCCCCGCCTGCCAGATCGCCTGGGCCTGCGCTTCCACCGCCGCCGAGTTATATACCTTGGAAAGCTCTTGATCCATCGTTGTCCGATCGTTTCCTTGTCAGAATGTACGGCTACTTTAGGTCGCCGGGGGGTGTTTGTAAAGGATGAACCACCCCAGGCAGGTGGGAGGATGGGCCTCGGCATCTGGGGATCGGCCAGAGTATGCCCCCCGCAAGCGTGGGCATGGTACCGGGCATACCGACCTGAATCGCACACACAATCCAGGTCCCAAGCTGCGCCAACCCCATTTTGTCTTTTCGACCAGCTACCTCTTGCACGGATGATGCCACGCCCGTATATTACGCGTCTTGTACACGTGGAACAGGTAGCGCCCATCGCGCCCGTGTCATACGGCCGCCGGGGCGATGGGGCGCAAAGGTCGTGGTTGTGTGACGTGTGGTCGGAGTCTATCACGGAGGTCAAAATGAAGTTGAGCCGATCGTCGGAGTACGCCCTGATGGGCGTGGCCTACATTGCCCTGAATCAGAAGAGCCGACACGTACTCGCCAGCCGGATCGCCGAGGAATACGGCATTCCGGTCGAGTACCTGCTCAAAATCCTGCAACAACTGGTCCGCAGCAGCGTGCTGATCAGCAAGCGGGGACCTCGCGGGGGCTTTACCTTGGCCAAGCCGGCCAACAAGATCAGTCTGGCTGAGATCATCGAGGCCGTCGAGGGGCCCATTCGCGGCGAAGCCTACATGGCCGAGCAGACGAACAACGTGCCCTTCAGCCTCAAGATGGAAGAGGCGTGCAGCCGTGCCGCCGAAGCCATGCGAAAAGTGTGTGAAAAAGCCACGCTGGCTGATATGATCGGGGGAAAATAGGACCCACGAACGGACCAGCGTATGGAAATCAAACAGTTTCAGCGGCTTATTCACGATCGGTATGCGCATCGCGACCGCCAGCGCGGCACCCCCGCGACGTTTATGTGGTTCATCGAGGAGGTCGGCGAACTGGCCACGGCCCTGGCCGGTGAGGACCAGCACGCCAAGGCCGAGGAGTTCGCCGACGTCTTCGCCTGGCTGTGCACCCTGGCCAACATCAACGACGTCGACCTGCAGGACGCGATCGCCAAATACACCGATGGCCGCGTCGAAGGCTTCAAATAGGGGCTCGCAGACGAAGAACGGAGGACAGGCGGCGGTGGGATTCGAACCCACGAATAACGGTTTTGCAAACCGTTACACGAAAACGCCAAACCACGCCCGAACCAACACTTACAGGAACCCGTTTTCGCCCTGGGGCGCTCTGTGGGGCGCGTCCGTGCGCCGAGGGGTGTTTTTCGGGCCCTTGTCTGGGGCGTCGAACGCGGGTATAATCGCCGCCAACGTGGACCTGAAAACATGGGGACTGTACAATGGCCAAGAACGCAGCCGACCCCTGCGGACTGAATGCACGACAACGGGCCCTGGTGGACGCCCTGCCTGCCCACGGCTGGAACATCTCCGAGGCAGGCCAAGCCGTCGGCTATTCTCGCGCGTACGCTCTCACCGGCTTACCCGGCGCGGTCCGGGACAGTCCGGTCTTGGCGGCCGAGATTGAACGCAAGCGTTATGAAATCGCCGAGCGCAACGCCGTGACCGCCGCCGAGATTATCGCAGGATTGCGGAAGGTCGCCTACGATGAATCGGCCAACAACAGCGACCGATTGCGGGCGTTCGAGCTTCTGGGCAAGTCCATTGCCCTGTTCGCCGAGAAGGTGGTGACGGCCACAGAGGACCTGAGGATTGTCCTACGCCGCCCGGTGGACGCCGAGGTGGTGGATGAATCGCCAGAGCAACGGCCGCAGCTGAGGTTGAGACATGCCGCACAATCGCCACAGACCGCCGAGTGAAGCACCTGGAGGACCGAACGCCCCTGGGGGGACCCTGGGCCCGGTCCGGGGCCGTTCTTTGCGCCACGTGGCCGAGGGAAGGACCGGACGCGAACCGGGACGGTCGGTCGGATCGCAGGCCGGGGCGGTCCGGCGGTTTCGGCACCGATCCGGGGCTTCGAGGGGGCCGGGGGGCGCAAAGGGGGGTGCCTTGTACGGCCGGTTCGTGTTGTTTTTTGGGCTCTGTGAAACCCTTGCCATTTTCAGATTGCGGACTTCAGGAGTCCCGTTAGGATCCCCACTGGGGGGTTTGGGCTCTTTACAGAATCTTTACAAGTGGCGTTTTTGAAGCGTAACACGCGTTTTTGAGTGTGCGGGTCAGCGTCTGGCCCGACTAAATCATCAGCAGGTTCGGGTGTTCCCGACGGGGAGCCGACGGGCTTGGGCGATTTCGGGGTTGCACCTACCCCCCGGAGTCGTCCGGGCCGCCCGATCAGAAAGGTAGGTGCATGATGGACACGAACACGGCGGCAAGGGCCCTTCAGTGGGCCGAGGGCTTGGAGCACTTCGCGGAGCACTTCTGCACGTATCGTCCGGGCGGCACGATTCCAGGGAACCTGTTCCGGCGACTGCCGGGGGAGCCTGAGAACGTAGAGGCTATCCTTGCGGCGACCCGTGGGGATAGGGACAATGACCGTAACGCGATAGGTGAGACTTGGCAGGCCGTACAGAACAGGGCCGCTGAGGCCGACGCATTGCAGGCCCTGGGGGATACCACCGGCCAAGATGCCGTTATCCGACTGGGGGCGCACGTGCGGACTTTGGTGGGGGCGCTGCGGCGGTGGGTTGCGGCGGTGGAGCCCACAGAGGACTTTCGAACGGTTCGATGGGGAACGCAGACGTTCACGTTCACCGATCAGCAGGCCGCGTGCGTTCGTGTTTTGTTTGAGAACAAGGGCATGGGCGTATCGCAGGCGACTATCGCTATGCGTGTCGATTCGACGATGGGCCGCTTCCGGCTGATTCAGGCTTTCGACAAGGGCAAGCATCCCGCTTGGGGGACGATGATTGTTCAGGCCGATGGGAAGGGTCTGTATCGCCTGGCCATGCCCGACGGAAAAAAAACCTGAAAATTTCAGAACTACCCACCGTTCCTACCACACTTCTACCCCACACCGTCGGCTAATCTTTGGGCATGAGTGACCAGATCGTGCCCATCGGGAAGGCAGCCGAGATATTGAACGTTCCGGCAAGCTGGCTTTTGGCCGAGGCCAAGGCGGGCCGGATTCCCTGCTTGTGGGTCGGCAAGCGTCGGCTTCGGGTCAACCCGGAGGCTGTCGGGCGGGTGCTTGCTGAGCGTGCGGCCAAGGGGGGCAAGCCGTGATTCCACCGACCCCCCCCATGCTCATCAACGCGGTCGAGGTGGGTCGGCTGCTCGGCGTGAGTCGCAAAGGCGTATATGACCTGATTGCCCAAGGTGCCCTTCCGGGCGGCATCAAACTGGGGGCCAAGCTGCGGCGCTGGGACCGTGGCGACCTGGAACGCTGGATTGCGGCGGGCTGTCCGTCGGCGGCGCGATGGACAACCATGCGGGGGGGTGCACGATGAGTGAGAACCACTTCGCTGTCGTCCGGGCGGTCCTGGCCGCCGACTTGCCAGCCGCGGCCAAACTGGTTCTGCTCGCGCTTCACGACCGGCAGGGAGCGAACGGGGCAGCGTGGCCGAGCTTGACCCGGCTGTCCAGGGATACGCATCTATGCCGTGAGACTGTCATTCAAGCTGTCGGCAAGCTTGAGGAAGCGGGTGTGCTGACCGTTGACAGGCCGAAGCACCCGTCGGTCAAAACGTCCAACCGGTACACCATACAGACTGGTCTAATTTCTAGACTAGTCCATAAAACAGACTGGTCTAAAAAACAGACTGGATCTGGTCTAAGAAGTAGACCGGATCTGGTAAGAAATATAGACCCTAACGTAGTCATTAACGAACCCACAAACGAACAGAGGGCGCGCAAACAACGCGCGCCCCGCGCTGCGCCCCAACGCTTCACACCGCCGAAGGTCGATGAGGTGTCCGAGTACTGCAAGGAGCGCCAGAACACCATCGACCCGAAAGCTTTTGTGGACTTCTACACGGCCAAGGGCTGGCTCGTTGGCAAGACCAAGATGCGAGACTGGCGGGCGGCCGTTCGCACCTGGGAGCAACGCCGGAAGGCCGAGCGGCCGCAAGCACCTGTGCCGGACCCGGAGGCGGCGGCGATTGCCAGGGCAACAAGGGCACAGCTTGAGGCCGAGAAGAAAACGCGGGCCATTGTGGAGGCCATACCGTGAAAGACCTGCCGAACAACCCGACTGCGGAACGGGCGGTTCTCTACTCGCTGGTCGTCGAACCGGAACGCCTGGGCGGAGTCCTGCAATATATCGGGCCGGACGACTTCGCCGCACCGGAGCATCGGGTTCTGTTTGAGGTGATTTGCGAAACGATCTTGGACCAGGAGCGCAACGACGGCCAGTGTGATTTTGTCGTGCTTCGCGACCGCTTGGCGTCACGCGGGGCCGAGCGGGACGGCGTGAGCATCCGGACGCTTATCGAGGCCGTCGATGAAGTCCAGAAGGCCGGGGCGGTGGCCTGCAACGCCGGCTACTACGCACAGCGGGTTTTGGAGGCGCGGCAGGAGCGGGACCTTGTGCGGGCCTACCGAACGGCCGGGGCCACGGTCGAAAGCAACGCGGCCCTGACCGAGAAACGCGCCGCGCTTGAGGGCCTGGCGCTGGCGGCGTCCGAGACGGGCGCGCGGGATGAGCTACACACCGTAGCCGAAGTCCTGCCGGAAGCGCTGGCGTCGATGGACGAGCGCCCGGAGCGGTTTCCTTCGGGCCTGCCGGACCTGGACGACCTGCTTGATGGCGGCGTTGGACGTGGTGAGGTGTGCGTTCTGGCGGCACGACCCGGCGGCGGGAAGTCGTCTCTGGGGGCGCAGTGGGCCGCGGCTTCGGCACGGGGCGGGCGTGGCGTTCTGTTCGCGTCCTGTGAAATGAAACCGGCCGACCTGCTGATGCGCATGTTGGGCCAGCAGGAACGGGTCAACGTTCGGACCCTGGCCTACAACCCGCGCGACCGTGAGATTCTGGCGGCGGCCGGGCGGCAGGCGACGGCGTGGCCGATTCTCTTTGCCGGGCCGGGCCGATTGAACACGGTCGAGAGCATTCACGCGGCCACGCGGCACCTGACCCGCACGCGGCGGGTCAAGCTGGTAGTGATCGACTATTTGCAGCTTCTAACCGTGGCGCAGAAAACCGAAAGTTTGCGGGTCCGGATCGTGGAAATCACCCGTCGCCTGAAGCTGCTGGCGTTGTCTGAGAACGTGGCCGTTCTCCTGCTATCGCAGCTTCGCCGAGCGGACGACGATCACCTGCCGAGTTTGTCTGACCTGAAGGAAAGCGGCTCCATCGAACAGGATGCCGACCTGGTGGTGATGCTGCATCGGCCACAGGTTGAGGGCGAATCGCTGGTGAAGGTCCTGATTCGGAAGAATCGGCGGGGCCGGACGGGGGCGGCCGAGATGGTGTTCGTGGACGACTACTGCCTGGCCGCGCCAGCGGTCCGAGAACCCACCTTCAGACTTCACAGGGAGAATCTCGCGTGAACCAACACACAACAGCACGGCAGAAACCAGGATCGCCCTACCACGAACTGATTGCAGACCTGGTGATTGTCCAGGCACAGCGGCAGGCTCACGAAAAGCATGGCTTGCCGACGGAGCGGGACGACAAGCTGGTCAACCTGGCTATCGACCGGCTGATTGCCGAATGGCGCTGGCAGGCGGCCGTCCACGAACCGGTGCAACGCACGGCCCGCGTGGTGGGGGTGAATTGATGAGCACGGATGCAGAGACACAGACCACGAAACCGACGATGCGCAAGCTGGCGGCGTTCGCCCGCAAGCACTGTGCGAACTGGGACACGGCACAGCGGCGGTGCATCGTGAATGACGAATGCCTGTTGAACCAGGGCAAGGCGTGTCACTACTTCCAGCGGAGCGTATGGCCTATCTGTGACCCGGCCTACCGCTGGGCCACCGAGACGAAGGCCCACCCTGAGCTTGTCGGGGAGTATCGCATTCTCTACGGCAAGGCGGGCCACCAGGACGCCCGCCGGTGTGCCTGTGGAGCGGTGCTACAGCCCCGGCTGCGGGTGTGCGACAAGTGCAAGCAGCGGAACCGCCGAACGGCCTATCGGCGATACAAGGACAAGAAACATGCGTGCGCCACAGTTAGCCACAGTTAAGGCGGCCAGCGTGCGCCAGGAGGCCCCTGAAGGCCCCTATACGGCCCCAGGATGGGCGTGGTCTCAAGGCCGACTTATTGTCCACCTTGCACGAATCGGGACTTTAACTGTGGCGCAGGCCCCCACACGGGGACTTTCAAGGGGACGCCCCGACCGGCAACGGTTTGGTACGCGTTCACGACAGGCCAGCCGGGGCGACGCACAGCCTACACAGCGCCCGAAGGACCCGCAACCGGGAAAAGGCAGCGGTTTTTCATTTGACAGCGGCCCAAACACAGGGTACGATATGAGCGTGAAAAGTATACGATCCATGCCGATCAGCAATCACCTACGAGGAACCCGCTGCGGGTGGTGTTCGGACTCCGTGAGGACCCGACGGCCGTATACTGCCGCACAGCGCCACCCGCACCGGGGGCCTTGTCTCAGGGGAGCCATGCTATGAGAACCTTCAAAAAGACCAAACAGGCCGCCACCTGGACGCTGGAACTGACCCTGCACAACAGCCGACGCGCCCGGTTCGCCGGGATGAAGGACCGACGGGCCACTGAGGCCCTGGGCCGGATGATTGCCAAGCTATCCGAGGCGCGGGGCAGTGGGGCCGATCTCGGGCGCGACGTGCTGCGCTGGCTGGAAGGGATACCGCCACGGCTGCGGGATCGCCTGATGGCCCTGGACCTGCTGGACCGGGACCACGCGGCGCGGGGCATGCCGCTATCGGAACACCTGGACCACTGGACGGAGCACCTGCGGGCCAAGGGCACGACGGCCAAACAGACACGCCTGCTGCGGAGCCGGTGCGAGAAGGTGTTCGACCGGTGCGGCTGGACGTGGTGGTCCGAGTGCAACGCCCGACAGGCCGAACAGTGCCTTACGGAACTGCGGGGCGCGGGGATGAGCCTGAGAACCAGTGGGTTCTACCGACAGGCCCTGCGGCAATTCGCCCGGTGGATGCTGGTCAACCGCCGAGCGGTCGAGAACCCGTTCGACGCCCTGCCGAGTATGAATCCGGCCACGGACCCGCGGCACGAACGCCGGGCGCTGACCGACGACGAGGTGACACGCCTTTTACGCGCCACGCGGGCCGCTGTGAAGCGTTTCAAGATGAGCGGGACCGAACGGGCCCTGCTGTACGAGACGGCCTTACAGACCGGCCTGAGAGCGTCTGAGCTACGCACGTTGACGGGGGCCGACCTGGACTTCAACAGCCTGACCGTGACGGTGCAGGCGTGCTACTCCAAGCACCGCCGGCAGGATACCCTACCGCTGCGGCGGGACCTGGCGGCAAAGCTGGCCGAGCACGTCCAGGGACGGTCACCCCAAGCGCCGGTGTTCACGATGCCCTACCCGTCGGCGGTGTGCCGAATGCTGAAGAAGGACCTGGCCGAGGCGGGGATTGTGTACAAGGACGACGCCGGACGCGTGGCGGACTTCCACGCCCTGCGGCATACGTTCGTGACAAACCTTGTGCGAAGCGGTGCAGGCGTCAAGACGGCGCAGACCCTGGCCCGACACAGTACCCCCGTCTTGACCCTGGGGGTGTATTCTCACGTCGGCTTGACCGACACACGGGCGGCCGTCGAAAAGCTGGACGGATACGATGCCAAGCAAACCGGACAAACAAGAGAGACGGCTTGAAAACTGGGGCGCGATCTGGGGCGCGACGTTGCGCCAGCAGGGTAACTCTGGGTGGCGCAGAGTAACAAGTGCCCAAAGAGGCGGTAAAGAAGAAAGCGGCGTTGAGGCACACAAGAATGCGGTTTTTGAGGCATGAAACGCGATTTTGGGGACAGGCGGCGGTGGGATTCGAACCCACGAATAACGGTTTTGCAAACCGTCGCCTTAGGCCTCTTGGCTACGCCGCCTAAGCTGTTTCTTCCCAATCCCCTATGACTCCCCGGCCTCGTCCGGGAAACCCGGCATACCCCAACGCCCGCAGCCACGGCCCCGCTTGACGTGGCCAGCACACGGATCAGGGTGCCCGCTCCACGGCTCCCAGCAACGCCGATCAAAGTCGTTCAGACCAATCCCCAGTGACTTTACATCGGACCGGCCGGTATTGCAAGAGAATAACGGGCAAACTGTGCTCCGCATGCGAGGACAAAGGCCGGCAGGATCAACCGGCTATCCGGAGCGATCTGCCGCAGGTCCGACGAAGCCCACCGGCATGGATGCCCCCCGGGCAACCCGTCGAAGAGGGCCCCTCCTTTCGGTCGCCCCGGACTCGACGGCCCCCCGTTATCGCGCGTCGGGACCGAAAGGCAGCGCGATCCCAAGCAGATAGGCGGCGTGTTCCCTGCGTGTGGAGCGCGCCGGCAGGCGCGGAGGCTCGGAGGCTCACGCAACGGAGGATCTTGTTGACAACCGCCTTGCTCATGCTACTGTCTACGCTTCAAGGCGGTCCCCACCGTGGGATGTCTGGGCGCCCCCACGTCTGACGCTTTTCACCGACGGCGAAAGGATACGGCATGAAGAAGCTGATCGGATGGTATTTCCGTGTATCGTTGATTCTCCGCATCCTCGTTGGCCTTGCCGCCGGCGCCACCGCCGGGGTCGCGCTTTGGGTCGTCTCGCAATCCGCCGGAGAGGACACCGCTGCCCTTTTACGAATGGTCGAGCCCTTCGGAACCGTCTTCGTGCACATGCTCAAGATGATTGTGATTCCGGTGGTTCTTTTTTCGCTTGTTTCCGGCGCCTCACAACTCGCGGTCCAGCAGTTCGGTCGCGTGGGCATCAAGGTGCTCGCCTGGTATCTCTTGTGCTCGTTCGCGGCGGCGGTCGTGGGGGTGCTTCTGGCCATGCTGATCAACCCCGGCAGTGGCATCGACCGGGCGCAGTGGGAGGCGATGGTGCCGTCCGCCGACGTGGCCCCTGATACACCCGCGCCCCCCGTCAAGGGAACGACGACCCTGATCGATATGCTCTATCGCATGTTCGCCAACCCCTTTGAGGCATTGGCCACGGGCAACTTCTTGCCGATCATCGTCTTTTCCATTCTCTTTGGCCTGGCGCTGCGCGTCTCCACAGAACGGGCCCAAGACCCCGCCGAGGTCCAGCGGCTTTCCGGGCTCATCGGGATGGTCGAGGCCTGTCGCGACGCGATGTTTCGGCTGGTCGGCTGGGTTCTGGAGTACTCGCCCGTGGGTGTTCTGGCGCTGACGACCGTCAACTTTGGACGGTACGGCCCCAACATTGTCGGGCCCTATGTCAGTGTGGCCGCGGGCGTACTTGCAGGAATCGGGATTATGGTGCTGGGCGTATATCCCGGCCTTCTGTTCGCTGCGACGCGGCGCAATCCCTTCGCCATCCTGGGCCGGATCAAAGAGGCGATGATCATGGCGCTGGTGACCCGCAGTAGTGCGGCCACACTCGCGGTGTCGATACGGACAGCCGAACAACGACTTGGCGTGCGGAACGAACTGGCGGGCTTCTCGCTACCGCTGGGGGCGACCATCAACATGGACGGGGTTTGCGTGCACCTGCCGATGTTCGCCGTCCTGGCGGCCAATATGTTCGGCGTCCACTTGACGGCGTCAGGTCTGGCGGTCCTGGTCATCACGACGGTATTGGCGTCGATTGGAGCAGGTGGCGTGCCGGGGGGCAGCCTGATGCTTCTTTTTGTCATCTTGGAAACGATGGGCCTTCAAACCGAACAGGTGGCCATGGTTGTGGCACTGGCGCTGGGCATCAACCCGGTTCTCGATATGTTTGAAACGATGAACAACGTGACCGGCGATCTGGTGTGCACCTACGTGGTGGCCGAAAACGAAGGACTCATCGCATGAACGCTCGCACTTTCTGTGAGGGTGCGTGGAGATGACCGATGAGCGCAGACACACCACCCCTCGATGCCGCGGTCGGTAAACGGTTATCGACCCGCGGGGGACGCAAGGCCCCCGCGGCCAAGCCCGCCGGTTGAGCGCCCGCCGGGAAACCGCCGGAAAAACCTGGACCCTCTTGCGAAGGATGGCGTCGGGCGCAGAACGCCGGCCCCGGCCCGCTACAGGGTGAACAGGAAGCCGAGCCACATCTGTCGACCCTCCCCGAAACGGAAGGTGTCGTAATCATCCTGCCACCGCAGATAGATGCTGAAGTTGCCCTCATTCCCCCCCATCTTCAGACCTGTCTCCAGCGATTGGCCGACCTGCTCATCCGTTCCCAGCAACGCGCGAACGGCTCCCCTCACGTAGGGAGTAATCCACCCCCGCGTATGGAAATCGTAGCCGACACCCGCCTCCATATCCCCCCAATAATCGTAGTTGTGGGTCGACGCATAGACCGCGCCTTGGGCAGACCACCTGAGCCGATCGGCCCCGCTCACCCCCAGTCCCACCTGATGATAGTCTTTGATCCGCCCGCTGTGCTCAGCGCCGTGCAGGGAGGCATAGGAATGAAAAACACGCAGATCCAGTGTGTCCAACTCAACACCCACTGACGGACCGACCTTGTAATTCAGACTCTGAATGCCGAATGCCCCGGGAAACGTCACCAGCCCGGCGTAGGTATTGACCGCGAGGGTTTTGTTGTGATCCAGTCGCAGGAGATCGACGTCCACGTTCAAATCACTGCTGCGGCAATCCTTCTTCCCGCCATGAACGTTCACGTTATACCCCCCCCGAATGGTGACTCGTGGAAACTCGTCCACGTCGACCCTGGGGCTTCTCGGCGCCGTCTCCATCGCCGAATAACCGGCCCGATCCGTCGATCCGAACGTTCCACGGCCCAGCCCCATCTCCAGACGCACGCCGGCCAGCAACAGGTCCTCTCCCCGGCCCAGTGCATACCAGTCACGAAAACGCTGATACGCCAGAAACGGACTCAGGGACGCCGTCCTGGCCAGACGGACTCGATCACCGATCTCCACCGCCGGATTGTAGACTCCGCCACGTCTGTCGTAGACCGCGGTCAGGTCACCTTGAACATAGAAAACATGATTGCGGACCCGCAGCATATCATGCCTGGCGGCCAGCTTCAGCATGTAATCGTAACTGTTTTCGTGTCTCATCCACACCCGGCTCAGGGAGGCCCCCCAGTCTATCTTCTTGAGCCATGCCGCAGATTCATCGAACGGAATGCCGTCGTCCTTGTGACCCAGCCGCATGCCCCTTGTTTCATATCCGATGCCCAGTTCGTTCCAACGAATCGTGTTTCTCTGATCGTGGGGCAACGCGCGGCTTGCGTTGTGGCACGTGTGGTCCCAGAAGAACCTGATTCGGCCATAGCGGGTCTCATGGCCGATACTGACGTATTCAATGCTGTGATCAAATTGGCTGGGGGACCAGCCAAAAAGGCTGTTCTCCTGAACGGAGAGATGAACGAACAAGTCATCAAGCCTCAGTATGTCAAACTGCACTTGCCGTCGCGTTTTGAAGCGATAGTCCCCCCCGAACACCGCCGCGCACTCCAGCCCGGCCTGCACATCCGTCAGAAGCTCAATCTCTTCGTTGTCGATCTCGAGGGCTTCCTGGGCCGCCCCTCCAAGGCGCTCCTCACGGCCGGAAAACCTCTCGCCGTCGAGTTCCCCGGCCCAAGTGAGGCCGACACACAGAATCCCAAGACCAAGGAGAGCCGATTCTCCCTTCATGGCAAGCCTGCGCCCCCCAACGCGTCTTCCGCTTTCTTCGGTCCGATGTCGATCAGCGGATTCCACCGTTTCCCCTTTCATCGGGCACGAGATGTGTGTGACCGAATGCCGCCGCCCCGACGATTCCGGCCCGGGCCTTGTGTGCACGCCATTGTAAGCACCTCCGGCGCAAAAAGAAAGCCTTCCCTTTCTGAGCGGAAGGCTTGCAGCGCGACTGCATCGGGGCGACAGGACTTGAACCTGCGACCTCTTGACCCCCAGTCAAGCGCGCTAGCCAAACTGCGCCACGCCCCGAGCCAACAGCGGTCATTGTAGTGCCGGACGGTACGGCGAACAAGCTTTTTTTCCGATTCCCGCGTGTATGGGGCTTCCGAAGCGGACGAGGCAGATGAGCGGGTATTATCGGATGCGGCGGCGTGGAATCTCAGATGCGACAGTTGCCGCGAAAAAATTGTGAAGGATTTCTTGACAAAGTTAGGGATTCCTAACTATTCTATGGTTTCCTGCTGGTCAATGGATGGTGAACCATGGACACCGATGCTGAACAGAAATTGAGTGCTTCGCTGGAGGACTACCTCGAAGCGATCTTCAACCTCGCCGACGAGTCGGCAGGGGCGCGGAGCAAGGATATTGCCGAGGCGCTCAGCGTGGCGCGGTCTTCGGTGACCGGGGCGCTCCAGGCGTTGCGGGAGAAGGGGCTGGCGAATTACCGACCGTACGGGTGCATCACGCTGACCGAGTCGGGCCAGGCGCTGGCGGCCGAGGTGGTGCGGAAGCACAACATTCTGAAGTCGTTCTTTGTTAACGTGCTTGGGGTGGATTCCGAGGTGGCCCAGCAGGCGGCATGCAAGGCCGAACACGCGTTGGGTCCGGAGATCATCGGGAGACTGCTGAGCTTCATCCAGTACGTCACCGAAAGCCATCGCAATGGGCACGACGTGGCCGAAGAGTTCCGGCAGTTTCACAAGAGGAGGTCGGGCTGTAAGGCTCGGGTGGAGCAATCATGAGTGGGAGTCTCGAAGTGCAGGAGAAGCAGACGCGACCTTTGTCGACGGCCCGGGCGGGCGAGAGCGTTCGTGTCGCTCGCATCGACGCCGGGCGCGGTCTCAACAGCCGGCTCGCGTCGCTGGGGCTGGTGGCCAACGCCGAACTGCGGGTTGTAAGCAATGGCCATCCGGGACCGTTTGTGCTGATCGTCAAGGATGCCAAAGTAGTGCTCGGCAGGGGGGTCGCCCAGAAGATCCTGGTTCGGTGAACGAGGATCGAGGCAGGTCTTTTTTTTGTCACGATAGTTCGCGCCTCCTAACTTTTTCAGGGGGCGATTCCAGAATCCAGACGGAGTGTCTATGAAGTCGATCACCGTGGCGTTAGCCGGGAATCCGAACAGTGGAAAGACCAGCGTGTTCAACATGCTGACCGGGGCGCGACAGCACGTGGGCAACTATCCCGGCGTGACGGTCGAGAAGAAGGAGGGGCGGTGCACGCACCGGGAGTACCGGATTACGTTTGTCGATCTGCCGGGGACGTACAGCCTGACCGCGTATTCGACGGAGGAACTGATCGCTCGCAATTATATCCAGGAGGAGAAGCCCGACGTGGTGGTCGACGTAGTCGACGCCTCGAACCTGGAGCGCAACCTGTACCTGGCCACGCAGATCATGGAGATGGACGTGCCGATGGTGCTGGCGTTCAACATGAGCGACCTGGCCAAGAGGAGGGGGTTGGAATTCGACCTGGGCCAGTTGTCCCAACTGCTGGAGATGGCGATTGTCCCGACCGTGGGCAATAAGGGACAGGGCAGAACGGAGTTGCTGGACGCCATTGTGGATACGGCGGACGCCGGTCCCAGGGTGCGAACGCATCACGTCAGCTACGGCGGCGAAATCGAAGAGGAACTGTCTCGCGTTCAGCAGGCCCTCGGTCAGACGGATGGCGAGGTCATGAAGCGGTACGGCCCGCGCTGGCTGGCGGTCAAGCTCATCGAGCAAGATGAAGACGTCAAGTCCAAGGTCCGTCACCCGGACGTTTTGGAGGCGGTCGATCGCAGCGTCTCGCACCTGCGGGATATCTTCGGTGACGAACCCGAGATCGTGATGGCCGATCGTCGGTATGGTTTTATCTCCGGCGCCTGCCAGGAGACGATCCAAAGCTCGGTGGAGCGGCGTCACGATGTGAGCGATACGATCGACGCGGTGGTCACCAATCGCATCCTGGGGCTGCCGATCTTCCTGCTGCTGATGTACGTGGTCTTTTTCCTGACGTTCAAGGTGGGCAGCTATCCGATGGGGTGGCTGGAGACGTTGTTCGGCTATCTGGCCGAGGGTGTGGTGCGGTACTGGCCGGAGGGGCGTCTCGAGTGGCTCCAATCGCTGGTGGTCGACGGCATCATCGGCGGCGTCGGCGGGGTCCTGGTGTTTCTGCCCAATATTCTGCTGCTGTTCATGGCCATTGCGCTGCTCGAGGATTCGGGCTATATGGCTCGGGCGGCGTTCGTGATGGACCGGATCATGCACAAGATCGGCCTGCACGGCAAGAGCTTCATCCCGATGCTCATCGGGTTCGGATGCTCGGTCCCCGCCATCATGGCGACGCGCATTCTGGAGAACCGACGGAGCCGACTGACCACGATCATGGTGATTCCGCTGATGAGTTGCGGTGCGAGATTGACGATCTACGCGCTGTTCATTCCGGCGTTTTTTCCGCAGCGCTGGCAGGGGCCGATGCTGTGGATCATTTACCTGATCGGGATTGTCCTGGGTGTGGTTGCGGCCAAGGTGCTTCGGCTGACAGTGTTCAGGGGCGAGACGATGCCCTTTGTGATGGAGCTGCCCCCGTACCGAATGCCTACGAGCAAGGGGGTGCTGGTGCACACCTGGCAGCGCGGGTGGATGTACATTCGCAAGGCGGGTACCGTGATCCTGGGGCTGTCGATCGTACTGTGGTTCGCGATGAGCTTTCCGAAGCCGCCGGCTGAGCGACTGGCGGGACTCAACGCACAGGAGGCACGTCAGGAGAGCCTGCGGTATTCGGTGATCGGGCGCGTGGGAATGGCGGTCGAGCCAGTCCTGAGGCCCCTAGGGTTCGACTGGAAGATCGATACGGCGCTGATCGGGTCGGTGGCAGCCAAGGAATTGTTCGTCTCGCAGTTGGGAATCATCTACGCAGTCCAGAGCGCTGACGAGGACGCGCCGAGTCTGCGCGAGGGCCTTCGGGCGGACTACACGCCACTGGTGGGGTTCTGCGTGATGCTGTTCTGCCTGATCAGCGCTCCGTGTATCGCTACCGTGGCGATGACTCGGCAGGAGGCGAACTCCTGGGGCTGGGCCCTGTTCCAGTTTTTCGGCCTGACGCTCCTGGCCTATACGGTGACCTTGGTGGTCTACCAGGTCGGGAAGTTGATTGCGAGCGCCGGATAGAATGCGAAACACGCAACGAGACAGCTTCGAGGGACCAGTGAAGGTTTGGGACGAGCGCATGGTGGGCGCCGGCGCGGATTCCGGGGCACGGTGTATCGATTCGCAGGCCATTCTGGGGGATCGCGATGAGGTGCTCATCCGGCACGGCGACCAGATCTATCGCTTGAGGAAGACACGATATGGGAAGTTGATCCTGAACAAATAGCTCAACAACGTAACGCAAAGACGTCGCGACCGAGCCAGCCACTCGCCAGCCAGGGAGCAGATGGGACCTTCGCCCCACAGGGTCTCACCTGCTCTTTCTTTTTGAGTGGGAAAGCAGAAAGGCGAGTGGAATGGAAGACAGAGCGAACGGAAAATGTGCGGTTTCCAGGATTCATATTGGGCTAATGCTGCTGCCCGTGGCGATGCATGCGTGGGCAGCGCCCGCTCGTGGAGACGGCGGACCTGGTGAGAGGCAATGGACGGACGCGATCATCCCACGGATCGGGCTGACGCAGATTTACCAGCAGAACGTCCACGGAGGGCTGAGCATGGCGTCGCGGTCGGGCCGGTATGCGGGCAGCTATGCACTGGAGGCGGACGTCGATCTGGCGGCTCTGCTCGGCGCCAACGGGCTGGGGGCATACGTACTTGTCGAAGGAGGCTGGCCCGAAGCGGGAGGGATCGATCCGGCGGCCATGGGGAGTTATTTCGGCGTCAACGCCGATGCAATCGAAGGTGAGTGGGGCGAGTTGTCGGAACTGTGGCTCGAACAGTCTTTTGCGGATGGGAACCTGCTGGCTCGCGTGGGCAAACTCGATCTGACCGGGGCCTTTCAGTGCCGGGGATGCGACACCAGCTTTGACGGAAACAAATACGCCAACGACGAGACGAGCCAGTTCCTCAACGGTGCTCTGGTGAACAATCCGACGATTCCGTTTCCGGACCTGACGTTCGGGGCGGCGTTCTTCGCCAGCCCGCAGGAGACATGGCATCTCGGGGCCGCGGTGGCCCTGGGCGACGATGAGGACGCCTCCTGGGGATCGGTGAGCCAGGGAGTTTTCGCCATTGGAGAAGCGAGTTTCATACCTGAGGCGGGACGAGCTGGCGAGAGGGGGAGGGCGCAGTATCGCGCCGGTCTTTGGTATCGCACCGACGCAGGAGCCGATTCAGACGACGAGCAGCGGGGGGCCTATCTGAGCGTCAGTCAGCCGATACGGCTGGTGTCGAAGCCCTCGGATGATAAGGGGGGCCTGAGCCTCTTCGCACGAGCGGGATGGGCCGACGGCCCCGGCGCGGAGTTGGACGATTTCTGGAGCCTTGGCCTGGAGTACACAGGGCTCGGGGGTGAGGAGGACGTGTTCGGGCTGGGGATGGGACGCGGCCGATTCGCTCGTGGAGCAGAGCCCGAGGTGCCGCTTGGAAGTGAAACCGTATGGGAACTCTATTATCGTACGCCTATCACCTCGCAGATCGCGGTCAGTCCCAGCCTCCAATATGTTGCCGATCCCGGCGGAGAGGCCGGCGGCAGAGACGCCCTGGTCATGGCCTTGCGGCTCCAAATCACTCTGGAGTAGACGGCGGGGCGCCCGCTCGCTCGGTGAAGCCGAATCTCGGTGATTGGCTTCATGGCGCTTCGGTCCGGAGCCATTCGACGAAGTGAGCCAGGCCGGTGGCGATGTGAGTGGCGGGATTGTAGTCAAGTTCACGCTGGGCCTTGGCGACATCGGCGTAGGTCTGATCAACGTCACCTGGCTGGACGGGCAGATGGTTGCGGATTGCCTTCTTGCCCAGGGCCTTCTCGATCTCGGCGATCAGGTCGCTGACGCTGATCGGACGGGACTCGCCCAGGTTATAGATCTGGTAGCCTTTGCAGCGGTCGATGGCGGCGACCACTCCATTGATGATGTCGTCGATGTAGGTGAAGTCGCGTCGCATGGTGCCATCGCCATAGACGGGGATGGGCTCGCCGGCCTCGATGAGACGGGCGAACTTGTGGATGGCCAGGTCGGGACGCTGGCGGGGGCCATAGACGGTGAAAAATCGCAGGCACGTCATACCGATGTCGTAGAGATGGTGGTACGTGTGGCAGATCAATTCGCCTGCCTTCTTGGTCGCGGCGTAGGGGGAGATGGGGAAATCGACGTTGTCGGATTCGGAGAAGGGGACTTTGCGGTTGTTGCCATAGACGCTGGAACTGGAGGCGAAGATGAACTTCTCGATCTGCCTCTGCCGGGCGATCTCCAGCAGGACGACGGTACCGTTGATATTGACGTCGGTGTAGAGGGCGGGCTGCTCGATGGAAGGGCGGACGCCGGCACGCGCCGCCAAGTGTACGATCACATCGATCTCGCTGCCGATCGCCTGCTCCATCGCGTCCTGTTCGCGGATGTCCGCCTCGACCAGGCGAAAGCGGGGATTCGTCAGCGCAGCGGCGACATTGCGCCGTTTGATCTGCGGATCGTAAAACGAATCGAAGCAGTCGATGCCGACGACCTCATGTCCCTCATGGAGCAAACGTTCGGTCAGGTGTGAGCCGATGAATCCTGCTGCGCCGGTGACGACTGCCTTCATGTTCTCAATCTCCCCTCTGGAAATGATCGTGCGTACTCTGCAAAAGTCCAGTTCAGAGCGACTGAGCCAGTTGCTTGATGTACTGGACCATGTCGTTAGTCATGTCTTCGCGTTTGAGCGCGAACTCAATGTTCGTGCGGATGAACCCGTCCTTGTTGCCGATGTCGCAGCGCCGGCCGTCGAGCTTGAGTCCGTACATGGGGCGCTGGCGGACCAGAGCGCGAAGGGCGTCGGTCAGTTGGACTTCTCCTCCCCGGTCGGGGCCGGTGGCGCCGATGTGATCGAAGATATCGGCGGTCAGGAGATAGCGACCGGCAATGGCCAGATTCGAAGGGGCCTCGCCGGCGCTGGGCTTCTCGATGAAGTCGCGAATCCGGTAGACGCCGGGCTGAACCTCCTCGCCATCGATGATGCCATAGAGGTGGACGCGTTTGGGTTCCACCTCTTCGACCAGGATGACCGGCGCCTGGAGATCGTCGTAGAGATCGACGAGCTGGCGTGTCGCCGGCTTAGGGGCATCGATCAACGTGTCGCCCAGCAGCACGACGAAGGGCTCGTCGTGAACGTGGTGCCGCGCGCAGTAGACCGCGTCGCCCAGACCCTTCATTTCCTTTTGCCAGACGAAGTGAATCTCCGCCAATTCGGAGATGCGCTGCATCGCACCCAGTTCGTCCTTCTTGCCCTTGGCCTGGAGCTGCGCCTCGAGCTGAAAGCTGCGATCGAAATGCTCTTCGATCGACCGCTTTCCTTTGCCGATGATCATGAGCAGGTCGGAGATGCCCGCGGCGGCGGCTTCCTCGACGACGTATTGAATCACGGGCGTGTCGACGATGGGCAGCATTTCCTTGGGCTGGGATTTGGTCGCCGGCAGGAAGCGGGTTCCAAAGCCGGCGGCCGGGATGACGGCCTTGCGTATCATGCTCGCGTTCGTCCCTCCGGATTGAAGATCTTGGGTTTGATGATCTTGATGTTCAGTTTGGCGAGCTTTCGGCGCAGATCCACGAACATCCGCTCGTTCTTGTAGGTGCCGACGATGGCCCCGCCGGAGCCGGTGAATTTGGCGCTGGCGCCGACCGAGCGCGCCGCTTCCACCATCCGAATGTTCTCGTCGGTAATCCGGTAGATCTGGCGCCGCCGATCGAAGTTGGCGTTGAGCAGTTCGCCGATCTCGTCCGGTCGTCCCTCGCAGAGGCACTTGCGGACCTTGTCCGTCAGACGGGCCCAGAACCGCACCGCGTTGACGACCTTGCGCTCACCCTGCTCGAAACGATGGCGAATATTGCTGTGGAACTTCTCCGTGGGTTCGCTGAGGTCGTCTCGGTAGGCGACATAGAGCCTGGGCAGCAGGGCGGGGTCGAGGGGAGTATAGTTGCCGTAGCCCTGGCGCGTCATGATCTCTTCGGCAAAGTCCATGTGGACGAGGCCTTCATAGACCTGGATGACACGGTCCTGCAATCCGGCGGGGATGTGCAGCTCGTTTCTTTCGGCGGCCAGCACGAGGTTGGCCTGCACGTACTTCGGAATGGTGACGCCATAGAAGGCCATCAGGGCGCGGAGACAGGCGGTGATGATGGCACTGGAACCGGCCAGCCCGACTCCATGGGGGATGTCCGAGCAGTATCGGATCGTGAAGTTCTTGTCGTGCAGGACGATCTGGTTTTCCTGGCAGTAGTCGTAGAAGGTCTTGATGGTGGCCTTGAGCAGACGGATGCCGCCGTAGTAGCCGTGAAGCCGGACGTCACGGACGATGTCTGCAATGTTGTTGAAGCACGAGTGATCCTTCAGACTCGGCAGGATCTCGAGCTCGGGGGTCTCGTAGAGAACCACCTCGGTTCGGAAGTTGCTGAAGACGAACGAGATAGTTTTGCCAAAATACCCGTCCGAGGGGTTTCCGATCAGACCCGCTCTCGGATAGGCCTGTGTGCGAATGATCACACCATTTCCCTCGCCAAAGCTTCACAGCAGACCGGACCAGCCGACAACGCCTATGGCTAGCCCCTCGAAGATTTCCGGACCTCGGTTGAGCCTCTCGTGAGACCTCCAGCGATGCCGGCGGCCTCAGGACGAGGAACGTCCTTCCGCGGGCTCGATCATATCAATGTCGATCTCGACGCTGGCGGCCTGGCCCAGCATGTCGATCTGAAGGACCAGGCGGGTGTTGCCCCGGTTCTGGACGACGATCCCTTCGAGTCCGAGCAAGGGGCCGGCGATCACCCGGCACCACTGGCCCGTCTCGATGTACTTGTGTGGCACCAGTGGCGCCCCGGCGCTGATGGCACGTTCGATACCCGCCAGCTCCTTGAGGAAGGTCTCTTGGTCGGGCACCTCGAGCAGGTTGGCTACACGGTTCGTCTTGAGCAGCTCGACCCGGTCGTTTTCGTTGCCGCAGAAGAACAGATACCCCGTGAACAGCGGGAGCAGCGATTTGAAGGTGCGGTGACTGCGCCGATTGACCTTGAGGGTCATGGGCAGAAAGTAGCTGATGTTCTTGGCCATGAGGTCGTGGGCCAGGACTTTCTCGTTCCGGCTCTTGGTATGGGCGACCCACCAGAGGCCTTCGAAGGTCCGGATAGACTCTGTCGGCGGCCAGAGGACGGGCGGATTCTCGTTCAACTTCAGCAATTTCGCTCTCCCAAGCTATGCGATCCCGAACGCGAGCAGCGGGGCGACGGGGCCGGTCGGCGATTCAGACGCTGTACAATCTCTAAACCAGGGTCCGATTCTGGTCGATTCATATAAGGTACCGAGTCTACAGAGGTTCGGGCAGGTTGTCAAAAACAATCAGAGATTGGCCCGATCGGGCACCGGGAGCCGCCGTGGATGCGTTTGAGCCCAAGCCGAAATCTCGCCCCAAGCGAGGTTGTCAGGAATTGGCAGTGCTGCTAACATGCGTCGGCCGGCGGGTGTCGCTGCTCGAATCCTTCCGCGATGCTGCCCGACGACTCCGACGGACCGCTCGCTTCTATGGGACTGACATCACGAGTCTGAGTCCTGCGCTGCAATGCTGTGATGAGGCATTTCTGGTGGATCAGACCTCGCATCCCAGATACATCGACCAACTCCTGTCGATTGTCAAGAGCCGTCGAATCGGGCTGCTCGTCCCGACCACCGATCTGGACCTGCGGGTGCTGGCGGTGAATCGATTGCGTTTCGAGCGGGCCGGATGTCGCGTGCTGGTCAGCGATCCTGATGTCATCGATTTGTGCCAGGACAAGCGGCAGACGTACCGCTTCCTCAAGCGACATGGCTTCGATTCCCCCCGTACGTTGAGCCCGGCTGCCGCTCTGGCGGCCGACAAAAAAGGCACGCTCTCGTGGCCCTGCCTGCTCAAGCCCTGGGATGGCAGTGCCGCCAAGGGCCATACCGTCGTTCGCGACCGGGCAGAACTGCGGTTCTTTGCCTCTCGGACGACCAACGCGATCTGCCAGGAACTGGTGGAAGGAACGGAGTACACGTGCGACGTGCACGTCGACTTCGACCGGCGCGTGCGGTGTGTCGTGCCCAGGCAGCGCATCGAGGTGCGGTGGGGGGAAGTCAGCAAGGCACGGGTGGTCAGAGATGCGCGGATCATGCAGATGGTGGCGCATCTCGTGCAGCATCTCGGCGCCAGTCCAGGCGTAATTACGGTTCAACTATTCGAAACCGAGGCGAGGGCCTTGCGGGTCATCGAGATCAATCCGCGCTTTGGCGGGGGAGCGCCGCTGGCGATTCGAGCGGGGGCGGATTTCCCGAAGTGGATTCTCCAGGAGTTGCTTGGCCGACGCCCTCGAATCGCGTTCGATGGGTTTGAGGATGGGCTGGTCATGCTGCGGTATGACCGCGAGGTCTGGCTCCGGGCGGCGGACGCCCAACTTTAGCAGGTACGCCCAACCGGCTTCTCTGCTAGAGCGTGACGGTCAGGTACTGCGTATCGGCGCAAAACGTGACGGCGCCGTCAAAGGCGGCAGGGATCACCAGGCAATCGCCGGCGGCGAAGTCCACTGCATCGGCCTGTTGCGACTGAATCGCTCCGCCTCCCGAGAGGACGATCAGCGTTCGCATCTGTCCACTCGCTAAAAGCAGTTCACCGCCCTTGGTACGATGCCCCTTATCGACCTTGAAGTACGTGCTATCCACCAGGCGGCCTACTGTCGTGACCGGGAGTTGGTCTGCCGTGAGATCGAAGTGGATGCTTTCGAGGGCCTCTTCAATGTGGAGCTGCCGGGGTTTGCCGCTGTCGTCGAGACGGTCCCAGTCATAAACACGGTAGGTCGTGTCCGACGGCGTCTGTATTTCGGCGATGAGCAGTCCGCCGCCGATGGCATGGGCGGTGCCGGCAGGAAGGAAGTGGCACTGGCCCGGCTCAACCGGGACCTTCGCGAGCAGATCGGCGGTTGTGCCGTCCTCGATGGCCCGGGAAAACTGCTCCCGGCTGACTTCCTCTTTGAGCCCCTTGTAGATCACCGCTCCGGGCTCGGCGGCGATGATGTACCAGCATTCGGTTTTGGGGTCTCCGCTGCCCATTCGCTTGCACGTTTCGGCATCGGGGTGGACCTGCACGCTCAGGACGTCCCGGGCGTCAAGCAGCTTGATCAGCAGGGGGAAAGGCGCTGCAAAATCGGGCAGGCCGGTGATCTCCTGCGGGTACTGTCGCACGACCTCGGCCAGCGTACGGCCCTGGAGCGGACCGTTGCCGATGACGGTTTTGTCGTCGGGCAGGTCGGCCAGTTCCCAACTCTCCCCGATCTTCTCAGCGGGTGGCAGGGCCTTGCCGAAGACGCGCTCCAACGTCCGGCCGCCCCAGAGGCGCTGCTTGAAGATCGGCACGCATTTCAGCGGATAGGTTTTCATGCCAGGCATTCTACCGGTGAAGGAGTACGATGTCCATGCTTCCGGCAGGGATGATCGCCCGGGGAATCCGCGAAATCGGAAGGGAAAATACGTACTTTCCACAATTGACGAATGCAGATCCGGTGGTATGGTGAACGAACGATATCTGACAAGGATGACCCGGCCATGCTGTGACGGAGCACGGTGTGTTAGCGCATTTCTCGATCACAGCGAGACCGTTTTGAATTCCCTGCCAGGAGCGCCTGACGCGGTGTCGGTACGGATACCGATCGCACGACATGGAGTAACGTGCGATGCTGCCGCGAGGCCCCTGGACTCAAGGAGGAGAAGGGATGAAGAGGTGGGGTGTTTCTATCGGCCTGCTCTTGGTCTGCGCGACAGGTTCCATTTCGCGCGCGATCACTATCCGTCCGACGTACGACGGTTTCGATGCCGCGCAGGAAGACGTGATCCAGGCGGCGATCAACCGATGGGTGACGATGGTGGGGGGGCATGCGGTCGACATTGCGTTTACTGCGACCTCCGACGTCTGGCTGGCGACGACCAGCGACTGGGCCACGGACGACCGAGGTCGCCCGACCAACGCTGCGATCCGCGCCAATCCCGCGGAGTACCACTGGACGCTGGGGGACCCGGCCGACGGGCAATACGACGCGATGCGAGGGATGATGCACGAGATCGGCCACGCGATCGGCTGGACGGTGGCGCTGGACGATTTCGCCACCCAGGTCACGCGCGTGGAGGGGGATCGTTTCTACGACCTGGACCACGATGGAGTCTATAGCGCGGATACGGACTTTGACCTGGTGGACGCGAGTTGGGAGGGCACCCACGCGCCGGACGGTTCGGGCGACCTGATGCAGCCTTATGCGCCGATTGGCGTGCGTCTGTATCCGACATACCAGCACGCCGGAGTATTGACCGATGCGTTCGGCTACAGCGTGATACTCAATGGGCTTGGGGGCGAGGCCGGCTATGGCGATCCGGCGATCGGACGCACCGACGACGGCTCGTCCGGGTGCCTTGATCTGCCATTTGAGGTCAATCTCGGCGGGACTGCCTACGACTCATTCTTCGTAAACAACAACGGCAACGTGTCGTTCGGAGAACCCATGTGGCAGTATACGCCACAGGCCTTTCCGTACAGCGATCAGCCCATGATCGCACCGTACTGGGGTGATGTCGATACGCGATCGCAGGGCAGCGGGGCGGTCTATGTGGCATCGCCCGGCTCGGACGCCGTAGTGGTCACCTGGGACGAGGTCGGCTACTACGACCGCCACACCGATCTGACCAACGACTTTCAGATGGTGCTTCGCAACCGTGAAGACATCGCGCCGGGCGATTTCGACATCGAATTTCGGTACGAACAGCTTCGGTGGACGACAGGCGACGCCAGCGGCGGTGTCGGCGGCCTCGGGGGCAGGGCCGCTCAGGTGGGATGTGATCTGGGAGACCAGAGACATTACCTGATGCTGCCGGGCTCGGGAACGGCGGCCGTGCTCGATCTGGCGAACCTCACCAACACGCCCTCCAATGTGTCGATCGAGGGGTTGTGGGTCTATGCGGTGCGCAACGGGTACCTGCCCGGCACGGTTGCCGAGAATCCGCTCACGCCCATCTCCGGCGAGGACGGTTGGCGGTTCGACTTCCACATCGGCGACGTCGATCAAGGGGTCTATATCGATCCGCTGGTGGCGATCGGCTATGACTACATGGTGGATTCCGGGGCGAATTTCGCGTCGGTGGAGTTGCCGACACTCGGAGACGGTGTTTACGACCTCTGGCTCTGGAATGACACGTTTGGCACCTGGGCGGATGCCGATGTCGATCTCATCGGTGGCAAGGTGTACGACTTCGGCGGCGACGGGGTGGATGCCTTCCGCATTCTGGGGGTCGAAGCCAACCTGGGACTGAATCCCTACGACGCCGGTGCCTTCGTGACGGGACTTTGGTTCACCTCTCCGGGCATGGTTTCGATGCATCAGGTCCCGGTGGTTCTCGAGGCCGACGATCTCATGGTGGTCGTGCCGCTGCCCGGCGCCCTGGGGTTGTTTGCGATCGGGCTGCTGGGCGTGGTCGTCATGCGGAAACGAGGTATTCTGTAGCGGCGCAACCGCTATTGGAGATAGTCGAGAATCCCGGTGGCGATCGCGGCAGCCAGCCTATCTTGAAAGGCATCATTTTGCAGACGCATTGCGTCCTGGCGATTGGACAGATATCCCATCTCGACGAGCACGGCCGGACCACGGGTCGTCACGAGCACGCGGTAGTTTTCGCGGCGAACCCCTCGGCTCTCCAGTCCGGTGGTGGCCATCGCGCGTGCGATGTCCCGGGCGGCGCGCTGCGAATCCAGGGAGGCTGCGTCGGCAATGTAGATGGTGAAGCCTTGGGCCGAAGGGCTGGGAGCCGAGTCGGCATGGAGGCTTACGAACAGGTCGGCATTGCGTCGGTTGGCGATCTCCGCACGGGATTCCAGTTCGATAAACTCGTTGGCGGAGCGGGTCATGGTTACGTTGATGCCCCGACGCTGGAGGATGGCAGCGACCTTGGCGGCGACCGCGTAGTTGACGGTTTTCTCCGGCACGCCCGTAATGGACGTGGTGCCGGGGTCGTGTGCGCCGTGACCGGGATCGATGACGACGTCCCCTCGTGTCACGCGGACGGACGGGCGGGGGGCGACGACGGGCGCGCCCAGGAACGGCTTGATCTGCGAGGCCAGCGACTCGGAGACGTAGACGGTTCCCGCCGACTTGCGGACCATCCCGACCGAACCGAGGGGTTTTCCGTTGACGAAGAACCGACCCTCGCTGTGCGTGAAAATGAGGACGGTGTTGTCGGCGTCGCGCAGGACGACGAAGTTGTCGTCGCGGTCGTCGACGGTCAGACGGAGCTGCCCCGCCAGGTCCTCGATGCGGATCAGGTGATCGCTGCGAACCATTCCCGGCGCGCGGGTGGGTGTACTCTCGCACCCGGAGGCGGCCAGAATCAGCGAAACGGCAATGATGGCGATTGTCGTTTTGGTCTTCATGTCACCCCTGTTATCGGACAGCATGGCCTTCGCCATCCACATTTTCTCATCACTTATGCGACTTAGATGGCAGCGGAAAGGTCGTAAGATAAGAGCGATTGGCCGGTTATGCAATGAGATCGCGTCCGGAATCGCCGGAGTGTCCGGGCAGGATGAGTCGTTGCGAGCTACTGGACGTCGGGGACATCGTGGTGAGGCTGGTGCTGATGGTCCGGAGGCCAGAGGAGGGCGGTCTGCCCGAGTTGGTCCTGCACGAACTGGAGGTCGGTTTCGTCGACGATGCCATCGTCGTTAAGGTCGGCGGCCGGCTTGCGGAGCAGGACCGGACCGTCGGCGACCAGGAAGGTGTAGACCGCCAGCGTGCGGGTAGCGCCACCCGCGACGAGATCGCCTGAGGCCTCGAAGACGATGGTATACGTCCCGGGTTGGCTGAAACCCCAGTTGTAGTGGGCGTGAAGGGCGGCAGGCAGCACCGCGAGGAGTTCCTGATGGTGCGTGGACAGCAGGAAACTCGGCTGTCCGAACGCGTCGTTGGCCCACAGGCTGACGGCCCCCGGCCCATCGCAGTATCGCAACTCCAGGCTGACCGCGTGGTCGACAAGCGTGCCGATCTCGATTCCGGCGGTCGATACGCCCAGCGCAGGCAGCCCTTCGCGTTCGTGTTGGGGCAGCACCCATAGCGGTTCGTTGGCGTCGGCGCCGGTGGCGTGCCAGATTTCGCCGGTGGGACGCGGTTGCTTCGCTTCGTGCGTGGCCACCACGATCAGTTGCGACGGTTCGAATTCCGTATCCTCGATCAGGGGCTCGCCATCGACGATGGCGCCGGCGTGCAGATGGAAGTGCAGAGCGAGCCGGTTGTCCTCAAGGGCAATCCCGAAATCGCCGTGTTCGGCCAGGTAGTAGGCCGTTTCGCCAATGTAGTGGTGTGCCGACCCGTCGTGATCGTGGTCGTGGTCTTGTGCCTTGGCGGACGGGGCCAGCGGCAGAAGAAGCGGCAACATGGCAAGAAACAGAATCTTTTGATGCATCGATCATACTCCTCAGACAGGGATCATAGCGTCCCTGGGTATCTCAAAGCCATGATTCAATTCGCGTGGTTGGGGTCGAGGGCGTCGCAGCCGGGATAGCCGCACAGCAGCCACTGCTCCGCCAGCGTCGCTAGCTCGTCGATATCGACCGGGTCCTCCGGATCGTTCGGGTCGACGAACACGAACGTTTCGGTGTCGTCGATGCTTGGTGTGCTCTGCCAGTGTGCAGCCATCCAGGCGAAATCGCGAAAGTCGACGCGTCCATCCCCATAGAAGGATGCTTCTCCGGGAGGGGCCCAGTCGGCTGTAAGCCATTCGTCGCAGCGAACGACGGTCGAAACGCGGAAACTGACGGCATAGAGGCCCGGCTGCGTGAAACCCCAGTTTGCATGCACGTGGCTGCCGGCCGAGATGTAGAACACGTCGTCGTCGCCGACCCCGCCTTCCTGTGTCGACATGAACACGACCGGTGGGCTGATGCCATCGGCCTGCCAGAGGGCGAAATCGCCTTCTTCGGGGCCACGCACGCCGGTCAATCGCACCTCGAACCATCGGTCGGCATTGTCGGCGCCGCGGTGGTCTTGAGGGTTCCAGGAGCAGAGTCTACCGCCATCGGCCCTCTCGGTGGCAATGCCCAGGGGCAGGGCGCCGGTGCCTGCATTTTGAGGCAGGATCCAGAACGGTTCGCCAGGCTGCGCTCCGATGAACTCGAAATCGGAGGGGATTGCGTTAAGCATCCACTGGCTGGCGGCGCCAGCGTAGAGCAAGGCGTCGGCCAACGGGATGTCCAGTCCGCCTGCGGTTCCCGGCAGATCGTGGGAAAGCAGGACGTCCCAGCCGGCGGTTGTGAATGAGACCTCGAAGTCGGTGTGGTAGAAGTCCACCGTCGTCGGATGGTTTGGATCGGGCCAGTCCGTTTCGATCCCGAAATAGAGGATGACGTCCGTGCCGATCTTCGCGCAATGGCCCTGTCCCCAAGCGGTCGAATGGCCTGCGAGCAGACCCAGCAAGACGATGCCAACGCGTATGGCGTATGCCGACTTCATACCTCTGGCTCCTCTCAGTTCTTCTCGACCACGTCACGGCCTATCGCCCCGGCGGCCTGGCAAAGTCCTCGAAATTGTCGGCCATCTCTTTGACGGTCTCGGCTCGGATATCCTCCACCCGGCTGTCGGCATAGAGATATAACGACGAGCCCTTGGAGCCATCTTCAGCTTTGCCGGCTCCGAAGCGATCGGGCTGGATATCCTCTCGGAGAGTATCCCAGGGAACGTTCGGCGCCGGCAGAAACCACAAGCGCGAATGCGTGTGATCGCTGGTCAGCGCCACCGACAGATCATCGGCTCCCACGAAGACGATGATCGTCTCGCAGGGGCGTTTGAGCTTGTACTTGTTCCGGTAGGATGGTCCGGCGAGCCTGCCAAACGGGTCGACCGCGTCGACGGCGATGTACTCATTCATGATGTAGCTGCTGGTCGGGTGTTGGAGGTGTTCGGCGCGCTGCGGATCGGCCGGGCAGACGCGAACCTCGTTGACATCTCCCAGATAGGGGCTCAGCGTGAAGATCCAGCTTCGCCGCCGGGCGGCCTGGCCCGTCAGGCCATGGCTGCTCTCGGGGAACAGGCCTTCGTTGTCCTGCGTGTACAACTCCATCGCCAGGCCGATCTGTTTGAGATTGCTGGTGGAAGTCAGACGTTTCGCGTGCATCCTGGCCATGCTCAGCGACGGCAACAGAATGCCCATCAACACCGCAACGATTGCGATGACGACCAGTAACTCTATGAGTGTGAAACCGCGTGACGCCTTCATGGCGCACCTCGATGATTCTCTACGGAACGATCACACTGAATTCAACCGCAGCGGGCGGTGTCCCTGCATGATCGTGATTCCCCTTCGATGCTTCAGATCGCGAAAGAGGGTGGGGGGCGAGGCGCCAGAACGGCCGCGATGAATTGACGTGGAGAAACCTCGGCGATTTCCTCGACAGCTACAGCGATGTCGGCGACCTGGACGGGCGTGGGGGGCGCCTCAAGATAGAACTTGGTTTCGTTGCCGGTGATGGCCTGGCACAGGGAGCAGTGCTGGGCATCGTGCCGGAGGAGGTCTCCGTGGCAACCGAGATGCAGGTACAATGTGAGCCCGGACGTCATGGCGACGAAGCCCACTGTGGCCAGCATCAGAACGGCATATCGCGGAAGCGACCTCACGTCGTTACGCTCCTAGGCGCAGGCGGGGCAGAGCCCTTCGAGGCGCACCTGTTGATGTTGGATGATGAATCCCTTGTACGACTTCGGCGCCATGGGCACCGAAAACTCCTTGAGGCAGTGCGTGGTCCCGCAGCGGGAGCAGGTGAAGTGCGGGTGGCACTGCCGGGCGGTGCAGTGGTTGGCGAGTTCAAAGTGCCAGGCGCGTTTCTGCATGAAAGCCCGATGAACGAGGCCGGCATCGACGAGCGATTCCAGCGTGCGGTAGATCGTCACCTTGTTCCATGTCTTGCTGGTCAGGCGCTCGGCGATCTGATCCTGTCGCAAAGGCCGGACCGCGTCCACGAGCACCCTGAGAACGCCCACGCGAGCCTGCGTACAATACAAATGAGCTTCCTTGAGCATCTCATGGCATTGTTCGTCGAGACGCGAGCTCATGACGCCACCTTCGATTCGGCGGGGTGGTGGGTGTGCCGCGGAGCCCCCTTGACGAACAGCAGAGGAAAGATGATGTCGCTGACGCAACAGGGCAGCCAGACAGCGATGAACAGCACCACGAATACGCCCACCAGCATGACGGTGGTTAACTCGGTATGGGTGTTCATCAGCACGTGGAAAGACGACGCCCAGGTGCTGATCAGAACGTGCCCGGCGTGGGGAAATCGGGTGCGCGGCCAGAAATAGGCGATGAAGACGCCCAGCAAGGCCGCCGGGTTCACCACATACCAGTCCTCGATGAAGCCCAGGTGCAGTCGGGGTCGAATGGCACCTTCCGTTCCATGCCGATGGTTGTCGTGATCCGCATGGACTGCCGAGTCGGTTGCCGCCCCGTGGGAATCCACGTGTTCGCCTTCTTCGTGGATGTGCGCTTCGCCAATAGGATCGTGCTCGTGGTCGTGCGCAGCAGCATCGTGCTCATGCAGAGCGCCGTGGGTGGGCACCGCCACGCCCAGAATGGTCTCGCCGAAAAACGGCAGGACCGAGTCGCTCAGCGTGGCTACACCGACGGCGCCGAGATAACCGACCAAGACGAGCTTCAGCAGGCTGGTCTTCTTCTCGTAAAGTCTGAAGAGCGAAGTGGTTACCATGGCCGAGAGGATCACGTGGCCGGGATGGAACACCTGAAACAGGCGATGGCTGACTTCCTGGCCGGCGTGGCGAAACAACAGCATGCAGAGTATCCCCGTCGCGGCCCCAAAGAGGGTGAACGGGGCGTGATGCTTCAATTCCAGGCCGATTGCCGCGATTCTTTTTTGCATAGGTGTCCACTGTCGCATGTAGGAACGAGTTTATTGTGGATTCGTAAGCTCATTATAAAAGGTTCACAGGAAAATGCAACTAAGTTGCAATTTTTTGGTGGGCGGGTTTATTTCATACAGTTTAGTTACGGCCGGGCGGTGTGCGTTTGGCACCGGGCGAGCCGATGGGGTGGCCGGGCCCGACGTAGTGGGGGGCCCCCGCACAACAGGGAAGAACCCGGATGCCCGGATCGGAGGCTCCAACCCGAAGGGAGGCTCCGCCGGGCGGTGAAAGTGGTGTGCTGTGATGCCAACCATAGACAAACTCATAAGCGAATCCCCCGTTTGGGCCCTATGTGTCGTCCTATGGCTGGGCGCCACGGCCTCGCTGGGCTCCTGTGCAGTCGTGCGCCTGCCGCTGGTGATCGGATGTGTCGCGGGGCCGGGTCTGTCGAAGAAGCGGGGTGTTCTCGTGGCGGCGTTGATCGCGATCGGGCTGGTTCTCAGTTACGTTCTGTTGGGCCTGGTCCTGATGCAGAGCGGCGGCGGGGCCGGAAAGCTGCTGCACTTCAATAAATATGTCTTCTGGGTTCTGGGCGTCTTGTTGATCTTGACGGGCCTTTGGGTTTCAGGCCTGTTCAGCACCCGTCTGTGGCCCGAGAGATGGCGGGGGCTCGGGGCTCGCTTGCAGAAGGCCACGCTTCCGGGGACGGTCTTCCTGGGCGTCCTCAGTGGACTTCTGGTCGTCCCCGGCTGTCCGTCGTGTGGAGAAAGTCTGCTGGCCCTGGCGGGCATGATTGCGGCCCAGAAACTCTCGGTGTACGGACTGCTGTTGTTCGCGAGTTTTGCGGTCGGCCAGAGCCTGCCCGTCCTCGGCGTGGGGGTTCTGACGGCCCTGGTCAAGCCGGATGTGATCCACAAGGCGAGAACGCGAATCTGCTCGCTAGAACACCGCATGCAACTGGTCGCCGGCAACGTGCTGATGATCCTGGGTTTCTATCTCATCGTGGTAGGTTGACGGAGGCGTTATGGCGGAAGGACAGGTCATCTATCCCAGGGCTCGACGCGATTGGCAGAAGTCCCGTGAGGCGCTGGCCAACGGGTCGTACAGCGTAATTCTGATCGTTGTCGGGTTGATCGCGGTGCGTCCGTTGATGGTCGATCAGATCCTCGGCAGGGCGGACGCCTATTCGAGCTTCAATCTGTATGACGAAGCCCGGCGGCAGTGCGACAAAGTCCTGCTGATCGATGCAGACAACAGCCGGGCGTGGTACCTGCTGGCGCGCATCCACCGGGCCCAGGGCGATGCCGACGCCGCCTACGGCGCTTTCCACCGGGCAACCGAAGCCGATCCGACCAACGTGCCGGCTAACTTCGAACTGGCGCTGATGTACATTGAGGACGGTCAGCCGCAGCAGGCGGTGCCTTACCTCGATCAGGTGCGTCAGCTCGAGTCCACGCGTGCCCATCAGCCTGCATCGAGCGGGTTCGCCTATCACCGCGCAGCGCTTGACATGCTCGTGCTCTGCTACGAACAGGTGGGCGACACCACCAAAGCGGAATTCACACGCGAAGAACTTCGCGTCTTCTATCCGCACCATACGCCGCCAGGTACTGTGCAGGAGGCACAGGCCGGCTAGGCACGATCGCTTCCACACCCGTTTGTCCAACTCACCTGCGCAAGTCCGGGGTCGCCTCGATGTCGGGTCCACAAGCGGCCGCGCCCGTGTCGTCGCGGTTTTGTGGGCGAAAAGCCATTGCGTCCTCGCCAGGGATGGATACACTCTCTCTGGTCCTCCCGACCGCTCGGTGGGCAGGAGGGCAGGTGGAAATCAGGGATGAAGGCGCAGGAAATGAAGGTTCTCACATCACCGTCGGAATTCGGGTGCATCCGCCAGGGGTGCGTGCTGACGATCGGTAATTTCGACGGGGTGCACGTCGGACACCGGGAGATCTTCCACACCGCTCGGGCTCTGGCTCGAGAGCATGATACCGAGATGGTCGTGATGACGTTCGAGCCCCATCCGGTGGCGGTCTTGTATCCGGAGAAGGCGCCGGGCGTGCTGACCCCGCTTCCGCTGAAGCTGCAACTGCTCCAGGAATACGCGGACCGCTGCGTCATCGTTCTCGAGGACAACCGCGATCTTCTCAAGCTATCGCCCGAGGCTTTCGTGGATGAGTTTCTGATGGCCCGCTTTGCGCCGCGGTACATCGTGGAGGGCGAGGACTTCCATTTCGGGGCCCGTCGGGCGGGCAACGTCGAGACCCTGCGGCAGCTCGGCCAGCAGAAGGGTTTTGAGGTCGTGGTGGTGCCGCCCAAGCAGATGACGTTGCCGATGGGCGAGCGGATGCGCGTTTCCAGCACGTTGATTCGCTACATGGTCGAGAGCGGTCACGTCGCCGATGCGGCAGCGGCCCTCTCTCGTCCGTACCGCCTACTGGGCTCCATCGTCTCGGGGCGGGGGCGCGGTCGAATGCTGGGCTTTCCCACGTTGAACATGGCGAAACCCAAGCAGGTCATCCCGGCCGAAGGCGTGTACGCGGGGTTCGTGGAGATCGCCGACGATCGGGAGAAGCTGCCTTCGGCGCCTGAGCGGTTGCCGGCGGTTTTCAGCATCGGTCAGATTCGCACGTTCGAGGAAGCCCATCCGTTGCTGATCGAAGCGCATATCCTCGATCGTGATATGGGCGAAACAATGGGCCCATGGATGGTCATGGAGTTCGTGCAGCACCTCAGACATCAGCACAAGTTCACCGGTCCAGAGGAGCTTGCGGCCCAGATCGCCAAGGACTGCGCCCAGGCCCGGACGATACTCGACGGTTCCGTCAAAGGAGAGACGTCATGAAAGAGCCTCGCCATATCGTGTTGGGGATTCATATCACCGATCGCATCCGCCACGCCCACCAGGTACAGGACCTGCTCACCGAGTACGGTTGCAGCATCAAGACCCGCATCGGGCTGCATACGGTGTCGGAGCAATACTGCTCGCCCAACGGCCTGCTCCTACTGGAGATGGCGGGCGATGAGAAGCCGATCTTCGAGATGATCGATAGGTTGAACGCGGTCGAAGGGGTGGACCTGCAGCAGATGATCTTCGAGCACGACTGACCGCTTCGGCAAACCCTTGCACGGATAGCCCGTATCTCTATAATGCTTCGGATGATTCGCCGGGGGAGGCGACTCCGATGCGGAGATTTTCTTTTCCCTGTTTTGAGCGATACGAAAGGTGTTGGATGACGGACGTGCATCAGCGGGCTCTGAAGCTGATTGAGAACGCCAACGAGATTCTGGTTACCACGCACACGCGTCCGGACGGTGACGCTTGCGGGTGCGTGGCGGTGCTGACGGAGGCCTTGCGCGGGCTGGGAAAGACGGTGCGGCCTATGTTCCTTTCGGCGGTGCCCAGTTGGTATGGGTTTCTTTTCGACGAGAAAGTGCCTGTGCTGCGGACCGACCTCCAGGTGGACGATCTGCCGGCCAGCCCGTTCGGCCAGTGCGATCTGCTCGTCATCGTGGACACGAACAGCTACAGCCAGTTGCCCCATTTCGAGAAGCACCTCAAGCGAATCGATACGCCGGTCCTGGTGATCGACCATCACGTGACATCCGACGCGTTGGGCGACGTCGAGATCGTCGATACGACCGCGGCGGCGGCCGGACTGGTGGTCTATGATTTCCTCCGGGCTGCCTCGCTGCCGATTACGGAGAAGATGGCGGAGGCGCTGTTCGTCGCGATCGCCACCGACACCGGATGGTTCCAGTTCAACAACACCGGCAGCCGGGCCTACCGCTGCGGCGCCGATCTGATCGATCTGGGCGTCTCGCCGACCGATCTGTACGACCGGCTGTACCACACGTTTTCGCAGGCGCGATTCCAACTTATGCTGACGATGCTCGACCGGCTCGAACTGCACCTCGATGGGCGCTATGCGGTGCAGTACCTCGTTCAGGAGGATTTCGCCAAAACCGGCGCCGACTACGAGGACACGGAGAACTTTATCAACGAGTGTCACCGGATCGCGTCGGTGGTGGTCAGCGTGCTGCTGGTGGAGTTGAAGGATGGTCGCGTCCGCTGCTCGCTGCGCAGCAGGGGGGCGGTGGATGTCAGCGAGATCGCTGTCAAGTTCGGCGGCGGGGGCCACAAGATGGCGGCGGGCACCTTCCTGCCCGGCCCCATCGACCATGCCAAGCAGCTTCTTTACGACGAAGTCACCCCCCGCCTGAGCTGATCTGCGTTTCATGCCTCTGTTCTATGGAGTCTGCTCTCGGGTTGCCAGCGACGGCGCTGGTTCGCGCGGGCCTCGTAGCACGAATGTCCCATTCGCTCACTCTGACCCCAAGAATCGCTTGCGGGCGATTGTGACCCGTCGTATGGTAGTGGAGTGGATTTCGAGAGAAGGTTCCGTCTGGGAGTAGAGAGCGCGTGGCACCTGATAGATCCAGCGACATGGAGATCGAAGCGTTACGAGGGATGAGCCTTCGGCGCGTCTTCGCGATTCTCGCCTTGCTCTTTCTGGTTCTTCTGGTTCCTGCCGTTGCCGTACGTATGCTGCACACGACCCAGGGAGTCAGCCGCAATACTTACCTTACGGAGTTGGTCCTTCCGGCGGCATTTCTGGTATTGGCGGCCTTGATAGTTGTCTTGTGTCGGTGGGTCTTTGGCAGAAGGGCTCTTGGAATTGTGTGGTTCCGCTGGAGCCGGGCTGAAGCGGCAGGAACTCTGCTGTTGATCGTCGTGGTTCCGATTGCGTATGTTGCGGTGTTGTCACTCCTCCGTGATCTCGGTTTGGCGACGCGGCACGAACGCATCTTCTATGCCGATGGGCTGGGCTTGACTTTCTTCATCAGTGTGACAATCCTGACAGTTCTTGTCACACCTCTGATCGAAGAGCTGCTCTTCCGGGGAGTCGTTCAGGCGGTGTTAGCTCATGCCATGGGGCCAGTGGCTGCCTTGACTATGCAGGCGATACTGTTCGCAATTCTACACCTGCGTCCGCTGGGAGGTCGCATTCCGCTGTTTGTGTTCGGATTGATGACGGGTCTGTGGCGATGGCGTCGGCAGACGCTGTTGCCGGTTATCCTGGCTAACCTGGCCGTGAACGGTATGTGGAACGCCGCACGCTGGCCCGACTGGCTTGAGATAACCCGAGTCAGGGCATCGCAGGGCTACGGTGCCGCGCTCCTTGAACTGACGCAGCCCAACCCCTACGATCCGAACGACGACGCCTGCTATGATTACGAGCGGGCGTATGAGGCCTCGAAGCCCATTCCCGAGGAACTCGACGGAATCATCAGGGAGAGTCCGAAGAGATGGACGTCAGAGCAGCGGGATGCCGTCAACGAGTGGATCGACGCAAACGGTGAGGCTCTCGAGCACCTGAGGCGAGGGGCCGGCAAGCCGTACTACTACCCGCATTACCAGATCCAGGACGTGCATTGGGTTGACAGCTCGAACGCCGCCGCCCAGAGGGACCTGGCATTTGCACTGAACGCGCGGATCAGGCTGTGTGCCTCGGAGGGCCGCGACGAAGACATGGTCCGCGACCTGGCGTTGCTGTATCGGTTCGGCAGACATCTGGGGGGCAAGAGGCTGCTTACGGATCAACTCGTGGGCGCCGCCATGCGGGGTATGTCTCTGGGAACAACACGAAAGGTGCTGGCTCAGCATACGTTCTCGATTCACACGCTGAGACGGTTGCACGAGAACTTGCAGTCGTTCGATGATTCCAACGATTATACGATGGACTTCGAGGCTGAGCGGTTGTATTGCCTCAACGACATCCAGGGCATCTTCACGGATGATGGGCAAGGCGGCGGTCATGTTCCCAGAGCGGCGCTCAGAACCACGCCGGGTTTGACACTTGGGCAAGAAGCAGCCTTCCTGGGGCTGGAGCGGCACGAGACCACGCAGATGGTCGAGGCTTTCCTGGAGCAGATCCAGACAGCGGCACATCAGTCACCCTGGGAACTTCACGATGACCCCAATGGCGCGGCGCGTATCCTGCGAGACCTCATGAGTCGCAACGTCTTTCTTGAGGTGATCGGGCCTTCCTATATCCGGGCAATGGAGATCGCCTGGCGAGCCCGAACCGACCTCAGCGCGGACCTCGTTTTGCTGGCGGTGCTTCGGTACGAAGCGGACCGGGGCCGCCTCGCAGAGACTTTGGAGGAGCTGGTGGCCACGGGATATCTGGAGCAGGTCCCGAGCGACCCGTATTCGTCGGGACCGCTTGTTTACAGGCGAACCGAAGGCGGCTTTCTGCTCTACAGCTACGGTCTTGACTTCGACGATGACGGCGGCAGGCCCAGCAAGTGGGGGCAGGGCGAGCAAGGCGGCGACCAGGTCTTCTGGCCTGTGGTGGATGATCGTTGAGAGCAACACTTTCGTAATCGACGTGGAGAGGCGCCAGGTGAGCACAATGGCAGGCCTTCACGGTTCAGGGCGCTGGCATGAATGAGAAGAAAGAGTGGTTGGGGCCGATGGGAGGGGGCGATATCGATGCGGCGGCGGCACTGGTGGCGCGGGCGATGAATGCGGATGAGGGACGCTGGGCGGCAACGACGATGCAGTTCCACTTTGGCTGTCAAGCGCACGGGCTCGACGACGGGCGGATGTATTACGTCGCCAGAGAGAACGGGCGGATCACCGGTCTGGTCGGGCTGCATCATGCGATCTGGGGGCCGGAGCAGAACGTCTGGCTGGCGTGGTTTGCGGTCGATCCGGATTGCCAGGGACGCGGCATGGGAGGCCGGTTGCTGGAGGCGATCGAAGGCATCGCATTCGATCAAGGCTTTCGCAAGCTGCTGGTCGAGACGTACGAGCACAGCGACTTCGACCAGGCCCGCCGGTTTTACGAGCGGAATGGTTTTCGCCAGATGGGCCAGGTCCGCGACTATCTGCCTGACGGTTCAGCCATGGTCGTTTACGCCAAGCCGCTTGCTTGATGGGCGCCGGTCAGCGAGGCAGCCGCCAGACCAGGCCGGCGCCGGCGAACCAGTCGTCGGCCGCTTCGGAGAGGGCAACGCCGGCCAGGACGTCGATCTGCAGGTTGTCGGCGAGAAGGTAAGTCACACCGGTGTCGAAGGAATGGCCGGGCTTGCCTTCATCGATCGGGGTTTCGCCAAACAGCTCGACGAAGGTTCCGAGTCGGTCCGAGACGGCGATTCCGAGGACGATCGAGTAGGCGATCGAAGCGGTGGTGTCGCGATCTCCGTCGGCGTCTTCCTCGCTGCTCCAGATTCGCGCTACGTTGTATCCGAGCCCAAGCGTCTCGGTCAATGTGTGCGTGCAGGCCAGACGGATCGAGGGATCGAACCGCTCGCTGGAGAAGGGGGCCTCTCCCGTCGGCAGGGTGGTGTCTGCCAGGACGGCAGTCTGGGGCCACCCGCCCGACTCCTCCCAGAGTTTCCACTTGAATCCCGCGCTGAGGTCGCCCGCACCTTCCTCCGTGCCTGAGCCTTCGAGGTCTTCCCAGAGAAAGCCGTCGAATCCGAAACGCAGCTCGAGGTTGTCCACCACGCCGACACGAACGAGGGTCTCGGGAAACGCATCGCTGGTCAGATCCCCATCTTCGTCGTCTTCGGTGTGAGTCCAACCGAACTCGAACTGCACGTATCCTGGAGTGACGGTCTCGCTCGATTCGGTCTGGTCGGGCCGGTCGGTGACGAGTTCGGATGCCGGTGCCTGAGCGAATGAGCCGAACGTCGAGAGCAAGACGGCGAGAAGCATTGCGAGCGAGTGCGGATTCCTGTACAGTGCTGCCATAGCGTCACCTCATGCGAATGCAACGTTTTCTCCGTCAGCGACTGCCCGCAGGGGCAGAGCGGAGCCAGAATCATACCACGAGGGTGGATCGAAAGCTACATCGCGGGATAACGGGTGGTCCATGAAAGGACGTGCATCAAACGGGAGAGTTGGATGGGGACGCTGAGAGACTTACCTAATCTTGGTGCCGTGGTTGTCAGGAAGCTGGAGGTAGCGGGGATTGGCACGCCGGAGGAGTTGAGGGCGTTGGGCAGCATTGAAGCATTGCGGCGGATTCGCGAGGGCACCGACGAGGACGGACCGTGTCGCAGCATGCCGGCGGCCCTCGAAGGGGCCATCCGAGGCGTTCGCTGGCACGCTATCCCCAAGTCCGAACGAGACGACCTCTGGCGCGAATACCAACGGGGCATCGCAACATGACGGAGCGCAGGCTGTGAATCGGAATGTGGAAATCAAGGCACGGGTCGAATCGCTGGAGGCGGTCGAGCGGCGGGTACGGCCGATGGCGGACGAAGGGCCCCTGGTGCTGGAGCAGGAAGACACGTTCTTCGTGTGTTCTCAGGGGCGGCTCAAGCTTCGTCGATTCGATGCGAGACGGGGAGAACTGATCTACTACGAGCGGCCCGATTCGGCGGAGCCGAAGGAGAGTCGGTACGCGATCGGTCGCACGTCCGACCCGGATGGTCTGATCGAGACATTGTCGGCGGCGCTGGGAACGCGAGGCGTGGTGCGCAAGAGCCGCACGCTGTACCTCGTCGGTCCGACGCGGGTCCATCTGGATCGGGTGGAGGGGCTCGGGGAGTTCGTCGAACTGGAGGTGGTGCTCGGAGCGGGCCAGGGCATCTCGGAAGGAAATGCCATAGCACGCGATCTCATGGCACGTCTGGCTATCTCGCCCGATCAACGGATCCAGAAGGCGTACATCGACTTGCTCGAAGACCGTTCGTAGTGTGCCGGCAAGAGACTCGATAGAGGGTCTGATTGCATGGATTGCAGCGGATTTTGTTTGTGTGTGGCGACCGGGACGATCTACAATCCATCCGACACAGTCGTAGTGTTTGTGCGTAGTTGGGACAAGGTTGCCGGCTCATAGCCCCCGCGCAGGGCAGAAGGAGGCATGCGATGGACCCGAAACGGCACGCATTTACGCTCATCGAACTACTGGTGGTCATCGCGATCATCGCCATCCTCATGGCCATTATGATGCCCGCCCTGCAACGCGTCAAAGAGCAGGCCCAGGAGATGACCTGTCGGGGCAACCTGCGGCAATACGGCTTGGCTCAAGTGCTCTACCTGGACGATTACGACGGACGCTATCCCAGTGCGTGGACCTCGTTGGTCAAGACCGAGGCACCGGTGAGCGGGTACCAGCGGTACTGCCGCTGGCACGATCCGAGGTACAAGGCCGACGGTCCGTTCTGGCCGTATCTCAAAAGTGGCAAGGTCCATCTCTGCCCGACCTTCAACGTGATCGCCAAGACCGAAGCGCACCGGCATCCCAGCCATGATCCGTCCATTCCTATCGATCCGTACTACAGCTACAGCATGAACGCGTACCTGGGTTCCAGGACGGGGGCGGCCGGCGGGGGCGTGCTGAAACAGAGCGAGATCACCCGACCCAAGAGCGAGGTGTTCTTCTTCTCGGAGGAGAACATGTGGACTCGACCGGGCTGCAACAACGTCCTCAACGACAACGCGCTGTGTCCGGACGGTCGCGACTGGTTCGGGACATTTCACGGGGCCAAACGCAGCGACTGGAACGGAGGCACGGTCAATGCGGTCTTCGTGGACTGCCATGTGGACCGGGTGCGTTCGGGCCTCCAGACCGATAATGGGCGGGCGGACTACGCTGAGGCCGAGGACGGTCGGTTTGAGAAGTATGGGTGGCCCTTCAAGACCCCGATTCCGTAGGCGGTTCTTTTGTTCATCTCATCTCTGGCATTTTCTCGGAGGAGGGTTGTGCCGTCATAAGTCCCCATTCTACGTAGAAATACGTAGTTTCCGTGTGTCGTGTCAAGCGATCCGGTCGAGGTGCCGATGCGGATAACGTGCAGCAGGAAATGGTGTTGCGTGGCGTCGGGGGATGTGGTACAAATGGACAGGTGTGGACGTGCCGCAACCCGCGTGAACTCGGGCGGCACGGAAGGCGGAGTGAGAGTCCCGCGGATAGCTCGGGACGGAAGCAGTTCAGACAGCGATATCATCATTGAGGTCTTAGATGCGGTGGCCGCAGGGCACACTCAACCGGCAGGACCGATGAAACGTACCGATCCACATTCCGATTGATGCAGGGCGTCCAGGCGGACCTCGCAGCAGCATGTATCTTCGCTAGACGTTCCATTCCGGCGTAAGGCCGGGGTGGTGAAGTGTTGATTCACTGAAGTCTGAAGGAGGATACTCATGTGCAGGCGATCTGTCTGGTGGGCTGTTCTTTGTGTGCTGGCAGTGGCGGGCACCGCCATGGGAGAGCTGGTGGGCCACTGGAGACTGGATGAAGGCAGCGGGACCATCCTGGATTCATCCGGAAACGGCAACGATGGGACCATTACGGGAAATCCAACGCCGATCCCGGGTGTTGTCGGCAAGGCCCTGGAGTTCCACGGTCTCGGCGCCCCCGGTGGCGGCGGGGACTACATCAACTGCGGTTCCGGCGCGAGTCTGGACATCACCGGTCCGATCTCCATGGCCCTGTGGATTCGGCCCGGTGCCGACGATCCGGAGGGCCAGGGAACCGAGACGGCGCCGATGGCCAAGGCGATGAGCACCGCGAGCCCCAGTTGGAGCTTTCAGGTGCGATACGGTTGGGGTGCCTCGGAACCGTATATGGCATTCACGTTCAACACGTCGCCCCGGGCGTGGGCCTTCGTGGGCCAGAACCTGGAGAAGGACGAATGGTGTCACATTGCCTGCACGTACGACGGCGCGACGCTGAAGTGCTTTCTCGACGGAGAGGAGACGGATTCGACGCCCATGGGCGCGATCACCAGCAGCCCGGCTCCGGTCCTGATCGGTTCGGACGGCTGGGGCTGTGACTGGATCGGCGGGATCGACGACGTGCGGATGTACAATCACAGTCTGACGCCGAAGGAATTGATCGAAGTGATGCTGGGCGGCGGTCCGGAGCTGGCGGCCGATCCGGTCCCGGAGAAGGATGCGAACGATGTACCGCGCGAGGTGGTGCTGGGTTGGACACCGGGCGAATACGCTGCCACGCATGACGTGTATCTCGGGACCGTTTTCGAGGACGTGAACGACGCCAGCCGGACGGACCCGAGGGGCGTGCTGATCAGCCAGGACCAGGCGGATGCGACGTGCGATCCGGAAGGCCTGCTCGCCTTCGGGCAGACCTACTACTGGCGGGTGGACGAGGTCAATGCCGCTCCCGATTACACCATCTTCAAGGGCGAGGTCTGGAGCTTTACGACCGAACCGTTGGCCTATCCAGTCGAGGGGATCACCGTCACCTGCAATGCGACGTCGGAGCCCGACGCCGGGCCGGAGAATACGATCAACGGGTCGGGACTCAACGCGGATGACCAGCATTCCACCAAGAGCAGCGATATGTGGCTGGGCAGCATCGAAGGCGACGATCCCATCTGGCTGGAGTACGACCTGGGTCGGATCTGCAAGCTGCACGAGGTGCTGGTCTGGAACTACAACGTCGTCTTTGATGCGGTGCTGGGTTTCAGCGTCAAGGATGTGACGGTGGAGTATTCGACCGATGGAACTGAATGGGCAAGTTTGGGTGATGTAGAGCTGGCTCGGAGCACCGGTCGCGAAGACTACACGGCCAATAGTACCGTGGATATGGCAGGTGTGGCTGCACGGTACGTCCGTCTCACGATCAACGATAATTGGGGCGCGCTCACGCAGTATGGGCTCAGCGAGGTTCGCTTCATGCACATCCCCGTGCAGGCCCGCGAAGCCAGCCCGGCGGATGGAACCACGGACGTTGACCCCAGTGTGGCGCTAGGCTGGCGTACGGGACGCGAGGCGGTCTCGCACGATGTGTATGTCGGCACGGATCCGGAGGCGATGGCCTTGGCAGCCACCGTGGACGATGCCCCGTTTGCGCCGGATTCTCTGGAGTTTGGCACGACCTACTACTGGAGGGTTGACGAGGTCAACGAAGCCGCAAGCTACCCGGTTTGGACGGGCGAGGTCTGGGGTTTCTCGACGGTGGAGTATGCCTTGATTGACGGGTTTGAGGGCTACACGGACGACATCGAGGCCGGTACGACGATCTTCGATACGTGGATCGACGGCTGGGTCAACGAAACCGGCTCTATTGTCGGATATATGGACGCCCCGTTTGCCGAGCGGACGATCGTGCGCAGCGGCAAGCAATCGATGCCTTTGCTGTACGATAATTCGGTCGCACCGTTCTATTCGGAGACGAACCGCGAACTCGAGAGCCCGCAGGACTGGACGGGGTACGGGGCGGATACGCTGGTGCTGTACGTTCGCGGCAATCCTCCCGCGTTCCTGGAGCAGGCGGACGGCTCGATCCTGATGGGCAGCACCGGCGGAGACATCTGGGGCACCGCTGACGCGTTTCGGTTTGCCTACAAGCGGCTCAGCGGCAACGGCTCCATCCAGGCGCGGGTCGACAGCATCGTCAATACCAGTGCCTGGGCCAAAGGCGGCGTCATGATTCGCGAAACGCTGGATGCGGGTTCGAAGCATGCCATGACGGTGGTTACGCCGGGCAATGGCGTGGCTCTCCAGCACCGCCCGACCACGAATCAGGCCAGCCTGAACGTCAACCAGGCCGGTCCGACCGCGCCGTATTGGGTGCGGATCACGCGGACGGGCAACACGCTGACGGCCGAACGCAGCGAAGACGGCACCACGTGGACCAGTATCACTGCCGATGCGGCGGCCTCGTCGGTGACGGTTTCGATGGCCGACGACGTTTACATCGGCCTGGCGCTGGTGAGCAACAACGCCGGAGCGAGCCCGACGGCTGCCGAGTTTTCCAACGTCAGCACCACCGGCAGCGTCAGCGGACAGTGGCAGACGGCAGATATCGGCGGTGGACAGCTTGAAAGCAACGACCCGGCGCCGATGTACGTCCGCATCGAGGACGCCTCGGGCACGTCGGCGACGGTTACGCACCCGGATGACACGGTCGCCGTTCGACCGGCCTGGCAGGAATGGACGATTCCCTACAGCGATCTGGGGGGCGTGAACCTTAGTCGCGTCCAGACCATCACGATCGGTGTGGGCAGCGTCACCAGCCCGAGCGCCGGCGGCACCGGGACGGTCTACATCGACGACGTCGGCTTCGGCAAACCCGCGGCTGTCGCTCCATAGTACCTTCATAACGCTGGTGTCCGTCGTGGGAACCTGTTCTGCTCCATCTCGGAACAGGTCCCTGCGATACTGTTATGGATGTCACGGGAGACGGATGGAAGAACTGTATATATCGGCTTCGTTTCTGTCGCCGATTCACGGCAATACCCAACGACAGTGTGAAGGAGGAACAGACATGTCAACGAAGAAATGGCTTGGTGTAGGACTATTGATCTTCATCAGTACCGGTATGGCGATGGCCGCTCCGCCAGCCGTACACCCTGACACCGGAGAAGAACTGGTGGTGCATTGTCTCCGCGGCACGCCGGATGCGATCGACGGAGACCTGAGCGACTGGAACCTGACCGCGATGACTCCAGCGGTTCTTGATGCGCCAGGGCAGGTATACACCGGAACATGGGGCGGTCCGGAAGACTGTAGTGGAGAATTCTACTTCTTGTGGGATGACACCCATATCTACATGGCGGTGATTGTCAAAGATGACCTGCTGTCCATGAACAAGGCCAGCGGTAACATTTGGAATGCTGACTGCATCGAGATGTTCTTTGCCACAACGAATGCCGTTGCCGGCCATGAGGAACACTATCAGTACGGCTTCAATGCCAATGAGCAGACCTGGAACTGGTGCAACATGGACAGTGCCGGTCAAAGCGCCATCGACTATCTGCAGGTCGCGGCGGTCGAGACGGCTGACGGGTATATCTGCGAAGCGGCCATCGAATACGGACGCATGACAGCGTTGGATTTCTCCGTCGGCAACACGATTGGTTTGCACCCGTGCATCGACGACACGGAGAGCGCCGACCGCGAGATCCAGGTCACCTGGACGGGCCGGGAAGCGCACGACCAGAGCCAGGGCTTCGGCTATCTGATTCTCTCGGACGAACGGGCCATCGCGAAGGAACTCAGCCGCGATCCAAGCCCCCCCAACGACGCGACGGATGTGCCGATCGATGCGACCCTGTCCTGGACGGCGGGCGCGTTCGCCGTCAGTCATGACGTGTATTTCGGCACGGTCTTCGAGGACGTTAACGACGCGACACGTGCCAATCCGCTGGACGTCTTAATCAGCCAGGGACAGGCTGCGACGAGTTATGATCCCGGCACCCTCGCCTACGGGGTGACGTATTACTGGCGGATCGATGAGGTCAACGGCGCCCCGGACAACACGATCCACAAGGGCCAGGTCTGGAACTTTGCCACCGAGCCGGTGGGCTATCCGATTGAGGGCATTGTCGCCACTAGCAACGGGATTTCGGACGAGATTTCCACACCGGAGCGCACCGTGGACGGCTCGGGCATCAACGACCAGGATCAGGCTTCGATCAAGAACGCCGACATGTGGCTGGCGAATCCGCCCGCAGAAGGCGACCTGTACATTCAGTATGACTTCGGGCGCATCTACAAGCTCGACCAGATGTTGGTCTGGAATCACAACAGCCAGTTTGAACTGGTCCTCGGTTTCGGGCTCAAGAATGTCACCGTCGAATACTCGGAGAATGGAGCCGACTGGACGTCGCTGGGCGAAGTCGAGTTCGCGCGAGCCACGGCCAAGCCGACGTATACGGCCAACACGATCGTAGATTTCGGCGGCGTTCCCGCTCAGCATGTTCGTCTGACCGTCAATAGCGGTCACGGCATGGTGGGCCAGTTTGGGCTGGCCGAGGTCCGCTTCCTGGCGATCCCGGCCCAGGCCCGCGAACCCGAGCCGGCGGACGGGGCGGTCGAAGTCGATCCCGCTACGGCCCTGAGCTGGCGTGCCGGACGGAATGCCGTTTCCCACGAAGTCTATCTGGGCACCGATTCGGAGGCGCTCAGTCTGGCCGCGACGACCGATGTGCCGGAAGTGGCCCTCGACGATCTCGCGTTCGGGACCACCTACTACTGGCAAGTGGTGGAGGTCAACGAAGCCGATGTGATTCCCGCCTGGACGGGCGCCGTCTGGAGCTTCTCGACCAAGGAATATGCCCTGATCGACGGCTTCGAGACCTACGACGACGACATCGACGCGGGCACGACCATTTTCGACACCTGGCTGGATGGCTGGGTCAATGAGACCGGTTCGACTGTCGGCTACTTCAACGCACCGTTTGCTGAGCAATCGGTCGTCCACAGTGGTAAGCAGTCGATGCCGCTGCAATATGACAACTCGGTTGCGCCGTTCTACTCGGAGGCCGAGCGCGAATTCGAGACGGCGCAGGACTGGACCGGTAACGGCGCCGATGCGCTTGTGCTTTACGTCCGAGGCAATGCGACCGATTTTGTCGCAACCGCCGACGGAGATGTTGTCATGAGCGCGATCGGGACTGACATCTGGGGCAATGCCGACCAGTTCCGCTTCGCATACAAGAACCTCAGCGGCAACGGTTCGATTACGGTATGCGTGGAGAGTCTGGTCAACAGCAACGAGTGGGCCAAGGCGGGTGTAATGATCCGCGAAACGCTGGAACCGGGGTCAAAGCACGCCTTCGTGGCGGTGACGCCGACGGCCTCCCACGGCGTCTCGTTCCAGCGTCGGCCGGTGGCCGGCCAGGCCAGCGCCAACACGGATGTCCCCGACACGCCGATGCCTCGTTGGGTGAAGCTTACCCGCACCGGCAACGTCTTCACCGCCCAGCAATCGGCGGACGGCGTCACCTGGGACGATATTGCGGTAACTCCCGCGCTGGACATTCAAATGGCCAGCAACGTCTTTATCGGCCTGGCGGTGACCAGTCACGACGCGGCGGTGGTTACGGCGGCGGAATTCTCCGGCCTATCGATGACCGGCAGCGTGAGCGGCAACTGGCAGACGGCGGATGTCGGCGTGGCTCAGCCGGAGGGCAATTCCTCCGAACCGATGTACGTGACGATCGAGGACAGCGCGGGCAAGACCGCGACGGCGACGAATCCGGATGAGGCGATCACCGGTCGCATGTCGTGGCAGCACTGGGCGATTCCGTACAGCGATCTGCCGGGCGTGAATCTGAGCCGCGTCGAGAAGATCATCATCGGCGTCGGCAACCCCACGAGCCCGACCACCGGTGGCACGGGTACCGTCTACATTGATGACATTGGTTACGGTCGCCCGGCAGCGCAGTAGCACCGGCGGTCTGTGGCGGTACCAGCCGTCGAATTTCAACACGTTTGAAGGGGCTTGTTCCGGTTTCCGCCGGGCAAGCCCCTCTCTTATGTCGCTTCCGCATTGGGCCAGGAGCTTGATGTAAGTCACGGGCTCAACGGAATGTGAGATACCCAGTGGAGGATCAGTACCCGAACCACTGGACTGCAACCCTGCGCTGCCGAAATTCCAGACGCGATTGTTCTTGAGCAATACACCTGGATGATGGTATAAATGGTCCTGAAGGGCCTTTTCAGTGGGCATTCACGTTTGGCCTGGGCAAACACGGAGTCCTGTATCTGCGTGAGGAGCGAAGATGGCCGAGAGTGTCGCTGCACGCTGGGTGTGTACCTGTTCTGCCACCCCCCATTTCTCGCTGTTTCTATATGCTCTGAGGCTTGATCTTCCGGGAAGGAGGTGAACGCGAGGGGATCACGAGCATGGACGGTCCGAGGCCTCCGTCTCGCCGATCCTGACGTGCCGGCAGCCCGGTGGCCATTGGGGCAGAGATTCACGCAAGACCAATCCCCGTCACACACGGATCTAACCTTGGGACTGTAAGACAAATGCGAGTTGGCAACCTGATGTGCGTACGGAGCAGAACGATCTGGGAACTTTATTGAGGAATGGAGAAATGAAAAGAGCGAAGTGTTTTCTGGCAGTGCTGGTCCTGGCTCTTGTGGGCGTCTGCGGTGCGCAGAACGGACACGTTCTGCTGTCCGAAGATTTTGAAGGGCTGGTGCTGGGCCCGAACGTGGATGAGGGTACGCCGGGAGAGGCGGTGTGGACGGACATCCCGCCGGAAGGATGGATCAATGATGCCAGTGGTGTCCCCGGTATCGAAGACCCGAGCACGGACGGTGTCACCGAATGGGCGGGATGGGGTTTTGCCAACAAGGACTGGTGGATCCAGACGGCGGGCGACCAGCGGCGCTCGGAGTTCACGCTGGGCCAGGGCACGGTCGCGATCGCCGATCCCGATGAGTGGGACGATGCAGGCCATCCGAAGGATTATCCCGCGAACACCTACGATGTCTGGCTGAGCACGGCCCCCATCGATCTGTCCACCTCCAAGCCTGGCACGGTGCAACTGACCTTCGATTCGAGCTGGCGGCCCGAATTCGATGACGACTACCATCAGACCGGGACCCTGAGGGTGTCCTTCGACGGAGGCGAACCGGTTGAACTGCTCCTTTGGGAGTCGGATTCAGCCAGTGCCAATTACAAGTACGCCGCAACGAACGAGACCATCGTCGTAGATATCGACAACCCGGCGGGCGCCATGAGCATGGTCTTGACCTGGGGATTGTACGACGCGGGCAACGACTGGTGGTGGGCCATCGACAACATCGTGGTCACCGCTGAACGCAGCGCCCGACTGGCGTACAATCCCGAGCCCGCTCACGGCGCCGTCGAGGTGCCGGTCAAGACGACCATGAGCTGGACGCCTGGGGAGTACGTACAGGGATTGTCGCCCCAGCATCAGGTGATTCTGAGCGACGATTTGGGTGCGGTCGAGAGTGCCGCTTCGGTCGTTTCCACGCAGGATGCCAACAGCTTCGATGCGACGGGGCATCTCGACTTCAGTACGACGTACTACTGGCGCGTCGATGAGGCCAACAGCGTGGCAGGCTGGGACGAGGGCAATATCTGGAACTTCACCACCGAGTCGTTCATCTATCCGATTGCCAACGTGGTAGCCATGAGCAACGGGGACTCCGACGCGACCGCAGGGCCCGAGAATACCGTCAATGGCTCCGGGTTGAACGCAGATGACGAGCATTCCACCAGGAGCACCGATATGTGGCTTGCCCGGCCCGCGGCGGACGGGTCCCTCTACATCCAGTACGAGTTCGACAACGTCTACAAGCTCTACGAGATGCTCGTATGGAACTACAACGTGGAGTTCGAGCTGCTTCTTGGCTTCGGGCTCAAGGACGTGACGGTGGAATACTCGGCTGACGGGACCGACTGGACGCCACTGGGCGACGTCGAATTGGCCAGAGCGACCGCCAAGGCCACTTATATGCCCAATACCACGGTCGATTTCGGCGGGGTTGCGGCCAAGTACGTGCGGATGACTGCTAACAGCGCGTGGGGCACGACAGGCCAGTATGGTCTCAGCGAAGTCCGTTTCATGTGTATTCCCGCGCAGGCCCGTGACCCTCAGCCGGCGGATGGTGCGACCGAGGTGGCGATCGACAGCGCTCTGAGCTGGCGCAGCGGTCGTGAGGCGGTCTCGCACCATGCCTATCTGGGGACGGACCCCGATGCCTTGAGCCTGGCGGCCACGGTGGACAGGCCCACCTTCGTACCAGGCAACCTGGAATTTGGTGTGACCTATTACTGGCAGATCGAAGAGGTCAACGAAGCAGACGCCGTCCCGGCATGGGCGGGATCAGTCTGGAGCTTCACGACCGCCGACTACGCGCTGGTCGACGGCTTCGAGACCTATAACGACGACGTCGATGCCAAGACGACGATCTTCGACACCTGGCTCGACGGTTGGGTCAACGAGAGCGGTTCCATCGTGGGGTATTTCGACTCCCCGTTTGCCGAACGAACGATCGTGCATAGCGGACGGCAATCGATGCCGCTGGCCTACGACAACTCGGGCACACCGTTCTACTCTGAGGCCGATCGGGTGTTCGACGAGCCCCAGGATTGGACAGCCGGCGGGGCCGACAGCGTGAGGCTGTTTGTCCGAGGCAATGCCACCAATGCGGCAGAGGCACTTTATGTGCGGCTGGAAGACAGCGCCGGGCGGAGTGCAAGCGTCAGTCACGCAGATCCGGACGTGGCGCTGGCGACCGAATGGCAGTCATGGACGATTCTGTTGACCGAGTTTGGCCAGGTCAATGCGGCCGCGATCGAGAAGGTGAGCGTTGGCGTCGGCAACCGGACCAGCCCGGCTGCTGGTGGGACGGGCACGATCTATGTCGATGACATCGGTTTCGGTCGAGCCCCCGTCGGGCAGTAGGGCCGTCTGGTCCCTGGGCTGTAACAATAGCACGAGCAGGGATTTACCGGAGACCACCAGGGCTGCGGACGCCGTTCGCAGCCCTGGCTCCATTCCGGGGGGGTCTGTTCTTGCCGACGGGGCTTCCCCCTGAAGGCGCGCGGTGTCGGCACACATCGCCGGGAGGCGCTCGCACAGAGGTCTTCGGAAATCGTATAATACACTTTGCGGCCTCATGTCATGACGTCTTCATGGCGGGAAACGGCATCCGCGGGCAAACCCGGGTCCCGGGTTCATGCGGGGAGGGCATTGTTGGAATTGAGAACATGATCAAGTTCATCTGCTCGAACTGCGGCCAGTCGATCCGCGTGGACGACCAGTATGCGGGTCGGACGGGACAGTGTCCGAAATGTGGGACCGCCCTGGCGGTCCCGGAGCGGTCGAGCGTCATCAAATTCCGCTGCGGAGACTGCGGCGCCAAGGTCCGGGTGCCCGAGCGTTATGCAGGCCAGAAAGGCAGATGCCCGAAGTGCAAGGCGAGCCTTGTCGTCCCCATCCTGGAGGCAGAGGTTGCGGAGCGGGAAGGTGAGGCTCCGGCCGTTACGTGTCTTACGTGCGGTCGAACGGTCAGAGTGCCTCAGAATTCGACGGACCCGGTCATGACCTGCCCTGCATGTGAAGGTGAGGTGGAGACCTCGTCGAATCAGGCGGCCTCGGAGACAGAAGCCGACACGGCTTCGCCTGCTGATGAGGAGCAGCAGCAAGAGCGGGCAGCCTTGGACGAACCCGTCGGCGCATCGAACCGCCGCATGTTGGTTCTTGCCGGAGGTGCCACGCTCGTGCTCTTGCTGGCACTGGCTGGTGTCGTCTGGCTCTTATGGCTTTCACCTTCGGCTTCGGTCGAGGAACTGCCTGGACCACGCCGTCCGACCGGTGTGGATACGATGTCGGTTCCCGTGGCGCCGCAGGACGCGGAGACGGTCCTGCTTCGCTTCCGCCCAACTCCTGGAACTGCTCGGACGTTGCACGTAACCACGCATTCCGTCATGTCTTCCGAAGAGGAAGGGCAGCAGTTGGGTGTTGCCTACCGGCAGTCCTTTACCGCCGGTCTCGAAGCGCAGGACCCGGATACCGGAGGAATCGTGCCCGTGACGGTCACGCTCGAAGCCATCCAGGTTCGGACCGAGATGCAGGGTGCCGTGCTGGGTGAATATGATTCGACGAGTCCGCAGAGCGAGGACGATTCGCTGGCGGGGACGTACGTACCTTTTGTCGGGAAACGCTTCACGGCCCGACTGTCCCCAGAAGGCGAGCTGGTCGATGCGGGACTGGATGAGTTGTTTCAGGCCGTTGCAGCCGACCGCATCGAAGCCGAAGACGACATGATCCGAGAACAGCTGAAGGAGAGGGCCGAGGAGGCGATCCAGAACCTGGACCAGCGTTTTGGTTCCCGTCGAGCGCGGACGCTGGCACTGAAGCAGCAGTTGGAGGGTTCTCTGATCTTCGGAGCCGGGGAAGTGCGCGCGATGCTCGATCATCTGTTCGCTCCACTTCCGACCGAGCCGGTGCAGACGGACAGCCGCTGGAACGATCCCATCGTGGTCCAGGCGGGAACGAGGATCGAGGTGCCCGCAAGCTACAGCGTGACGGATCTGGACGATCAATCCTGTACGATGGCGGCAGAGGGTGCCAGGAGCGCAGACGACGAGCCCTTCATCTACCGGCACGGATCGACCACGGTGAGCAGCAGGCTCGGAGGGGTTTCGCGTGTGACGCTGACCGTAGATTGTTCCACAGGATGGTTGATGGCGAGGGAGCAACGGACGACGCTGAGTGGCAGGATCCTGCGAGTCTCGCCCGACGTGCCGGGGCAGGGGACGTTCTCTGATGTGGAGATGGACATCACCACCACGGTGACGTCAAGCGGATAGACTCACCTTCTCGGCACGCAGGAAGACCGCGCAGAGGCTGTCGGCGAACCCATCGAAGTCTTGCTTCTTTCCATTTCCAGGTTCATAATAGTGGACGCAGTGCCGATATGAAAGGGGTGTGATTTCAGTTTATGGGGTTGTGATTATGCCTGCACCATCCGAGATTGTGGGGACTTCTTTTGGTGAAATCACCATCGGCAGGACGACCTATGAGACGGACGTCTACATCCTCGCGCACGGCGAGGTCAAGCGTCGCAAGAAGAAGATCGCCCGGGAGATTTACGGCACCTCACACAAGATCGGCCCAGCGGAGCTGAAGAAGGTCTGCAAGGGCGGTCCGAAGAAGGTGTTCATCGGGACCGGGCAGTCCGGCGCTGCGGAGTTGACGGCGGAAGGACGGGAATTCCTTGAAGGGCACCATATCGAAGTCTGTGTGGTTCCCACGCCCGAGGTGATCGACGCCTTCAACCAATGCAGCAAGTCCAAAGCCGCCCTGATCCACGTCACCTGTTGAGGACGGTTGCGCCCGTCCGGGGCGGAACGCCACGCCAATTCTCGATCGTTGCTTCTGACCCCACAGGGGCCACGCAGGAGCGGGTTGACTTGTGCAACGTAAACGCGCGGCAATTTCACCTTTTTGCGAGCCTGGCTCGGCCGGTCGCCTGGCGGAGACAGGGGTAGCGGGAAAGGGCTTGCCAAGGACGGGACGGGCTGGTATGCTACCCCGTTCGGTTACCCTACGCAAACTGAATGTCAACCGATCATTACAGGAAGGTGCGATGAGTCATCCGGGTTTGTCGAAACTTGATGAGTTATGCGTCAATACGATCCGTTTTCTCGCGGCCGAGGGGGTTCAGAAGGCCAATTCGGGCCATCCCGGGATGCCGATGGGCATGGCGCCGGCGGCCTATGTCCTCTGGACGCGGCACATGAAGTACAGCCCGGTCAATCCCGTCTGGCACAACCGCGACCGTTTCATCCTCTCCGGCGGGCACGGCAGCATGCTGCTCTATTCGCTGCTGCACCTGACCGGGTACGACATGAGCCTGGATGACCTGAAGAATTTCCGCCAGTGGGGCAGCAAGACGCCGGGACACCCCGAGTACGATCCGTCGCTGGGCATCGAGGCGACCACCGGGCCGCTCGGCCAGGGCATCTCCAATGCAGTCGGCATGGCCATCGCCGAGAAGTACCTGGCGAACCATTTCAATCGCGAGGACTTCCCGATCATCGACTACAAGATTTACGTCTTCGCCGGGGACGGCGACCTCGAGGAGGGCGTCAGTGGCGAAGCCTGCTCGCTGGCCGGCCATCTCGGGCTCAACAACCTCGTCGTGATCTACGACGACAACCATATTTCGATCGACGGTCCGACCGAACTGTCGTTTACGGAGGACCGGGCCAAACGCTACGAAGCCTACGGCTGGTACGTGCAAGAGGTTGGCGGCGACGGCAACGACATGAAGAAGTTCGAGAAGGCTCTGATCAATGCCAAGAGCGAGGTACAGCGGCCTTCGATCATCAAGCTCCGCACGCATATCGCCTTCGGCGCGCCAAATATGCAGGACACTGCCGAGGCGCATGGGGCTCCGCTGGGTGACGAAGAGATCCAACTGACGAAAGATAAGCTCGGCTGGAAGAACCGGGAGAGCTTCTACGTACCCGACGAGGTTCGCGAGCACATGGGCCAGGCGGTCGAGCGCGGCAAGCAGGCGGAAGACGAATGGAATGCGCTTTTCGAGTCGTATACCGAGAAATACCCCGATCTGGCCAAGGCGTTCCGCTATGCCGCGGATGGCAAGCTGCCGGTCAAGATCGATTCGATTCTGCCGAAGTTCGAAGCGGGGGCATCGGTGGCGACACGCAAGGCCTCGGGTCAGGTGCTCGATGCCCTGATGCCGGAGTTGCCGCTGGTGGTGGGCGGATCGGCGGACCTGACGCCTTCGAACAACACGCGGTTCAAGGGGGCGGACGATTTCCAGAAGGACGCCCCGGGCGGTCGCTACATCCGCTATGGCGTTCGCGAGCACGCGATGGGAGCGATCCTGAACGGCATCAACATCTCCGGCCTGCTTCGTGCCTATGGCGGTACGTTCATGGTCTTTTCCGACTACATGCGGGGCGCCGTTCGTGTGGCGGCGCTGTCGAAGTACCCGGCGATTTACGTCTGGACGCACGACAGCATCGGCATCGGCGAGGATGGTCCGACCCATCAGCCGGTGGAGCATTTCGCGGCGCTGCGGGCGATTCCCAACCTGCTGGTCTTCCGTCCGGCCGACGCCAATGAAACCGCTCACGCCTGGAAGTACGCCCTCGAGCATCGCGACGGTCCGGTGGCGCTGCTGCTGACGCGCCAGGGGGTGCCGGTGATCGATCAGCGCAAGTTCGCGACGGCCGCGAACGTCAGCCGGGGCGCTTACATCCTGACCAGCCGGGGCAAGCCCGACGTGGTGTTGCTGGCTACCGGTTCGGAAGTCGGGGTGGCCCTGGAGGCCGCCAGGATGCTTGATGTCGACGGCTTCTCCACGCAGGTGGTGAGCATGCCATGCTGGAAGCTGTTCGAGAAGCAGGACGACAAGTATCGCAATTCGGTGATCCCGCGCGACGTCAAGGCCCGTGTGGCGGTCGAGGCTGGTATCGAGATGGGCTGGCAGAAGTGGCTGGGCGACGACGGCGTGTTCGTCGGCATGTCGAGCTTCGGGGCTTCGGCGCCGGGCAAGGTCTGTTTCGAGGAGTTCGGCATCACCGCCGAGAACGTGGCGAAGGCGGCCCGGGACCTGGTCAAGAAACTCAAAGAGCAGGAAGAGTGATCCTGCGGTTTCGATGCGACAAACGCACCGACCGAACCAGAGTCTTCTGCGGGCGTGTTACTCTGTCGAGTAGCACGCCCGTTTTGCATGTGATTGATGTGCGAGTGAACGGCTATGATTCGAATCCGGTGCATCACGAGTTTCGCCCTGCCGATCGCGCGGGACCGCATCGCCCAGGTCGAGCAGATCTTCGCGCAGAATTTCCCCAAACTGGCGGATTATGCGGACAAGATCCCCGACCTGCTGACCGACCCGATCCGGCACGAATACCAGACGGCGCTGATCGTCTCGGAAACCAGTCTGGGCAAGGTCACAGGGTTCATTTTGCTGCTGCACTTTCCGTCGATTCGCAGCTCATTCCTCGATTTCATCGCGGTTCGCAGGGAGCAGTGGGGCGGGGGGCTCGGCAGTGCGCTGTATGAAGCGGCTCGTGAGTACTGTCATGGACTGTCATCGCAAGGGCTGTATCTAGAGGTGCAGCCCGACGATTCTGAGTTGACGCCCGATGCCGCGGAACTGGCACAGAGTCGCAAGCGCATGCGGTTTTACGAGCATTATGGCGTTCGCCCGATCGTTGGGACCGCGTACCATGCGCCGGCGGGTACGCCACCCACGACGGCGTACCTGCTCTTCGATCCGCTCGACCGCACGTCGCCTCTGTCCCGAGACGAGGCCGGGGCGGCGGTGCGGGCGATCCTGGAGAACCGCTTCGGACACATCGTCGATACGGACTATATTCAGCACGTGGTCGATTCGTTTCGCGACGACCCGGTGCCGCTTCGACCGCCGCGATATGTCAAGAAGGCCGAAGGGCCCATCGCCGTAACGACGGGGCATCTGGAACGGTCGTTTGCGCTGGTCATCAGCGAAAAGCATGTCATCCATCACATCCGCAGTCGGGGGTATTTCGAGCGGCCTGCGCGCGTTGGAGCGCTGCGCGACGCCATCCTGCCTCTGAACATCTTCGGGACGGTTCCACCGAGGCACTTCAGCGAGGACGTGATCGGGGCGGTTCACGATCGGCACTTTGTGAACTACCTGAAGCTGGTGTGCACGAAGCTGGAGACGGGGCGCCCGGTGTATCCGGATACGTTTCCGATTCGCAGACCCGATCGGAGGCCGCGGGACCTACCCGTCCAGGCGGGATATTACTGTATCGATTCGTGCACGCCGTTGTATCGCAACGCCTATCTGGCGGCGAAGGCATCGGTGGACGTCGCGATGACGGCTGCCGAGGAGGTGCTGGCAGGCACGCCCGTCGCCTATGCGTTGTGTCGGCCTCCCGGGCATCACGCCGAGCGGAAGGTCTACGGCGGATTCTGCTACTTCAACAATGCCGCCATTGCGGCGCATCAGCTTTCGCGACACGGGCGTACCGCGGTGCTCGACATCGACTTTCATCATGGCAACGGGACGCAGGATATTTTCTATGCTCGCAGCGACGTCTTGACCGTGTCGATTCATGGGCATCCCGATTACTCGTTTCCTTACTTCAGCGGGTTCTCGACGGAGACGGGGGAGGGGGCAGGCCTGGGATTCAATCAGAACTTCCCGCTGCCGCCCGAGACGGACGACGCCGGTTACCTCAAGACGCTCGAAAAGGCGCTGAGTCGGATCGATCGCTTCCGGCCCGACTTCCTCGTGGTCAGTCTCGGACTCGACGTTCTCAAGGGCGACCCCACGGGTACCTTCGTGCTGTCGCTTGAGGGGATGCGCGGGATCGCCCAGCGTTTGCCTCGGCGCAACATCCCCATGCTGATCGTGCAGGAGGGCGGGTACAACCTTCGCAATCTCAAGCGCGGCGCGGTCGCTTTCTTCCGCTCGCTGGCGGAATCCCGGCGCTAGCTTCCAGCCTCTTCACAGGGCCAGACGTTGACCGAGCGACTGGCTCGTTCTTGGCCAGATCCCTCGGCTCCACGTTGCTCCGCTCGGGATGAAAACGAGGGATAGGTCGGGCCCAAGAGTGGCGATCAGGATCCGTGGCCAGAATCCGCCACTATTTGCCGACTGCACTCTGTACTGGCGGTCCGTTTGAAAGGGGCTCGCCTGGACTGGCGGAGTCCGGTATACTGCGTGGGAAGAACTCTATGGATCTCTCGCGGGACAAGGTGGTTTCGCAGGTGATCTCCCGGCTGGCGGCGAAAGGGGGGGCCGTGAAAGTCGAGGGGACGTGGGGGTCCTTTGCGCGCGTACTGGCGGCCCAGGTGGCGCGAACGGTCAAGCGTCCTATCCTGTATGTCTGCCCTCACATCGACGATGCCGACCGGGCGGTGGACGATCTGCGAACGTTCGAGGCGGGGCGCGTCGAGCTGCTGCCCGCCTGGGAGGGGGAGGAGGAACTGGCGGACGCGACGGATGAGACGCGGGCGGAGCGGCTGCGGATCGTGTCCTTGCTGACGCAACCCGACAGCCCGCTGCGCAAGGGGGGGATTGTGGCAGCGCCGGTGCAGGCGTTGTGCCAACCGGTGGCCAAGCCGTCGGCGCTCCAGGCGGGCTCGCTGCACCTGGAGGCTGGTGCCACCATTGATCCGGAGAAGGTGATCGAATGGCTGGTGGGTAACAGCTTCGAACGAGTCGATGCAATCGACCTGCCGGGCCAGTTCGCCCGCCGTGGGGGTATCATCGATATCTACGCCCCTCTGACGAGCGATCCGGCGGCGTCGCAGTCGCAGGCGATTCGCATCGAGTTCTTTGGCGACACCATCGAGAGCATTCGCGAGATCGACCTGGACACGCAGCGTTCGACGCATGAGATCGCCAGCCTGGGCATCGTTGCCGCGACGGCGGGCGCCACGGCCGATCAGCGGGAGCTGTTCACGAATACGCTGCCCGACGAGACGGTCGTGATTTTCGAAGAGCCGCTGGACGTCGAAGAGGTGGCGAAGGTCTTTCTGGCGCGGGCGGAGGACGGGGGACGTCTCTATTCGTGGACCGACATCCATTCGTCGGCGGCGCGGTTCACCCAGCTGCACGTCTGCCGTTTTGCCAGCGGCACGCCGGAGGAGTTCCTCAAGCTGGGTGTCAAGAGCGTTCAGCAGTTCGAACGCAAGGCAACCTCGCTGTGGGCGGGGCACAAGGCGGCGCTGGAAGAGTTGATCCAGCAGTCCAAGCAGGGCCATCACGTGCAGCTCTATTGCGAGAGCCCGGCGGAGGTGGCCCGCGTCGGCGAGATCATCAAGGAGATCGACGGGCGGGTCCCGCGCAATTTCGAGCTTCTGTTGGGGTACGTACACCAGGGATTCGTGATCGAGTCGCTGCGGACGATCGTCGTCAGTCATCACGAATTGTTCGGGCAATACGCGCTTCGACGCCGGCAGCGACCCGTTCGCGCGACGGCGCCGGTCGATACGTTGGCGGACTTGCAGACGGGGGATATCGTGGTGCACGCCTCCTACGGGATCGGCAAGTACCTCGGGACCGAGACGATCGACGAGAAGGCGGGCAAGGCGGAGTATCTGACGATCGAGTATGCCGACAAGGTGAAGATCCAGGTGGCGGTCGCGAATATCGCCCTGGTGCAGAAGTACATCGGCACCAGTCCGAAGCGCCCGACGCTCAGCAAAGTCGGCTCCAAACGCTGGCAGAAGCAGAAGGAGAAGGTCGCGCAATCGGTACGCGATCTGGCGGCTGAGCTATTGGAGGTTCAGGCGAAGCGCCAGGCGATCGGCGGCATCGCCTACGGTCCTGACTCGAACTGGCAGACAGAGTTCGAGGAGTCGTTCCCATACCAGGAGACGCCGGATCAGGTCAGCGCGGTCGGGGAGATCAAGGGCGATATGCAGGAACCGGTGGCGATGGACCGGCTCCTGTGCGGCGACGTCGGCTATGGCAAGACCGAACTGGCGATGCGGGCGGCCTTCAAGGCGGTCGAAGGGGGCAAGCAGGTGGCGGTGCTCGTGCCGACCACGGTGTTGTCGGTTCAGCACGCGCGGACGTTTGGCGAGCGGTTTGCGGATTTTCCCGTAGTGATCGAGGTGCTCAACCGCTTCAGGACGGGCAAGCAGGCCAAGGACATCGTCGCCCGCGCCAGAGCGGGCAAGGTGGATGTTCTCATCGGCACGCATCGACTGCTCAGCGGCGACGTCGCTTTCAAGGACCTGGGCCTGCTGATCATCGACGAGGAGCAGCGGTTCGGCGTCGAGCACAAGGAACGGCTCAAGCGGATGCGGGTCAACGTGGACATTCTGACGATGACCGCCACACCCATCCCGCGCACGCTGCACATGGCCTTGCTCGGATTGCGGGACATCAGCTCGCTGACGACGGCGCCGTTGGACCGTCGCAGCATTGTGACGCAGGTGGCGCCGTATCATCCCGAGCTGATCCGCAAGGCGATCTATCGCGAGCTGAACCGCCAGGGGCAGGTGTTCTTCCTGCACAACCGCGTGCAGTCGATCCGGGCCAAGGCGATGGAGATCCAAAAACTGGCTTCCGATGCACGGGTCGATATCGCCCACGGACAGATGAGCAAACGCGAGCTCGAGGATGCGATGATCAAGTTCGTGCTGGGCCAGACGGATGTGCTGGTCTGCACGACGATCATTGAATCGGGACTGGATATCCCCAACGCCAACACGATCTTCATCAACGACGCCGACCGATTCGGACTGGCGGAGATGCACCAGCTTCGCGGGCGGGTCGGACGGTACAAGCATCGGGCGTATGCGTATATGCTTCTGCCGAACAGCCGGCCCATCGCGCCGATCGCGGCCAAGCGGCTCAAGGCGATCGAGGAATACTCGCACCTCGGCGCGGGTTTTCGCATCGCGCTGCGCGACCTGGAGATTCGGGGCGCCGGCAATATCCTCGGACCCGAGCAGTCGGGGCACATCCAGATGGTGGGCTACCAGATGTACTGCGATATGCTGGCCCAGGCGGTCCGCGAGATGAAGAACGAGAAGGTCGAGCCTCTGCCGACCGCGAACATCGACCTGGGCTTCTCCGCGGTCATTCCGAAGAACTACATTCCCATCGACCGGCATCGGATGGACGTCTATCGCAAGATCGCGGTCGCGCGGACCGCGGCGGATCTGGGACAGATCGAAGCGGAACTGGCCGACGTCTATGGGCCGATTCCCGAGGAGACGAAGGGCCTGCTGGAACTGGCGGAGCTGCGCATCGCGGCGGCCCAGTGGGACATCCGAAGCATCGTCGCCTCGCAGCCCAACCCGCTCAAGGCGGGCGACCTGATCTTCACGTTCCGCCAGACGATCGAGGGCGGGCCACCTTCGAAACAAGGGCAGGAGTCCCGCGACACGGTAGCTGCGCTCTTCGCCAACGTCAAAGGCACGATCCGCATCACCGACCCGAAAACCGTCTACCTCCGCCTGCCCCCCACCTACTTCGAACCCCAGACCCTCGTCACCGTCCTGGGCAAGATCCTTGTAGGGGAAACATCATGAGTGAGACATCCGCCAAAGAGTCGTGCTCTCGATTCAGAGTCTCTCTGCTGACGGGGGTCATTCTGATCCTCATGGCCACGGTCGTCCTTCTCCTTTTCTTCGGACCGTTTGGCTACCGCTATCCCGGAAGCACTTCTATGAAAGCTCCCTGCATGATGAATCTCAGGCAGTTGGGACTGGCGCTGATTGTGTATGCCAGTGAGTTTGACGGTCGATATCCACCGGTAGAGCGATGGTGCGATGTGCTTGTCGACCGCGGGATCGATGCCGAGGTCTTCCGCTGCCCTGGAGCGAAGAACGGCCCCTGCAATTATGCGATGAATCCGAACGCCGATCCAAACGGTGCGGGTGACGTGGTGTTGCTGTTCGAGAGCACGCCCGGCTGGAACCAGCATGGTGGCTCTGCATCGCTCACGGCAGAAAACCACAGAGGACAGCACTGTACTGTGTTCTTTGTGGACGGGAGGACTGTGTCGGTCAAGACCGAAGAGTTGGCCGACTTGAAGTGGAGAGACGAGAATGACATTGAACCCGACTTGGGCAATGCGCGCCGACCGTCAGAGGATGCGGAGTTGCGGTACTGGCTGGAGAACATGGTCTGGTACCATCGGTTCTCGACCCAGGAGGTGCGGGCGGCGACGGGATTGACGATAGAGGAGATTGAGGCAACCCAGGAGCGGCTCGATATCTGGCCTGACGGTCGACCGGCCAGAGACGCGAATGCACCGCTACGGGTGTCGCCTTATCCGGGCGGGCGACATCCACGGATCGGGTTTTTGGAGGGGGCGATCGATCCGCAGCGCGAGACGAAGTTCAGCGTGTTCACGCCGTGGGACCCAAACAGCTATGTGGTCGTCGACGTACCCGAGGCGATCTGGTCAAACCTGGGGCTCACCTACCTGGCGCACACGCACATTGACACCATCTGGACGCAGCAGGGGATTGAACTGCCGAAACTCGAGTGGACACACCGCCTCGGCGGCCAACTCGAGATCAAGCGGATACTGCCCAACGGCCTGGCGTTCGGTGTGAGTGTGCGTCCCGAGCGAAACGCGGTTCGGATGGAGATGTGGTTGCGGAATGGGACTGACCAGACGCTCAGCGATCTGCGCATCCAGAATTGCGTAATGACGAAAATGGCGGCGGGGTTTGCTCCCCAGACGAATGAAAACAAGGTCTTCACAAATCCCTACGTGGCGTGTCGGTCGCAGGGTGGCCATCGGTGGATCATCACCGCGTGGGAGGGCTGCGAGCGGCCCTGGGGCAATGCGGATTGTCCCTGTTTCCACTCGGACCCGAGGTTTCCCGACCTCGAGCCGGGCCAGGAATACCGCCTTGCCGGCTGGCTTTCGTTCTACGAAGGGGAGGACATCGAAGCCGAGTTTGCCCGGATCGAGGCGATCGACTGGCGTTTGAACCAAACAAGCCCTAAACTTTGGGGGCTGACGGGCGTATAATGGGGCGACGTGGTTTTGAAGGGTGTTTGTTCTTGGCTGGCAGGAGAAGACCGATGCGCACATTCACTTCCCGATTCATCGTGCTGTTGGCTGTTTTCGCGTTTGTGGCGGTTCCGGCGGGGGCGGCGGAGGAGAAGATCGAGACGTTGGCGATTGGGGCCAAGGCGCCGGATTTCGCTCTGCCAGGGGTGGATGGGAAGGTCCACAAACTGGCGGATTACGATCAGGCGAAGGTGCTGGTGATCGTCTTTACCTGCAATCACTGCCCGACGGCGCAGGCGTACGAGGGGCGGATCAAGAAGCTGGCGGGCGATTTCAAGGACAAAGGTGTGGCGCTGGTGGCGATCTCTCCGAACGATCCGGAGGCGGTGAGGCTCGATGAGTTGGGCTATACCGATGTGGGGGATTCGCTGGAGGACATGAAGATTCGCGCCAAGGGGGCCCAGTTCAACTTCCCCTATCTGTACGACGGCAAGGACCAGAAGGTCTCGAAGGCGTATGGCCCGGTGACGACGCCGCATGTGTTTGTCTTCGACAGCGAGCGGAAGCTGCGCTTTGCCGGGCGGGTCGACAACAACGAGCGGAATCCCGAGAAGGCGACGTCGCACGATGCGGGCAACGCGATCGAGGCGGTGCTGGCGGGTGAGCCTGTGCCGGTCGAGACGACACGGACGATGGGCTGCTCGATCAAATGGGCGTCGAAGCGGGATGCCGTCCAGCAGGCGTTCGAACAATGGGCGAAGGAACCGGTAAGCATCGAATCAATCGATCTGGAAGGGGTCAGGAAGCTCGTCAAGAACGACTCGGAAAAGCTGCGCCTGATCAACGTCTGGTCGACGGCGTGTGGGCCCTGCGTGATCGAATTCCCTGAGTTCGTGACGATGAACCGGATGTACCGGGGGCGCGAGTTCGAGATGGTGGCGATCAACGTCGACCCCGCCAGCCGCAGCGACAAAGTACTCGACTTCCTCAAGGACAAAGAGGCGTCGTTCAAGAACTATCACTATACGAGCGACGACATCTACCCCTTCATCGAAGCGGTGGACAAGAACTGGCTCGGCGCGATCCCCTATACGCTGCTGGTGAAGCCCGGCGGGCAGATCATCTATCGCCACATGGGCCTGATCGATCCGCTCGAGGTCAAGCGGGTCGTCGTCGAAGAACTCGGGCGTACCTACAAGTAGCTGTCAATTCGCCAGGGCGTCGTCTGTCGAAGGCGTAGCACTGCGAGCCATGCGGTCTCCATTCGCCGATTGTTCATTGTGGTGCCTCGGCTGTAACGTGCTCCTGTGTAATGGCTTATGGTGAGTCTTTGTCCCTGCGAATCCACAGGCGTCTTGCGGTACACTGCGACGAAAGGCTGTTGCCTGATCACTTCTGATTTGGTATAAAGATACTGAGAAGCGTACGTAGGTAGGTTCTCATGTGGTCCCGATGGCTTTCGGGACGTTTGAGACGGTGCAACGGGTGCGAAGGGGTCGGCTGTTGCGATGGTCGACCGGAGGTCCTGACGCGGTGTATTTCTCGGTCAAGATCCTGACGCGGGGGCGATGCAAATCCATCTGCACTTCACACCGGGACTATCGACGTAAGGATGGTCTATGTCTGCCGAAAGGAGGTGGAGCGCACTACCGGGCTCTGCTGTGGCAACGTGCGGGACGATAGTGCAGTACGAGACAGCAGAAGGGCATGAACTCTCAGGCAGAGCGACTGTGCTTCGGCACGTGTCCGGAGCGATCCGGCCCTATCCGTTCTCAATGGTCGTGTAGGAGGAAGAAAAATGAAGAAGGTATGCTTAGCCGGTTTCATCCTGGTGTTCTTCAGCACGACGGCCTTGGCGATTGACGTCGCGATTTCCACTCAGGCCGGCTGGTTCTCTCAAGGGGCGGCGGACCGGGAAATGCAGGAAATTGTCGACGCCGTGACCATGGTGCCCGTGGAGCAGTTCACCGCCACCGACCACGAGGCCCTGGCCGATTGGGTGGTCAATCACACGGGGGACGGGGCTCCCGATCTGCTGATCCTCTGCGGACAGCTTCCGGCGACGCTCTACGCGCCGGGCAACACACAGCCCGACGGCTCCCTGGTCGAGCTGTTCCTCGATGACGGCAACTGCATCATCAACACGGGCGACTGGATCTTCTATGTGGTCAACGGCGCCGGTACCAACGGCACGGCGGCGTTGCCGAACATCATGGATATCCCCAGCATGGATATGTGGGACGACGATACGCCTGTGACGGTGACCGACGAAGGCCAGCAGTACACGCCGTCGTTGACCAACTTCTCGACGGATCGCGCGATCCACCTCAACGCCCTCACCAACGATTGGTATGCGGAACTGATTCTGGCGCTGGCGGCCGATGGGAACCGGGCGGACCCTATCATCCTCCACAATTCCACAACGGGCGGTCGCATCGGCATTTTCTTCCAGACCTCCGGCCAGGACAACGATCCGCGCGGCGAGGTCATCAGCGAATGGATCAACAACTGGTATCTGGTGAAGGTGGCCAATCCCACCGCCGCTCGCAACCCCAGTCCGCCCGACGGCGCCGTCGACGTGCCTCGCGATACGAGCTTGAGTTGGACGCCAAGCGAGCTTGCCGCGGCGCATGACGTGTATCTCGGGCCGAATCTTGACGACGTCAGCGCAGCGAGTCGCGCCAACTCGATGGACGTGTTGGCCGGCCAGGCACAGAGTGCCGTCAGCTATGCTCCGTCGGCACCACTCGATTTCAGTACGACCTACTACTGGCGCGTGGACGAGGTCAACGGAGCGCCGGACAACACCGTTTTTCCAGGCGTGATCTGGAGTTTCACGACCGAACCGTACTCGTATCCGATCGAGAGCGTCGTCGCGACGAGCAATGGAGTTTTCGAGGACGAGGCCGGCCCGGAGAATACGGTCAATGGATCGGGCTTGAACGCGAGCGATCAGCATTCAACCGAGAGCACCGATATGTGGCTGGCGAGTCCAGGCGACGATCCTCTGTGGATTCAGTTCCAGTTTGACCACGTCTATCAACTGCACCAGATGCTCGTCTGGAATTACAACGTGGAGTTTGAGCTGATCCTGGGCTTCGGTATCAAGGACGTTGCCATTGAATACTCGACGAGCGGTCAGGACTGGACGACGCTGGGCGACGCTCAATTGACCCAGGCCAGCGCCAGAAGGACCTATGCTGCGAATAGTACGATCGACTTCGGCGGCGTTGCCGCGCAATACGTCCGGCTCAACATCAATTCCGGTTTTGGCTCGATGGGCCAGTACGGGCTCAGCGAAGTGCGTTTCAGGTACATCCCGGTTCAGGCGCGTGAGCCACAGCCGATCGACGGCGCCAATGGTGTCGATCCGGCGATCACCCTGAGCTGGCGGGCCGGTCGAGCAGCCGCTTCGCACGAGGTGTATCTCGGGGCCGATCCGGGCGATCTGACACTGGCTGCCACCGTCGACGCGCCCAGTTATGCCCCCGCTGATTTGCACTACGGCGCCACGTACTCCTGGCGAGTGGATGAGGTCAATGAAGCCCAGACAGAACCTCGCTGGGAAGGGCCCGTCTGGAGCTTTTCGACCGCGGCTTATGGTGTCGTTGACGACATGGACAGCTACACGGACGATATCGACGCGGGCACCGCGATCTTCCAGACCTGGATCGACGGTTGGGAGAACGACAATGGTGCGCTCGTGGGGTATTTCGACGCGCCGTTTGCCGAGCGGACGATCGTCCACGGTGGTCGGCAATCTATGCCGCTGGAATACGACAACACGGCTTCGCCCAACTACTCCGAAGCCGTGCGGACCTTCGATCCTCCTCAGGACTGGACGGCACACGGCGTTCGGACGCTCGGCCTGTATTTCCGGGGCGCGCCCGGCAACAGCGGGCAGTTGTACGTGAGGATCAACGGGACCAAGGTGGATTACGATGGCGACCCGGACGATTTAGCCGGAACTCTATGGCTGCCGTGGAACATCGATCTGTCGGCGGTCGGAGCCGATTTGGGCGAAGTGACTGAGTTGGCGATCGGCATCGAGGGCGCCGGATCGTCGGGCATGCTGTACATCGACGACATCCGCGTGTATCCCAAGGCGGTTGAGTACATCACGCCGACCGAGCCGGATGCCGGGTCTCTGGTGGCCCGCTACGGTCTTGACGGGAATGCCAACGACAGTTCGGGGCATGGCTACGATGGCACAGCGGTGGGCTCGCCGACGTATGTGACGGGAGTCGAGGGCCAAGCTATCCAACTCAACGGCACCGATCAGTACGTGAATCTGGGCAATCCGTCCGACTGGCCGGCCGGCAGGGCCCCTCGGTCGCTGGCGGGCTGGGGCAAACCCGGCGCGGTCTACGCGGGCTGGCGCTGGATTGCCTCGTATGGCTCCGCGGGCACCGGCACCGCGTGCTTCATCGGGATGAACGGCACCGACCTGTACGGCGGTGGTTACGGCGACGACATCATGCTCGCGGGGTTCTGGGAGATGGACGAGTGGCACCATGCCACGGTGACCTACGATGGGACCACTGCGAAGCTGTACGCCGACGGCATCGAGGTTGCCTCAGCCCCCAAGAATTGGAATCTGCCCTTGAGTCGTGCGGTCATCGGTCAGCAGGTGAACGACTTCAGCGAATTCTGGGTGGGGTCGATTGACGACGTCCGCGTGTACAATCGGGCATTGTCGCCGGATGAAGTTGCCTGGCTGGCGGGCAGAACGATGCCGATGCACAAATCGTTCTGATCGGATCGAGCGTCTGCCGGGGCGGTCCACGCATGCTCGGCCAAAGCCTCGGTGAGGGCCGATGCAGACAGAAAAGCCCATGGTCGGAGGGCGGGGCGGTCCATAGCCGTCCGGCCCTCCGCATCTCAAATGGCGATTGCATTCAGAGCCTCTTGCCGGTAGAGTAGTCCGCTGGTGTAAGATATTGTCCGGAAAGAGGTTTTGCTGATGGCCGAGACCCAGCCGACACGGGAAGACGCCCTGGCCCTGCTCCAGGCGTACAATGAAAACGACGCTCTGATCCGCCATGCACTGGCGGTGGAAGCGGTAATGCGATATTGGGCCCGCAAGACGGGGCAGGATGAGACCAAATGGGGAGTCATCGGCCTGGTCCACGACCTGGACTACGAGCGGTACCCCGATCAGCATTGCAAGAAGACCGAGGAGATTCTGCGCCAGCGGTGTTGGCCCGAGGAATACGTGCGTGCCGTTCTCTCGCACGGATGGGGCATCTGCACGGATGTAGAGCCTCGAAGCGAGTTGGAGAAGGTGCTCTACACCATGGATGAGCTGACGGGTCTGGTTGCGGCCACCGCCTTGGTGCGACCGACGAAGAGCGTGATGGACCTGAAGGTCAAGTCGGTCAAGAAGAAATGGAAAGAGAAGTCGTTTGCCGCCGGGGTCAATCGCGAGATCATCGAGAAAGGGGCGGCCATGCTGGGTGTCGAGCTCACGTCGCTGATCGAGGATGCCATCGCGGCGATGCAGGAAGTGGCCGATCAGATTGGCCTCAAGGGCACCGCAGGGGATCCGGACTAACGGGCGACCCAAGCGTCTTATCACTGGGGGATCGTTTTCGGAATGCAGAAGAGCAGGATCGCGTTGAAGGACAAGCCATTGAATGGGCATAGGGCTTTCGCGTTAGTGGCCGTTGTGGCGTCACTGGTGTTGGTCGGCTGCGGGGGCAATGAGGGCCGGAAGGCCTCTCTGACGGAAGAGGAAATTCAGCGGTTGAGCCTGGGCGCCGAGCCCGCCTCCGCCGACGAACTGATCGTCAGCGGCGAGCGGATTACCTGCGAGGACATCATGAACGTCTCCTCCGCGCAGACGGTGTCGGGAACATCGTTCCGGACATGGCTGGAGGAGATTGCGAAGGCGACGACGCTGGAACAGTTCATGGAATTGGCACGGCCTCGCGTCCGCCAGCAACTCGGTGCGAACGTCAGCAACATCGTGCTCTATAAGAGGGCTCAGCGCCAGTTGGGGGATAAGATCGACGAGACCCTGGACAACATGGTCGAGAAGGAGCTTCGCAAGTTCGTGATCGAACAGGGCGGCAACAACGCCGAGGCGGATGAAGCGCTCAAGGCCATGGGGATGAACCGAACGACCTGGAAGGAACGCAAGAAGAAGCAGATTCTGGCGCAATACGCGGTGGAATCACAGATGTCCCGAAATCGGCCGATCACCTACAGCGAACTGGTGGCGACCTACGATCGAATGAAAGACGAAGCGTTCGTCCAGTCCGGGCTGATCCAGTTTCGCCTGATCGATATCTCCGCCTCGAAGATCGGTCTGACCGACCCGAACGAAAATCCCGTGCACGCCGCACGCAAGATGGCGGAAGGGCTGGTAACCCGGATCGTGGCGGGCGAGGATTTCGGCAAGCTGGCGGAAGAATACTCGCAGTATGCGGACTACTATATCGCCGGGTCGGAGGGCCTGTGGCCGGCGCGGGATCCTGAGTCGCTGGCGGAGCCCTATGCGGTTCTGGCCGGGGTGGCGGAGAAGATCGAAGAAGGCCAGATCGCCGGTCCGATCGATGCGTCCGGACATGCCTTTATCATGAAGCTGGTTCAGAAGCGCGATAAGGGGTACCTTCCGATGGGCGAGGTGCAGGATCAGGTGGAGGCCAACATCGAAGAAACGCGGCGCATCGAGGCGATCGCGAAACTCGACGCCGAGATCGTCGAGCAGATGACGCTGGCCGACACCGAAGGGTTCCTCCGTGGTTGTCTCGAACGCCTGTACTATGCGGTGAATCCGCCGACTCCGACGCCGTAGCCCGTTTTGTTTTTCTCCTGCGAAAGACCCATGGATATCATCGCTCACGGCATCGACCTGGTGGACTGCCCTCGTATCGAGGAGATGGTCGAGCGGCATGGCGAGCGGTTTCTCAACCGCGTATTCACGCCTGCCGAGCAGGACCGCGCGCGGGACCGGAAGAACTCGATCGAAAGCTATGCAGGGCGCTTCGCCGCCAAAGAGGCGATCCTGAAACTCATCGGCACAGGCTGGCGGGGGAGGATCGCCTGGACGGACATCGAGGTGACCAACGACCTCGCGGGGCGACCTCTGGTGACGCTGTCGGGCGAGGTCGAGCGGATCGCTCGCGAGATGGGGATCGAACGCATCAGTATCAGCATTACACACACGGCCAACTTCGCCATTGCCTCGGCGGTGGCGCTGGCACGGTCCAATGAAGCGGGATGATTTCGACTGCATCGTGGTAGGGGGGGGACACGCCGGCATCGAGGCGGCTCATGCCGCCGCCAGGATTGGCGCCAGAACGGCTCTGATCACCCTCAGCCGGGACACCATCGGCAAGATGAGCTGTAATCCAGCCATCGGCGGACTGGGCAAGGGACAGATTGCCTGCGAGGTCGATGCGCTGGGCGGATTGATGGGGCTCGCGACCGATGCGACGGGGATCCAGTTTCGTCTGCTCAATCGCTCCAAAGGACCGGCGGTGCGCGCGCCGAGGGCCCAGACGGACAAGTATCGCTACCAGGACTTCATGCGGGCCAGGCTCGACGAGACGCCCAACCTGACGATTGTCAAGGGGATGGCCTCCGAAGTTCTCGTCGAGCAGGATCGCGTTCGAGGCGTACGTTGCCAGGATGGACGGGTGTTCTCCGCAGCCACCGTCGTGCTGACGACCGGGACGTTCCTGCGGGGGCTGATGCACGTGGGGACCGAGCAGCAGGCGGGGGGGCGACTGGGCGAACCGGCAGCGAACGAGCTTTCGGAAAGTCTCGAACGCATCGGTCTGGAGTTACGGCGCCTCAAGACGGGGACCCCCGTGCGGCTCGACGCCTCGACCTGCGATCTGGACCGTCTCGAAATCCAGCATGGCGACGCCGATCCCGTTGCGTTCTCGTTCCTGACCGACCGGATCGACCGCGAGCAGATCCCGTGCTGGATCACCTATACGAACGGGCGAATCCACCAGTTGATTCGAGATAATCTCGATCGCGCGCCGCTCTATACCGGCCAGATCCAGTCGACCGGACCACGATACTGCCCGAGCATCGAGACGAAGATCGTCCGCTTTGCGGACAAGGACCGGCATCAGGTGTTTTTGGAGCCGGAGGATGAGGCGCGGACGACGATCTACTGCAATGGGATCAGCACGTCGCTGCCGCGAGAGGTGCAGGAACAGATGCTTCGACTGATGCCGGGCACCGAGCGGGCGCGCATCGTGCATTACGCCTACGCCATCGAATACGACTACTGTCCTCCGACGCAGTTGCAGCCCAGTCTGGAGACGAAGCGTATCTCGGGGCTCTTTCTGGCAGGTCAGATCAACGGGACCAGCGGCTACGAGGAAGCAGCAGCCCAAGGCATCCTGGCGGGAATCAACGTGACGAAGAAGATCCAGGGTGACGAGCCTCTGGTCTTGGGTCGCGATCGAGCGTATATCGGCGTATTGATCGACGATCTGATGACCCGGGGAATCGATGAGCCATACCGCATGTTTACTTCGCGGGCCGAGCATCGACTGGCCCTGCGCTCGGACAATGCCGACCGAAGGTTGACGGAGATCGGTCGGTCCATTGGCTTGGTCGATGACGCACGCTATGAGGGGTTTCAGAAGAAGCTGGCGGATATTGCGCATCTCCGCGCCTATTTACTGACGGCGCGTCGGGACGGTCGCAGTCTCTGGGATCTGTTGCGAAGGCCCAACAGCGAATTGGCGGGGCAGTTGGCAGACCTCGATCAGATCAAAGCGACAGGCTATGGGCGAGACATCCTGGAGGCTGCTGTGATCGACGCCAAGTACGAAGGCTATCTGGCCAAGCAGCAGAGGCTGGTGGTCTTGCAGCAGAACCTCGACAGCAAGAAGATCCCGGCCGACTTCGATTATGCGTCCGTCGAGCACCTCCGCTGCGAGGCCAGGGAGAAGCTGCTGGCCTTCAGGCCTGCGACACTGGGTCACGCGTCTCGCATCAGCGGCATCACCCCCGCCGACATCACCGTGCTGCAAATCTGCTTGCGGAAACTTTCGGGTACGGTACGCGGAAAATCGAAGGAAGATGGGACGTAGCGCCATGCTCGATCTGTCGGACAACACGTACAATCGAGGGCTGGCGCGGGACCAGGCGAAATTCAAGCTCTGGCGGTCCCCGGGACTGCTGCTGACGTACAAGTGCAGCGCCGCGTGCGAATTCTGCTACTATCACTGTTCACCCGAAAAAGGCGGGCTCATGCCCGTGGAAACCGCCATCGCGGCCTGGCGATCGCTGAAGAACCTGGCGGGCGACGCGGCCAAGATCCATCTGACCGGCGGCGAGCCCTTTCTCTACTGGGATCGCCTCGTCGAGATTCTCACAGAGGGGGTCAGGCAGAAGCTGGGCCCGGTCGATCTGGTCGAGACCAACGGCTCCTGGGCCACGAGTGAAGCGTTGGTCGAGCAGCGTCTCGGCGCGTTGCTGAGCCTGGGTGTCCAGCGCCTCAAGGTGAGCGTCGATCCGTTCCATCAGGAGTATGTAGAGATCGAGCGGGTGCGCCGCCTGGCGTTCGCTGCCAGACGGGTGTTCGGCCCTGACTATGTCCTGGTCCGCTGGGAGGAGTACCTCGATACGTCCAGGCAGATCAGGCTCACCGATGGAGAATGCGTGGCAACGTATCGCGACCACCGGTTCCGCTTTGCCGGGCGGGCTGGCGACCGTCTGGGCGCGCTCATGGCGTCGAAGCCGGTCGAGGCTTTCAAGGACGCAAACTGTCTGGGCGATTTTCTCGGGGCCAAGGGCGTCCACGTCGATCCCTATGGCAACGTCTTCAGCGGCACGTGCAGCGGGATCATCGTGGGCGATCTTAACCAAGAGCCCCTGGAAGAGATATGGCGGAAGTTCGAGCCGCGAGCGGGCACGCTGGTCGGGACCCTGTGTACGAAAGGACCCCATGGCCTTCTGGAGCAAGCGGAATCACTGGGATATCAGCCGCTGGATGCGTACGCCGACAAGTGTCATCTATGTACGCACATCCGGCAGTTCCTGCTCGATTGCGGTCAAGCCTCGTCGGCGATCGGGCCACGCGACTGCTATCGATAGAGGCCCTGCCTACCTGGCGGCAGCGAGCGCATCCTTGAGAGTCAGCGTGCCCTCGTACAGACTGCGCCCGACGATGACGCCTGCCACACCGATGGGGTTGAGTTTGCGGATGTCTTCCACTTCCTTGACGCCTCCGGAGGCGACGACAGGAGTCTCCACGGCTTGGGCCAGTTCCTGGGTGCGCTCGACGTTCGGTCCCGTCAGCATCCCGTCCTTGGCGATGTCGGTATAGATAATGGCGGCCAGGGGCAACTGGTCCGCTTTCGCAGCGAATTCGAGCACGGTCTGCCGGCTGTCTTCGAGCCATCCGTGGGTGGCGACCATCGAGCCTCGCGCGTCGATGCCCAGCACGAGTCGACCCGCGAACTTCTCCGCCATCCGCTGGAACCATTCGAAATCGCTGACCGCCTTGGTTCCGATGATGACGCGCGTGACCCCCATGTCGAGCAGTTGAGCGATCGATGCTTCATCACGCAGTCCGCCTCCGACCTCCACCTGGAGCAGGTCGAGCTTGGCAATGGCCTCGATGCTGGCGGTGTTGACGGGTCGGCCCGCCTTGGCGCCGTCAAGATCGACCACGTGCAGCCACCGGGCGCCGTCGGCAAAGAACTGCCTGGCCTGCTCGGCAGGGTCGTCTTTATAGGTAATCTGCTTGTCGTATTGTCCCTGAATCAGCCGGACGACTGTGCCGTCCCGCAGATCGATCGCTGGAATCACGTCCATCCGTCGAGCCTTTGCAATTGACTATTCTCTCTTCGCGGCGTACCATTCGACTGCGAAACCAATCGTAAATTGCCGAGCAGGGCCTGTAAATCATAAATCTGGGAGGCCGCATCATGGCAGCACCAAACCTGTTTGCCGCATCCATGTTGTCCCGAGCCGCATTTGCATGCCCGCTGGCGCTGGCGGCGATACTGGCGTTCGCGTTCGCAAGCGGCGCGGCCGCCAAGCCGGTGATCCTGGATACGGACATCTGCGACGATATCGACGACACCTGGGCGCTGGCGCTGCTGCTTCAGTCTCCTGAGCTGGACTGCAAGCTGGTGACGACAGCCGTCGGCAACACCGAAGCCAAGGCCAGGGTGGTCGCCAAATACCTTGACGAGACCGGGCGGACCCAGATTCCGATCGGGATCGGCGTCAAACAGCACGATGGAGGCCATCGGCAGACGTCATGGGCGGAACAGTACGATTTGTCCTCGTATCCCGGGACCGTGCACAAGGATGGTGTGCAGGCTCTGATCGAGACGGTGATGAATTCGCCGGAACGAATCACCATCCTTGCGATCGGACCGCTGCCCAACATCGCCTTAGCGCTGGAGCGAGAGCCTCGGATTGCGGAGAAGGCCGATTTCGTCGGCATGCACGGCAGTATCTACAAAGGCTATGGGGGCAGCGCCACGCCCAGCGCCGAATACAATGTCGCAGCCGATGCGAAGGCCTGCCGGAAGGCCTTCACCGCAGCCTGGCCGATCAAGATCACGCCGCTGGATACCTGTGGCCTGGTGCATCTGCGAGGCGACAAGTACCAGAAGGTGCTCCATCGCAACAGCGCGATCACGAGCAATCTGCTGGAGAACTACCGTATCTGGCACGCCGACGGCATTCGGAATGCTCGCAAGGACATCGACGAAGCCAACCTGGCCCGGCTGGTCAACAACCAGCTCAACAGCGCCAGCAGCACCCTGTTCGACACGGTGGCGATCTACCTGGCGATCCGCACCGATCTGGTCCGGATGGAGCAACTGCCCATCGCGGTTACCGACGACGGCTATACGAAGATCGTCGAGGGGGCCAAGAAGATCGACTGTGCCGTCGAGTGGAAATCGCTGGAGGGTTTCGAGGATTTCCTTGTCGAGCGGCTTACCAAGTAGCGCATCCCGCGCGTGTATGGCAGGGTCTGGCCCGTCACAGGAGGCCAAGAAATCGTACAGTCTGCCGCGAAAATCGTCGTCATAGGCAGTTCGAACATGGACCTGGTTGTCCGGACGCCGCGGATTCCGCAACTGGGCGAGACGGTCCTGGGGGGCGATTTCGTCATGGTCCCGGGCGGCAAGGGCGCCAATCAGGCGGTTGCGGCAGCGAAACTCGGTGCCGAGGTGTCCTTCGTTGCCCGGCTTGGCGACGACCTGTTCGGTCAGCGCTCGCTGACCAACTTCGAAAAGGAAGGGGTCGACGCGAAACATGTCGCATTGACGCCGGGGATCGCTTCCGGCGTGGCGCTGATCTCCGTCGACCCGGCGGGCAATAATGTCATCGTGGTAGCCCCCGGCGCGAACAGCGACCTGCGTCCGGAGGATGTCAGACGGGCGGAGAGGGACATCGCCTCGGCGGGTGCCGTGGTGGCGCAGTTGGAGGTCCCGCTCGAGACGGTCGAATGTGCGGCCGAGATAGCGGGTTCGGCCGGCGTGCCGTTCCTCCTGGACCCGGCGCCGGCGCAGAAGCTGCGACCGGAATTGCTCAAGCAGGTGACGGTGCTGACGCCCAACGAGACCGAAGCCCAGATCCTGACGGGCATGGAGGTGAGCGACGAGGCGTCGGCCTCGTTGGCCGCTGAGTCCCTGCTGTCGTCGGGGGTCGCTGCGGTAGTTGTCACGATGGGGGCCAAGGGGTTTCTGCTGGCCGACGGAGCGAAGATGGAATTCGTCCCGGCGCTGCCCGTTCCGGCGGTCGACGCCACGGCAGCCGGAGATGCTTTCACGGGCAGCCTGGCTGTGGGGCTGGCCCAAGGGCAGTCGCTTCGTGAGGCAGCGATGTTTGCTCGTCGCGTCGCGGCGCTGTCGACCACCCGGATGGGAGCCCAGCCCTCGATGCCGACCAGACAGGAAGTGGAATCATTTCGTCCCGATGAAGCGGGTCTGTAGGAGAACGCCATGAGTCATGGGAATCGACCGATTACGAAGATACTTGTCGTGGTGCTGGTGGTCCTCTTGGTTGCCGGCGCCGGCTGCCGGAAGAAGGACGACAAACCGACCGTCGCGCTGGTGATGAAGTCGCTGGCGAACGAATTTTTCAAGACGATGGAGGAGGGGGCGCGGGCGCACCACGCCGAGCACTCCGATCTGTACAATCTCGAAGTGCGTGGCATCAAGGACGAGACGGATGTGACCCAGCAGATTGAATACGTCGAGTTGATGATGGCCCAGGACGTCGACGCGATCGTTATCGCGCCCGCCGATTCGAAGGGCCTCGTGCCCGTCTGCAAGAAGGCGATGGATGCAGGCATCGTCGTGGTCAATATCGACAACAAATTCGATGACGAGGTACTCGCGGACAAGGGGATCCAGATCCCCTTCGTCGGCCCGGACAATCGCAAAGGGGCCAAGCTGGCGGGCGTCTACCTGGCGTCCCGTCTCAACCCAGCCGACAAGGTCGCGATCATCGAAGGAGCGCCGAACGCCTTCAATGGCATCCAACGAAAGGCGGGATTTGAGGAAGCCATGATCGGTAGCAGCATGGACATTGTCTCCTCCCAAACCGGCTATTGGGAAACGGACAAGGCCCAGCCCATTGCCTCGGCGCTGATCAACAAGTACCCCGATCTCAAGGCCCTGCTCTGTGCCAATGACAGCATGGCGTTGGGCGCCGTGGCAGCCCTGCGTGACGCGGGCAAGTCGGAGGATGTTTATGTGGTGGGTTTCGACAACATCGCAGCGGTACGGCGTCTCCTGAAGGAGGGCAAGATCCTCTGCACCGTCGATCAGCATGGCGACAACCTGGCGCTCTACGGCATTCAATATGCTCTCGATATTCTGGCGGGCAAGGCGACGCCTGCCGACAAGGAAACCCCCGTCGATCTGGTGACCGCCGAAACGCTCGACTGATGGGATCTGCGAACGACGTTTTGTTGGCCGTATCAGGCATCGACAAGGCCTTTCCGGGTGTTCAGGCGCTTTCACAGACAGGCCTTGAGGTGCGAGCGGGTGAGGTCCACGCCCTGGTCGGTGAGAACGGAGCGGGCAAGAGCACGCTGACGAGGATTATCGCCGGAATCGAACGCCTCGACGCTGGGCAGATGCACCTTGACGGACAGCCTTACGACCCTGTCAGTCGACGCCAGGCGGAGGCCCTCGGCGTCCGTGTGGTGATGCAGGAGTTGAACCTCATTCCCAGCCTGACCGTCGCAGAGAACATCTTCCTCGAACGCCTGCCCCATCGGCTCGGATTCATCGACTACGAAGCCCTGAACCGGTCCGCCCGCGAGGCCATGGACCCGATAGGACTTTCGCAGATCGATCCCTCGACGCCCGTCGGGACGCTGGGGGTAGGGCAACAGCAGATGGTGGAGATCGCGGCGGGGCTCTCGAGGCGATGCCGCATCCTGGCACTGGATGAGCCCACCGCGTCCCTGACCGACAGCGAGGTCGAGTTGCTGTTTGCCCAGATTGCCAGGCTCAAGGCGGATGGGGTGGGAATCCTCTACATCTCGCATCGGATTGAGGAGGTGCTCCATATTGCCGATCGCGTCACGGTGTTGCGCGACGGCAAGGTCGTGACCACTCGCGAGGCCAGGGAACTGAAGGCGGATGACGTGATCCGCCTGATGGTGGGACGGGATTTGGATGCCGATGCGTTGGCGGCCGGGGAAAGACGACGGGGGGCCCTGGCCCTGTGCGTCGTGGGTTTGCGAGTCGGGCAGAAGGTGCGGGACGTTTCCTTTGACGCCTATCGTGGCGAGATTCTGGGCGTGGCGGGCCTGATGGGATCGGGTCGGACCGAGACGATGCGTCTGGTTTTCGGCGCGGATTCACCTGAAGCGGGCGAACTCTACCTTCACGGCAGCACCGAACCAGCGAGAATCCGTCGGCCCAGCGACGCGGTCCGGCTCGGAATCGCGCTGCTCACCGAAGATCGGAAAGAGCAGGGACTGTTTCTGCCTCTGCCGATCCGGACGAATATCTCCATTACGCACCTGGAGAAGGTCAGCACCCTAAGCTGGATTCACGGCGCCCGCGAAAAGGAGATTGGCGATCGCTACACAGACTCTCTCGATATCCGCTGCTCTTCATGCGAACAGACCGTCGGGCAACTCAGCGGCGGCAATCAACAGAAGGTGGTGATCGCCAAGTGGCTGCACCGCGACTGTGACATCCTCATTTTTGACGAACCGACGCGCGGAATCGACGTCGGCGCGAAATTCGAGATCTATCGCATGCTGGGCTCACTGGCCAAGCAGGGCAAAGCCATTCTGTTTGTCTCCTCCGATCTGAAGGAACTGATGGCGATTTCCGACCGGATCTTGGTGCTTTCAGCGGGACGCGTAGCGGGCATGTTCTCGCGAGACGACTGGTCCGAAGAGCAGATCATGTCGGCTGCGTTCAGTGGGTACGTTGAGGGATCCAGGGGCACCTCTGGCCCGGCACGGTCGTGACGGATGCTTCAAAACCGCTTGCCTCATAGGGGCATTTTCGGTAGACTAACGCCTTCCGCATGGATTCCACGGATCGGAGAGGTATGACACCAACCAACCAAGGATCGATTCGCCTGTTCCGCCTGGCAGGGATCGAGCTGTTCCTGCACTGGTCGTGGTTTCTGGTGGCTTTTTACGCGATCGAGCTTCGCCGGGACCGCTATGGCTCGTTGATGTGGAATGCCCTGGAGTATGTGGCGCTGTTCGCGATCGTGCTGCTCCACGAGTTGGGCCACTCGTTGGCCTGTCGGCAGGTGGGCGGGCATGCCGATCGGATTGTCCTGTGGCCCCTGGGAGGGGTGGCGTATGTGGACCCGCCGCAGAGGCCCGGGGCCGTGCTATGGAGCATCGCCGCCGGACCGCTGGTCAACGCGATCCTCATTCCAGTGTTCTTCCTGCTCGCCAGGTGGATGGACGTTTCCGGCATCGCGGCAACCGTGCCCAATCTGTTCTGGCTGGTTGAGGCGATCGTGTTCATCAATGTCGGCCTGCTGGTTTTCAATCTGCTGCCCATCTATCCGCTGGACGGCGGGCAGATCCTGCGCTCGCTGCTGTGGTTCGTCTTCGGCCGGGCCTGGAGCCTGGTCGTCGCGACGGTGATCGGCCTCGTCGGCGTGGCTGGGCTGGTGATTCTGGCCTTCCTGGCCCAGTCGATCTGGATCGGGGCTATTGCGGTATTTATCCTGCTGAATTGCTGGAGCGGGTTGCGACAGGCGTTGCGGATGGTGCGTGCCGCTGGCGGACCGCGTCATGCGGAGTATTCCTGTCCGACCTGTCAGACGGCGCCGCCGGCCGGGGCGTTCTGGACCTGTGGTCGCTGCCGAACCCCGTTCGACATGTTTGCTGAGCAGGGAGTGTGCCCTGATTGTGGCACCACCTACCTGGTCATTCCCTGTCCTGACTGCGGGCAGGCCCAGCCATTTGCAGCGTGGGGGCCTGTCAACCCGCCGGAAGCCGGGCCGCCGGAGAGGCCTCCCTTTGTGCCTTTTTCCGAGTTGGGCAATCGCGATACCGCCACGAGCAACAAATAGGCGGAAATTCCGCTTCCTTCGAGGGTTTGCGACCTTGTCGGGAATTGGCGTTTGGGGTTGACAGGCCTGTAACATATCCCTATCATGCGACATTTACTACCAGTAGCATTGATGGTGGTCGTGTAACCTTGGACGGTCTTTGGTCCCTGAAGCACGCTGTGGGCTCGCTGGCGGCGCGCGTCGCACGTCTGGTAAATGCTCGAAAAACCCCGATGCTGGGAGTGTTTCTTTTCTTTGGGGAAAACGGTCTATGAGTGACTACATCGTTCTCGTCAAGCAGGTCCCTGACGTCTCGCAAATCACCGACAACGCCTTCGACCCGGAGACGGGCACGCTCGTGCGGTCGCGGCTGGCCAACGTGATCAACGAACTCGACGCCCAGGCGCTGGGATTCGCCAAGTACATGAAGCAGATCAGCGGCGACGCCAAGGCCCGCATCATCGCGCTGACGATGGGCCCGCCGATGGCGGAGGAGGTGCTCCGTTACAGTCTGGCCCGTGCGGCCGACCAGGTGGTGCTCCTGACGGACCGCTCGCTGGGCGGCGCCGATACGTGGGCGACGGCCAATCCACTGGCCCATGCCATCCGGCGTATCGTCAAAGAGATCCTCAAGTGCGGCGATGACTACTTCGTCGTGGCCGGCATGCAGTCGGTCGATGGCGACACTGCTCAGGTGCCCGGCCAGATCGCCGAAGAGTTGGAAGTGCCCTGTATCGCCTACGCGACCGAGGCCGAGTACAAGAAGAAACGATTCGAGTTTACCCGCATCATCAGCGGCGGCAGCCAGACGGTGGCCACCAAAAAGATGCCTGCCGTCATCACCGTGGCCAAGTACGAGTATCCGTTGTTTGCCACATTCTCCGGCACGCGTTGGGGCAATCAGGTCGACGTGATCAAGTGGGGCGCCGACGACATCAAGGAGGCGACCCATATCGGGGCCAAGGGCTCCAAGACGGCCGTGATTCGCGTTTTCCCGCCGGGCAAGAGCACCCGCAAGTGCCAGGAAGTCAAGGATGCCCAGTCCCTGGCGAAGATCATCGTCGAGAGCTTTAAGAGCAGCAATGGCGAGGGCGGAAAGGCCGACGAGGGGTCGGGGCCGTACGTTCTGCCCGCTCGTCGCAAGAGCCTTCTGGAAAGGCCCTATGAGGCGACGAAGAAAGAGCAGGATGACTACGATATCCTGACGAACATCCTCAGCGAGATGAAGATCGACGATGTTCGCAAGACCCCCGAGGAGGCCAGGGAGAAGATCATCGAGAAGGCGGGCGGAGCGTTCCACAAGAAGGCTCTGGAGGACATGCTCAACGGCTTCAGCCTGGCTGAGCCTGCGTTTCAGGGCGAGGTCTGGGTGGTCGCCGAACATAGTGGCGACGGGGTTGTTCACCCCGCCACGTTCGAGCTGACGGGCAAGGCCCGCGAACTGGCCGACTCGCTGGAGACGAAGGTCGGTGTCTGCATTGCTGGCGACAACGTCGCCCACATGGCCGAGGAGTTGATCGCCGCCGGGGCCGACGTGATTTACGCGATCGAGCACAAACTACTCAAAGAATTCGACCCGACGGCTTACCGCAAGGCGGTTTCGGATGCGATCGACAAGTACGTACCGCAGATTGTGCTGTACGCTGCGACGCCGCAGGGGCGTATGCTGGCCCCGATGGTTTCGTACAAGACCGGCTGCGGCCTGACCGCCGACTGTACGGGTCTCGACATCCGCGACAGCTCGCGGAAGGGCGATATCGGCCTGCTGCTCCAGACCCGTCCGGCTCTCGGCGGAAACGTCATGGCGACGATTCGCACGAAGAACTCCAAGAGCCAGATGGCGACGGCTCGCCCCGGCGTGATGAAACGAATTCCCGCCGATCCGAAGCGCAAGGGCAAGGTCATTCACCACAAGGTCGAGCTGACCGACGACGACGTCAGTCTGGAGATCATCAGGACCGAACTGGGCAGCGGCGAAGTCAACTTCGGCGCCGAGGCCATCGTTTCGGGTGGCAAGGGCATGCAGAGCCGCGACAGCTTCAACCAACTGCTCCAGGTCCTGTGCTCAGGGCTGAGCAAGAAGCTGGAAACCGAAGTCGAATTCGGCGCTTCGAGAGCGGCGGTCGAGCAGGGTTTCGTGGAACGCGTCCACCAGGTGGGCCAGACGGGGACCGCGGTCGGTCCGAAACTGTATGTGGCCATCGGCATCTCGGGCGCCATCCAGCACATGATTGGTGTCGCCAACACTGAGACGATTGTGGCGATCAACAGCGATCCCAACGCACCGATCTTCAAGCAGTGCGATTACTATATTGTAGGAACCGCCGAGGACGTGGTCCCGGAACTGGTGCACGCTCTCGAGAATGTGTAAAACGCCGTAGGTTCGATTGGTCGTGTCCGACCTGTTTCCTACTGATTGAGGAATGGATAAGTGCCGAACAACAACGAATACAACAAGGTTTCGGTTTTGGTCGTGGGCGCTGGTCCCGCCGGTCTGTCCGCAGCGATCCAACTGAAGGTCCTCCGGCCCGATCTCGATGTCTGCGTCGTGGAGAAGGCCCTCGATTTAGGGAACCACAATCTTTCGGGCGCGGTGCTCGAAAAGGAGCCGCTGCACTCGCTGCTCGATGCCGCCAAGCCCGACTGGCGCGAGACCGACGAAGCCAAGGACGTGCTGGCCAACGTCATCGACAAAGACGACATTATGTTCCTGCTCGGCCAGAACATGTCCTTCAACATCTTCTGGGCGCTCAAGATGGCCAAGAGCCTGGGTATCGGCTGGGGCCAGATGATTCACCACGGAGACTACTCTCTCTCGATCAGCAAGCTGACCAAATGGCTGGGCAACATCGCACGCGAGAGGGGCGTCGAGGTGCTGACCGGGTTTGCTGCCGATCACGTGGTGCTCGACGGCGCCGGCATGGCCACGGGGGTCAAGCTGATCGATCAGGGCATCGACAAGGAAGGGCACAAACAGCCCAACTATGTCGAAGGCGAGACGATCGAAGCGAAGTTCGTCGTGCTGGCGGAAGGTTGCGACGGGCTGCTTACCGAGCGGTTCGTCGAAGCAGCCGGTCTGGAGCGCGAGTCGCATCAGCTCTATTCGCTCGGCGTCAAGGAACTGATCAAGGTCACGCCCGAGCAGTACGCGAAGTTCTCACGTGGTCGCGTCGTCCACGCGATGGGCTATCCAATCTGGACGCCCGTCATGGGCCCAGGCATGTTCGGCGGCGGCATCGTCTACGCGGGCGCTCAAGACCACATCGCGGTCGGCATGATCGTCGGACTCGACTGGAAGTACCACGATTTCAACGCCCAGGACGCGCTGGTTCGCCTCAAGGGACACAAGTACGTCAAGCCCTTCATCGAGGGCGGCACCGTGGTCGAAGCGGGTGCACGAATGATCCCCGAAGGCGGCTGGTACGCCATCCCGCGCGACCCCCACACTGCCAGTATCGGCAAGAACAACGTCATGATTCTGGGCGATGGCGCGGGCTTCGTGAACATGCTCAAGATCAAGGGCCTGCACAACGCCATCGACTCGGGCATCCAGGCGGCCCGGGCGATCGTCACCAGCATGGACAAGCCTGAAGACGCGGCTCGGCGCTATACCGACAACGTGGAAAGCTCCAACATCGCCAAGGAAATGCAGAGCGCGAAGAACTCGCGGCACACCATTGCCAAGTTCGGCCCGCTCCAGGGCATGCCGCTGTCGGTGCTGGGTAGCTGGCTGCCGAAGTTCAAGGTCGAGAAGGACTATGAGATGATGTCGACGGCGGCGTATCGTCTCAAGCCGAACCAGAACTTCGATAAGGATACGTTCACTGCGGTAGCGGCCACCGAACATCGCGAGGAGCAGCCCTCGCACCTGACGATCCTCGACCGGACGATCTGCGACACGAAGTGCCGCCCGGTGCTCAAGGCGCCGTGCATCACGTTCTGCCCGGCGGGCGTCTACGAGACGATCCACGACGAGGTCAAGCCGGCCAACCCCTCGAACTGCCTGCACTGCAAGACCTGCCAGCGCAAGTGCCCGTTCGACAATATCCGCTGGGTCGCCCCCGAAGGTGGCGGCGGACCCCGCTACAAACGCATGTAATATCCCGCAAGGCGGACGGCAGGACAGGAATCATCCGGGCGAGGCCTCCCAGAGGTCTCGCCCGTTCCTTTCTCGGCCCATACGAAGGGGCTCTTGCGCCTATCGCTTGAATCCCTGCTTTCCTGACCGTACAATCGCTCTCGCAGACTCAACCCGAAGACGCTCTCATTAGCCTGGAGGTCATTCATGCGATCCGACCGAAGACGATTCCTCGCAACGATGCTGGCGGGCGGCGCAGCGACCGCCGCTTCACCGCTGCTGTCTCAGGATTCCCAAACTCAGAAGCAGATTACGGCGGCTGCCCTGAATCTGCGATATCCAGTGCTCGACAGGATTCTCAGTCAACCGGTGCTCAAGAGGGATATGTTCCCCGACCCGGTAGTCATCGAGACGCTGGAACTGCTTCGCTACCAGGGCAACTTCCTGTGCCGGGTGCGTTCGAAAGACGGAGCGGAGGGCATTTCCGTGGGGCACGCCGATATGCGCACGTTGTTTCCGGTCTTTCTCCATCGGGTGCAGCCGTTCTTTGTCGGCAAGGATGCACGAGATCTGGACCTGCTGCTGGACAAGGTCTATATCTACAGTCTCAATTTCCGGCTGAGCGGCTTAGCGCTCGGGATTCCTCTGGCGACAGTGGAGTTTGCCATTCTCGACATGCTCGGACGCATCGCCGGCAAGCCCATGGGCGAACTGATCGGAGAGATTCATCACACGCATGTGCCGGTGTACCAGGCGACCGAGTATCGTGAGAAACCCGTGGAAGAGTCGCTCGAGTTGATCAAGCGGGACGTGGCACGCGACAATGCCCATGCGGTCAAGATCAAGGTGGGCGGCCTGATGTTCATGACCAAGGACCATACCGCCGTCGCACCTCCAGGCCGGACCGAGCGCATGATCCCCCTGATCCGCGAGACCTTTGGCGACGACATGGCCCTCTACGCCGATGCGAACGGCTTCTATTCCGTGGAAGAGGCCATTCGCGTGGGACGCCTGCTCGAAGAATATCGTTATGGGTTCTTCGAGGAGCCTGTCATGTTCGACTGGTACGAAGAGACCAAACAGGTGGCTGATGCACTGACCATCCCCGTCGCCGGTGGGGAGCAGGAATACAGCCTGCACGGATTCCGCTGGCTGATCGCCAACGACGGACTCCAGATCGTCCAGCCCGACAATTACTACTTCGGCGGCATGATTCGTTCGATGAAGGTCGCTCGCATGGCCCAGGCCTTTGGCAAAGACTGCACGCCGCACATGTCCGGCGGGGGGCTCGGGTTCCTCTACATGATGCACTTCGTCTCAGCGTTGCCCAATGCCTGTCCGCATCACGAGTTCAAGGGGTTCGGAACGAACGTGCAGTTCGAGTGCCCGACCAGCCCTCTGACCGTCCAGGACGGAAAGATCAAGGTCCCCACCGGTCCCGGCCTCGGCGTAACCATCGACCCCGACTACATCCGACAGCACCAGGCTGTAAACGCGTGACGAACGTGGTCCGCGGCAGCCCGTGTGACGGACCTGGCTTCAGGTATTAGAGCACAGAATGAAGCCCGGCGAGGTCTCCGTTAGCCTCGCCGGGTGTCTTCTCAGTCAAGACGGCCCGGTGCGAACCTTCGGCGTGCCGCTATTTCTTCGCCCCATGTTTACGCAGGACTTCGGCAGTTTCCTTCTTTGCTGCCTTGGCTTCGGCCGTCAAGGGCGGCTTCCTGGGGCGACCAGATATGTCCTTATCGCCAAGGTCTTCGGCGTACGACAAAGCGGTTCGTCCGCGATTGTCGGTTGCGTTCACATCAGCCCCCCGACCGATGAGCAATTCCACCACTGCCGTGCGGCCATTCTCGGCGGCCCAGTGCAGAGGCCGCAGCCCTAGTTCATTTTCTACGCCGTTCGGATTGGCGCCTCTGTCGAGAAGCAACTTGGCCAAGTCGAACTCCCCTTGACAGGCATAGTGCAACAAGGACCAATCCCATCGGTCCTTGGCATTGGGATCGGCGCCATGCTCCAGAAGGAGTTCAAGGACACCAACGAGCCTGGGGACGTCCGCAGGTTTCGTCGCGGTCGTGTATCCACTCCAGATTGCCTGCATCGCAGGTGCATGACCCCAGGTTTCGGAATTGACATTGGCCCCCATACGGATGATAAGTTCGGCCAGTTCTTTGTCCCCCTGCGTACAGGCCCAGAAGAGAACAAGGTCCAAATCGGAAGTGCGAGCGCCTTTCTCGATAAGCAGCTTCGCTACGTCTCTGTGGCCGCCCCGCACCGCATCGTCCAAAGGTGTCCACTTCCACGTATACCCCTCCGCATTGACATCGGCGCCGTGATCGAGAAGCAGTAGCACCAGGTCTTTGTCACCATGCGCCAGAGCGGCACGATGCAAAGGTGTCAAGTTGTACCATCCCCTGGCGTTTACATCGGCTCCATGGGCAATCAGTAGCCGGGCCGTATCGGTATTGGCCACGGACGCAGCATCAAACAGCGGCGTATTTCCGCCCTTGTTCTTTGCGTCGATCTCCGCGCCCTTTCCGATCAGCAGTTCCGCCACTTCCTTGGAGCCTTCAACGGCAACAGCCGCGCAATGCAGAGGTGTCCTCCCGACCAGGTTGGCGGAATCTGCGTTGACCAGGGCGCCTTTGCTGAGAAGAAACTCCGCCACCTCCTTTTGACCGCCAATTGCGGCGGCGTGCAGCGGTGTCACCGAGTGTGCATCCTGCGGGTTGACGCCGATCCCATTCGCGAGAAAGTCCTTTACTCGCGCAAGGTCTCCCAGATAGGCGGCAAGTTGGATGGAGGTCTCGGCCCCCTTTGAAAGGAGCAACGTAACGGTGTCTCTGCGATTGTACATAGCCGCCAAGAGTGCGGGTGTCTCACCGTCAGCGGTATTGCCGTTGACATCGGCGCCCTTGGCGATCAGGCGGTCCACGGTCTCATTGTTGCCGCGCCGTGCAGCATCGTGCAGAGGTGTCATCCCGTTGGGATCGGCGCTGTTGACGTCGGCCCCACGGTTCACAAGCAACTCCACCATGTCTGTGTTCGCTCTCGCCAGGTGAAGAGCCGTCCAGCCCTCTGCGGTTTTTGCCTCGACGTCAGCGCCTCTGGCCAGCAGAAGTTCAACCAACTCCCTGTTGCCATGTTCGACGGCGAAATGGAGGGGTGCGCCTCCGTCCGAGTCTTTGGCGTCGACCTGGGCCCCGTGGGCCAGGAGGACCTCGGCCGTAAGTTCAATGCGCTTGTCCAGCCTTCTTATCATGGCTACACGATGCAGGGGTGTCTGGCCGGCCTCGTTTCTCGCGTTTACGTCGGCATCTTTGGCGAGCAATAGCTCGAGCAAGTCTCTTTTGAGACCCGGGAAACCAGTTGCTGCATGCAAGGGCGTATTGCCCGCCTTGTCCCTGGCATCGATCCGAGCTCCTTGGGCAAGGAGCAGCTCGGGCACGAGTTTCCTCCCATAATTCGCTGCCAGGTGCAAAGGAGTCTGGCCCGATCCATCCGCTTCGTTGACATTTGCTCCCTCGGCAAGAAGCAACGCCGCCACATCCTCTCGCCCGTACCAGGCCGCAGCGTGCAGTGGCGTTCGTCCGTCCTCGTCCCTGGCATGGACATCCGCCCCTTGGGCAAGGAGCTCTTGGACCCGTTGCATGTCGCCGGCAGCCGCAACTTGGTGCAGGGTCCGAGGCGAGTTGGTTTCAGCTTTCGTCGGCTGTGTCTGGGCTCGCGCGGTCAGCACCAGCGCGGTGGGGACCGTCAGAATCGCCGCAAAGAGAATCGTCGTTGCAGCGATCAGACTCGGACGTTTGTGGAATCTCTTTCCTGGCGTCAACATAGTCTTGATCCTTTCCTCAAGGTTTTTCACGGGGCCGGCGACGGCCAACGAAGGAACGGGTCGGGTCGACGTCTCCGCACTCGCCAAGGTCTCCACCACGGCATGGCAATATGCGCTCGCCTCGGTACCCAACCGGGCGACGGCCATTTCGTCGCAGCATTTCTCTCGCTCTCGCCGGATCTGACGGTTCGCCCACCAGACGAACGGATGGAACCAGAACAGTCCCTGGACGATGACCTGGAGCGCGTTCACGGCTGGATCGAAGCGAAGGACGTGGCTCAGTTCGTGCGCCAGGACGTCCCGACGGTGTTGCGGACTCTCTAGGGTGAAAAAGCCGGGCGGAACGTAGATGCTCCCGCGCAGCAGGCCCCACACGAATGGCTGGCCCACGCCGTCCACGATCCAGATTCTCGGCAGACGCTCGATGCCATAGGCTGGCAGGAGGTCTGCCATATCCGCCTTCGCGTCGTCGGCCAGAGGTCTTCGCGTCCGGCGTAACCAATGGTTACCCCGCAAGGCCCGCAGGACGTTCATCATCAGATAGCCCCCCGCGCCGGCGATCCAGAGAAGCCCGAGCCAGGTGGAGACCGAGAGACGAGGCTTCGAGGTCTGGGGTACAGGTGGCGCAAGCACAGAGTCTCGCTGCTTGCGACGGAGGGGGCCGGCGGGCGGACTTGGGAGGCTGAAATGTTCATCGGCCCGGACTGTTCCTGACAACATGGCAGGGACCCTCTCCGGCACCGTCTCAGGCAGGACCCGGACCGGTACCAAGTACAGCGGGGGCACGAGGCACTTGGCCAGAACGACCAGCCAGAGCAGGTAACGAACATGCGCGCTGCGTCGGCGCAGGGCCAATGTCGCAACCGCTACAACCATCGTCAATACGGCAATCTGCCAGCTTTGGGCGACCAGATCCCGCACAAGCTCGTTCAGATAGGCATCCATCGTCAGCACCTCCGATCGGGATTCTGCTACGATTCGTCGATGAGCTTCTTGAGTTCCGCAATGTCCTTGCTGTCGATGCGCCCTTCGCGGGCCAGGAACTGCATCAAAGGCTTGGGATCGCCGCCGAAAAGCCGGTCCAGGAAGTCCAGCACCGTCCGCTTGACGACCGCCTCACGCTTGACTGCAGGGACGAAAACGTGGGCTTTGCCCTCCACCGTGTGGGTCAGGTAGCCTTTCTCCTCCAGGCGGCGCAGGAGGGTCTGGACGGTCTTGTAGGTTACCTTTCGATCCTCCGGGAGGGCTTCGTGCACTTGCTGCACGGTCGCCTCGCCAAACTGCCAGACCAATCGAAGGATTTCGGTTTCCGCCGGGCTCATCGCCCGCAATGCCCCTTTGCTCATGGCTATCTCCTCTTACAAATGTCAGATATCATTATCTTACAAACGTAAGACATTTCAACAGGAAAATCAGAAAAATTTTGAAGTTGGACGAGGGGGACAGCCCCGGGAGCAGAGGGCTGCGGTCGGAATACGGTGGCACTTGTGGCGGACGGATGCACATTGTCCTTTGGACCGGAGCGAGCAGAATGGAGGAATCTGGCACCGAACGGGGTGTTTCTCGCGTTTCGCGGCGGTATCCGGCACGCAGCGGTTCGAAGCGGCCAGATCCGAGGCAGGGGGCCTGCCTTCCTCGCGGTCAGACCCTTCGACTCCACCTCGTTCCGCTCAGGGTGACAAGAGAGAAAAGCTGCGGTCGAGATGACACATGGCGAGTAGACCAGTCCCAAGGGTGGCGACCAGAAGGCACAGCCTGAATCCGCCACCATTTGCCGACCGCACTCGGGCTGCGGTGCAGAGCTGAAGGCGCTTGCGGCAGGACGGGAAATGGCGTAAGATTATGGGGCAGTACCCGGCCCCGACTACCAGGCGGGGAGACGAGCGCTCGCGGTGGTATCCTGCCCAAGGGGCCCAATTCCTTTGCGGTGATCCGAGCGAGTTGTGTAGAGCAAGCTGATTGAAAAGAGGTGTGGATGGCCAAGAAACAGAAAGCCAAGCTGATCATCGATGACCGTGAACTCGAACTCGATATCATTGAAGGCACGGAGGGCGAGCGAGCGATCGATATCACCCGACTCCGGGCGGAGACCGGGTACATTACCATGGACCAGGGATACGCCAATACAGGCAGTTGCACCAGCAACATTACCTTCATCGATGGCGAGCGGGGGATCCTCCGCTATCGCGGCTACAACATCGAAGAGCTCTGCGAGCATTCCACGTTCACGGAAGTGTCCTATTTGCTGCTGCACAACCGACTGCCGACGCTGGAACAGCGGGAGAATTTCTCGCGCCTGCTCAACCAGCACTCGCTGCTGCACGAGGACATGCGCCACCTGTACAACTTCTTCCCGCGCGAGGCGCATCCGATGAACATCCTCGGGACCATGGTCAATGCGATGAGCAGCTTCTACCCGAACGTCGATCTGCTGTCGATGCGCGAGCACATCGACATGACGGCGACCCGTCTGATCAGCAAGATCCGCACCACCGCCTGCTATGCGTACAAGAAGACTATCGGTCACCCGGTGGTGTATCCGCGCAAGGACCTGAAGTACTGCGAGAACTTTCTGCGGATGATGTTCTGGTCGCCCGTGAACAACTACGAACTGCGGGCGGACCATGTCCGCGCCCTCAGCGTATTGCTGATCCTGCACGCTGATCACGAGCAGAATTGTTCAACGTCGACCGTGCGTCTGGTGGGCAGCGCGCACGCGAATCTCTATGCTTCGATCTCGGCGGGCATTTCCGCGCTGTGGGGTCCGCTGCACGGCGGAGCGAACCAGGCGGTGATGGACATGCTCACCAAGATCCACCGCGCCGGCGGCAACATCCAGAAATTCATCAATATGGCCAAAGACAAGGATTCGAGCTTCCGTCTGTCGGGCTTCGGTCATCGCGTCTACAAGAACTACGATCCGCGCGCGCGAATCATCAAGAAGATCTGCATGAAGATGCTGGAGGAAGAGGCGGCGCATCAGCCCCTGCTGGAGATCGCTCTGCGTCTGGAAGAGGCAGTCCTCAAGGACGAGTATTTCATCAGCCGCAAGTTGTATCCGAACGTGGACTTCTACAGCGGGCTGGTCTACACCGCCCTGGGGTTCCCGGTCAACATGTTCACCGTGTTGTTCGCGATCGGTCGGATGCCCGGATGGATCGCGCATTGGAAGGAGATGGTCCGCGATCCGAAGGCACGCATCGGGCGACCACGCCAGATCTACACCGGCATGCGGGAACGGAAGTATCTACCGATTGAAGAGCGGGCCTGATCTCTGGCTGGCAAGACGAGCTTATGATCGAACTGCTGAGGAACCGCCGGAGCATTCGCCAGTACCTCGATCGCCCGATCGAGCCCGAGAAGATCGAGGCGCTCAAGGAGGCGGTGCTCCGTGCCCCGTCTTCGCGAAACATCGATCCGTGGGAGTTCATCTTCGTCGATAATCGCGAGATGCTGGCAAGGCTCTCGATGTGCAAGCCACACGGCGCCGCCTTTCTCCGAGGGGCGGCGCTGGGAATCGTGATTTGTGGCGACCGCACGGCCAGCGATGTCTGGGTCGAGGACTGTTCGATCGCGTCGATCCTCGTGCAGATGACAGCGCAGTCTCTGGGGTTGGGCAGTTGCTGGATTCAGGTGCGGAAGCGGGTGCACGACGACCAGATCACTGCCGGCCGGTACGTGCAGCGCCTGTTAGGCATTCCCGAGCATATGGAGGTCGAATCCATCCTCGCGATCGGCTATCCGGCCGAGCAGAGAGTGCCGGTGCCTGCCAACGAGTTGAAGGGCTCCAAGATACACGCGAACCAGTTCTGACGCGCAGCGGCACGCTATTCGATCACGACTTCCTGGACGCCCGAGGACCAGTTCTCGTCCAGGACGATCTCGATCTTGAGCGCATCGGTCTCGACCGTATCGAAAGCTACCTCGTTAAAGGCGTCCTTCTTCGTACCATATGAGGTCGCATCGCTGACCGGCAGGAAATCGCCCTCGGAATTACGATATAGGACGCGCCACGACTGAGGCACGCGGCAACCGCCGTGATCGCTGTCGTCGAACCAGTAGACCTTGACGCTGGAGATCTCGTGCTTGCGGTTCCATTCGAACTGGAGCCACTCGGTGATATCTTTGTGCGGCCAGAAGTCCAGTTGGCCCGATGAAGCATCGGCAGAATTAGCGGGAATGAGCTGGTCCTTGACCGCGTCGAGCGACTTGTGTACGAAGGATGCCGTCGTCTTGCTGGTAAAGGCCAGCGTGTCAGCGGGCTGCGGCGAGGCGGCCTCTGGAACGCGGGCGGGCCAGACGGTCATGGGGCTGCGGCCCCGATGGGCCCATGCGTAGTACGGAATGGCCGTGAACTCTCTCGGCTTGGTCATGACGATCTCGCCATCGAGCGTCCGTTTGGCGGATCGGGCCTTGCCCGTGAGGACGGTGACGCCGCCCAGCAGATCGTTCTGATGGCGGGTCTTGAACTTGACGTCGTCGCCGATCACCAGGCTCACGACTTCGCCTTCGTTGTCGTGGCCCTCGAGGCAGAACACCAGCGGACCCCGCTGGAGCGCCACTTTGCCCCGATTCGCCTCGACCGCCTCGTTCGCAATGACTCGCCGCACCGGCATCGGCAGACGTAGTCCGATGGTATCACCCTTCTCCCACTGACGTTCGATGCGGGCGTAGCCTCGCTCGACGGTCGCAGAGATGCGCTTGCCGTTGACTTCCAGCCTGGGCTGATCCTTCACGGTGTCCTGGAAGCTGTAAAGGTCGCTGGGCACCGCCTCGTTTCGCGCCCAACCCGGAATCCGCACGCAGACGGCGAAGGTCTGGCTCTCCTCCGGCTCGACGTGGATCGTGACCTCGCCTTGCCACGGATATTCGGTCTCCTGGCTCAGGGTCACCGTGTTGTTGGCGGTCTGGAGCGTGGCGTTTCCGCTGACGAACAGATTCACATAGACGTTGTCGTCCTTGTGTGCATAGACGTAACCGGGGACCGACGGGATGAACCGGGCCACGTTCGAGGGGCAACACGCGCAGGCAAACCACGGACTGCGGTCGGCTCCCGCCTTGGATTCCAGCACGTTCGGATAGAAGAACCGGTCGCCTTCCATCGAGATACCCGACAGAGCGGCGTTGTACAGCGTGCGTTCGAGGACGTCGATGTACCTGGCGTCGTCGTGCATGAGGAACATCCGATGGTTCCAGAAGATGTTGGCGATCGAGGCGCAGGTCTCGCAGTAGGCGCTCTGGTTGGGCAGTTCGTAGGGCTCGCTGAAGCCTTCGTTTCCGCCACTGGCGCCGATCCCGCCGGTGACGTAGAGCTTGGTGCTCACGGCATCGTTCCAGATCGCATCGATGGCGTGGATGTAGTCCATATTGCCGGTCAGCGCCGCGACATCAGCCATGCCGGTATACAGGTACGCCGCGCGGACGGAGTGACCGACCGCTCTGGTTTGTTCGGTTACCGGTTTGTGGTCCTGGGCGTATTCGCCATAGAGTCCGCCGTTGCCGTCAGGACCCCGTCGGCCCTTGCGACCTCGCTGGTTGAGGAAGAACTTGGCCTGGGTTAGGTACTTCTCGTCCCCGGTGATCCGGTACAACTTGCACAACGCGATCTCGATCTCCTGGTGTCCCGAAGGATCGGTGCGCTTGCCGGGCCCGAAGACGTCGCAGATCAGATCCGCATTGTCCGTGGCGATCTTCAGGAATGAGGGATCGCCGGTGACTTGGTAGTGGGCGACCGCGGCTTCGTACATATGTCCGACGCAATACTGCTCGTGCATCGATTGAATGTTGGTCCAGCGCTTCTCGGGCTGCCTCTCGGGCAGGGAGTAGAACGTGTAGAGATAGCCATCTTCCCATCGGGCCTGGTTCAACACGGTGATGAGCTTGTCGAGATAGAGTCTCATCATTGTGTCGGGATGGACCTGGAGCGAATAGGCCGCGCCCTCCATCACCTTGTAGACGTCGGAATCGTCGAAGTAGATCCCCTCGTGTTTGCCTTGCCGCAGGCCGGCGGCCTTCTCGAAGTTTCGAATGCGCCCGGTCTCCTCGCACATACCAAACGCGTACGGAATCGTGACGGTCCGACTGATCTCCAGACGCGGTGTCCAGAACGCATCGTCGATGCGCACGTGGTTGAACGGGACGGGTTTGACATTGTAGTCTTGCTGAAGGGCGGCTCGATCCTCTGCTGAACCGGTAGATGCCAGCAGGATCCCGAACAGGATGATGGAAGCGACAAGACAGCTGATTTTCTTCATTCGATGCAGCATGTGGACTATCCTTTTCCTGGAACATTACGACAAGAAAACCGACAGCCTGATAATACCCTCTGCGGTGATTTCTGCAAGCTCGTCTGGTGACGTCATGCCCATGAAAGGGCCTGACGGACGGGGCGAGGACCACGCGGACGTTGCGGCCAGGCCCGATGAGACGTAGGCACGACCGTCACGGAATTGTGTGCGAAACAGCCGGTTCGTGCTCAGGAAGGGGCAATATGGGGACAGAAAACCCTCTCAGGGACGAAGAGGGTTGTGTGAAATCAATAGGAGGGAATCGAAACGATGCGGTCGACAGAACGAGAGAGGCAGTCCTTCTAGGATTCCTCAGGTGAGGATGGCTGATCGGTGTTCTGGGCCTCCCCGCCTGCGGCGTTCTCCGCCTTCTCCTTCTGGATGGCGTCGTAGATCTCCCGACGATGGACGGGGATATGCTTGGGAGCATTGATCCCCAAGCGAACCTTGTCCCCGCGGACATCGACGATCGTGATTTCGACGTCATCGCCGATCATAATGGACTCATCTCTCTGTCTGCTCAGAACCAACATCGTTAACTCCTTTTGTCGGCTGGTTTTACAGTATTCCCTACGTAAAGTAGTCTTTTTATGTTCGTCATGCACACTCTCTACGCTATCGACCGGTCCCGGCCACGCGGCCATAGGGGCCCGTGTCCTCCCTTCTGGGGGTAAGGACATCTATATGTCGGTCAATTGGGCGGGCGACACCAAAGAATTCTGTTTTTCTTTGATCGAAAGCGCGAGGTGTGGCGGGGGCGTGTATGTAAACTCTTTGTAAATAGAGGGTTATGTCTGCCGGCGGTTTCAAAAAAAAGGGGTTTGCCGTCGGCTATCCGGCTGCGCCGTGCTCTCGCCAGTCATCATATAGAAGGGCCAGCCAGTACCCGGCCACCGAGCCGATGGCCCCGAAGGCCACGAGTTGCACCGGCAACACGGCAAAGACCGCGTGCGGGAAGAACGTGGCCGGTTCCGTCTCGGCGAAACGCTGAATCGTGTCGGATCGGTAATAAGCTATGGTGGCAAAAGGAATAACGAAGGCGGTTGCCAACACGGTCCAGACATAACTCAGGTCAAAGAACTTCTTGACGAGGAAGCCGGTGGCTGCGAACGCCATGACGCCGGCGAATGCGATCTGGCCTTTCGGAGGCTGGGCGGCAGGCCACTTGGCAGACGTGGGCAGGTCGCGAGCGATCACCCCGACGAAGAAACACGAGGCCAGCACCGCCACCAGCAGAGCCAGAAGACCGATAACGATGCCATTGGGCTTGAAACAGTTCTGGAGTCGGGTGAAGTTGATCGCGGAGGATGTCCTGGAACTGACACACTGGGCCACGAGGACGCCGACGAAACCGACCGCGACGATCAGCAGCCAGTAAAGAGGTTCGAATTGCAGCGACTGGACGATCTCCTGCCTGGCCTGGACGGTGGCATCGGCCTGCGTGAGCGACCGCATCGGGCCGCACCGGACGGCCCAGGTCGCCAACCCGAACGGCACCGCCAGAATGCCGATCTCCCGGCCATGCGGCCAGGCAATGAAGAAACCGACGACTCCGACGGCGAAGCTCAGCGCCAACAGGCCCAGGCTGCCGATGAAGCCCACGTTGCCGGGACGCACGGGCGAGAGCGGATCGTCCGGGGCGGCCAGGGGCCAGGCAAAGACGCCGATGATGAGGACGCCCAGGGCGATCACCGCACCGATGCGGACCTTGTTAATCCAGGATAGTTCCATAAGGCAATCTCCTTACTGCGTGCTCAGAGTACCATCGTTGCTCCGTGGCGTCAACCAGCCATCCGACGCCTGAGCCGGCCCTGGAGCGTGACATCGCCTCCGAGCGGAGCATTCGCGCCGTGTTCCGGGTCGCATGGTCCGGGGGTCGGTGCCTGGAGGCGGCGAGGCCCCGCGTGATTTTTTTTGTTTTTGGCATCATTTTTATTGGCCGCACGACGGGACCGCCGATAGCATGGCACCCATGTGAAGGTGTATTCTTTCCTCCCTCGAAGTTTACTCCTTGTGCACAAGCAGAGGGAAAGCGCATGGCAGGCTCGGTGGGCCTAAGGAGAAGAGCAAGTGGGTACAGGCACGGTCAAATGGTTCAACGCAGACAAGGGTTACGGATTCATTACTCCGGACGATGGCGGTGACGATCTATTCGTGCACCATTCCGAAATCCGGATGGAGGGCTACGCCACACTCGACGAAGGGCAGAAAGTCGAGTTTGCGGTCGGCCAGGGCAAGAAAGGCCCGTGTGCGACCAACGTCGTCCCCGCCTGATTCCGGCAAGACTTCAGAGTCTGGAAGGCTCTGCCCGCCGGCAGGGCCTTTTCTATTTCCTTCGCATCCTCCTCTCCCGTGGCTCCGCCTGTCGGCTCGATTTCCGTCCGGATCCAGTGGAGAGCCCCTCGAAAACGTCCGAAGACAAGGAACGGCGGGGGGCTGTCTCTGTTGAAAGGATTGGAGAATGCCGGCGAGTATTGCCCACATGGTGATCGCCCACAAGGCGCTGCAACTGCTGGAGGAGAGCAGCGTCGCGTCTCTGGCGGCGTTCGCTCGAATGCTCGATGAGGAGGACCCAAAGAAACTCTATCGGGCATACATGAATCTCGGCAGCATCGGGCCCGATCTCTACTATTACGCCAACATGGCCAGATCGGCCAAGGACATGCTGTTGGACGGTTTCGTGCAGGCCGCCGGGGTCACACCGTGGTCTTATCATCTGCACTCCTGCCGACCGAACGAGTTTCCCCTGAATCTCTGTGAGGTGCTGTTCAGCGATGCGGTCCGAAATGGCGACGACGTTCGTCTCGATGACGACGACATCCGGAAATTGGCGTATATTGCGGGACATCTGACGCATATCGCCGCCGATCAGATCATCCATCCGCTCGTCAACCGCATCGCCAAACCATACTACCGTGACGGCAAGAACCGTAAGAAGCACCAGCAGTGCGAGGTCTTCCAGGACTACTTCCTCTATGAGGAGGTCTACCGCGCCGAGAGACAGAAGCGAAGAGGGCGGGGCAAGGCGAAATACGACTTCTTTCAGCAGAACTTCAACGAGTGGGTGGACTGCCTTCCCAGGCGTACGACGCTTCGAAACACGGAGGACTGGTTTCGCTACTTCCTCCAGCGGGGCTTCGTCGAAGTTTATGGGGCCTTTCCTCCGGAAGATCTGGTCGAGGCCTCCATGGATAACCTATTGCTGGTGCTGCGGACGTGCAAATTATTCGGGCCGTATCGGGAGGCCGCCGAGGACTATGAAGAACATGGGACCGAGTCGCAGAGGTACCAGGAGTACATTCTCGAACCGGACTACATGAGCCACTATGAACAGGCGGTTCGGCTTTCGGCGATCTACATCACCGCCTTGTACGAAGTCTACGAAGTCCTGAAATCCGGGGGCGACTTCTCCGAAAAGAAGAACTGGTTCCTGAGGGTGGTCCATGCGGCCGATCTGTCGTGTCCGCTCCAGACGGGACTGCTGGACAAAGCGTATGCCGCCCTCTCGGAGAGCGGACCTGGAACCCCTCGTTATGCGGGTCTCTTCGCGATGGCATAGCCGGCGTCTCGACGCGGCGCCGATGTCCGCCGGATCTCAGGGAAGAATTTGCGCCGCTCGGTCCCATATTACCCCGGGTGGCGACAACACGGAGTCCGTGGGCCAAAAAGTTCGGGACCTGTGCGGGGTTTGTTCGGTTTTTGTTTGGGTTCGACGATCGCCATGGTCGATAGAACATAGGACTGGACGAACTGGAACGGAGTCAGGGCACGGTAAGGAATCAAGGATGAACGCATATAGGAACGGTCGAATCGACCCGGTGTGCAAGTTTGGGACGGGCGGCGAGTACTTCTCGACCTGGCCCCCTTCGGAGATGGAGTTCGGCGATCCGTCGGCGGGGGCACTGACGAAAGTGCTTTCCTGTCTGGCCGAGATCATGGGGGTGGTATCGGGCGTGCGGTGCAGGCCCGCGGACGAAGGGATGCCGTTGACCCGCACGGCACAAACGAGCCAGGAGGAACGCACGGATGCCATTGCCAATCCCAGGACCCATCGACGGGTTGACCCCTCGCCAAGTCGAAGTGCTCCAACGCATCGGCTCTTTCTGCGACAGTCAACGCTATTCGCCGACGATCGCCGAGTTGGCGTCACAGATGCGCATCAGCCGAAGCACCGTGTTCGAGCATCTCGGCGAGCTGCAAAGAAAAGGATTGCTCTCGACCTCCCCGGGCAGGGCACGCTCTTTGAGATTGACTTCCAGCGGGCACGCACTGCTTGAGCATCTCCATGTGAGCGACGTCGGTGAGAATCCGGACAGTCTAGCAGGCGTGCCTCTGCTCGGGCAAATCGCCGCGGGGGTGCCGCGTGAGGCGGTCGAGAACACCGAATCGATCTCGCTGGAATCGTGTTTCGGTCTGGGTGCGGATCTGTTCGCCTTGGAGGTGTCCGGCGACAGCATGATCGAGGAGAATATCGAGCCGGGCGACTACGTGATCTGCCGACGGACGAACATCGCCGACAACGGGGATCTCGTCGTGGCGCTGGTCGATGACGGCGAGGCCACCTTGAAGCGCCTGTACAAGGAAAGACACTGCGTCCGCCTCCAACCTGCCAATGCCAACTACCAGCCGATCTACACGAACAACTGCCACATCGAAGGGGTCGTAGTCGGTTTGGTCCGACGGCTCTGAGGGCGGACTTCCGGCTATGGCGCAGGCGATGTGGTTTCCGGATAGGCGGCGAGCATTTCGATGAGAGCATCGGGCAGTTGGGCGATCATGGGCGTCTGGCGGACCGTGTAGAAGACCATCCAGCGGTTGATATCGGGATCATAGTCGGCCAGGTGTGCGTTCAAGAGGCCCGCGTGCGGCGTGTTGATCCCGATCGTGCGGACCGGGGCCTTTGCGCTGAAATCCAGATCCTTGAGCCTCAGGGTGCGGATCTCGGAGCATCGCTGTGTCTTGTAGTGGACTTCCTGGTTTTTGAGGTCGTAGACGATGCTCCACTTCGTCCCGTGACCTTGACGCACCGCCGCCAGGGTGCCAAAGGCGTACTGGATCGCGTCGGTTCGTGAGGCCTGGGGCCGATAGTTCTGAAGGCGGTCGGCAGCCACAGCGAACCGGTCGAGCGAACCGTGCGATCCAGCGCGGATCGGCTGGGCTCCACCAAATCCTTCATGTTGGGTCAGGAAGCGGAGGGACTCTGCGCACGTGTCGTTCGTGATCAGCTTGTGAGGCAGTTCATCGCTAGTGTGACAGACGAACTTGCCGTCGAGGGATTCTATGACAGCGGCGTTGCCCTGCGCGTCACAGACGAAGAAGTGCAGAGGCATCGGCATCGATGGCGAGATACGGATGACCTTGTCCGTGGCGATCACATCGTCTACCGTGCGGCTGTTGTCAAGCTGGTATTGCACCCACGCCGTCACCGCCGGTCTGGCGTCGGGCGCCGGATTCCGTGTGCCTGGCAGCATGAGGGTCTCGACCACCAGACCGACTTCGTTCATTCCGCCGTTGGGCATCTCCCGGCCGTACTGGTTGAAGGTGACGCTGCCATACTTGGAGACCCACTCCGCCGCGTTCTCGGTCGGATCGAGCATCATCGCACGCTTGGCGATCCCGCTCTTGTTGACGATGAGCACCCCTTGGTCGAGATGCCAGTCATAGTTCTTCCCCGCCAACAGGTCCTCCTGAAGAAAGGCGGTGCAGGCGTCAGCGGTTTGTACCGCGAGGGCCAAACAAAGCAGCCAGACGAGAGTGCAGACAAGAGATCCAGGGAATGGCATTCGGCCATAGGCTCTCATATTGAATTTCTCCTTCGGTTATTGTCTATCTATCCGGACTCGCATCTCTCTCGTCCGACACTCGGTGGCCAGGGTTGAGCATCGCGCCGGCGGGTTACCTGTCTGGCAGTCGCCGGAAACGATGACCTTCCGCCTCAATGACCACGAACGCTCTCTTCAGCTCTTCCTCAGAATAAGCCAGCAATACCCGCGCCAGCTCATCGTGGACGGCGCTCTGGGTCGAGGGGAGCATTCGCAGGTAGAGAACCCCCGCTCCGAGGACGTTGACAAAGACCAGGGCCCCGAAGTCACGATCGCGGGTAACCAGGATGCGTCTTTGTTCCTGGGCTGTTGCCAGCACCTTCTTGTCCGAGGCATGCGAGAGCCCCAACTGCATAACAGGGGCGACATCGTGACCCAACTCAGCGAGATATCTCGCCGTCGCAGCATAAACATCCTGATCGAGAAGGAACCTCACGCCGACGCCGCCAGATGAATGTCTTCGCCCGAAACGAGAGCAATCGCATAGTTCAGGCAGGCGCGAACGTCCTCGGTGGTCAGATCGGGGAAGTAGTCTTCGGTAATCTCGTCAAAGGTGAGACCCTCATTGAGCAGTTCGAGAATACTCTGGACCGTTACTCGCGTGCCCGCGATGCAGGGCTTGCCGAAATGGACTTCTGGATCAACCGCAATCCGTTCTATCATCTCTGCACCTGGTGAATCGTTTCTTTTTCGATGTCCATTCTATTCCGAACACGGGAAGACGACAACCGTTCGCCACGATCAGTCCTTGAGGATTTCGATGGCTTCGGCGACGGTGGCGTTGTGGTGGACCATGCGGTCGAGGGCGCGGATCATGCGGTCGGGGTGCTCGTGCTGGAAGGCATTGCGGCCGATGGAGACACCGGCGGCGCCTGCTTCCAGCGCACCTTCGACCATGCGGAAAATTTCCTCGTCGCTGCCCATTTTCGGTCCGCCGGCGATGACGACGGGCACGGGACAGCCGTTGACCACCTCGCGGAACGACTGCGGACTGCCGGTGTAGACGACCTTGACGATGTCGGCGCCGAGTTCGGCGCCGGCGCGGGCGGCCAGCTTGGCGTTCTCGACGTCGTATTCGTCTCGCACCTTGGGCCCGCGCGTGTAGACCATCGCCACCAGGGGCATCTGCCAGAACATGCAGCGTTCGCTGACGAGGCCGAACTGGCGGAGCATTTCACGATCGGTCTCGGCGCCGATGTTGACGTGGATCGAGACGGCGTCGGCTCCGAGCTTGATCGCCTCCTCAACCGTGCACACCAACTCCTTGGCGTTCGGGTCGGGGCTCAGCGACGTGCCGGCCGAGAGGTGGATGATCAGGCCGACGTCCTGGCCGGTCCCGCGGTGGCCCGCGCGAACCATACCCTTGTGCATGAGGATCGCGTTGGCGCCGCCGGAGACGACCTTGCTGATCGTGGTCCGCATGTCGGCTAGGCCCTCGATCGGGCCGACGGTGACGCCATGATCCATCGGAACAATGACGCTCTTCTGCGAGTTGCGGTCGATGATGCGTTCCATTCGTATGGCCTTGCCGATCATGGCTGAATCTCCTGTCAGTCTGGGTTTCAGATCGCCGCGTGCAGATCGATTTCGTGGCCCTCGGCCCGATCGTCGGTCCGCATCCCATTTGCGCCTTACTCTACCTGCCCCCGTCCCCAAGGCAAGGAAAAAACGCCGCAGCGAAGGGCGTTACCGGGAACGGCCCGGGAGCAGGGACAACGCTATTCGAGGACTTCGAGAAGGCGTTCGTAGAATTCGGCGTATTTGTCCTTGTCCGGCGTGCTCCGGTAGGCGATGGCGGCGCGCGGGTGCTCGTTGAGGATGCCGGTCACCATGTAGGGCAGGATGTAGCCCCATTCGATCTGCTCGCGCAGGGGGAGCATGTAATCCTGGATGAATTTGAGGATCGGGGTCAGGTTGAACTTCGGGTTCTTCAGGAAACCGACGAGCAGTTCGAGCGGGCAGTTGCCCGGTCCGCGTCCGATGCCGAACAGGGAGGCATCGAGGTAGTTGGCGTTGTGGATGATGCCCTCGATGGTGTTGGAAAACGCCAACTGCTGATTGTTGTGCATGTGGACCGCGATCTCCTTGCCCGGCAGGTGCTCGCGGTAGAGTTTGACCAAATACTCGACCTGCTCGCAGTACAGAGCGCCGAAGCTGTCCACGACGCAGACCACGTCGGCCGAGGTCTGCGCGAGCTGATCCAGCGCCTCGACCAAGGCAAACTCGCTCTCTTTCGAGATGGCCATAATGTTGACGCTGACCTCGTAGCCGAGGTCCTTGACGCGGGTGGTCAGGTCAATGGCTTTGTCGATGTCCTTGACGTAGGTGGCCACGCGGATCATGTCGACGGGGCTCTCGTCAGCGGGAGCAAAGGCCTGCTCGCGCACGCGGTGGGCGTCGACCATGATGCTGATCTTCAGGTTGGACTCGATACCGTCGATGATCTCGCGAATCTTCTCATCATCGCAGTATTTCCACACCCCGTAGTCTTGAACGGGGCACAGTTCCTTGCTGCTGCGGTAGCCGAATTCCATATAGTCGATGCCGCTCTTGGAGAGGGCCTTGTAGGCTTCGCGCACGAACTCGTCGGTGAAGCTGTGATTGTTGATCAGCCCGCCGTCGCGGATGGTACAGTCCAACACCTTGATCTGCTCTCTGTACATGGGCCACCTTTGGATTGACTAAGGATCATGGATGATTGATTGTTGGGCGCGGAGCAACGACCGTCGCCATCGTCAATCATCCCGCATTGATTTCAATACCTTCTCCACGATCGCTCGGTCGACGTCCACAGCGTACTGGCCCTGCGGGTGGTGGACCTGGCCGAGTCGGTCGAGCAATACGAACCTGGGCCATCGATCGACCGCCTTCTTGTCGCGCTTGAGAATGTCGATCAGTTTCTCATCGGCCAGGTGGGCGGGCAGTCTCACAGGAACGTTCAATTTCTTGAGGATGGCGGTCACTTGTTCCAGACGCCCGGGTTCCGAAAGGCCCATCTCCTCCTCGATGTGACCGGCGGCGATGATGCCGATCGCAATAGCTTCGCCGTGAAGCAGTTCATAGTTGCTGGCCGATTCGACCGCGTGACCGATGGTATGGCCGTAGTTCAACATGCGGCGCTGATTCTGTTCTGTGGGATCGGCCTCGACGACCCGACCCTTGATCGTGCAGTTGCGACAGGCGATGGTCTCGAGCACCTCGGGCCGGCGGGCGAGAATGGCGTCCATCTGCTGCTCGAAGAATTCGAAGTACTCGACGTCGGCGATCATCGCGTGCTTGACCGACTCGACCAGGCCGCTGCGGTACTGCCGTTCGTCGAGGGTCTGACTGGTTGCGACGTCGATATAGACCGCTGCCGGGTGCCAGAAGGCCCCGAAGGCGTTCTTGCTGAGACTGGAATCGACACCGGTCTTGCCCCCGATGGCGGAATCGGCCTGGGCCAGGGTGGTCGTAGGGATTTGCACGACCGGGACGCCGCGTTTGAAGATCGCGGCGGCAAAGCCGGCCATGTCGCCCACGGTGCCACCGCCCAGGGCGACCACCAGGGTGTCGCGGCCGAGATAGGCCTTCTCCATCGCCTCGACGATGCTGACGGTCATGGTGATGTTCTTGGAGGCTTCTCCTGGCGGATCGACGACGAAGTGGGGGACCGGCCGGCTGCCCAGCAGCGTCTGAAGATGACCGGCGGCGACCACATGGGCGTCGGTGATCACGAAGGGCCGGCGGTGGCCGAACGCGGCTTTGATCCGAGGCCACAGGTCCGGAAGGAGCTCGGCGCCGATGGTGACCTTGTAGCTATCCGGCCGCGAAGCCGGGACCTGGATTTCCAATTCCTGCATAGTCAGACTCTGTACTCGTGGTCTTTCGTGAATCAGGATCCTCCCCTCACGTGCTACATCCGATGCCCTGGCATGATATCAATTCGACGGGACCGAATCAAGGCCAATTGCCTCCGAATCCCGTGGGAGTCTTGCTCGGGGGTCTGGCGGGTGGTATATGTGGGGCCATGACGACGTATCTGACGGTTCCCATCTCGGCAAAGAACGCGGCTGAGGCCGACGAGCAGGTGCGCCGGGCGATGGCCGGCGGGGCTGAAATGCTCGAGTTGCGGACGGACTATCTTGAGAACCTCACGGTGGATCTGGCCCAGCGCGTGTGGGTGCAGGCCCGGACGCTGGCGGGCGGAGGAGTGCCCCTGATCGTAACCTGCCGGGATCGACGTGAGGGAGGGGCGATCGACTACCCGGAATCGTTGCGGATCGACGTGTTGACCGCGGCTATCGAGGCTGGCAGCGAATTTGTCGATGTGGAATTCGCGAACTTCGTCCACCCCGATTTTCGACGGAGAATCGAAGCGGCACTGACGAGGTCGCCAGGGAGCCGACTGATTCTGTCGACTCATGATTTCCGCGGTCCGTTCGACCATCTACGCGGTCGGTATCGCGAGGTCCTGCAGGTCTGTCCGCTCGCGGTGCCCAAGCTGGTCTACATGGCCAGCCACATCAACGACTGCTTCGAGGCGTTCGACCTGCTGCACGAGGCCGATGGCGACTGCATCGTGCTGTGTATGGGACAGGCGGGATCGATCAGTCGGGTGCTGGCGAAGAGACTGGGCGGGCTCGTCACCTTCGCCAGTCTCGATGAGGCGGCCGGCACAGCGCCGGGGCAGGTGACGCTCGGCACGTTCAAGCAGCTCTACCACCACGATTCGATCGACCGGGAGACAGAACTCTTCGGCGTGATTGCCGACCCGGTAGGGCACTCGCTCAGTCCAGCGATCCACAACGCCTGTCTGGCCGACCGAGGCATCAATGGGGTTTATTTGCCCCTGCTGGTGCAGGGCGGACGGGACGAGTTGTTCGCGTTTCTCGATCACGTACTCGCCAGGCCCTGGCTGGACTTCAAGGGTTTCAGCGTGACGATCCCCCACAAGCACAGCGCCCTCGACTACGTTCGAGAGAAGGGGGGCTTTATCGAGCCCCTGGCCGAGCAGATCGGCGCCGCCAACACCCTCGTCGTCGATCCAGGAGCGACGAGCGACGAGCGGCGCATCGCAGCGTACAACACCGACTACGCCGGCTCGCTCGATGCGATTACCGCTGGTATGGGGATCACCCGCGAAGATTTCCGTGGCATGCCGGTCGCTGTCGTGGGGGCGGGGGGTGTCTCCAGGGCCCTCGTCGCGGGTCTGACCGACGCCGGCGCGAAGGTGACGATCTACAATCGCACCGTCGAGCGGGCCGAGAAGCTCGCCACAGATTTCGGCTGCGCCTGGTCGGGTCTGGAGGGTCTCTCGCATCTCGATGCCAGGCTCGTCGTCAACTGCACCAGTATCGGGATGCATCCGAAGGTCGGTGCGTCACCGGTTCCGGCCGATTCGCTCCGGTCCGACATGGCGGTCTTCGACACCGTCTACAACCCCGCCGAGACGCTGCTGCTCAGGCAGGCCAAAGCCGTCGGCGCCCAGACCATCGACGGCATCGCCATGTTCGTCAACCAGGCCCTCGCCCAGTTCCGCCTCTTCACCACCCAATCCGCCAACCCCACCCTCATGCGCAACGTCGTCCTGGCCAACCGGCACTAGCGCCAAAATCGGAACAACCTGCCATCGACCAAGAGGCTGGTCAAGCCAACGGTTCGCGTCGTATCTTTTCGGGAAGAAGGTATTCTCTCCGCTGAGGAGATACTCAGATTGTGCCGATCTGAGCCGGTTGAGAATTGAAGGGCGTGTATTGCCCGCCCTATCGAGTGGTTGGTATACTGAGGGCAGACTGTCCCAAGGTTTGGGGTGTGTGCCTACAGTGGCGACGGACGGGAGTGAGGAATTTGGTCGCAGCATTGGGCAGGACTGATGGACGTTCGCGAGCAGATTGCATACTGGACGACGGGATCGCAGGAGGATTTCGACGCGGCCGGGTCGCTCCTGGAGAAAGGACACCTGCGGCACTGTCTGTTCTTCGCGCATCTGGCCATCGAGAAGGTGCTGAAGGCTCTGGTGGTCCGTCGGACGGAGGAGGAACCGCCGAAGATTCATAACCTGATCCGGCTGGCGAAGCTTGCTCAACTTCAACTCGATGAAGACCGGGAGGACCTTCTACGTGAGTTCGGCCAGTATCAGTTAGAGGGGCGCTACCCCGATTCGCAACAGCTTCAACTCAGCGACCGATACGTGCAACAAGAACTGAACAGGACGCAGGAGATACTGGAATGGTTGAGGCAACAGTTGTAAACAAGGTCCGGCAGTATCTTGCCTCTTTGCCTGCGTACGGTGTGCACGCCAGTCGTGGAATTCTGTTCGGGTCTTTCGCGACAGGCGAGGCGCATCAGTGGAGCGATATCGACCTGGTGGTTGTGGCACGGGAATTCGATGGACCTCGCGACAATGCGCTGGTCAAGGCGTTGTGGCGTGCGACCGTTGTGGACGATCGGATCGAGCCGATTCCTTGTGGGGAGGTGGAATGGGAGAGCGGGAATGGGCGGCCGATCCTGGCGATTGCCCGGAGCGAGGGCGTGGTGATCGAGGCGGAGCCCTCATAGGAGGCTCGCCTGGGGCACCTGTCACTGCGGGGAGAGGTAGCGGTCGACGTCTTGTGGGGTGACGAGTTCGAAGGGGATGAGGACGGTCCGTTCGTAGTGCTCGCCGGAGATGATCTTAACAGCGGTTTCCAGGGCGGTGGCGGCCTGGCGGCGGGCGTTCTGGAAGACGGTGGCGTCGAGACGGCCCGCCTTCACAGCAGCCAGCGCATCGGCGATGGCATCGACACTGACCAGCACGATCTGGTCGCTGACGCCCGCGGCCACCAGGGCGTTGAGGGCGCCCAGGCCCATCTCGTCGTTCTGGGCGAAGACGGCGTCGATCTGTCCTCGGTACGCCTGGAGCCAGTTCTCCATCAGGGCCATTCCCTCCTCCCGCGACCAGTTGGCGGTCTGCTCGGCAATCAACTCGAGATCGGGGTACTGCTTCAAGGCCGATTTCGCGCCTTCGGTCCGCTTGATTTCCGCCGCCTGACCCGGGAAACCCGTCATCATGACGATCCGGCCCTGGCGTCCGAGTCTCTCGGCGATATAGTTGATGGCGATCTGGGCCGATTCCTCATCGCGGGAGCCCACGAACGCGGTCGGCTGCGAGCGTGTCTCGGAATTGACGTTGACGATCGGGATGCCGGCGTCAACCGCTTTCTCGACCGCAGGCGAACTGGCTTCGACTTCACAGGGGTTGAGGATGATGGCGTCCACCCGTTGAGCGATAAAGCTCTCGACCTGCTGAATCTGCCGTTCGGCACTGCGTTCGGCATCGGTGACGATCAGCTTGACGTCCAGTTCATCCGCCTTGGCCTCCATCGCCTCGCGGATGTCGACGATGAACTCGTTCGAGAGATTCAGCAGGCTCACGCCGATCACGATCTGGTCGGGGTCGGCGGGATCGGGGTGGACCATCCACAGGACGACGAGAAAGACGATGATGAGAGCAACGATGATGAGTTTTCGCATGACGGCCAATCCCGTGAAACTTCCGGTGCGTGCCGACCCTCCGAACGCGACTACCGTGCGTGCTGTTCGCGGTCGAGAATCACGGCTCCGATGATGATGAGCCCTTTGACGACCTGCTGATAGTACGAGGAAACGTTCAGCAGGTCCAGCCCGTTGTTGAGCGTGCCGATCAGCAGGGCACCCAGCAGCGTGCCGGTGATGGTGCCGACGCCGCCGGAGAGGCTGGTGCCACCAATGACCACCGCGGCAATTGCGTCCAGTTCGTAGGAGATGCCCGCGTTGGGCTGGCCCGTGGTGATGCGGGAGGCCTGGATGATGCCTGCCAGGCCCGCCAGCCCCGAACAGATCGCATACGCGGCAATCTTGACTCGTTGCGTGCCGATGCCGGAGGCTCGGGCAGCCTCCTCGTTGCCTCCCACCGCATAGACATACCGACCGAAGGTGGTCCTTCGCAGGACGAAGTACGAAATTCCAAAAACGCCGGCCAGGAGGAGGACCGGAATGGGGACACCGAGCAGGTTGCCGTTGCCGATGAAGTTGAACGCGTCGGACAGGTTCGAGACGGGTCGGCCCTTGCTGGCGATCAGCGCGCCGCCCCGCGCGATGGTCATCATCCCCAGCGTGACAATGAAGGGAGCGACGCGGAATCGCGTGATGACGATTCCATTGAGAATCCCGATGAGCACTCCGCCCAGGATGCCGATCGCCAGCGGAACGACCAGCGGGTACGTCCCGGGGTGCGCGAACGTGGCTGCCAGCACACCCGTCAGCGCCAGGACCGAACCCAGGGACAGGTCGATACCTCCGGTGAGGATCACGTAGGTGACCCCGATCGCCAGGATCGCGTTGATGGAGATCTGACGGAGCACGTTGATCCCGTTCTGTACGGTCAGGAAGGCGGGCGATCGCATGGAGAGGACCACGCAGAGCACTGCGAAGGCGATGAGCAATCCGTATTTCTGCCACGTGTTTCCGGGACGTGACATGAGATCCTTTTCTGGCATCTCGTGGAACCTTTCAAGTAGCCTGATGCGCCGGTCGTCAGCCGGCCATCGCATAGCGCATAATGGTCTCGGCGGACGCCTGCTCCCGGTCAAGTTGAGCGGTAACCGCGCCGTCGTGAAGGACGATGATTCGGTCGCACATCCCGAGGATTTCGGGCAATTCCGACGAGGCCATCAGGATCGCCTTGCCTTCGTCGGCCAGTTGTCGCATCAGCCGGTAAATCTCAGCCTTGGCGCCGACATCGATGCCTCGCGTCGGTTCATCGAGAAGGAGGATATCGGGTTCCCCGAGCAGGGCCCTGGCCAAGACCGCTTTCTGCTGATTGCCCCCGCTGAGATGGGCGATCCGTCCCCGGCTGTCGGACGTCTTGATCCGCAGATTGCGAATCATCCGCTCCACGAGGGTGTGTTCCTGTCGGCGGGCGATGATCGTCGCCCACGAGCATTTATCCAGGTTGGAGAGCGTGATGTTGACGCCCAGCGACAGGCAGGGGACCAGACCGGTGACCTGGCGGTCTTCACTGACCAGGCCCAGACCGAATCGCAGTGCGTCGGCGGGATGGTCGATCGTCACTTCCTGCCCATTGATGAGAACCTGCCCATGATCGTATCTGTCGAGCCCGAAAAGACATCGGATGACCTCGCTGCGCCCAGCGCCCACGAGTCCTGCCAGGCCCAGAATTTCTCCTCGCCGCAGTTCGAAGCTGACGTCTCGAAACGCACCTCTACGGCCGAGATTCTGTACGCTCAGGACTACCGAACCAGGCCGGCTCGTCCCCCCCGGAAAGACGTCCTTCAGCTCACGCCCGACCATCATGGCGATCAGGCGATCCGCATTGACCTCGTCGGCCGGCGATGTGGCAACGACCTGGCCATCGCGCAAGACGGTGACCCAGTCGGCGATCCGAAGGACCTCTTCGAGTCGATGCGAGATGTAGAGGATCGTGACGCCTGTTTCCTTCAATCGAGCGATGAGCGTGAAAAGACGTTTCACCTCCTGTTCGGAGAGGGAAGAACTGGGTTCATCCATAATGACGATCTTCGCATCCTGCGAGACGGCCTTGGCGACCTCGACCAGTTGCCGCTCGGCGACGCTCAAGTCTCGCATCGGTCGGTTCGGATCGAGATCGAGTCCCACCTGTCCCAGAATCTGCCTGGTCCGCCGGCAAGCCTCCTTGCGATCGATTCGCCCGAGAAATCGCGAGGCGGGTTCGCGTCCCAGCAGGAGGTTCTCGGTAACGGTCATATGGGGCACATACATGAGTTCCTGGTGGATCATGGCGAGGCCGGCGTCGAGGGCCTGCCGCACCCCGGCATGGGCCAGCGGGTGGCCCTCGAGAAGGACAGTGCCATCGTACTGTGGGTAGAGCCCCATCAGGATCTTCATCAGGGTGGACTTGCCGGCTCCGTTCTCACCGACCAGGGCGTGGACGGTGCCCCGCGCGAACTGGACGCTCACCCGGTCCAGGGCCCGGACCCCGGGGAAGTTCTTCGAGACGTCCCGCAGTTCCAGAATGCAGTTCTGTGGCTCCATCAGTAGCTATTCTCTGCGTACAGCATCATGTGACCAGGTAGCCGATTCCTGCCCATAGGCTGGGGGCATTCTATGGGCAGCGCTTCGCCGATGTCAATCAACCGAGTCCTGGCGGGCAGTTTCGAGTTCCGTGGCCCATGATTTCTTGAATATTCGCCGATGCCCGGCGTCTGTGGCTGTAGAACGGGTTGCGTGCGCCGATGCGGACTTGTCCGCGAGGCGGCCCGGACGTATAATTGCCGCGTGCTGGGTATGAGGTATGGTGCGAAAGCAGCAGTTGCGTGCGAGTACAGGGAATGTCATGATGCCTATCTCTTTCAAGGTTCGCAGTCTTTCTCTCGCGGCCATTCTGTTCGGTGGGATAGCCCTCAGTGCGGCTGCGCGGGCCGACGGTGCGCGGGATCAGTGCGCGGAAGAGGGCGTGTTCTTTCGTCAGTACTGGGCCGAATATGATGCCGCGATCAGCAATTCGACCGGCCGGATGCTGCGGGTCAACGATGCCGAACTGAGCCTGCACCCTGTCTATGGCAAGAGGCCTGAGGCTCGCGCCAACGGCTTTACCCTGGTCGAGGTGCCCGAAGACCTGTTTGGTGTGCAGGGAGCCGATCTGTACCTGGAGGTCTGGGGCGGACACCCGAAGACAGCGAACAAGCGGTTCTTCCTCAACGGAAAGCAGCAATACGCCATCCCCGATCACGGCTGCGAAGCGGGGCATTGCGTCTACACCTGTCCGGTCGTGCCCCTGGAGGTGTCGCAGCTGGTGACCGGCAACAATGCGGTCCAGTTTGCCTGCGATCGGGGCGAGACGTTCTGGGGCCACTTCATTATCGACGAGACCGCGATCCGCTGCTACCTGAAGCCCGATCATCCCGATCTGGTGGAACGCGGCCTACAGGCGTTCTCGGCGCAGGTTTCGCTGGGAGCGGATGGAAAGACTCTGGGTGAAGAGGTGTCGATCGGATTGAGCTACCCCGAATCACAGGAGGGACAGATCGAGTCGGTCGAGTACTTCGCCCGGTATCATGGGTTCGATGACGATGGCGATGGAGTGACGAACGACTGGCATGGTTACACGCATGATCGACAGTACGTTCATCACCTCGGCAGGGCAGTGTCAGCTCCGTTCGATGCGACTTGGGACACACGGATGATCCCCGGCCAGGAGGGGCCAATGGCACTGCGGGCGCTGGTGCATCTGAAGGAAGGGTTGGAGTACTGGACACCCGTCCTGGATGGGCTTGCCTTTGCCGAGGGGCGCCAACGCGTGCGGATGTATGCGTGCAGCGATATGCCCATCCCGTTCTGGTCGCGTGCATCGCAGGTGCGAGAGGCGACGATTCCGCTACCGCAAGAGCTGTCGGATGTCGAATCGGCCAGGTTGATGGTGAAGATCTGGGATGGGGGCGAAGGCTCGGTGAACGAGCCGTTCAAGATCAACGGGCATGCCTATTCGATTACCTCGGGCCGCGCGATTCACGATGTGGTCCACACGGATGTCGACGTTGACCCTGCCCATTTGAAGCCAGGGGCCAATCGAGTGACGCTGCTCAGCGATACCGAGCATCATGGAATCGAAATACTGCTGCCCGGCCCATGCCTGGTCGTCCGCTATGGCCGAGCGGGACGTTGACGAAGGGTTTTGCGGGATAACCAGAGTTTCTTGAAGGGAGAATGCGATGAACAGGTTGCGTAAGGTCTCATGGGCAGGTGTAGCGGTGCTGCTGTTGGCAGGGGGCTTCGTTCAGGCGGCGACTCGCTCGGCAGCAGAGGAATTGACGAGGGTCCTGCCTGACGATGTTGTGTACCTCATCGCCACCAGTGGCGGGGACGCGTTGAAGGATGAGTGTGCCAAGACGATTCTCGGTCGGATCTGCCACGACCCCGGCGTGCAGAGCTTCGTTCAGCAGATCAAGAGCGAAGTGATGGCCAAGGCAAGAGAGCAGGACGGCGGCGAGCAGATTCCGCAGATCGTCAATATGGTGCTCCAGTACGGCCGGCTGATCCTGAGTCGGCCGATCATCGTCGGCGTTGCGCAGGCCGAGACGGCGGAAGGTCCGCCGGCATGCCTGTTCGGCATCCTCAACGCGGGCGATCGCAAGGCGGAACTGGAAGCGGTGGTTTCGCAGGTGGAAGCCATGATCGGCGCCGACGAGATCGGCGAGACCCAAGTTGGTTCGCTGACCCTGCGCGGGCTCAAAGAAAACGAAGAATTCCCCCTCTACTGGGGTTGGGTGGGTGACTATCTGATCGTCTGCGCGAACGATTCGCAGGGCGTCGCGGTCAAGTATCTGGAGAATCCGCGTGCCGAGCCTACCGATCATCTCCAGAAGCTTGCGGGTCATGGGGATGTGCTGGCGGTCTACGAAGACTTCCAGAAGATCTGGCAGACCGTGGAGAGCTTCGCCTTTCGCACCGGGAATCGGGGCGAACTGATCCCGATCCGACGGGCACTGGATGAGCTGGGCGTCAGCAAGATCGGTACGATCGTCGCAAGGGTGGGGTTCTCGGGCTCCAACCTGGTGTCGAGTTCGTTTGCGGAGATTCCGGAGCCCAGGACGGGGCTGTTTACCGCGATCCAACCGGCGGATGTGTCCATGCTGAAGATGGTGGACGCCCAGGCGATCAACGCCACCGCGATGAATTTTGACCTGGGGCAGATCTATGACACGATCATGAAGACGCTCCAGACGGTTTCGCCCGACGAAGGCTATCCGGAGGTCCAGGAAGGGTTGGCGGAGTTCGAGTCCGAGGCGGGCTTCCGCATTCGCGAGGGGCTGCTGAGAAGCCTGGCGGGTCCGGCGGTGTTCTACTCCCTGCCGGCAGGGAAGATGGTCGAAGCGCCAATGGGCGGTGCGGTCGTGATGCTCAAGCTTCGCGACTCCGCACTCTTCGAGACGACGATGAAGGCAGCGGGTGAGTTTGCCAGCAAGCACGCGGAAGGAATGCTCCAGATCGGCTCGCAGACCGATGAGGAAGGTCGCACGATTCACGTCTGGACCAGTCCCGCTCTGGCCTTTGCGCAGGTGATACCGACCTGGGCGGTGGTCGACGACCGGGTGGTGATCGGTTCCAACACGGCGCTCTGCACCATGGGGATCAAGCGAGCTGCCTCCAACGGCGAGGAAGCCCCTTCGCTGGTCGACACCGAGGGATACAAGAAGGCGACGGCGGATTTGCCTGAGAATCTCTTGAGCCTGACCTACATCGATTCGCAGGCGCAGTTCACCCAGATGTTGATGCAGGTCCAGCAGTTCTGGCCCATGGCGACGATGGCGGCGATGCATGCCGGCGTCAAACTGCCGGTGATGCTGCCGAATGTCAGCTCGATCGTCCAGGATATGGAACCCGCATGTGAATACAGCTATGCCCGAGCAGATGGGTTCTACTCGCACTATCGGGGCACGGGTCTCGAAGTCACCCTGCGGGGCGTGGCCGGTGGCGCGGTGGCGGCCGCCGTGATCATGCCCGCTCTGGCGAGATCGCGCCAGGCGGCCAGAGAGACCGCTGCGATGAGCGACCTCAAGGACCTGGCTGTGCATCTGAGCATGTATGCAGGTGAGCATGAGGGTCGTTTGCCGGATAGCCTGGATGAGTTCGAGCCGCACCAGCTCAGCCCCAACGTCCTTGAGTCGCCACGGAAACCGGCGGACTTTGACGGTCCGAGCTACATCTATATCCCCGGGCATTCTGCGAACACACCCCGGGCAGGCAAGTACATCGTCGTCTATGAGAATCCGGCGTTTCTGAGCGACGAGATAGCGGTTCTCTTCCTGGACTACCACGTTGAGACGATGGGCCGGGAGGCGTTTCGCGAGGCCTTGAAGGAGACGTACGAGTACCTGGATCAGCCCGTGCCGGACATTGAATTCGGGGGCGAGCGGTAAGCCAAAGAGGCGAACTAGAAGTCGGCGTTGAGGATTTCGACGGTCCGGCGGCACAGTTCGCGACCGTAGTCGGTCCAGGTGCCTTCGCCCCAATAGCGGAAGCAGCTCGTCTGCGTGGTCAGCAGGTGGTACAGGGCGTTGCGGTACCGCGTCTCGCTGGGGGAGATGCCCGACGCGAGGGCTTTCTGTGCAAACAGGGCGCTGGCGTTCTGCATGGGCCCGAGTACGTGGTCGTATCCGCGGACCCAGGAGATGTTGGCGGTCCAGCTTCCGCCTTCCATGTGAAAGCGATCGTCCTCCTTGCGCAGCTCCATGATGGTCTCATGGAGAGCGTCGGGCCCAGCGCCCTCGGTGAAGCGGTCCCAGACGCGTTTCTGCATGATCGGCTGAACGGGCGGGAAGTCCTGCTCGGTGATTCCGATGTGGTCGAGGTACTCCAGATACTCGGTCACGTTCGCCGGGACGGTCGAACTGCCCGAGGCTTCGGCGGTCACATTGAAGAACTTGGGCGGGAATTCGTTCATCATTACGCCGCCGTTTTCGCCATCGGCGATCTGCGTCACGACCGGTGGGATCGACCGGCCCGCCAGCTCGCGTCGCCCCAGCCCCTTGGCTTCGTAATAGGGCTGCATCTGGCCGATGAGTTTGGTGTCGCTGCCCTGGGTCTTAATGATGGCAGTGATGCTCAGCGTTTCACCCTGCGAGTTCTTCGCCACCAGTCGATGCGGGACATGGGGCATCTGCACCGGGCCTCCGTCTTCGACGCGCTCGATCGTATGCTCCTGGACGAGGACCCAGCGGAAGCCGCAGTCCTTGAGCGTATTGACGAACTCGTAGCAGACGTCCGGATGGTTGGGCAGGGCCATCTCAGCGGGCGAAAACCCGCGCACGCGAGTGAGCGCATCGAGTCCGAACAGGCCCGCGAAGAAATGCTGCCAGGCCCGAACGTGCAGACGATAGTCCTGCACGGGAGTGGACGGCGTGACGGCGTGGCCCCACGCGGTCCCGAGCCATTCGACGCACTGGCGGTATCGAGGGTCGCATGTGATCGTGCGGAGGCTGTCGATCACATCGCGGGCGCCCATCTGGCAGAGGCCGTGCAGCAGACACCCCGAGTAATCAAGCATCACGCGGGGCTGCTTGCCTTCGCCGACCAGTTGCGGAATGAACCGGCCCATGCGTTCGTAGCATGAGCGGAAGACGGGGGCGTTGTGATTGTCCCCGATGTCCTGATGGTCCATCATATCCTGGAGATTGCTGATGATCCGGGCGGTCCGAAGGTCGTCCCCGCCGGCCGGGATGAGCGGCTGGTGCATGTGCAGCGCGATGGCGAACGCGCTGTGGGTCCGCTCGAAGTCGATCCCGCTCTCAGGCAGATAGAAGGGCCCTTTGCGGCGCATCACCCGGGCGATCTGCTCCTCAGACCCGCACACATTGGGCAATCCGTCGATATAGTCCGGCAACGGAACTGAGTCGTCCACCATCAGGGTCCTTCCTGCAAAACTCCGTGTCCGTTCGTGATGCCTCCGAAACGGAGGGCATCCGATTATCCGACCCGCAACAGATTCCAGCCGGTTTCCGGGTCGAGTTTGCGGCCGGCTTCAATGCCCACGATCTCGATGATCGTCACTTCGAGAATCAGGAAGGTCTCCGCACCGCCGCGAGGACAGCCGACCAGGTTCTGCCCACCCCGACCCATCGCGGCGTGCAGATGGAGTTTCGGGCCGGCATCGTCACAGTAGATCGTTCCGACGCCGAGCGCCTCGCCCGGTCCGGTAAAGGCGCGGAAATCGGCTTCGATCTGAGGCTTCTCCTGCTTGGGGCCGACCACGACATGGGCCTTACGGAAACCGCCCGTGATCAGGACAGCGGCACATCGCACCTGTTCCTTGCTCGCGACCTGCTCGATGGATTCGTACAGGTCTTCGCCTTCAAACAGTCGGGCAGCGATCACGCGGCCGGTCTTGCCGACGGAGTATTCCATGCGATATCTCCACAAGGGGGCTGGCTGCTAGGGAATCTCGTGCCAGAGCGTCACATCCAGCGGCTCTTCCAGCAGTTCGCCGGCCTCGGCGATGAACGCCTGAAGATGCGGCTTCTGGAGATGTGCATCCAGGTCGGGCTGGCTTTTCCAGACCTCGACGAAGACGAACACGCACGGGTCGTCGTTCGACTGGTGGAGCGTGTAGCTGATGCAGCCGGGTTCTTCCCGCGTCGGGGCGATCAGTCCGGTCAGGGTGCTCTCGGTCTGCTGCAACTTGTCTGGCTTGGCCTTTATGCGGGCCAGGACCGTCAATGTCTGTTCCGGCATCGGTCTTCTCCTGTCGAAAAACAATCGGTATCCATTCTGCGCGCCCATGGTCGGGGCATCCGCACCAAATGTCAACGCCAAAACCCTCGCCCTTGGCATCGAATGCGCATCGCGGTAGACTGTGCTGGGACATCCATGGGCTGTGCACTTGCTGATTCTTCCGCTTGGCAAAGGAAAGGGGACGTACGATGAGTCGAATGCTCGGACGACGCGAGTTTCTTGGTGCCGGTGTGGCGGGCGTGGCGCTGGGCCCTCTGACCGCTGCGGGGCAACCGAATACAGCGGACGCTGGAGAGCCAGGAGAAGTACGCCTGGAGTTTCTTCGCCCCCAGGAATTGGAGGACGCGCGGGCGACGTGTGCGACGATCTTCCAGCCACTGGGCACGATCGAATGGCATGGTCTGCACAACGTCGTGGGTGTCGATGCGGTTAAGGCGCATGCGCTGTGCGTTCGTGCGGCGCAGGCGGGCGGTGGTGTGGTGGCGCCGGCACTGTATGGCGGGGTCGGAGGGCTGAGCGAACCGCACACCTTCATCATGGACCCGGAAGACGACGTCTTCAGCCGATTGCTTCGTCCCTGGCTCGAGCAACTCTGCCGGGAGATGGCGCGGGATGGGTTCCGCGCGATTATCATTCTCACCGGCCACTACGGCGCCGCCCAACAGATCGTGGTGCGGGAGACCGCTGTGCGGATGAGTCGGGCTCTGGCGATCCCGGTGCTGGGCACGCCGGAATACATGCTGGCGCTGGATGTGGACTATACAGGCGACCATGCCGCCTGGGGTGAGACTTCGCTGATGATGCATCTCTATCCGGACACCGTCAAGCTGTCCCGTCTGGGCGAGGCTCCGCATCGCGGGGTACACGGGCGCGATCCGAAGACGCAGGCGTCCGCCGAGGACGGCCGCCTGCTCACCGAGACGATTGTCTCCCGACTGACCACGCTCGCGCAGAAGATGCCGACGTGGGACTACGAAAAGCTGGATCGCTTCGTCGAGGCGGAGGCCGCCCTGGTCGCCAGGCAACTGACGGCGCCGAGAGGCAAAGATCCCATCTGGGCGGCGTGGCGCAACGTGGGCACCGCCATGCGTGACTATGGCAAGCTGCTGGCCGAGGAGCGTTTTGAAGAGATCAAGAAGTGCGTCGCCAAGCTCGGCATCAACGGCTGATCCAACATGCCACATTCAGCGAAATGGAGATCCCAGCATGATAAAGAGAACCGCACAGACAAGACAAGGGCTCAACCGTCGTGACTTCATCGCCGGCGCTGCGGCACTATCCTTTGCCATGATCCAGCCGAGCGCCGTTCGGGGAACGGGCGCCAGCACCCGGATCAAGGCCGGCGTCATTGGTGTGGGCCAACGGGGTACCATGATCACCGACATGCTCGCCCGCCATGGTGGCTACGAGATTGCGGCGGTCGCGGATTACTTCGAGTCCGTGGCAAACGCGGCGGGGGAACGGTTCGGTGTGCCCCAGGCAAAATGCTTCTGGGGCCTTTCGGCGTACGAGAAGCTCATCGCCAGTGGGCTAGACGCCGTCTTTCTGGAGACACCTCCTTATTGCTTCCCCGAGCACGTGGAAGCGGCGGTCAACGCCGGTTGCCATGTCTATATGGCCAAGCCCCTGGGCTGCGACGTGCCCGGTTGCCTGAAGATCTCGGAAATGGCCAAGAGGGCCACGCCCGACAAGCAGGTCTTCCTCGTCGATTTTCAGACGCGTACCGACCCGTTCTTCATGGAGGGAGTCAAGCGGGTGCGCGAGGGCGCCATCGGCCCGATCGCGATGCTCAGTTCGGAGTACAACGACGAGAGTTTCAGCGACCCGTCCAAGACCGCGACGATCGAGAGCCGTCTGCAGCAGTTAATCTGGGTCAATGACGAGGCGCTGGGCGGCAGTTATCTCGTCAACGCTGGAATCCACGCGATCGATGTCGCGTTATGGATCGCCGGGCAGATGCCGGTCAGTGCCGTCGGCGCCTCCCGCATCGGCCGGGCGGACCCGCATGGGGATTCGCATGATGTCTATTCCCTCACGTATGAATTCGCTGATGGACTCATCCTGAACCACCGAGGCGAGCATCTGAAGAACCGTTTCGAGTTTCGCTCGGATTGCCTCGCTCAGGGGCAGGAGGGTTATCTCGAGACAGGCTACACCACGCGCGTTCGCATCCTGGCCAACCGGACCGGCTATCGGGGCGGCGACGTGGTCGACCTGTATCCGAACGGCGCCATGCGGAACATCGATACGTTTCACAAGTGCGTCATCGATGGTCGTTACGACAACGAGACGGTCGAGCCAAGCGTCAACGCAACGCTGGCCACGATCCTGGGCCGGGAGGCGGCGCGGCGCAGGACCCGGCTTACGCTGGACGAGGTGGTTCGCGAGAACCGCAGACTCGAAGTCGATCTGACGGGCCTGAAGGCCTGAGTCTGAACTCTCGTTGGGCTTCTACAGGCCGGACTGGGTGGAACGGAATTGGCCTCCAAGCTGCGCTCGGAGCCAACCCGGCCGGTCGGTGGTGATGCCATCGACGCCGAGCTTTGCCAGGCGTGCGGCTTCGACTGGATCGTTGACCGTCCACACATAGAGGCCCAGTCCCGCGTCCTTGACGCTCTTGGCGAATTCCTCGGTCACACCGGCCCAGTGGACGTTCAGACCGTCCAGGCCGCCGGCCACCGTCTCATCAATGAGACTGGTGCTATGGGGAATCCACTCCTCGGTCTCCTCGGTCTTCTTCGTGCCGACCAGCCAGTAGGTGGGGATGTCGGGCATGAGCTGCTTGGACGCTTTGACGGTATCGAGACCGAATCCGATAATGACGATCTGCGAACGCTTGCCGCTGTCGGCGATGATCTTCTCCAGGGGCGGCAGAATCTCCGAGCCGCACTTGATCTCGACGAAAAGCTGTTTCTCCGGGGGCAGCGTCTCGATGATCTCGATAAGCAACGGGATGCGTTCGCCCGCGAAGGATTCGTCTTTGAACCGTCCGACGTCCAGACGACGCAACTGCTCGGCGGTGCAGGTCGCGACTTCCAGTTCCTCACCCGCCGTTCGTTTGGTCGTGCGGTCGTGGATCACGACGACGTGCTGATCCGCGGTGAGATAGACGTCTACCTCGACCGCATCGGTCTTCTTCTCCCAGGCGAGTTTGGCTGAGGCGACCGTGTTCTCGGGGGCCAGATAGGAAGCCCCGCGATGGGCGATGATCTCCGGCTGCGATGCACAACCCATCGAGAGCAGGGCGGTAGTCGTCATCAGTCCGAGGCAGGCGAGAGTCTTCATGGGGTCGGTTCTCCGTTCAATCGAATCAATATGGGTCGAGTCACTGCTGCTTGTAGACGCGGACATAGTCGATGAAGTACTTCTGGGGCAGGATGCTGTCGTCGGTGCCCTGGGCGCCGCCCCAGGAGCCGCCGTAAGCAGCGTTCAGGATCAAGTAATGCGGCTTGTCGAACGGCCAGACGTCGTTGCCGGTGCCCTCGTTGCGGAACGTGAAGTATTTCGTCTGGTCCACGAAGAAATCGATATGGTCTTCAAACCACTCGACGGCGTAGACGTGGAAGTTCCTGGAGGGATCGTTGACGTCAATCCGATTGCCCTTGTTGGTGCCCAGCACGTGGTTGTAGGCCTTGGTGTGGACGTTGGCGTGGATTTTCATCGGATCGAAGCCGACATTTTCCATGATGTCGATCTCGCCGCAGGCGGGCCAGCCGATCTCGCGGTTGACCCCGAGCATCCAGATGGCCGGCCACATGCCCTTGCCCGTGGGCAGCTTAGCCCGGACCTCGATCCGTCCATAGCACCAGGAGGCTTTCCAGCGGGTATGCAAGCTGGCCGACGTGATCGGATGGCCCTCGAAGTTATCCTTGCGCGTTTCGATGACCAGACAGCCATCTTCGACTCGTGCATTCTCCGGGCGGGCCTTCGTGTAATACTGCAACTCCCGATTGCGGATGTAGCCTTCCTCGTAGTCCCACTTGTTGGGATCGGCCAGGCCGGCGACGTTGAACTCGTCCGACCAGATCAGCTTCCATTCCTGGGCGCCGGCGCCGGTCGCCAGCAGCACGCAGAGCAGTAACAGGCAGTTTGTCCACTTGGCCATGGTCTATCCTTTCGAAAGGTCAGAGATGATCCGACGGTGCGGTCGATTCGAGGCGAGCCATGATCTCGGGCAACCCGTCCAGGCACAACTGCGACCAGGTTTCCATCGTGTCGCGGACCGCCTGCAACTCCACGAGGCTCATGAAATCCATCTGGGTGATCATCTGCTCGCGCTTCGTCACCTTGGGGGCATCCAGGATCCAGCAGTGCACGATTCCGAGGTGTACCTGGCCGACGTCGTTCGAATCGTCGTTAAGCAGGGCGACCACACGGTCGGTGCGATTCGCCTCGACGCAGACCTCTTCGCTAACCTCGCGTTCGACCGCCTCGCAGTAGGTCTGGTAGAAATCGGCACTGAACAGCGTCCAATCGATGGGATTGATATGGCCTCCGATCCCGATGGAGCGATTCCCGACCAGCCGGGTTTCTCCCGCCCGCTTGCCACGGACGTACGTGAGGCACTTGCCCTGGCAAGTCATGATGACGTAGGGAATGAGCTGCTTGAAGGCGGGGTCCTTCTCCGCCTCCGGTCTCGACATGAAACGGGGCCCGCCGGGGGCGAAAAGGGCATCGAGGTGGCGCTGGACGTCGAAATTCAAGCCGTGAAATGCCCCCAGGTCATCGAGGACTTTGCGTTCCACAACCAATACCTGCTCTTCCTGGGGCACGCGACCACTCCTTCTTTCTCTGGCATCTGGAAGCGATGGCACAACGACATCTGTCCTGCGGTGCCATCGATGGGGCATGGTACCGCGACCGACGGCCAAGGTCAAGGTGCGCCTGGGAATCGGCCAGCTCCTCCAGGTTCACGTTCGGGATTTCCCGGTAATCTACTTGACTTCTTAAACGCACGTTTTAAACTGACGTATTAAACGAGTGTTTTGGCAACCAAAGGCGGCCTTCCTGCGACGATGATCGTAGGACGACGTGCTCTGCGACGGAGGGCAAGACCTCGGGACCGTTCCATCGGATAGCGTCGTGCCGCTGCGTGAATTTCTTCACGTTAGCAGGATTCTAACGGGAACGCCGGCGTACAGGTCTTGCGTGGCGACGTATAACGATCTATAGTCACGGGCTTTTGAGGCGATCTGCGGCAGGGGCTGCGGTAGCATGAAGAGACGGGTGGAGTCCATGAGCCAGAAATCGGATAAGAGTCAGACGCCCCGAGAGGGTTCCGGGCGGTTGCGGCGTATCGTCACCAAGGTGGTCATCGCCCTCTGTGCGGTGGCGGCAGTGGTGGCGGTGGCCATGATGCCGCAGCCCGACAAGGAGATGCCGCCAACGGAGGCGCCCCCGGTCAATGTGTCCGTGGTGACGGTCGTCGCTGAGTCCGAGCTGGCGGATACCTTCACTCTGCCCGGGGTGATCGAGCCGAATCGCGTGGTAGCGGTCGCGGCCGAAGTGGCCGCGTCTATCGACCGCATCCCGCCTGAGGAAGGGGACATCGTACAGCAAGGCGATTTGCTCATTCATCTGGATACCGATCTTATCCAGCCTCAGGTGGCGACCGCAGAAGCCCAGTACCGGCGCGATCAGATCGAATACGAGCGGATGGCGTCGCTCGTTAAGAGCGATGCCGCCCCTCAGCAGGATCTGGACAACGCGATTTCGGATCTGGCTGCCAGTGAAGCGGCCCTTGAAGAGGCGCGGGCGCGTCTGAAACGCACCCGCATCGTCTCCCCCGTCGCCGGTGTGCTGAACGACCTGCCGGTGGAAGAAGGGGAGTACGTTTCGCCCGGCACGCCGGTGGCCGAGATCGTCGAAGTCGATACGGTCAAGGTCGTGGTGGACATTCCCGAGAAGGACATCAGCTTCTTCTCGGTTGGCGACACGGTCAAGGTCCTGACGGATATCCGGGGACACGAGAAGTCCTTCGAGGGCAAGATCACCTACATCAGCCAACTGGCCAATCGGCAGACCCGCTCGACCCCGACGGAGATTACTCTGGACAACCGCAAGGGATTGCTGCGCAGCGGCCAGATCGTCCGTGTGCGTCTGGTGCGTCGGGTACTCGACGATGCGATCATGATCCCGCTGCTGGCGGTGATTCCGCTCGAGCAGGGTTATGCGGTATACGTTGTCGAGGATTCTCTGGCCGAACGTCGCGAGGTTCAACTCGGCTTCATCCAAGGAGATCGCGTTCAAATCACCAGTGGTTTGGAGGCCGGCGACCAATTGATTGTCGCCGGACATCGCTTCGTGGCGCCGGGGCAGACCGTGAACGTTGAAGCGGAGAACGAGTAACTGCCATGCTCCTGACCGATGCCGCGATTCGAAACCGGACCACCGTCCTTGTTCTGGGCGTGATCATCGTCCTGCTGGGCGCCACGAGCTATATGTCGTTGCCTCGCGAGGCGGCGCCGGATATCCCGATCCCGTATATCATGGTCACGACTACGTATGAGGGGGTCTCGCCCGAAGATATCGAAACCTCGATCACGATGAAGATCGAGAAGGAACTCAACGGGATTCGCGGGGTCGAGGAGATCACCTCCAGCAGCGCCGAAGGGATGTCGCTGATCAGCGTGGAGTTCGAGCCGGATGTGCCGAGCGAGGTGGCGTTGCAGCGGGTGCGCGACCGGGTGGACCTGGCGAAAGGCGAGTTGCCCCAGGAAGCGGAAGAGCCCGTCATCACGGAGATCAACTTCGCCGAACTGCCGATCATGCTGATCAGTCTCTCGGGCGACGTGTCCCCGGTGCAACTCAAGGAGATCGCCGACGACGTGCAGGATGCGCTCGAGGCGACCTCGGGCGTGCTCAAAGTGGAGATGGCCGGTGACCTGGAACGGGAAGTCCGGCTGGAATTCGATCCCGACCGCCTTGCCGAGTACAACCTGACGATCCCGGAGATCCTCGCGCTGATCCCCTCGGAGAACGTCAATATCTCGGCAGGAGGGCTCGAAACAACCGGTACGAAATTCAACGTTCGTATCCCCGCCGAATTCGTGACGCCGGAAGAAGTGGACGATTTGATGCTGACCTCCCGTGACGGCAGGCCCATCTATCTGGCCGACGTGGCGAGGGTGCGGTATACGTTCAAGGACCGAACCAGTTACTCGCGCCTCAATGGCGCCGACACCATCACGCTGAGTGTCAGCAAACGCGTCGGCTCGAATGCCGTGGAGATCTCCGAGCGGATCAAGGCGGTGGTCGCCGAGGCGCAGCGGCGCGTCCCGTCGGCGGTGAAGTTCGACATCACATACGATATGTCCAAGATGATCCGCAACATGGTGGCGGACCTGGAAAACAACATCGCTTCGGCCCTGATCCTGGTCACCGCGGTGCTGGTGCTGTTTCTGGGCTGGCGTCCCAGCACCATCGTGGCGATGATCATCCCGCTGAGCATGCTCATCACCTTCTTCCTGGTCCAGGCGCTGGGCTACACGCTGAACATGATCGTACTGTTCAGCCTGATCCTGGTTCTGGGCATGCTGGTGGACAACGCGATCGTCATCGTCGAGAACATCTACCGACATCTCGAGTTGGGATACAATCGGATCGATGCGGCGATGCTGGGGGCCCGGGAGGTGGCGTGGCCGGTCACGACCTCGACGTTCACCACGGTCTGCGCGTTCCTGCCGATGATGTTCTGGCCGGGCGTCATGGGCGACTTCATGAAGTACCTGCCCATCACGTTGACGCTCGGGCTGCTGGCCTCGTTGTTTGTCGGCTTGGTGTTCAATCCGGTCATCTGCTCGGTCTGGGCGGGCAAGGCCCGCAAACCACGACAGCGGGATCATTGGTTCACCCGGGGGTACCGTCGCCTCCAGGAATTGGGCCTCTACAATCCCGGGCTGACCCTGTTTCTGGCGTTCTGTCTGCTGGTCGGACTGGGGTTCCTGTACGGGAAGATCGGCAAGGGCACGGAGTTCTTTCCGGAAGGGGATCCCGAGCGGGCCGTAATCGATATCCGCGCGCCGCAGGGCACCAACATCCGTGAAACCGACCGCATCGCCCGGCAGATCGAAGAGCGTCTTACCCCGTTCAGGCCCTGGCTGGAGCATGTCATCACCAATGTCGGTTCCGCCGGCGGCACCAGCATGAACCTGGTGGCCAGCGCGGGCGGATCGCACCTGGCGGGCATTACCCTGGTATTCTATGATTTCGCCGAGCGGGAACGACCGTCGAACGAGGTCATCGCGGAGATTCGCCAGGCGATCGCCGATATTCCGGGAGCGGAAATCAAAGTCGAGAAGGAAGAGGAAGGGCCCCCGACGGGGGCGCCGGTTACCGTACGCATCACGGGCGAGGATTTTGGGGCGCTCGAAGAGTTCAGCGAGCGAGCCAAACGGATGATCGCCTCGGTGCCGAACGTGGTGAACCTGCGCAGCGATTTCGAGGCGGCTCGTCCGGAACTGGCCTTCACGGTGGATCGTCGCGTCGCCATGCTGCTCGGCGTCAATACCGCCACCGTGGGCAACTTCCTGAAGATGGCGGTATTCGGAAGCAAGGTTGGAACGTACCGCGAATACAACGACGAGTACGATATTACCGTCCGTCTGCCCGTCGAGGATCGCAAGAAGGTGGACGACCTGTATCGTCTCCAGGTGCCCAACGCCGCCGGCGAGGCGATCCCGCTCAGTTCGCTGGGCACTTTCACCTACCAGGGCGGGTTCGGTACGATCAACCGCGTCGATCAGAAGCGCGTCGTTACGCTGACCGCCGATGCGGAGGGCCGACTCGGCTCGGAGGTCCTGGCCGACGTGCAGGCGAAACTGGCGACGCTCGATCTGCCGGCGGGGTATGAGATCGGCTACGCGGGCGAAAAGGAGGAGCAGGAGAAGGCGCAGGCGTTTCTGTCGAAGGCGTTCGCCATCGCGCTGCTGCTGGTGGTGATGGTCCTGGTGATCCAGTTCAACTCGCTGATGGTTCCGTTCATCATCATGACGACCGTGATTCTGTCCCTGATCGGGGCGCTGGTCGGTCTGCTGGTGTGCGATTTGCCCTTTGGGATCATCATGACCGGTATCGGGATCATCAGTCTGGCGGGCGTCGTGGTCAACAACGCGATCGTTCTGCTGGCCTACACGCGACAGTTGCAGAGCGAAGGGATGGATCTGATCGAGGCGGCCTCGAAAGCGGGCGTCACCCGCCTGCGTCCGGTGCTACTGACCGCGGCGACCACCATCATCGGCCTGATCCCCATGGCGGTCGGGATCTCCTACGATTTTCACACGTTCAGTTGGGCGACCAAGAGCGAATCGACCCAGTGGTGGCGCAATATGGCGGTGGTCGTCATCTTCGGGCTCGGCTTTGCGACGATTCTGACCCTCGTGGTGGTTCCGTCGCTTTATGTGATGCTTACGCGCCTGACACTTCGGCTGGGCTTCGGCCGCTCTCCGGTCGAAGAGGTCTCCGACGAATCCGACGCCAAGCCGATGCCTGCCTGATGAGGAAGATGCGACGATCCAGGTGCAAGCAAGAAAAGACGAGGCCGTGAGTTGTCGCACCTCACGGCCTCGGTCGCGATGTAACTCCGGAGGGTACGGAGATTACTCCACGCAGGTGTCGATCCAGTCGTACATCAGTTCGATCAGATCGTCGAAATCGATCTTCCCGTCGTTGTTGAGATCCTCGCAGAGCACGCAGTCGAGTTCGGGCACGAAGCGATAGTCCTCGGTTTCCCCGATGGCATATCCTTCGGCGGGCCCGGAGCCGCCGTTGCCCATGACGGAGGGGTTCTCGCCCCCTTTCCAGGGTTGCTCGCTCAGCGTGATTCGCATCCAGATTTCCTCGGGTCCTTTGGCGGGGTGCCACGACAGGAAGGCGGGCGTACTGATCTGATGGAGCCCGGCGGGCAGGTCGAAGAGATACTGATTGCGGACAGCCCACTCCGAGATCGGCTTGTCGGCAGCGCCCATTTCGGGATCCGTGGTGCCGTCGTCGTCCCAGTCACCGTCCCGATTAAAGTCACACCAGACGTTGACCCAGAGGTCGGTGCCGGGCGTGACCACGTTGACCCGATAGTCGAAGCTGGCCCAGCCGGCCTGCGGCATCACGATCGGGAGAATCACACCGTCGTCGGCGCCGTCCTGGTCGGCCTTGTCGCGGGCGGGGTCGATATTGTTGACCTGGTCTTCATCCGTGCCCCGGTCCGCCTCGTTTTCGAGTGTCACGCCCTCGCCCAGATGAGCGACGCCCAGCGGATCGAGATGGAGCGGACCGCTCGGTCGTCCGCGTGCGTCGCTGGCAACGGTCGGAAAGTGAGCATCCACCGGACCCTGGCCTGTCGAGACATAGGCGGTCATGCGCGCATCCGAATCGCCGGCGCTGTCGGGAGCGTCGCCCAGATCGAATTCGGCATTGGCGACGGTTTCGCAGGCCAGGGTCAACACGCCTTGGCCTACGGCTTGTCCGTAGCCGCCCACCTCGATTAGATACTCCTGACCCGCTGTGGCTTCGAACGTCACCTCCGATTGACGCCCGCAGGCGTCGTCATTGGCAGCGATCAGCCGATTCGGTCCGGGAAAGCACTCCGTTCCTCGGTAGACCGCCACCATGGTGTCGAACTGGCTGCCACAGAGACTGACCGTCGCGATTCCGGTGCAGGCAGGGGAGTACCGGTACCATAGATTGGGGCTCCGCATGACGATGCCCTGGCCGTCGTGGGTGGCCTGAGTCGTATCGAACGGCAGTTCCAGGACGTTGCCGACTGGCTGAGCGTCGCTACAATTGTCGTTGTCCTGCCCGGCGGGTGTCGCCAATTGGCCGATTTCCGCAGCGGTCAAGGCTCGTGTATAGAGACGGACATCGTCCAAGGCCCCCTCGAAGTAACTCTCCGGGCCTTTGTCGCCGTCGAAACGGGTTGCTTCGGAACCTACGCCGAAGAAGCCGAAACGCGGGTTTCCCGTTCCGAAGGTGGCGCCGTGCCGTTTGCTGGCATCCAGTTTTCCGTCGATGTAGATGGAGACGGCGCCACGGTCGAAGACGCTCGCGACATGGTGCCATTGTCCGTCGTCGATGCGGGTCTGGCCGGCGAGGTCGGCCTGCCCGGCGTCGGTCATCAGGCTCCAGCCAATCCGCCCGGCTTCGGCGACCGCACCGTTGATTTCCAGTCGCCAGTACTCGCTGCGGTCGAACGAGAACAGGATTTGATCGTCTTCCACCTTGGTTCGCACCCACAGTGCGACGGTTACCTGCGAATTGGCGATACGGCCATAGTAGACATTGGCGATGGCCACATAGTCGTTGCGTCCGTCGAATTCGAGTGCTCCGCCATCGAGGCCTTCGATCCAGGTGGGACCGTTGCGGAGAATGCCGCGGAAGTTGCGGCCCGAGGAGTCGGAGGCGACCGCTCCGGAGGTCTCATCCAGTTTCCACCAGCCCACGAAATCAGGATCGGCGTCGGTCGCGACGGCGGGATGCCCCAAACACAAAAGGACTGTGCATATACCAAGAATCGATAATCTAAACATAACCGAACTCCTTTCTCTCTGGACGCCCGATGCGCGTCCCGTCTCAACAAGACCGGATGGGGATTCGACCGCCCGAGCGTGAGTCTTCCTTGATCTCTGTTTTGCATTCGATGCCGCCGTGTTTGAAGCGGCAGAGAATGGGGCACATGTGTCCATTCGCGATTGCCACGGCTATAACGGTAGTGCCGCACCATCCGCACGGCGTAACGCATTTTTTTGGTCGGTATGTCTCTTGGCGGAGGGCAGCGCAAAAAGAGAAACCCCGCCCATCTCCCATGGGAGATGGGCGGGGTTTGGTGAGCACCCGAGAATTCTTCCTGCCTACGGCAGCACGTCTCCCGTCACCTGGACGTCGTCGATATTCCAGCCGGCGTAGGTGATCGAATCATCCGTCGGGCCAATGCCCCATCGGAAGTAGAGTGTGGACTGCCCGTCGCCGAGCGCCGACGGCACGAGGTATTCCATGAACTGCCATGCGCGGTCGGAGACATGTGCATGGCCCGCGGTCCACAAGTCCGTCCAGTTGGTCCCATCGTTGGACACTTGTACGCAGGCGTCATCGTAGGGCGCTTCGACGCCCAGCCATCGCCAGAAGCCCAGACGGATGTTGGTGTATCCGGAACAGTCGATCGGTCCCAGCGTGGCATAGCGCGTCTCCGCCATCCCGTCAGGGTAGTCGCCATCGAGCGCGTAGCCGACTACCGTTTGTCCCGTCCGTCCCGAGGCGGGATCACCATTCCACGAGCCATCTCCCGTCGGTTCGCCCCAGGCCCAACCCTCGTCCAGTTGCCAGAGAGGATCGCTGTCCATGTTGGCCGAGTAGATGGCGTCGGGTGCGACGGCAATCGCCACGGTCCGGCTGGTCTGGTGGATGCCGTCGGTGACCAGGAACGAGAAGCGATACGTGTGGAACGCCTGATCCGTCGTCGGTTTCCAGGAGACCGTCAGCGCGGTGTCGTCGAAGTGCGCTCCTTCCGGAAGATTGCCGACGACAAACCGCAGGGGACGATCCTCCGGATTCGACGCCTGCAACTCCAGCAGAAGCCGTTGCCCGGGTTGGATTTGCTCCGGGGCGGAAGCGAGGTCCAGCGTGGGAGCCTTGGAGGCCCATGCGGAGTTCTGCGGGTCGTGCCGGCTGCTGGTCCAGTCGGCGGAATCGGCATCGTACTGGCCGGGCAGATCCACCACGTGGAATCGATAGTCATAGCCGCCGACCAGGAGTTCGCCGTCCCCATCCTGATCCAGATCGGCGATCGTCACGGTACAGTCGATCTCTGTGGGCAGGGCGAGCATGGGAAATCCGCTTACGGTGGAGCCGTCCGACTCCCATGCGATCAAAGGTGTCCCGGCGGCGCCGGTGAGGACCTCCTTACGCCCGTCTCCGTCGAGGTCCGCAATCACCGGTGCGCTGCCGCCGGGAGAACCGAGGACGATCTTGGGATATCCCGCCTGCATCATCTGACGTCCCTGGTAGTCCAGGGCATACACCTGCGTGAACGAGTAGCCGTCGGATTCCACGTAACTGTTCACGTAGACTTCACGATGTCCGTTCTCGTCGACGTCGGCCACGCTCAGCGATCCGGAGGTATCGAACGGCTCATTGAGGCGGGTCTTCCACATGGTCCCGCCATCAATACCGACGGCTTGTACCCCTTCTTCCGTGCAGAAGATCAACTCGGGCTGTCCGTCGCCGTCGAGATCGGCGATGGCGGTCCCTTTGTTGCTTCCTCCCCGCCACTTCTTGACGAGTTGTCCCTGGTGGTCGAGGATGTAGGTGTAGATATTGCTGATACCGGGTCCGTAACCACACAGGGCGATCTCCACGTCACCATCGCGATCGAAGTCGGCTACGCTGATCGCTCCCTGGCAGGTGTAGCGCCGTTGCCAGAGTGAGGTGCCATCGGCCTGCAGAGCGTAGAGCCCGTCCATATCCCCGGTGTCGGCATCCAGGCCGACGAGGATTTCACTGTCGCCATCTGCATCGAGATCGGCCAGCACAGGATAGCCCACGATTCCGGCGTACCAGCTGCCGAGCTGAATGGGCCAGCCTTCGACGTACTTGCCACTCTCGGCGTGCCAGGCGCAGACGACACCGTCGTAGTTGCAGGTCCCGACGATTTCGTAATCTCCGTCTCCGTCGATATCTCCCACAGCGCAGTAGGGCGGGTCATATGCGAATGACAGATCCTGGGGCCAGCCGGGCAGTGCGGTGCCGTCTTCCCGCCAGATGGAGATCCGCGGGTCGCCATAGAAGTTGCTCCAGGAGATCGAGGACTGGATGATCTCGTTGCGGCCGTCACCATCCACGTCCATGCAGATCGGGCCGCCGTAGAACTGGTCGTCGGGTGGATAGGTGACCACTTCCGGTGCCGGCCAGGGGCTGTGGTTTGCCGCTGCACCGACGGCGAAGACCTTACGGTCGGTGTGGGTCGTCCCTTCCATGGTCACGGTCACCTTCAATTCGTACGTGCTGGGACTGAGTGCGGGCAACGAGAGGCGTACGAGTCCGTTTGCGTGGGTCGGCCCGGTTCCCTCCGCCAGCAACGTCCAGTCGTAGTTCCCATACTCGGTCGATTCGAGGCAATAACTGTCGCCATGGACGAACAGAACGACTTCGAACGCGTTGGCATCCGCGGCCAGAGCCTGATTTTGTCTCGGGCTGACAATCTCGCCCAGCGGGTGTTCCTGGTCTGCCGTTTGGAGAGCCTCATAGGCATTGACGCGTCCGGTGCCGATATAGCCGGCGTCGGGATCGATCCTCCCGTAGTAGACCGGATCTGCGGTATTCTCTAGGATGGCTCGAAGCTCGACATGGGACAGGTCCGGCCGATGCGCCAGCACCAGGGCGCCCACCGCCGCGACATAGGGCGCCGAGAACGACGTGCCCGCCGTCGCGATGTACTCGCCGTTGAGGTCGGTCGTGACGATATCCGTCCCAGGCGCCGCGATGTCCACCCATGCGCCGAACGTGCTGTGGTCGGTCTTGGCGTCTTCGCCGTCGGTGGAGGCAACCGCCATCACGTTGTAGTAACCGGCCGGATAATGGACTCCGTCCGTGGCCGAGTTGCCTGCACTGGCGACGAGCAAGACGCCCTGGGCGAAGGCGTTATCGATCGCTTCCTGCACGATCGGGTCTCCCTCGGGTCCGAATTCATCGGCGCCGAAGCTCATGTTGACGATGTGCGCGCCGTTGGCGGCGGCATAATTCAGAGCCTCCGCCACCTCGGCGGTCGTGATATACAGGCTCACACGCAGTGGCATGATACTGCACTGCCAGTTGACGCCGCACACGCCTTCGTCATTGTCGCCCACGGCGGCGATCACCCCGGCGACCATGGTCTCATGTCCTTCGACTCCGTAGAGGACCGTCTGGGGAATGAGCTGGTTGTTATCGGCTTCGAAGTTCCATCCGTGGACGTCATCCACGTACCCGTTGTCATCATCGTCGATCCCGTTGTCGGCGATCTCGTCGGAATTGGCCCAGATGTTGTCCTTCAGGTCGGGATGATTGACGTCCACACCCGTTCCCAGCACCGCCACCACGACGTCACGACTCCCCGTCGAAATGTCCCATGCATCGGGCATCTGGATCAGCTGATGCGCGTACTGATCGGCAAAGTCCGGATCGTTGGGCGTCCGGCAGGGATGGTACACATAGTTGGGTTGAGCGGACTCCACCTCGGGATCGGATCGAAGCCGCGCGCAGATGGCTTCGATGTCACCATCGATCTTCAGCCGGTGGAAAGTCGACCCGACGTGCCGTTTCGAGCGGAGTCTTGCCCGGTCGCTGTGCAGAATGGATTCGCGAACCTCGAATTGGTGACGGCTCTGGAGACGCAACAGAGTCGCCTCGTCCGTCTGCCTCGCTTCTTGTCCGGCTATGGTCGAGCCGGCCTTAAGTCGGACGAGGATCTCGCCCGGGACGTAGTCCAGGTCTGCCGCCGGGTGGGTGTCCTGTGAATCGGAATCGCCCACGCGCAGTTCCTGTTCGTCGGGCTGCGTGGCCGTCAGCGGGGCCGGGCCCCAGGGCGATACCATTGCCCATACCGCTACGGTTGCCAGGACCACCATCGGTTTGCGGGTCTTCATGCGTACTCTCCCTTTCCTTGCCGTTCATGCTTTTCCGGATACCATTCAAAGGGTTGCAGATCGGTTCGGAGTGCGAATGCGGACGATCAAGCCCTGGCGGGGTTTGGCGTGGCCTGCGAATTCCGGAACAGATCTTCCTCCCTCCAACACACTCAGCTTGTGATGCACACCTGGCGGCGTTCGACGCAATGCATGCGGTCATGCCACCGCGGACTCCTCCGTGAAGCCTCTAGTCCATCGCACGGAGGCTCCGAGTCCATTATAGCGATTCACGTGACAAGATCAACTGCGAGTCGCAGGATGGAGTAAAGTCTCCCGGGCGGCGCCGTTCGGGATGGAGAGCGTGTGGCGAGAGCGGTGTAGGAAAGACCGCCCACCGGGTAAGCGAGTACATGGCTAAAGGGCTTTGCGGAAACGCCTTATGTCTGACTTCCCCGCGTACCACGTATTCTGAAGTACCATTCGATCCCGTTTCACCGGATGCAGAGAACGCGACGGTCCACAAATATCTGCGATGGCCAGCCAGCAGAGGCAGACCGGCTTACAGAGGCAGGGAACCGCCAGCCCGAGCCGATTGAAGAGGAATGAAGCATCGTTCAGAAAGGCAGGTGTCGACATGAAAAGGTACTTGGCAGGACTTGCAGTCATCGTAACAGTTGCGTGCGTTGCTTCGTACGTGGCCTTCGCCCAGCCGCAGCGGGGGGGCGGCATGATGCGGGACCGCGACACGATGGGCCAGGGCGGTATGATGGGCCGGGGAGGCATGATGGGGGGACGGATGATGGGTCAGGATGGCTCCATGCAGATGTGTGACATGCACAAGATGATGGGCCAGTGCATGACCAACGAGCAACTCGTCGCCACGCCGGATGGCGGTGTCATTGCGATGGTCGGAAACCAGTTGATGAAGTACGACAGCAATCTGGAACTGGTCAAGAAGATGGAGGTGGAGATTGACTACGAGGCCATGCAGCAGAGGATGCAGAAGATGATGGAGAACTGCCCCATGCGGCAGGGCATGATGAGAGGTCAGGGCCGCCAGTCCGGCAGGGCAGATCAAGATAATTGACAACCATGTGACCACACCCATCAACACCATCTGGAGCCGCGATCGAGCAAGCGTCACCGATCGCGGCTCTCCCTCCTTCACCTCGAAAACCGTATCTGCCGCAGAGGATGATCCGTCGGGATCATGACAACGGGTCGTCCGTCTGGCGGCAGACGACCCGTTTGTCCAAAGGTTGCTCCTTCTGTCGGTCAGGCCAGCGCCTGCTTGCAGAATTGCACGCACTTGGTCGTCTCGGCGATGGCATCGGAGCCCTGCGGAATCGGATACTCCAGTTCGATGTCAGCCGGGATGGTCCACTGGTTTCTCTTAAGCAGTTGAAGCACCAGCGCGACCGGCGTATCGCCCTGGCCGAACGGCATGTTCGGACCGTTGTTGACCTTCCGATCTTTGAGGTGCAGGCTGAGAATCCGATCGTGGAATTTCTCGATGATCGGCAGGGGGGACTGGTTCGTGCCGGCCACGTAGTGTCCGATGTCGAAGTTGATTCCGAGGTACTTCCCGTAAGAGAGAATCGATCCATCGTACGTGGTGGGCGTCATCTGCGTATGGTTGTGGAAGCCGATCATGATCTTGTGCCGATCCGCGATCGGTCCAAGCCGCTGGGCGGCATCTTCCGACAGCTCGCGCGTGATCCCCTTGGCCCCCAGTGCCTTGGCGACGTTGAAACAGTAGTCGATCTCTCCGTCGGTCATGTTTCGGTCGCCAATGCTGCCGAACTTGACGATGTGGATGTTGACGCCTGCGTCGTTGTATATCTTGCGCAGGGCCCGAAACTTCTCCATGGGAGCGGAGAGCCGCCACTGGAGCTGTTCCTCCCGACTTTTTTCCACCGCCTGGCGCTGCTCGTCGGTCATCTGCCGGCGACCGCGCACCCCGGCCGGAAGCCCCGCGAATCGCTCGACCGGCTCGCCCATCAGCTCGATCGAGCTGATTCCGCACTGAACGACATGCTGGAGGATATCTTCCGCCGTACCCGGCAGGCTGCGGAAGCTGTAGGTGATCGTGCCGATCTGCACGCCCCCGAAATCGGAGTCGGGCTGACCCGCAGGCTGTCCGCTGGCCCGGTGCAGCAGACCTCCCGGCAGCACGCCCAGGGCCGCTATGGCTGCGGCGCCGCCCAGGAGTTCCCGTCGGGAAAGCATGCTTCGTTCGTGGTTCCGTTCCTCGTTCCTCATGGTCCTGCTCCTCAATTCTCCACCCGGATTGCTGTGTCTGACGCCGCCGGCGGCGTTCCCATGTCGACCACCAATCATACCCGAAGCGGCCCCGGACGTCAGCATTTGTTCTCGCGTCCGGCCGTAGCCCTGGCCCGCATCCGCCATCGTTTGCCGGCCGCACCCCGAGACCGGTCTCGAATGAGCTGATGGTTGCCGACGGGCCAGCCGATAGATATAATGGCAAAATGCGAAATGGAATGGATTCGCGGCTAATGAAAGGTCCAACGATGTTACTCTGGCTGTTTCGTGGGGTATTCATCATCCTGATTGTTTCCGTGCTGGTGGTCAGCGCCTCCTCGGTCGAGCTGAGCAAGACCGAGAATTCCGCCAGTTGGTGGGCGGTCGTGATCAGCGGGATGGCTTTGGCCATCTTCTTTTTCTTCCTGGATGTGCTGACCCCTAAACGCAAACTCAGCGCCCTGGCGGGGGTGTTTTTCGGACTGCTGGTCGGAATGCTGATCAGTGCCGTTCTCGCGCAGGCGGTGGACATGATCGGCGAGTCTTATCGGATTCAGATGGTCGAGTCCGCCAACTTCGCCATCAAATGGATGCTGGGTATCTGCATCTGCTACTTCACGATCAGCATCGTCATGCGCACCAAGGATGATTTTCGATTCGTCGTTCCCTACGTGGAATTCGCCAAGCAGACTAAAGGGGCCCGGCCGCTGATCCTCGATACCTCGGCCATTGTGGACGGACGAATCTATGACCTTTCGGAAAGCCGCCTGTTCGATGCGCCGATCATCGTCCCGCGTTTCGTGCTCAACGAGCTGCAACTGATCGCTGATTCGGGTGACAAGCTCAAACGCAACCGGGGCCGGCGGGGTCTGGACGTGCTCAAGAAGATGCAGTCGAGCCAAGTCATCGACGTCGAGATCGACGAGACCGCGATTGCCGAGACCGAGGAGGCCAAGGGGGTCGATCAGAAGCTGATGATCTTCTCCAAGGTCCACAACGGTCGCCTGGTCACCACCGACTACAATTTGACCAAGGTGGCCCAGGTGCGCGGCGTCGACGTGGTCAACATCAACGATCTGGCCAACTCCCTCAAGGTCGTGGCCCTGCCGGGCGAGGCCATGCAGGTCAAGATCGTCAAGCCGGGCGAGGAGGCCGATCAGGGTATCGGCTATCTTGACGACGGAACGATGATCGTGGTCGAGGGCGGTCGAAACAAGATCGGACGGGACGTGCAAATCAGCGTCACCAGCTCACTGCAGACCTCGGCGGGCAAGATGATCTTCGGCCGTTTCGAATCCTTCGCCGCGTCGGATCGCCCGAATGACCGCTCCGGGCGGCAATTCAACAACCGCTCGAGTCGGATGTCGACCCATTCCTGATCTCGCCTGCGACAGACCGATTCGGTGGGCGCCGGGGCAAATCGCAAAGAAGCGCTTGCCAGAGGTCTGCGAGCCGGGTATACTCCCGGCGTGCATATCGTAGGGACCACGATGCCGGCTGAGCCGGTGTCGGGTGACCTTTTCTCCTGTGGCGATCAAGGCTGTGTCAGGGTGATGTGGCCTGGTACCGGTACAGGAGCTTTGACGATCTGGAACCGGTGAAACACGGCCGAGACGAGTCTTGGAGGCCCATGCGAAGAATCTGGAACAGGCGACAATCGATTCTACGGCGTCTGAAGCTGACGCCGGCAACCGAGATGCTGCTGCTGGCGGTCTGCGTGGGCATTCTGGGCGGGTTCGGGGCGCTGTTGTTCAAGAAGCTGATCTTCTCGCTCCAGCCGGTGTTCTGGTCGACGCGGGACATGTCGCCCGATTCGCTCGGTGCCGCAGTCTGGTATCGCCGGCTGCTGATGCCGGCGGTCGGCGGCGCCATTGTCGGGCCCTTGATCTACTTCCTGGCCCGTGAGGCGCGAGGCCACGGTGTCCCCGAGGTCATGATCGCGGTGATCACCCGCAACAGCGTCATCCGCCCGATCGTGGTGATCGTCAAGTCCTTGGCCTCCGCGCTCAGCATCGCCAGCGGCGGGTCCGTCGGTCGGGAGGGGCCGATTGTCCAGATCGGAGCGGCCATCGCCTCGACCGCAGGGCAGGTGCTGCGGCTGCATCCCGTTCAGATGAAGACGCTCGTCGGCTGCGGCGTCTCCGCAGGAATCGCGGCTACCTTCAACGCTCCCATGGCCGGGACGCTCTTCTCCCTGGAATTGATCGTCGCCGATTTCGGTCTCAGCGCGTTCACGCCGATTCTGGTCTCCGCCGTGGCAGCTACCGCTGTGACGCGGTACTTCCACGGCAATATCATCGAGTTTACGCTGCCGTTGTTCTCGATGGTCTCCCTCTGGGAATTCGGCCTCTACCTGGTCCTCGGACTTCTCGCCGGGGTGATCGGCTTCGCCTTTTCCCGGAGCATCTATCTCTCGGATGACGTTTTCGAAAAGACACGCATCCCGCAGTGGATCCGCCCCGCCTGCGGGGGCATCCTGGTCGGGGTCGCCGCCATCTTCTATCCGCACATCATGGGCGTCGGCTACGATGCGATCCGTGTGCTGTTTGACGGGCAACTTGCCCTGAGTGGGATGCTGCTGCTGATCGTGCTCAAGATCGTCGCCACCGCCGTCACCATCGGTTCGGGTGGTTCCGGCGGCGTTTTCGCGCCGTCGCTGTTCATCGGTGCGATGCTGGGCGGCGCGTTCGGGAACATCGTCAATCAGGTGTTTCCGGAGATCACCGCTTCACCCGTCGCCTACGCTCTCGTCGGCATGGCCGCCGTCAACGGCGCCTGTACGCTGGCGCCGCTGTCGGCGATCGTCATCCTCGTCGAACTGACCAACGAATACGCGATCCTGCTGCCGCTGATGTTCACCGTGGTGATGGCTACGTTCGTCTCGCGCAAGCTCAACGCCGAATCGATCTACACGGAGAAACTCCGCCGTCGTGGGATTGACGCCCATCATGGCGAGGATCTCAATATTCTCCGCGCGATCGCGGTCCCGACGGTGCTTCGCAACGACGAGGCCTCGCTCTCGGAGAGTGCGCCGTTCGATGCGCTGGTCCGCCTATCGCTGGAGATGCATCGCAACGTGATCTTCACGGTGGACGACCGAGGGCGGTTCACAGGGGTCATCTCCCTTCAGGACCTCAAACACATCCTCAGCGATCCCGACGAGCTTCGTCACGCCTATCACATCGAGGACTTCAAGCAGTCCATCGTGCCGATCCGCATCACGCAGTCGCTCGGTGCCGTGGTGGACCGCTTCGCGGAGACGGATCTGGACCGGTTGCCGGTAGTCGATGAAGAGGAACGCCTCGTCGGATCGGTGGTCCACAGCGACGTGATGCGCCGCTACAACCAGGAGGTGGCCAACCGGAATATCGCCATCGAACTGGGGGCGCGCATTGCGGCTCACGACCCGTCCCAGACCCTGCACATCGGCGGTGACCTCATCGTCACCGAGATCGAGGTGCCCCGATGGATGACGGGTCGAAAGCTGGGCGAATTGCAGCTGCGCTCCCGCTATCGCATCTCCGTCTTCATCGTCCGCGAGCGAGAGGAAGGCCGACCCCCACGCTTCATCACCCCCAACGCCGACTACGCCTTCCGCGCCGGCGACCTGATCCTCGTCAGCGGCACCGCCAAAGATCTCAAGGCCCTCCAGCAGAACCTGTAACCCCCGAGGCCGGAATATGGACCGTTTTCGTGGCTTGCATTGGCGCCTGCCGATGTGATAGAATCGATTGTGCAGGAAATGCCAGCCCCTGGGAACAAGGGATGCACTCTGGAGGGAGTTGTGCGATGACGGGGCGAAGCGGATCGAGCGGGTGGGCGCGGACGGATGTTCTGGTGGTGGTTGCGTTGGGCGTGTTCGTCCTGATGCTGGGCGGGCCGTTGACATCGATGCCCCGCAACCAGGCGATGCGCGTGGTATGCAGGGCAAACCTCTCCCAGATCGGCAAAGCCATGCTGCTCTATGCCGACGACTACGACGGCGTCCTTCCCCGAGCTGCCGATCCCAACGCCGTCTGGAATGGCCCGGTGATTTGGAACGCCTCGAACTGGGAGACGGCGTTTCAAATTCCGTCCGATGGGAAAGGGGGTGGGGCCACGATCAGTTCGTGTTTCTATCTACTGGTCAAGTATCTCCAGGTGTCACCCAAGCTGTTCGTTTGCCCGAGCGACAAGGGCACAGAGGAGTTCAAACTCGCTGACGAGATTGTCTATCGCGCGGATTTCAAATTGGCGGACGCATGGGACTTCGGGGCCAGTCCGGCCGAGAATTGCAGTTATGCCTATCACATTCCGTTCGGTGAGCACCGGCTGACCACCTCACGCGATCCCAATCTGGCTGTTGCCGCGGATCGCAATCCCTGGATCACGAGTCCTGCTGCCTACCCCGGCGACTTCAGTCTCTTTCAGCCCGATGTTTCGCCATATAATGGCACCCTCAGGATGGCACGCAATGGGAACGCGATCTCCCATCAGATGGATGGTCAGAATGTCCTGTTTCTCGACGGGCGCGTGACCTTTGAGCACCGCTCGTTTTGCGGTCTGGATGATGACAACATCTACACGGTGGCTTCGTCGTATGTGAGAGGAGACGCGAAAGGGTGCATGGCAGTCTACTCTCCTGGTTTGCAGCCGAGGAATCAGCGGGATTCGCTGCTGGTCCACGACCCACCCATGTTTGCTCGATCATCGCAGGCCAAGTGAGTTCGGATGGTGTCCAGTCCGGGGCGCCGTTCAGACGTCCCAATTGAGGGTTTCGTCGTTCTTGTAGAAGAAGCGGCCCAACTGGTGGGCAAGGACGAGCCAGAGGTAGTAGGCAGCCAGCAGCAGGAGGTGGCCCAGAGGCCAGTAATTGAGCAGGTAGTAGATGCCCGCCGGAATCAGGATTCCGACCAGATAGCAGAACGGAGCGCGGATGGTGTACTGGGGGAGTGTCTTGAGGGTCGAGATGGCCAGGCAGATCGGGTTCAGCCCGCGGAGGCCCTCGTACATCGCCACGCCCAGCAAGGCCATCGGCAGTACGAAACCCGCGGTGCCGAAGAGGATCCATAGGACGCCATCCGTTCGGCGGGTCTCCTTGTAGTAGATAATAGCGGGCCCACAGGTGACCGCCACCGTCGCGACCAGCAGCAGCGCCTGGCCGATGAGTTCACCGAAGCCCGGTGTCATGCCGACCGTGTCGACCGCCCGGATCTGGCCTCGTGCGCTGTCGCGGATGCACTCGCCGACGAACCAGTTCATGTACATCAGGAACACCGCTTCCGATGCCCAGAACAGCACCAGCAGCAGTACGTGGAACACAATGAACGGGAAGAAGGCCATGGTAAGAAGGCCGGCGAACTTCGTGACCGCGTGCAGCAGGAAGGGCACGCCCACGCAGACCAGCAGCGTCATCAGACCCGCCCGGTTCAGGGGATAGAGGAAGATATCGATGAACCACGGGAGCCTGCGCTCGGGGATCTCTTCGGGAGGAGCCAGGCGCCCTCCGAGCGCGCCGCACAGTTGATCGTAGGCGACGTCGCTCCGATCCTCATTGGCCTCGGGCGCCGCCTTGGCAACTCCCGGGCCCGACACGTCGAGCAACTGGACATCGTGTGCCGAGGCCTTCGGGACGGTCACCTCCTCGTTGCACTGGGGGCATCGGCCCTTTCGGCCCGCCTGAGCGTCGTTGACGGTCAGTTTGTGCCCACAGCTTGTACAGCAGAACTGCATGCCAGCCAGTATACTCCCGTTTCAAACGGCATAAAGGGACTCTTCCAGCGATAAGACGCTCGAACGACCTCGGTGTTAATCGCAACGCGGCCTTATTGTCCCCAGGCGGGCCAACTGATAGGATAGGACCCTGTTTGACAGCAATACACTTGGAATCCAGAGAGACAGGTGGAACGCATGAACGATGGGTCTTCAAGCATGATTCGCATCCAGGGCGTCATTCTTCTGTGTCTGCTGGCTCTGACCGCCGACAGCGGAGCACAGGGCACGCGAACGGACTACGAGCGGGCGATGACATGGCGCGAGACCATCGCCAACAAGGTCTTCCAGGACCGTGTCAGGCCTCACTGGTTGGAGGGTAATACTCGGTTCTGGTATCGCAACGACCTGGCCGAGGGCAAGCGCGAGTACATCCTGGTTGATGCCGAGGCCGGGACGAGGGGGCTCGCGTTCGACCACGACCGCCTTACTGCGGGGCTGGCCAAGGCGACGGGCAGGGACCTGCTCGCCGACGAACTGGCCATCGACCGACTGCTCTACGAAGAATCCGCTCTAGCGTTCAGCTACGACGGCAAGTGGTGGCGGTGCGACCTGGAGAGCTACGATGTCGAGGCTTCGCCTCGGGATGAGCCCGCCAATGCCTCGCTTCGAGCGTATTCGCGGCCCAGACCCAGCCGGACCACGGGAGAGGAGACGTCGATCACGTTCATCAATCGAACCGCAGCGGAAGTCGAACTTTACTGGGTCGATTCGGGAGGCCAGCGCCAGCGTTACGCCGCCATCCGCCCGGACGGCAGGCACAGTCAGCACACCTACGCCGGACACGTCTGGCTGGTGACCAATGCTGATGGCCAGACGCTGGGCGTGTTTGTGGCGACCGAAGAGCCTGGCGATGCGGTGATCGATGCCGATACGATGAGCCGCCGGCGCGACCGGGATGAACCCAGGCGGGCCCGGCCTCGGTCGCAGTCACCCGACGGCCAATGGTCGGCGTTCATCAAGGACCACAACGTCGGAATACGGAACGTCGAGACGGAAGAGGAGATCCTGCTGACTGACGATGGGACCGAGGAGAACGCCTACGACGTGCGGTTCTACTGGTCACCTGATTCGACCAGGCTGGTCGTGCTGCGGACCCGGAAGGGCGATGAACGCACGGTCTACCTCATCGAGTCGTCTCCCGACGACCAGTTGCAGCCCAAGCTGCATGAAATGTCGTATCGCAAACCGGGCGACCAGATCCCGATCTCCAAGCCGCATCTGTTCGATATCGAGGGTCGATGCCACATCACGATCCCGGACGAGCTGTTCCCGAACCCCTGGAGTATCTCGGACCTCCGCTGGTCGCCCGATTCGCGCCGGTTCACGTTCCTCTACAACCAGCGGGGTCACCAGGTGCTGCGCATCGTAGCGGTCGATGCGGCCACGGGAGAGCCTCGGACCATCGTGGAGGAACGCAGCGAGACGTTCATCGACTACGCGGGAAAGCAGTTCAGCCACTACGTCGAAGATGCCAACGAGATCATCTGGATGTCCGAGCGCGATGGCTGGAACCATCTTTATCTCTACGACGCCGATACCGGATATGTGAAGAACCAGATCACCAGGGGCCCCTGGGTCGTACGAGGCGTCGAGAGCGTCGACGACGAGAAGCGGCAGATCTGGTTCCAGGCGGGCGGCATTCGTCCCGGGCAGGACCCGTACTACGTTCATCTGTGCCGGGTCAACTTCGACGGCACCGGGCTCGTCGTACTGACCGAAGGCGATGGGACGCACGAGGTGACGTTCTCGCCCGACCGCAGGTTCCTGCTCGATCGATGGTCCCGCGTCGATCAGCCGCCTGTGACGGAGCTGAGGAAAGCTGAAGATGGCAGGCTGATCTGCGAACTCGAGAGGGCGGATTGGGACGCGCTGCTTTCGACCGGCTGGCGACCGCCCGAGCGGTTCGTCGCCAAAGGTCGCGACGGCAAGACGGACATCTACGGGATCATCATCCGCCCGAGCGCGTTCGATCCGAGCAAGACCTATCCTGTGATCGAGCAGATCTACGCGGGACCGCAGGGGGCCTTCGTGCCCAAGTCGTTCGGCCTTCAGACCAAGCAGGGCGCGATCGCGGAATTGGGTTTCATCGTCGTCCAGATCGATGGCATGGGCACGTCCAACCGCTCGAAGGCGTTCCACGATATCTGCTGGAAGAATCTGGGCGATTCGGGGTTTCCCGACCGCATTCTGTGGATGAAAGCCGCTGCGGAGAAGTACCCCTGCATGGACCTGACGCGGGTCGGCATTTACGGCGGCTCGGCGGGCGGGCAGAGCACGCTACGCGGCCTGCTGGCCTACGGTGATTTCTACAAAGTCGGCGTCGCCGACTGCGGCTGCCACGACAACCGCATGGACAAGATATGGTGGAACGAGCTGTGGATGGGTTGGCCGATCGACCCGCACTATGAAGAGCAGTCCAATGTGACCCAGGCCCACAAGCTCGAGGGCAAGTTGCTGCTGACGGTGGGCGAGCTGGACCGCAATGTCGACCCCGCCTCCACCATGCAGGTGGTCAACGCATTGATCGAGGCCGATAAGGACTTCGATTTGCTGATCGTTCCCGGCGGCGGCCATGGCGTGGGCGAAACGCCTTATGCCAGCCGGCGGCGCATGGACTTCTTCGTACGCCACCTGCTGGGCGTCGAACCCCGGCACGAGCCCTGACGCCGCTCGTCAGGACGCGAGGAACTGCTTCAGGTCGTCGTTGTCCATCTCGTGCCACGAATTGGGCGTCACATGCAGGCTGACCTGCGACTCGGCGCCGAAGGCCTTGTAGATCGCCCGCAACTCCTCCAGAGCGGGCTGGACGGTCTCGTTGTGGGAAGCCGAGTTGTTGTTGGGTCCAGGCTTGTCCAGCTCTCCATAGTGGAGCCGGATCGGGCGGGGCGCGTTCAGACCCGCGATGTCGCTGCGATCCATCCAGTTCAGCACGCCGGGGATGCCGTGAGCGGGAGCATTGTAGCAGCGGGAGAAGATGCCCTCGAATGATCCCATCGTCCCGCTGGTGTAGATCTTGCCGACTCGCTGGCTGAAAACGGGATAGGTTACCGCCACGTCGCCCCCGTACGAGATGCCCGCGACATCGACCGTCTCGACGCCACGGTGCCCCGCCAGCCAATTCTCCCATCGCAGCAGGTCGCCGATGGTCTGCCCGATCACGGTCTGCCCATAGAGAAACGCGTCGGAGATCAGCGTAAACTGCCGGCCCCGCTCGGAGCGCCAGTAGTCCAGGCAATAGTCGGGGTGGCCAAACGCCATGTCGCCCAGAGGGCCGAACCCTCGCAGTGCCGGACAGAGCACCAGATGCCCCGCCTGAGCCATCCTCAGGGCGAACTGGTGATGGTAGTCGTCATACATCCCGATGCACGATTCGACCGCTCCGTGCCCGTGAATGGCCATCAGCGCTCGCGAAGGCTTCGTCTTCGGATCGCGGTTCAGCAGGTACGCCGGGATGGAAAGCTGCTCGTCGATCCGCATGACCCAGGCCTCGACATGAACGCCCTGGTGCTCGGTCGATCGGATTAGCCTGGCCTGGCACGATCCCGGTTCGACGAAGCCGATCAGTTCGACCAGCTTCTCACGACAGGCCTTCTTCCACGCCTCGGGTGTTCCTGAGAAGCGGGAGAACGACAGACGTCGCCTGGCGCCGGCATGACGAAACTTCAGTGTCAGCTCGTCCCGGTCGATGGCGAAGTCCTGGCCCAGATACTCCTGCTTGCGTTCCCTGGCCGCCAGGGTCCTGAGGGTCGTCGGCAGGGCCAGCCCGAGTCCTGCCATCTTCAGAAAGCCGCGTCGCGTCTTGTCCGTCTCTGCCATCTGCCTGGTCTCCCGTCACGCACTCTCGACGTCCAATTCCACTGCCGAGACGGAGGCAGCCGGGAAGCTCCAGCGGCCGTCCTGGGGCAGTGTCTTCTCGGAGAGGGTTACGCCGTTGGGTTGGGCCTTGATGATCTCGTGTTCGGGGTCGCCCGCCAATTCGAACACCTTGCCCGAGGCGATTCGCATCCCGTCGATCGCGATCCGGCTCGACACGGATCGCTGGCGGTTCGTATTGACTACGTGCAGGTAAAGCCGGTCCCCCGTCCGGCTGGCAGTGATGTCGAGCCCGTCGGGCGTCCGCTTGACATCGAGGGCCCGGTCGCCCGTGTGATGGCGATACAGGCTCATCACCCGCGCCACCGGCATCATGAACGATTGTCCGCCCGGTACCGGGATCATGATCGCATTGACCTGCCAGCGGGTCCCGCAGAAGTCGGCCAGTGTAGCGATCTTGAGCCGGTCGCCATGGCGCTCGTGTACGTTCAGCAGGCGGGCGTTCGACACGCCGGCTGCCCAACTCGAGAGCACCTCGCAGCGGTTCCGCCCCGGCAGGGCGAAATGGCACTCCGTCAGTGCCAGCGGCGTCGGATCGTCGCCCACCTGCTCCCGCATCCAGCGGATACGGGCCTCGTGCGCCCTATAGGCATTCATCAGGTGTTCCCAGGTCCGCGCCGGGTCCTCGCGGTACTCGGTATCCCGCAGGGGCGAGTCCGCCTGGCCCTGGTCGGGATTGAACATGTGATGGAAAGCGATGTACTGGAGGTGCTCGCCCGCGATATCGAGCATCTGTTTGGCCCAGCCGCTGTCGCCCCAGCCGATCAGCGTCAGGTTGCGGTCCGCCTGCCGCATGGCTTGGGCGAAGGCAATGGTCCGCCTGGCTGCCGTTTCGCAGTCGTAGGCGTTACGGTCGTACGACGTCTCGTTGCCAAGCTGCCACCACCGCATCGTGCAGGGCTCTTTGATCCCGTGCGATCGGCGAAGCTTGTCGTCGGGATCGTTGCAGTAGCGAACCCATTCCGCTGCCTCCTCCGGACCCGCCGAACGCACAGACCCCTTGGGGTCCTTCTGCCAGTACGTGCGACCGTCGGATTCGAAGTTCACGCACATCAATGGCTCAGCTTCCACCTGCCGACAGAAATCCACGAATTCCACCGTGCCGACCTGGTTCGTGTCCATCCCGCCCCAGCACATGTTCAGCATGGGAATCCGCTTGTCGCGCGGACCAACCGCCTCCTTCCACCGGTAGTAGGAGCTGAAGCATCCGCCCCAGCGCATCATGGAAGGGGCCAGTCTGCGGGTCACGTCGATCACGTCGGGTCGCCATCGGTCCTGGCCGAAATCCCACGCGGCCGCCACCGACCCGTCGGTGGTGCCCAGGGGCTCCATGAATTGCATGTACAGGTAAGGCGACAATTCGAACCGAGGCGCCGGGTCCACGACAATCGCATCAGGGGCATCGGCCGCGTAGGCGGATGGGAGATTCATCGCGGCGGCCGTCAGGCCGACAGTCTTCAGGAACTGGCGTCTCGTGCTCTCGGTCTCTGCCATACAGGGTCTCCTCGGTGCCACCAGGGGTTCGACGATTACACTCCGCTCGGGCCACGCTCCGTCGGTGCCCGGCCAGTCATCTTATCTGAAGCATGGCCTCGACGCCAGTTTTCAGAGATCAGGCCCAGGGAATCTCACCAGAGCTCTTGCTGAATTGCGTCATTCGAGGTGCGGCCCCTCCGCGACCGCTTCTTTGTGTCAACGATGTCGATGGCCGATCGCCGACAAGCAGAGGAGGGACACTGCCCCGTCCAGCAGTATAAGCAGAGCTGATGCCTGGGTTTGCCGATGGCCTCGACCATGTCGTCCACCGTCTGATACCGCAGCGTGGTTACCCCGAGATCGTGACGAATCGTCTCGACCATCCGTGCATACTTGGCGGAGCTGGAATCGATGTAGGCGGAGACGTCGACGAGGTCGTGCCCTTCGATCTTGCGAATCGCCTTGCGGGCCGCCAATTCATCGACCGAACGCGTCGAGAGATTGAAGCGGCAGGGGAACATCAGAGGCGGACACGCCGCACGGACGTGAATCTCTCGGGCGCCGCAGTCCCAAAGCTTCTGGATGGCGAAATTCTTCAGTTGGGTGCCGCGGACGATGGAATCGTCGCACACGACGATGCTGTTGCCCTCGATGACCTCTCTGACTGGCACCAGTTTCATCCTGGCGATCAGGTCCCGCGTCTTCTGGGAGGGGGGCGTGTAGCTGCGTCCATACCCCGGCGTGTATTTGACCAGGGGCCTTCGGAACGGCTTACCCGATTCCATCGCGTAGCCCAGACCGTGGGCGAGTCCGGAGTCCGGGACCCCGCTGACCACGTCGATGTCGATGTCGCTGTCCCGACGGGCCAGAAGGCGCCCGCTCCGCTCCCGTACGACCTCCACGTTGATCCCATCGTAGTTGGAGGCTGGAAAGCCGGTATAGATCCACAGGAAGGCACATACCTGAACGGGCCGCTTCCGCCCTGGCTTGCGCTGGACGATCCCGTCTTCGTTGATCAGCAGGATCTCCCCCGGCTCGACGTACTTGACGGTCTCGAAGCCGAGGTTCGGGAAGGCACTGGATTCGCTACTGACCGCCCAGGCATTCGCGCCCTTTCCCACGGTCAGGGGGGTATAACCGAAGCGGTCCCGGGCTACATAGATGCCCGCTCGGCTGAGCAACAGCAGCGAGCAGGACCCCTCGATCAGGCTGAACATCCTCTCGATGCCGTCAACCAGGTCGGTGCCCTGGTTGATGAGCTTGCCGACCAGTTCCGTGGGGTTGACACCCTTGCGACCGACTTCCGCGAACGAGATGCCCTTCTTCAGAAGCTGGGCGGCCAGTTCCTCGGCATTCTCGACCACGCCCGCGGTCGCCAGACAGAAGGGCCCGAACCGCGAGTTCAGGTAGATGGGCTGTTCGTCGGAGGCGCTGATGACGCCGATACCTTTATTGCCGACCATCTGAGAGGCGTCGTCGAAGAACTTCGACTTGAACTGGCTCTGGCTCAGGTCGTGAATCCGCCGGGTGAACTCGTCGCCCAGGACCGCTACGCCGCCGAATTCCGTGCCCAGGTGGGAATGGTAGTCCGTGCCGTAGAAGAGGGGGTCCCAGCAGTTCGCTTCCGAGACGACGCCAAAGAGACCGCTCATTCGATATCTCCTGCCTGCATCGAAAACCCGAGCCGACCGGCCCCATCCTGCCGGCCGTGGACATAGTCGTCCAACCCCATCAGGGTACCACAACCGTCCATGGATTTCAAACCGGTGCGCAGCTTTCTGAGCCGGCCACAGGCTCGGAATACCCCCGATCTGCCCGGCGGAGCAGGGCGAATATCTGCTCTACCGCCCCAAAAAAATGCTTGCCACGCCTTGATCCCGTCCGTATACTACGAGTTTTCATGCAGGCCGGTACAACGATCTTCTCAAGGAGACTGTTCGGTGAAGACTGAAATACTCGATCACGTGGAAAGCAAGAGCCTCAAGAATACGATCCCGCACTTCGAGATCGGCGACACGGTAGACGTGCACTGCCGGATCAAAGAGGGGGACAAGGTCCGCACCCAGATTTTCACCGGCACGGTCATCGCGCGAGAGGGGCGGGGGATCAACGAGACCTTCACCGTCCGACGGATTGTGAACAACGAGGGCGTCGAGCGGAAGTTCCCGATGCATTCGCCCAACGTGCTGGATATCCGCGCCATCCGCAGCGGCAAGGCCCGCCGGGCCAAGCTGTACTACCTGCGGCAGCGTACGGGCAAGGCCGTCAGGCTGGCTCAGCGCCACAGTAAGCACACCGTCTCGAAGTAGGAGCCCGAAGGCCCGCTATGCGGGATTTGGGTTCATCGACAGGCAATTGGGAGGCCGCAATGATTTGCGGCCTTTTTTCTTGGCGACGGACCTCGCCTCGGGATAAGACGCCAGCGGGAGCAGAGAATCGGGGAGCGTCTGACGTGTGGTCCAGCCGGCGCAGATTGCGGGCGGACCGGGCTAGGCTCGGCCGGTGGGGAGAGAAACGAAGCGAGCGGTTTCTCAAACGCAGGGGGTACAGGACGCTGACGCGCAATTTCTCCTGTCGGACCGGGGAACTGGACCTGGTCATGGTCGATCCCGAGGGCGCCATCGTCTTCGTCGAGGTCAAGACCCGCTCCAGCGAGCGATTCGCCTCGACCGAAGCCATTATCACCCCCAACAAGAAGCGGCGCGTCCGACGTGCTGCCCGCTATTTTCTCGCCTGCCATGGCATCGGCGAACGAGTCTGCCGCTTCGATGTAGTTATCGTTGTCGTGGGCGATTCCGGGCCACCGGAGATTCGTCACTATGAGGACGCATTTACACCATGAACCCCGTGCGGTTTCATCGTCGTCCTGCTAAGATGCCGAATCGGAAACGGTGCCCTGCGCACCTGAGCGACATGAACCTGGAGAGCTTTGGGCGGAAGTCTGGATGAGTCTGATCGATACGCACTGCCATTTGACGTTTGAGCCGTTGGCGGACGATGTGCCGGCGGTGCTGGAACGGAGCCGCCAGGCGGGGGTGACCGCCTGGGTTACCGTGGGCACGAGCCTGAGCGACAGCCGTAAGGTCGTGGAACTGGCCGGCCGATACGAAAATCTGTTCGCGTCGGTGGGGATTCATCCCCACGACGCCAAGGAGGCTGACGATGAAGCCCTGGCCGAGTTGAAGGAGCTTGCCGGCAGCGACAAGGTGGTCGCGGTGGGTGAAACCGGTCTGGATTTCCACTACAACTTCTCGAAACAGCCCGATCAGAGGCGGGTCTTCGCGCGGCACCTGGACATGGCCAAAGAGCTGGATCTGCCCGTGATCGTCCACTCCCGCAATGCGTACGAGGAGACACTCGATATCCTCGACCGTTATGGAACCGGGCTCAAGGGCGTGGTTTTCCACTGCTTTGGCGGTACGGCCGACCAAGCCACAGAGCTTATCGACCGAGGGTACCACATTTCATTCACCGGCGTGGTCACCTTCAAGAACGCCCAAGTCGCAAGGGAGGCGGCTTCGGTGGTTCCGCTGGATCGAATGATGGTCGAGACCGATTGCCCCTACATGTCGCCGGAACCGATGCGCAGTCAGAAACCGAACGAACCAGGCCTGATGCTGCACACCGCGCGGCTTCTGGCGGAGCTGAAGGGCATGACCCTGGACGAATTCGCCCGACAGACCACGCAGACGGCGGTGCGCTTCTTCGGGCTTCCGCCGACGGACCGCGCGTGAGTATGGAGGCTATGGGTAGAACGGGTCAGTCTGGTCCTGCCCCTTCAGGCCAGGATATATCGGACTTGTGTGCTGTTTCGCCAAGTGTCCAAAACCTTCCGGGATCGCGTTTGTCAGTATAGAAAGGGCCGTTTTGTCCCAGGTATTTGACTTTCGCCCCTTCCGGGCCTATATTTAGTAGCCACGCCTCTATGGGCCATTGAGGCCGGCTCTTATCTCTGCCCCTTGGATTGCGACGGGGTGGAGGATTCCACGGAGAGTGTCTTTTCGGGAAGGATGTGCATAAGCACCCATGGCAGGGATATTCGATCACGCGGCGGTCAATCGCGTGCAGCAGGCAAACGATATTGTCGACGTGGTGGCCGAGCACGTCAGTCTCAAGCGAAAAGGTCGGGAGATGGTGGGCTTATGCCCATTCCACGAAGACCATCGACCCAGCATGTGCGTGAACCCAACGAAGCAGATCTTCAAGTGTTTCGCGTGTGGCGCTGGAGGAGACGTGCTGAAGTTCGTGCAGATGCGCGAGAATCTCACCTTTCCCCAGGCGGTGGAGAGGCTGGCCGAGCGTGCGGGAATCGCCCTTGAATCCCGACGGTTGGCGCCGCAGCGTCGCGACCCCGGTTCAGACGTCGATCCGAACCTGCTGGCTCGACTGAACGGATGGGCGATGAAGAACTTCCAACAGTGGCTCAGTGATCCCGAGCGGGGGAAGGTGGCCCGCGAGTATCTGGCCACGCGGAGGATCTCCGCCGACAGCATCGCGCACTGGAATCTGGGGGTGGCGCCGAACGCGGTCGACGCATTGGCCAAAGCGGCTGCTGCCCAGAAGATCCCATCGCAACTGCTCCAGCAGGGCGGTCTGACGGCCGGGACCGGCCAGGACAAGTTCGTCCACCGCCTGATGTTCCCGATTGCCGACGCGACCGGGCGCTGCATCGGGTTCGGCGGACGCACGCTCAGCGATGCCGGCGCCAAGTACATCAACTCACCGACTACACCGTTGTTCGACAAGAGCAACACGCTCTACGGCCTCGACCGTGCCCGCCATCGGATCGTGGCGACCGGTACCGCGATCGTCGTGGAAGGCTACACCGATGTGATCATGGCCCATCAGTTCGGCTGTACCAACGTCGTGGCGACCCTGGGGACCAGTTTCACCACGGGCCATGGCCGCACGTTGCGCCGCTACGCCAAGCGCGTCGTGTTGGTTTACGACAGCGATATCGCCGGTATGGAAGCCGCCAACCGGGCCCTGGAGGTCTGCCTCTCCCAGCGGCTGGATATCAAATTGGGATTCGTTCCGCAAGGCAAGGACCCCTGTGATTTTCTCCTGGCCGCCGGCCAGGAGGCGTTCGATCGAATCGTCGAGGACGCGACGGATGTGCTCCAGTTCAAGTGGGACCGCCTCAAAGCGGCTTTTGAAGGAGACGATTCGCTCGCGGCGCGGCGCACCATGCTGAACGAATTTCTCCAGGCGATTGCCACTGGGCTGGCGGCCGAGAACATCCCCGTGCTGGACAGCGGATTGATCGTCAACAAAGTCTCGAAGATCATCGGGCTGACGCCCCGCGAAATCAACGCGGATCTGAGTCGCCGCATGGGGCAGGTTACGAGGGCCATGAGATCCCAGGACGACCGCCGAGAGCGATCCGGGTCGATCGACTGGGGACAGGGGCTTTACGCGGCCGCCCAGCGGGAGGTGCTCGAGGTCCTCCTCAGCGAGCCGGGGCTCTTTGAGGAGCACCGAAGGGAACTATCGACATCGCTGTTCGACGTTCCGATCCTGCGGCAGATTGCCGGTGTGTTATTGGACGTATTGCGATCGGAGGACGATTTTTCTCTTTCGGCGATGCTGGCCCGAACCGAGTCGGTGTCGCTGGGCGAGGCGATCGTGGAGCTTCAGGCGGTCGGCGAACAGAAAGGCAATTACGCCTCTCGTCTGAGCGATGCGATGGAGGTTCTGAGACGATATGGGAAGGATTCTCAGACCATGAGACCCGAAGACAAGGGAGAAGGCGACTGGCACGTGGTCGAATCGGAGAGTTCTACTCCCCGGCAGAATCGGCACAGTCTCGGCATCTCCTAATGCGACGAAGTCCGGTAATGGTACGGCCGGCGAACTGTGGGGCGCAGCCGGCCGTAATAAAAGTGAATCCAGTGATTGAAACGGTAGAATCGGCAACGTGATCGGATCAGGGTGGTGATCTCGGGCGTTGGCACTTTGGCTTTAGTGGAGTCCGTATTGTGGCGAAGAGAGTAAGGAAGACGACGAAGAAGGCAGCAGATATGAATCAGACGAAAGTCCAGGAAACAACTGAATCGCCCCAGACGGATGAGCCCAAGGCGCAGGACACCGAGCAGTTGATCAAGATGCTCATCGCCAAAGGCAAGAAGCGCGGATACCTCACCTACGAGGAGATGAACGACTCGTTGCCCGATGACGCGGTGAGTCCGAGCCGTCTCGAACGCATCCTCGGTACGCTCGACGAGATGGGCGTGCGCCTGATCGACGAGAGCGACGTCGAGAGCCACGAGGCCCGCAAGGAAGGGGAAGAGTTCGAAGAAGATGCGGACATGCCCGAGGAGGCGGCGGTCGAGGAAGAGGATTCGCAGGACGACGACGAGGCGCTGGACAAGGAATTGGTGGAGACCGAGTCGTCCCGCCGGATCGACGATCCGATCCGCATGTATCTGACCCAGATGGGGCAGATTCCGTTGCTGACCCGCAAGGACGAAATCTCCCTGGCTCGCAAGATCGAGATCGCGCGCATGGCGTTCCGCCGTAAGATGCTCCAGTGCGACTACTGTGCCCGCAATGCCGTCGAGCTGTTCCAGCAGGTCTACGACGGCTCCATGTCGTTCGATCGGACGATCAAGACCGGGACGACTCCCCTGACGGTCAAAGGCGTGATCCGCAAGCGCATGGTCGCCAATCTCAAGACGGTGACCGAGCTTCTGGACATCAACCAGACGCTCTTCAAGAAGATCGGCGGCAACCCGGACAGCGAAGAGCACAAGGCCGATGCCAAGCGGCTTCGCCGGAATCGACGCAAGATCGCGACCCTGCTCGAAGAGCTGAGCCTTCGCACGAGCCGCATTCAGCCCATGAAGGTCAAGCTGCACGGCGTTTGCGAAAAGATGCGTCAGCTCGAGAAGATGATCGAGGCCGGCGTCAATGACATTATGACTGCCGACGATATCGAAGCGGCCAAGCAGGAACTGGTGGGCCTTCAGGATTTGGTGCTGGAGACGCCGGACCTGCTGGAGAAGAAACTCCGAGCGATGGAACGGGTTTTCGCCCAGTACGAAGAAGCCAAGCGGACCCTTTCCAGTGCCAACCTCCGGCTGGTGGTCTCGATTGCCAAGAAGTACCGCAATCGCGGGCTGAGCTTCCTGGACCTGATTCAGGAGGGCAACACCGGCCTGATGCGTGCGGTAGACAAATACGAGTACCGTCGCGGCTATAAGTTCAGCACCTATGCCACCTGGTGGATTCGCCAGGCGATTACGAGAGCTATCGCCGACCACGCCCGGACGATCCGTATCCCGGTGCACATGATCGAGACGATGAGCCGGATTCGCAGTGCGTCGAAGGTCCTGCATCAGGAACTGGGTCGCGAGCCGACCATCGAAGAGATCGCCAATGAAGTCGGCATGACCGTCCAGGAAACCCGCAGGGTCCTGAACATCTCCAAACATCCGATCAGTCTGGACCGCCCGATCGGCGACAGCGAAGACTCCTACTTCGGGGACTTCATCGAAGACGACGACGTCGATTCGCCGGTGGCCTCCGCGACGCAGGAGATGCTCAAGGAACGCATCGATATGGTCCTGAAAACCCTTTCCTACCGCGAACGCGAAATCATCAAGCTGCGGTATGGTATTGGTGATGGATACACCTACACCCTGGAGGAGGTCGGGCGAATCTTCAAGGTGACCCGCGAGCGTGTCCGGCAGGTGGAAGCCAAGGCCATTCGCAAGCTTCAGCACCCGGTGCGGGCGCGGAAGCTGGAAGGGTTCCTGGACCACAAATCCGCCTGATTTCGGCGAGCGACGCTACCGATCCCATTCGGCCGGAGAGTTTCCACTCTCCGGCCGTTTCTTGTTTCTCTCACGTGCGCATCCGGTTGCCCCTGCCCAATGCCTCGTCACCGGACCTGCCAGCCCTGAAATCGGTGTATCTGTCAGTCGGAACCGGGGGCAGGCGGGCGAAAAGCTCGGCCCTCGGGACGATTGGCTATCCTGTTGAGTCAACCGCTCTCATCGGAACGAATTCCGGTTGTCGATATAAAGAAGTGGTGACGTAGGTTCTGTACGACATCGACCCGGCATCAAGTCCAAGGGACGAACATGTCTGGACACGCAGCAGGGGACGCGATCGGCATCAGGCACGAAGGAGAGCGACGATGTGTGTAGAGAACTGGTCTGAGCACGTGGTCCTGGTCAGTCTGCCAGGGGAACCCCAAACCGCCGACGAACTGACCGACGTAGCCCGGTGGATCGCGGGACGAGAGGATTGTGACGTCGTGCTCGATTGTTCCGATGTTGAGCGGATGGGCCAATCGAGTTGCCGTCTGCTTCTGGAGTTGAGCGGGGCGCTGATGTCGCGAGGGCACCAACTCGTACTCTGTGGATCGCGGTCCACTCTGAAGAAGAAACTGGCGGCGCCCGCGCTGGCCCACCTGCTCAGATTCGCCGATGACCGATTCACCGCCTTGGCCAAGTTGGAACTCGCGAATCAGCCGCATTGCTGAAGGCATGGATCTGCCGTTCGTGGAACCGAATCCGGGCAGGCGCCCCACGTACGGCAGATTCGCCGGAATTCGAAGTCTGGCCTACCTTCTACAAGCCGGAGACGCGTCTTCGGTCCGACCAACGCCTATCATGAGACAGGACAATCTGGAGTCCTGTCTGCGCTTCCTGTCGGGAACACCCGAGATTAATCCGATTCTCACCACGGTCTAATGGGTATCGAACCGGGCGATCGTATGGTCCTGCATACGACGGTCTGACAAGATTCGAAAGCGGGGTGCCCGGAGTTGACCCGATGATGCAGGTGTGCTGTGACGTTGCAGGTCCGCCCTCCGTGCAGTGGGCCCTGCTCCAGAGAATTGCCGCGCTGACGCCCTGTCGCAGGGGCTATGCCTGCCTGAGACTTCGATTTGCCGATTTCGACCGGCCGCCAGGGTTTGCATCCGGCGAGTCCTGGATGTGTCTTGAGCCCAGAGCGGCCGAGTGCAACCTTGGAATCCTGCTTCAGGATAGGTTGTACTGCGCCTGCCTGGTCCGGCTCTACCTCGCAAGGAGGTCCGCCCTGTAGGATCGTCGGGAGGCTCTCTCCCGAGAGGCGCCCCCGACGCCTCGCCCGATCCAGAAAAATCGCAGTTCGCTAAGGCAACATGGGCTTTCGCTTGTTATATTGATGTGCATGGAGCGTTTCCCGGGACGGGTGCAACGCAGTGCACGAGCCACTGGTTGTCGAAATGCGGATCTGGATTCTTGAAGGGAGGACACTATGAAGGCAGTGAGCATCTTGTTGTCGGCGGTTCTAACGGCAATCCTTGTCTCGCCCGTCGCAGGGCAGGAGAGTCTGGGCGATCTGGTGGCCCAGGGAGGCTATGACTGGCTGATCGGCAGGTGGGTGGCCACCACGGATCAGGGCCAGGAGATTGTCTTCGAGCAGCAGTGGGCGCTCGATCGGCATGCGATCGTCGCCGATTTTCAGGCGGGTGACATGAAGTACCACGGCATGATCCTATTCGTTCCCTATCGGGAGGAGGTGATTCAGGTCGGAGCTGACAACCGAGGGGGCGCTTGGGAGGGGACCTGGCGAGACGAATACGGCAGTGCCATCCATCGGATGGAACAGAAACAGCCGGATGGCGAGGTCCAGAGGATGGAGATGGTCCACACGCGAGTGGATGCCGATACGATGAAAGTGGCCATGTACCCGATCGACAGCAGCGGGTACCGCGAATCGCAGCCTTGGGCGACGCTGACCTACAAGCGACAGAAGGCAGACGCCTCGCAGAAGAATACCGGACAAAGCGCCGGCTGGAGCGAGCGCGTGACGCTGGGCGATCTGCTGGCACAGTATGGGTACGAGTGGATGATTGGCAAGTGGCAGACGCGGAACGACCAGGCGGATACGGATATCGATGTGCAATACAAATGGGCCCTCGACCGGAACGCGGTACTCGTCGACGCTCGGATGGGACAGTTTGAATACAGCGGGATGATTACGCTGGCCCCCTCCGGCGAAGAGGTCGTGCAGACCGGGGCCGACAACATGGGCGGCATCTGGAAGAGCACCTGGACGGAGACCTATGACGGCGTTGCCAACCGGCATGAGATGCGCCGGCCCGACGGGACCGTCGAGAGGATCGAGCACGTCTACCGGAAAGTCGACAACGACAGCTTCAAAGTCATCGAGTACGGCGTGGGATCCAGCGGCTACCGCGAATCCAGCCCGCGTGGGGAAACCACCTTTACGCGGCGGGCAGCGAAAACCGCACAGAAGTGACGAGGTGTGGAGAATCGACTTCAGGGCCCGGCGACCTCCCAGCGACCGGGCCCTGCTCGTTTCCGGCGACGGATCGGCTGGGCGTCAGAAGCGGAAGCGCGCGCCAGCCATGAAGATGGGGCCGCCGAAATCGAAGCCTGAATCCTCCTTCTCGATATCATACTGGAATTCGAGCAGGATCTCGGCGTTGTCGTTCACCGCAATGTTCAGGCCGGCCATGACGAAGGGGAACAATCCGTCCGCGAGCGTTTCGGTGTCTTCTTCTTCATCGGAGAAGGTGATGAACTGTCCGGGGAATTCCGGGTCTTCGATGGTTTCGTAGTACTCGTCCTCCCAGGAATCGATGAACCAGAAGTACCCCAGACCGGCGCCGAGATACGGCCGCAGCGGACCTTCCTGGCCCAGCGGGTGCAACCGGGCCGCCAGTCGGACGTCGATCAAGCTCAACTGGTCGGTAGAGTATAACTCCCAGAATGTGCCATCGTCGTAGAATCCACTCTGCGCGTCTTCATGTTCGCCCAATGATGAGCCGCCGACCGACAACGCGAAATCGATACGGTCGTTGGCGAACAACTGGCTGGCCAGCTCCAATTCATAGCGGGTCCGCGTGGTATCTTCCAGGCTCACAGGGCTTTCGATGGTCTGTACACCCATCTTCAGCGCAATGCCTGGACCATTGCCGGCTGAGGCACAAGTCGTTATCCATAAGAGCATAAGCACCGACGCCCCCAGCACGGCCGCCAAGCGAACTCGTCGCAAGCAGGGGGGGGCTGCGGGGTTCTGAGGCGACTCGTGCGGCTTCTCACCAGTGGATCGTGTCGTTGCCATTTTCACTAACCTCCTTCTACGAATTCACACAGCACGCCATAACTGATTCTGGCTCCAATAGATAAAGGCACCAGGACGTGCGGCAGTAACACCATAGCCCCGAGATAAGACCAAGGTTTGGCTCCTACGCCGATGCCGGGTATAATGCCTGCCTTCCGCATTGCGGACAAGAGTTGACGCATACACTTGTTTGGGAGCATGGGTATCGTGAAGAAGCAGATCGGGGTCCTGACCAGCGGAGGCGATTGTCCGGGACTCAATGCAGCCATCCGCGGTGTGGTCCGCGCCGGCCAGACACACTTTGGGATGCGCTGCGTGGGCTTCCGCGATGGGTTTCGGGGCCTGGTCCAGGATCGGACGCTGAAACTGACGCCCGAAGTCCTCTCCGGGATTCTCACCGACGGCGGCACCATTCTCGGCACCAGCCGGGATAAGCCCCATCGCATGCCGATGGGCGGCAAGACTCTGGATATGACCGCCGCAGCCGTGGAGACCTACCACCGTCATCATTTGGACGCTCTGGTCTGCATCGGCGGAGGCGGCACCCAGAAGAACGCCCTGCGGCTCAAAGAGGCGGGCCTCAACATCGTCACCTTGCCCAAGACGATCGACAACGATGTGGCGCTGACCGATGTAAGCTTTGGTTTCGATACCGCGTTGAACATCGTGACCGAGGGGATCGATCGACTTCATTCGACCGCCATGAGTCATCGTCGCGTCATCGTCGTGGAGGTAATGGGCCACCGGGCCGGCTGGCTCGCGCTCGGAGCCGGCGTTGCTGGCGGGGCGGACGTGGTCCTGATCCCCGAAATCCCCTATGACATGGATGTGGTGGCCGAGGCGATCCGCAAGCGAACCCGTGCGGGCAAGATGTTCAGCATCGTCGCAGTCGCGGAGGGTGCCATGTCGGGGTCCCAGGCCCAAACGGTCGCTCGACTGGTGTCAGCCAAGGAGGAGGCGAAGAAGAAAGCCGAGAAGAAGGCAGCTTCCGCCGAACTGGACGCGTTCCATCAAGCGCACGTCAATCACACCGTAGAGCTCACCCGCGGATTGGAGACGCTGGCGGGCCTCGAGTCTCGTCTGACGATCCTGGGCCATCTCCAGCGGGGCGGCACGCCTTCTGCGGCCGATCGCATCCTGGCGACACGTCTCGGAACCGCGTGTGCGGCGCTTCTCAACGAAAGCCGCTACGGCGCAATGGTTGCCGCTAGAGGTCGGGGTGCCGAACCCGTCCCGATCGAAGACGTGGCAGGCCAGAAGAAGCTGGTGACCCCCGACCACCCTTGGGTCCAGGCGGCCCGCCACGTCGGTGTCTGCCTGGGCGACGAAATCTGAGTGGTTGCAGAAGACCGCACGATTCGAGTAGCATATCTCCTGGTGACGGGCTGTGGGTCACGTCATCCTTTCTGAAATCTTCGATGCTTCGGAGGATTGTCATCATGAAGAAGAATTCGATCGGCCGCCGTGCTTGTGTATCTGCTCTGGTTGTGGTCGCCATGCTTTGTTGTTTGCTGCCCTCGGGACGGGTCTTCGCCGCCGACGCTGACTGGCAGTCGCTATTTGATGGCAAGACGCTCGACGGATGGGTGCAGCGCAACGGCAAGGCCCAGTATGCCGTCCAAGACGGCGCGATCGTCGGCACCACCGTTCTCAATACCCCCAACAGCTTCCTCTGCACCGAGAAGCTGTACACCGACTTTGTCCTGGAACTTGAGTTTCTGGTCGAGCCCGGCATGAACTCGGGCGTTCAGATTCGCAGCAACAGCTACAAGGCCTACAGGAACTACCGCGTTCACGGCTATCAGGTCGAGATCGACACCTCCACCCGCGCCTGGAGCGGCGGCATCTACGACGAGGCCCGCCGTGGCTGGCTCTTTTCGCTCAAAGACAAGCCCGAAGCCCAGAAGGCCTTCCACCAGAACCAGTGGAACCATTATCGCATCGAGGCGATCGGCGACCGCATTCGCACATGGGTCAACGGTATCCCGGCTGCCGATCTCCAGGACGACATGACCTCGACCGGCTTCATCGCCCTCCAGGTCCATAGCTCGAAGGAGGCGGGCCGGCAGATCAAGTGGCGCAACATCCGCATCCAGGATCTTACCCGCGCCAAAGACGAAGGACCGCTGAAGGCGCTGATCGTCGACGGGCAGAACAATCACGACTGGAAGAGTACCACGCCGGTGCTGGAGAGGCTTCTGGAGGAAACCGGGCTGTTTGCCGTCGATGTAGCGACCTCACCTGCCAAGGGTCAATCAATGGACGGATTCCACCCGGAGTTTGCGAAGTATGATGTGATTGTCGCCAACTACACCGGCGACGAGTGGCCCAAGGCGACGCAGGAGGCACTGGAAGAGTACATGGAAAACGGCGGGGGACTGGTCGTCTTCCACGCCGCCGACAACGCCTTTCCGCAATGGAAAGAATGGAATGAGATGATTGCCCTGGGCGGCTGGGGCGGTCGCAACGAGAAATCCGGGCCGATGGTGCGCTATCGCGATGGGAAGGTCGTCCTGGACCAGACGCCCGGCCCCGGCGGGAGCCATGGCCCTCAGCACGCGTTCCAGGTGACCGTCCGGGATCGGCACCACGCCATCACGGCAGGGTTGCCCGAGAAGTGGATGCACGCTAAGGACGAACTCTACAGCACACTTCGCGGCCCCGCCCAGAACCTGACGCTCCTGGCGACCGCCTACGCCGATCCCGCTCAGAAAGGCACCGGCGAGCACGAGCCGATGCTGTTCACCGTCCGCTATGGCAAGGGCCGTATCTTTCACACGGTACTGGGGCACGCCCCCGAGCAGATGCGCTGCGTCGGATTCATCGTCACCTACCTGCGCGGGACTGAGTGGGCCGCCACCGGGCGGGTGACCCAGGTGGAAGTGCCCGAGGATTTCCCCACCGCCGATGCGGTGAGTCTCCGCTAGAAGCGATCGGGAGGCAACCTCTGCTAGAGCTTGGCGCCGCAGAACTTGCAGTGCCGAGCGTCGCTGTCGTGACACTCGGCGCTACAGTTGGGGCAGACCTGCGTGTTGTTCTGCTGGCGCGCGCTCTGCTGCGACCATTGGACCGTGACGATCCCCGTGGGTACCGCGATGATCGAATAGCCCAGGATCATGACGACCGAGGCCAACAACTGACCCAGAGGCGTCTGTGGGGAGATGTCGCCGTAACCGACGGTGGTCATCGTCACGATGGCCCAGTACACGCTCTGTGGGATACTCGTAAAGCCGTCGTTGGCGGAGCCTTCGATCATGTACATCAACGCCCCGATGATGACCACCAGCGTCACCACGAAGCTGAGAAACACGAGGATCTTGCGCCGGCTCGCATACAGGGCCGCCCGAAGAACGCCCGCTTCCTGGGTGTGATTGCCCAGCTTGAGGATGCGGAAGATCCGCAGGACGCGAAGGATGCGCACAACGGATAGGTACCGGCTGGCGTAGATCAGCAGGCTCAGATAGGTCGGAACGATTGCCAGCAGGTCCACGATGCCGAAGAAGCTCACGGCGTAGCGCAGGGGCCGACCCACGCAGAGCAGCCGCAGCATGTAGTCGATGGTGAACAGGATCGTGAAACCCCATTCGAGTGCGAAAAGCCGGCGTCCGTGCTGGGCGTGGATAGAGTCGACGCTGTCGAGCATGACCGTCAGTACACTGAGCAGGACCAGCACGATCAGCACGAGGTCAAACCACTTGCCTGCTGGCGTGTCCGCTTCGAAGATGATCTCGAACAAGCGGTCCCGCCATGCACTGCGCGACGTACGTTTTGTCGGCGTACTCACCTTTAGTCGCTCCAGGGCTCCTGCACTCTGGCCTTGTCCGCATCGACCGCTATCGCGCTGACAAGAAATCCGGGTTTTGATAGTATAGAGAGGGCACGGATCGTACAAGCGCGTTCTGACCGGGACGAGATTCGAAATCAGAGATGTCGATGAATCGGCAATGGCACATTCTTGTTGCGTTTGTGGCGGTGCTCGCACTGATGGCAGGAGCCCTAGCGGTCCGGTTCTTTGCAGAACCAGCTTCCGTGGGGCAGCGCGATGCCGCGGTACCGGCGAGCGAACCATGCGTTCCCGAGCCGGCGAATCCACCACTTGCACGCGATGAGCGAGCGCTGGCCCAGCCCAGATCAGTGGGTACGATGGAGCCCAATCGTCAGGCTGGCGTGCCTTCCGATATGACCGCGACGCCCGAACCCAACCATGTGGAGCCTGAGAGCGAATTCCCCCTCCATATCGGGCCGAATCTGTCGGTGCGACCGCCCGAACCTCCGCAGGAGACGATCGACATCTTCCTGGTGGATGCCGAAAGGCGTCCGGTGGCGGGATTCGTCGCACTGGAGGGCGCGATCCTCGATGCGAACGCCGAGCCGGCGACATCGTTCTCCATCCCGGAGCCGAGGTTCCAACCTCGCAGCGGTCTGCTGGGCAGTGCCTGCGATGTGTCGGGGACACTGGGTCGACGCTTCCTCTGGCGAAAGGGCGTTGAAGGCAACGAAATGACCGTCGTTCTGGAATCTGGCGCGACGCTGGTCGGACGCGTCGTTGGCGTCGACCGCCGGCCGATTGCCGACGCCCGGGTCAGCCTGGAGACGTTGATGCTCGATGATCGATGGAGTGCGCTGCCAGACACACTTCACACCACGGTCATCGACGACGAAGGGTACTTCCAGATCGACGGGGTCTTCGCTGGTCCGAGGATTCGCGGCACCGCCTTCCTGGGCACGCTGGGCGGTCGGTCGAGGTCGCTCGATCTGACGCCGTCCGAGATCGCCGATCTGGGGGAGATCGTACTGACCGGGCGCGAGCCGGGTTCGGGGATCATCCAGGGACGTATCACCGACGAAGAAGATCTACCCGTGGCTCATCGCACGATTCAAGTCGGAATCGAACGGACCATGCAGGCGATGGTCACTGATGCCGAAGGATATTACACGTTGACGAACATGCCGACCGACCGGCCCGTCCGCGTCACGATCGAAGTGCCCGGCTATGGAAAATGGTCCCGGACCGCCATGGCCGATGATTTCGACTGTGACTTCCAGTTGGTGCCCCAGGGTTGGGACGCTCTGGGACACGAGGCGCCGCTGCTGTTTGCCCAGACGTGGTTCAATCATGACCCGGTGATCCTGAGCGAGGCGCGCGGGCAGGTCATCCTGTTGACGTTTCGCAATTTCCGCATGGATCGCGATCCTGGGCTGGAGAGCATCTGCCGACTGCTGAGAGACTTGGGCTCGGAGGACCTGCTGGTCATCGCGGTCTACGATCACCTCTCCGCCGGAGGCTCCCTCGCGATCGATGTGATCACGACCCACATTACGAGTCTCTTCGAGGGCATGCCGATCGCCGGGATGCTCGACGCCGATCCGGACCTGGTGGCGGACCTGATGCCTCCGGGTCAGCCTCCCGGCGTCTCGGCCGGAGCGACGCACTGGCTGTACCAGGTCCACGAACGTCCCGCCTCCTTCCTGATCGACAAGAAGGGCATCGTCCGGTACTGCGTGGCAAAAGAAAGCGATCTGCGGGACAAGATCGAGAGACTGCTGCAAGAGTAGCATCCCGGCTGCCGTCGGCGTTACCGCGACCTGTCCTCGTGCCTTATAGCTATGGCTGAAGATCTCAAGATCAAGGACGTGGCTATGAATCTCATGCTCATCATCCTGGAAGTCGCGGTGCTCCTGACAGTCCTGCTTGCGTATGGCAGGGACTGATCCGAAGCGGTGCGATCCACATCCATCAACCCGCCTCTCTTGCCAGCGCGCTTTCGATATCTCCCGTAAGCTGCGGACTGAGCGGCTCGACCTTGGAGTCGTATCGCCCGACGACCTCGCCGTCACGTCCGATCAGAAACTTATTGAAGTTCCACGTGATCGGCCCGGCGTACTGCGGGTTGGATTCGGCGCTGGTCAGATAGGCATACAGCGGATGGATGTCGTCCCCCTTGACCGAGATCTTGGAGAACATGGGGAAGGCGACGTTGTAGTTCGTCGTGCAGAACGTCTTGATCTCTTCATCCGTGCCTGGCTCCTGCGAGCCAAAGTCGTTAGCCGGAAAGCCCAGCACCACCAGGCCCTCGTCCTGGTACTTCTCGTAGAGTTGCTGAAGCCCTGCATACTGGGGGGTATAGCCGCACTTACTGGCAACATTGACCACCAGCAGCACCTTGCCGCTGTAAGTGCCGATATCTACAGGAGTTCCGTCGATATTGTCCATCTCGAACCGGTAGATGGACGCGCCGGGAGTTCCGGCTGCCGTCTCAGCCGAGGGTTCCATGGTGGAGCTTGCCGGTTCGTTTGCCTGCGGACCTTCCTGCTCGCAGGAGACGCACGCCAGCAGCACGGAAACCAACAATAGCGACGCAATCGGCCTGTTCATGATGCTTCTCCCTGATATCAGACTTCTCTGTTGATATGGGCGGCGCACGCCATCCGTAGAAAGATACTGTGAAATCCGTTTCGCGTTCATTTCTGTTCGGGTCTTTGAGCTTCCGCCCAACGTGGTGTATGCTCGTGGTCCGGATGGCCATTGGGCCCGGACCCGATCGTCGCGACAAAGCAAGGAGCAGGTATGCATCTTGGACCGCCAAACCGCACGTTTCTGATCTTCGCGCTAACCTGCCTGACGGTTACTCGTTGGTCCGGCGCAGCGACAGTTGTCATCTCCGGCGACGGCGACGTTCCACAGGTGTCCTTCGCGGTCGGCGAGATTCAGGCGGCCCTGCAGGGCCGAGGGCATACGTTCCTTCTCGATAGCAGGGCGGCGGAACCGCGGATTGTGCTCCGCTTGCGATCGGAAGCGGAAGCGATGGGCTCGCGTTGGAAGTCCGAGGGGTACCGCATTCGGGTCGTGTCCACGCCTGAAGGGGCGACGTACCGGGTGATCGGCGCCGACCCGGCGGGACTGATGTACGGCGGGCTGGAACTGGCGGAGATCATCCGCGTTCAGGGCCTCGACGCCGTCCGGGATGTGGATCAGAATCCTTACATGGCCATGCGGGGCATCAAGTTCAATTGCCCGCTGGATGCCCGCACGCCCAGCTACACCGACGTTTGCGACGCCGCCCAGAACAACATCGCGGAAATGTGGAGCTTTGATTTCTGGAGAGAGTTCATCGATACGCTGGCCCGGTACCGGTACAACTACGTCTCCCTCTGGAGCCTGCACCCCTTCCCATCGCTGGTCAAGGTGCCCGACTATCCCGACGTGGCGTTGGCGGACGTGAAACGCTCGACGACCATCAAGAACCAGGAGAACTACTCGCTGGAGGGCAAGGGCTTCGACGCGCCCGAGATCCTGGACCACCTGGAAACGCTGAAGGTCATGACGATCGAAGAGAAGATCGCCTTCTGGCGCCGGGTGATGCGGTATGGCAAGGAACGCAACGTCGATTTCTACGTCGTCACCTGGAACATCTTCACCAACGGCACCTATGGCCAATACGGCATCACCGATCGGATCGACAACGAGACCACCGTCGACTACTTCCGCCAGAGCGTCAAACAGATGTTCCTGACCTATCCCGATCTGGCGGGCATCGGCCTGACCACGGGCGAGAACATGGGCCGGGCCGGCTTCGAGGAAAAGGAAGACTGGGCCTTCAAGACGTACGCCCAGGGCGTTCTGGATGCTGCCAAAGAACAGCCTGGACGCAAGATCACCTTCATCCACCGCCAGCATCAGACGGGCGCCAAGGACATCGCCCGCAAATTCGCGCCGCTGATCGAGCACGAAGACATCGAATTCGTGTTCAGCTTCAAATATGCCAAGGCCCACGTCTACAGTTCGACGACCCAGCCTTACCATCCTGGCTTTGTCCAGGATATCCAGGAAGAGGGCAATCTCCAGACGATCTGGACATTGCGAAATGATGACATCTACCACTTCCGCTGGGGCGCGCCGGACTTCGTGCGCGAGTTCATCAGGAACATCCCGCACGACGTGTCCCGCGGATTCTACCTGGGATCGGACCAGTACATCTGGGGCCGGGAATTCCTCAGCCTCGAACCCGAAGAACCACGTCAGATCGAGATCGCCAAGCACTGGTACCACTGGATGCTCTGGGGACGCCTGGGGTATGACCCGAATCTCGGCAACGAGCGGTTCGTCCAGGTTCTCCAGCAGCGGTATCCGTCTGTCCCTGCGAACGACCTCTTCGAGGCCTGGCAGGAGGCGTCGATGATCTACCCCCAGACCACCGGTTTCCACTGGGGTGCTCTGGATTTCCAGTGGTACATCGAGGCCTGCAAGAGCCGACCCGGTCCGGCGCAGACCGAAAGCGGTTTCCATGATGTCAACCGCTTCATCACCCTGGCCCCGCACGCCGGGACGGACAACATCTCGATCCCCGATTACGTTCAGGCGGTTACCGCCGGCCAGACGCTCTCCGGCACCACGCCCGTCGAGGTGTCGAATCAGATCCACGCCCACGCCGACCGGGCCCTGGCGATCCTGGGCAGGTTGTCTCATGGCGGTGACAGGGAGTTGCGCCGGACGCTGGAGGACATCCGCACCATCGCGTTTCTGGGCAAGTACTACGCCCACAAGATCCGCGGCGCGACGGAGTTGGCCCTGTTCCGGGCCACGCGTGAAGAACCACACCAGAAGGCCTCCATCGACCAGTTCAACCGCGCGGCACGCTTCTGGCGCTTGTATGCCTCCACCGCCTTGGGCCAGTACGCCAACCCCTTGTGGACGAACCGCGTGGGCTATTGCGACTGGCGCCAATTGTACTTCGAAGTCCTCAACGACGTGAGAATCGCCGGTGGCACGCCCCGTCCGGCGTCGATCTCCCTCACCCCGGGCGGGTTCGTCCGGCACCCCGTTCGTAGTAACGCCGATGAGGACTGGACCGAATGGGCTTTTGACGCGCCGCAGGCCGGAACGTATATACTGGAGTTGCGATACGCCATGGCAGAAGGCCGGCATCCTGCCCCACTGACGATCAACAACCAGGAGGCCGGCGACCTGATCCTATGGACGACCGGATCGGACACGACTTGGGCCTGGGATCGGAAGACCGTCAAGTTCGGCAAAGGCGCCAACACCATTCGACTGCGATCCGATGGCAAGGCGCGGATCGGAAGTCTGAACGTGCTCTACGCCGGTCCTGTGCCCGATTGATGCGCCATCGTCCTCAGGCGGCACGAGGCAGGGGAGGACGCTTCGGCGGGGCGGTACGCTCGGGATCGTCCGGACCTCCCGCAGGTGCTGCGGTGGGAGCCGGCAACGGTTCCAGGCCCCAGGCCAGGCGAGCGCGGTCGCATCGCTCGTTGCGGACGCCATGAAGCCATGACATATCGAAATCCCGACAGACCGACGAGCGCAGTTCGTAGATGCTGCATCCCACGCTGACGCCGATTTCGCCCAGCAGGGCGACACAGCGCGGATTCGCCTGATTGGTCCCCCGCATGACCCGCCGGAAATCGTTCAGTTTCTCCGTCAGTTCAACGGGCACGCTGCCGCCGGGCGTGTCATCAGCCTCCCCCCAGTAGAACGACGCACGATAATATGCACAACAGGCCCCGCAGGTGATGCAGGGATTGCTCGCCTCAGTTGACTGCATAGACTCGATGGTATCCTGGACCGCCCACGACCGGCCACGTCCGCCCTCGTAGAGCGAGCGCGTTCACTCGCCTGGACTCGTCGTGTGGACGCACGACCTACGATACTGCGACCAGCCGTATGGCGCGAAACATAGCGTCAGCCGTCGAGTCTGTCAAGATGGTCGGTGACAATATGCGTTCAATCCAGAAAATCGCCCAGGACCAGAATGGCCCCGGCGTACCACGTCGTCCCGTCGAAACGCTTCGGATCGTCCATCGTCTCGTTCCGCTGGCTGAGAATGTTGGCCTTGTCGGGCTGCTCCGGATGGATCGTCAACGTGATCTCGTGCTCCCCGGCGTCCATCGCCTTGCCGACCGTCAGATAGCTGAGCCGGTGGTAAGTGCAGTAGGCGTCGAAACGCGGCCGGACATAGGCCGGTTCGTCGTCCACCTCGATGGTGATCTGCCCGCAGTCGGGACCGACGAGATCGTAGATACGGACGACGTTGCTGCGAACGCGGAACCGGATCGACTCGCCCGGTTGGTCCGCCTGCCACACCTCGGGCAGCCGGTTGCCGAACCGCTTGGCCATCCCGTCAGTTTCCGGGTCCAGTCTTTTCCATCCGTCGCTCAGCCTGGCGCGACTCAGGGGGATCATCTTGGCCTCTTCCCAGTTGTCCGCCACGAATGGATCGCCCAGCAGGTGGGGTACGGGAATGCCTCGCCCTCGAATCCTGTCCATCGAACGCACGATGGCTTCGAGGTAGAGCTGATGCCCCGTATCGGTATAGGGGTGGACCGCATCGGGCGAGAAGAGGATCCTGTCACCCAGTTCGGCCCTCTCCTGCTCCGTCTTGGGTTTGGCGCCCTTGAAGATGAGCTGGCCTTCCCTCTCCAGCCGGGCGACCTCCAGTCCCATGTGAATTGAGGGAATGCCGTAATGCTTGGCGATCTTCTCCATCGCGCTGGCCGAGCGGGGGAAGACGCCTTCCTGGAGCGTCTCCAGCATATTGCCCGCCAGCGTATAGACGAAGCAGATGTCCGTCTTGGGATCGTTGCGCCAGGTCTGGCGGACGATGCCCTCCATGCAGCGGTAGATCTGCTCCGGCGGGGTCCCGCCGTCGTTGACCGCAAACTCGACGAACAACAGATCGGGCTTGTGGACCAGCACATCGTGTTCGAGGCGAAAGCCCCCGAGTTCCGACCCGGTCCCGCCGATGGCGGCGTTGATTTCGCTGACCTTTGCCTGCGGGAACTGCTCGGCGAACCACGCCAGCGTCTTGGGTCGCCAGCCGGCCTGGGCAGTGATGCTTCCGCCCAGATAGCCGATCCGCACCTCCTCGCCCGCCTCGAGTTTGGCCAAGACGTTGGGCAAACCGCCCCGAGGGTGGCATTCGACGGCCGGCGCCGCCTGCAGTTCAGCGCCAAGAACAGGCACATGGACACAGACACACAACAGCAGGGCAATACGAGCGATTTTCATCGGAGAACTCTCCCTGTTCCGTTACGAAACGGCGGTCGCGCCGCGAGACGCGACCGCCATGATTACATGGTGATGATCTACTTCAGGACGAACGCCAGCGTCGGGTCCAGCGGATAGCGTCCAAACTGCTCGCCGTAGATGGCAATCCCTCCGGCGATCGCCTCATCGGCCTCCAGGCGGATCACGATCCTGCCTTCCTGGGCCGCCTTGCGAAGCACCGGCTTGGGGATCTCGGCGGTCACGAGATAGCCATACGAGCCCGCCTCGTTAAGTTTTCGGTTACGCTTCTGGGCGTGCCAGGACAGGATGCCCCGATGATCCGCCGGGTCGTCCGGAAGATCGACCGTCGCGACCGCCTCGCCCCCGATTCGGATGCGGACTGCGCTGGGATACACCGTCTCGTCGGTCATCGGGTAGGCGTTCGGATTCAGGCTGGGGTCGTGCGTGCCCCTGCCTCGCATGAAGTCGCCTTCCTGCTTGCCGGCCCCTCCCTTGTCCTTTCCGAAGAGTTGCTTGGCCGAGATTTCGGCGCGGAAGTTTGCCGTCTCGATCGCATCGACGTCCAAGTCGTCGGGCCACGCTACTTCGTACTCGAAGAAGCCCGTCCCCGCGCCGTTGACCTTGAGTCCGTCGAACACGTTCCACTGCTTGACAGGCCATTCGGCCTTGGCAAAGCTGCTCGGCGCGATGCGGACGACCTTGATGCTGCGATTGCCCTGTTCGAATGTCTCTTCGCGAGGCTGCGCGCCGTCGCGGACCGCGAACGTGGTGAAGTTCCTGCCGAGCACGGCGCCCGAGCGATCCAGCAACTCGACCGCCAGCACCGCCACCGCCGGTTGGTCAGGCAGGGTCACTTCCAGCGGTTTGAGAGCCCCGCACTTCCAGGCGTGGTAGGGGATGCTGCGCCGGACGCGCCCATAGTTGCGTTCCCGGCCCAGGCTGTCCCAGCCCCGCAGGCTGCCGCGCAGGCTCAACGTCTGGCCCACCTGCGCATCGGTCAGAAAGGAAACGTACAGTGGCACTTCCACGGTGGCCCCCGGCTTGACCTCCTGGCACATCGCTTCGCCCTCGCCCAGCGCCACGTAGAAGTCGCCGTGCAGGTCCCGGAGGCTCATCCCGTCCATCAGCTCTTCCATGCCCGTGAACTTCTGCGAGCGGTCGAACCGCCAATAGCCATTCCATTCGTTGATCACGTCGTGATGTTCCGTATAGAGCCAGCCGCAGACCTGGGGATGCCGCCGGAACGCGTCCATCATAATGTGATAGTCCCAGCTCCAGTCCACGTCGCCCGTGCTGCCTTCGTAGCCCCAGACGTTGCCGCATTCGCTGTTGAAGAGCGGCTCGGTTCCCTGTGTCCGTCCGCCGATGTAGTTCCAGGTCGAGCCCTCGTGCGTATCGCGACAGACCTGGTCGAGATGCGAGGTCCATTCGTAGCCGGGTAGATAGGCGTGCCAACTGTTGATGTCCGTCAGGACGTGATCGTGGTTGCAGGGCGAGTTGTCCTCCACCAGCCGCGTCGGATCGAGTTGCTTGGCCAGACGCACGATCGAAGCGACCCATTCCTGGGTCTCGGGCAGGTAGCCTTTCTCCCCGCTCTTGAGGCCCCACGTTTCATTGAACGGCACCCAACTGAAAATGCACGGGTGGTTGAAGTCCCGCTTGATCATGCCACGCAGGGCAACCTCGATTTCGTTACGCATATCCGCATTGGGCTGGCCCCAACTGTTGGGGACGTCCGCCATGATCAGCATGCCCAGCTTGTCCGCCCAGTAGAGCTTGCGCGGGATGCCGATCTTCACATGGATGCGCTGGCCGTTGAGCCCGATCTGCCGCGAACGCAGAATCTCATCCCGCGTGAAGGCATCGCTCGGGAACGTGTAGAATCCCTCGGGATGATACGCCTGATCCAGCGCCAGCTTCAGGTAGACGGGTTTGTTGTTCAGCGCGACATAGGGAAAGTCCGTGCCGGGCAGCTTGGTCACGCTGATCTTGCGCATCCCGAAGTAGGTCGAAATGGTGTCCTTGGTTCCCTGGCCTGTCAGCACGGCCTCGACTTCGTAAAGATAGGGGTCTTCCAGCGACCATAGCCGCATCGACGGCATCGGCACCTCAAATCCGATCTCCTTCCGGCCCTTTTCGATGGTCGCCTTGACGGTCGATTGCGATCGATCTTCAGGTTTGAACTGAATGGCAAGGCTCATCGCTTCCCGCGCCGCCTGGTTCAATGTCGCCTGGACCGTGACCTTCTTCGCGTCGATATCGGGCACGAAGTGCACCGTTTCCAGCGCCACTTCGGGTCGGGCCTCCAGGTACACCGTCTGCCAGATGCCCTTGGCCTGGCCATAGCCCTGTTTGCCGATCAGCTTGAAGGCATGGTCCGTGTCGTCGACCCGCAGCACGAGTTGCTGATCCTGACCCCATTTCACCTGGGACGTCAGCTCGAACTCGAACGGCGTGTAGCCACCCTGGAAGCTGCCGACCTTCTGACCGTCGAGCCAGCCGGTAGTAAGCCAGTCGCACGCGCCGACCACCACGAAGACACGCTGTCCCTTCCATTCCGTCGGTATGCGGATCGTACGCTTGTACCATGCGATGTCTGCCTGGTTTTCCACGCCCGACAGCTCCGAACCCCAGGGGAAGGGCACCGTGATCGACAGCGGGAACTCCGTCTGCCCCGAACCCCATTCGTTGTTGAGTCCGGCATCTTCTTTGTCGAAGCGGAACTCCCACGTGCCGTTGAGGTTCACCCACTGCGATCGCTGGAAATCGGGCCTTGGATGCTCCGGTAGCGGAATCTCCTGCGCAGCGGAAACCCCGCTCCAGGCGGCGCATGCCAGGAGTGTCAGAGTGACGGACAGCAAAGACGCGGTTCGGCTGATGTTTCCCATGGAAACCACCCTTTCAAGAAGACCTGTCGCTGTAGAATTATCCATAGTAAGGAGACAACAGAGCGTATCCGGATTCTCGCGGATTGTCCAGGGTTCTTCCGCCGTTCACGGTGTGTGTCATAGGCTCTCCACGCCTCCATCGGATGAGCAGAAAAACGCGCGTTTGCTGTTGACACCCGACCGACCTCGTGTGATCGTACGCGAGATCGTGCGCCGCGACGGCGCCGGTAGAATCCTTGATTGCGGGAGGTCGATTGTCGCGTATGAGTGCGGACGTATTCGTGCAGACTTCGCTGTACTTCCTGGCGCTAATCAACCCCGCCAGCAAGGTCTTTCTTCTCTCGTCCGTGGATCCTCCCTACACGCGGACCGAACTGCTGAAGATCTCGGTGACCGCGACCTCGGTGGCCCTGGTAATTCTCCTGGTACTTTCTGCCATCGGACATTTCCTGTTGCACGAGGTGTTTCGGGTCGAGATCTATTCGTTGCAGGTGGCCGGCGGGGTCGTGTTGTTCATCATCGGCTTGACGGCGGTGCGCAAGGGCCGCTTTTACGAGCAGGATTTCCACCGCGCGACGGACATCTCGATTGTTCCGCTGGCGGCGCCCCTGATTGCCGGGCCCGGAACGATTACCGCGGCCATCTCCTTCGCCAGCACGCAGGGTCTGCCGACCACGGCGCTTTCGCTGACGGTGGCGTTGGTTATCAACTTCGTCGTCATGCTGCTGTCACTCTGGATCGGCCGGATTCTGGAACGCTTGCACGCCTTCGGTCCGCTGATCCGAATCACCGGTCTGATCGTAACCGCGGTGGCGGTACAGATGACACTGTCGGGCCTGGGCGAGTGGCTTGGCTCCGTCCGGATGGCTGTGTCAACCACCTGACATGGGTCAGACGGCCTATCGCTTCAGCGGCTCGTAAAATGTCTCCGGGCGAGGTCCCAGCGTATTGGTAAGAGTTCCGAGTCCGTCGATGGTGCATTCGATTACATCGCCGCCCTGGAGGAAGTTGCCCGTCGCGATCGCCACGCCGGAGGGCGTCCCCGTCGAGATGATGTCGCCTGGCTCCAGCGTCATCAAATGGCTGAGGAACGAAATGATGTCGGCGACGGGATAGATCATCTGCGATGAATTGGCATCCTGACGCACCTGTCCGTTCACCTTGAGCACCATGTGGAGGTCCTGCACGTCGGCAATCTCGTCCTTCGTCACCAGGTAAGGCCCTGTCGGAAAGAACCCATCGGCCCACTTGCCGTTGAGCCAGTCATAGAATTCATCCCACGGACGCTCACCCCGGCCTTCCGTGAAGGTCACGCTTCGAGCCGAGATATCGTTGGCGACCATGTAACCCGCCACGCAGTCGAGCGCCTCGCCTGCCTCCACGCATTTGGCCCGGGCCCCGATCACCACCGCCAGTTCCAGTTCGTAATCGATTTGCCGGCTGTAGGCAGGCCATGGAATCGTGTCCCCTGGCCCGCTGACCACGTTGGACGGCATCAGAAAAGGCCTCGGCACTGTCGTCTGCCGAGGTGAATCGGAGAGCCCGAGATTGAATCCGCGACTTGCCGAGGCCTCTTTGACGTGGGCGGCGTAGTTGCCCGCCAGAGCGAGCAGTTTGCCAGGCTGGGGCAGGGGGGCCAACAGCGTCACCGATTCCAGCGGCAGGGCCTCGGCGGCCTCCGCAAGCCGCGACAGGCCGTCCAGACAGCCCGGACCCCGCTGGAGGATCTCCATCAGGCTCTGTGGCGCATCGGCATCTGGCCAGGTGGAGGGAATATCTACGACACCGCGATCTGTCACCAGTCCGCACGAAACTCTCTTATTGCCGCGATAGGTCACCAGCTTCATCTTCGTATGTCTCCTAAGGGCCGGCAGTTGCGTATTGGGCCCGTATTGTACGGTCTTTGTCGCCACGCACAAGAGCCGATATGGCTCCGATCCGACGTCCCAAAAAACGGGGGTTCGCAGAGGTGATAGCAGTTTGGGCCGGATGCGGCCCCGCAACCAGCCCTTCTTGCGGGTCCAACGCGACCTGGCCTCGAAAGACGTGCGAAAAAAGACCCCCTGACAGCTCAGAAACCCGGGTTGGCCGGAATGATCGGCTCGGCACGGGAGTTTCGCTCAAGAGAAACTCCGCACCCGTCCGATGACAGGGGCGCCGGTGAGCGGAATGCCTCTCCGGCCGCGACAAAACGGAGCTATCAGGGTTAGGAGCGTTGGGAATGACACTACGAGAGATTCTGACGGGCACCAGCAGTTGGCTGCGATCACATCGCTATGAGGAGGCGGGGCGATGCGAGCCCGTGCTGACGGATGATGGATTGCTGGCCTGCGGCTTCGACATGAACGACGATTTCTCGGACCCACACTCGGCCAATGCCAAGAGCGATCCCGTAGTGGTCAACACCGTCACCTCGCTAGACCCTCGCGATCCAGCGGAAAAACTCCACGAAGGCATCAACCGCCTCGTCAACCAGCTTCAGCAGATCAACGACCATCTCAACTGCCAACTCCAGCAGCACGAAGAACTTATGGACCGTGTGCGCGAATTGCCCAAGTCCCTGGAGTCTCTGCCGTCGGCGGTGGAGAACCAGCGACAACTGACCACGCGGCTGCTGGAGCAACTGCAGAGCACCTCGCTGAAGGACCAGCAATTCATCGATGCAGTGGGGCGGATCCCCCAGGAGGCGTCTCGCCAGACCGATGCGCTGAGCTCGATCAACCATCAGCTTGCCGCCGCCGCCGATACCGACGTGCAACTGGTCGAAAGCTTCGTCAAATTCAAGGGCACGCTGGAGCGGCTGAATCACAACACCGTCAGCAATACTGAAGGCATCCTCCAGATGAGTCGGACGTTTGCTGCCAGCGATCGCTACCTCAAGTACGTCATCGCCAAGATGAATCGGCGCTACGCGTGGACGCTGGCTTTGGCCCTAAGTGTTTGTACAGGCGTAGTTTCCGTGCTTGCTGCTCTCCTTTTCTACCTCGTCCGCTGACCGCGCCTGGATCGGGGCCGTCGCCTTCGGGGACGGCCCGGTCCACCCTTCTTCGTAGCCCCATTTCTGTCCTTCGCTGCGTCCCGGCTCAATATCGGTAGTACCGATGAGGACCGTGCCGATGGTGCCTCGGAGGATAGGCGGGAACCACCTCGATCACTCGCACCGGCGGTTTGTGGATGAAGTGGGGTCTGTGGTGATAGTGGGCCTGCTCGTAGGCGAAGGTGCAGCCGCCTGCCGCCAGGGCCGCCACGCCCAGAATCGCAATGACCAGCAAACGTCTCATGGTTCGATCTCCCAAATCAACGATTTTTTCGGTACTTCGTCCATATCGTTAAGGCCGCTACGGCACGTCGGGTAACACCCCTTGGCGCCGGGGGACATTCTGCGAGGTTCAGACTGGTCGCCTGCCCGGCGATCTGCTACTCTCTCGAACAAATCGGATCGGATGCCGTCTGTGGAGATCAGGAGACGTACGCATGAAGAAGGCACTGTTGCTGCGAAGCGCGATCGTCGCGGCCCTCGGCGGGCTGCTGTTCGGGTTCGACACCGCCGTCATTTCCGGCACGGAAGAGGCCCTTCGCGCTCTGTTTCAATTGAGCGACACGTGGTACGGATTCACCGTCGCCAGCGCCCTGATCGGCACGATCGTCGGATCGATCACCGTGAGCAAGCCCTCGGACTGGTTCGGACGCAAGAAGATGCTGCTGACGATGGCGGTGCTCTATTTCGTCTCCGCCGTAGGCAGCGCCCTAGCCTGGGACTGGTATTCCCTGCTGGCGTTTCGCTTCATCGGCGGACTCGGCGTCGGCGGAGCGACGGTGGTCTCGCCCACCTATATCGCGGAGATTTCGCCCGCCCGAATGCGCGGCAGGCTCGTGGCGGTCACGCAGTTCAACATTGTCTTCGGCATCCTGCTGGCCTTCCTGTCGAACTACATCATCACCCGCCTTCAACTCGGCGCGATCGAATGGCGATGGATGTTCGGCGTCGAGGCGGTCCCCGCCGCCGGCTTCTTCTTCCTCCTCTTCGCCAACCCCAACAGCCCCCGATGGCTGGTGGCGAAAAAGCGAGTGGATGAGGCACGGAACGTGCTGACGAAGCTGGGCACCGATACCGGCAACGTGGATGAGGAGCTCAGCGAGATCCAGGCTTCGCTCGATCTGGAACACCACAGTCTCCGAGAGCCCTTCTACTGCAAGAAGTACTCCAGGCCGATCCTGCTGGCGATCCTGATTGCGATGTTCAATCAGCTTTCCGGCATCAACGCCATTCTGTACTACGCACCGAGCATCTTCCGCATGGCGGGCGCCGCCACCGAAAGCGCCATGTTCCAGTCGGTGATCATCGGTTTCACCAACCTGATCTTCACCATGGCGGCGATGGCGATCATCGACCACTTCGGACGCAGGAAGCTGATGCTGGTCGGCTCCATCGGGTACATCATCAGTCTCGCGACCGCTTCCGTTGCCTTCTACAAGTATGGTACAGACTTCACCCCCGCCGGCGGTCGAGTGGTGCTGCTGGCGCTGATCGTCTTCATCGCGTCCCATGCCTTCGGGCAGGGCGCCGTGATCTGGGTCTTTCTGAGCGAAATCTTCCCCAATCGCGTTCGTGCGCGCGGCCAGGCCCTCGGATCCTTCACGCACTGGGTCATGGCGGCGGCAGTCTCATGGACGTTCAAGCCGATCGCGGGCCATCTGGGGGGCGGACTGGTCTTCGCGATCTACGCGGGCATGATGGTGCTGCAACTGCTGTGGGTGCTGTTCGTGATGCCCGAGACCAAGGGCGTGCCACTGGAGAAGATCCAGAAGGAACTCGGCATCGAATAGTGCGGGCGGCTATGGCTGCCTGACGTCATAGCAGCGCAGCGTGTCGTGATAGCGCAGATAGAGCCGCCCGTCGAGCAGAACCGGGTGGGCCCAGGCGTCGCGGACCCGCTCGTCGGTCAGGCGGAAGCGGCTGACAACCTCCAAGCCATCCGTCGTTGGCTTCACCAGTCCGACGTGGCCCTGCTCGTCGAGGATGTAGAGATGCCCGTCGGCGTAGATCGCGGCGCCGGTGGCGAATTCCTTCATCTCATGCACGGTCTGGCCCGTATTCCAGTCGAAGCCAAACCACCACTTGGGTCTCGTATAGCCGGCGGCGTACAGCACGTCGTTGACCAGGACGGCGCAACCGGTGACCGCGTCGATGAAGGTGTCCCACGTCAATGTGGCTTCCATGCGGTCTCCGTCAAACGTGAGCCGATATTGACGGCCCAGCGAGTCGTAGGGTGTCATGAAGAAGACGCGTCCCGATCCGTAGACGGGTGTCGAGACGTTCGTTCCGTAGCGGTTCTTCACCGGAACCTTCCACAGCAACTCGCCTGTATCGGCATCGACCCCGAAGCCATGGGCCGACGAGCAGTTGACGATCTGCCGGTGTCCGCCATAACGCAGCAGGATGGGCGAACTGTGGGAGACGACATCGTCCGCCAGCGGTGGGGTGGTCCAGACGGGTTGCCCGCTCTTCTTATCGAGGGCGGCCATCAAGGCCTTCCTGCCGCCAGCCGTCACGATTACGTTGTCCCCGTCGACCAGCAGGCACTCGCTCATGGCCCACGTGATGTTCTCGCCTTCGAAACGTTCCAGGACATTCACCGCCCAGAGCTCTCTCCCTGAGGTCGCCTCCAGGCAGGCGACACGTCCATGGGCGTTCATATGATAGAGCCAACCCTCGGAATAAGCACCGCATGCGCGGGCGCCGGGATAGGGGTTCTTCCAGTAGGCGCCGTTGGTGCTCTGCCAGACGGGGTTTCCATCGAGGTCGAAGGCGAAGATCACCAGGTCTTCGTCCACGTCGCCTGTGATGTAGAGGCGATCCCCTACGATAATCGGCGACGACCAGCCCTTGCCCAATCCATCGACTGTCCAGAGCAATCTGGGCCCCCCTTCGGGCCATTGGGCGAGCAAACCGATCTCGTCGCAGATGCCATCCCGGCGCGGTCCGCGCCACTGCGCCCAGTCGGGCTCCGGCGTCGCGATCAACCCGTCCTGGCCCAAGCTGGCCGTCGGGCCAGACATCGCCAGGAGAACGAGCACGACCGTCGCTGTCGGCAGCCATCGCCGCGAACTGTCCTGGTTTCTATTCTCTATCATCGCGACCACTCCTTCTTTGCCGAATACGCAACGCTGTGGCTTATTCCCCATGATAGGGGTCGTTCTGCTTCTCTGTCAACGTGTCGCACGACCTGACCTCCGTAAGTCGGCTCGCGCACTCCGCCAGCGTCGTGACTTCCAGATCGGGCGTAATGCCATCGCGCCGAGCAATGCCGATGCGATTGACCCAGACCGCTTTCATGCCCGCCGCCTGCGCGCCCTGGACGTCCTTGCTCTGACTGTCGCCCAGCATCACCGCCTCGGCAGGCGCGATCTTCAGGCGTCCGAGCAGGGTCTCGAAGATGCGCGGATGGGGCTTGGCAAAGCCGACATCACCCGCGACGAGGATCTCCTCGAAGTAAGCAGCGATCCCGGCGCCGGCAATCTTCTCCCGCTGGAGGTCCGAGGCGCCGTTGGTCAGCAGGGCCAGACGATAGGAGCGTCCCAGTTCCTCCAGAGCGGGGCGAACATCGTCGTAAACGATATGTCGCTGCCGACGATAGACGGGAAACACCTCGGCCATCTCGTGCGCCAAATTAAGGTCTTCGACGCCATGCGCCCGCAGTGCGTGCCGCCACGAGGTGAGGCGGTAGTCACCGGCCCAGGCTCGCAGCGTCGCCAGATACTCATTGTCGCCTTCGAACCGTGACCACAGGGCTTCCCAGCAACTGATGCCAACACCGACGGCATACGGACGGGCAGGGCAGTGGTGATGCCAGAGTTCACGGCAGGCTTCGCGCACGCTGACGTGCAGGGCCTGCGGGTTAAGATCATATCGGCGAGCGGCGTGCTCACAGGTCGCCAGCAGCGCCGCAGCCGCCGAGGCCTTTTCCACGACCAGCGTATCGTCGAGGTCGAAGATCAAGACTTTGAAAGAAGGGTTCAACATCTACGGTACCGTCCTGGTCAGCAAGGCGGCATGGCTCAGGCGAATCAGCGGCGCCTGGGTCATAGCGAAGCCATGCGCGCGGGCGAGCGTGACCGTGTGTTCCATTTCCTCCGGCTTGACGTGTGCGCTGGGCTCGGCCAGCAGCAGGTGCGCGCCGGGTTTGACCAGCTGCGACAACTCCTCCAAGATGCGATCGGGATCGGAGACTTCGTGCAGGACGGCGAACGCCAAAGCGAAGTCGATGCGACTGTTGTACCGCTCCAAACCGATCGCTTCTTCGCGGGATGCGTGACATTCGATGCGATCGAGCAGTCCGTCTCCCGAGGCCCGTCGTCGCAGCACGTCGAGCATGCGAGGCTGCACATCCACGCCGATCACCTTGCCGCCGGGCCCGACCGCCTCCGCCATCGGAAGACTGAAGAAGCCCATCGCGCAACCGAAATCCAGGACGGTCATGCCGGGCTTGACGTAGGGCCCAATGATTCGCGCGGGATTCTGTAGCAGCTTGCGCAGTCGATTCGCCAGGAAGTAACCTACCCAGAATGGACAAACATGCTTGGCCATCGCTCTATCTTGTCTCCGTCGGCAAGAACTCATGCCGGCCGTTCATTCAGTATCCCCGTTCAAGGCGACGGTCGGGTGCTGCCGTGGGCGACTGCGCCATACGATTGCCAATAGGATAACCGCGCCGGTTGCAGTTCCCAGGCAGATGCGCTGTGTCGTGCTGAGCCCTTCCGCGAGCATCTGATGATCGGTATCGCCTCGGAAAAGCTCGATCAAGGCCCGTCCTGCCCCGTAGATGGCGAGAAACCACAGCAGCTTGGTGCCGCGCCAGCGATCCGACGAGAGCAACCCAAAGAGCACCAGCAGTAGGATCATCACCGCGATTTCGTAGAGCTGCGTGGGATGCAGGCCCACGCCGGGCGGCGCGCCCCTGGCCCCTTCCGGAAAGGCCACCGCCCAAAGCAAAGAACAGGGCTTTCCGTAGCAGCAGCTGTTGAACAAGCACCCCAACTTGGCGACGATCATCGGAATCGGCAAAGCGGCAGCGACCAAGTCCAGCGCGTCGGCCTTCCGGTCGCTCAGCAGCAGCACCGAGCCGATCGCCAGCGGGAAATAGACCAGCAGTCCGCCCCAGAGGCCGCCTCGTGTCCAATGCTGAATTCTCAGAAGCTCCGACAGGTCCAGTTGCGATACGCTCAGATCGAAAAGGACCTTGGCGCCCGCCGTCATAGAAAAGAGATAGCACAGCCCGGCAGCGATCCACACCCGGCGTTTCAACCCCGTACGTGTCGCGATCCAGCGGCCCACCACGAAATGAACGAGAATGCCGCCGAAATAGAAGATCGCATAGGTCGGTACAGGTCCTATGAACGGGTACATACCCACAGGGTACCGCTACACGCTGCCTGTGTCATCTGCTTTTCACGCCAGGCGTCTTGAGAGCGTCTGTCAAGATATTGGGACATCGGTGTTTTCCAGACGCTGAGGGGCCGGGGTGGCAGCCTCAAGCCCGCACGGCTTGGGGATGGCTCAAAGAGATGGCGTCCCCTGACACGTGAGTGACATTCGCATTCGCCATCCCAAAGGCTTCGCTCCGTTCGACTTCGCTCAGGACAAGCTTTGAGGCTGCCACACGACCGCCACGATGTTTTCACACACACCCACTCTTGAGAGCGGGCAGGCCGCACCCACGCCGGGTTCGGCCTGCCCGGTTCGAATTCTGCTACGGCGCCGGTGCTGCCAGCAGCGTGACCGTGGCCACCTGCACGTTGTTGCCAGGTGGCAACGAACTGATATCCAGATCGACCACCTCGATGCAGAGTTCCGTGGTAACTTCACCCGGTCCGAGGATGTCGGGATCGAGCGTTCCCGTCCAGGTTCCGCCGACGCCTGGTCCCGGCGTGATCTGTACCGAGAGCTGGGCCTGGAAATTGAGGACGATGGTCAGATCGGCGCATCCGGCGTAGGAGCCTGGAGAGCCCGGCACCTGCTGGAGCGCCAGCGGATTGCCGCTGATGTTGATCACGATGCTGTCCGGTCCAGGCTTGGGATCGGGATCAGGTTTCGGGTCCGGTTCCGGCTCAGGCTTGGGCTCCGGCTCGCCTCCAGGGCACAGCGTGATCGTCGGATGCAGGATGTCGCCATCCAGTTGCAGGCAGAGCCTCAGCTCATCCGGACGGGGAGGGGTGGTGTTGAGCAACCCCCGCACGCGGACGCGATCGCCGAACTGAACGGCTCCACTGCCATCCAGCGTCGCATACAACCCCGACCCGCCCACGACATTGTAGACGTTGCCATCATCCGCTTCGAACTGAATACAGCCCTCGAGGCCCTTCTGGAGGGTGCCGCACTGGTTGAAATGTCGCCCCAGGCGGACCTCGTCAGGGTCGATCCAGGTCGCCGAACCCGTCGGGTACAGGGTCTCCGTGGCATTGGCGCACTGGAGCGAATCGAGTTTCCCGTCGGTCCAGAAGTCCCAACTGACCAGAATGTGGCCCGAGCAGTCCTTCGTGTCGCAGCAGATCACCGTCCCGGCGTGCCCCGCCTTCAGACCCGGCGCTCCTGGCGGATCATCCTCCAGCAGCACGATGCGTTCCCCCGGCGCGATCGGCCCGCCCAGAGGACCGCCGACGCCTGGGACGACCGTCAGGGTCGCAATCTGTTCGTAATCACCGGTCTCGTCGCAGCTTACCGCACGAGCGAACACGTCATAGGATCCGGGCGCCAGTGCCTGCACCGGGCCGCTTCGCTGCCACGGCGTCAACACCTGCAAGCAGACGGGCGGTTCACACTCGCCTTTGGCGTCCCAGCCGGGCAGCAGCAGATCGATCCACAGACTGTCGGACGGGACAACCTGGACGTGAAGTGCTACTGGAGTGCACGCGTTGGGCCACTGGCCCGAGAGCGTCAGGGTCAGCTCGTCGGCTGAGCTGGGGGCCTCCGGCGCAAACTCGACCGCGATTTCCGGCAGGGTCGCTGGGACCGAACCTTGGGCCGACAAAGCTCCCAGCAGGGCGACCACAGTGAAAACCATCACTTTTCGTCTCATTTCTGACCTCCTCATTCACGCTTGATCGCAGGACTGCCGTGCAGTCCAGTGGACACCATCCTCATACGCTTGACCTTCGCATGGCCTCTGAGACTTGTCATGCGGATGATTCGGGACGCCGGCCATGCTCAGGGGACGCCATTGACGCGACCTGTACGCGGGTCCGCAGCGCGGGTTCTGCAAAACTCGTCGCTTGTGTTCAATGCTCGATCGGGAGAATGTGCGTGCTGTACCGTCCGACCTGGTAGTCCTCGTCGAAATGCGCCAGCCGATAGTGGATCGCCTGGTCGCCGACGCGAAACGCGCTGCATACCTCCGTTCGCTCACTCTGCGAGGAAGGCACGACGATCTCGCAGTGCCCGCGAAGGTCGACCCGGTACAGACTGCCCCCGACCGAGATGGTCCCGTGCGCAGGACCGCTCACATAGAACAGCTTATCTCCCGAGGGATGCCATCGAACGGATTTAACACGGGTGCGTCCGCTGTCATCGCCGATCAGGCAGCGGGCCCCGGTCCCGTCCGACCGCATGATCCACAGCCTCGTTGGCAGCTCGAACCCCACTCGGTCGAGATACGCGATGTGCTGCTCATCGGGAGACCAGGCCAGGATGCTCAGGAACAAGGCGCCCTCCGTGCCCCCTTGCTTGAGCGCGACCGTCGAGCCGTCACGAACGTCGATCTTGATGATTCGATTGTCGCAGGAGAACACGATGTGGTGGCCGGAAGGGGAGATGCTGATCTTGGAGCAGGTCGACGCCGCCTGTGTCGTATCGAAGTGATACAAAGGTCGCAAACAGGAATCGGACCGAAACCAGATGTCATTGGGCGTGGTGACGACGTCGAAGGCATCGCCGAAGGACTCGACCGCCAGGTGGGTCGGCGCGATGAAGTAATCGAATCCTTCGCGTCGGTGGATCGCCTCGCCGTACTGCTGCGCCTCGTCACGACTTGGGAAGAGTCCGGCGCGAAGCCGAACGTAGAGACGTTTATGAACGTAGGCGTCCCGGCAATAGACAAGATGTCCCTTCGCCTTCAGATCGGCATAGGTCTCCAGCAGGCGACTCCGTGCTGTTGCCGGCGCCGACTGGATCTGGACGGTGTACCAGGGGTCAGGTTTCGGGGATACGCCAACGATAGACTCCTCTGCGCCGACACGAGACGCATCGAGAACCAGACACAGGGCGATCAGCGCAATTCGCAGTCCTGTCTCGACCAGATGCCGCACAGGGACATGCGCGTGTGGATATGACAGTGGTTCCATACCAAAGTGAATACCGGCATGGAACCACCGATGTCAAGTCAGGATTGCCGACCCGGGTCTGTTTCCAACGCGTCTATCGGGTCGACCCGCTTACGGATCGGCTCGATGAATCAGCTTCACTTCGTGACACCGCATCCACCACCCCGAGCCGGCCACGTAAGGCACCACGACGGAGTCGCAGAAGTAATCTGTGTCGGTGCCATAGGTCCAGTCGTCCCAACTCACGTAGAAGGGCAGATTGTCGTCGGTCGAATCGGTGCAGACCACGGTGCCCATCGCTCCGGCATAGAGGCCCACCGCCGGGCCGCCGCCGGCCCCATAGGGGCGATCGACGAGCAGTTGCACCCGGTCGCCGAGCATCAGATCGATGTCGCAGGCGCCCGAACCGGGCTCCGGCACGTCCCAGCATGCCGAGACGATCGGGTGATAGATATCGCCGCAATATTGCGGACAGATGCGGATCACATCGGCCTTGGGACGCGTGTCGTTGAGCAGTCCCTGGATGCGGAAGCGACCGCCCGCGGTTGTCGCGAGTTCCTCCAGGATGTGGTACATGTTTCCGGTAGCGACGAGGTTGTATCCCAGGCCGTTCTCGGCGGTGAAGATGAGACATCCCTCCAGGCATTTCCGGACGGTTCCCGTCTCATGGAAGGGTCGCCCGACCAGCACCTGGCCAAGGTCCACCCACATCCCCGATGCAGCGGGGAAGCCCAACGGGACATCAGTGGCACAGCTATCGGTGTCCGCTCCAGAGATCCCAACGGACCAGAATCCGACCGCATCCCGAGCAGCAGTCCTGACAGATGACCGTTCCGGCGTGTCCCGCCTTCAGACCCGGATCTCCGGGCGGATCGTCGGTCAACAGGACCATGCGACTGCCCGTCGCGAAGGGCTTGGCATCCCGTGCAACCTGCATCGTCGGGTTTGCCCGGGCCGACGTCGAAGCCCGTGATCCACTCGTATTGGCCTCGGCCCTCGCAGGAAATCACGCGGGCGTAGACATCGCAATAGCCCGGCGCCAGATAGCCGGCGATCCCCGCGACCTCGAACGGAGTGGGGTCTGGCGTACACGTAAGGCAAGCACACTCGTTGGCATCGTCCCACCCGGGAAGCAGCACGTCGATCCACATGCTGTCGCTGGCGAAGACCGCCACCGGCATCTGCTCCGGGATACACGTATCGGGCCACATCCCCGACAGGACGATGGACACGTTGTCCGACGTCGTCGGCGCCGACGGACGGACCCAGACGTCCACCGGAGGCAGGTTCGGTTCGATCACGGCCTGGACTGAAACCGTCAGCCACAGCGCGATCCATCCAGCGATCATCCTTCTGCGTTTCATTTCAGACTCCTCGCTCCTGAGACCTACATATTGGAAGCTTCTCGACTGGCAGGTACACACGTCGAGCCCTCACCGCCGGGGTTGCTCGTTCTGCTTGATCATCAACAGGGCTGATCCTCTCGCACTTTCCGCTATCGACTCCCGATCGCAGGCAAACCGGACGCGCGACCCGGGAGGAAAACACCAACGGACTTCCGGTTGCTCTCCGCAAAAGCCAAACCGGAAGGGCTTGCTTGTACCACAGTTTCTCTCCTCCTGAAGATGCTGCTTCGCTGAGGCGGCGACTTGCATGGTCTGTACCTCAGCCACGCAGAACCAGCATAACTGCCCGGATCAGACGCAAAACCCCTGATTTTAGAGGACATTCTCACGGAACTTGGACTCGGGAAAACCGTAGAGGCGATTTGCAATGGCTCCACGGCAAAGGCTGGGATGCCTTTCCGGGGCTGCTCGACCGAAAAACGCCCTCCATGGCCCTGCAAGGCCCTTTTGGCCCGGATGGACCGCTCGGATGCGACGGGCAATTGACACCGAGCGGATCCGCGGGGTATGATGAGGCCCCCACGAGGGGCGGTCGGAAAGGCGGCCGGATCGGTTCACGGGCATGGAGAAGACCAAAGGAGTTGGCGTTATGGATCCGCAGATTTTCAAGGCGTACGATATCCGGGGCATCTACCCCGATCAACTCAACGAACAGGATGCGTGGAAGATCGGCTGTGCCACGGCGCGGTTCCTACCGTCCCTGATGACCGGCTACGAGCGCGGCCAGGCCGGTGCGAACACGATTTGTGTCGGCCGCGACATGCGGACCCACAGCGAGCCGTTGGCCCAGGCGCTCATCGAAGGCATTCGCTCGGCCGGCATCGGTGTCATCGATATCGGCATGATCGATACGCCGCAGATGTACTTCGCGATCAACCATCTCAAGACCTCCGGAGGCGTCCAGGTGACCGCCTCGCACAACCCCGCCAAGTACAACGGCTTCAAAATCTCCGGTCGCGGCGCCATTCCCATCGGAGGCGATACCGGTCTCAAGGACATTCAGCACCTCGCCATGGCGATGCCGCACACCAAGGGCAACCCCACCGGGTCGCTCAAAGAGCAGGATCTGGGCGCCGACTACAAGACGCACGTGCTTCAGTTCCTCCGCCCGGGGCTCCAGGAAAAGAGGATTGCCGTCGATGCCTCCAACGGGATGGCGGGCAAAGCCCTGCCCTTACTGTTCGGCGACAGCCCCGTCGAAATTGCGGAAATCAACTTCGAGCACACAGGCAAGTTCAAGCACGACCCCGATCCGCTCAAGGAGAAGAACCTCTCGCAGGTCCGTTCGATGGTCAAGCGGCAGAAGTGCGATTTCGGGCTCTGCTTCGACGGGGACGCCGACCGCATGATGCTCGTCGACGAGAAGGGCGACGCCGTCTCCTGCGACTTGATCACGGCCCTGTTGGTGCCGTATTTCCTCCAGAAGAAGCCGAAATCCGCGGTGGTCTATGACCTGCGCAGCAGCCGGGTCGTCATGGAAGAAATCATCAAGTACGGTGGCACCCCTCGACGCGAGCGGGTGGGACACGCCTACATGAAGAAGGCGATGCGCGATTCCCACGCCGTCTTCGGTGGTGAACTCTCGGGCCATTTCTACTATGCCGATAATTTCAGTGCCGATTCGGCCGTCATCACGATGGTCCATGTGCTGAACGTCATCAACGACAGCGACGAACCCATCAGTGAGATGATCGCTCCTCTGCGCCGCTACGCCAACAGCGGAGAGATCAACTTCAAGGTCGAGGACAAAGAGGTCAAGATGGAGGAGTTGGCCCGACGCTATGCGGACGGTCAGCTCGATCGGCTCGACGGCGTCACCGTCGGTTTCAAGGAATGGTGGTTCAACTGCCGACCCAGCAACACCGAGCCGCTGCTGCGTCTCAACGTCGAGGCCCGGACCCAGGAGATGCTGGAAGAAAAGCTGGCGGAAATCGAAGAGCAACTCGGCAAACGGGACTGAGTTGCCGCCGATGGCTGGATCGGTCGAGTGGCGCGACGATGCCGAAGAGGACCGTCCATGGAGATATCGACGAAGACCTACGAAACGCCCCACGGTCTGGTGGAGGGCGTACAAACGAAATGGTCACGGTTCAACGTGCTGATGGTGACCGGGACATCTTGACACCACAGGAGAGATATATGCACGATCATCATCTTTCGCGTCGGGATTTTATCGCGGCCGCCGGGCTGGCGGTCGGCGCCTCGTTCATCATCAAGCGGGGCGACGCCAATCCAGTGACAGACCGAAGAGATCCTTTTCGCTACTGTCTCAACACCAGCACGATTCGAGGCCAGAAGCTGGGGATCGAAAAGGAGATCGACGTCGCCGCCGAAGCGGGCTACAGCGCGATCGAGCCTTGGATTTCGAGCCTTCAAGAGTACACCCGCTCGGGCGGCAATCTCCGCGACCTTCGCAAACGCATCGAGGATCACGGCCTGACCGTCGAGAGTGCCATCTCCTTCCCACGCTGGATCGTCGATGACGATACCGTGCGCGCCGAGGCGGTCGAGCAGGTCAAACGCGAGATGGACCTGCTCGTTCAGATCGGGGGCAAACGCATCGCGGCCCCGCCGGCCGGTGCGACGGGGGAGCCGCAGCTTGACTTGCTCCGGGCCGCCGAACGCTATCGAACGCTGCTGGAAGTGGGCGAGCAGACCGGCATCGTGCCGCAGGTGGAGGTGTGGGGCAGTTCAAGGAACCTGCACCGCCTCGGCCAGTCCATGTTCGTGGTCATCGAAAGCGGCCATCCCCAGGCGTGCCTGCTGCCCGACGTATACCACATCTACAAGGGCGGTTCCGATTTCAACGGGCTCAAGACGATCAGCAGCCCGACGATTCAGGTCTTTCATCTCAACGACTACCCCGCGGACCCGCCCCGCGAGACCATTCGCGATGGCGACCGCGTCATGCCCGGCGACGGCATCGCGCCGCTGACCCAGATTCTGCGCATGCTGCTGGCCAATGGCAGTCAGGCCGTCCTTTCGCTCGAACTGTTCAGCCGGGTCTACTGGGAGAAAGAGCCGCTCGAGGTCGCCCGGACCGGGCTGGCCAAGATGAAAGCGGCCGTGCAGAGCGCTCTGGCAACATGACCACCGTGCGATCTCGTCCAGGTGGGCGAGCGGACTGGGCATGGTGGCGAACCGCATAGGAAAGGGAGAGACCATGACCGTTCACATCTGTTGTCTGTTGGCGATGCTCCTGGCCAATCCGTCGGCTGCCGGATCAGGCCGCGCCGATCTTGGCGAGACCGATCTGCTGATTTCCAGAAATGAAGTCCTGGCCGATATCGACCAGGTCTGTGCCGTCCTGGTTACGCAGGAAGCCCGGGAGGATAAGCCATCGAGTGGCTATCAGTCATTGCATGCGGCGGTCGTCGAGAAGCTTCGGGCCGAGGGAATCGAACATGTCGAATGTCAGACGGGAGTCACTCCTCGCTTGCATGTTCACATCGAGGTGGTTCCGCTGGCGGAGCATGGCGTCAGTGTCTATCGCGTCCAGACGGCGCTGAGCCGGATCGTCACCTTCACCGACCACCGCGAGCTGAAGGTCCAGGCCGACGTCTGGCGTCTGCGCCCCGTCATGCAGGCGGTCCCCGACGCCAATCTGAGCGAGGGCGTTGAAGATGCGGCGCTCACGCAGGTAGAAGTCTTTGCGGGAGCGTGCCGGGCGGCGCATCGCCTCCAGCCGTCCGCAGTGTCGTCCGAAGAGACGCCGCCCTCGCCTGCCCTTGCAGCGGAGGCCACAGGTTTCGTCGCATCGAGAAACAGTTCCGTCTTTCATCGTCCCACTTGTCCCTCGGCGACGCGGATCTCCGAACGCAACCGCGTGACCTATGCCACGCGTGAGGAGGCAATCGCCGCAGGCAAGCGCCCCTGCAAGAGGTGCACGCCGTAACATCCGAGTCCGACAACAACGAGGTTCCCGAGTGAACAACAGAGAACGCGTCCTGAAGGCCCTGTCGCATGCACAGCCCGACCAGGTCCCGTACGACATCCGCTTCACCGTGCCCGCGCGCGAGAAGATGGCCCGGCATTATGGCGACGCCGACTTCGAATCCAAACTGGGCAACTGCTTTACCTGGTTACGTCCACACCTGCCCGACGCACGTTTTGTGGAAGTCGCCCCGAACATCTGGCAGGACGAGTTCGGCGTGCAGTGGGACCGCCACATCGACCAGGACATCGGCGTGGTCTGCAACCGGCTCGTCACAGCCGAAAACGTCGACGAGTTCGAGTTCGCCGATCCCAACGATCCCCGTCGTTACGAGCGATTCGACCACGTCGTTGCCGCCCACGGAGATACCGTGGCGCTGGTCAGCCTGGGCTTTTCGCTTTTCGAGCGGGCCTGGACGCTGACGGGCATGGAGCCTCTCCTGATGGCCATGGCCACCGGCGACCGCCTGGCCGATGTGCTGCTCGATCGCATCCTGGAGTTCAACCTGGCGGTGATCGAAAACGCCTGCACCGACAAGGTGGATATCTTCCGTTTCGGAGACGACTGGGGCCACCAGCGGGGCGTGCTGATGGGACCCGACCTGTGGCGGCGATACATCAAACCCCGGTTTGCCGCCATGTGCGGCGCGGTCAAGCAGAAGGGCAAGCTCACCATGCTCCACTGCTGCGGCAAAGTGGACGAACTCTTCGACGATCTGATCGAATGCGGGCTCGACATCTTCAACCCCTTCCAGCCCGAGGTGATGGATGTCTTTGACATCAAGAGATCCTACGGTACCATGTTGAGCTTCTACGGCGGCATCAGCATCCAGCGGACGCTGCCGTTCGGCACGGTCGACCAGGTCCGCGATGAGGTCCGCCGACTGATCGACGAGGTGGGCGCGCAAGGCGGCTATATCGCCTCGCCTTCGCACGATATCCCAGGCGACGCCCGGCCCGAGAACATCGCGACCATGATCGAGGTTCTTCAGAACCAGTAGGCCACCGGGCCGGTAGCAGAGAGATACCTGATTCATTGAAAGCGCATCTGTGATCGGCAGAGGTGACATCGACATCCGTATGGGCGACCAGAAACGTCTTCAGTTGATCGTCTGCAAAGTCTTGCAGCGTGAAGCCTATTTCTGTGCCGCCCGCTCTCCGCACGTCGTTGACGTGGTCCTGTTGGAGCAGGGCCTGCATGACATGCCCGACCGCCTTCGAGCAGAGGTGCAGAAGGCCTTGGAGCGAACGAAAGACATTCAGGGCCGGCCGTACGATGCCTCCCTGCTGGGCTACGGCCTGTGCAGCAACGGAACGGTCGGTCTGCACGCAGAGATCCCCTTGGTGATACCGCGCGGCCACGACTGCATCACACTGCTGCTGGGCTCGAAGGAGCGATACCAGGAGTATTTCGATTCGCATCGCGGCGTGTACTGGTACACTCCGGGCTGGATTGAAGCGGGCAAACAGCCGAGCCAAACCCGATACGAATCGCTCTTGACCGAATACATACAGAAGTACGGCCCCGACAACGCGCAGTACCTCATGGAGATCGAGCAAACCTGGATGAAGCAGTACCAGTGGGCCACCTTCGTCGACTGGGGGCTGGTCGATTCGCGTGCTTACCAGGAATACACGAGACAATGCGCCGAATTCCTCGCCTGGAACTACGACGAACTCCAGGGAGATCCTGGACTGATGCAGCGATTCGTCGATGGCTGCTGGAGCGAGGAGGAGTTCCTCTGCGTTCCGCCTGGCGGGCGCATCGCTGAAGACGTAACCAATCCAGGGATTGTCAAGACGCAATGATTCGTATGAGACCCCATGAGCTGGTGTCCATCACGCTGTTCCTTCTGGCGCTGCTCACCCTGTACGGCTGGGAGGTCATCCTTCTGGTCCGCGCTATCGTCGCGTGCCTTCGCCGAAGGCCGATCCGTCCCATGCTGACGAGCCGGACCGCCCTCGTGGTCCACTCTCTCGCTGCCCTGGGCATCGTCTGCATACTCTACGCCCGCTTCATCGAACCCTTCTGGGTCGAGGTCAATGTGATGACCGTCCAGACCCCCAAGCTGGAAAACGCCTCCTTTCGTGTCGTCCAGATTTCCGATCTGCACTGCGATGTGATGCCGAGAAATGAGGAGGAGATGGTTCGGACCGTCAACGCCCTGAAACCCGACGTCATCGTCGCCACCGGCGACTATCTGAATCATCCAGGGGGCATGCCCCGACTGAGGGATGCCCTGAGCCGCCTCCAGGCCCCGCTCGGTAAATTCGCGGTCACCGGAAATTTCGAGGTCTACCGATGGCCCGAGCTCGATCCCCTGAAGGATACGCGCTTTGAACTACTGGACGGGCAAATTCGATTGGTGCACAAGGAAGGTGAAAGCATCGGCGTCTGCGGCCTGGCAATAGACCTCTCCGATCCCGATGCAGGCGAAGACCTCCTGCCGGAACTGACCGCTGAGCGGTTCAATGTCTTCCTCTATCACACGCCCGATCTGGTGGAGCGTCTTGCCGGTCCGAAGATCGACCTGTACCTCTGCGGGCATACCCATGGCGGTCAGATCGCGATGCCTCTGTACGGTGCCCTGATCACGTTCTCCCGATTCGGCAAGAAATACGAATCCGGCGCTTATCACGTGGACGAAACGACGCTCTACGTGAACCGCGGCTTGGGCCTCGAACGTCGTCCGGCGCCCCAGATGCGGTTCTTCGCCCGGCCCGAGATCGCGGTCTTTGATATCGTTCCGAGCCCGTAGTTCGCTCCGGAATGTGGAATTCGAAGTTGAAAGTGTCCATGAATCTCATCACCATTGTCCTCGTAGCCCTGGGCCTGGCGATGGACGCCTTCGCGGTCTCCATCGTCACCGGCAGCGTCTACCGCGAGCTGCACATTCGCCATGCGCTGCGGATGGCGATGTTCTTCGGAGGGTTCCAGGCGGTGATGCCGCTGGTCGGCTCGCTGGCCGGCCTCGGACTGAAGACCTACATCAGTCCCTACGACCACTGGATCGCCTTCGGCCTGCTGGCCTTCGTCGGAGGCAAGATGATTTACGAAGCCTTTGAGATCGAATCCGCCGAGAAGAACCTCGACCCGTCCAATCTCATGGTCCTGCTGGCCCTCTCCGTGGCGACCAGCATCGATGCGCTGGCCGTCGGCGTCACCCTCTCGCTGCTGACAAGTTCGGTCGCCCTGGCGGTGGTGGTCATCGGCCTGATCACCTTTGCGCTGTCGTACGTCGGCGTGACCATCGGCAAACGCTTTGGCCATTTCTTCGAGAGCAGGATCGAGATCATCGGCGGCCTCGTGCTCATCGGCATCGGCCTCAAGATCCTGATCGGCCATCTGACGGTCTGACAGGTGACGCATTCGCCGCGCCAAGGCCGGCGCGTCTTCTCCGTCCTGCGGGATTTCCTGGGTTGACATCAGCCGACGACGCGGTACCGTAGCGCTCGAGACGTGTGATTGTACACGTCCGTGCAATCGGGTATGCGGGGCAACCTTCGATCATGGAAGATCTGCGACGCCGCAAGACCATTGTGGTGGCTGCCATCGTGCTCACCAGCCTCTTGCCGTTGGCGTTCCTGCGGTTCGATGAGCCGCGGTTCGATCTGAACGTCTACAAACTGCTCGCCAAGGCGGGCTCGCTTTCCGGGACCGTCCTGATTCTCTGGCAGTTCTTGCTGGGCTTCCGCCGCCTCGTCTCTCGCGTGATCGTGGATCTGGTCTGGGCAGTGAGCCTGCACAAACAGATCGGTCGCTACATTCTCCTGCTCGTGGTGCTGCACCCGGTCTTCATCACGATCTACTACGTCATCAAGGAAGGCGTCAATCCATTAACCCTCGAGCTGGGTGGCTCGCGCGACGCCTACGTGGTGCTCGGCATACTCGCCTTGCTGCTGTTTGCCCTGGTGGTCGCCACCAGCGTGTGGTGGAGGCAACGACTCGGTTTCGTGAGCTGGTACAGCACGCACCTGAGCACGTACGTGGCGCTGCCGCTGGTGCTGATCCACAGCATCGCTCTGGGCCAGACGATCCGCGGCACCGGCCTCGGGATCCTCTGGCTGGTCCTCGTGGCGATCGTCATCGCGGTGTTCTTCTATCGGCTGGCCTGCCGGCTCAGTCTGGGCATCCACCGCCACACGGTTACGCGGGCGCGTAAGGTGGGCCGCGAGGTGACCGAGATCTCCGCACACCCCGACGACGCGAAGCTCGAGCCCGAGGTGGGCCAGTTTGTGTATTTTCGCCGGGGACGCGTGGGGTTGGCACGCCCGTTCACTGTTTCCCGCTACGATCCTTCGACCGGGGAGCTGGCCGTCACCGTCAAGGCCCAAGGCGAAGGCACCACCGCCATGCAGTCCACCCGACCGGGCGAGAAGGTCTTCATCGACGGGCCCTACGGCGTCTTCCTCCACCACGCCTCGCGCAGCGAGCGACCCTTCGTCCTGATCGCCGGGGGCATCGGGATTACCCCGTTCTACCGCCTTCTCCATGACTGGAGAGCAGAGCAGGCCGAAGAACTCTTTCTCTTCTACGGCAACCGGACCCGCGACGAGATCGTCTACCAACAGGAAACCGAGGCCCTGGAGCACGTTCGCGTCGTCCACGTGCTGAGCGACGAAGAGGATTATCCAGGCGAGACCGGTTACATCACCCCCAATCTGCTGAAGAAGTATCTGCCGCGAGGGCTGGCGGAATACGAATTCCTGATCTGTGGCCCGCCCGTGATGACGACCAAACTCGAGGCCGCTCTCGACGAGCAGGGCGTCCCGCGCGAACAGATTCACCACGAACTCTTCAGCTTCTGATCGCGTAGCGCCCTCCACAGCAAGAAAGGACGGTGCTCTCATGGCCGAGAAGACGACGTTGAATCGCTTTCCCCTCTTCGGGCTGTTCTGCTGTCGGGCGGCTCTGCGCATGCGCAAGTCGAAGACGCAGGCACGGTTGCTCGGGTACTCGATGGCGGTGCTGTATGCGATCTTCAAGTCCCAGGCGGAACGACGCCGAGAGGGCAAAGAAAAGAAGGAGAAGAAGAAACTGCCCCCGGAAGCCCGACGCGCCAAGACGGACACCCTGCATTTTGGTGGCCATGACTTCCTGGTGATCGAGGACGACGCCGGGCACGTCCGCAAGAGCGTCGTCGGCAACGAAATCCATGAGCCGGATGACTACGATCGTAGCGTTCGCGACAAATTCCCCGATGGCTGGCACGATCGACTCGCCGAATCGTTCGATCGCTATCTCCAGCCCCACATGCCGTCGGAGTTGCAGGGCGAGAGCGTGCTGTACGACCTCTACAAGGTCTGGCGCGACGAATGCAAAGTCGGGCGAAACCGAGTAGACCTCAACCAACTCCAGGAGTGGCTCGCCCGCCACGCCTCCTAGATTCGGCGCAGGCTCGTGTCTCCGTTTGCCTCGCCGTCACCGTGCACAGGGGCAGCCCGTTGTGCGAGGAACGCGCAAGTGCCACAATTCTGTCGTTTGCCCTCCCTTGCCCGTTGCTTCGTTTTTTTGTTATCCTGATTGGACACCTCTGCGGGAACGCCACCAGATTGGCTGTTGCGTACGCTGGACGAAAGTGCAGGAACCGAAGAAGGCGGGATTTAGTGTCACCACGCCCGGGAGATCGAGTACAGTGAGCGACGTGATTTTGTTCTTCTACCACGCAGCAATGCAGTTGAGGCGATGGCATATCCCGTGCGTGCCGCGCTTGATTCAGTACGCCATCCGCCTGACGTTTGGCTGTCATATTGCCCTGGGGGTGCGGATTGGGAGAAATGCGCATCTGGCGTACGGTGGATTGGGCACCGTCATCCATTGCGACTGCGTGATTGGCGAGAACGTCTACATCGGGACCAACGTCACGATCGGGGCCCGCAATGGAGCCAGCAGTGCGCCGGTGATCAAGAACAACTGTTTCATCGGTTCAGGGGCGAAACTCCTGGGCGATATCACGGTCGGCCCGGATGCTGTGATTGGTGTCAATGCGGTGGTGCTTATCGATATTCCCGAACGGTCATGTGCGGCAGGGGGGCCCGCCCGGATCATCAGGACGCAGATCAATCTCTCTGAGTACCGTCTTCCACAGGACATGGAGCATTATGCTCCTCAGCCCGAATCCGATGCGCGTGAAGGCGGTTCGGAGCTCTCGTAGCGGTCAGCATGCCGTAGGCCATCGCTCCCGTGCGATAGCCCTCTTCCATCAGTCGAAACGAATCCACGAAGCGACGGAGTTTGCCGCCCTTGGCGTGCAGGACGAGCTGCACCATCGGATGGCCCATCAGCTTCTGGCAATGCTCCCATGTGGGCAACACGTGGGCGGTGATGTCATCGGCCCGGATCGCATCGAACCCAACTCGGTTCAGCATGGACACCTGCTCATCTTTCGTCAGCAGGGAAGGGCACAGCATCGCCTGGCAGACCTCCTCGACCAATTCCTCGTGTGCGGGCGCGCCCGTCTCGCCGCGCAGCCATACGCACAGGCCGAGTCGGCCACCCGGACGCAGGAGCCCGGCGCAGTTCCGGAAGAACGCCTCCTTGTCGTGGAGGTGCTCGCTGCACTCGATGATCCAGATGAGGTCGAACGTCTCGCCGGGCAGACTCAGTCGGTTGGCGTCGCAGACTTGGAATGATACGAGTTCCGCGGTGTTCGAAGCCGTGGCTCTCTTGCGGGCTGCTCTCGCCTGAACCGGGCTCAGCGTCAGCCCCAGCACGGAGCAGCCAAAGGTCCGGGCCAGCCAGCAGGAGGCGCCGCCCAGTCCGCATCCGATATCGAGCACGCGATGTCCGCGCTCGATCTCCAGGCGTTCCGCCAGACGCTTCATGAGCTTGACCTGGGCCTCAGCCGGACTCTCGTCGCCTTCCCAGTACCCATGATGAATGTGCGGCCCCCAGAACAGACGGTAGAACGCCGACAAGGAGTCGTAGTGCCTGCGGATATCCTCCGTCAATCCCGCTCTGGTCTCCAGATGATCCATCCGTGCTCCCTTTCCGGCCGAGCCTCTCGAAATCCTCTTCCCCGGGCGATCCCGTCCGAACCCCGCCGCCCATTGTACCGCGCGATGCGCCTTGCGACCATGACTCCGCGTGGCGAGAAAAAGATGCCAAATTTTCAGAAGTGGCTTGACGAACTATGTACTAGTGATGTATGATAGCTACGCAACTGAAACGGTATGACTAAAGGGTCGCTGGCCAATGGCGCTGGACAGAAGATGTTCGATGCCGACGCAGAGAATCGCCGCAAGTGCAGACGCCAACCCATTGCCACGCCCCGTCAACCGCACCGATGACGAAGAGATGGACGTGCGTCGGAGTAGCAAATACGCAAAACGAAGCCAATGTGCCGCAGGAGGCTTTGCGGATAACAGCTTATACAGTAAGGACTTGCATCGTAGACGGTCCGGAGTGCTCTCCAAAACGAACCCAATTTCGGGCCCAGCCCTGAAGGGCGAGACGCCCGGTGCATGGAAGGACGCGGATTGAAATCGAAAGTACATTTCATCAAGGCGTCAATGAGCGAAGGCGTGCAGGCGGTTTCGGAGAAGGCGCGAGCCCTGTTTCGAGCCGGCGAGTTCGCCAGGTGCTTCCGGAAGAACGATTTCACCGCGGTGAAGGTCCACGTCGGCGAGGAAAAGAACAACACCTACATCCAGGCTCCGTGCCTCCAGGGGCTCGTGAAGGAGCTTCTGGCGCTGAAGACCAAGCCTTTCATCACGGATACCAGCACCCTCTACACAGGCCGGCGGCACAACGCCATCGACCACACGATCCTGGCGACCGAACGGGGTTTCAGCGTCGAAGGGCTGGGCGTGCCGTTCATCGTCCCCGACGGCCTGTTCGGGACCGCCGAAACGGCAGTCGCCATCGAGGGTGAACTGGACCGCGAGGTCATGATCGCGGCCGACATCGTGCGCTGCCAGTCGATCCTGTCGATCGCCCACATGACCGGCCATTGCGCCGCCTGCGTGGGGGCGACCATCAAGACGCTGGGCATGGGCTGTGCGAGCCGCAAGGGCAAGATGCGCCAGCACGCGTCCCTCAAGCCGCACATCAAGAAGGGCGTCTGCACCCGTTGCGGCGAGTGCCATCGCCATTGTCCCGCCGACGCCATCACTCTCGACGACGTCCAGGCCCACATCGATCAGGACAAGTGCATCGGCTGTGCCGAGTGCGTGGCGGTCTGCCGCTTCGACGCCGTGACCTACGATTGGCAGCAGGAGAACGCCATCCTTCAAAAGAGTGTGGCCGAACACGCCCTCGGCGCCGTTCGAGGCAAGGAAGGGCGGGCGGTGTTCTACAATTTTGTGATGTCCGTGACTAAGGATTGTGATTGCTTTGGCCAGGCGAACCTGCCTAAAATCGTCGAGGACATCGGCATTCTGGCCTCGACCGACCCGGTGGCGGTCGACCAAGCCGCCATCGACCTGGTGGAGCGTCGCGGCGGGCGGAACGTCCCGAGCCTGATCGGCAACACCCAGCTTGACTGGCGATACCAGATTGAGCATGCCGTTCGAATCGGGCTCGGCCGTGCGGAGTACGAATTGGTGGAAGTGGAATAGGCCCTCGGGCCGCATGCGAGGAAGACTATGTCTCTCGGGCACATCATCAGACAGAAGCGTGAAGAGTTGAACTTGACCCTTGATGAAGTCAGCAACCGCGTCGGATTCTCCAAGCCCTACCTGTCCACGATCGAGACGGGCAAGGTCAAGAATCCGCCGAGCGACGAGTTGCTGACCAAGCTCGAACGCGTGCTGAGGTTCGATATAGGCTTGCTCTTGCACATCGCCCACCTCGAACGCATGCCATCGGACGTCCGCCAGGAGTACGAGGCCCGAGAGGCGGAGAACCAGAAGCTCCGCCAGTTGCTCAAGAAAATGGTCGACAAGAAGCGAGGCGCCAAGGACATCAAGGCCCTGCTGGCCAAGAACAACGTCAGCCCTGAGGAGGGCAAGCGGGCTCTGGCGGCCGGACGGCTCGTTCCCGTGATCAACAAGGTCTCCGCGGGCTATCCCGCCGAGTTCAACGACCTCGATTATCCCGTCGGCATCGCCGACGACTACGTGCGCTGTCCCGACCTGCACGATCCGAATGCGTTCGCCGTCCGCGTGGTGGGCGACTCGATGGAGCCCAAGTTCGTCGAAGGCGATATCGTGGTCTTCTCGCCCGCTACCGAAGTCCATAACGGTGACGACTGCTTTGTCCGTTTCACCTTGCCTCATGAGACGACGTTCAAGCGCGTCTTCTTCGAAGAGAACGACCAGATTCGCCTCCAGCCCCGCAATGAGAAATACTCGCCGACCATGGTCGAAGGCAAACGCATCGACGGCGTCTACCGCGCCGTCATCAAATACCAGCGCCTCTGACCGGTTCGGTGTCGGCGGAGCTGGTCGGTGTCTACTCGATCACCAGCCACGTGACGCTCGAGGCGTCGATCCGCAGCGGGACCGTGACGTTGTAGTGGCGGTCGAGTGGGTAGGGTTTGGACTCGCCTTCCTTTTCGCGGATGTGGGCGGTGGTGGTCAGGCCCGTGTAATAGAGGGGTAGCTTCAGCTTTCGTTCGACCGCGTGGTCGAGCGGGTTGTAGATCATCGCCAGGCCCTTTGTCTTCAGTTGCGGATTGACGTGCAGAAGCCCGTCGATGTCGCGACTGTCGGCGCGGCGCAGGTGGATCACGTCCGATTCGAGAATGTCACGGTACTGCTTGTAGAAATCCACCCATTTCTTGACCACCGCCTTGGTCTCGTCGCAGTCATAGAGTCTCGGGCCTCGGTAGCAGGCCTGGACGCCCGCGCCGAAGTTGTTGGCCAGGTGGGCTTCATAGGCGTCGAGATGATCCCGCAGCGGTTCGATCGTCGCCGCCGGACCGCCCCCATGATATTCCGTCAGCGGCACGAACATCCAGCCCATGCTGGGCGTCTTCGTCCAGGTCCCGTCGTAGATGTTCTGACGTCCGTGGAGGATCTGCTGCGCTCTCGGCAGCGACCAATTGGTTTCGCGATAGCCCATGCCGCACTTCGTCGAACCCGTCAGATAGTAGAAGTCAGGAACGTTGAGATAAATGCCCCGAGCCCGGCACCACTTGTAGAAATCCGCGATCGTCTTCCACTGGGTCCATTGCGAATCGGCATAACCCCGATGTCCCGGATGGCTGTTCGAGGCGCAGGTGTCACCGGGGTAGGAGCCATCGTGTTCGAGCAGGTCGAAGCCGGTCTTGTCGTAGAACGCATACAATTTGCGGAAGTAGTCCCGGCCCCACTCGCTGCCGAGACAGGGCGCATGGCCGAACTTCGCGCCGCCCGGTTCGCCCGTATTGACGTCGATCACGTCGTCGCGGTCGCTGATCCGCCGGCTCGACAGCAGCGAATAGCCTCCGATCTCGATGCCTTTGACGTGAGCGTACTCAGCCAGTTCCTTCAGTTGGGCCAGGTAGGCGGGGTCCTCGTTTTCGAGGTTGAACCCGCTGCCAAAGGTCATGATGACCATCTCGAAGCCGACCTCGGCGCATTGGTCGATCGCCAGGCGGACGGAATTCGGGTCGGCCCGGCGTACGTGCATCATGATCGGGTTCTCCGTGATCCACGGCGCGATCGTGCGATACATCCGTCGCAGGGTCAGCCCTTTGCGCTCGCGTTCGGTGCTGTCGAAGATCAGCTCGAACGTGCGGAACGACTCGAACGTCCGACCCGGTGCGATATCCACATCAGGGCCCAGCGGCGGTCGTGATTCCAGCAGGCAGGGGTTCTCGCGCGGATAGCTCACCTGGGTGAGATACTCGGGGTCACGTTCCCAATAGGTGGTGTGATTGGCGACGAGTCCGTTCATGCCGCCAAAGGCGTAGTCGCTCTCGACGTGGATGTTGGGCACGTTCCACCGCTGGTAGTTCTCGACATGCGATTCGTACTCGACCATCGCGAGGATCTCGCTGGTGAAGCGGTTCAGACGAATCGGCTGGTCCGCGCCGTTGTGGATCGTCAGCCATTTGCACATCAGCGGGATGCCCTGGTACATCTCGTAATGGATGACGACGGTTACGCCAGTCAGGGGCGATGCGACGTCATGCTCGGGCGCCGTGTACTTCATCGTCAGCGATGCGCCGGGAGGCGGCCAGGACAGATCGGCACTGTGGCGTACTCGTTTCCAGGGGAAGCGGGCCACCGGCTCACCCACCTCGTAGCCTGCAAAGCGCCACGCGTTCGGATCGGTGGTAAGGTCGTCCTTCCATGCGTCGAGCAGATAGGCGTAGTTGGGCTGGCCTTGGAGTCCGCCGATGTCGAAAGAGACACCGTCGATGGTGACGCGAGCCTCGGGCTTAACGCCTCGGAGCATGGACTCGCCTGTCATGAGATTGTCAAGGGCGACGGTGGCGGCGTTGGGCTGGAGGCGAAAGGTCCGTCGGATCAGGTCATTGTCCATCACGATCTCACGACCGTCATCGCGCTTCTCGACGGTGACCGGCGTGCGGACCGGTTTCACCAGCCAGTCCGAATCGAGCGCCCCCGTGTAGTACGGCGGGGCGGCCAGCAGCATCGTCATCGCAGTCAATACCGTCGCAGTCAGCATGTGCGTCCTTTCTCAGGCAATCCAGGTGTCGCTCTTTGTTGTGCTGAGTCGCATGCGTCCCAGGATACTCTCATGCGAGCCATTAGCCAAGGTCCTGTCCCGCTACCGCGAGAACGAGGGCGTAGACTCTGGCGGCGCCGGCTTGCTTCAAGGTCCTGGCGCATTCGTTCAGCGTCGCGCCGGTCGTCTTGATATCGTCGACGAGGCAGACGATCCTGCCTGCAAAGCGGTGGTCGGGTCGGACGGCGAAGGCGCCCCGGACGTTGCGCTGCCTGGCGCTGGGGGTGGCGGCAACGGGTTGGGCCCTGGTGCGCCTGGTGCGAACGAGGTCGGTGCAGACCCGCGCGATCGGGTGCCGCAGCCATTTGGCGATCCGCTGCGACTGGTTGTAGCCTCGCAGCAGGCGGCGGGTCCAGTGGAGCGGGACCGGGACGAACAGATCGATTTTGTCATGGAACCCGCTGCCCTGGAAGGTGGCGTCGGCCAGAGTCCCGAGCAGGGCCTCCAGCTCGGTGCGGTCGTGCTTGAACATCAGGATGATCTGGCGCAGGGTCTCGGTGTACACTCCGGCCCTGGCGATCCCGTCGAAGTGGATCTCCAGCGCCTGGCAGGCGGGACATGCCCCCGCCACGAGTCCATACCGCGTCGCATTCCGCCCACATCGGGGGCAGTACTCGCCCGCCGTACAGGTCAGAAGCTGATCCCAGCAGCCCGAGCACAAGCCACTGTTGTCGGATGACGCCGGCTCTCCACAGCACATGCACACCGGCGGCCAGAGCACCTGGTTGACTCCCTCCCAGACCAGTCGCATCGCCCGCTTTGCTCGCTCGCACCCGCGTTGGAATGCCGCCGAATCCATGCCGACATCATACCGCTGGGATCGTCCCACGGTCAAGCAGCACGCAGCCCAGTTTGGGCATCGATATCCTCCAGCCACCAAGTGGGCCGGGTGGCAGCCTCGAACGCTCTGGCGTTTGGGGATGGCGGTAAGCGCCCGCGCCTCCTGACGCGTGAGCAGCGCGCGCATCTGCCATCCCCAAGTCCTGCGGACTTGAGGATGCCACACGACTGCTACGCCATCTTCATAGATGCCGGAGCGGTGTACAGGTGTCTACTGCAGATCGTAGAGGGTGTTGTCGGGGGAGAGGAAGCCGACGGGGGGCTCGGCGGTGGCGTTGTGGGTGTCGAGGGCCTCTTGGGCAATCGGGTCGGTTTCCGTGTGGACCTGTCTCCAGGATCGGGCGTGACCATCGCAGAAGGCGACGTTGGTCCGGCCCAGGTGGCGGTAGCCTTGGGCGCCGGCGTGTCGGGCGGAGTCGGGCAGCAGGGTGTCGCCCGGGTGGGAGAAGGGGGCGCGCATATACTTGTTGGCGCCGCCATCGGTGCACTGGCCATCGCCAAACAGGGCGGTCTCGGACGGGCGGCGCACGTCGAGGGCCCGGGCGGAGTCGGGCGGTGAGAGCAGGTCGTTGAGTCCGATGTAGCTGGTGTTGTAGTTGTAGCCGGTATAGGGATCGGCTAGCGAATTGTCGGGCCCGCGGAAGCCAGGGCACTGGTGCACCTTCTCGACCGCTCGACCCATCCACAGCAGGCCTGCCCGAACGCGGTTGGGGTGATTCGGATCGGACCAGTCCTTCCAGGTGGTGAAGTCCCACGCGTAGAAGTGGGGGACCGTTCCCTCGCGTTGATTGTAGTAGGCGATCGGGTAGCGCCCATCATAGACGTCGCTGTAGGCGTGCGCGGCGACGGCCATCTGCCTGAGGTTGCTCAGGCAGAGCGTACGACGCGCCTGCTGCCGCGCGCCCTGGAGCGAGGGCAGCAGCAGACCGACCAGCAGCGCCGTCGTCGAGACGACCACCAGCGTCTCGATGAGACTGAACGCACTAGGATGTCGGCTCTTGTCCATCGGCCATTCCAATCAGGCTGGAGGCTGGAGACCGCAGGCGGGAGGAAGTGCCAGCGCCTGCGGTCTTTCGCCTGTCACGTTCCATTTCTCAATAGGTTCCCCAGGCGATCGCGCCGAGGTTGGCCTGGACGATCTCCAGGTCGGCTTCGTCGATGTGGCCATCTGCATTGAGATCAGCCACTACGGCCGGGTCGTCGTCTCCGGTGATCTCATGATCGAGCCAGGCGGTCACGAGATCTGCGTCGGCGACGTCTACGCGGAAATCGCCATTGACGTCCCCGACCGGCGCCGGGTGCCGGTAGTCACCGGGGCAGGTCACGTCGGAGATCGCGTCGATTTCGGGAGCGCCGCCCCCCGGCGCGTCGTCGATCCGTACGAAGCGGAACCACTTCGTTTGCGTGTTGGGATTGACGGGCAGGTCGAGTCGGGCGAGGTCGTAGCCGGTGCCACCTGCCGAGTCGCCATAGTACTGTGCCACGCGGGCGACGGATCGACCCGCCAACGTCTCGAACGAGAGGTTGGGATCGATCGGCAGTGTCGGGTTCGTGGGCTCGGCCCACCAGCGGTTCCATGCGCCGATGGACGTATCAAGATGGCATGGATCGTAGACCCGGCCCAGCGTCGGAGCGAACCCGTCGCAGAAGGGGCCATCCTGGGCATCGGCGGGCAGCCTGATGAAATTCGGATCGCCCGCCATGAAGTTGGGGTCGGTGGTGAAGCTGTACCACACCACTCCATCCTGGCTGACCGATACGATGCCGCGCTCGCTACTGTCGGCACCACCCACGAGGATGGCGGAAGGATCGCTGTTGTCCCAGGTCTGTCCCGAGGCGACGGCCTGGGGGGCGTTGCCGAAGACGACGAAATCGACGCCGTAGGGATTGCGCTCGTCGTCGGCGACGGGGTGATTGAACGCCAGGGTGATCGAGCCCCCCTCGCCCAGGAAAACGGTTTCGAACTGGCGAAAGGGCGGATAGACCGGGACGACGGGTGTCGGCGCATCCAGCGGGATCGACCAGTCGTCGCCTGTGGTGTCCACCGTCGGTCTTCCCAGGGCGGTGGCGGGATCGTCGAAAGGCAGTCCGTTGAGCCAGTCCTGCATCATGCCGACGGCCAGATAGTCGACCACCTCGGCGGCAAAATCGTTGGCGTCGTAGACGTATTGTCCGTAGCCTGCGAGGAAGGGCAGTTCCCACGTCGGCTGCGGCGCGTCCGCGTGTCCGTAGATCCAGCCATCGGCGTCACCATGGCGGACGAGGCGGTCGGCGGCTCCCGTCCAGGGGGAGATCCACCCTTCCCGACTGCCGGCGGGGTCGTTCCAGTAATGCCACCACAGATCGCCGCCGGCATAGCCGACGGCGCTATGGTCCTGGTAACTGATCCCGTCGACGGCGATGCCCCAGCCGTAATCGGCGCGTACGGTGCTCAGTTCGGTCTGGGCTTCGACGAGGTCGAGCAGTTCCAGACCGGTGATCGTATCGGCTTCCGTCTGCCCGAAGCGGACCAGGTACTCCACGCGAAAACCGTCCGCCCACTCGACGTAAAGACGGGCTTCATTGACTCCGCTGCCCACTTCGACCGGTGCGGCGGTCGAAAGGGTCGCGATGGCCATCAAGATGGCCCATCCGAACCAGTGCACGTGTTTCATCTATCTTCTCCCTTGAGAAGGGCATCCCACTTTCTGTCGGGATGGCCCGTAAGCTCTGCTTGTTGTCTGATTCTCTCGACACGACCATCCCGATATCGATCGGGAGGCCTGCTCGGGTCAAGGCGTCTTCATCACGTGGTCCATCCCGACCTCCTTTCGCATTCGCTGGCCCTTGTCGCGAGGGCCCGGCCCGCAGGCGCACAAAAAAACCGTCGTTCCCGCATGGAGAACGACGGTTCGATGACTGCGTGGGGGTCCGGATCGACAGAACGGACCCGGACGGCGCCTTCACACGTGCGTTCCATATCGCGAGAACACTCACTATGTGCGATCGACTCCAGGCAGGTCTTCTGACTCGCGTCCTACCTCGAGGCTCCTTCCCATCCGTACTGCGGACAGTGGATACCAGCCTCTCGGATTCCCGACGTTTCCGTCGGGGCGGGCGCTCACAGCGGCGCGACCGTCGCGGATTTTCACCGCGTTCCCGTTTCGACATATCTCAAGGACGAGGCCTTGAGACCTGTAGTCGAGCTATGCACTTGAAGAAAGAGCTGCTAGCGGAAGGGTAGTGAGGGAGCCGGCGGGCGTCAAGGCAAAAAAAACAGCGGGGGCGGAAAACTGGAAAATGTCGGTGCTTCGGAAGTGCGGCAGAGAGGGAGAAGTCTCCAGGTGGACCGGGACGGTCCACCTGGAGGCGTTCTTCGTGTGCGCTACGCGTTGAATTGATCGAAGCCGTCATCGAACGGGATGCGATCTTCGGCCGATGTCTTCTTCGTGTTGGGCGTGCTATGCAGCTTCGGGGCCTTGACAGGTGAGGCGATGTGGTGGTACACGTGATCGGAAACCGAGAGGCCCTTCTTCTGGGGCGACCGCGTCTGTCCGGCCGCCTTCCGGGTGGCGCCGCCGACCAGGGCGATCAGGTCGGCGACGATGTCGTTCATCGACTCGGCCTGAGAGCTGAGCTCTTCGGAGGCGCTGGCGCTTTCTTCGGCGTTGGCGGCGTTCTGCTGGGTGACCTTGTCCATCTGGGCGACGGCGGTGTTGACCTGGTCGATGCCCTGGGCCTGCTCGCGGCTGGCGGCGGCGATTTCGCTGACCAGATCGGTGGTCTTGCCGATGCCCTGGACGATTTCTTCGAGCACCTTGCCCACCTCGGCGGCGATGTCGACGCCGTTCTTGGCGTTCTTGACCGATTCCTCGATCATGTTGGCGGTGTTCTTGGCGGCTTCCGCCGAGCGCATCGCGAGGTTGCGCACCTCTTCGGCGACGACGGCAAAGCCCTTGCCCGCTTCGCCCGCTCGCGCGGCTTCGACGGCGGCGTTGAGCGCCAGCAGGTTCGTCTGGAACGCGATCTCATCGATGACCTTGATGATCTTGCTGGTTTCGTCGGAGCTTCGCTGGATCTCGTGGATCGCGGAGTTCATGCGACCCATGGACTCGGTACCGGTATCGGCGGCGCGACGCGCTTCAGCGGCCAGCGTGTTGGCCTGCTCGGCGTTGTCCGCGTTCTGCTTGGTCATGGAGGCCATCTCTTCGAGACTGGAGGAGGTCTCCTGGAGTCCGGCGGCCTGCTCGGTGGCGCCTTCCGCCAGCGACTGCGACGCGGCAGAGACCTGACCGCTGGCGGCGGCCACCTGTTCGGAGCCGGCGGTCAGCGAGTCGATGATGCGCTTGATCGGCTTGATGATGCTCATCGTGATCAGGACCGCCAGGACGGTGCCCAGGACGATGCCGGAGACGGCCACGGTCATCATCAGGGTGTTCGTTCGTGCGGTGATCGTCCGCATCCGATTCTGCAGTGAATCCTGGAGCTGGCCGATCGTATCGACGATGGCCTTGGCGGCTGACGCCATCTCGGTATCGGCCGACTGCTGAGCCAGCATCCCGGCACGATACTGCTGCCCGGCCTCTTCATAGCTCTTGAGATAATCCGTGATGTGCGAAGCGGCCGTCTCCAGCGTGGGGTTGCCCACGACCAATTCGGCCCAACTCTGGGCATTCGTTCGGGTTTTAGCGAGCTGCTTCTGGTAGGCCTCCCACTGGGCCTCGCGATTGGTCGCCAGCAGATAGACCGCGTTGATCCGCAGGATCAGGAACTCCTCGAAGACCTCGGCGCTGAGCCGATTTCCGATGTTCTCCCATTTGGCGACCTCTTCGACGTTGTTGGCTTCCAGTGCGGCTTTGCGGGCCGGATCGATGGTATTAGTGATCACCGACGCGACCTCCTCAGTAACGCTCCAGCCCACCTTGCCCCAACTGGCAAAGGCTTCGTCTCTCGTCTGACGTGCGGATTTCTGATGATCGAACGATGTGAGGTAGGCCGGCATCTTCGTGAGGGCGTCGGTAACGATGGCCTGGTCCGAATGGGTCAGGTCGGGCGAGTTCTCCAACTGCTGCAATTCGACCAGCAGGGCGTCATAGGCCTGCTGCCAGTGATCCGCGGCTGTGGCATTGTCGCTGCCATAGGCCTCGAAGCCGCGGATGGCGAATTCCTTGCGCAGCGAAGCGCACTGGCTGAGCCCTTCCAGGCACGCGTTTCCCTGGCGGTTCAGTTCGGCGTTGGTGGTGACGTTGCTCAGGCCATTCCATCCGACATAGCCCAGAATCCCCGAGATGACGATGAGCAGGCCGAAGCCCAAACCCATCTTGGTGGCGAGTTTCATGTTCTTGAACATCGTGGTTCTCCTGCACTCCAAGATCGACGTGAAGCGTTACGCCGGTGCCCCCGGCGACGAGTCCTTCTGCCTACCTTTGCGTGTGCTGTTGCGTGGGCGGTGTCCGCATTGGCGTCGGTTGCCGGTGACGCGAACGCGCCGTCCACGGTTCTTTCGGATGCAGCGATGCCCCCCAACCATGTGGCATCGACCATCCGGCGCGACCCGTTCGGGCGCGCCTACAGAAAGCCGCTGCTACTATCGAGCGTAGAGCTCGTGACCTTGGGTCTATTTGGCTAAATGTCAGGAGGCGACGCCGGGCTGGACGGGATTATCTCCGATAAGAAAGCCCCTGGAGGCGAGGTGCGAACTGACATGACCGGTTCGTTGCCGGGGATTTCTCTTCCGACGCGACGAAGGATTTCGGCGGGGAATCCAGTGGCAACGTCTGATAAGGCGGGCGCGCGGTTGAGATGAGTGCGAGGAGAAGAGGGGAAGTGGGGATTGGCGAGAGCCCATTCGGTGCTTCCGGATGAGCCGATCGGCCCATCCGGAAGCACGTCCTGGACGAATCCTGCACGTCAGGAGTTAAAGTGGTCCAAATCGTCGTCGTCGAGCGGGATGCTCTTGCTCTCGGACGCCTTGACGGAAGGGGCACGCGTCTTGCCGGTCTTGGCGCCGGCGATCTTGTGGTACAGATGATCGGTGTGCGACAACTGGCGGCCTGCCTTGTGACTGTCGGCGCGACTTCGGGAACCGGCAGGGTTTGTCGATCCGCCGACCAGGGCGATCAGTTCGCCCACGATGTCGTTCATGGATTCAGCCTGCGAGCTGAGTTCCTCGGAGGCACTGGCACTTTCCTCGGCGTTGGCAGCGTTCTGCTGGGTGACCTTGTCCATCTGCGAGACGGCGGTGTTGACCTGATCGATCCCCTGAGCCTGTTCCTGGCTGGCGGCCGCGATCTCACTGACCAGGTCGGTGGTCTTGCCGATGCCCTGGACGATCTCGTCGAGCACCTTGCCGACCTCGGTGGCGATGTCGACGCCGTTCTTGGCGTTCTTGACCGACTCCTCGATCATGTTAGCGGTGTTTTTGGCGGCTTCGGCCGATCGCATGGCGAGGTTACGCACCTCTTCGGCGACGACGGCGAAGCCCTTGCCGGCTTCGCCCGCGCGGGCGGCTTCGACGGCGGCGTTGAGCGCCAGCAGGTTCGTCTGGAAGGCGATCTCATCGATGACCTTGATGATCTTGCTGGTCTCATCGGAACTCTTCTGAATCTCTCGAATCGCTCCGTTCATTCGCGTCATGGAGTCGGTGCCGGTATCGGCGGCTCTGCGGGCCTCGCTGGCCAGGGTGTTGGCCTGCTGGGCGTTGTCCGCATTCTGCTTGGTCATCGAGGCCATCTCTTCGAGGCTGGAGGAAGTTTCTTCCAGTCCGGCGGCCTGCTCGGTGGCGCCTTCCGCCAGCGATTGCGAGGCGGCGGAAACCTGCGTGGACGCGGAGGAGATCTGTGCGCCTGCGGCGGTCAGAGACGCGATCACGCGCCGAACCAGGCGGAACATGCGCGAGGTCGTCAACCACGTGATCCCTCCCACGCAGAGCACGGCACCAAGGCCGACCACCGCGGCCCAGAACTTGATCCGTGCGATTGGAGCCAGGAATTCCTGGACCGGGGCGATGGCCATCACCATCCACCCCGTCCGCTCCTGCGTGCGGAACGTTGCGATTTTCTCGACATCCTGGAAGGTGTACCTGAGGAGGCCGTTCTTCTGTTCGTATATGCCGCGTCCCCAGTCGAATTGCGTTACGTCCAGACTGAGAATGAAATCCGCGTTGGGATGGGCCAGCGTGATGCCGTTTTCATCCGTGATGGCGACATAGCCGGTTTGTCCGATCTTCGTACCCCGGAGCAGGCGGGCGGAGAGCACGTTCAGCTCGATCGGCGTTCCTATGATTCCGATCAGCTTATCGGCCTCCATGATGGGGGCGGTAATCAGCGAGACGGGTCGGCCGGTGGCCGGTGAGGCAAAGGCACTGCCAATCCAGGCCTGTCCGTGGCGGGCTTTCTCCGCGTTGATGCGGTACTCGTCGAGCTGGGAGATATCGACGCCGACTGCGGCGCCACCGATCGAATCGACGAAGATCTCGCCCTGCGGCGTCGCCAGGAACATGGCTTCATAGACGGGAGAGGTGCTGTGCCAGGTCTTGAGACGGGTCCGGGCCTGGTCGATGTCTTCTCCTTTGCAGGCCTCGCGGAGGGTATCGTCGTGACTGAGGATCACGCACTGGCGGATGTAATCCTGTATCCAACTGTCCAGTTCAGCGGTGGTTCGCTCGGTGAGATTTTGCATCCGAGCGCTCTCCAGGTCCTCGATCGTATCGCGTGCGAACCCATAAGAGGTGAGCGCAACGGCGGTGATCGCGAGAATGCATATGGGCAGAGTTGCGATCAGGATCTTGGTTCGAAAATTCATGGGCCTTTCCTCACAGTGGATTATGTTACTTGCTTCGAAGGCGCAGCTTCACTTGCGCGGCCGACTCGCCGAGGCGGTGTCACTCTTCGCGAAGGTCTCTTCGGCCAGGGCGAACGTCAGCTACGTGCCCGCGCGAGCACGGGGCAGGGAAGGCGCCTCCATCCTCAGTACCTTTCCATGCACATTGACGAAGCGGTGGCTAACCCACCTCCTGCTTACCATAGCCACGGGTCGGCGCCGACCGCCAGGGTCGTTACGTTTCCTCCGGCGCCGTCACACCCCACTTACGACGCCTTGCTGATCCTATCGTCCAGATGGAGAGGGTTCTTGAGTCTTCGATGTCTCTGTGAGGGCAGAAAAATGCGCAGACCAGGCAGAGCCCAGGTGGACCCAGCGGTCCACCTGGAGTCGCCCGACGCATCGGATGCGATTAGCTGTTGAAGTGGTTCAGTTCATCGTTGTCGAGCGGGATGCTCTTGCTCTCGGACGCCTTGACGGAAGGGGCATGCGTCTTGCCGGTCTTGGCGCCGGCGATCTTGTGGTACAGATGATCGGTGTGCGACAACTGGCGGCCTGCCTTGTGACCGTCGGCGCGACTCCGGGAACCGGCAGGGTTTGTCGATCCGCCGACCAGGGCGATCAGTTCCCCCACGATGTCGTTCATGGATTCAGCCTGCGAGCTGAGCTCCTCGGAGGCGCTGGCGCTTTCCTCGGCGTTGGCGGCGTTCTGCTGGGTGACCTTGTCCATCTGGGCGACCGCGGTGTTGACCTGATCGATCCCCTGCGCCTGTTCCTGACTGGCGGCGGCGATCTCGCTGACCAGGTCGGTGGTCTTGCCGATGCCCTGGACGATCTCGTCGAGGACCTTGCCGACCTCGGTGGCGATGTCGACGCCATTCTTGGCGTTCTTGACGGACTCTTCGATCATGTTGGCGGTGTTCTTGGCGGCTTCGGCCGATCGCATGGCGAGGTTGCGCACCTCTTCGGCGACGACGGCGAAGCCCTTGCCTGCCTCGCCCGCGCGGGCGGCTTCGACCGCGGCGTTGAGGGCCAGCAGATTCGTCTGGAAGGCGATTTCATCGATGACCTTGATGATCTTGCTGGTCTCGTCGGAACTCTTCTGAATCTCTCGAATCGCTCCATTCATTCGCGTCATGGAGTCGGTGCCGGTATCGGCGGCTCTGCGGGCCTCGCTGGCCAGGGTGTTGGCCTGCTGGGCGTTGTCCGCATTCTGCTTGGTCATCGAGGCCATCTCTTCGAGGCTGGAGGAAGTTTCTTCCAGTCCGGCGGCCTGCTCGGTGGCGCCTTCCGCCAAGGACTGTGAAGCGGCGGACACCTGCCCGGCGGCAGCGGCGACCTGCTCGGATCCCTCCGTCAGCCCGGCGATGATGCGGTGGATGGGGCGGATGATGCTCAGCGTGATGAGCACGGCCAGGACGATGCCCACGATGATGCCGGACGTCGCCACGAACACCATGATCGTGTTGGTGCGAGCGGTCGCGCCGGCCATTCGATTCTTCAGCGATTCCTGAAGCTGACCGATCGTGTCGACGATGGTCTTGGCGGCCGACGCCATTTCGGTGTCGGCGGACTGCTGAGCGAGCATGCCGGCGCGGTATTGCTGGCCGGCCTCTTCATATTCGTTCAGATAGCCGGCAATATGGGCTGCTGCCGTGTCCAAGCTCGTATCGCCGGCCACCAGTTGAGCCCAAGCCTTCACATTGGTGTTCACCTTTGCGAGTTGCTTCTGATAGGCCTCCCACTGGGCCTCCTGGTTGGTGGCCAGCAGGTAAACGCCGGTGACGCGCAGGAGCAGGAACTCCTGGACGACCTGTTTGTTGAGTTGGTCGCCGATGTTTGTCCATCTGGCGAGATCGTCGACGTTCTTGGCCTCTCTGGCGGCCTGGCAGGCGGGCTCGATCACCTTGGTGATTACCGAACCGACTTCTTCCGTGACGGTCCTGCCTACGGCGCCCCAACTGGCAAACGCGGCGTCTCGGGTCTGTCGTGCGCTCTTCTGATGGTCGAACGATGTGAGGTATGCCGGCATCTTTTCGATTGCCGTCGTGACGATGGCCTGGTCGGAACGGACCATGCCGCGCGAACTCTCCAGTTGCTTCAGTTCGCCCAGCAACGCGTCGTACGCTTCGTGCCAGCGGTCCGCGGCGGTCTTGTTGTCGCTGCCGTAGGCCTCGAAGCCACGGATGCCAAACTCCTTGCGCAGCGAAGCGCACTGGTTCAGCCCTTGGAGGCAGTCATTTCCCTGGCGGTTCAGTTCGGCCATTTCGCTGACGTTGCTCAGGCCGTTCCACCCCACGTAGCCCAGGATCGCCGAGATGACGATCAGGAGGCCGAAGCCCAGGGCCATCTTTGTTGCGAGCTTCATGTTTCTGAACATTCTCTTTCTCCTTCTTTCCTGCCGTGTCTGTGTCGAGTCCCCCTCAGGTTCCCACCGAGGGCGGCCTACCGATCTCTACCTGTGCTCGGGCGTCCTTGCACGCGATGGTGTTTTTGCGTCTCGATTATGCGGCGCCCTGCCCGAGGCCGGTCAGGTCGGTGGTGCCGAGCACGCGGTCGATGTCGAGCAGGATTTTGACCGAGTTGCCGACCTTGCCCATGCCGAGGATGAAGCCGGTATCGACGGTGCCGCCGAACTGCGGAGGCTCTTCAATCTGCTGCGCCGCGATGTCGAGCACCTCCTGAACGCGGTCGACGACGATGCCGGTGCTGAACGTATGGCCGTCCTGGTTGATCTCCACGACGATGATGCAGGTCTGGTCGGTGATGTCGGTGGGTTCCATGCCGAAGCGGGCGCGCAGATCGAGGACCGGGATGACCTGGCCTCGCAGATTGATGACGCCTCGGATGTAGTGGGGCGTCTGGGGCACGGCGGTGACATCGATGTAGCCGATGATCTCGCGGACCTTGAGGATTTCCAGGCCGTATTCCTCGTGGGCCAAGGCGAACGTCAGGTACTTGCCCTCCTTCTGAGGCAACGTCTCGGGAGGCGTATGGGATCGTGTCAGAGTCTGTGCCATAGAATACCGTCCTTACATGTGTCCACTCATTCTTGCCGGCGCGAGCCGAGATGACAGAAAGGTTGTCCGGAGGCGATCCCACGGGGCGCATGCGATGGGACCCCCTCGCGACCGGGACCGTGCGGCACAAGCCGCCGGGACTGGTTGCTTCGGATAACCTTCTCCCCCAACAGCGGAAAAGCTATCACTGTGCGGCTATCGACCCGTCACGGTGCCGGGCTTACCCTCAGACAGAAAAAGAAAGAGAGGTCGCAGACCCACGGAATCAATTTCATCTTACATGATGGCTGTAGACCTTTGGTTCAGTCTGTATCGACAGCGTATGTCACGGCGGAATGTAAGGTTTTATTTGCAGAGGCGGTTGACGGGCGGATTTCTTCCGTTGTCCCATAACGCACTCTGAGGGTGGGTGCCCCCTTGGTTTGCAGGTTGTTCCTGTGTCGAAGAGAGGGGGCGCACGGGTGGCGCGAGCGCCGTGCTTCTCGCAGGGTTCCCGGGGGAATAGGGATTTCGGGCTTTTGTCCGGGGTGGGAACCGCTTAGAATCGCGGTCCTCTCGCAGGTGCATGGCCTGTGCGGGAGGTTTCGTCGGGTGTATGAGAATCTGCGATGTTTGCTCTGGCAGCCATTCTGGTGTCGTTACTGGTCTTGGTGGTCCTGTTGCGGCTGCGGGTCCGGATCGGGCGGTCGCTGGTGGCGGCGGCGGTCGTGCTGGCGATTGCGCTGGGCGTGACCCCTGGGGCGATGTGGACGCAACTGGTGGACGAGTGGCAAGGGGGAGAACTGACGCGGACGACGCCATACCTGTTCGTGTCGCTGACGTCGCTGTTGCTGCTGGTGAACGTCGTGGGCGAGGCGATGATGCAGATCGGTCTTTCGTCGCGCCTGGTTCCGGCGATGCAGGGGCTGTTTCGAAGCCGGCGGGCGGCGCTGGCGTTGATCCCGCTGATGATGGGCATGTTGCCGACGCCGGGAGGGATCATGCTGTCGGCGCCGATGGTGCGGGAGGCAGGCGACAAGATCGGGGTCGATCGCAGTCGCCTGGCGGCGATCAACTTCTTCTTCCGACACCAATGGGAGCCGGTCTGGCCCTTGTTTCCGGCGATCCCGCTGATCCAGAACATGCTGGGCGTCTCGGCGGGCCGATTGGTCGGCCATCACGTCGTTCTAACAGCGGCCGGTATTGTCGGCGGGGTGCTCTTCCTCCTGCTGACGGGCATTCCGCCCAGGCGGCGCGAACACATGGAGGTGAAGGCCAGTCTGGGTTCGCACGCCAGAGACTTCGTCCACGCCTTTTGGCCGATCGTGTTCACGGCGGTTCTGTATATCGGCTTTGACATCCCGCCCGCCATTGCGATCCTGGTGGCGATCGTGGGCCTGCTCCTGCTGCATCGGGTGGACGTGCGGCGGTGGGGCGGCATCTTCAAAGCGGCCAAGGAACCCGACATGGTCCTGCTGCTGTTTGGAGCGCTCTGGTTCAAGCTGAACCTGGAGGCGGGCGGTGCGGTCCCCAGCGTGGTGGATTTCTTCGCTCGATTGCACATGCCGGCAGGGTTGATCGTATTCCTGCTGCCGTTCCTGGTGGCCGCCAGTACGGGGGTGACCATGGGGACGGTGGCGATCACCTATCCGTTCCTGATGGCCTACATCGTCCGCGATGGGCAAACGGACCTGGGTCTGGAGACGCTGGCGTTTGCGGGCCTGCAATTCGGCCTGGCAATCAGCCCGATCCACTTGTGTCTGTCGCTGTCCGCCAGCTATTTCCGTACTTCGCTGTTGGGCATCATCCTCCGCGTTCTGCCGGCCGCATTGTGTATCGTTGCAGCAGGCATTCTCATGGCCCTGGCTCTCTGACGCGGATGCGACTCAGCGGATGTGGATCGATCCGACGTTGGTGCGTAAGACGATGTCTCCTTCGGCGTCGCCGATGGTAGCCTGGATGGACTTCTTGATCTGTCCGGTGACGGTGAGCGGACGGTCCGTATCGATGGAGCCGACGTTGGTAGTGGCCTGGAGATGCGCCGACATGTGAGTCGGGCCGGTCAGATCGATATTGCCCACGTTGGTGGTTACCTCGATGTCGAGATCGGCGGGGGCATCCTCGACGTATACCGCTTTGATATCGCCCACGTTCGTGTGGAGGTCGGCATCGCCTCGCAGACCGGTACAATGGATTGTGCCGACGTCGGTCTTGGCGGAGACGCGGTCGGTGAATCCTTCGATTCGGACGTCTCCGACGTCGGTGGTCGCGACAATCGCCATTGCAGCAGGGGCGGTAATATGGAACTCCACCGCGAGTTGGTTGCGCCCGAAACCCGAGGGTTTTTCCGCTTTGATGAGAAGGCTGCGGCCGGAAGGCTCGGCCACGATCCGGACCTCCTCGACGAGGGCCTCCGCTTCTTCCTCCGTCTTAGCCCGGACGGTGATCTCGGCGGCAATCCGTACCTCGCTGACGTCGGCACTTTCCAGGGTGATAGTCCCCACGTTCGTATCGACATTCAGGACCGCAGCGTCTCCGGCGAGCGCGGTCAGGTCCTGGCTTCGGCGGGCCTTGGCCCGATACTCGTTGCCGATATTGACACAGCATCCGACGAAGAGGGTGGTCAGTACGAGCGTGCCGACGAGACTGATTCTGGCCATGCGATTCTTCTCCATCTGAGATCTCCCTAAAACGCACTATACTCCCATCGTCGCTGCTGGTGGGTGATTATTGCCAGGGATTTTCCACTTTTCAAGGCGCAGCGTCATTTTGTTTTGACCGGCAGCGGGGTCGGCGGTATGGTCTGACACCGTTGGATGGAGGGGCAACCAGAGAGCCATTGGAGGTATCGATGTCCGATTTGATCTTGAACGGCGAGTATCAACCCATTTTGAACCTGCGCCAGACGGAGGAGGCGATCAAGTTCGTCAAGGATTTCTTCCAGGATCGGCTGGCGGAGGCATTGAACCTTCAGCGGGTCTCGGCGCCGCTGTTCGTGCGGAAGGGCAGCGGGGTCAACGACGACCTGAACGGAGTCGAGGCCAAGGCCACGTTCCGGATCAAGGACGACAACGACAGCGAGGCGGAGTGCCTGTTCTCATTGGCCAAATGGAAGCGGATGGTGCTGGCGGATTACGGGTTCGGGCCAGGGGAGGGGCTGTACACAGATATGAACGCGATCCGGCCGGATGAGGAGTGCCTGGACAATCTACACTCGGTCTATGTCGATCAATGGGATTGGGAGCGGGTGATCAGCAAGGCGGAGCGGAATCTGGATTTTCTCAAGGAGATCGTGCGGACCATCTACGGCGTGCTGCGGGAGACGGATGCGGTGGTGTGTGAGAGGTATTTGCACATCGAGCCGTTGCTGCCGCCGGAGATTACCTTCGTACACAGCGAGGAGCTGCTGGAGCGGTGGCCCGAGTTGGGGCCGCGCCAGCGCGAGGACAAGATTACCGAGGAGTTGGGGGCGGTCTTCGTGATCGGGATCGGAGGCGAACTGGCCGACGGCAGCCTGCACGACGGACGCGCCCCCGACTACGACGATTGGATCACACCGACCGGCAACGGCAGCAGGGGACTCAACGGCGACATCCTGTTGTGGTACCCCTTGCTGAACCGGGCGTTCGAGATCAGCTCGATGGGCATCCGGGTGGATCCGGACAGCCTGCGGAAGCAACTGGAGATCCGTGGCGCTCAGGAGCGTTGCGAGTACGAATGGCACCGGCGTCTGCTGGCGGGCGAGTTGCCCTTGAGCATCGGGGGCGGCATCGGCCAGTCCCGTCTCTGCATGTTCTTCCTGCGCAAGCTTCACGTGGGCGAGGTCCATGCCAGCGTCTGGCCGGCGGATATGATCGCGAAGTGTCGTGAGGCGGGGATCATGTTGTTGTAGTCGGCGCAAGAGAAAAGGGGATGGCGTTTCGGCCATCCCCTTGTTGGTTACGAGTTACTGTAGTAGAGGAAGCGGTGATCAGGGCAGGGCGATCTCCTCGGGCTGAGCCTTGGAACTCTTGATCTCGGCCGGTGCCACGGCGGCGGTTTCGCGCTCCGCCTTCTGCTGGAGCCCTTCGATGGCAGAGAGCAGATCCTCCGTCTGGTTTTGGCTGGTGGTCTGCATCTGCTGGAGGCGTTTTTCCAGGCCGCTCTGGGCATCCTTCAGTTGCACGAGCGAATCGCCCATGGACTGGACGTCCTGCTCGACGGTCTGTTGGAACTGCGTCTGTTGCTGCTGTCGTGCATCGAGCAGGGTGTTGATGTCGCTGAGGCTGTTTGCCAGCGTCCCCTGGAGCTTCATGACCCGCTGCTCGAGCGATGCGATGCTGGTGGCCATCGTCTCGATGTTGGCCTGGGCGGCGTCGAAACGCGTCAGCCATTCCTGCTGGCCCTGGGCGATCTCCGCGAGTTTGGTGATCAGTTCCTGGCGATTGGTCTCGAAGGCCTGTTCCAGTTTGGCCTGGTTATCGCCCACCTTGGCAACGTCTTGAACGACCTGCACGGTCGTCGCGGCCACCGTGTCAAGATCGGCTCGCACCTGTTGCTGGCTCTGGGTGACTGTGGACAGTTCGGAAGCGATCGCCTGCTGGCCGGCCTGGAGGTTCCGGGCCTGTTGCGTCTGGCTGTCGTTGCCCGCCAGCACATCGAGGGCCGTCTGGGCGGTCGTTGCGGAGATCGTATTCAGGCCTTCCTTGATCTGCTGCTGACCCTGGGCGTTGGCGTCCAGCCTGGCGACCAGTTGCTGCTGGTTCGCGGTTGCCGCCTGGGCCTGGGTCGCCAGGTTGTCGCTGACGGTCAGGACATCGAGTGCGGTCTGTGTGGTCGTGGCGGTGATGGTGTCAACCGCTCCCTGGAGCTGCTGCTGATTCTGGGTGGCCGCGTCGAGCCTCGCGACAAGCTGTTGTTGGTTGGCCGCCACTGTCTGAGCCTGTGCCGCCTGGGCTTCATTGGCTGCGAGGACGTCCAGCGCGGTCTGCGTCGTGGTCGCGGTGATGGTATCGAGACCTTCCTGTGCTCGCTGGCGGTCCTGAGCGGCTGTATCGAGGCGGGCGAGAAGTTGCTGCTGGTTGGCAGCCACGGCCTGGGCTTGTGCGGTTTGGGTTTCGTCGACCGCGAGGACGTCGAGGGCGGTCTGGGTGGTGGTGGCGGTGATCGTATCGAGACCTTCCTGTGCGCGCTGGCGGTCCTGAGCGGCCGCATCGAGGCGGGCGACGAGTTGTTGCTGGTGGGCGGCCATGGCCTGGGCTTGTGCCGCTTGGGCTTCATTGACTAGCAGGACGTCGAGTGCGGTCTGCGTCGTGGTGGCGGTGATGGTGTCGAGGCCATCGCGAATCTGCTGCTGACCCTGGGCGGTGGCATCGAGTTTGCCCACGAGCTGCTGTTGATTTGCCTGGGCCAGTTGGACCTGGCGGTTCTCAATCTCGTTGATGGTCAGGACGTCGAGAGCGGTCTGCGTGGTCGTCGCGGTGACGGTTTCGAGACCTTCTCGAATTCGCTGCTGACTCTGGGCGTTGGTGTCGAGTTTGGCGACGAGCTGTTGCTGATTCGCCTGGATCGCATCCGCCTGTCCGGCCTGATGCTCTTGGATGGCGACGACGTTGGCTGCTACGTGGTTCGTTGTGGTGCCCAGGGTGTCCAGCCCATCCTGCATCTGCTGCTGTTGATTCGACAAGGCGACCAGTTGGCTGTCGAGCGACTCGCCGCGTTCGCGAAGAGCCTGACTCAGTGTCTGCTGGCCCGATGCAAGCTGCTGCGTCTGTTCGTTCAGCCCCGCGATGCCGGCCTGCATGGTCTGCTCCATCTCGGCCTGGCGATTGCCCATGGCGAGAATCGTCATGGCGCCCTGGTTGGTGGTGGCGGTCATGGTGTTCAGGCTGGTCTGGATCATCCGCTGGTTGTCGGCCAGTTCGGTCATGCGCTCCTGACTCGCATCGCTTTGCTTCTGGATTGATTGCTGAAGCGTGGCCTGCTCGGTGGCGATCCGGCTCGCCTGTTCGCCAAGCTGGCTGATGCCGGCTTGGAGACCGTGCTGGTTGTCCGCCAACATGGAGAGTTGGCCGACCACGGTTTCGCTGTCCGTCTTTGCCTGGCTCTGCATCGCGAGCTGCCGGGTCGCGATCTGGTCGAGTTCGCTGCCAAGACGAGCCGAACTCTCACGCAACCCTTCCAGACCCGAGCGGATCGCGCTCTGGTTGTCGGCGAGCGTTGCGGTCTGCGCGACGAGGTTCTCGTTGCCCGTCTGGATGGTCTGATCCATGGCGGTCAGTTGCCGGGAGACGGAAGACAGATCGGTCGCCAGGACAGTGGCCTTGTCGTCCAGGTGGCTGACGCTGCGCTGGAGACTGTCCTGGCCTTCGACGATCGAGGTGAGGTTCTCGTTGCCGGTGGCGACGGCCTGCCGCAGGGCGGTCTGCTCGGAAGCCACCGAAGCGAGGTTGGTGAGAAGCCGATCCGAATTGTCTCGAACGGCAGCGAGATTCTCGTTGGTTCGTTGCTGTCGGTCGGCCAGATCGGTGAGGCCGGCGGTGACGGTGTCGTGGTTGGTCGCGAGCGTGTTCTGGATGGCGCCCTGGCCCAAAGTCAGACTGGCGAGTTGCTCGTGGCTCGTGTCCGCTTTGGCGTCCAGTTCGTTGATTCCCGTCTGGAGCTTGCCCTGATTCTGTGCGACCGAAACGAGTTGCCCGGTGATAGCGTCGTGTCGTGAAGTTTGCGTCTGCTGCATCTGTTTCTGTGCGGCGGCGAGGGCGGTGACATCGCCGGCTGTGGCGTCAGCGGTGTTTGCGATGCGATCGATGATGGTCCGGATGTTGGATTGGTTCTCCTGGACCAGGACGATCTTTTCGGCCAGCGTCGCGGTGTTGTTGTTCACGGTGTTGTGCAGAGCAGCCTGCTCGTTGCCCAGGGTGGTGACATCCGCTGCCACCGTTTGCGTGAGCGAACGCAGGTCGCCGAGGTCACCATGCAGGCGGCTCTGGGCGCTGGCCACGGCGGTGATGCTGTCGTCCAGTTCCTTCTTATTGCTACGTACGAGTTGATGCAGGGTCGCCTGGTCCTTGGCGACGGTGTTCACGGTGGCGTTGGTGTGCTGGGCGATGTCGGCCACCTGGGCGATGCCGTCGCGCAGCGACGCCTGGTTGTCGGCGAGCTGCGCCACCTTCTTATTGAGGTTCGTGTCATTGGCGACGATGGTTTGACGGAGCTGCGCCTGTTCGTCCTGAACGGCGGCGACTCTGGCGTCGGTGTTCTGGATGCTCTGGTCGAGCTGGGCGAAACCCTCTTCGATCTCGCCCTGGCTGACGTGCACCTGGGACGAGAGGGTGGCCAACTGGCGGCTGTTGGCGGCCACCATGGCCTGAAGTTTGACCTGATTGTCTTCCATCCGAGCCATCTGCTCGCCGCAACCGGCGACGCCGAAGGTGATGACCAGGAGGGTGCCGCATAAGATGGTTATGATGACGGATCGCCTTGTCTCCATGCCCTTCCTTGTGCTCATGGTGAATCCTTTCTTCTGACTATGAGAACCGGCTTTCTTTGGCGTCCTGGCCTGCATCGCCCGAGATAGGAGGGCGTCTGCATGGCGATCTGGGAAACGATGTTCCCAATACTGAAAAAGGGCCTATCACCCCTTTGTCTCATCGGCCAGACGAATTGGAAAGCTTTACCTTTTATGGGACGACTGTCACAAGGTAGGCGTTTTGCAGGAGATACGGCAATCCCCGTGACTCGGGGTTTCTCGGAGAGCCAGAGTCGGCGGACGACGGTGTCGGGTTGCGGATGAAGAGACTACGCGGCATGTGGAAAATGGATGGTTTGGGTAATTGTCCCCAGGCGATGGTTTGGCTACAATGCCTGACGTGGCGATCTTGTGGCGTGAGGTGCGGATCGACCGAAGGCCGGTCCGGAGAGACAGACAAGGAGAAGGGGACGGGTGGAAGGAGCATGGCCGTGAGGGTGGCATATCTCAATCGAGTCCGATGGTGCAAGGGTCTGCTGTCGGTGGTCGCGGTATGGTTGCTGATCGGATGCGGGCCGGCGGCGGGCCGCAGCGGAGTCTTGGTGGACGTCGATTCTGTCGGCGTACCGCTCGAACACTTCGCGGAGGTGGAGATCGCGCTGGGCGAACGGTTGACCTTGGCCGGTCTGGCCAGGCTGCCTCAGGCGCCGGGCAGCCATGTGCGATTGCTCGACGGAGGCAAGCGGGTCATGGCGCAACTGGCGGCGGCGGTCGTCGGTGATCTGATCGAACAGGGCCATGACGTAACGGTGGTGCGGGACTTCCTGCTGTCGCGAAAGGACATGCAGGCTTTTGATGCGTTGGTTCGTTCGGACCAGGTGATCGGCGACAGCAACGATACGGACTACGCGATCTCGGAATGGGCGTGGGTTCACAGCGACATTCGACTGTCCGGCGCTCCGTCGGGAGCGACGGTGACCTGCGTCGACGTGCACTTCGAGATCGCGCATCCGAGAGTCGGGGAGTTGTGGATCGACGTATGTAACGAGAGTCAGAGACGGCGGTACGATCTGTGGTTCATGCGCGATCGTCAGGAACCGAATCTCTGTGAGACGGTGACCGGCATCGCCGAGTTCCGAGGCGAGAAGGCGAATCAGACCTGGAGGTTGCGCGCGACCGACGTGCGCCTCGGACAGGTGGGGACCATCGAGTCATGGTGGATCAAGGTCTACTATGAAGGACCCTGGGACGTTGGGACTCACGACGATCGCGATCATCCCGCTGAGGTGATCGGTGGTGTGCCGTTCTCGAGCACAACGAGTGGCGCCACGGGAGAGACCGAAAGCCGTTGCGGCTACCGCGATGCGCTGGACGTCTGGCATTCCTATACCGCACCGCAGACGGGACCGGTGACGATCCGCGCGCACAGCGACGTCTTCGACACGACGCTGGCGGTGTTCGACCGGCTGGGCGTCGAGCGCGCCTGTGGGGATGACGATTGCGAAGGCACCGACTCGGTGGTGGTGATGCCGATGAAGGCGGGCACGGAGTATCTGATTCGCGTGGCGGGGTACGACTACGAGACGGGTGAATATTCACTTACGGTGACTCCGCATTCACCCGTGGCGATGCTTGCGCCGGATCATCCCAATCCTGCCGACGGCGACGAAGTCGATCGAACGGAGATTGTACTGTCCTGGGGCAATGGCCTTGACGGGGCCGAGGAGAACGGCCTCGTTCGGTTTGACGCAATCCATCGGCGCGAGCCGACGACGATCTACGGAGCCGACGATCGCGTCGAGGAGTACCAGGTGACGGATTCGCGCATCCTGGCGGCCGGCAGCGCGACCGCCGTATTGATTCATCGATCGAATCTCATCGAGCGCAGCGACGGGACGTTTCAAATGGATGCGCAGCCGTTCGCATGGTGGTATCAGTGGCTCGATCCTCTGGAGACGGGCAATGCACTCTGCGCCGATGAACCTTTTCAGGACCAGCCTTCGGCGGGGATGTGTACCGGTGTTCTCGTCGGGCCCAACCTGATTGCCACCGCGGGGCATTGCGTCGCCTGCGATCGCAGCTTGGACGTAGCGGTCGTCTTCGATTTCGTGATGGAAGATGCGCTGACGCCGACGATGATCCTGAGGGCCGATCAGGTATACTGGATCGAGGAGGTGATTGATTCTCAGGTGGGTTATCCCGATTGGGGGCTCGTGCGACTCGATCGCAGGGTGGTGGGGCGCACTCCGCTTTCCTTGCGGCGCAGCGGGCGGGTGCCCGACGATCAGGAGTTGTTGGTTATCGGGCATCCGTGGGGGCTCCCTCGAAAGTACGATACCGGAGCGACGGTCCGGGAGAATTCTGAGCCCACCTTTTTTCAGGCCAACCTCGACACCTACCGAGGCCATTCCGGATCTCCCGTGCTCAACCTGGACTCGATGGAGGTCGAAGGGATTGTCTGTCGGGGCATGGAGGAATTTGTCGAAGATGTAGCGTCGGGGTGCGACCGGTCCCTGGTCTGTCCCGACGATGGATGCCCGTCGGATGACGGACCCCAGTGGGAAGATGTGACTCGGGCCACGACATTTGGTATGATGGTTCCTGTCTGTGAGGTGTATCTGGGGACCGATCCGGCGCAGATGGAACGGGTGGCATCGGACCTGGTGGAAACGCGCTGTAGTCCCCAAGGTCTTAAGAAGGATACGACCTACTACTGGCAGGTGGTGGCCCGGAACGTATATGGTCGGACGGAGGGCCCCGTCTGGTCGTTTCGGACGGCGTTGAGTCCGGGATACGTATCGGCATGGTCGCAGCAGCGGACGGAACCGGTTTCGATGACGGGGGAACGTCCGATCGGAGATTGAACGTATGGTTTTCATCCGCAGGCGGTTGACTGTAGTCCTGCTGACGGTGGTGTGCCTGTTCAGCAGTCCGGCGACCTGGGCGGAGGCCGTCTCACCTGAGCAGGTACGCGGCGTGGCCGAAGTCTTCCTCCAGAGACACGAGGTCCGGACATCGCCGTCGCGCCCCTGGTTGGCGGCATCGCCCAGGACTCCGGTACCGGTGCTTGTTCGCGACGCGAACCCTCAGACGATCCGCGATCGGGATGGAACGATTCTCGCCTACGTAGTCGAGCTGGAGCCGCAAGGGTTCGTCGTCACGTCTGCCGATACGGACCTGGCGCCGGTGGTGGCCTATTCCTTTCGAGGCGGATTTCCGGAGGAGGTGGATGCCCGCCATCCGTTCTACTGTCTGCTGACGGCGGACCTGCGCGGACGCCTGGCGGCACGACGTGAGTCCGTCACGCCGGAGGTGGTGGAGAACCATGCTCGCTGGGCCCTTTCTTCCGAATCGCGAACGCTCACGGACGAGGGGCAGACGTTCCGACAATGGCCTGCGCGCGACAGCACCTCCACGGGGGGCTGGCTGGAGACCACTTGGGAACAGGGGACGCCGTACAACATGTTCTGTCCGCTGGACCCGGTGGACGGCGCCCGGACGTATGCCGGCTGTGTGGCTACCGCTATGGCTCAGGTCCTGCACTATCATCGACGCGGCGAAGCCGTTTTCGATGAAGGGGATGCCTACACGGCGGTCAACGGTATCGACATTGATGCAGACTGCATCCGTTACGATTTCCCGTCGCTGAGCGAACTCAACGAGCACCTGACCCTGCTGCAACTGAAGTATGATGCGGGGGGCCTCCTGGACGAAGTGGACATCGCGGCATTGAACTTCGCCTGCGGGGTGGCGGCACGCATGGATTACTCCAGCGAGGGCTCGGGTGCGTCCGCCTACGACATGCGCACCGGGCTGGTCGAGGACTTTCGTCTGTATGCCGCCGATCTGGCGGACGATCTCTCCGCAGAGACGGAACGAATGCTCCGCGAAGATCTCGCGAACGGACTGCCCGCGATTCTGGGGATTCACACGCCCGACGGAATGTCCGGACATGCCATCGTATGTGATGGCTACAACACCGATGGCGAATATCACCTGAACTTCGGGTGGGGTCGGTCCTATCCGAACTCGATCGACGAAGCCTGGTACCGCCTGCCGATCGATATTCCCGCTTCGCTGAATGCCATCTCGGCGGTTCTGATCAACATTCAACCGACATCGCCGGAAATCGAAGCGAGCCCGACCTCGATGGCCTTCCGCGGAATCCCGGGACAGATCTCGGCGTCGCAGACGTTATCCATTCGGAATGCTTCCCCCCGCGCCTTGGCGGTTCATTCGGTGGTCTGCCCCGAGGGGTTTACCGTCTCTCGCTCCGGGGGAGAGTATGTCGGTCGTCTGGAGGCCTTCCAGGTGTCAGGTGCGGAAGAAGAAGTGGCGCTTCGCGTGCGGTTCGATCCCGAATCGGCTGGAACCTACTATGGGATGCTGGCGATCCACTATGGCGACGGTCGGGTCAAGCACGTGCCGCTCGACGGCGCCGCGCCCGCCGACGGCACCGAGATCGAGGGGGGCGAGGTCTCGGGGAGGTGGTCGCAGGCCCAGTCTCCTTACTACGTGCTTGGCGATATCCGTGTGGCCCGAGGCGGTGAGCTCGTGGTTGAACCTGGGGTGCAGATCGTCTTCATGGGACCCTACCACCTTACGGTAGGCAAGCAGGCACGCCTGCTGGCGCAAGGCACGGCGGCTCGGCCGGTGGAGTTCACCGCCGGTAACCGAGAGAGGGGTTGGGCGGGTCTTCGCTTCCTGGGCTCAGGCGATGACGATGTGTTGAGTCATTGTTCGATCACCTTCGTGAAGAACGGCATGCAGACTCTCGTCTCTGGGGCCAGTTTCGACGTCGTCCCCTCCGGCGGCGCCGTTTGCTGCGGCGATTCCAGTCCGACGATCACGCACTGCAAGATTACGAACAACATCTGTGGTCGCGCAGGGGCCATTTTCTGCTACGAGAGTTCAGCGGTCGTTCGCAACACGCTCATGGCCAACAACGCCTGCATCGGAGGCGAGGCCCAGAGCGGGGGGATCTGCTGCTACTGGGGCAGTGCCGTCCAGATCGAAAACTGCACGATCGTGCACAACGCGCCGGGAGGGCTCTTCAGCGAATCCGAATACGGAACCGAGGTGATGAATACGATCGTCTGGGGCAACCGCAACTACCAGATGCAGAGCTACGAATCGAAAATTACGGCGTCATTTTGTGATGTGCAGGGGGGCTACAAGGGTCGAGAGAACATCGACGCCTATCCCTCCTTCCTCCAGCCGACCGGCGGGGCGGGGGCCGACTACGACGCAGCGAGCGCGAACTGGGCGCTGCAACTCAACTCGCCCTGCATCAACGGGGGCGGGGAGGAAACGTCGGACAGCACAGATTTGGCGGGGAATGCTCGCGTTTACTGCGGACGGGTCGACATCGGAGCCTATGAGAATCACTTGGAACTGCCCTTGATCGGCATCCGTCCGGCCGACCGAGTGGAGTTCGGCTGTGTAGCCATCGACGCCAACGCTACGGAGACCCTGGAGATCAGCAATACGGGCCAAGTGAGTTTCGAGATCACCTCACTGAGCCTTTCCGATCCGAGAGATGTCTTCTCGATCTCCGGCCCGCCTGTCCCGCATACGCTGGCACCTGGGGAGTCGGTCGAGGTCAGGATCGATTTTGCCCCGGAGGTGGAGCGCGTCTACGCGGGATCCATCCATGTCATCTCGACCAGCACCAACGCCTCCTATCGGCGGATCGCCCTGCGGGGTGTGGGGGCGGCTGGGACGTTCGTGCCGCCGGGTCCGGTCAGCGGTGTCTGGACGAAAGCCGGCAGTCCGTACACGGTCACGGGCGATATCGGGGTGCCCGCCGGTTGGATGTTGTCCATCGAGCCCGGGGTGATCGTCAAGTTCGCGGGGCATTTCGGACTGACCGTGGGACGCGACGCGACGCTGCGTGCTGTGGGGATGGAGAACGATCCGATTCAGTTCACGGCGACGAACCCGGTCGAAGGCTGGTTCGGCATTCGTTTTGTCGAGACGGGAGACGATGACATTCTTCAATACTGCCGTCTGGAACATGCGCGGAAGCCGTTTGCCACGGCGGCCGAGCCAGTCAATCGGGTGGGCGGCGCTGTGATCTGTTGCGCGGCGTCCGCCGCCGGAGACGGTCCCACCGTGCCCGCACCCGCCTCCAGTCCTACGATTGACCACTGCGATTTCCGGAACAACTACGCCGAGTGTGGTGGCGCGATCGCCTGTCGCGACGGTTCGCAGGCAGTGATCACGCACAACACCATTGTAGACAATATGGCCGACTGGGAGGGAGGCGGTATACATGTCTATGACGCTGCTCCCGTGGTAGGCAACAATATCATCGCGGAGAACACGGCCTACTGGGGTGGCGGACTCTACAGCCACTACAGCCGGCCGCAGGTGATCAACAACACGATCGTCCGCAACCGGCCCAATGGACTGCACCTGGGGTCCACGTTCGGACTCACACCGGGCCTTGGGCGAAAGCCAGCCTGTCTGGTGAACAACATCATCTGGCACAACGAAATCTACCTCGATGCGGACTTGCAGATCGGACGGAAGGACTATCAGATTCGCTTTAACGATATTCAGGGCGGATGGGAAGGAGAAGGCAACATCGAAACGGACCCGCTTTTTTCGGACCCGGTCCGGGGCGACTACCACCTCCGGTCGACGGTGGGGCGATGGGATCCGCAGACCGCGGCGTGGGTGATGGACGACGTAACCAGTCCCTGTATCGATGCGGCGGACCCCTCGAGCGGACCGGGGCTGGAGCCGGCGCCAAACGGAGAGCGGATGAATCTGGGCGCCTACGGAGGGACGTCGCAGGCAAGCCAATCGCCATAATCGAACCCACTCGATAGAGCGGGCGTAAGAATGCGGAAAATATGAGCCAAGTTCACGATCTCGTGCTTGACACCTGAGACCGCTGTGGTATATTGATAGTTTGAGCGGTTGAGGACCGTTCAGAACTGCCATGGAGGTGGCAGCGGTCCGAGTGGGGGCATGTCCTACAGCCCCATTGCGCGAGCGAAGGCGTTTCACGGTAAACGCCAGGGTCAGCCCAATCGCAGCGAGGCCCCTCAGGCGGGGCGGCTCGGTTCTTCGGAAGGGATTCCCGGCAAGGATTGTATGCGGACGACCGCAGGCGCGGATGGTCCGCTTTCGGACGTAGCTGGCACCCTATTTAGGAGAAGGGGGATGAACACCATGAAACGGAATACACTCGTATGCGCGCTGGCTTTGGGGTTTGTGATCGCGGCGGGGGTATGCGGCCCGGGCACGCACGCGGCCGAAACCATCGTCGTCAGCGACGGGACCGTTGAAGAAGAGCCTCAGATCGCCTTGCGGGACACCTTCGATGACAACAAGATCGCCTGGCTGTGGCGGCCCTACTCCGAAGACCCGAACAATGCCGTTGTGATGGAGGTGAACAAGCGTCTGGAACTTCGGACGTCCGCTGAAGCGGTCGATGCGTTCGCCGCCTATATGGGCAATATGTGGCGGCTCGACGCCCGCTGCGACTTCGCCATGAAGGTCGATTTTCGCTACGATCTTTTCACCCTTGAGGAGGAAGGATGGATTGGCATCGGCCTGACGCCGAACGAAGACCACCCTCGATATGAGCGGGTGGAATTCGGCGCCGGATGCGTGAATCGTTTTCGCAGCTATTCCTACGAGGAGGTGGAGGGCTGGGCGGCTCGGACGGGGTACAGCGAACGGTTTGGGGACAGCGGGACGCTGTATTTCTCGTACGATTCGCGGAACGACATTCTGTACATGAGCCCGGCCGGCTACGGGCCGGACCTGGCATGGGGCGTCTGCACGGACCTCATTCGAGGCAAGTGGGGGGCTCGTCCGATATACGTCTATCTGGGCGGACGGTCGGCGAACCTGAACATTACTTCGGGACACGCCTATCTCGATAACATTACGATTGAAGCCGGCCAGATCATCGAGGCGGCACTGAGGCCGGTATATCGTTTCTGGTCTCGTACCAACAAGTCGTACTTCTACACGATCAAGGAGTCGGAGAAGACCCGTCTCACCACCGAGTACGCCAGCCTATGGAAGTACGAAGGCGTTGCGTTCCGTGGGTTCCCGAGCGACGCCGATCCGAATTCGCGGCCTGTCCACCAGTTCTGGTCGGACAAGACCAAGGCCTATTTCTATACGATCGACGACAGCGAGACGTCGACACTGATCAATGATTTTCCGTTCACCTGGACCTACGAGGGCGTCGCTTTCCGCGCCTACCGCGGCGGGATGCAGCCGGCATGGGCACGACCGGTGTACCGTTTTCTTTCGGCGGGCGGGGCCTATCTGTACACGATGAGCGAGACCGAAGCAGACCAGCTCCGCAAGCTTCCGGATACCTGGTCGGACGAAGGGATCGCCTGGTACGCTGTTCCCTAGTCTCGGCAGGCTCGTCTTCACGCCTATTGACGAAAGACTCCGTGCCGTGGGCTCGCTCGCGCGGCACGGAGTTTTCTTTTGCCCTCGGTTCAGGCGAATCGCGGCGCCACGGATCTGCCCATCCGTCGGGTCTTCTCCCGGCGTGTGCTCAGTCAACTATCGTCTTGAGCAATCGGCTCGACTCTGGTACAGTGAACCGCCATGGTTCCCCAGGGCCGGGTAGCCGATAACACGACTCGGCCGGAATGGGGACCGAATTCCGGATGACAATCGAGGTATGAGAATGGATGTACTGCTGATCGGCAGCGGGGGGCGGGAACACGCAATTGCGTGGAAACTGAAGCAGTCCAAGCAGCTCGGCAAGCTCTATATCGCGCCGGGAAACGCCGGCACCGCCCAGTGTGGTCAGAACGTGGCGATTGCGGACGACGATGTGGACGCCCTGGTGGATTTCGCCCGGACGAAGAAGGTCGGGCTGGTGGTGGTGGGCCCGGAAGACCCGCTGGCGGCGGGGATCGTGGATGCCATGGAATCAGCCGGCATCAAGACGTTTGGCCCCAGCGGAGCGGCGGCCCAGTTGGAGGCGGACAAGGCGTTCGCCAAGCAGATGATGCGGGCCAGCGCTGTTTCCACGGCGGAATCCCGCGTCTTCGACCGTTTCAGCGATGCCAAGGCCTACATCGCCAGTCGCGACGAGTCCGTGGTGATCAAGGCGGCCGGACTGGCCAAGGGCAAAGGCGTCATCGTCTGCGACGAGCCTTCCGACGGCATCCTGGCGGCCGAGCGGATCATGGTGGACCGGGTCTTCGGATCCGCCGGCGACCGGGTGATCGTGGAGGACAAACTACTGGGTGAAGAAGCGTCGATCCTGGCCTTTGTAGACGGGCGCAACATCTATCTGATGGAGTCGTCGCAGGACCACAAGCCCATCGGTGACGGGGATACAGGTCCGAATACCGGTGGGATGGGGGCCTACAGCCCCGCGCCGCTGGTCACGGACGAGATGATGACGCGGATTTCCCGCGAGATTCTGGTGCCGGTCGTGGACGCGATGAATCGCAACGGTACCCCATACAGAGGGGTTCTCTACGCCGGCCTGATGATGACCAGCGGGGGCCCTCGCGTGCTCGAATTCAACGTCCGGTTCGGGGATCCGGAAACGCAGCCGATTCTGATGCGGCTCAAGAGCGATCTGCTGGAGGTGTTCCTGGCGGTCTGCGACGGACGACTGGATCAGGTGAGCCTTCGGTGGGACCACCGTCCGGCGGTCTGTGTCGTCATGGCCTCCGGAGGCTATCCAGGCGAATACGAGAAGGGCAAGGTGGTTACGGGAATCGCCGAGGCGGAATCCCTGGGCGATGTGGTCGTTTTCCACGCCGGCACGAAACTACAGGAGGGGAACGTCATCACCAGCGGCGGTCGCGTGCTGGGCGTGACGGCGTTGGGCCAGGATGTTGCTGCGGCCAAGACGCGGGCGTACGAAGCGGTCGACCGCATTACGTTTGACGGAGCCTACTGCCGCCGCGATATTTCCGATAAGGCCATTCGCCGGTCGCGGTAACGGCGCCGTTCAGAGGGCATTCACGGTCCTATGGCTCGATCCATACGTCTCAGCACGGGAGCAGATTTCACCAAGAAGGGATGGCGCCGTCGCATCCTCATCCGCATCGCGTCCGTCCTCGTAATCCTCTTCGCGACGCTGGTCGGCGTGGGCCTGTGGGTGGGCAAGGCGCTGCCCGGGATTGCAGCGTCCGAGATCAGCCGGCTGACCAACACGCGGATCGAAATGGGGGCGTTCGACTTTCATCGCAATGCCTCCGTTTCCGTCGATGGAATGGTCATTCGGCCTCAGCGGGAGGAACTGTTCTATGACGACACGATTCTGCGCGCCAGGAACGTCTACGCCAAGTTCAGCCTGGGCAGTCTGCTGCTGTTGTCGCCGCAGGTGACCGAGATCCACGTAGAAGATTTTGTTCTAGACGTACAGTGCGATCTGGATTCGGGGAGATGGAACGTCAGCGGCCTGCGGCTGAACACCTCGTCCGGAAAGGGCGGGAAGGTACCCGTCATCGTTCTTCGAGAGGGGAAGCTGCGCTACTGCAAGGTCTCCGGCGGCGAGACGGAGGTGGTCACTTCGATTCCGATCGAGGCACGCTTCGGATTCCCGGGGCCCAGCGACGACAGTTATGGCTTTGAGATCAAGACGTCCAAGCTGTCCGGCGGCTATGGCGACAGCAAACTGCGAGGTTCCTGGAGCCCGGGGCGGTTCGAGATTGCCGGCGGCCTCTCGTCGACGGACATTCCGTCGCTCGAGCGCGCCTGGGCGATCGATGTGCTGGCGGCCGACCTGCAATATGACGAGGCGGGCGCCTATGCGTTGAACCTGCAAATCAAGGATCTCCACAGCAAGCACAGCCCGGAAGTAGACGCGCTGCGTCTGACGGCGTCGAACGGATTGCCGGCGTCCGGACCCCTGGCCGCGGCTCAGCGATTCTTTGCCCGGTATCGTCCTTTCGGCAAGGTCCGTTCCATCGGGCTCCAGGCCCGGGGCCGCTTTGACGCGCTCCACGAGAGCGAGGTGACCGGGAATGTGGTCTGCGAGGACCTCTCGGTCTGTGACCGTCGCTTCCCGTACGCTATCGATCACCTCAAGGGCAACGTGGAATTCTCGGAATCCGGAGTGGTGCTGGATCACCTGGAAGGGCGGCACGGCGACGTGAACATCCACATTCAGGGGTGGGCCCAAGGCCACGGAGAATCCCGGAAATACCAGTACCAGATCATCAGCGACAATATGACCCTGGACCCCGATCTCTATGCGGCATTGCAGCCGGATCAGAAGCGACTCTGGGATACGTTCCAGCCGAGCGGAGTGATCGGCGTGGAGTATCGCCTGGGCCGATCGAATCCAACGAACCGGCACAGCTACGTAGCCATCGACCTGAAGGGGGTCAATGCCACGTATCAGAAGTTCGCGTATCCGCTGGAGAACCTGACCGGGGGGCTCTACTTCGACCGGGAGCGGATCGTGGTGACCGACGTGGTGGCCTCCGATGCGGATCGTCGCATCGAACTGGATGGCGAAGTCACCGAGCGTGGCACGGGTCGGCCGGTCTATCACATCCGGGTCGATGCCGACGGGATTCCGTTGGATTCTACGCTGTGGCAGGCTCTGCCGGAATCGTATCGCGTCCTGGCGAAACGGTTCAATGCGGCCGGAATCGCCGATGTCCATGCTACGGTCTTCACCGACGACGAGATCGAAGATCCGGTTCCGATCCGGTTCAGCGCCGACGCATCCATCCGGGACGGCGCGCTGCAGATGGATTCCTGGCCGGTAAGGCTGACGAATGTCTCAGGCCGGGCCTTGATCACTCCGGATTCGGCCACGATCGGGGATTGTGTCGGGTACTACCGCCAGAGCGAAGTCCATCTGGCGGGAGGGATGGAATTTGCCGAGGCCGGCGCGCCGGCGCAGTACCACTTGAACCTCAACACCAGCCAGACGCCGCTGGATGACACGGTACTCGGTCTGCTGCCCGATTCGATGAGGCAGCACGTGCTGGCCTTCCGGCCCGACGGGGCGGTCGACGTCACCATCGACTACAACAAAGTGGACGGCAATGAACCGGCCCACTATCAGATCGCTGTCGCCTGTCTCGGAAACCGCATCCACCATGAGCGATTCCCGTACCCGCTTGAGAATGTCCGGGGCATTGTTACATTGGACGCCAAGGCGGTCACGCTCCAGGACCTCGAGGCAGTCCCGGCATTGCAGTCCGATCCTTCGCTGGCGCCTTCCGTGCGCGTCGACGGTCGCCTGAGCCTGGCCGGCGACGATCGGGGGCAAGGTACGTTCACCGTCCGTGCGCACGACATTCTGTTTACGCGGCAACTGGGTGAATCGTTGCCCAAGAGTCTGCGGGGTATCTACCGTGATTCGGCGCCCCGTGGTCCGTTCGACCTGGAGATCGATACGCTGGAGGTTTCGGGCACCGATCACAAGCTCATTCGCTTCGGGGGTCGGATGGACCTGAAGACGTGCAGCCTCGACGTCTCCGGAGCGGGAACGGAGGTGTGCGGCCGGCTGGATGTCGCCGCGGCATACGATACACGCACCGGGTTTTCCACGGGCCGGATGCACCTGGCGGCCGACCGCCTGAATATCAAAGCCAAGGAGGTGACGGACGTGGACGCCGAGTTTGTGTACGATCCGAATACACACACGTGGTCGGCCGATAACTTCCTCGGCCATTGCTACGACGGCAAACTGCTCGGCAATCTGCGTATCGAGCCGGTCGAGGAAGGGGTCGTGCAGTACCTGGCGACGATCGGGCTGGTGCAGGTCAATCTTCAGGACTTCCTGTTGGGTGGTGTGCCGGATCAGGAAGCGGAGAAGAATTACAGCAGCGGGACGATGGACGCCACGCTGGGCCTGGGGGCTCGTGTCGGGGATGGCTCTTCCCGTCTCGGCGTCTGCCGGCTGAACGTCGCGGATATGCGGGTGGGCAAGGTGTCACCTTTGGCCAATTTGCTGGCGGTGCTCAGCTTGACCGAGCCGACGGACTATGCGTTCGAACGGATGCTGGTGGAATCCTACTTCCGGCACAACAAGCTGCTGATCAGCAAGTTCGACATGTCGGGCAAGAACGTGGCCTTCACCGGCGGCGGCACCATGAACCTTCGGGATGGCGACGTCGATCTGACGCTGATGGCGCGCGGGCGGCGCGTCGCGGCGGCGGGCCCCTCGATCTTCCAGTCGCTCACGGAAGGCTTGGGCGGCGCCGTCGTGCGGATGGAGGTCACCGGCAAAGCCGACCGTCCCAACGTCGAAACGAAGACCCTTCCGGTCATCGAAGATTCTCTGAAGATTCTCGGCGCCCCTCAGTGATGCGGGGTGTTTCCCGTCTGAGGCGATCCGCAAGCCACTTCGGACGGGGACTGCTACTGACTCACCCGGTCTGGAGGTCACATGAACGGCAAACTGAACAGACGTCGATTTCTACAGATGGCATCCGGGTCGCTGGCTGCGATGACGTTGGCGAGGCCGTCCCTCTTTGCGCAGGAGGTTCGCCCGGGGCCGCGTCCCAACTTCCTTTGGATCAGTACCGAGGATATCAGTCCGGATCTCGGCTGCTACGGAGATGCGTATGCGGTAACGCCCACCCTGGACCGGTTCGCCTCCGAGGGCGTGCGGTACGACCGGGTGTTTTCTCACGCGGGCGTCTGCGCGCCGGTCCGCTCCGGGATCATCACCGGGATGTATCCGACAACGATCGGCACGGAGCATATGCGTTGCGCGGGTGTGCCTGGGCAGGAGGTGAAGTGCTTCCCCGAGTATCTGCGCGCCGCGGGCTATTACTGCACGAACAACTCCAAGACGGATTACCAGTTCGACCCGCCTCTGACGGCATGGGACGAAAGCAGCAACCGTGGGCATTGGCGGAATCGTCCGAAGGACAAGCCGTTCTTCGCGGTGATCAACTTCACGACCACGCACGAGAGCCAGATTCGCAACCGCAGCGAAGGGATGCTGAAGCGCCTGGCGGGTCTGAGCGAGGCCGAGCGTCACGATCCCGCCCAGGCGGAGCTTCCGCCGTACTATCCCGATACGCCGAAGGTCCGCCAGGACTGGGCGCAATACTACGACATCATCACGCTGATGGACAAGCAGGTCCAACAGGTGCTGGACGACCTGGAAGCGGACGGTTTGGCCGATGATACGATCGTGTGGTTCTGGGGCGACCACGGTCGGGGACTGCCCCGCGCCAAGCGATGGATCTACGATTCGGGTCTTCGCGTGCCCCTGCTGATTCGGGTTCCTGCCAAGTGGCGCAAACTGGCCATGCCGGACAAACCTGAAGCTGTTGCTCCGGGAACGGTTAACGACGACCTGATCGCGTTCATCGATTTTGCCCCCACGATGCTCTCGCTGGCGGGGGTGGAGATCCCCGCTCACATTCAGGGCCGGGCCTTCCTCGGCCGTCAGAAAGCCAAACCGCGAGAGTATATCTATGCGGCACGCGACCGCATGGACGAGGCTTACGATCTAATTCGTGCGGTGCGAGACAAGCGGTTCAAGTACATCCGCAACTACATGTGGCACGTTCCGCGGAGCCAGGACATCCGCTACATGAACGAGATGCCCACCATGCAGGAGATGCGCCGGCTCAACGCGGAGGGCAAACTGGAGGGACCACAGAAGCAGTACTTCGAACCGACCAAGCCCATTGAAGAACTTTACGACACCGTAGCCGATCCACATGAAGTCCGGAATCTGGCGGGTGATCCTGCGTATGCGGAGATCCTGGAGCGTATGCGGCGGGTCCACGAGCAGTGGCACAAGGACACCGAAGACGTCGGTCTGATCCCTGAGCCGATTTTCGACGAGTTGAAACGCCCGGACGGAAGGTACGAGAAGACGGCTGCGCCGGTCGTTGTCAAGCAGACCGACGGAGGCGCCGTTACGTTGGCTTGTGCCACGCAAGGAACTTCCATCGCGTATCGGATCGGTGGCGATCCGACGCGCAAGACGGGTTGGCTTCTGTATGGCGGTCCGGTTTCGCTGAAGCCCGACGATGTGCTGTACGCCAAGGCATGTCGTATCGGTTTTCGAGACAGCGACGTGCTGACATTCAAGCTGGGAGGGGCCGTCATGGATCGCCCGGCGCTGACGGGCACCGACCACTGGCAGGACAAGATCGATGCCGGTCTGCGTTCGCGGCTCTGGAAGCTCAGGCAACTCGATTATGAAGGCGCCAACGCGGTCTATTCGTATCTGCCGTATCTGGGCGATAGCCGGCCTTCGGTTCGGTATTGGGCGGTGGTGGGACTGCACGCCAGCGCGCGGTTTGCGGCCGATATCGGATTCGCCAAGTCTCCGGTGAAGGCGCGGCTGGCGGATCCATCGCCCGTGGTGCGCGTCGCGGCCGCGCATGCGATGTGCGACTGGGGCGCCGAAGAGGATGGGCTGGCGGTATTGGCCAAGGCATTGAAACACCCCACGGATAAGGTCCGCATGTTTGCCATGGTGGCGCTGGATAAGCTGGGACCCAAGGCGCGACCGGTCCTGGAACAAATCCGTGTGGCGACAAAAGACTCCGACAACTACGTCCGGCGGGTCGCCCTGACGGCGGTGAGCCGCTTCGAGCAAGGCTGAGGCGGGAGGCGGAGTCTCAGCTTGGCTTCTTTCGGTACGCCATCGCGTGGATGGTCCGCTGGTCGCGGATATACTTGCGTTCGTAGTTGGTGCCCGTGAACTCTCCATCCCGGGCGCCGGCCGGACGTGAAAACGCGATCTCTTCCAGGCTGTCGTCCAGCGTGGAGACCACTTCCCGCATCTGCTCGAAATACCCATCGTGGTCGGTGGCCAATTGGAGGATGCCGCCGGGTTTGAGGCGCTCGATCACCATCTCCATGTTATCCCGCTGGACGAACCTGCGCTTGTGATGCCGTTTCTTGGGCCAGGGGTCCGGAAAGTAGACATGGAAGCCATCGACGGACTCGGCGGGGATGTGCTCTCGCACGAATTCCGCTGCATCGGCGCGCGTTATGCGGACGTTCGTCAGACCCCACCGTCCCAGGCGGTCGGCCGCATGGCGATAGTATTTATTTGCCCATTCGATGCCCAAAAAGTTCGCTTCCGGATGCGCCTTGGCCTCCGCGACCAGAAACGTTCCCTTGCCCGACCCGATTTCCACGTGGACGGCGCCCGGGCGTCCGAAAACGCGGGCAAAATCCATCGGCGAGGTCAGGTCTTCCGATTTTAACACCGTGGCGTCGTATTCTTTCAACGTGCGTCCCATGATCCCGTCATATTCAGAGAGAGCCTATCCTGCCCGGCATAGTAGGTTTTTGCCCCGCATTATACGAAAGGTGCACTCGGCGGTGAAGGTGCGAATAAATTTCTCCTAGTACCGTTACTAAAGTAGGGGATAGCGGCACACGATGAATAGGCAAGTGATCTCTTTTGTGGGCCGTAGGGATTCAGGCCGAAAGAAACCCGACGGCGCGGAAAGGAAGTTGAAGGATGATACTTCAAATGGTCAGGGCGAAGCGGAGGCAGGTTCTCGTCGACGTCAACACGCAAAAGGACTACCTGTTGGCCGACGGCGTTGCTTGCATCCGAAACCATCGCAGAGTGCTGGCCCACATTCGTCGCATGATGGCGTGGGCGCGGCAGAGAGAGATCCCGATCATCTCGACGTGCGAGGTCTATCCTGACAGCAACAACGGTGATCCGCGATATTGCATCGATGGTACACCGGGTCAGGAGAAGATCAGCTACACCCTGATGCCGAGCCGGATCATCTTTCCGGCCGATGGCAGTACCGATCTGCCGCGCGATATGCTCCGGCGCTACCAGCAGGTGGTGCTCCACAAACGCTGCGTGGACCCGTTCGACGAGCCCCGGATCGACCGGTTGCTCAGCGAGGTCTCTGCGGCCGAGTTCGTTCTGGTGGGCGCCTGTGCCGAAGCGGCGGTCAAGGCGGCGGCCCTGGGGCTGCTCCAGCGAGACAAACGGGTGGCGGTCATCGTCGACGCCGTGGGCTATCACGACAATCGAGAAGCGAAAATGGCGTTTCGCAAGATGGAGGCCAAAGGGGCTCGGCTGATCGAAACCCGTCGTCTGGCGGGTTCGTCGCATCTGCGCCAAGTCGGCTGCTGCCACTGCGAAAGCTGTCAGCGCCTCGGCCAGAAGATCGTGGTCGGCGGCACTCATGAGAATTGACGGACCCCTTTCACGCTGCTGAACGGAGGCCCGACCCTTGTGGCGGTTGACAGCACGTTATGGGACACACCGCGAGTTCTCTCTTTCTGCCGTTCAATGCGCTCCAAACCCTTCCCTCACGCATGGAATCTCTGGTCCTGCACACCGTGAACGGTTGCCGGTCTACCCTGGCGGAAGGTGATCTGCACCGAAGGCTGGCAAGCGTTCCCTCGATTCGGTATAATGTGGGTAAGTAAGTGAACGAGCAGGCCCAGCGTAAAGGAGCAGACATGAACTTAACCGCAGCAGCTACTGCCTTGCTTTGTCTCAGTGGAGTCCTTATGGCGGCCGAGCCGAACCAGCCTTCCGATCCTAAGTGCCTGATCAAGACCAACCAGGGCGATATCGTCGTCCGTCTGTACGCCCAGGAGGCGCCGAAGACCGTCGAGAACTTCCTCGGACTGGCCGAGGGGACCAAGGTGTTCACCGACCCCACGACGAAGCAGAGGGTACGGAAAGCCTACTATAACGGCCTGATTTTCCACCGCGTGATCAAGGGCTTCATGATCCAGGGGGGATGCCCGCTGGGAACCGGCAAAGGCGGGCCAGGATACAAGTTCGAAGATGAAATCAACGCCGACGCCCTGGGGCTCGACAAGGAGAAGGTCCTCGACGAACAGGGACGTCCTCATCCCTGGCTGACGATCCGTTCCCAGGAGGATTTCAACAACACCGTGCTGCGTCCGCTGTTCCGGGCCATGGGCATCACTTCCGACGAGGAGCTGGCCAAGCGGCAGCAGGAGGTCAACGACCGTGTTCATGCGATGACGCTGAAAGAGGCCTACACCAATCTCGGGTACCAGTACAACGACCAGCTCAAGTCGCACCCTCCGAAGCGGGGATCGCTGGCCATGGCGAACGCCGGACCGAACACCAACGGTTCGCAGTTCTTCATCAATCTGGTGGATACCCCCTGGCTGACAGGGAAGCACACCGTCTTCGGCGAGGTGGTCAAGGGCATGGACGTGGTCGACCAGATCGGCGAGGTTCCCGTGACCAGTGCCGGCCTGCCGATTGATCCGGTACGGATCATCTCGATCGAGCGCGTCGAGCCGGAGAAATGAAGCTGCGATAGCACGGGCCACTCGCATGGCGTGATACGGGAGAGCGAGCGGACTTAGCAGGCGGGATTGTTCCGAGGGCATGCCTATAGCCGGCGGCTCTGCTCCTCGCTTTGGGTATCATCCCAGGCTTGGCACAGTCTCGTCTGGCTCCGGCACAGGCGACAATTCGTCCACGCTCGCCCACGGCGTCGACCGGGCCGACTCCTATTGCACCTCCGACGGCGCACGTTTCCTCAGTGAGGCATGGATGCTTCGTCGGGTCTGCATTCAGACAGGGTCTCATTGATTGAACTGGGCCTTGGGGACCTCGCGGACGGCCGGGTCGACGTCGAAGTAGTCTTCCGGCTGGAAGCCGAACGTGCCCGCGATGACGCTGCTGGGGAAGGTCTCGCATTTGTTGCGATAATCGCGTACGTTGCCGTTGAAGAACCGCCTCGCCGCCTGGATCCGGTCCTCGGTGTTGACCAGTTCCTTCTGGAGGGCGAGAAAGTTGCGATCCGCTTTCAGTTGCGGGTAATTCTCCACGACACCCATCAGGCCTTGGAGAGCCGCCACGAGTTGGCTCTCGTCGGCCGCCTGCTGGTTCGGGCGTCCCTGGCTGGCCATGCACTGCGCTCGAAGTTGTGTGATCCGTTCGAAGATCTCCCGCTCGTGGGCGGCGTACCCCTTGACGGTGGCGACGAGGTTCGGGATCAGCTCATAGCGCCGCTTCAGTTCCGTGTCGATATTGGCCCAGGCATCGCGAATGTGATTCCGCAAGGCAACAAGCGTATTGTACGTCAGGATCACGTACAGGACCGGCACGAAGACAACGATAGCGAGAATAGCGAACGGGACCCACATGATCAGCTCCGTGTGAAAAGGTAGTCGGGCAGCAGAGAGCGGACCCGGATCAATCTCTGTAGGTTGGGCTCGATCTGCTCGGGCTTCAGCCTGCGGTCGAATGAGATCGCGACTGAATCGAGTTCAATCTCGATCGTCAGGTCCGGATTGGCCAGGAGATATTCGATCATCTGCGCATTGCAGACATCGTAGGCGAACTTCTTGTCCTTCGAGCGAACGCAGAACGTGCGACTGAACTCGTGCGATTCGAAATCGATATCGTCGTAGCCGACGGCCTGGGCGATCTTCGAGAAGAACCCCTCGGCGCCGATCTTCAGTTCGGGAAAGGAGGCCGGCAGTCGCACGACGAAGAACGAGAAGTAATGGTGATGGGTCTGCCGGCGGCCCTTGGAATCGGTCGAGTGGGTTTCGTAGTGATAGTCAAAAGCAGTGACATCATGGTCCTGATAGCGGCCCGACAGGACGTTGAAGGCATAGCGATTCGAGCCCTGTCGGAGTTTGTCGAGGAACTCGAGTCGGCGGGCCAGGTCCCGGCTCTTGCCGGGGTCGAAGTGCAGACCCAGTCGATGGGCCAGCGCGAACATCGCTTCGCGTCGTCTCTTGGCGGCCAGGTGCCCCAGGATCGCGCCGACGACGATCAAGGCGACGACACCGACGATGACGATAATCTGCATGGGCGGTTTCTCCCGATCCGGTTCCCTGTGTCACGTGCGGTCTTCTCTAGTACAACGGTGCAGACTACCACATTCGCCTTCGGGTCGGAAGGATATTTGGTTGCCCGTCTGTGGGGGCGGGCGGTAGACTGACGGCTTCAACGGGCTGAATTACGGTGCATGGAAAGGAGTGTTGAGACGATGCCGAAGACGAAGATCCTGGCGACGCTGGGGCCCGCCAGCGCCAACGCGACGGTGCTGCGGAAGATGGTCCGGGCGGGGCTCGACGCCGTCCGGCTAAACTTTTCGCACGGCACGCATGCCCAGCATGCCGAGTCCATCGACCTGGTCCGCCGGCTCAACGCCAAGTACCGACGACACATTCGCATCATGCAGGACCTGGAGGGCTTCCGCATTCGCGTCGGACGCTTCGCGGGCAGCAAGACCCGCGAGTTGAAGAACCTGTCGGTCCTCTGGCTGACCAACGACGAAACCGCCTCCGGGCCCAAGACGATTCCCTTTGACTATGTGGGCGACCTGACGCGGATCAAGAAGGGGCAGTTCATCTTCATCGATGACGGCAATCTGATTCTGCGGGTCAAGGAAAGTTCGGCCATGCGGCTCAAGACCGTCGTCGTCGAAGGAGGAATCCTGAAGGAGCGCAAGGGCATCAACATGCCCGGCGCCGGCATCGAATTCGAGGCGATGACCGCCAAGGACAAGAAGGACCTTGAATTCGGGATCGAGCACGCGGTCGATTTCGTGGCTCTATCATTCGTGCGGAATGCCGACGACGTGCGCGAGGTGGCCGAGTTGGTCAAACCCCGCCTGCCCAGGTGTAAGATCGTTCCCAAGATCGAGAACCGGCAGGCCATCGACCACATCGATTCGATCATCGAGGCCGCCGATGGGGTGATGATCGCGCGGGGCGATATGGGGGTGGCGATCCCGATCTATGAAGTGCCCATCGTGCAGAAGCACATCATTCGCAAGTGCAATGAAGCTCGCAAATTCGTGATCACCGCCACGCAGATGCTGGAGCACATGACCGAGCACAGCCGGCCCACACGCGCCGAGGTCACGGACGTGGCCAACGCGATCCTCGACGGGACCGACTACGTCATGCTCTCGGCCGAGACGGCGGCAGGGAGGTTCCCCTACGAATCGGTCGCGATGATGAACGAGATCATCAAGTTCACCGAGAAGTCCCGGGCGTCGCTGCGTTGACCGCTATCCCTGGAGGCGGTCAGGGCTCGGGCACGAAGGGGCCGGCGTAGAAGCTCACGCTCGCGGTCTCCGCGTCCTGTTCTTCCACCAGTGCGGCGTAGCTGGGGGGGACCTCGCCGTTGCGGCCGTACCGGACGGCGGGACTGCCGCTCCAGCGGGACCACGTATCGTTCTGGCTGTGGATCAGCCACCCTGCATTGGCCACCGTGGTCACAATCAACACGATCGTGACCACGGTGACGACCGACATGGACAGCACCGCGATCAGCGATGGAGCAATGCCGGCCAACGACCGCCTCGGCACGGTCCGAGAATCACGTGCATCGAAATGAGACCAAACCTCTTCCCACGCCGCAAAGGGCCCCGGTGCCGATAACGCGTTCGGCCGTCGGTTCATAATCGAATCCTCCATCACCTTCCACATAAAGCATGCGCTATTTCGAAGGGGATGGAGGCGAATTCCGCCCGTTTTCGGCCACGTCCTGCGCGGTTATGCCCTGGTGACGACCTTGAGCCACTCCTGGGCCATCAATTCGGCGCCGGCGATCGTCGGATGGACACCATCGGCGGCCCAGTAGGCCGGCGGGGTTGTCCGCACGGCCTCGTCGAACATCGCCTGGAAGGGGACGAAGACGGCATCGAACGACGCAGCGACCCGCCTGGCGGCGGCGCGATAGCCGTCGAATTCAGGGAACCATCTCTCGTTCACCGCGCCGCAGCGGAGCACGAACGGTTCGCAAATCACCAGTTTGACGTTCGGAAGCTCGCGTTTCGTCCGTTCGAGCAGGGTGCGGTAGTCCCGCTCGTAGATCTCGATCGTGCCGTCGTAACGACCGTCGAGCTTGTGCCAGATGTCGTTGACGCCGATCAGGATGCTGACGAGATTGGGCTTCAAGGCGAGGCAGTCCTGGTCCCAGCGATCGGCGAGTTGGAAGACCTTGTGGCCGCTGATACCTCGGTTGTAGATCGTCAGCTTCGCCTCAGGGAAACCAGCTAACAGGCTTGCGGCGGCGAGAAATGCGTACCCACTCCCGAGTGCCCGGGTGTCGTTGGCGCTATCCTCTCGCCTCCGGTCGCGCCCGGCGTCGGTGATCGAATCGCCCTGGAAAAGGATCGTGTCGCCAGAGGCGATCAGGCCACCGCCTTTCTGACCGGTCGGGCGGGCCATCGAATTGGAGCAGCCCGAGGACGTCAGCAATGACGATGCGGCCAACGCGGCGGCAGTCGCTGTGGCGGCTCTGCCCATGAATCCGCGGCGAGAGGTGGAATGGTTCGCTGAATCCGATTCTGCCATGTTCTTCTCTCCTTTTCCGTGTGTTCTATCCGATGCGGCGTTCGTACGCGCGGTAGAGCAGATCGAGTTCGGCGGTCCCGGCATCGTAGTCGCGCTGGAGTTCGCCGATCTGGTCGGGGTTCTTATAGACTTCCGCATCGCCGAATCGCTCCTTCATCTCCTCGATCTCGCGTTCAAGTTCGAGGATCATCTCTTCGATTTGCTCGGCGGAATACTTGTTGAATCGTTTGAGCTCTTCGGGTGTGGTGCTGCGAGGCTTCTCTGTGGCGGCGGCCGACGACCGGTTCTTGCGAGCGCCGTCTTTGTCGGACCGCCTGGCCTGCTGCGCCGCCTCGTTGCGTTGGCGAACCAAGGACGCATAGGTCGAATAGGCGGGCTCGCCAACGACGGACTCGGTCCGACCCAGGCACCGGTTGCCCAGTTCGTCGCTGCCGACCACCAGCAGCCGGTCGACGGCGCGGTCGAGGAAGTAGCGGTCGTGGCTGACGACGATGATGGTCCCGGCGTAGTCCTCGAGTGCCGCCTCCAGCATCTCGCGGCTGGCGATGTCAAGGTGATTGGTGGGCTCGTCCATGATCAGCACGTCCGGCTCGGTCAGCACGAGCTTGCAGAGCATCAGGCGATTGCGCTGGCCTCCGCTGAGATCGCTGCACTGCTTGAAGACGTCGTCGCCCGAGAAGAGGAACGCGCCCAGGCGGCTGCGGACCTTCTCGACCGAGAGATCGGGCCGGACGCTGCGCGCTTCGTCCAGAACGGTCCGGGTCGGGTCGAGAACGTCCCCGTGCTGGTCGAGATAGCCGACGCGCAGGCTTGCACCCATGCGGATCGTGCCGGTGCTTGGCTCGATCTGCCCGAGCGCAAGCTTGAGCAGGGTGCTTTTGCCGGTGCCGTTGGGACCGGTGACGCCCAGGCGCTCGCCATGAAGAATATCGAACGTCAGGTGCTCGAAAAGCGTCAGATCGCCGAAGGATTTGCCCAGGTTCTCGCAACGCACGACGATGTCGCTGGTGCGATCCGCCTTGCCGAACGAGAAGCTGATGGTCTTCTGGTCGGTGGGTTTTTCGAGGAAGTCGGGATTCTCCTTGAGCAGGCGGTTCAGGCGGGTCTTGCGACCCCGCGCGGTGCCCCGCATGCCTTCCTGGTCCTTGTTGCGAGCGATGAAGTCGAGGGTCTTTTCCACCATCTCGACGCGTTTGGCGTGTTCCCGCTCCTGCTGGAGGCGGACGGTCTCTCGAGTCTGCACGTAGGTGTGGTAGTTTCCGTTCCAGACCTGAGCACTGCGGTTCTCCACCTCGACGATCTTGCAGACGACCCTGTCGAGCAGATAGCGGTCGTGGCTGATAATGACAGCGGCCCCACGGTAGTTGCCCAGGAAACGCTCGAGCCACTCGGTGGCCTGGAGATCGAGGTGGTTGGTGGGCTCGTCGAGCAGCAGCAGGTCGGTTTCGAGCATCAGGACCTGGGCCAGTCCGAGGCGGGAGAGCTGCCCGCCGCTCAGGGCCGTGGTCTTGGCGTGGTGGAGTTCGGGTTCGAATCCCATCGCCGCCAGCGTCGCGTTGATGCGAATCTCGTATTCATACCCGCCGGCCAGTTCGAAATCCCGGCACAGACGCTCGTACTGGGCCATTTTGGTCTGTAGAGTCGACCCGGTCAGGTTCTCCATTTCCTTCGAGACGTTGTGGATACTCGCCTGGAGTCGGAGCAGGTGATCGACGCCCGCGTGCATTTCTTCCATCACGGTGCGTTCCCCGCTGAACGTGGCTTCCTGAGGCAGATAGCCGATTCGCAGACCTTTCTGGCGGATCACTCGGCCCATATCGGGTTGCACGGCCCCCGTAATCAGCTTGAGAATGGTGCTCTTGCCCGAGCCGTTCGGACCGACCATACCGACTTTCTCGCCGGGGTGGAACGCGAGCGTCAACTGGTCGAGCACGACCTCCGAGCCAAAGGCTTTGTGTATGTCTTGCAGGGTTACGATAGCCATCGATCAGGAATCCAACGGGCCTTCGTCAGGGATTCAGAGGGACCGGGTTCGATCTTCAGCCCCATCGCCTGAGACGAAGCGACCATCCTATCGCCTCGTTCGCTCCGATTCAAGGATGTCTGCGTCGGGCATGCACTCACAGGAATGTACGGTTGGCTGGTAGGAATGGTGTGAAGGAACGACATCGACTGCTGCAAATGCCCGGCTGCGGCCCAAAACATGCTTGCGATATGGCGGCAAACATGCTTTACTGCGATAATCTGCCCATGAAACAAGTCTTACGGAAGAGTATGGCTGGTCCTGAACCTGGAATTGGGATCCTCACACCGAGCGAGGTAGCCTTATGGCCCGTTCGTTCCCGACGCAGCGATTGTTTCCCTGTAGAATGCACCGGAAGCGTGTTCTGCTTCGGGACGGTGGCACGGCGAGGCGGCAGCAGGCCGAGCACTAACCACATCAAGTTGGAGAATCGAGCATGACGCACAAACAGAAATTGACACGACGAGATCTCCTGAAGAGTTCGGCCGTGGCGGCCGGGACTCTGGTCCTGACGGGGGCGCCCGGGTCTCTGGCCTACGCCCAGGGAAGTGATACGATTCGGGTCGGGGTAGTCGGTTGCGGCGGACGCGGGTCCGGCGCCGCCCACAACTGCGTCAACTCCTCTGACGGCGTGAAGATCGTGGCGCTGGCGGATACGTTTGCCGACCGCCTCCAGAAGCTCAAGAACGATTTCAATGTGCCGGAGGATCGTTGTTTCGTCGGTCTCGATGCCTACAAGAAGGTAATGGCGCTGGACGACGTCAATTTCGTGATCCTGGCGACTCCTCCGGGGTTCCGGCCACCCCAACTCGCCGAGGCGATTCGGCAGGGCAAGCACGTCTTTATGGAGAAACCTGTCGCGGTCTGTCCGGCGGGGATCAAGATGGTGATCGACGCCTCCGAACTGGCCGAGGAGAAGGGGCTGGGCATTGTCGCGGGAACGCAGCGGCGCCACCAGCACGAGTACGTCGAGACGATGAAACGCGTGCTCGACGGCGCCATCGGCGAGGTCGTCTCAGCCCAATGTTACTGGAACATGGGCGGGCTGTGGTGCCACAAGCGCCAGCCCAACGAGAGCGACGTCGAATGGCAGATTCGCAACTGGCTCTACTTCACCTGGCTCTCGGGCGACCACATCACCGAGCAGCACGTACACAATATCGACGTGGTCAACTGGGCGTTTGGCGACGTGCTGCCTGAGACGGTCCACGGCATCGGCGGCCGGCAGTACCGCACGGGCGAGGAATACGGTCATATCTTCGACCATTTCGGCGTCGAATTCGCCTATCCCGGCGACGTGCGGACCATCAGCACGTGTCGCCAGATCGAAGGCACGGCGGGCAACGTCAGCGAGCGGGTCGTCGGCACCAAGGGCTGGACGAATTGCAGCGGACGGATCGAAGGCGAAAACGCATGGCGGTACCGAGGCCCCAGGAGCGACCCCTACGTCCAGGAGCACACGGATCTGATCGCGAGTATCCGCGAGGGCAAACCGCTCAACGAAGGCAAGCGGATTGCCAACAGCACGCTCTGCGCAATCATGGGCCGCGAGTCCGCCTACTCCCGACAGCAGTTCAAGACGTCGTGGTTCACGAGCCGGTGTACGCTGGATCTGCTGCCGCCGGCGGACCTGAAGCTCAGCGATTCCAAGCCGGTGCCTCCGGTGGCAATCCCCGGTGAATACGAGTTGCCTGGCTTCCCGCAGAGGCAGCGGCGTGGATAGCCTCGGATTGACGGCTGAACTGGACCACGACAGGATACAAGAGATCCAACGAAGGAGATAGCTGATATGGCATCATCAGAGAAAGATAGCGGCATGTTGAAGAAGAGCGCCGGCGTGGTGGCGGCCGCCGCCTCGATCGGGCAGATGGCCTATGCCCAGGGCGCCGGCAAGATCAAAGTCGGCCTGTTGGGCTGCGGCGGACGGGGCAATGGCGCCATGCGTCAGTGTCTCGAGGCCGACCCGGGCATCGAGATCATCGCACTGGCCGACCTGTTCGAGGGTCAGGTTCGGCGCACGCGCGACCGTATTATGAACGATGAGAAGTACGCCGGTCGGATCAAGGTCGACGACGATCACATGTTCTGGGGCTACGACTGTCATGAGAAGATCGCCCAATGCGACGCCGACCTGTTGCTGATGGCGACGGCGCCGGCCTTTCGTGGCAGGCAGATGATGGCGGCGATCAAGGCGGGCAAGCACATCTTTACGGAGAAGCCCGTCGCGACCGACGTCGCGGGCTGCAAGGAAGTGATGGAGGCTTCGAAGCTGGCCAAAGAGAAGGGGCTGGCGATCGTTTGCGGCACGCAGCGCAGGCACGAGTTCAGCCGGATCGAGCTGATGAAGCGCATTCATGACGGCGCCATCGGCGAACTCGTCGGCGGTCAGTGCTACTGGTATGGTGGCGGCATCTGGTATCGCGGCGCCAGAGACGACATGAGCGAGCTGGATTGGCAATGTCACAACTGGTATCACTTCACCTGGCTGTCGGGCGACCAGATCTGCGAGCAGCATATTCACAATATTGATGTGATGAATTGGTGTTTCCAGGGACCACCGGTCAAGTTCATGGCGGTCGGGGGCCGGCAGTGGCGCGACCACAACGACGGTCAGGTCAAGGCTGCCAAGGAGGTCTGCCGCAAGTACACCGGCAGCGAAGAGGCATGGGAGAAATACAACGGCGACATCTGGGATCACATCTATGCCGAACTGGAATACTCTAACGGCGCCCGCTGCCTGAGCTTCAGCGGTCACAGTCCCGGCACTGGACGGATGGACGAGAAAATCGTCGGCACCAAGGGCAAGAGCGACTGCAACCACACGATCAGCGGCGAGAATGCCTGGCGCTACGAAGGCGAGAACGTCAACGGGATGCTGCGCGAGCACATCGACCTGATCCAGAGCATTCGCAGCGGCAACGTGCTCAACGAGGGCCAGCGGATCGCCGAGAGCACGCTGACCGCGATCGGGGCGCGTATCGCCGCCTATACCGGCCAGGTGATCACTTGGGACTGGCTGATGAATGAGTCGAAGCAGAACCTGGTTCCGAGCCATGCCCAGATGATGGCGCAGGAGCCCCTGTATCACAAAGTCGCCACGGGCAGCGACCCGCTGGTCTAAGGGGGATTCGCTCGATAGATATCGAAGGCCCGATGCGCCGGACGGTGTCCAGCGCGTCGGGCCTTTGCGTTTTCGTCCGGGAGGTCGTGTATGTTCGTGCTGCTATGCTTGCTTGGTTTGCTGTCTGTGATGCCCGCTGGCGTTCCTGAGGCGATCCGTCCCTACTTTTGCCCTCCGGAGGCATTCAAAGGGGATTTCGGCGACTACCGGTCTCCGCTGATGTTCGAGGATGGTACGACGGTGAGGACGTCCGAGGACTGGCAGAAACGACGCGAGGAGATTCTGGCCACATGGCATGATCTGATGGGCCCTTGGCCTCCGCTGATCGAACAGCCGGAGATTCGCTACCTGGAGGAAACCCGACGCGACGGTCTCATCCAGCACAAGGTGACCGTGGAGATTGCCCCGAATGGACAGACGGTCGATGGCTATCTTCTGATTCCCGAGGGGGATGGACCCCACCCGGCGGTGCTGGTGGTCTACTATGATGCGGAGGCGGGGGTCGGACTGGGACGGGAAGTGCGTGACTTCGGTTCTCAGTTGGCCCGACGAGGGTTCGTGGCGCTTTCGATCGGAACGCCCAGGTTCGCCAGTCTCGCGGCGCCGTACAAGCCGCTTTGGGATGTGCCCGCCGGACAGCCTCCGCTGCAACCCCTCTCAGCCCTCGCCTACGTGGCGGCCAACTGCCACACGGCCCTGGCGAATCTCCCCGCAGTCGATCCCCATCGGATCGGCGTCGTAGGCCACTCCTATGGCGGCAAATGGGCCATGTTTGCCTCCTGCCTCTACGACCGATTTGCCTGCGCGGTGTGGTCGGATCCCGGGATCGTCTTCGACGAGTCCCGACCCAACATCAACTATTGGGAACCGTGGTACCTTGGATGGGACCCGAACGTCCAACGGCAGCGGGGCGTCATTACTAAATCCAGTCCGCGCACCGGACCGTACAGGCGAATGGTCGAAACGGGGCGAGACCTGCATGAGTTGCACGCACTGATGGCCCCGCGTCCATTCCTGGTTTCCGGCGGCGCTGAAGATCCGCCGAAACGCTGGCAGGCGCTCAACCACACCGTTGCGGTCAACGAACTGCTGGGGTTCTCGGATCGCGTGGCAATGACGAACCGCCCGACGCACGCTCCTACGACCGAGTCCAACGCCCAGATCTATGCGTTCTTCGAACATGCCCTCCGACCCTAGCTGACACGGGAGGGGCGGCAGCCTGACCTCTACTTGTAGACGTGCCAGCCGATGCCCTGGTAGAGCCAGAGATCCGGACTATTGAGGATGAGTTCGTCCTTCTGCTCGGCGCTGGTCGTGTAGAAAGGCCGTCCGTAGGCGTCGGACCAGAATCGATAGACCGGGATGGTGCCGGAGGCGGGCTGTGCCGTGGGAAAGGCCCAGAATGCCTCGCCTTCGTAGGTCCATTGAGCGCTGAAGCGCTCGATAATCCGGTCACGCTCCTTCGCGCTGATCGTGTAGAAGTGGGTCTTCAGCACGTCGGACCAGAAGCGATATACGGGCGCACAGTTCGGCTCCACGGCGGTCGGGAGTGCGTGATAGGCTACGCCCTGGTAGGCCCAGGTATCCGGAGCTTCTTTGATGAGCTGTTCCTTCTCAATCTGATCGGCGGTGAAGAGATAGCTGCCCAGGACGTTCGACCAGAAACGGTACACGGGCAGATGGCTGGTCGTCCCGGTGCCTCTGACGTCATAGTTGACGACGAGGGTCGCGTAGTCCAGGGTGACACGGTGTCCCACCATGTCTTCCTCTTCATCGATATCGACGAAGATATAGACTTCCCGGTCCGCCCAGAGGTCATCGAGGACCTCCTGCGGCAGTTCGAACCGGCTGATCCCCCAGAACCGACCGTCGGTTCCTTCCAGTTGACCGAGGCGCACGGAGTTGGCGTAGACCCCGTCAATCTCGGGGCCCTCGGGGTCGTTGACGTCCACGTCCCAGGCGTTGACGACGAGGGTAGCTGAGAGGATCCCCTTGGCGTCGGCCGGCACGCGGTCGCGGAGGTTATGCGTCCAGCCCCAGTCTTCCCACATGCCGCGGTGGTAAGGCCAGTGATCGAGGATCATCTCCGGTGGAATGAACCAGGGGTCGGCGTAGTCGCCGTTGGAGGTATAATCGAGGGTGTCCCAGACGGTCGTGACGCCGGCGTTGGCCACGCCGCAAAGCGACAGTACCGCCGCTACCAGCACGAGTACCTGCACCACCTTCATCATATACTCACCTCCTACCGTGATCTCGGACAGACGTGATCCCCCCGGAGACTTCAATCCCCACGTGGTCCATCACTCATGCAACGTTGTCTGTGCCGCGATGCTGCCCCTGTATATCGTGATTCCCCAAAAGCTGTACTTTTCCCACTTTACCATATTATGGGCCGAATGTAAAGCTTTATTTGCCACAAATCAGGGGCCCGGGAGGTGATTCGGACCCCATCTGGCTCTATTTTTCTGCGATCTCCGCTCCGATCAGCTCGAACGACCAGGCGTGCTGGCAGGGAGGCGATCTTCGGGCCTGCTCGGGAATGGACAGGACCGATCCTTTCGCCCCTGGTGTGACTGTGACCTGGGCATCGCTGCCCAGCAGGCGAACCGCCTTGGCCTGGGCGATGTCGGGCAGGGCGATTTCCGCTGGCGGGGCGTTCTGGCCTTCCGATGCCAGGCAGATCGCGTAGATCGTGTCGCCCTTTTTCGTCAGGCAGGTGTTGCCGATCTTGTAGGGAGGGGTGGGGCGTGTGCCATAGAGTGCCTCGCCATTGACGTCCATCCATTCGCCGATCTGTTTCATCCGCACCAGCGCCGGTTCGGGCAGTCGCCCATCGGTATCGGGACCGACGTTGAGCAGGAAGTTGCCCCCTTTGGCGACGATGTTGACCAGCAGGTGGATCAATTGACGCGTCGACTTGTAGCGGTCGTCTGGCTTGAACGACCATTGGTCGCCCATCGTCATGCAGGTTTCCCAGACGTAGGGCAGGGGTTCATCGGGCACCTGCTGCTCGGGGGTCAGGTAGTCCTCGTAGGGACCTCCGACGGTGCGATCGACCACGATCAGCCCCGGTTGGTGGCGCCGCGCCATGGCAGCCAGCCTGGGCATGTCGATATCCTGCGAGGGTGGTCGGACCTGACCGCCGTCCAGCCAGAGGATGTCCACCGGTCCATAATCGCTCATGAGCTCTTCGACCACGCCATGGGTGAAATCGACGAACGTCGCCCACTTCTCCCGATGTTTGGTGATGTCGTAGTTGACATTGCGGTCGCAATGGGGCCACTCGGGGGCCCAGTATCCCGGATGGTGCCAGTCGGACTTCGAGTAATAGACGCCGATCCCGAAGCCCTCGGCACGGAACGCATCGGTCATCTCCTTCACGAAATCGGCCTTGGGATTCGTGTGGAACGGACAGGAGGGATCGGTGGTTCGATAGGACGTGTGCCCGGTGTCGAACATGCAGAACCCATCATGGTGCTTGGAGGTGAAGACGGTATACCTCATGCCCGCCTTCTTCGCGGCCCGCGCCCAGACGTCGGGATCGAAGTGCTGGGGGTTGAAGGTCCGGTTCAAGGCAACGTAATCCCGCGAGAACCGTTCGAAATCCCTGTTTCGCTCGGTCCAGGCCTTCAGGTCGTCGGGGCGGGCCCAGGTGTCGACCTCAACCAGAGGCCAGGATTCGATACAGCCCCACTGGCTGTAGATGCCCCAGTGGACCATGAACCCGAACTTCCAGTCCTGGAAGCGTTCCAGCTTGGCGAGCACAAGCGGGTCGGTCTCCTTCTCGCACTGCGCCAGCACGGGATCGAGTGAGAGATGGTTGGTCAGGATGCGCCCGAGGATCTGTTCGCCTCTTTCGTTCGCATGAACCGGGTCGCGCTTGAACCCGTCCAGTTCCTGGCCTGTGTTGCGAAGATAGATGGCCCAATGGGCTTCCATGTCGAGAAAGTCGGCGTCCGATTCCAGTGAGAGGGCTTCCAGCCCCTGGCGATAATCGCTGTAGTGCTCGCGGTCGATGATCCGGCGCCATTGGCTCTGGTCGAAGGGATCGACGCTTCCGAAGGCGCCGGTCATGAGCAGGAGATCGGGACTGGATTCTTCGCGGATCTGGCCGATTACTTCACGGATCGCAGCGAGGTCATCCCGCTGGCTGATACCTCCGATGACCACAAGATCGGGATCGTGGTCGAGGACGAACTTCTGCATCCGTCCGGGTTCCTTGTACCACCAGCAGCCGGTGGAGCCGCGTACGGAGGTGATCTTCTCGATTCGGCAGTCGGGATGCCGCTGCCTCAGGACGAGATCCCACGCCGAACGGCTGGTGTCGTTGACGATGCTGTCGCCCAACATGACCACGCGCAGGGTCCCGCCATGGGCGAGCCGTTCTCTGGTACGGCCCAGCCTGCTCCAGCGATCGGCAGGGGGGGCGTAACAGACCGGGGGGATCTGGGCATAGGCGGTTTCCACCTGGTCGAGCGTTCTCTCGTTACCATGGAGGATGTAGCCATCATTGCCCCCGAGGGCCAATGAGGTTCCGAGAAATGACAAAAAGATCACCAGTCTCTTCGAAGTCATCATTATCTTCCTTGCGTGTCCGTTGCTTAGAGGGGGCGAATCCAGATGTTGCGGAAGCGGACGGGATTGTTGTGGCCCGACAACACCAGCGGTCGCTTGGGTTCGATGGGGCGATCGTACATGGGCTGGATGCGGTGGCCGGTCCGCCCGTAGATCTGCTGATTGTGGTGGACGAGAATGCCGTTGTGCAGCACTGTGACGTAGGCGGGCTTGACGAGCCTATCCCCGTCAAAGACCGGCGCGAAGAACATGATGTCGTAGGTCTGCCACCGTCCCGGCTCACGGCACGCGTTGACCATCGGCGGGGTCTGGCCGTAGACGCTCGCTGCCTGCCCGTCCGGATAGAGCGGCGTCGTGTACGTATCGAAGACCTGGATTTCGAAAAGGCCCATGAGCGTGATGCCGTTGTTGCCATGATCCCAATCGTCACCGACGGGCGGGTTCGGCGCCTGCCATTCGACGTGAAGCTGGCAATCGCCAAACGATTCCTTCGTTCGCAGACTGCCGGAAACGGCAACGAGATCCTCATCTTCGATCTTCCAGTTGGAGGTTTCCCATTGCGACAGGTCGGTCCCGTCGAAAAGAACGATCGCATCGGACGGCGCAGCACCGCGACGACCGGGTGTCACCTTGGGCGGCTTCGGTCGGTCCGGATCGTGAACGTGATACCCACACCAGGGCAGGACCGGCGTATCCTTATAGCCCACAACACCCGAGCCATCTTTGGCTTTGACCAGTTCAGCCGCGATAGCGCTGGCGGCATACAGCAGACAGACGCCGAGAACGAGTGCGCCGGAGATGACCGCGATGCGATGGTGGTTCATGGTGCGTCCTTTCATCGATGGTTTCGTTTAGGTTCTACACGAGCGACGGCCTTTGCAGTCTTGCCGGTGAGAGCATGAACTGCACGCGCCACTATACTCCGTCCAGAGCGTTGCAGCAAGGCGCGGCCGGCGCAGGTCGACAGGATAGCGACCTGAAAGTGGCTTGCTCCGGCGAGTGCGGAAGGCTATAATCATGGTGGTATGCATGCGACAGCCAATGGGGTGGATGCACCGGCCGCGAGGGGAGTCAGGCGCTTTGGAAGGAGTATGACGGGCCATGACGAGCCGACCATCGAAGGTACGAGATATCACTATGAACATCGGGGTGATGTTCTGTATCGGTGGGGCACTGGCGGGCCTTTCCATGGCAGGCGAACAGTCGCTTCGACGGGAGTCCGTCAGTGTCCGGCGGATCCCCTCCGGCAACGGCATCCGGTTGATCGTGGAAAACCACGCGCTGTGCGATGTGACGGTTACCCTCAAAGTGGATGCCAGCAACATACGTGTCGAGCATATCCGCCCTGAGACCGAAACGTATCCTGCCGGCTCCGAAACCGAGGCGATGCGGATCTTCCCGGAAGATCCTTCGAGGAAGTGCACGTGGCGGTTCCACTACAGTTGGGTGAAAGGCGACGTGCACGCGACGCATGACGACAACGTCCTGTATTCGCTTCCGTTCGAAGAGGGCAGATCGTTCCGCGTCACCCAGGGCTACAACGGCGTGCTGACCCACTTCGAGCAGGATCAATATGCCGTTGATTTTGCCATGCGCGAAGGTACGGTGGTCTGCGCCGCTCGTGCCGGCGTCGTCGTGGACCTCCAGGAGTCTTTCCGGAAAGGCGGTCCATCGAAGAAGTACAAGGACCGCGTGAACTTCGTGTCGGTCGCGCACGTCGATGGCACGGTGGCCGAGTACTGCCATCTTCAGAAAAATGGCGTCCTGGTCGACGTTGGCCAGCAGGTGGAGGCTGGGCAGCGCATCGCTCTATCGGGCAATACCGGGTACTCGACGCTTCCGCACCTGCATTTCGGCGTTTACTCGCCCGTCGACGGCAAGCAACTCCAATCCCACCCGATCCGATTCACCACGCGACAGGGTATCATCAGCGAACCGGCCGAGGGGAGCCGCTATACAGCCATATCCGAGGCAAAGTGAGACCCGGACCTGGGCTATTCATGGAACAGGAGCGAGGCAAACTCGATGAGATTGCGCCGCCAGACGGTGAAGCTGTGCCCGCCGGGCGTCTGAATCCACTTGGGTTGCACGCCTTTGGACTTGAGCCAGTCGACCAATCTCTGGTTGGTGCCCGTCAGGCCGTCGTCTCGTCCGCAGGAGATCCAGAACAGGTGCAGGCGCGTATTGAGCGTCTCGTCCGCCGCCGGGTACTGGCGGTTGAAGTCTTCGCTGAGTCCGCCTGAGCTGAACGCACCGATCCAGGCAAAACGGTCGAGCGCGTTGAGACCCGTCAGGAGCGACTGCGTACCGCCCATCGACAGGCCCGCGATGGCGCGATCGTCGCGATGGGTCGAGACGCGATAGGCCTTTTCCACCTGGGGGATCAACTCCGCCAGCAGGGCGTCGCGGAACTTCTCGTTGCTGTCCCGCCAGGCCCTCATGTCGCGCAGACCCGCCCAGCCATTGGCGATCACGGCCTCGTTGCCATACCCCAGCGGCATCACGACCACCATGGGTTTGGCCTTACCCTGGGCGATCAGATTGTCGAGAATAACATTCGCGCGACCCACACTGGTCCACGCGTCCTCGGCATCGCTGTAGCCGTGCAGCAGGTAGAGGACGGGGTACTTCGTCTCACCCGTCGGATCGTACCCCGGTGGCGTGTAGACGATGAAGGGCCGGTCCCGGCCGATGATGTCCGAGCGGTAGCAGTGTCGGTGCAGGACGCCGCGCGGGACGTCGCGGATCTCCCAGGCCAGCGTAGGCGGGCCCGGTACGTGTACCTGACTGTCGGCATTGAGCAGATTGTACTTCAGGAGTGGATTGGCGGGGTCAATCGTACGCAGCCCATCGACGCTGAACGAATACGCGTAGATATCGGGTTTCATCGTCTCCGTCGTCACCGACCATACCCCATCTCCGTCCTTCTGCATGGCCGAAGCACGCGTGCCCTCGCAGCGGAGCACGACCTCCTTGGCATTCGGCGCCCGCAGGCGAAACGTGACCCGCCCATCGTCATGGACTTCCGGCGAGCGCAGCGGTTGACCCGAAGCGGGGACGCTCACGGTCATCAGAAACAGCGGCAACAGATTCTTCATCGATAGGCCTCCACAGGAATTCGCCGTCAATGTCTTGGCCTGAACCTACGCCCAGTCACGCCGCAAGTCAATCCCCGACCGTGCCATATGGGCACAGGAACCGGGATATGGCAGGACGGCAACCCTTTGCTGGACAACGTGGTCAACGATGTTGCTCGCGGCGCGCTCGAAAAGACGGGACTTGACGGGGATTCGGTGGTACAATAGTCGCCCGGACGTGTTCTACAGATGGATCGCATGATTCTTGGAGGCTTTGCCCATGGCACTCGATACCCCGCATATTCGTCGGCCCGACAGTGGCAAACATTGTCCCAGGACCGGCAGACCGATTCCTTCGGCGCCCCGGCGGTCCTGGGTGCGTTGGCTGCTGCCCATCAGCGGGCTGGCGGCGTTGGTCTGGTTCCTGATTCGCGTGGTGCCCAAGCCCTCGCGGGCGCTGTACCCCTGCCAGCAGGTGGCGATGCCCCTGGCCTCGGGGTTCCTGGCATGGTTGCTCGGTATTGCCGCCTCGGTGGCGGCTTTGCGGAAGGCGCAGGTGAGCCTGCGGAGCAGGCGATATGCCCTGGCCGCAGCCGCACTGACGGTCAGCGTGGCGATGATATGGATCACCTTGGTCACAACTACGGAGAAGCCCTTGCAGGCCGAGCTGCAGCCGGGCAACCAGCCCATCGGTGTCGCCCAGGGCATCTATCCGGGACGCGTCGTTTGGGTGCACGATCCCGATGCCACCGATTGGAAAGGGCCTGGGGACGGTCATCTTTGGGAGCCCGAGCACACAGACCAGGCAGCGGTCGACGAGATGATGTCGCAGGCCGTTCGGAACCTGACGGGCCAGGCCACCGATGCGGCCGCGTGGGACGCCCTGTTCCGCTATCACCACAAGGCCCGGGGCAAGGGCGATGTTGGATATCGCAGCGGGCAGAAGATCACGATCAAAGTGAACTTCGTTGGTTTCATCCGCACCACCGATTGCGTGAATCCTGAGAACTACCGCCTCGACAAACTCCGCGATTATATGAACACGTCCCCACAGATGATCGCTGCGGTACTGAGGCAACTGACGGAGGTCGTCGGTGTGGAGCCGTCGGATATCGCCGTGGGGGATAGTTCCGCCTTCTTCGCCAAGGAATACTATGATATGCTCCATGCGCGATTCCCAGAGGTGAAGTACCTCGACTGCCAAGGCACGGCCGGTCGGACCCGGATGCGTCTGTCGTCGAAACCCTTCCATTGGAGTCGGGATACGTCCGGCTGCAAGCAGGACTATGTTCCCGAGGCCTTCGCACAGGCGGAGTATCTGATCAACCTGGCCAATCTCAAGGCCCACACCGGTGCCGGCGTCACGCTTTGCGCCAAGAACCACTTCGGTTCGCTCCTGCGTCTGCCCCCCGAGAGGGGCTACTACGACATGCACAAGAACACCTTCAGTAAGGGTTCGGGCGAATACCGCAATCTCGTCGATTTGATGGGCCACAGTGAAATCGGAGGCAAGACCGTCCTCTATCTGATTGACGGGCTCTACGGCGGCATCCACTATGCCGAGCAGATCCCCCGGCGGTTCCAGTCGGCGCCGTTCAACAACGACTGGACGTCGAGCCTGTTCGCCAGCCAGGACCCGGTGGCGATCGACTCGGTGGGCGTCGATTTCCTTCAGGCGGAGACCGCTGTACAGCGGTATTCCTGCATGCCGGGCACCGACGACTATCTCCACGAGGCGGCGCTGGCGGATGACCCACCCTCGGGAGCGTTTTACGATCCGGACCATGCCGGCAACGTGGTGCGCCTGGCCAGCCTGGGCGTTCACGAGCACTGGAACAATGCGCAGCAGAAGCAGTACTCCCGGAACTTGGGTCGGGATGAAGGGATCGAACTGGTGGCGGTTATGAAAGAACGCACGGGTACGAAGGGTGTCACAGCGGCCGGCGCCGAAGTCAAGTTGCTGGCGGACGGTTTCAAGTTCACCGAAGGGCCCGCGGCCGATGCGGAGGGCCATGTCTATTTTACCGACCAGCCGAACGATCGGATCTGCAAGTGGTCGGTTGACGGCAAGTTGACCGATTTCATGAAGCCGTGTGGCCGATCCAATGGCATGTTCTTCGACCCGCAAGGCAATCTTTGGACCTGCGCCGATATGGACAACGAACTCTGGATGATCGACCCGCAGGGCAACGTTACGGTGGTCGTCCGCGACTTCGACGGCAAACTGCTCAACGGGCCCAATGACCTGTGGATCGATCCTGAGGGCGGTATCTACTTCACGGACCCGCTCTACAAGCGACCCTACTGGGAACGCGACCCGGCCATGCAGCAGGACGGCCAGCACGTGTACTACGTCACGCCCGATCGCAAGCGGATCATCCGCGTCGCCGATGACCTTGTCCAGCCCAACGGCATCATCGGCACCCCCGACGGCAAACATCTCTACGTCGCCGATATCGGAGACCGCAAGACGTATCGATATGCGATTCAGGCGGACGGGTCGCTCTCCGAAAAGAAGCTGTTCTGCTCGATGGGCTCCGATGGCATGACGATCGACCGCGAAGGCAATGTGTATTTGACGGGACGTGGCGTTACCGTCTTCAGTCCCGAGGGCGAGAAGATCGAGCAGATCCCCGTCGAGAAGGGCTGGACGGCCAACGTCTGCTTCGGGGGTCCGGATCGGCGAACGCTTTTCATTACCGCCTCGGACGCACTGTTCAGCATCCCGATGCGTGTCGAGGGTGCCTACTGATTGCGAACAAACTCGGAGGAATTGGCATCGTGCCTACACGAACGATCATCATGGTTCTGGCCCTCTTCAGCGGCGCCGGTGTTGCCGCTGCTGCGACCGTCGAGGCCGAAGTGGTGGACGTCAAGATGATATGGGATGACGCCGCCCATAACGCGTTTACGGATTTGACGTGCTTTCAGGATCAGCTCTACTGCGCGTTTCGTGAGGGACGGGGCCATGTTTCCGCCAACGGACGGATTCGCGTTTTACGCTCGACGGATGCAGGGGATTCCTGGACGTCCGCCGCCCTGATCTCGTTCCAGGGCTACGACTTTCGTGATGCGCACCTGTCGATCACACCCGATGGCCGGCTCATGCTGATCGGCGGCGCCGCTCCTCGCCGACAGGATCACGAGCGGGCTCCCACCGGCAGTTTCGTCTCGTTTTCGGAAGACGGCACGACGTGGAGCACGCCTCAGATCGTCAGCCAGCCGGGCCGGTGGCTCTGGCGGGTGACCTGGCAGGAAGGCAAGGCCTATGGCGTTTCCTACACCGCGGGAGGCGGGGGGGATCGCTATCTGTCCCTGCTGACCAGCGCCGACGGTGTGAATTACGAGACGCTGCTCGAGCGGCTGTTCGACAAGGGGTACCCGAACGAGACGACCTTGCGATTTGCCGCCGACGGCACATGCTATGCTCTGGTTCGCCGGGACAACTCGGGCGATGCGTCGATGACGCCCATGCTCGGAATCAGCAAGCCCGACTATACCCAGTGGACCTGGCATGACCTGGGGACCGAGTTCAACGCGTTCGGCGGGCCCGATTTCATCCACCTGCCCAGCGGCTGTTGGATTGCCGCCGGCCGCATGCACCAGGGCGGCGCCCATACGGCGCTGACGGTTCTCGACATCGAGAACAAGACCATGACGCGTCTGCTCGATCTGCCCAGCGGAGGGGACAACAGCTACTGCGGTCTGCTCTGGCACAACGATCTGCTCTACGTCAGCTACTATTCCAGCCACCAGGGAAAGGCCAGCATCTATCTGGCCAGAGTGAGGTTCGCCGCGCCGGCATCCGCGCAAGCCGCTTCCGGAGAGACGCCCTGAGACTGTGTACGTGCCTTGCTTGACGTGACTGGGCAGAAAGGCCCCGCTGACCCGGTCATGCCCGAATCAGCAGGGCCATCGTTCTGAATCCGGATGAGCGATGCGCTCATCGGTCGAGTTCGGTTACCATTCGCCCAGAAGCTGGTCGGGGTGGAGAATGCCGCCGATGCTGATCAGCCAGGAGTCACCGGTGATCTGACCTTCCACCCAGGCGATCAAATGCCGGTTCACCTCGCAATCGGCGCCGATGCTCAACCCGACCTGCGAAGTCTCCTCCATGTCGAGGGAGCTATTGACTGTGCCATAGTCGTTGCCGACAACATACCTTGCGTCCAGGTCGAGGTCGCCGTCGATGAACTGCACGAATGGGCCGGCCCAGACGCTCCAGATGTCGGCCCGATAGACGGCGGTCAGGGCGATTTGGGTTTGCATATAATCGAGCTTGGCGCTGCCGGAGACCCATTCGTCCTGATTGTGGACAATCCGGAAATCACTGTCGTCCGGGTCCAGCCAGGTCACCTGCGCCTGACCCTCGATCCGCCAGGGACCGTCCTGGTAGAGGGTCGCTCGCGTGCCGAGGCCACCGGCAAACCCATAACTGCCGTCAAAACCGACCTGGCCGCCGCGGGTGAGGACGAGACCGGGATCATCGGCTTCGATGTCCGCGTCGGCGTCAGTGGCACCGAGACGGACAAAGACCTCCCAGTCTTTACACAGGGCATATTCGATGCGCCCGAACAGCATATTGGTCTTCATGCTGTCGATTGTGAATCCCTGGTGGTAGCTCTGGGACGTCCAGTCAACGATGGTTGCAACAGATCGGCCGTCGGCTTCGAGGTCGATCTTCTCGTAGGCATATTCGATTCCGAAGGCCCACTGTCCCTTGTCGATAATGGGCAGCGTCGGTCCCAGGGGAGCGCCGGCCCACGCCGACGAGGCGCCCACCGCCAAGTACACACAGAGGCTCACGAATGCGGTTCTCGCTTTCATCCCAAGCTCCTTTCATCACGAAGCGATGTTCTTTCGGTAGCAGTCTCTAGAAAACCCTCTCGGCGACCACGAGCACGACGCCTTCCGCGACGAAGGGCAGCCCGGATTGCAGCGTGCCGCGAACGTAAAGGGTGGTGATGCCATTGTCGGGGATCGCTGCCAGGACCTCGAGCAGATCGAAGGTCGCCTGGATCTGCACCTTGCCGTTGACCGTGCGGACCGTCTGAGACTTTGCGGTGATCCCACCCGGATCGAGGGTGACTTCGTCCGGACGAACGTCGCTGTCCTTGATGCCGGCTGGGAATTCGACAAGGGCCGTCACCTGATCGGACCGATTGTAGCCAGTGCGACCGAGAATCAGCGGGCTGAACTCTACGGTGGCACGCGCCGGGGCATCCCCCACGCAGACCTCGACGCTGTGGTTCACGACCGGCGTTTCCGCGGCGTCCACGCTCGCCGAGTTGACGAGGATTTGACCGGGTGTGAGATCATCGTTCAATTGAACGGTCAGTTTGACGCATCGCACATCGCCCGGGCGAAGTACCGCATACGCCCAAGTGAAGGTGTGAGAAGCGGGATCATACAGACCGGTATCGCTGTCGCCCTCAGCGCTGACAAACGTCACACCGACGGGAAGTTGATCGGTGACGAACACGCCTGAGATCATGGCGCCGGTGGTGTTCTCGACGCAGATTTCGTAAGTGACTCTGTCGCCTGGGGAGGCGCATCCAGGGTCGCTGCCGGAAATCTCCGTACCCTTGGAGACCAGCACCGTCTTGGTCAACACCGGTGGTTCCAGTTCGACCACCACCACCGTGTCCTTGGTGGTCTCCGTCGTCTGGTCGCTTGCGGTCTGGATGCGGTTGGTGATCGTCGTGCCCGGACCGACGTCGTCGCTGATGCGCACGGTGATGTCGGCACAGACCTGTTCGCCCGGCTCCAGCGTTTCAAAGCGCCACGTGAAGGCGTGGGTAGCCCGGTCGTAGGAGCCGAAATCGCCTTCTCCTGCCGCGGAGACAAACGTCGCTTCAACCGGCAGTGTATCGACGACGACGACGTTCGTAGCCGCCTGGTTGTTGTCGTTGCGGACGCAGACCGTATACGTGATTTGTTCTCCGGCCGCGATATATACGTTGCCTCGATCGTCGGTGCCCTGAACCCCGCCGGTGACCGTCTTGGTCAGTTTCAGAGGCTGAGGTTTGGCTTTGGCCGCCACGGCGGTCACGCAGGCCGTTTGAGGATCGGCGTCATCACTGCCGATGGTGACGCAGTTCTCGATGATCGTGCCCGGCTCGGTTTCCCCTCGAACCCGCACGACCAGTTCCACGCAGGCGGACGAATCGGGCAGCAGGGACGGATAGGACCAGGTATAGCTGTGTTTGCCCGAATCGTAGGCCCCATAGATGCCGTCGGCGTCGGCCGATACGAAGGTCACCTCCGGCGGCAGGATATCGACCAGCGTCAGCCCTACTACGCGGTGAGTGCTGCCGATGCTGTCGAAGCAGATCTGGTAGGTGATCTCGGTCCCGATCCCGACGTACGCGGTCCTGCCGTCGTCGGCGGTGGTGGCCCCGGCGCTGATTCGCTTGGTGACATTGAGCGGGGTCTGATCGGCCGGCGTGACGACCACTTCGACCTGATCGCTGGTGGCCTCGGTCTGATCCGTGTCGATCGTGGCGCGATTGACGATCACGGTTCCCGCGGGCGTGTCCTCTTTGACCTGCAGGACGATATCCAGACAGAAGCTCTCCCCGGCTGCCAACGCGGAGATCGACCAGATATACGTATGGGTATCTGCATCATACCGTCCGAACTGGCCGTCGCCCTGAGCGCTCACGAAGGTCATCTGGGCCGGCAGGAAATCCACGATCGAGACGTTGTCCACCAGCACGTCGTTGTCGGGATTCTCACAGCAGATCGTGTAGGTCACGTTGTCCCCGGGATTGACATATCGCACGCCGTCGTCTTTCGAATCGGTGCCCCCCGAGGCGATCTCCTTGGTCAGCAACAGGGGCTTCAATTCGCTCTGACGGACCGTGATATCGGCGGTGGCGGTCGTCGGATCGGTCTGCTCGGAGGTGAGCACCACGGTGTTGGTGAGGACGGTCCCGGCCGGGACGTTTTCCTGGATCTGGGCCCTCAGGGTGATCCGTCCCGTCTCGCCGGCCGGCAGAGACTCAAACGAGCAGGTATAGGTGTGGTTCACCGGGTCATAGGCGGCCGTCCCCGAGGTGCTGTCGGCACCGAGGAAGACCAGCTCGGGGGGCAGCGTATCGACGATCCTGACCTTGCTCACCGGGTACTCGTTTTCCTCGTTCGAATAGGTGATCGCGTAGGAGACGGTATCCCCGGCGTTGGCGTAGGCGATCTCATCCTCCTGCTGGACCCCGCCGATCACGCGTTTCGCCAACCCCAACGGCTTCCAGTCGCCGCCCCGCACCAGCGCATCGACGCTGACGGAGGTGGGCGGGATGATCCGCGTTCGTATGGTGGCCCGGTTGCGGACTCGCGTTCCCGCGGGAACCCCGGCGTTGACCTGTGCCCGCAGTTCCAGGGACGTCTGGCTGCCGGCATCTACCGAAGACAGGAACCAGGTGTAGGTGTGGTTCGCGGGATCATATTCTCCGATGTCGCCGTCTCCCTCGGCGCTGATCAACGTCAGTTCGTTCGGGAGCCTGTCCACGATGGAAACCTCGCGAACGAGGTTCAGGTTCTCGAAAGAGAGCTCGTAGGTGATCGTCTCTCCCACGCTGACGTAGACTTCTTCATTGTCGTTCCGTTCGTCGCCCGTGACGATGCTCTTGACGAATCCGAGCGGATTGTAGCCGATGTCCCTGGCGGGGATGACGATGTCGGTCGGATTGCCGATGTCCAGGATGGAGGAGACGAGATTCAGCGACGGGTCATAGCAAAGTAGATCGTCGCCCCCGGGCAGATTGCTGCGGCCGGTGGTGACGTAGACCAGGCTGCTGATCGGATCGACCGCGATGCCCATCACACCGGCCTCGACATCGACCTGGACCGTTCTGCTCTCCCCGGTGGCCATGTTGTACTGGTTCAGCGTGTAATCTCCGAAGTACCCGGCGCCCGTGTAGAGCAGATCATTGTTGAAGTCGAGGGCCAGACTGATCGCGGATCGGTCGAGCATGATTGTGTCGACGAGAGACCACGTGGAGGTTTCGTAAACGCGGATCAGCCGATTCCCACTGGCGACGTAGAGCAGTCCGCGCGCTTCGTCCGCTTCAATCCCGTAAGCAGCGGAACCTTCGAGCGTAAACGGGGCCCCCGGCTGCATCGTCAGCTTTCCCGTGCTGGGACTCCAGACATAGACATAGAGCTTGTCCGTGCCGCGATCGACCGCGTACAGCAGGTCCTTGGTCTCGTCATAGACCACGCCCGCGAGGTTCTCGGCTCCCGGCGCGGTGACTTTTCCTACGTCGGCCATCGTCCGGGCGTCGAGGATCTGGAGTGTGTCGGAGAATTCATAGGTGATGAAGACGTATCCCGATTCCCAATCGATCGCCATCCCCACGGCGCCGCCATCTCGGAAGGGGATCCTTCGTTCGGCTTGAAATGTCAGCGAGCCGTCCAAGCCGATATCGTAGGCGAGAACGGGCAACGGATTGGCCGAGTTGGTGATCTCGGCGATGACATACAGCGAACGTCCTTCGGCCGGGTTCGAGCCCAGTCCCGCCAGAACCGCAACGACGCAGGCGATCAGGAAGCCGCAGGTGCGAACGGTGATCGTGTCTCTTTCGCTTCTCATACCCCACTCCTTGTGCATCGAGCGACAGCATTCCAGTCACGGGAGAACCCGCGCGGTTCTTCCATCGCAGCCACATCCATGGGAACATCGGAAAGGAAACACCCGGCCAGACCCAGGCCGCGTGCCGCAAAAACCTCCGTTTTTTGCACCCTCCAATATACGCCTTGGCGCGGGGGATGTCAAACAGATTTCGCTTTCCCGGGGTCGCAGGCTGCCTGGGGCGGCATCCCCGTGGGGACCGGTGGCGGTCAGGGGCGTAGCAGGATCAGCGCCTCGCTCCAGTGGCGAAGATCCCACGTTTCGAAGGCGATATCGGTGGTGAGGACCGTCACGGGCTGCGTCGTGGCGGCCGGAATGGCGATTCGGACGGAAACGCACTCTTCCTGGCCCGGTTTCACTGCAACGTGGGCCTTGGGCGGTTCGACTTCGAAGCCTTCGGGGGCGTGCAGGGTTACCGTATAGTCATGGGCGGACGGGGAGTGGTTTCGGATATACACCTGTATCTGCACCGTCTGGCCGGACCGCGTGGTCTGGCTGTACGGATAGATTCGGACCCACCGCTCGTCGATCCCATAGTTGGCTTCGTCCCAGGGAAACAGGTCGCCCAGAAGCTGCTTCCTTTCGGTCAGGGTCTTCCGCATCCGCGCCAACTGGGCCCGGTCGAACCGGAAGGGCGGCGAGACGTGTTGATTGACAAGCATGCAATCGGTTGGCAGTTCGGCCAGGATGTCCAGACAACGCAGATAGCCGTCTCCCTCATGCATTAGATTGCGGTTGAGAAGACAATAGTCATCGATCCCGGACGGCGTGAACGAGTCGCCCAGAAAGAAGAGCTTCCGCCCGCGATCGTGCTGGACCAGCAGGGCGCTATGGTACAGGGTCTGGCCCGGGTAGTCGCGAAAGGTGAACCGGAACTCGTGCCATCTTCGGGTATGCCCATCCGGGACGACGGTGAGCCTGGTGATGGCCTCCGTCGTCAGGCAGGGCAGTCGGTAGGCGTGCGGATGCCTGAGGATATCGGCCGACAGGGGTGTGGCATAAATCGGAGCCGGAAGGATCTCCAGCAAGGCATTGATCTTCTCGGTGTGGTCATCGTGATAATGCGTGATGAATACCCCTTCGAGCGAAGTCAAGCGACCGGCGTCGCGCAGTTTCACGATCTCGTCGAGGATGGCCTGGGAGCCACAGTCGATCAGCCAGCCGGCGCCGCTTTCCGAGAGTAGCAGGCGAGAGTTGCCGATGCAGACCATCCAGTCCGGCGGGTTCTCGTCGATCGTCGCCATCGGCATCCATGGCACATCGTGAGGTTCGTCCAGCACGCGCTGAGCCAGTCCGTCATATCGGCTCTTGAAGTAGTACCGACCGGCACTGATCGAGAGGTAGTTCTCATAGACAGCCTGCAGACGGTCGATCAGACGCTCGACGGCAGCTTGAGGATTTCGGATGACCGGACCCCGGGCGGGTACGAGGATGTCCGGCTTCTCCAATGCGATAGCGCGCAGGCTTGCGATGAGTTGGCCCATGCGAGCGGCGTATCCGTGGTAGCCGCCGATTTGCAGTTCGGGCACTTCGTCCTGGAGACTGTAGAGGTCGAGGATCTGCCCATTGCCATAGATCAGGTCGCCAACGAAGGCATACTCGACGTCGTCCACCTCCAACAGATAACTGACGGCGCCGCGGCTGTAGCCCGGCGTCTCTAGTACCCTCAGCGAGAGATCCTGCCAGCGGAGGATGTCGCCGTTCTCGACGGTCTGATCGATTCTCAGTGGTGCAACCGGGACCTTGGTCGTTTGCTGATGGTAGTCATGGAATCGAGCGGTGACGAAGCCCTGCCAGAACGCCTCTGCCTTCGTGAAGCTGTCTGCTTCAGCGGCAGGGACCACCGCCTTGCCGCCTCGCTCGACCGGGTCTGTCCCGGCCCAGACCACGTCGCGCCGGGCGTGCGTGAAGAGCACCATGTCGGCCTCCTCGACCGTGCCGGAGGGGTCACCGTAGACGAGCAGTGTGCGTCCGTTCCGTTCGATGGATACGCCGTTGACCGGGCCCGGCAGGAGACGGACGGACGGACTGAGATTCTCAGCAGTGGCAGGGCAGTAGAGAGCAAGAACGACAAGCAGGATCATTGCGCACTTACGCATGGCGGCCTCCTGGACGGGAGTCGATTGGTCAGCCAGGGACTTCAATTGCCCGTCAGGATAGCCGACCGCCGGGCCTTCTGCAATGCTACAAACGGACAGGGGCCCATCCCGAACACGAGCGGGACAGGCCCCTGAGTGTCTCAGGAAGGCGTTTGGTTACCGGTCGCCGACCAGGTAGCGGACCTCGCCCGCGGAAAGGGCCCGGTTGTAGATCCGGAACTCGTCCAGCGAGCCGGTGAAATAGGCATCCGCTGCATATTGCGAACGGCCCAGCCAGTTCTGCGTCGTATCGCCTAGGTCCCTCGGCAGGGTGGCCGTCGGGCCGCTGGCGGCCACTTCGCCATCCAGGTAGAGCTGTACCTGCATGTTCGCAGCGTCGATCACCACCGCCAGGTGGTGCCAGCCGCTCGGCAGTTGCCGCCTCGTCTCCAGGATAGACTCGGAGGCGCCGGCGGCCGGTGTGATAGCGAAGCGGATCGGCCCGGCCGGGATGCGCGGGCACAGGAACATATAGCCTTCGCTGCTGCTGGTGCCGAAATCGAAGATACGCTGCCAATCCCCACCGGTCCCAGGGGAATTCACCCACGTGGCGAACGTCGAATCGGTCAGCGTGCTCAGCAGCGGTCCGATGGGCAGTTCCACATAGTCCGCAAAACCGTCAAACTGAAGCGCCTGGCCTTCGCCCGCCAGCGATGGCCCGTAGGTCGGGTCGTTGAACGCGGTGCCGTCGTAGCCGTTGCCCGAGCTGTCCTGGACGGTATTCTCCATCGCGTAGTGGGCCACGAGGTCGTCCGTGCCGGGGTCCTGTGCCGTCACTACCGCAGGAGCCTCCCGATAGAGGCGGATATCGTCGATGTACACGACGCCCGAGCCGGTGGTTTCGATGCCGATGCTCAGCTCGTCGACGTTGCTCGCATCAATGCCTGCCGATGCCAGATCGATGTTCCACTGTTTCCATAGGGGTGTGGTCAGGCTGGTGGTCAGCCCGTCGTAGGGGATCTCCGTGCCGTCGATCGTCACGTAGAGCTGTCCGGGATCGTTGCCTATGTCGCCATGGAAGTACAGCACGAGGGTCGTAGCGCCGCCTACGGTCCAGTCCTGTGCGCCGTCCATCGCGAAGTCCGCGCGGGAATCGCCCTCATAGAACAGCGGCATCGCCTGGAGCCCGCTGTGAACAATCTCCTGCTCGGCAAACGGCGCGTCGAAGTACCCGACCGTTGCGCCGGTGTCATTTGTGTACCCATCGATCCAGGTGTCGAAGATCGTGGTCTGCGCCTCGATATCGTCGTTATAGCTCTCGAAGTCGTCGACCACGACGAATTCCTGGGTTGAGAAGCTCCAGAGATCGCCTTCCCACGTGCTGGTGGCCTCCGCCTCGTTGACCTCGACCACCTTCCAGAAGTACTCGGTGGCCAGGTCCAGCGTACCGGGATCGTAGCGGCTCTCGCTGACGGTATGGACCGGTGGGGTACCGTCGGTGACTGCCGCCTGATCGGTGCTTAGATAGACGTCATGTGAGACCGCCTCGCGACCGCTGCGCCAATCCAGGACGGTGTCAATCGCGACGTCGGTCGCTCCGGAGGCGGGCTGAGGCTCCCGTGGGTGTACCGGCAGATAGTAGAAGCGAACTTCGCTGAGCCCGTATTGGCCGGTCATGCCGTAGCCGCTGTTGGCGGTCAGACGGACGTACCTGGCGGCGACGCCTTCCATATCCACGGTTGTGTTAGGCGTGTACGTGGTCTTACCCGTCGCCTGGGCGAATTGCACGTCTTTGAGAGTGGTCCAGTTCTCGCCGTCGGTGGAGTACTCGACGGTGACGTCCTTGAGCCCGAAGCCGAGCATCATTTCGAAGATTACGTTGTAGTTCCAGACCCACATCTCGTGGAGCTCGTAGACGCGGTCGAATTCGTACTGAATCCAGACCGGTTCGGCGCCGCCGGTGCCGCCCAGCCACATGTCGGTGTTGTCGGTCGAGTGCTGGTCAGCTTCGTTAAGGCCGGAACCATTGATGGTGTTGGCGGGACCGGCGTCAGGCTCGGAGGTCGCGTTGCTCGTGGCGAGAATGCCCGTGACCGCATAGGCATACGGCTCGGTGGTGAAACTCCAGACACTGCCCTTGAAGACCGTGTTGTCGGGAGCGGCGTTGACCTCATCGATTCGCCAGTAGTAGGTCTGACCGAATTCGAGCAGGCCCGCCGGATCGTACGCGGTGTCCGCCTGACCCTGGGCTGCGAGCACATCCATCGGATTGCTCCGGCTGGCGTAGTTGACATCGTCAAATGACGTGCCGAGGTACACATCGTGCGCCGCAGCAAAATCGCCCGCATTCCAGCTCAGCACCACATCGCGAGGCACATCAGTGGCCTCGTTTTGCGGTATGGGATTGGAGGCCAGTTGCGGGACCCGGATGCCGTTGGCGAAGATGTCCTGGATCTCCTCCAGGCCCAGCTCGCGGTTGAACATCGCGGCTTCGTCGATCACGCCGAAATACTGCTGGCCCCCGTTCGAACTGGTCTCACCCGCGATCATGAGAGGCAGATCGTTCGGATTGATGTCTACGTCGCCCACCGATGGAGCTTCGCCTTCCATCTCGCCATCGACGTAGACGCGAAGCGTCTTGTTGCCGAAGGTGCCGGCGATGAAGTGCCATTCGTTGTCGCTGACCACGGTCGTCCCGTCCACCAGTGAAGTGGTATTGTTGACGAAGAACTCGAGACGAGGCAGACCGACATTCTGGGTCAGGACCAGATCGAAACCGCTGGTCTGCCACTGTGATTTGTCGATCACGCGGCACCAGTTCGGGACCGTCGAGGCCTTCACCCAGGCCAGCAGACTGACCTCGCTGGTCACGTCGTACTCGGGAATCTCCGGAACGGTGACGTGCGAGTTGGCGACGAATTCCAGCGCCGTGCCGGATACACCCGCTACCCACTGGGCATCACCAACGATCTCACCGTCGTTGCCATAGCTGGATGCGTCTTTCGCCACCGTACCTTCGCCGCTATCGAACGGCAGGTGCAGTACCAGGGATTTGTCCGCGGCCCAAGCCTGTACGGTCACCAGGACCAGTGCCATCACCATGATGGATCGCCACGTGCTCATCGTGAAACCTCCTTCCCAAATTCTCCTCGTTCCGTGTGCCGGTAGTGGATGATGCTCCTTCACGAGCGGCGCCCCAGCCGGTGCCTTTGGTGCAGGGCTCCGTCAGCCTCCATGCCACGAGGCCATTATAGGAAACACGAGACGCTACTCACAAGGAAAATCGCCGTTCCCAGCCGCTACGGGGCCGTCGGCGGTTCCTTGGAAACGTTGGCCTCCACCATCCAGTCGGACCACACGATATGTCCGTGCAGGGGGCCCCAACTGCCGTCGGATTGTCGGTCGTTGGCCAGGTGTACGCCATGGAGGTAGACCTTGCCGTCGGCGCTCTTGGCAGCGGCCTGGGCGGTCATGAACCGTGTGATCCGATGACGCAGCTCGGTGCGGCTCGTATCGGTCCATTCAATGACGCTTTCCTCCTGCCAGTCCTCGGCCGGCAGCGTGATCCGCAGGGCCTTCCCCGAGGCAGACTTCTCTGCAACCGTCGCGTCGACCTTCTGGCGCAGCTCATCGGCGCCTTGCCCGCTGAAGCGGTCAGGGGCCATGTACGTCCGTTCGGCACGAACCGCCCGGTTCTGCTGGTCTTGCTGTTTCACCTGGGCCAGTTTCTGCCTGAGGACCGCCAGCTTGGCGTCGTCGGACCCCACCGTGCCGGCGTAGCGTTCGATGGCCTTCTCGAGCGGCGTGATATCACGCTCCATGACGATATTGGGCTTCCTGGTCGGATCGTTCTGCCAGCCGGTGTCCTGTGTCAGGTACGCGAGAACGCGATCGAATTCCTTTTCGATATCGCCGGAGACGAGGGCCCGGCTGCGGCGCAGCTCCTCCGGCATATCGCGGAGCCGCTGTTGCATGGTCTCTTCGAGCGACAGCAGTTCCGGCGTCTTGCCGAGCGGAAACTCCGCCTTCTCGTATTCGGGCCATAGGGCTTGGGCTTCGGCCAGCAGGGCGGTCCGCTCCTGGATGTTCGATTCGCTGAGCGTGACCCCGCTGACGAGGTACTTCGAACTGCCGGCGCCGACTTCCGCATAGGGACGCAGCTTCTCGACCCACGGTCGGCACGCCTCTTCCTGGCGGGCGCGGGCGGCGCCCTCATTGTAGATCGCCAGCCTTCCCGCCAGCCGCTGTTCCATGAAGATGAGTTCCTGCGTTTTGCCATGTGGGAACTCTGTCTTCTGGTAGGCAGCCATCAAGTCGTTGGCTTTGGCATACGACTGCCGGCACTTCTCCTGCTCGGCCTCCGGGGCGGTGTTGAAGGAGGAGCCCATGAGCAGATACTGACCGCTCTTGAGGTCGAAGAACGGAGAGAACTTCGCCAGCCATTCCTTGGACTGCGCTTCCTTCTGCTGTTTTGCCTGGGCTGCCGCGGCGGCGACGGCATCTGCGTTCGCTTTCGCCTGTTCGTACTGCGCCGCGACCAGGGCGAGTCGGTCGGTGGCGGCTTTCATGTCCGCGTTGCCAGTCGGGATCTTCTGGCCGTACCGGCGCTGGATCTCATCCATTATCTTTCTCGCCTGGGTCAGCTTCGTAGCGGCGGTCTGCAACTGGTTCTTCTCCAGGGCTGTGACCACAGCGTTCAGGGTGTCCTGAAGCCGCTTGAGGCTGGAAACCACCGAACTGGGCAGATCCGAAGGGGCCTTCTGTTTGGGGGCTTCAGACGGCGGGGTTTCCTGTTTCGCCGCACTGCCGCCCACCGGGCGCCCGAGTCGTTTCGCCAGCTTGGTCTCCAGGTCATCCGCTCGCTCGATCAGGGCTGCCAGCTTGGCGTGGTTCGGAGCCGCCTCCTTCAGTTGCTTCAGCAAGTCGCGTGCTTCGAGGAATTCCTTCTCCGCCCGGCTCGGCTCGGTCACGATCCGCCTCTGCACGCCGGAGAGCGTCTTCTCGATCTGTTTGACCAACTCGTCCGGGGTCGCGGCCTTCACCGACGTGACGCCCGCGAGCAGGCACAACACCCATAAGCATACCGTCGCCCATACGGACCTTCTGAAATCTCCACCGATTCGCATCTTCTGCCTCCTTCTCTTGTTGAAGCCGACCATCTGCCTTCGTGGACCGAGGGCGAAACGGGATGCTCCGCGTCTGCGAGGTCCTGGATTCACACCCGACGAATTATCAACCTGCTGCCCGCACCCTGAAGTGGCGTGAGCCGACTCCACGTCTCGTCAAGGCAGTACCTTCTGCGGCGGGTGCCATTCTATCGATCCTGGTTTGCCCCGGGAAGGGAATTCCCCAAGGAACGAAGGTGTTTCGGTGGAGCAGACTCGCGTTGCCGGTTTGTGAACGCCCTCGAGCGGAGGAACGCCGTGCCGGGTGTCACTGGGAGCGAGGTTCTGCTTTGACGCGTCGCTGCGTCTGGGCTATGATCTGGCGCCCGGCGTGCGTCGGGATGGGAGTTCCTGGCTGGGAGCACTGATGCGACGGTTCAGGCTGCAACTGCATACGACGATACTGGTGGCGCTGGGACTCGGGGCAGGTTTCGGCTTGCTGGCGAACCGCCTGGGTTTTGCGCCGTTCGTGGTTTCGTACATCCGCCCGGTGGGCACCGCCTTCGTCCGACTGATCGGGATGGTGGTGGTGCCGCTGGTGTTCGCGTCGCTGCTGGTGGGGACCGCGAGCCTCAAGGACGTTCGCAGTCTGGGCCGGATCGGGGTCAAGACGCTCGCCTTCTATCTCTGCACGACCGCCATTGCCGTCGGCATTGGCCTGCTGCTGGCCAACGTGAGCCGACCGGGAGCGGGTCTGGACGAGAAGGCCAGGAGCAGGCTGCTCGCAGGGGCCCCCCAGCAGGACGATGCCGAGGCTCCGCCGACGGAGTCCTCGATCCGGGACGTCCTTCTGAACATCATTCCCACTAATCCCATTCGGGCCCTAGCCGATGGGCAAATGCTCCAGATCATCTTCTTTGCTCTGCTGTCGGGGCTCTGTCTGACGTTGATTCCACCCGAGCGGGGCGGAGCAGTCGTGCGCTTCTTCGAGGGTGTCAACGATATCATGGTAACGATGGTGCACCTGATCATGAAGGTTGCGCCATTTGGCGTCTTTGCGCTGGTGGCAGCGGTAGTGGCCGATTTTGGTTTCTATATCCTTTTGATGCTCGCCAAGTACTGCGCGGTAGTCGTAGCCGGGTTGCTCCTGCATATGGTGCTGGTTTACTCGACGGCGCTGAAGCTGCTGAGTCGCATGGGTGTGCGGCGGTTCTTTCGCGGCATCCGTCCCGCCCAGTTGATCGCCTTCAGCAGCAGTTCGAGCTCAGCCACGCTGCCGGTGACCATCGAGTCGACCGCGGAGAATCTGGGCGTCTCGCGGACCATCTGTAGCTTCACGCTACCCCTGGGGGCGACGATCAACATGGACGGCACCTCGCTCTATCAGGGGGTCTCGGCGGTCTTCCTGGCTCAGCTTTATGGCATGGACCTGGGGTTCTCGCAACAGTTGGCGGTGGTGCTGACCGCGACGCTGGCCTCCATCGGCACCGCCGGGACGCCCGGCGCCGGGATTGTGATGCTGGCGATTGTACTGACCAGTATCGGGGTGCCCTTGCAGGGGATCGGCATGATCATGGGGGTCGAGCGGGTCCTCGATATGTGCCGCAGCGTGGTGAATGTGACCGGCGACGCCGCCTGCGCTGTGGTGGTGGCCTCGACGGAGAACCAGGTGTCCAGTAGGGGCGAATCAGCATTCGTCCAGACAAAGGAAAGGAAATAACCGTGATCGACCACTGCAAACGCCGAGTCCTGCTGGCGGCGCTGATCCTCGCGCTATCGGCGATGGCCTGCGAAGCGTGTTTCTCCATCGTCGTGGGCAAAGACGCCTCGACCGATGGCTGCGTGCTTGTGGCGCACAACGAGGACGATTATCCGCCTCAGGTGGTCAACCATCACAAGGTGCCCAGGCACGCCTATGGTCCAGAGGAGAAGGTTGTGCTCCGCAACGGAGGCATGCTCGAACAGGTCGAACAGACCTGGGCCTATGTCTGGGCGGAGATGCCCGGCATGCTGTTCTCCGACAGTTGCGTCAACGAGTGGGGCGTGACCGTCACGTCGGATAACTGTCCCTCGCGTGAGGATCGGCCGGACCTTACCGATGGTGGGATCGGCTGGATGCTCCGGCGGCTGATTGCGCAGCGGGCGTGCACCGCCCGCGAAGGCGTTTTGCTGGCCGGTCGGCTGGTGGAGCACTTCGGTTATATCGCGCCCGGTCGGACCTACATCATTGCCGATCCCAACGAAGGCTGGCTCTTCTGTGTCGTCCAGGGCAAGCACTGGCTGGCCCGCCGGGTGCCCGACGACCAGGTCGCGATGGTCGCCAACACGTATACCATTCGCCAGGTCGATCTCTCCGACCGTGCCAATTACCTCGCCTCGGAGGATATCGTCACCTACGCGACCGAGCGGGGTTGGTACGATCCGCAGAAGAACGGGCCGTTCGATTTTGCCGCCGTGTATGCCCATCCTGACTCGGCGTCCCACCCCGACAATGCGGGTCGCCAGTGGAGCGGGTTGAAATACATCACACGCCAGCCGATCGAGCCGGGATTCGACCTGCCATTCTCCGTCGTCCCCAGGCACAAGCTGAGCGTGACCGACCTCATGGAGATTCTGCGGCACGACGAAACGGACGAATCCGATTCGTCAGCGTCCGCTTCCGGTTTCGGCTGTGCGCTGTGCAGCGGCGCGACCCAGACCAGTTTTGTCACACAATTGCGAAACGACTTGCCGCCGGATATCGGCATCGTCTATTGGGCGTGCCTGGGGGAGCCGCGAACGTCGGTGTACCTGCCTTTCCACTTCGGCATTTCCGACTTCCCGGCCGGTTTTCGCACTGACACCGAACGGCCCACTGCGGAGGTGTTTAACCGCAGGGTCGCCGCACCGTTCGAGGGCACTCCAGGCAAGGCGTTCTGGGTCTTCGCCAACTTCCGCGATAAGGCCGATCGCCAGGGATCGCCGTTCGTCGCAGCGATTCAGGCCGAGGCCCGGCGGATCGAGCACAGCGCGATTGCGATGCAGAAGCCGCTGGAAGAGGCGGCCCGAAGTCTCTATGCAAACGACCGCGTCGCTGCTTCCAAATTGCTGGCGAATTACTCGCGGGGACTATACCTGTGGGCCCTGGAGGGCATGGAAAGGGCGCTTATGCAGCCAACCGACGAGGAACAGATCACCGCCCGCGCCCAAGCCATCCATGAGGCGGTCGTCACGCTGGATTCGCACGTCGATATCGCCGAAGAGCGGTATGCCACCGCCGCTCTCGATCCGGGCGTCGACCACCCCAACCTTCGATGCGATCTGGTGAAGATGGCCCGAGGCGGTCTCGATGGCGTCTTCCTCGCAGTGTACGTCCGCCAGGCGCCCGAACTGAACGCGCGGACCTACGCCGATGCCCGGCGAATCGCGGACAGCAAATTCGAAGCGATCGAGCGGCTGACGCAAAGCATGTATCCCGATCGGTGTGCCCTGGCTCTCTGTCCCGACGATGTCGAGCGGATCGTTGCAGCCGGCAGGAAGGCGATCATGATCGGGATCGAAAACGGTTTCCCGATCGGCGAAGACCTCGATCGACTGAACCGCTATTATGATCGCGGCGCCCGCTACATCACGCTCTGCCATAGCGCCCACAATCAGATATGCGACTCGTCGAGCCAGCCTGCACCGCTCCACAATGGCCTCTCTGCGTTCGGCCGGCGCGTGGTCGCACGCATGAACGAATTGGGCATGATGTGCGACGCATCGCATATCTCCGAGAAATCGTTTTACGATCTGCTGGCGGTGACACAGGCGCCGATCCTCGTGTCTCATTCGGGTTGTTCCGCGGTCCACGCCCACGATCGAAATCTGACCGATGACCAGCTCCTCGCCTTGCGTGACAACGGAGGGGTCATTCAAATCGTGGCGCTGGATGGTTACCTGCGAGCGGAAACGCCCGAACGCCAGGAGGCGGTCCGCCGTCTGCGCGAAGAACTCGGCGTTCCTTCCTTTGCCGAACGACAGAACTGGTCGGACGAGCAGCGGGAGGCGATGAGACCTCGGGTCCGGGAATTCTACCGTCGTTACGAGCAGATCGCCGAGACGTTTCCCATCGCGTCGGTCAGCGACTATGTCGACCATATCGACCACACGGTGCGGGTGGCGGGCATCGACCATGTCGGTGTCGGAACGGACTTCGATGGCGGAGGCGGCATCGCCGGATTCGGCAATCACGCCGAGTCCTTGAACGTTACGAAGGAGCTTCTCCGACGAGGCTACACCGAAGAGGAGATCCGCAAGATCTGGGGCGGCAACCTGTTGCGCGTTTGGCGCCGTGTCGAAGCTGCCGCCCGCAAGAGATAATCTCATGAAGAAGGTCGCCTTCCCATTCGTACTTTCATTCTGGCTCTGCGCCCACGGATGTCGCTGTCCCGAGGCGCAGGTCTGTGACCAACCTCTGATCGGCATCACCACCGCCTACGACGACGACCGCAATGTGGTCGAGACTCGTCTGACATACGTCGAAGCGGTTCTGAACAACGGGGGGATTCCGCTGCTGCTTCCGACCATCGACAGCGACGAGGCCGTGGACCGCTACGTGCGCGAGCTGGATGGCCTGATCCTGATCGGGGGCCGGGATATTCCACCTTCCATGTATGGGCAGGTCCCGCACGAAACGACGCAGGTGCTGCCGGCACGGCGCACGCAGTTCGAAAGCATGCTCATCGCCCGCTGGATGGCGACTGGCAAGCCAGTCCTGGGCATCTGCCTGGGGATGCAGTTCACCAATGTTGTCATGGGCGGCAGCATGATCCAGGACATCCCGTCCCTGGTCGGGACCGAAGTGAACCACCGCAAGGTCTACCATCGTGTGACGATCGCCCCCGACAGCAGGTTGGCGCAGGTTCTTGGCGCCCAAACGGCGATGGTCTATTCATCGCACCATCAGGCCGTCGATCGGATCGGCGAGGGCCTCGTCGCCGTCGCGCACAGCGACGACGGTATCGTCGAGGCTCTGGAACGCACGGACGGCGGCTCTGGTCTGTTCGTACAATGGCATCCCGAGGCCATGGCCGACCAGCACCCCGAGCATACCAACGCGATCTTTCGCTACTTCATCAAACGGGCTCGCGCCAAGCTGCGCTCATCTCGCAACTGATGCGGCCGCCCGATTAACGCAGAAAGGGGAAGTCGCCGGAGGTGTACTGCTGCCGGCGGAACTGGCGGTGCCAACGCTGATCCCAAAGCGTCCACAGCGGGACCCGAGCCGCCGAACCATCGAGGAAACAGGCCTGCGTGGCGTGATTATGGCGTTCGAGGAAGGTGCGCCAGATCTGGGTGCCGCCCTGGCCGTTCTCGGGAAAGTCTGCGAACGTCACCAGCGGCTCGGTCGGCAAGCGGTCGGTGTCCTGCGGTCGCAGATGCCAGTGGATGCAGTCCACGAAGACCGGGATGCCCTCGGTGTTCCGCTCGAAGGCGTATTTCCAGTACCGCTCGTCCTTCTCGACGGGATCGGTAATCCAGCGATTCATGCCGTAGCTACCCCAGAAGTGGCCCTTGCTGATGAAATCGCGTGAGCCGGGATCGGACGCCTCGCGGGGTCGGCCCCACGCGTGGTGGATGCTCCCTCGCATCTCGGTGCTCTGGTAGTCGACCGAAGGCCTGGTCGCCGAAGGACAGAGGCGGATTTTGTCCACATCGCTGTAGTATGGTCGCAACATCTGCATCCAATCCCCAGGCACCGTCTGGACGTCCCCTCCCAGCGGATACGACTCGGGCCAGAGAATTCCGTCAAATTCCGTGGCGTATTGCGCGGTCGCCAGGCCCCATTGCTTGAGGTTGTGCAGGCAGATCACGGCCCGAGCCTGTTCTCTCGCCTTTTGCAGGGCGGGCATCAGAATGGCGATCAGCACCGCGACGATTGCGACGACGACCAGCAGTTCGATCAACGTGAAGGCGCGTTTCCTGACGGTGTCCATGACCAGACCCCCACAGGCAGCAGTGCCTCCGTTGCATACGCTCAGATGGCCTGGAGGTTTGGTCGTTGCAGGACTATCCGACCGAGGACTCCACGGGTTGGCCCTCTGTGGGCTGCTCGACGGGAATGTCGCGTCGCGGATAAGCGTTGACGCGGAAGAGTTCCTCCATAGTGGTGACCCCGGCGGTCACTTTGGCCAGGCCGTCCTGAGCCATCGAACGGATGCCCTTGGCTCGCATCCTCTCGGCCAGTTCGCTATGCCGGACGCCCGAACTGATCAACGCGCCCAGTTCATCGTCGATCGGCGCCACTTCGAAGATACCGGTGCGTCCCTTGTAGCCGTACCAGCTACATTCGGCGCAACTGCCCGGGTGCAGCAGTTCGTCCGGGGCGGTCATACCGAACCGCGTGAATACGTCCGTCTCGGTCTCGTCCAGTTCGCGGGGTTGGGCGCACTCGCCGCAGATCTGTCGCAGCAGGTTCTGGGCGATGACCAGCCGCAGCGAGCTTCCGATGATGTGATGGGGAACGCCCAGGTAGTGCAGGGCATCGACCGCTCCGGCTGCGTCGCGAGCGTGAATCGTTGCCAGAACGAGCCGACCCGACAGGGCCGCACGAGCTGCCACGATGGCCGAATCCTTGTCGCGAATCTCGCCGATCAGGATCAGATCGGGGTCCATTCGCAGGATCGTGCGAAGACCCTCGTGCATGGTCAGTCCGTGCCGCTCGTCCACTTCGATCTGCTGGGCATAGGGCAGTCGGAACTCCACGGGATCCTCGATCGAGTACGTGGTCGTGGTTCGCAGGTCCATCAGCGAGGCCAGGCCGTACATCGTGGTGGTCTTACCGGAGCCGGTCGGGCCCGTCATCAGCACCAAGCCGCTCAGCGAGCGAATCGTCGACGCGATGCGATCGCGTTCCGCCGCGGAGAAGCCCAGGCCGGACAGGTCGCAGTTGTCCTTGGGCATATTCAGCAGCCGCAAGTGAGCCGATTCGCGACCACGTACCGGGGTCAGCGTCACGCGGATCTCCCACGTGGCGTCTTCGTCCCGCCAGTCGATCTGACCTTCGAGCGGTGCAAACGCACGTACCACAGTCAGGCCCGCCGCGCTCTTGAGCTGATTCAGCAGTCGGCGGCCCTCCGTCGGCGGCAGCACCGCCTTGGGCGTAATCACGCCGTCGACACGGTGGATCACCCGAACCCCCTCGTCCACGCAGTGCAGGTGAACGTCGGTGGCGTTGTCCATGATGGCGTTCCACACGAGGGTGTGTAGAAGGTCGGGATACGAACTCGCATTGGGTTTGCTGTGGTCCGTCACAGAAGTGGATTCACACGCCTGGGCCATGCCGGATGCTCCTTCAACTGGGCCTGGGTCTGCTGTCGATCCTTCGGCCGTTCCTGGTCATAGGCCGGATTCGCACCGGAGTATCCGACCCGCACGCTATGTCGGCGGCTGGGCAGGGCGTCTTAACCGGCACTTTCGATACAGCCGTCAAATTGCTGCAAAGGGATGCGAAAGAGCCGCTGAAAGCCTCCCGCTGATGCAGTCTGTCTCCCGCCGCGTCCGATATCCCTCCGGCATGGCCGGGTGAGGCGGTGTGAGCCGCTGTGGAAGCGTTCATGTAGCTTCACGTGGGGTTCAGAACAGCAGAATCTGATCTGTCGACCGATAATACGGCCAGGAAGTGCGCCACACAGGTCCGATGCTGGAAAATTCACTGCAAACGTCAAAATTTCACCCGTTTCCGCTAAACCGCCCAGGTTGCCATGGGCGATGTAGTCTTCTGTTCGAACCGCCAGTTTGAAAGGAGACACAGGCAATGGAGACGTCAGTCGAACAACGCAGGGAGATGCGGACGGATCTGTCGTGGCCGGTGAGCGTATGGCTTCCCGAAGCGAGTCGATTCTTCAACGGTCGCAGTGCCAACATCAGCAAGGTCGGTGCATTCATCACTGTGCCGATGACGACGCCCGTACGCCGGGGTTCCGTGGTGGAGCTGAACTTTCCGCGGACGGACGCCTTGGCCGAGCAGAAAGGCCAGTTCGCTCGCATCAAACGAGGTCGCGTGGTCCGCGTAGACCGCCGCCGGACGCTCGATGAGGCGATGATCGGACTGGGCATCGCATTTGAATAAAACCGAACTCCGATCGTCCTGAAGGACAGTCCTCGGCAGGATGCCGGGACTCGAATCGGAGAATTCGTCACCATGGGGCAATGAAAAAGACAAGAGGCGGATGCTTCTCGCGGAGCGTCCGCCTCTTTCGTTTCGCGCCGGCTGCGGGCTGTCTCTACAGAGCCACGGCCGCAAACATCAGCAACATCCCCAGAGCGCCCATCGCGATGGTGATCTTCAGCCAGTGGGAATATCGAGCGTATTCGGGGTCCTGATCCTCGAACTCGTAGTAGACCTCATCCAGATCGGAATCATCGCGCGGACGCAGACGCACCCGCACGTAGATATGGGCGATCAGCGCCGCCACGATCAGGAAGCCACCCAGCATATACATCAATCGAAGCACAACCAGCATACCCCCATCATACGCGGCCCCGCGCCGGCACCCAAGCACAAAAAGGGCACGCCTGGCACGCCGGCCCGACCTGTGTCCGTCAATTGACAGGCGAACGGGGCACCGTTATGGTGCTCATACCGAAATGGCGTGCCAACCTCCGTAAGGGGCTTCGAGATGAAAACGATCGACCTGCGAAGCGATACCGTGACACTACCGTCGCCTGAGATGAGACAGGCGATGGCCCAGGCGGAACTGGGCGACGACGTATTCGGCGAGGACCCGACGGTAAGACGACTGGAACGGAACCTGGCGGAACGGATTGGCATGGAGGCGGCTCTGCTGGTGGCCAGCGGGACCATGGGCAATCTCGTCTGCGTATTGACCCACTGCGGACGGGGCGACGAAGTCATCCTGGGCGATCAGTCCCACACGTTCTACTACGAGGCCGGCGGTATCAGTGCCCTCGGGGGCGTGCATCCTCGAACGACTCCGAACCAGGCGGACGGGACGTTGCGTCTGAAAGACATTCGGATGGCGATCCGCCCGGAGAACGTGCATTTCCCGCGTACCCGCCTGATCTGCCTGGAAAACACGCAGAATCGCTGCGGCGGGGCGGTGCTGTCCGCCGAATATACCGACGCGGTCGCGTCGCTGGCGCGCGAGCACGGGCTGGCGGTCCACCTTGACGGAGCGCGGATCTTCAACGCCGCTGTTGCCCTGGATGTGGACGTCAAGACGCTGACGCGCGGTGTTGATTCGGTGAGCATCTGCCTGTCGAAGGGCCTGGCGGCGCCGGTCGGTTCGGTCGTCTGCGGCTCGCAGTCGTTCGTCGACGAAGCCCGGCGGACGCGCAAGATGCTCGGCGGTGGCATGCGCCAGGCGGGCATTATCGCCGCCGCGGGGATCGTTGCACTCGATGAGATGATCGACCGGCTCCGGGACGACCATGACAATGCCACACATCTGGCCCAGGGAATCGCCGGCCTGACAGGGCTGGAGGTCAATCTGTCCGGCGTGCAAACCAATATCGTGTACTTCGATGTGGTTCGCGAAGGGCTCTCGGCCGAGATGCTCGTCTCGCGTCTGGACGAGCGGGGCGTCAAGGTGCTCTGCTCGGGTCCCGGGCGAATCCGAGCCGTGACGCACTACGGCATCGACGATAGCGATATCGACCGGACGCTTTCCGTCCTGGGCGAGGCGCTGGACACCGCGTAGCGATCACCGGGCGTCGCGCTGATAGACGATCTGTCCGGCGACGATCGTAGCGTGGACCGACCCGTCGTCATCGAGAAGCACCAGGTCTGCGTCATATCCGGCCTGAATCGATCCCGTCTTGTGACCGAGCCCGAGGACCGTCGCCGCATTCTCCGTGACGGTACGGATGGCCGTCGACTGCGAACAGCCGGTAAACGTCCTGAGTCGGGTCAGCATCTGGTTAAGGCCCAGCGCCGTCCCGATCAGCGTGCCGTCTTTGTAGCGCGCGGTACCGTCCCGTGCCTCATATTCGAGCCCGTTGTAGAGATACTGCCCGTCGGGCAGCCCCAGCGCCTGCATGCCGTCGGTGATCGTCACGAAACGCTCTGCACCGAGCGCTGCGAAGCTGAGTCGCACCACAGAAGGATGCAGGTGCACGCCGTCGGCAATTACCTGGACGGTTACCTCGGGGCGTTCGAAGATGGCCGCCAGGGGTCCGGGATCTCGGTGGTGCAGCGAAGGCATCGCGTTGAAGAAGTGGGTCACATGGTTGATCCCCGCGTCGAATCCTCGCAGCGTTTCCTCGTATGTCGCATGGGTATGACCCAGCGAGGTGATGACCCCGCGATCGACCAACGCTCGGGCCAACTCCAGCCCCCCCGGCAACTCCGGCGCAACCGTCATCATGCGGAGGGCGTTGCCCGTCCGCTCCAGGATCGCGTCGAGGGCGGCCGGGCCCGGTTCGGTCAGGCAGTCGGGCTGAATCATCCCGCGCTTGCGGGACGAAATGAACGGCCCCTCCAGGTGGATGCCCAGCAGCCGGGCTCCGCCTAGGTCGCGACCGACGCACTCCGAGGCGATCTGCAGATGGCGGTTGTCTTCTCCAGGCTTGTATACGGTGGTCGCCAGATAGGAGGTCACCCCTGTACGGGCGCAGGTCTTGGCGATGGTCGAAAGGGCCTCCGGCGTCGCGTCCAGCACGTCGGCGCCGCCGGCCCCCTGGATGTGGACGTCGATGAATCCCGGCGCCAGCAGCCGACCGCCCGCATCGAGCACGCCATCGGCAGGCGCTGCAGACTCCCCGGAACCGATTTCCTCGATCACGCCGCTTTCGACCCGGACCCAGTCGCTCGCACTCGTCTCATTCCCGTCGTACCGTCTGCAATTTCGTATCAGAAGTGAGGTCATGGTCATCCCATCCGTATTCTCCGATTCCCTGATCCGCTGCGCGCTGCGTCCACACGCACCGAAGCGAGCCCACAGGATACGACGCAATCACCGATCCCGCAACCGCCGGGCTGCGTATCGAGGGGACCGAACGCCCGGTTTTGTTTGACGGTGACCCCGTTTTCGACTATGGTGGCTCCGTCCAGGACGGCAGCGACCGCACCGGCGGCCCGGTCGCTATAGAGCAGACAATGACGGCATCGAATCCGTCTTTCCATACGGGAGGTAGTGCGGTGCAATACGGAATTCCTATCGTAGACGGCGTGTATTGGGTCGGCACGAACGACCGGCGAACGAACCTTTTCGAGGGCATCTGGCCGATTCCTCGCGGGGTTTCCTATAACTCGTATCTGCTCATGGACGAGAAGGTCATGCTCGTCGACACGGTCAAGGACCTCTCCCTCGACGGCTATCTCAAGCGGCTCGAGCGTCTGCTGGGTCCGGATCGCCCGATCGACTACCTCGCGATCAACCACATGGAGCCCGACCATTCCGGTGGAGTGCCCGTCTTGCGCCGGATGTTCCCGAACATGAAGATCGTCGGCAACAAGAAGACCGCCGAGTTCCTCAAGCATCTCTACGGGATCGAGGACAACATTCACATCGTCAACGATGGGGACGAACTGAGCCTGGGCAAGCGGAAACTGCGTTTCTTCCTGACGCCCATGGTGCACTGGCCCGAGACGATGATGACCTATGAGACCAGGGATCGCATCCTGTTCTCGGGCGACGCCTTCGGCGGGTTCGGCTGTCTCGAGGGCGGCATCTTCGACGACCAGGTGCATATCGAGTACTTCAAGGATGAGATCCTTCGCTATTTTTCGAATATTGTGGCCAAGTACTCGCCGATGGTCCAGAAGGCCATCCAGCGGCTCGGTAGTCTCAATGTCAAGGTCATCGCTGCCACGCATGGCCCCATCTGGCGCACCCGTCCCGAGCACATCATCGATCTGTACGACCGGTGGAGCCGGTATGAAGCGGAACCGGGTGTGGTTCTCGTCTATGGTTCGATGTATGGCAACACGCAGGTCATGGCCGAATCCGTGGCTCGCGGCCTGTCCGACGCGGGTCTCAAGTCCGTCCGGATGCACAACGTCTCCCGGAGTCACGTTTCGTATATCATCGAAGACGTCTGGCGCTATCAGGGTTTGGTCCTGGGCAGTCCCACGTACGATGCGAATGTCTTTCCGCCGATGGATGCCTTGCTGCGGCTGCTGAGCACCAAGCGGATCGCCAGGCGGATCGTGGGGCTGTTCGGCAGCCATGGATGGGCCGGCGGCGCCGTCCAGGCACTGACCCGCTTCGCGGACGACAACAAGCTGGAACGGGTCGAGCCCACGATCGACGCCAAGTTCTCGGGGACCACCGAGCAAATCGAGCGGTGTCGCGAGTTGGGCCGCAGGATGGTCGAACGTCTCAACGCCCCCCAGGCATGAGATCGGCCCCCATCCGACCACTCGCACTGGAGCCATCACGATGAAGGACGGACAACGGAGCTGGGAGAAGCGGCTGGCCGCCAAACCGGATGAGTTGACGGTCAACTATGTCGAGTCGCTGTCGTACGACACCCGACTCTATAAATATGACATCGTCGGCTCCATCGCACACGCCACGATGCTGGCCGAACAGAAGCTGATTACGCAGACGGAGCTCAAGGCCATCAAGGGCGGACTGATCGAGATCAGCGAGCAAATCGAGGCGGGAGAGTTCACGTTCGACAAGGCCCATGAGGACATCCACATGGCCATCGAGGCGGCGCTCATCGAGAAGATCGGCGACCCCGGCAGGAAACTCCATACCGCGCGAAGCCGGAACGACCAGGTGGCGACTGACGTGCGCCTGTGGCTGCGCGATGAGATCGAGAGCCAGCAGGCGGCGATCGTCGAGCTGCAGAAGGTCTTCGTTCAATTGGCGGGCAAGTACGTCGATGATCTCATGCCCGCCTACACCCATTTGCAGCGCGCGCAGCCCATCGTCATCGGCGCCTACCTGCTGACCTTCGTCGAGCAGTTGGAGCGAGACTTCGTGCGACTGGGCAACTGTCGCAATCTGATGAACGTCTCTCCGCTCGGCAGTGGGGCGATCGCCGGCTCGACGCTCGCCATCGACCGTCTCAGCACCGCCCGGCAACTCGGTTTTGCCGACATCACCTACAGCAGCATCGACGGGATCAGCGACCGCGACTTCTGTGCCGAGTTCATCTTCGATTGTGCCCTGACCGGCGCCCACCTGTCGCGGTTTGCCGAAGACTGGATTCTCTTTTCCTCCAACGAGTTCGATTTTATCCGCATCGATGACGCGTTCTGCACCTCGTCGAGCATGATGCCGCAGAAGCGCAATCCGGATGTCCTGGAATTGATGCGGGGCAAGACCGGATCGCTCTACGGCGCGCTCATTGCCATGCTCACGATTCTCAAGGGCCAGCCCTCGGGCTATAACCGCGATTTGCAGGAGGATAAGATTCACCTGTTTGCGGCCGCCGACACGATGCGAGCTTCGCTGGAGATGGCTCGTGCCGTCGTTTCCCACACCGAGTTCAACACGACGGAGATCGCCGCCGGCCTGGACCGCGGTTTCCTGGATGCGACCGCCCTGGCGGAATACCTCGTTCGCAAGGGCGTTCCTTTCCGCCAGGCCCATGGAATCGTCGGGGCGCTCGTCTCTGTCTGCGAGAAGGACGGCCGACCGTTGTCGGACATCCCCCTGGAGGACTTCCAGGAGCACGCGTCCCAGATCGAACCCGACGTGTATGACCATCTTGGGCCGCGCCATGTGGTTCAGCGTTATGTTTCGGCCGGGGCCGCCGGTCCCGAGCAGGTCAAGCGCCAGGTGGCCTATTGGAAACAGCATTTGGTTGAGCGATGAGACCGCACGAAGATGACATCACCGCCTGGTTCCGCCAGCAGAGCCGTATCGACTCGTCCGCCTTTCCGATTGGCATCGGCGACGATATGGCCGAGATTCGTCTGGGCGACTCCGCCTCGGTCCTGATCACGACCGACATGCTCCTCGATGGCTCGCACTTTGACCTGCGGACCGCCACGCTCGAGCAGGTCGGCTACAAGGCCATGGCCGCCAGTCTCAGCGATTGCGCTGCCATGGCGACCGTGCCCCTGGCAGCGGTGGTGGCGGTGGCGCTGCCGCCCGGCTTTGGGGATCTCAAGCTGCGAGGACTCCATGCCGGCATTGCCGTCGCCGCCGAGAAATACAACTGCCCGCTGATCGGCGGAGACCTCACCTCCTGGCGACAGGACCATCCATTCGCGATCAACGTCACGATGCTCAGCAAACGGTCGGCCAATGCCCCGGTCCGACGAAACGGCGCCAAGGCGGGCGACGTGATCTGTGTGACCGGATCATTGGGCGGTTCCCTGGTACGAAAGCACCTGGAATTCGAACCGCGCGTCCACGAGGCGTTGCGAATCGCGCGGACCGTGACCTTGAACGCCATGATGGACGTCAGCGATGGGTTGAGTACCGATCTGAATCGTATCTGCGAGCAGAGTGGCGTCGGCGCGATCCTCGAGGCCAATCGTATCCCTGTTTCGGACGATGCGAAGACGCTCGAAGACCCTCTGAAGGCGGCGCTGCACGATGGCGAGGATTTCGAACTGCTGTTCACGCTCGCTGCCGACCAGTGTGCCGAACTGCTCCGGACGTGGAATGAGCGCGTGCCGGTCACGCCGGTGGGGGAGATCGTCAAGGGGCTTGGCATGCAGGTTCGGATGCCCGATGGAGAAGTGGTCGAACTGACGCCAGGGGGATACGACCATCTGGTCGGGCCCGAGTGACGGCACGGCCGGAGACTGCGCAAGAACAGGGGATCTATGGAGTCTGCGATCACGTCCAATTCGCCCGAAGAAACCATGGCCTTCGGTCGGGATCTCGGCCGGCAGTTGGCCGGAGGAGAGGTGCTGGCCATCGTCGGCCCGCTCGGCAGTGGAAAAACCCATCTGATCAAGGGCATTGCCGAAGGTGCCGGCGCCCCCGATCGCAGCCAGGTCAACAGCCCGACCTTCGTTATCGTTAACGAATATCGAGGTCGTCTCGACCTCTACCATATCGATGCCTATCGCCTCGAATCCGCGGACGATTTCGAGCGGCTGGGCGTCGATGACTTATACTACCCCGAATCGGTCGTACTGATCGAATGGGCTGATCGGGTCGAAACCGCTATTGCCGATACAGACTCTATCCGCGTCACCCTCTCCCACGCCGGACCGCACACGCGCACCATTCGAATCGAGAATGCGCCCCCCTATGTGAAGGTCCCGGAATAAACGACCTCGTTCGCGGTTTATCCGCACGCCGTTCTCTCCTCACTTTTTTCTCGTGGTGCCGTTTGGCTGCCCTCCGTTTGTTTCCTACCTTTTGGGTGGACTGAGAGGAGCCGCAGATAACGCCGCCCGACGCATTTTCGGGCGACAAAGTTAAAGGCTCCAGAGAATCCATCGTATTCAGATTTGGGGTTGGATGTAGTGCTCACGGATATGGAGTCTTTTACTACGGCTGACTTTGGAAAGGATCTGCGGCTCAGAACAAGACAGGTGATTCAAGTGGCCCCATGATTCGGTCGATAGGGGCTAGCGAATAAGCAAGCAGCAAACCCGAAAAACACAACCTTTTCAACGTTCCATTTTTCCCTACCACGAGGAGGATAACAAGATGCAGGCAAAAAGAGGCTTTACGTTGGTTGAAATCCTGATCGTCGTCGTCATCCTGGGTATTCTGGCGGCGATCGTGGTTCCGCAGTTTACGCAGGCCAGCACCGAGGCCAAATACAACAGTCTGTGCAGCAATCTCCAGTCGATCCGTTCGCAGATCGAACTGTACAAGGTCCAGCACAACGACAACCCGCCGGCCTTGGCCACCTTCGCAGCGCAGATGACCGAGACGACCCAAATCGATGGCACTGCCAGTGGCAGTAAAGCACGCGATGCTGACCATCAGTTTGGTCCGTACCTTGAGCGCATCCCGGTGAACCCGTTCAACAATGAGAATGGTGTTGCTGCCGCTGCGGGCGCCGGGGTGGGCTGGCTCTACGACGCCGCGACAGGCGAGATCAGTGCCGCTGACGGTGGTACCACCAACGGCGTGGCGCATGCCGATCTCTAAGACACGGACGCATCGGGTTCAGGCAGGATGACCTGGTCAAACCTGCCGGGCCATCAGGACTCGAACAACAAGGCTGACCGGACCCAGGCCGTTGCCGAAAACCGGTCAGCCTTCTTTCTAACACTCGGCAAGAGATGCCACGCGTCAGGATGAGGGTATCGAAGCAGAAGGAGGCAGGGGGATGGTTCGAAGAAGGGCGTTTTCACTGATCGAAGCGGCCATCGTCGTGGTGGTACTGGCCGCGGTGGCGGCCATGGTGGTGCCCCGGTTCAGTCAGGCCGGCATTGCAGAAAACCGGATGGATGACCTGTGCAACCACCTGCAACTGCTCCGATCGCAGATTGAGCTGTATAAGGTTCAGCACGAGAACGTTCCGCCCATGCGGGCTGCCGACGGCTCGGTGGCGTTCGACCCCGACCTTCAGCAGATGGTGTGCTGCACCGATGCGGAGGGCAACGTCAAGTCGAAGAGTCCTCGAACCCGGCGGGATGACGTCTATCCCTACGGCCCCTATCTGAAAGAGATCCCCAAGAATCCGTTCAACGGCAGTGACCTCATCGTCCGTGCCCGCGATCGAAGCGACATCCCGGTTCCGGGTGATGCCGGCTGGGCCTACATTCCGGAAACCGGGGAGATCTTCGCCAACGACAGTGCTCATCATGCGGGTCTCTAGTGCGAGAGAGAGGAAACCGGTGACGTGAATCCGAAACGCGTCCCATTGATCTGGCCTGGCCTGTAGCGCCATGCCACTGGAAAGGATAAATCATGGTCAAAGCAAGAGCCTTCACCCTGGTGGAAATCCTGATTGTGGTGGTCTTGCTTGGCGTCCTGGCCGCAATCGTTGTTCCGGCCATTGGCAACTGTGGCAATTCGGCGAGATCCAGCTCGCTGGCGACCAATCTGAACATGCTGCGACGATTCGTGCTTGTTTACACCAGCCAGCATCTGGAGGTCGCGCCAGGCTATACCGCCGGTGCCGGCTCGGCGCTCGACGCCGCCGTTCTCGCGAACCAGGCCCTGTTGTCGAGCAACGCCCAAGGCGGAACAGCTGCACGAGGGACGGCAGGCTTCCCCTACGGACCGTATCTGTCGAAGATCCCGACGAACCCGTTCAACGGGCTGGCCACAATCCAGATGTTGGGTGACGCAGAGGACTTCCCGGCCGCGGCCGACAGCAGTCATGGCTGGATCTACAAAGCCGCCACGGGCGAGATCCGTCCGGATAACGACGGGACCGATGATACGGGAAAAGCATATTATGACTACTGACCGCCTTCGGCTGCGCCGAGCGGTCCGGCCCGGGTTCACCCTGGCCGAAGCGACGCTGGCCATGGTGCTGTTGGGCCTGGCGGCTGCGGGGATTCTCCTGCCATTTTCCGGCGGCGCCACCGTGCAGGCCGAAGGACGGCATCGTACCTTGGGTGCGATGCTGGCCAATGACCTGATGGAGCGGATCGTCGATACGCCCTTTACCGACATTCTCGCCGCCTACGGCAGTCACATCGAACTCCAGGGCCAGGTCGAGAATGCCGGCGGGCTGCCGTACACCGATTCGATCTATGCGAATTTCAGCAGGGAGGCGACGTGCACGTATGTCCACACGTCCCAGCAGAGCGGCGAGGCAGCGCCCAATTTCATCCTGGCGACGGTGCGCGTAGCCTATCTCGGACGGGACGTCGCGACGGTTCAGCGCCTGATCAGTCAGTAGCGCTGGAATGTGAAAGGAATGTGGATCGACCGAAAAGATCAAGTGGTGGTTGATGGGAGGACCGGATTCGTATCCGCGCCCTCCTCGTGCTCATTGGGTTCTCCGGCCAAAGTACGGCCGGCAAGTGCTGATGGAAGACATCGTGCGATGAACAGCATCCGAAACATCCGGGCGTTCACGCTGGTCGAACTGATGGTGACCCTGGTGATCACCGGCATCATTCTTTCGGCGGTGGCCACGCTGGCCTTCGCGCTGAGCAGTGCGACGAGAGACGGCGATGATGCCATCGTCGCTCAGACGCGGCTCCGCCAGGCGACGCTGCGTCTGCTGGATGTCCTGCAGAACAGTCGCATGGTTCTGACCGCTTCATCCACCGAGCTGGCCATCTGGCGAAGCGATGACAATGACGATGCGCACATCAATGTCAACGAACTGGTTTTCGTCGACTGTGACGCCGCACACGAAGACCTCGCGTTGACTTGGTTTTCCTCCGCAGCAAATCCGGAAGTGGTGTTCAACTCGGGCAGCCTTTCTTCGACCAAGGCCGAGCTTGTCGCTGCCCATGCGGGCCAGCGACAAGCTCTGCTGCCGGGGAGCGCCAACGTGCAGTTCATCTGTGACGCCGCCGCGCCGCTCACGCGGCGGGTAACCGTTTCGTTTCAACTGATCGCAGATGCCACCGCCCACACCTACGAGGTCGACGCGACGTCGCGCGCCTGGGCGGGTCACCTGTTGAACGGAACGCAGGACGGTCTGGTAACCGAGGACGACGATGAATAGGAGACCCCGGACAACTCGGCCTTCTCCCAGGGGCGTGGCCCTGCTGCTGGTTCTGGGCATCATCATGGCGATCACCCTTCTGTCGCTGGGGTTCATCGCGCGCTGTGACGTGGAACTGGCGTCCGGTCAGAATATGGCGATCCGCCTTCAGATGGACCAGATGGCCGCCTCCGCTCTGGAGCACGCCCGAGGTCTGCTTCTGAATCCGCAGGACGTCGCCGAGACTTATTGGACGGGCGCCTCCGCCTTACAGCTCGATCCGAATACGAGTGATTTCTACGACGTCGACGTAAATGAAGTTGATGAGTGCACCTTTGCCGTCGCGTGTGAGGCCTATCGGCTCCGCAACGGCCAGAAGATCGGGTCCAGTCGTTTATCGACAGAGGTCCGTCTCGATCCCGCGATCGGCCTCTGGAGTGGGGCGGACCTGTACGTGCGCAGTGGCTGGGGCGTGATTGGAGATGTATACGCGGCCGGCACTCTGACCAATCCTGGCTTGGCCAGTGCGATCGAGGGCGACGTCTTCGCCACCGACTTGGACGGGGCGATTGTCGGAACCTACACGAATGCCATGCCGGTGGCTTGGCCTCCCGTGTCCACCGCGTACAGCCATCCGGACTACACGACCACGTCGATCGGCCCGGGTGTGGTCAGCGGCAACTACGCCTCCGACGCCATTCGAGAGTGCATCGGCGACCTGTTCATCAACGGGGCCGCCACGCTCCACGGCATGCTGCTCGTCGACGGCGATCTCGTCATCCAGGGCAGTGACGTGCAGATTACCGCGGCCAAGAACCTGCCCGCCATCTACGTCACCGGAAACCTCTTCCTGCACGGCGCCACCAACCTCCGCATCGAGGGCTTGGTGGCGGTCGATGGCCACGTTCTTGTGGGACATGGCTGTGCGGATCTTCAGATCACCGGAGGTTTGTTTGCCGGAGGCGAAGTCGTCGAGGCCACCCCTGATTCATCGGGCCATGCCAACGATGCCATCCTACGGAACATCTCTTCCTGGGCCGGCAGTGGGGTGTTGGCGCTGGACGGAGAGGACCAGTACGTTCAGACCCTGGACAACGACGCAACGCTGCAACTGACCGGCGCCTACAGCCTGTCCGTTCGCCTTTATGCCCAGAGCAGTCAGAAGCCTTGGGCGGGAATCCTCACCAAGACCGATCCCACGGGGGAAACCAACCATTGGGTGCTCCAATTCGACATCGACGGGCTGAAGTTGCTCGTATGCCACGCCACGGTCAAGTGGGATACCGGGATTGTCCTGGGCGATCTGTTGGGGGGATGGCACCAGGTCACGATCGTGCGTCAGGCGGACGGGATGACGTACTCGTATCTCGACGGGGTGCTCCGCAAGACGCTGGATCTGGGCAGTTTCTGGGACGTACGCTTCAAAGACAGAGCCCCAGGCAGCGGGATAGGACATCTGAATATCGGGGCAGACCGCACGGCTGGGTCCACCTATGTTCTCAAAGGATCGCTGGACGATGTTCGCGTGTACAATCGCGCGCTCTCTGCCGGCGAGGTCAGCACCCTGCCGACTGACGCGTCCCTGATTGGGTACTGGACGTTTGATGCCGACGAATCGCAGATGAATGTTGTGGCGTCGCCGACCCGGTCATCCATCGCTGTTGGACCGGTGGGGTCGCGAGAGCATTGGAGCCCGGCGGCGGGCGCGTTCTTCAAGAGCATCCGCCGGGAGTCTGAGTGAAAGGATCGGATTCATGGGGCTGTCTTCCGGTGCCGAAAGACTTATCGGGCGTGAGGAGACATTGGAGAAAAAAGCTGATTGTGGCGGCTCGCTTGGCGGACCCTCCGGCGTGAAGACGTGGGCGGCCGTCGTGAAGATCGCAGCAAGACCCACGGGGACCGCGTCCGGGTTTTTTCGGACGTTGGAGGATGGATGTAGAGGGTGTGATGCCTGTACCGCCTGTTCGGAATCGCGGCGAGTGACGACCGAGAGGGACCTGCGATGCAGCCCTGCTTCAAGTCGCCTCGCATTCGTGGGCAGGTTAAGCCGGTGCCCCGACAGGCCGAAGAGACAACGGAGGCAGGATTCAGAAATGGCTGGGAATATGAAAACACAATGGGTTGGGCAGAGGACGCGGTGGCGTGCGGGATTCACGCTGATCGAGTTGATGATCGTCATCGTGATCATCGGCATCTCGGCCGCGATTGCCGTGCCGCTGATCTCGTCTGCGGCGAGCATGCAGATCCGTGCCGCCGGAGCAATGGTCGCCGCCGATCTCGAATACGCCAAGAGCATGGCGATCAGCCGCGGCCAAATGTATGCCGTCGTCTTCGACGAAGCTAACGAACGGTACGAGATCAAGGACGCGAACGGCGCTACGATCGATCATCCCGTGACCAAGAAGCCTTATGTCGTCGACTTCTCTACGGATGGCCGATTGGATCGTGTGCGGATCACGAGCGCCACGTTCACCAGTGCAAGTGCCACTACGAGCGTCGTGAAGTTCAACTACCTGGGAAGTCCCTTCGATGAGTACGATAACGACTTGAACAGCGGAACCGTCCTCTTGGAGGCGGGGGACTTCACCCGAACGGTCAGTGTGGAGGCGGTAACCGGGTTCATCTCCGTCTCCGATTGAGTGGCTGGATATGCGATTACGCGACTGGATGACAAGAAAACAGAAGATCCTGCCGATCGGGCTGGATATCGGACACGGCCTCGTCAAGATGATCCAACTGGCCGTGAGCGAGGACGGGGTTCGTGTGCTCGCCGCCGGGAAGGCCTCCGTCAATCTCGAGGATGTCGGCAACGAGGACGCCTGGCGGCGCCAGGTCGCTCCCGCGATTCAGCGCCTCTTGGCGCAGCACGGATTCAAAGGACGCAACGTTATCTCTGCCCTCCCGGCGAGCAGACTGAGAATCACGTCTCTGCGACTACCGGAGACCGACACGGCCGAGATTGAGCGGACGCTCTGCAAGGAAGCGGCTCAGCGTTTCACGCTGGATCCACGCAACGACGCCATCGAGTATGTGCTGGCCGGCAGCGTCCGACAGGGCGATGAACTCAAGAATGAATACATCCTGTTCGCCGGCGACGACCAGGCCATCCGGTCCCACATTCGACTCCTGGAAGGGGTGGGGCTGCGCCCGATGGGCATTGAGGCGGCCCCCTGTGCTCTCTTTCGATGTTTCGAACGCGTGATGCGACGCCAGGAAGACCGCGAACGCACCATCATGTTCCTGGACGTCGGCTATCGGTACAGCACCGTGGTCCTGGGCCGCGCCGGAGAGATCTGCTTCGTCAAACAGTTGCCGTTCGGCACGTCGCGGTTTGCCGAAGACATGGCCGCCAAGCTGTCGATTCCTGCCGCCGACGCCGAGGCACTGCGACGCAGGCTGCATGCCGAGGACGGTGTCGACGCCACGACACGTCGCCTGATCATGGATGCCCTTCATACGACCGCCGAACAACTCGCGGCGGAGATCTCGCTGTGCCTGCGCTATTACACCGTCACGTTCCGAGGCAAGCGCGTCGAGCGGGCGATCATGGCCGGCGGCGGGGTCCACGAGGAAGCCCTGCTCAGCGTGATGAAGCACCATTTGGCCATCGAAACCGACGTGGCCGAGCCGCTGCGCGGCTTTGATTGTGACCCGACCGAAACCGGGCTTCCAGACTCCGACCCGGCGGCGGATTTCGCGCTGGCGGTCGGCCTGAGCCTCAAGGGCTGGGGGACCTCCACCGTGGCGCTGATGAAGTCGGACGTGGGACTCGAATCCATGCTGGAAGGCACGCCGTCATGAAAGAAATCGACTTTCTTCCAGAATGGTACAAGGAAGGCCGACGTCGCCGCAGCCATATGAGGCGGCAGTACGTCGTGCTGGCGGTCTTCTTCCTTGCCATGGTGACCTATAACACCCTGGCCACGCACAAGATCTCAAGGGCCAGCGCGGAACTGACCCGGCTCGACGACCGCCGGTTCTGGGCCGAGGGAATCATGCACGAGTATGATATGGTCAGCAAGCAGCTCAGTGCACGCCAGGCCAAAGTGGCGGACGTCGAACAGGTAGATGCGCGCGTCGACATGGCGGCCGTACTGGCGGAAATCAGCTGTATCATCGGCGACGGGGTCGTGCTGAGCCGGCTGGAATTCATCTCCGAACCCGTTGCTTCGGAGGAAAAGGGCACGAGTCGCCCGAACTCGGCCGTGCGAACCGCTCCGTCATCGCGCGGTTCGAACAAGACCGCCTCGCTGGGCCAGGTTCGATTCCGCGTCGCCCTGGCGGGGATCACCGTCGATTCGGCCGAGGTCGGGGCGCTGGTGTGTCGCCTGGACGATTCTCCATATTTCCAGCAGGTGCATCCGTTGTCCCGCGACAACACGATTGAGATCGGCGGCGCCGCGCCCGCGGGCGCTGCCGCGACGCCGGGCCAGACCCCGCCGAAAGACGCACAGTCCCTGAACGTGACCGAATTCGAGATCGTCTGCTATCTGGCCAACTATGAGGAACGTGACCGCAAATGACCGCGCGTCGAGCCAATTCGTTCTTGAGCAGGCAGCAGTTGTGGGTCCTGGCCATCGGGGCCTTGTTCCTGGCGGACTTCATACTGTACGGCTATCTGCCGTCCCATGAGAGACTCCAGGCACTGGCCGAGGCGAAAGGCCGCCAGATGGAATTGATCACCACGGCCGAATCGAAGAGTGGGACCTTGCCCGCCCTGGTGGAGCGCCTCCGGGAGACCGATCGCTACGCGGAAAACTACGAGCAATGGATTCCGAGTGAAAGCGGGCTGGGACGATTTCTGGGGCAGGTTGCGAACATCATGACGAGCAACGGCCTGTCCGATCAGGACGTTGTTTTCGGCCAAGAGAGGGCCGCCGAAGACTTGATGTGCATCCCCGTCCATATGAAATGCGCCGGGGATCTGCACGGGGTGTTTGGCTTCTTTCGCGACCTTCAGGGCCTCGGACGCCTGGTTCGCGTCGAACGCGCCACGCTGCTCAACACGAAAGGATTCACCGGCACCGTGACCATGGAGGCGGACGCGATCATCTTCTACCGCACGCAGAAGAGTCCGAGGGCGGTTTCCTCGGCACACCATCCCTCGACGGACAGGACGAATGATGAAGGCTGACGCGACCAAGACAATGGGTTCGGCTCGACAAGCGGCCAGCTATCTGCTCCGCGACGGCCGAAAGGTCGGCATCGCGATTGCTCTGGTCGCCGTCATGGCGATCATGTGGCTCCGCGTCCTGACTGGCCAGAAGCCAAGAGCCGCTTCCGCCACATCCGCACCGGCGCAACAGACGCCCGCCACACAGACGCCCCGAAAACAGATGCGCTACGTCGAACTGCCTGTCGAGGCGGGGCGAAACGACCGCATCCATCGAGATTTCTTCACGAGCAAGAACTGGAGCCGTTTTTCCAAAGGCTCCCAGTCGCCAGGCACAGGCTCCGATACAGAAGTACAGAAGACGCCGTTGAATCGAACCCAAGAAGTGGCCGCGAAACTGGCCCAAACGCTTCGACTCGAAGTCGTCGTGTTGCTGCGTGGAGATCCCCAGGCGGTCGTCAACGATCGACGCGTTCGCGTCGGGGACACGCTCCAACTCAAAGACGGCAGCGAAGTCTATGCATTCGAAGTAGTCCGGATTGAAGAAGACAAGGTGCTGGTGACCTGGAACGACCGACAGTGGACCCTGAAGCTGTCGCCGCCAACCGACGTAAACAAGTAACGAATGGTTCTTAGAACGATAATGAAATAAGTACGATCAAGCAGGATGTGGAAGAACAGGAGTAACCCTATGCATTGTGACAGGACAGGTATGAATTCTCTTGGAGTGCGGCCGTCCCGATGGTGGGTGGCTGTGGCTCTATTCAGTTTGTGGACCGGATTGGCCGTCGCCGCCGAAAGTGACGGCATGGCGCCGGCGCCCGACATGGCCATGGAACCGCTGGCAATCGAACCCAATCAGGCCCAGGTGGACTTCTCCGACGAAGGATGCGTGATCAAGTTCATCGCATTTCAAAAGGAAAGCAACATTCGCGACGGACTGCGACTGCTGGCGGCGCTGTGCCGCAAAAACATCATTCCGTCGGCCAATGTGGATGGCCCGCTGACGATCAGCCGGCTGTACAACGTCACGTTCGACGAGGCACTCAAGGCTGTGCTGGGCTTTGGGTTCAAGTACGAACAGGACGGCCAGTTCATTCGGGTCTATACGGCCGAGGAGTACAAGAAGATCAAGGAAGATCCCTCACGGATGATCCACAAAGTCATTACGCTGTACTACATCACCGCCGAAGAGGCCGAGAAGCTGATCCGACCGGTGCTCAGCGCCGGTGCGCAGATCACTCGCACGACGGCTGCCGAAGAAGAGATTTCGGACGCCAGCAGCGGCGGCACCACCGGTGGCGGCCTCAGCGGTGGGGGCGGTGGCGACAACACGGCCACCAACGACATGATCGTGGTTTTCGACTTCCCGGAGAATATCGAGAAGGCCGTTGCCGTGATTGCTGAGGTCGATGTCCGACCCCGGCAGGTGTTGGTCGAAGCGACCATCTTGGCGGCGCGCCTGAATGAAACGACCGGGTTCGGCGTCGACTGGAATCTGCTCAGCGGGGTTGCCGTCAGCGGCTTTCCTGCGAATATCGTAGGGGGGCAGGGCACGCCGTGGGCGACCAGTGGCTTCGCTCTTCCAAGTTCCGTGGGTGGCTTGCGCGTCGGTTTTTCTTCCGACAATGTCCAGGCCATCATCACCGCTCTGGAGGAAGTGACCGACACCACCCTTCTGGCCAATCCGAAGATTTTGGCGGTCAACAAGCAGGAAGGTTCCGTGCTGATCGGTCGTAAACTCGGCTACCTCGACCAGACCACGCAGACACAGACCTCGACGACGCAGTCGGTGGCCTTCTTGAACACCGGTACCCAGTTGATCTTCCGACCTTACATCGGCAGCAACGGGTACATTCGCATGGACATCTATCCGAAAGACAGCGACGGTGTTATCACGAACGGACTGCCCCAGGAGACGACGACCGAACTGAAAACGAATGTCATCGTCAAAGATGGGGAAACCGTCATCCTGGGCGGACTCTTCCGCGACAGCATCGGTTCCGTTCGCAACCAGGTGCCCGTCTTGGGCAACCTGCCGATCATCGGAGCCGCGTTCCGCGGCACCACCGATGAGGTGAGCCGCGAAGAGGTGATCGTGATGCTGACTCCGCACATCATCGAGGAACCCTCGGAAACCGGCGGGGAAGAGCGCATGGACGACGTTCGCATGAAGATGGACGGCGCCAAGCACAGCCTCCAGGGCCTGGATCGTGCCCGATTGGCCGAGGACGCGTACGCCCGCGCGGCCAAGTACTATCTCGAAGGAGATGTCGACAGCGCCGTCTACCACCTCAAGGTGGCCTTGATGATGCGGCCCACCTATCTGGAGGCGCTGCGTCTGAGAGAACGAATCATCGTCGAAACCGATCCCGAGGAACTCGAGCGGATCGACAGCATCGTTCAACAGGCGATCGATCAACAAGAGGCCAAGAACTGGAAGAGGCGCTAACGCGCGCTTGCAGGATCGAATGGCATACCCGCCGCCAGCGGGCTCGGAGGAGTTGCCGTGAGACGCCAAAAACGCTTAGTCTGGGCCGCGATTGTCATGGTGATGGCCTCGCTGTGCATCGCGGCCCTGACGGGGCTGCGCGATACTGGCCTCGGAGAAGGGTGGCGCAACGGACTCGTTGCGTGGCGTCTTATTGCCGGTTGCCTGGGTGCGACGGGCGCGATCGTCCTCGGTCTGGCCTACTATCGGCTGGCCGGGAGGATGGCGTCCGTCGCCCGGCAACTGGGCTGTGCCCCCGGCGCCCCGATCGATCCCAAGGCCTTCGAAAGCGTTGTGGCCGAAGTCCAGGCGCGTCTCGAGGAGAGCCGGACTACCATTGAGGCGCTGGAGGCGGAACTCAAGCAGCTTCGCATTCGATCTCAACTGGCGGACCGGCAGAAACAGCATACCGAAGCCATCATCTACAGCCTGCGGGATGCCGTGGTGGTCGTGGACGAGTCCGATCGGCTTCTGATGGCCAATGCCGCGGCGGCCGGACTCTTCAAGTTCGACGCGGATCAGGCGCGACATCAGCCGCTCGGTCAGAGCATTGGCTCGCAATACGAGCCGTTCGTTCAGTTGATCCGGCGGAGCCGGCAGAGTGGCACCGAGGCCACCCGGCGCGAATTGCAGTTCGATATGCCGGACGGTCCGCACACGTTCGACACGATCGTCTCGTGTGTGCTGGAGCAGGACAAAGTCTCCGGCGTGGTCGCCGTCCTGCACGATGTTACGCGCGAAAAGGAAGTCTCGCAGATGAAGAACGATTTCGTCAGTCATGTCTCGCACGAGTTGAAGACACCGCTGGCCTCCATCACCGCGTACTCCGAGATGCTCGTCGACGGCGAGGCCGACGACGAGCAGACGCGCAAAGAGTTCTATGAAGTCATCCAGACCCAGGCCCAGCGACTCAACCGTCTGATCGAGGATATCCTCAACGTCTCGCGGATCGAGTCGGGATTGATCAAAGTCCAGAAGGAGCCGGTCAGCCTGACCGTTCTGATCGAACAGCAGATGCAGATGATCAAGGGATTCGCCGAGGAAAAGGACATCACCGTCACCGGTCAGAAGCCCATCGTTTTCGATCAGGTCCTCGCCGACAAAGACATGATCAGTCAGGTCATCGTGAACCTCTTGAGCAATGCCGTGAAGTACACTCCCGCCGGCGGCTCCGTGGAGATCAGAACCGACGTCAACGAGGTGGACGCGATCGCACGTGTCACCGTGACCGATACGGGCGTGGGCATCCCGCCTGATGAGATCGACCACGTGTTTGACAAGTTCTATCGCGTGGGCGCCAACAACAAACAAGCCAAAGGAACCGGACTCGGTCTAAACCTCGTCAGGCAAATCGTCGAGAAAGTACATAGCGGCAGGGTGTTCGTCACCAGCGAGGTCGGTGTCGGAAGCACGTTTGGATTCGAATTGCCCCTGGCGGCCGCCGAAATGGCCGCCGCAAGCCGATAGTGAATGGCCTCTCGTCCCCCAGCGGAAGAGGGCTCCTGAAAACCCCGTTTTGGAGTGGATGAAGATGACAGGCAAGAAGGTGCTGATTGCGGACGACGAGATTCACATCATTCACGTCGTGGCAATAAAGCTTCGCAATAATGGATACGAAGTCATTGCGGCCAACAACGGCGCGGAGGCCTACGAACTCGCGTGCAGCGAGCATCCCGATATCCTGGTCACCGACTATCAGATGCCGTTCGTCACCGGGCTCGAACTGATCGAGAAACTGCGGAAGAACGAAGAAACGAAGCAGATCCCCGCCATTCTGCTGACGGCGCGCAGCTTCGCCATCACGCCGGAAGTGCAGGAGTCGCTCGGCGTCGAAGAATGCCTGAGCAAACCGTTCAGTCCCAAGGAACTGCTCAAGACGGTCGAGGACATCCTGTACCAGAGAGCCGTGACCGTGAAGGGCTGACACGGTCCGACCGACCGCCGCCGCCACCGCACCCTGTACCCTGGAGAATTCTGAGGAGGGCCATGCCGGATACGACGACACCAGGACTGACCTGCCTGCAACGACGTGAGCTCGAGCGGTTCGCAGAGCGTCTGGGGCAGTTTGGTGCCAATTTCGCCGCCGTGAATTCAGGCGGTGAGATCGTGGTCCTGCACAATGCGGGCTGTTTCGACAGCGACGCAGAAGCGATCCTTGAAGCGGCGCGTGTGGTCTCGCAGGCGGCGCCGGGGCAGGCAGATGATGCATCCGACCACCGCGTATGGCGGTTCTGCGACGACCGGAGGCGGTTGGCAGTGCCGCTCTATCTCCCCCGTCTGGCAGCCGCACCGGTGCTGGCGGGTGTGATGGTGCTCGACCTGGGGCCGGAAGCTGCGTCCGATGCGCCCGCGCCGGGAGCGCGCGCCGATACGTCCCTGTACCTTGCGGAAATGCTGCAACTTGCCGCCCAGAATTTCCAGACCTCGGCGCGGAATGATGCGCAGATGGAAAAGATGGGTCTCGAACTGGCCCAGGTGTACGAAGAACTCGTTCTGCTGCACAAGATCAGCACGAATATGAAGGTCACCGAATCGGACGGTACGTTCCTGCAAATGGCCTGCGACAGCCTGACGGACATCGTGCTGGTCGAGGGCATCGCGGTCGTGCTGGAGCGGATGGTCGAAGGCGAGAAGCGCTTCATGATCGCCGCCGGATCCGGGTTGATCGATCTCGACGCACGCACCACAGCTCTGGTGCACAGCCGTCTGGCGCAGGAGCTCGAGCGGGGCCAGGAAGCGCTGCTGGACAGTGAGATCGATTCTCCGTTCCGTTACGAGTGGCCCGAGAGTATTCGTAATGTGATCGCGGTCCCTCTTTGTGCCAAGGAGCCGCAGTCGTCTCGACGCGCCGGTCACACCACGAACGCCGTCTCCATCATCGGCTATATGGTGGCCGTCAACCGCATCGACAAGCCCGATTTCGACAGCACGGATATGAAGCTGTTTGCCTCCGTTGCCAGCGGATGCGCCGTGTTCATCGAGAACGGACAACTGTTCAACGACCTCAAGGAACTCTTCGTCGGATCGCTGAAGGCGTTGACGAGCAGCATTGATGCCAAAGACCAGTATACACGAGGCCATTCCGAGCGGGTCGCCATTATCTCGCGGTGGCTGGCCGAGCGTTGGGCGGAACGAGAGACGCTCGATGAGGAGCAGATTCACCGGATCTACCTGGCGGGGCTTCTTCACGATATCGGCAAGATCGGCGTCGATGAGCGCGTGCTTCGCAAGAACGGTAAACTCACGCCGGAAGAACGGGAGTGCATCCAACGGCACCCGTCCGTGGGCGCTGGGATTCTCCGCGGGATCAAGCAGATGCACGACATCGTACCCGGCGTGCTTCAGCATCACGAACGGGTCGACGGAAAGGGCTATCCCGAGGGCCTGACGGGAGACCAGATCTCCCTCATGGCCAAGATCATCGGACTGGCCGACAGCTTCGATGCGATGACCTCCAAGCGAGTCTATCGGGACGCGATGACCCTGGAATACGCGTTGAATCAGATTCGGGAAGGACTGGGAACCCAGTTTGACGAACAGGTAGGAACGGTCTTCCTGGAGAGCGATATCTATCACCTGTGGGACCTGATGCAGGGCGACGGCCCCTCCCTGTACGGCGCGGGCCACTTCGCTGACTACGGAACCACCGCGGTGGGGACTTTGCTGCGATGAAGATCAATACCCAAAACTACAACGACGTGACCGTGGTCGAGTTGCAGGGCGAATTCGACGCCGACATCGCCGAACCGTTGAAGGATACGGTGGCCGAGACCGTGGCCGCCGGGCGCAAACGTGTCGTGATGGATATGAGCAACGTCAGCGGCATCGACAGCCAGGGACTCGAACTGCTGCTCTGGATTCGGCAGTCCTGCCGTCAGAGTCGAACGCAGCTCAAGCTGGCGGGTCTCGACGAGACCATGGAGAAGATTCTGGAGATCACCGGCCTCCAGACGGAATTCGACCGTCACGCCGAATTGGCCGAGGCCGTCAAGAGTTTCGCGTAATCGACGCAACGCGATCCGAACCGAGGGTAGGTATGAGTCAGATTCTGCTTGAGAACAAGATGCAGCTTGGTCAGCTCCTGCTGGCGCGAGGTGTGGTCAGTCAAGAGCAGATCGACCACGCCCTGGCCGAGCAACAGGAGAAGGGGCATCGCAAGCTGCTCGGCGAGTTGTTCGTCGAGATGGGCTACTGCACGGAGAACCAGATCGCCGCGGCGCTGGCCGAGGCCTACGGGGTTCCCTACGCGCAAGTGAATCCGAAGCTCTGCGATCCGAAGGCCGTGGAACTGCTGCCGCGCGAGTTTCTCGAAGCGCACATCGTCCTGCCCCTGTTCAAGGTCCACGATGTGCTGACCGTGGCGGTCAACGAGCCGACGAACGTCTTTCTGATCGATGAAATCGAGCGGATCAGCGGATGTCGCGCCCGCGTCGTCTGTTCGACGACGAAGGACATCAAGGCGACGCTCCAGTCCTACCTGCCGGCCGCGAACGTCTTCGTGATCGACGACATCATCGACGAGGAAGGGCTCGAAGAGTTCACGCTGATCGAGAGCATTACGCAGGACATCAGCAACCTGGAGGAAGTCGCGGGCCAGTCGCCTGTGGTCAAGCTGGTCAACTACCTGCTGTACAACGCGGTCCGGGAGAACGCCAGCGATATCCACATCGAATGCGACGAGAAGCGCCTGCGGGTTCGCTATCGCGTCGACGGCAAGCTCTACGAGAAGATGCGTCCGCCGCACCAGATGCATGCGGCGGTGGTCTCGCGCATCAAGATCATGGCCGAGCTGGACATCGCGCAGCGGCGCCTTCCGCAGGACGGAGGCATTCACGTGCTGGTCGAAGGTCGGCCCATCGACTTGCGCGTCTCCGTCATGCCCGGCAATTTCGGCGAGAAGGTCGTCATTCGCGTCATCGACCCCCAGAAGATCCTCTACAACCTCGAGTCGCTGGGCTTCACCTACGACAACCTGCTGCGCTTCCGCGAGGTTATCCAGGTCCCCAACGGGATCGTTCTGGTGACCGGTCCGACCGGCTCGGGCAAGAACACGACGCTCTACGCGGCGCTGTCGGAACTCAACAACGAGGACGTGAACATCTGTACCGTCGAAGATCCCGTCGAGTGCAACATTTCGGGCATCAACCAGTTCCAGGTCAACACCGGCGTCGGGTTCGAGTTCTCGACCGCGCTGCGGAGTCTGTTGAGACAGGACCCCGACATCATCATGGTCGGTGAAATCCGCGATCAGGCCACCGCCAATATTGCGGTCCAGGCGGCGCTGACCGGCCACCTCGTGCTCTCGACGCTGCACACGAATGATGCGCCGGGCGCCGTGACGCGTCTGCTCGATCTGGGCGTGGCTCCCTATCTGGTCAGCGCCTCGCTCAAGGGGGTGCTGGCCCAGCGGTTGGTTCGCAAGATCTGCTCGAACTGCAAGACGGAATACGACCCGCCTGCCAGTCTGAAGAAGACCCTTCAGGCCGGAAAGGGCGAAGTCTGCAGGTTCTATCGGGGCGTTGGGTGCAAAAAGTGCCGGAACACCGGATTTGCCGGGCGAATCGCCATTCACGAGTTGCTGGTCCCGGACGACGAGATCATGGAGATGATCAACGATCGTGTCAGTGCCAAGAAGCTCCGTGCGGCCGCCCTGAGCAAGGGCATGACTCCGCTGCACGTCGACGGTCTTGAGAAGGTCAAGGCCGGGATTGTGTCCATCGAAGAGGTTCTGCGAATTGCGGTTCTGGACGTGCCCGCGGGCGTGGAATCCTGACCGAACGATGTAGCGACGTACGCTGATGACGACCCTGATGACAGAGATGAGAAAGAGCGGCGCCGAAGCGGAGACGCGACCGGACCTGCCGGGTGAGTTGAGAATGAGGCCGGGCGGACCGGGTCGTGCGGGTGATCCGGGGGCCATCCGGAAGACGCGGGTCAAGAGTGGCGATCTCATCCTGTTCACTACGCAGCTAGCCGTCATGCTGGACAGCGGAGTGATTCTCAGCGATGCACTCGACGCGATCGGCGAGCAGGCGGCCGATGTGCAATTCAAGCAGGTCATCCTCGATCTCTCGGAACGGGTCAAGAGCGGTGAAACATTCTCCCGAGCCCTCATCGTCTATCCCAACATCTTCAATCGGATGTTCGTCAGTATGGTCAAAGCCTCCGAGGCGTCCGGAAAGATGGTGGAGATGCTGTCCGTTCTCACGGGATACCTCAGCTTCGAGGCGGACACGCGCAAACGCGTCCTCGGCGCCCTGACGTATCCACTGATCATGGTCCTGATGGCCATCGCTGCGACGGGCACGCTGATGTTCTTCGTGTTGCCCCGCTTCATGCGGATCTATGAGACCCGTGGGGCGGCGCTGCCCAGACTGACCCAGGTCCTCGTGCATTTCAGTCATGTCCTGGGCAATGCGCAGATCATGGCCACGCTCGTGACGAGCGTCATCACGATCGGAGTGGGGCTGTTCTACTGGTCTCGAACCTCCTCGGGCCGGCGCATCCTCGACGGAGTGAAGATCCACACCCCGGTGATCGGCACGATGTTCGTGGACATGGTCGTCACGCGGAGCATGCGGATCATGGCGACGATGGTCAACACCGGCGTGCGCTTGCTCGACGCCATCCACGTGATTCAGGGCTGTGTGGACAATTACTACTTCGAGCAGCTCTGGATGGAAGTGGACGATAAGATCCAGGACGGATACCAGCTTTCGGAGGCGATCCTCATCTCCGGGCGCGCCAAGTTGATTTCGCCCAGCATTATCCAGATGCTCCGAGCCGGGGAGAAGGCCGGCCAACTCGGCGAGGTCTGCGACAAGATCTCGGTCTTCTACGAGAAGAAACTCCAGGCGTCGATCCAAAGCGTCATGACGGTGATCGAACCGTTGATGATCACCATCCTCGGCGCGGTCATCGGCACGATCGCCATCGCGCTGCTGCTGCCGGTCTTCCGCGTCTCCAGCGTGATCGCTCACTGACGACGCGTCGGCACCGACGCCAGCACCCTTCGGCAGGTGCAGTGGTTGCCCAGGTGACAGAGGGCGAGCTTCGGCGCGACGAAGGAGATCGGAAACGTCATCGCCTCCGGCACGACCCCATATCCGATCGTGATGTGCGGGAAGAACGCGCCGAAGGCGGCTTTCTGCCGATAGTCCCGAATCCAGGCCAGCGTGCTCGGGGCGACGTCTTCATCGCCATAGATCATCTGGGTCGTGACGTCGCGGCTGACGTACGGTTTGATCGCCTCCATGATCCGCTCGTGCAGTCTCTGAAGGGCGACGGTCTTGGCGACGGCAAACATCGAATTGGGCTCGTTCCTGGCGTTGAGCACGGTCACGACGCCCGTGAGCGTCAGGTCGCCCGTGGGACGGTCATTCGCTGCCATGGCCAGGGTCTCGGTGATGGCGTCCACCTGCTCGATCCCGATCCCGCCCATTGCCAGGGAGATGTGCGGAAGGCACGTGGCCTCGTCCAGCACGATCTCGTCGCGATCGCTTCCGACCAGCTGGCGGTTGGCCTCGACTGCCAGTCGGGCGATCCGGGGCTCAGGCAGCAACACGACATCGATGGCGATTCGATTCATGGTTCTCTCCTGTGGACTTGTGTGACGACTTCGTCGAACTGCCGCAGGATGGCCTGGTCACTCTGTCGGATGAACCGGTTGACGATCGCGACGACGAGGCAATTGGCGGCAAATCCCGGCACGATCTCGTACATCCGATCGCTCAGGCCCATCTGCTTCCAGACCACCAGCACGACGGTGCCGGTGACCATGCCCCCCAGCGCCGCCTGCCAACTCGTTCGCCTCGAGAACAGGGCGAAGAGCACCAGCGGTCCGAACGCGGCGCCGAACCCGCCCCAGGCGTAGGCGACGATGTTCAGGATCGTGTCGCTGGGTCTCAGCGCCAGCAGCAGCGCGATGAGGGAGATGACGATCACGCAGATTCGCCCGACGAGGACGACCTCGCGTTCGGGCGCGGTCCGCTTGATCGTCTTCTGGTAGAAGTCCTCCGTGAGGGCCGACGAGGAAACGAGCAGTTGCGAGTCGATGGTCGACATGATCGCCGAGAGGATCGCTGCCAGCATGACCCCGCCGATCCAGGGGGGCATCACCTCGCCGATCATGTAGATGAAGACCTTCTCGGGGTCTCCGCCGGGGATGGTTCTGAAAAGGCCGATGCCGATCAGCCCGATCGCCACCGCGCCGCCCAGCGAGAGGAAGACCCAGACGATCGCGATCGCCATGGAACGCGATAGTCGGGTCAGCGATTTGGCGCTCATGAACCGCACGAGGATGTGGGGTTGACCGAAGTAGCCCAGGCCCCAGGCCATTGCCGAAACGACAGCCAGAAGGGCGGTCGCTCCACCCGTCGGCACGATACTGCGGGCGATATCCCTGAGCATCATGCCCTCGCGAATGCCGGCGCTGCCGCCGGAGCGGTTATAGGCGAGCGCGGGCACCACCACCAGGGCGACCACCATCAGGGCCCCCTGGAACAGGTCGGTCCAGCAGACTGCCAGGAAGCCTCCCATGAAGGTGTAGGCAATGATGATGAAGCCGCCGATGATGACGGCGTTCCGGTAGGAGACGCCGAAGGTGGATTCGAAGAGCTTTCCCGCCGCGACCAGGCCGCTGGAGGCGTAGATCGTGAAGAAGATCAGGATGACGATGGCCGAGACGATCCGCAGCAGGCCGGTCGGGTCGCCGAAGCGGGCCTCGAAGAAGCAGGGCAGCGTGATCGAGTCGGTCGCCTGCGTGTAGAGGCGCAGCCGTTGCGAGACCAGCAGCCAGTTCAGCACCGTGCCGACAAATAGGCCGATGGCGATCCAGGCGTTCGTCAGGCCGCCGACGTAGATCGCACCGGGCAGGCCCATCAGCAGCCAGCCGCTCATGTCGCTGGCCTGGGCGGATAGCGCTGTGACCCACGCCCCCATCCCGCGTCCGCCCAGCAGGTACTCCTCGATGCTCTCGTTGCGACGGTAGAAGTAGAACCCGATCCCCAGCAGCAGGACGAAATACACCACAAAGGTAACCACCGTCGCCGTCGTCATCGCTGGCCGCACCCTCCTCCCCGATCCGTCTTCGGCGTGATCCGATGCGATACCTTTCTCGCGGATCGCCCGCCACTCTCTCTGTCATCCTGAGCGAAGCGCAGCGCAGTCGAAGGATCTGGCCAGGGACTATGCATGTGCCAAATTCGCGACCAGATTCCCCGACTTCGCTCGGAATGACAAAGTCGTGGTCGAGTCGGTCTTCCGGGAGCCCCGTGCCTTGTCTGCATCCAAGCCTCTGTCCACAAAGCACGCAACGCACTTCTGTGCGACGAATCTCTTCGACTGCCAGAGGGCAACGCATGAGTCAGTGGCGCCAAGCTCACTTGGTTTCCTTTCGTCTCTCGTCCGCGAACTTCCCCGCCGGCCCACCGGCCGTGAACAACACCGCGAACCGCGTCACCAATGCTCCCAGCAACACATACCCGAGAATCACTTGCAGCATCAAGAGCAACTCTCCACAGGCGCTCTCCGGATTGGCAGCGATGTCCCCGAACCCTAACGTCGTCATCGTCACGACGGAGAAATACAAGGCGTGCACAAATCCACGAATGTCACCGACCTTTCCATAAACCATAACACATCCCGGCGATAGCCAATAGACAACCGCAAAGACAAGTGCCAGTACTGCGAAACTGACAAGGACTCGGCCCGTCGACAGACCATAGTCCGATGCCAACCAGAACAGTTGCACTGGCCATCGCAGAAATCGATGCCCCTTGTACCACCCCTCCCAGTTCTTCCGCCGAATGTTGTATTCCAGCAACTGCTCTGTTCCGGGGTCAGTGCGCAAGCTGTCGACTGAGACTCCAGAGAAACCTGTGAAACGGCCATTCCTGGTATAGCGACTGACCTTCGGCTTCCATAGGATGGTGGACTGGTCAGTGCTAGCTCCCAAGAAATCAGTGCCCTGCATGTCCACTCGACCTGTCAGGTCTGCCCCCTCCAGATGGGCTAACCACAAGTCGGCGTCCTGGAGATCGGCAAAACGAAGACTCGCTCGTTCGAGATGAACTCCATGCAACTTTGCACCTTGGAGATGGGCCTCGTGAAGACGTGCCTCCCGTAGATGAGCCCGCTGAAGTAGCGCGCCTTCTAAATGGGCACCCTGCAAATTGGCCTCACAGAGTCTTGTGCCCCACATCTTGGCATGTCGTAGGCACACCGGCCTGCTCAAAGCGAGTAAGACGTTGGTGCTGGGGTCGAGACACGTTCCCTCGCAGAGCAGAATCCCATCAAGAGCCATGCTTGATAGGTCGGCGCCGTCTAACTCAACTGCCGCGCAGGGGTTCCTCTTGCGCCAGTCGTTCCACTCGGTGATGTCTTGTTTGTCGGAGCAGCGTTTGAGCAGGTCGTATTGCTCCTGGCTGAAGCGGGGTTCCTGCGGGTTTTCTGCCTCGGTTGGCTTTGCCATGGTGCTATGCCTCACTGCCACGTGGGTGTCTCGGGAATGGCTGGGATCCGAGCGACCGCCGGCGGGGGAAATTGGGTTTGTTTGGCGCTTTTCCCGGCCGTGGGTGGCCTATTGACGGAGGGCTCGCGCCTGCGGGTTCCGGTCTCCAGCCTGGTGGAAATTGGGTTCGATTGGGTTCGTTTTGCGCATTTGGGGGTTGGGACGGGGGGCGTTTCCGCCTGGCGGGCGCCGCTACAGTCTTGAGTGGGTGTGGAGGCGCCCCGGCGGTCGTGTGGCAGCCTCAGAACGTAGTGAAGCGGAGCTTTGGGGATGGCGGATGGGCCTGCGCGATGCGAAGGCAATGGTTTGCGCGATGGGAACCATCCCCACGTCCTGCGGACTTGAGGCTGCCACCCCCGGTCTAGGGTCAAGCAGATGAACGCACGCATGACATCTGAACCAAAGCGGTCTTGACGGTCAGGGGTCTTCGCGTGGGTGGTCATGGTCGGGTTCCCCTCATACTCACGATCCAGGACAGCTAATTGAGTTATATAGGTATAGTACAACGTCGATGTTTCGGCGGCAACAAAGAAAACTCAAGGCACATAATAATTATTTATCCATTATCAATCCTCAAGGATCTCCTCGTCGTACGGCTGCCAGGCGGGGTCGACGATGCAGAGGAAGGTAAGATTGGCTTGGCCGGTGTTTTCGATGAACTGGGTGGCACCGGGTGGGATGTAGACGATGTCGCCGGGGCCGACGGGGCGGGAGTCGTACCCGATGAACATCTCGCCTTGGCCTTCCAGGATGCAATAGACCTCGGCAGTGGTCAGGCAGTGGGGTTTGGTCGTCTGGCCAGACGGGACGGTGGCGTGGGCCAGGCTGTAGCGAATGTCCAGTCTCTCCTTGTCGGGGTGCAGCAGTTCGCGAAGCAGACAGCCATCGCCGGCGATGATCTCCTGGCAATCGGCAAGGGAACGAATGAGCATTACGATCCTCCCAACAGTATCGATCCTTCGGTGAAGAACGTCCCGGCGACGCATCCGGTCATCAGGCAAGCCAGGGTCGCGGCGATCAGGGCGCGTACCGCGATCGGTCCGATGTTTCGCGTCCGCTGTGGCGCCAGGGCGCAGAGGCTGCCGACGAAGATGGCCATCGACGCGATGTGGGCGAAGCCGCAAAGGGCGTAGGTGGCGATGACTGCCGAGCGGGGGTGTTGGAGCAATCCATCCTGCATGGCCCTGGCCAGATCGTTGTAGGCAGCGACTTCGGTGACGATCAGACGCTCTCCGACGATTCGCGAGATCTCCGGGACGTCGGCGACCGGCACCCCCAGGACCAGCGTGACGGGATAGAACAGATAGCCGAATAGCGCTCGGAGCGACCACTGTCCCTGACAGCCGAAGAGCGGGTTGATCCAGTTGCCCAGGCCACCCAGGATGAGATCGACCAAGGCGACGAGCCCGAGCACCGCGATCAGCAGGGCGGCGATGCCGACGATCATCCGCACGCCGGCGTTGGCGCCGTTGATGATCGCCTCGAACAGCCCGCTGTCCTTCTCATAATAGGGTTCCACGCGGACGCCGAGCGTCTCGGGCTGTTCGCTTTCGGGCAGGAGGATCTTGGACATAACTAGGGCCGCGGGCGCCGAGAGCAGCGATGCGGAGACCAGGTGTCCCGCGATCATGGGAAACTGCTGGCGGAGGCTGAAGACGTAGAGGGCCAGGACGTTCGACGCGACGGTGGCCATCCCCGCGGTGAGGATCGTGCAGGTCTCCGACCGCGTCATCGTCGGCAGATGGGGCTTGACGGTGAGCATGGACTCGACGCCCACGAAGATGTTGCTGGCGGCGACCAGCGACTCGGCGCCGGAGATCCGCATGAGCTTCGTGAAGACCCGGGCGAAGGCCTTGATCAGCAGGGGCATGATCCGCAGGTAGTAGAGGATGGCGATCAGTGCCGAGAAGAAGATGATCGTGGGAAAGCCCTGGAAGGCGAGGATGAAGCCCAGCGATTCTTCACCGTTCTCGCCCGTCTGTCCGGGTCCGAGGGCCAGGCGTCCGAAGACGAATCGCGCGCCGGCGCCGGCGGAGTCGATGACCTGCACGGCGACGTCATTGACGACGAGGAAGACCTTTGCGCCGGCGGGCACCATGAAGATGAACCCGGCGAGCACCAACTGGAGGGTCACGCCCCAGGCGATCAGGCGCCAGTTCATGTTTCGCCGCTGCGCCGAGAGAAGCCAGGCGACGCCGATCAGGATGAAGATCCCGGAGAAGCTGACGAAATTGTATGCGTCCATGGGGTCGGATTGTACCGAGGACAGGGGGATGATGGAATGCCGGGCTGATGGAATCTTGGAATGGTGGGTCGTGTGGGACCCTACGTGGTGATTTCGCTGACGTCTTTGAGGATGTAGTGGGGGCGGTAGGCGTAGGCGTCGAGATCGGACTCTTTGGTGATGCCGCTGAGGACCAGGACGGTGTCGATGCCCGATTCGATTCCGGCGACGATGTCCGTGTCCATACGGTCTCCGACGATGACGGTCTCGTCCCGATGACACTGGAGCATCGTCTGGGCGGTCCGCATGATCAGCGGGTTGGGTTTGCCGATGAAGTAGGCCTGTCGTCCGGTGGCCAGTTCGATCGGGGCGGTCAGCGCCCGGCAGGCCGGAGCGATGCCCTTTTCGGTCGGTCCGGTAATATCGGGATTGGTCCCGACGAGCTTGGCGCCGCCCAGGACGAGTTGGATGGCGGTTTCGATCTTCTCATAGCTGTAGCTTCGCGTTTCGCCCACGACCACGTAGTCGGGATGACTCTCGTCAACGGAAAGCCCGGCTTCGTAGAGGGCTTGGTAGAGACCCGAGTCGCCGATGGCGAACACCCGGCCGCCCGGGCATTGGGAGGCGATGAAATGGGCGGTGGCCATGCCCGACGTGATGAAGTGGTCCTCGCCCACCTCGATGCCCATGTGCAGCAGCTTCTGGTGCAGTTCGCGAGGGGAGCGGACGGAGCTGTTGGTCAGGAACAGGAACCGCTTGCCCTCGGCCTGGAGCCAGTCGACGAAGGCCTTGGAGCCCTCCAGAAGCCGTGAGCCATGATAGATCACCCCGTCCATATCGCAAACGAACCCGCGTTTGTTCTTCAACTCTTCCATCGATCCTCCCGGAATCGTAAGACACATGCCGAGCAGCAGTTAACGACGTAATCCTATCGCGTGATACAGGATGCGTCAATGTCGGCCTCCTGGCGAAATGGACCAGGGTCACGCAGCCTTTCGGGGCAGGGGGCGGACGGGGTCGCGGGAGACGTCGGGACTGGCGGCGGCGTGGGCGCTGTAGAGCAGGAAGTGCTCGCAGCAGAGCGATTCGAGCAGGGACAATTCACCCAGCCAGCGGCGACGCTGCATCCAGCGGCTGACTTCGAGCGGGCCGGGCGGAGGTACGAGGGTCCCGTCGGAGGCGCGGGTCATGAAGTTCAGCCGGGACGAGTGGACGGGCCGGCCTGCGATCCGCAACAGTTCCTGGCGACCCTTGACGACCAGTCCGAAACGGGCGGCGTCGCGAGCGAACGGGGTGCCGTCGAAGAGCACGAACGAACTCGACTTGATGGCGGCGACGCTCGGATACACCTGGTCGATCAGGTCGAACGTCTGCTCGAGGTCGTCGGCGGTGCTGGTGGGCAGGCCGAAGATCATCATCATCAGGTTCGCGATGCCCGCCTGGTGACTGTCGTGCATGAGGCGCTCGATCACTTCGCGTCGGGTCCCTTTTCGCACCAGGTTGAGCAGACGTTGGGAGCCGGTCTCGATGCCCCAACTGATCCAGCGGCATCCCGCGGCGGATGCCTTGGCCAGCCGGGCGGGCGTATGGTCCTGGGTCGGACGGGCCATCAAGTGAAAGTGCAGGCGGAGGTCCCGGCGGAGGATCTCATCGCTGAGCCTTTCCAGTGTGCGGGCGGAGACATATTGGTCGGCCAGGTAGAAATGGCTCGCGCCGCAGCGGGCCATAAGATCTTCGATTTCGTCGACGAAGGCGGCCGGGTTCTTCTGCCGGTATCCGTGGAATGAGAAATTGTGGGCGCAGAAGCGGCACCGTCCCCAGTCGCAGTCCCGGCTGAACACCAGGGGCAGCACCGGGGTTGGATTCGGGTAGAGGCTCAGATCGAGGGCCCCGAAATCAGGGGCCACGATGGCTTCGGCGGTCACCGGCAGGCGAGAAACGCCAGGGATCGATGCCGGAGCGTCCAGAGTCCGGATGCCAGGGATTTCGGCCGGGGGCGTCCCTTCGCAGAGCAGAGCCAGGGCTCGCTCGCCCTCGCCCGGCAGGATCGCATCGACGAACGGTGCGGCGGCCAGCAACTCCTCGACATGCAGCGCCGACATGGCGGCACCGCCCAGGATCAGCGGAGGGACCTTGTGCAACCGGTCACCGGTTTGACGCATACGGGCGGCCAGGGCCAGGGCAAACGGCAACTGGTCCAGGAACATGACGGAGAGGCCGATCACTTCGGGGTCATTCGAGCGGATGGTCTCGATGAAGGTGTCCAGCAGGGTCATCAGCGAGGCAGGGCCGTCGCCGGACTGGACATAGGTCCGGGCCTGGTGGTTCAGACGGGCCACTTCCTCGCTCAGCGTGGCCCAGACCGGCTGATGGGCAGTGTAGGCTTCGTGGTCGAAGAACCCGGCGGTGACGCCTCGCATGAAGTCCCAGAAGGATTCGCCCTGGGGGATCTGGCGAGCCCGATCGCGCCACAGCGCGACGTTCAGGTCGCAGACCGTGATCTGCGCAGTCGGTACATGGGTGTGGAGGTACGAAACGAGAGAGGCTATGCCCAGGGGCACGTAGGTAGGACTTGCCTGCGGCGGAAAGACCAGTGCGATACGCATACGGATAGGTGCAACTCGGAAATCAACATGGTTCAAGCCTCGCCATCACAACGGTTTTCGAGGACGCCCTATTATACCATTATGTCCCGGCGTCCATCGGTATTTTCTTGGTACCTAGGGACAGAATATGCACGCCTGGGACGGGTCTCGGATCGGGGGTTGACAGGGCGGGGATGGGGTCCTACGATTCGGAGACTGGGACAGGTTGGTACGGTGAACAGAAGGTCGGGGATACGGCTATGGCATCACTCATTGTTACCTCGGGAAAGCGTGAAGGCGACTACTATCCGCTCGGGCGACGGACGAACGTCATTGGCAGGGACGAAGCCCTGTTGATCCAGGTTCTGGACAACATGGTGTCGCGCAAGCACCTCCAGATCCGTTTCGACGAGAAGACGGGACGGTACTATGCCTTCGACATGAAGAGCCGTAATGGCGTGTATGTCAACAACCAGCGGATCGAGGACGAAACGCCCCTGGCCGATGGGGACGTGATCCTGGTGGGGCTGACGACCTTGCTGTTTCTGGATCAGGATTTCAAGGACAAGGACAGCGCGCTGCTGCATTACCGGAAGGTGGGCGAGCGGATGCGGGTCACGGTGTACGGGCCGCAGGAGATCGAGCCCAAACCGTTGGCGCCGGGGGGCACGGGACAGGGGGAGACCGGGCACCCGATTCGGTGGTAGCGCAAGATCAGGACAAGGAGATACGGATGGATCGACGAGAGATACTCGGCGCCGTCGGCTTGGGTGCGGCGGGGCTGCTGGGGCTGGCGGGAAGGGGAAGCGACGTTTCAGCCCGCGAGTATACCAGGGCGACGAAGGGACTGCCTCCGCTGAAGATCACTAACGTCAAGGCTATCGTCACCGCGCCGCAGGGGATTCGGCTGTGCGTGGTCAAGGTCGAGACGAGCGAGCCCGGGCTGTATGGGCTGGGCTGTGCGACGTTCAACCAGAGGCCCTTGACGGTAGTGGCGGCGGTGGACGAGTATCTCCAGCCGTTCGCGAAGGGGCGCGATGTGGACAACATCGAGGACCTCTGGCAGAACGCTTATACGAGCTCGTACTGGCGGAACGGTCCCGTACTCAATAATGCCCTGTGTGGGCTCGACCAAGCCTTGTGGGACATCAAGGGCAAGCGGGCGAACATGCCGGTCTACCAGCTCCTGGGTGGCAAGTGCCGTTTTGCGGTGGATTGCTATACGCACTGTAGCGGGGGCACGCTGGCTCAGATCGAAGAAAGCGTGCGTCGGGCGATGGACCGTGGGTTCCGCCACATTCGCATCCAGCGGGGCGGGTATGGTTCGCCACACCTGTCGAAAGAGGCGGATTTCAAGCAGGCGGGCTTTGGCACGTCGGACGATTCGAACATGGCGATCTGGCCGTATGTCAAGGGCACGATCGAGATGTTCGAGCACGTGCGGGACACGTGCGGTGAGGACATCGAACTGCTGCACGACATTCACGAACGAATTCCGCCCATGGACGCGATCCATCTGGTCAAGAGGTTGGAGGAATACCGCCCATTCTTCATCGAAGACCCGTTCTCCCCCGAGGATATCGGCTACTTCAAGCTGCTGCGCCAGCAGACCAGCGTCCCGATCGCCATGGGCGAACTGTTCAACAATCCGCACGAGTGGGTCGGCTTGATGAGCCAACGGCTCATCGATTTCATCCGCGTGCACATCTCCCAGATCGGCGGGCTCACCGTCGCGCGCAAGATCGCGGCGCTGGGCGAGTGGTTCAACGTCCGCAGCGCCTGGCATGGCCCGGGCGACGTCTCCCCGGTGGGGCACGCGGCCAACGCGCACCTCGATCTGGCGATCTGGAACTTCGGCATTCAGGAAGCGGTGCATTTCAACGATCGGACGCGGGAGGTCTTCCCGGGGGCGCCGACCGTCGAGAACGGGTACATGCATGTCAACGAGGCACCCGGGTGGGGTGTGGACATCAACGAATCCCTGGCGGCCAAGTTCCCGTTGCCCGAGCATCCCGGGTACTGGAACCCCGTCCGTCGGCCCGACGGCACAGCCGTGAGACCGTAGAGAAATCCGAAACAAATCAGAAGCACGAAGCACCTGAACGGCGACAGTTGCCGACGGATCTAAACGAAAATCTTCAGTCGGCGTATTTGTCGCGGTTGCAGGTGATCTTGCCGTTGTGGTATTCGAGTTCGGCCGCCTGGAGGACCGTGCGGTTGGTGCGGTAGAGCGGATGGGCCGGCGGATAGTGCACGTGATAGAGGATGATGGGTCGGTCGCCGAGCAGGATCACGCCGGGATGGCCTCCCTTGGCATCGTCTTTGGCACGCTGGCCCGGCTCGAAGAGCAGACCATTATTGAACTGCCAGTCGGTCAGGCCGTCCTGCGAACGATAGGCCCGTATGCCGCGCTGCCCCGCATCTACCACCAGCCAGTAGGCATCCTGCCATTGCCAGACGAACGGCGCCTCGTGATTGACGTCGGTGACTGCCGGTCCCGTCACGGTCCAGTGATAGAGGTCGTCGCTCTGGGCCAGATAGGAGTGTGATCCGTGGACCTCGTCCTTGTAGAGCATGCACCATTTCTCGCCCGCGCGATAGATGCCGGCGTCGATGCAGCGGTCCGAGGAAAGATCGAGCGTCGACTGGTACGTCCAGGTCTTGCCGTCGGCGCTGGTGAAGTGCTTGATGAAGCGCTTGCCGATCCACTCGGTGTAGATGCCGTTGACCCACGAGACATACATGTGATAGAGGCCATCGTGGTGGAGCACGCCCGGCGCCCACCAGCTACACTCGTTGGCGATCGGGTCGCCGAGACCCTGATCGCCCTGGCAGGTGCCCAGGTAGCGCCATTGCCTGCCATCCCTGGAGGCAGCGATGCCGATCGCGGAACCGTGGCAGAACTGAACGCCTTCGCTGGGCTGGAGTGTGGCGCGCCGCTGGGTGTAATAGACCCACCATTCTTGCTCCTGGTGGTTCCAGACGGGCGCGGGGTCGGCGGCACCGTCCCAGATGGGATCGCGAAACAGCGGGGCGGGGGCTTGGGCCAGGTCGAAGACTCGCTCATTGCCGCCGTGAGACCAGCCGGCGAACGGAGATGCAAGGATCAAGCCGACGAGGATCCTGGTTCTCATAGGAATTCCTTTCATCGATGATGCCGTCGCCAGATGTTCCAGTGGGCGGCGAGAAAACCCCACGCAATCCCGACGACGGCGCCGACGCCGTGCGCGGTGTTGGCGATGTTGCCGATCATGCCGGTCAGGCCCAGGAAGAACCATCCGATCATGAGCATGACGGTCTGGGGGTGGAGTTCCAGGCCGGAAGCGGGGTCGAATTTGCCCTGCATCCAGATATAGCCGAGCAGTCCGAAGACCACGCCGGACATGCCTCCGAAGGTTGGACCGCTGACGAGATATTGTCCGATATTCGACGTCGCCGCAATCCCCAGCACGAGCGCCAACAGCATCCAGGTTCCCTTGCGCGTCTCGATCATGCTGCCCAGGTCCCGGAGCCAGAGCATGTTGAAGAAGATGTGCAAAAGGCCGAAGTGCACGAACATGGGCGTGAACAGCCGCCAGATCTGACCGTGGCGGATTTCGGGCAGTCCCTCTTCCCATTCGACATACCCACCACCAACAGAGTAGTGCGTGATCGACAGATGGGCGACGATCTCATCTTTGTCGCCCAAGTCGGTAAGGAGGGTGACCATCACGCTGATAACGATCAGGACGATCGTCAGGATGCCATAGCCGATAGGGGGCTTGTAGAAGGCGGTTCGGGCGTCCACGACGCGGGCACGTTTGGGGGTGCGCGCCTGCTCGTCGCGATGCCGCTGGCGGGCGCCGTGGCCGGCCCCTTGGACGAACATGGGGTCGTCGGGCCTGGCGGCGAAACGCTCGAACAGGCCCACGGCCTCGTCCAGATAGGACTCATCGATGACCCAGATTTCCCAGCCGCCATCCGGAGCGGGGTCCACCTGATTCTCGATCTTGCGACTGTAGAGAAAATCTCCGAGCCGTCTGGCCTGCGTTTCGTCTTCCAGTCGACCGATCTGTCGCATGCAACGCCCCTGATTTCGTCAATCCACGTGAACGACGGCTGCGCGCCGGTCCCCGCCGGCACGCCCTGGCGATGGTAATGCGTTTGGCGTTGCGATGCCAGTCAAATCGACGGATCGGGGCGTTCTCAGCCGATGGGAAGGTGTGGCATGCCGGGAGGAAGTAACGTCTTACGGCGTCACTACGAACAGGATGCCTGGACCGAGAAGGCTGGATCGGGTATGGTGGGAGACGCACGTATATCCAACGGCAGAAAGGCAGGGACCATGCAGATGTTGAGTCGTCGTGAATTTGTCAAGGTCGTGGGCATGGCGAGTACGGCTGTGTTTGCACCGCGCTTCGCTCGGGCCCGGACGGGCGGGCCGGGTGCGAGCCGACCGAATATCATCCTGGTGATGACGGACGACCAGGGCTATGGCGAACTGGCCTGTCATGGCAATCCGATCCTCCAGACGCCGCATCTGGATCAGTTGCACGCCGAGAGCGTTCGGTTCACCGATTTTCACGTCAGCCCGACGTGCGCTCCAACACGGGCGTCGCTAATGACCGGGCGGCACGAATTCCGTTCGGGGGTCACGCATACGATCTACGAGCGAGAGAGGCTCAGCCTCAGTGCGACTACGATTGCGGAGGTGCTCAGGGACGCGGGCTATACGACCGGCATCTTCGGCAAATGGCACCTGGGCGACGAAGCGCCTTATCAGCCCGAGAAACGCGGTTTCGAAGAGGTCTTCATCCATGGCGGCGGCGGGATCGGTCAGACCTATCCCGGCAGTTGCGGGGATGCGCCGGGCAACACATATTTCGACCCCGCCATCCTGCATAACGGCACGTTCGTGAAAACCAAGGGCTTCTGTACCGACGTCTTTTTCGAGCAAGCGCTGGATTGGATCGAGGCTCGGTCGAAGCAGGACCGACCTTTCTTCGCCTACATCACGCCCAACGCCGCACACAGTCCCTACGTCTGTCCCGAAGAGTACGCGAAGCCTTATCTCGAAGCGGGGCTGGCCAGGCCCGATGCGGCGTACTATGGCATGGTCACCAATATCGACGACAACATGGGACGCCTGATGGCCAAACTCGACCAGTGGAACCTCAGCGAGCGGACGCTGCTGATCTTCATGACCGACAACGGCCACTCGCGCGGCAGGCTGTACAACGCGGGGATGCGCTCGATGAAGGGCAGTCCCTACCAGGGGGGCACGCGCGTGCCGGCCTTCTTTCGCTGGCGGGGCAGACTCGCCAGGGGAGTCGATGTGGACATGCTGACCGCCCATGTCGATCTGTTTCCCACGCTGGCGGAAATCGCGGGGGCGAAGGTGCCGCCATCGATCCAGCTCGACGGTCGCAGTCTCGTGCCACTGTTGCGGGATGCCAGGGCGAATTGGCCCGACCGGTATGTCTTTGTGCACAAAGGTCGCTGGGCTCGCGGCAAAGCGGCTGAGGCCAAGTATGCCGACTGCGCCGTCCGCAACGAGCGATTCCGCTTGGTCAACAACAAGGAACTGTACGAGATCCGCACCGATCCGGGGGAAAAGCGAAACGTGATCGACGAGCATCCCGAGGTGGTCGGCAAGATGCGGGCGGCGTACGACCGCTGGTGGGATCAGGTCCTGTCCTGCATGGTCAACGAAGAGGTCTTCGGTCCGAGGATCAACCCGTTCAAGGAACGCTACTGGGAGCAGTTCGGCGGTGGGCCCGACGAGACGTTGCTCCAGCAGATGGACCCCAAGCGGACGATTTGAGAGGGCTGCAGCCCGTCGGACGCGCGTCAGGGGGTATCGCCCGCCGCCAGGCTCCACTGCATCGCGACTTCGGAGATTATGCCGCCGGTGAGCGGATCAAGACGCAGATAGGTCCACTCCACCGATCTGTAATGCAGGGTCACGGTTTCGGTGGCCCGCGCACCGGATCGCGTCCCGCCGCTGGTCTGAATCGACGTGACGATCACGTCCCGCAGGCGGTATTCCTGCACGGTGATTCCGTGTTCGGTCGTCCGGGTCACCTCGAGCACCACCTCTTCGATCGGCCGACCGTTGTTGCAGTGCAGATACAGCAGCCCGGTGGCCCGATCGGCGTTCTTGACCAGACTCAACCCCCGGCGGTTGGCGGGGAGTGGGGGGGCATCCAAGGGGGCGGCATCGTCGGCCGGGCGAGTGAGCCCGTAGCTGAACGAGGCAATGTCGATCCAGCCCTCGTGGCCGGGGTCGGTCGATTCGCCAGAGACACCCTGGATGCGGAGAAAGGCTTTCTCACTCGGCTCCAGCACCGTGTTCGGCAGTTGACTTTGGGCGGTACTATCAGCGAAAACCAACCATGTCCCGGTGCCCAGCATGAGGCAAACAGCGGAGAGCCGTCTTCTTATACGCGTCGTTGTCATCCTGCACCTCCTGTCCACAAAAGGTCACACCCAGATGTGCGTTGGGTCCATACGCTATAGGTATACTAGGGTTCTTGGGTTGGTCCATTTGTTCCATTTTGCCGTTCGCGTCGAAGCGACCCCGTCAGAGGCGGCTCTGGCGTTTGGTGTCCGGGGATCGCTGGAATGCAGGAGAAACCGCGTGATGGGCCAAGAAGGGAGCACGCACGAGGGAGGCGGGCGTACAATCCCTGTCGAGGTGTCGGAGGCATTTGCGCCATTATTGATCCGGGCGGCGGTATCCGATATAGTGGGCCGGCCGACGGCAGGGGCCGTTTCGGGGGAACTTGCGATGGGAATGAAGGACAAACTGAAAGAGGCGGTGCTGTGGGAGCCCGCCGAGGGCGAGAAGGTCCGCTGTAAGCTGTGCAGTTTCCGCTGCCTGATCGATGACGGCAAGCTGGGGCACTGCTGCGTGCGGCAGAACCTGGGCCGAACTCTGTATTCGCTCAATTACGACAAGATCTGTGCGGCCAACCCCGACCCGATCGAAAAAAAGCCCCTGTTTCACTTCCAGCCGGGCACGAGGAGCTACTCGGTGGCGACGATGGGATGCAACTTCCAGTGCGAGTTCTGTCAGAACTGGCAGATCAGCCAGGCGGCGCTCGGCGGGGCCCAGATCGACGGGCAGGCGGTGAGCCCCGAGCAGATCGTCGCGGCGGCGGTTCGCAGTGGGTGCAGCAGCATCGCCTATACGTACACCGAGCCGACGATTTTCATGGAGCTGTGCGCCGACTGCGGCCGGCTCGCCAAGGGCGAGGGGCTGGCCAACGTCTTCGTCAGCAATGGATATATGACTCGCGAGGCGATCCATTTCGCCTGCGATTGGCTGGACGGGATCAATGTCGATCTGAAGGCGTTCAGCGACGAATACTATCGAAGGCTGTGCAAGGCCCGGCTGCAACCAGTGCAGGACACGATCGCCTACATCGCCCGCCAGACCGAGATCTGGATGGAGGTTACGACGCTGCTGATTCCCGGCGCGAATGATTCGGAGGACGAGCTGAAGCAACTGGCCGATTTCCTGGTTCGCGCGGCGGGGCCGGACGTTCCGTGGCATATCAGCCGGTTCCATCCGCAGTACCAGTACACCGATGGGGGTTCGACGCCGATCGAGACTCTGCGGCGGGCCGAGCAGATCGGCAAGGACGCCGGGCTGCGGTACGTCTATTTGGGCAATGTCCCGGGGACGCAGTCGGAGAGCACGTTCTGCTGCGAGTGCCAGCACATGCTGATCGAGCGCACGGGCTTCCACATCATCGCCAATGACATCCAAGATTCCAAGTGCCCGCAGTGCGGCACGGAGATTGCAGGTTTTGAGCTTTGAGGTTCCATGAAGATCGTCGCAGATGTGAATATCCCGTTCGTTGAGGAGTGCTTTTCATCGCTGGGGGAAGTGGTGACCCTGGGGGGCAGAGAGATGACGCCGGAGGCGGTGGCCGACGCCGACGCGCTGCTCGTGCGGAGCATCACCCGCGTGGACGAGCGACTGTTGGCGGGCAGTTCGGTGAAGTTCGTCGGAACCGCCACAATCGGCTTCGATCACGTCGATCGCGAGTACCTGCATGCCCGGCATATCGGTTTTGCGTCGGCGCCGGGTTCGAATGCCAATTCGGCGGCGGAGTACATTATTGCGGCTCTGCTGGAGGTCGCGCAGCGCCACGAGATCCGCCTCGAGGGGCGATCCATCGGGGTCATCGGCGTGGGCAACGTCGGCGGTCGCGTTGCCGCCAAGTGCGAGGCGCTGGGCATGCATGTGCGACGCAACGATCCGCCTCTCCAGCGGCGGACGGGTAACCCCCAGTATATGCCGATCGAGGCGTTGTTTGACTGCGATTTCATCACTCTTCATACGCCGCTGACGCGGGAGGGACAGGACCCGACGTATCATTTGGCGGACGAGCGTTTTTTCTCGTGGCTCAGACATGGAACGGTGTTTCTCAACGCCTCTCGCGGAGCGGTGGTCGACTCCAGTGCGTTGGCGAGGGCCATCGCAGCCCAGCGACTGAAAGCGGTCGTCCTGGATGTCTGGGAGAATGAGCCGAGCATCGACGTGGGGCTGCTGGAGGCGGTGGATCTGGGTACACCCCATATCGCAGGCTATTCGCTGGACGGCAAGATTGCCGGCCTGATCATGATCTATCAGGCGGTTTGCGATCATTTTGGCTTTCCGGTCCAGCGCAGCGCTGAGGATTTTCTGCCCGAGCCCGAAGTGCCGACGGTTGAACTGACGCCTGAGGTGGGCAGCGACCAGGAGGCCATCGCGCTGGCGGCCCGAAGGGTCTACGACGTGGCCCGGGACGATCGGGACCTCCGGGAGATTATGCACGAAGCGCCCGATGGGCGAGGACGGTTCTTCGACGCGTTGCGGAAGAACTATCCGGTGCGTCGCGAGTTCCACAATACGACGGTGGTCGTGCCCGAGCCCGGCGGGGCTCTGGTGCGCAAGCTGCTGGGTCTGGGCTTCCAGGTGAAAGGGCGGCGGGATGAAGACGGCGACTGACCAGCGGCTTGCATGGCCGAGCGGTTCCCTGGATTTCTCCCTCGGCTGTCTGATCATGGGGGTCGTCAACGTGACGCCGGATTCGTTCAGCGACGGCGGGCAGTTTTTCGATCCCGGTGCGGCGATCGCGCACGGTGTGGAGATGGCGGCGCAGGGAGCGGCCATCATCGATGTGGGAGGCGAATCATCCCGACCGGGTTCGGCGTCGGTCGCGCCGGCCGAGCAGATCCGGCGCGTGGTTCCGGTGATCGAGGCACTGGTGCGACGGACGAACGTTCCGATCAGCATCGACACATGCGATGCGGAGGTGGCCCGGGCGGCGCTGGAGGCGGGGGCTTCCATCCTCAACGATATCACCGCTCTGGCCGACGACGGCATGGCGGCGCTGGCGGCGCGGTCGCAGGTGCCGGTGGTGCTGATGCATATGCAGGGCACGCCCAAGACGATGCAGGTCGAGCCGACCTACGATGATGTGGTGGGGGAGGTGCTGCATTTTCTGCTCTCGCGGGCGAGGCGCGCCGAATCGTTCGGCATCGCCAGCGAGCGGATCTGGATCGATCCCGGGATCGGATTCGGCAAGACCATGACGCACAATCTTCTGTTGCTCAAACACATCCGTCGATTTGTCGCGACGAATTACCGCGTGCTGATCGGCACCAGCCGCAAGCGGTTTATCGGGACGATCACAGGACGGACCGAGCCGGCGGACCGCATGTTTGGCACCGCTGCGACGGTGGCGCTCTGTGCCGCGTCAGGCGTCTCGGTCGCCCGGGTCCACGACGTGGCGGCGATGCATGATGTCTTGGCGATGGTGCATGCGATTGAGGAGTCGTGAGTGGAAGGTCGGCGCAAGACGGCGGCCGGATCGAAGATGTGCGAGGGCTCGGTACGAGGGGAGGGCCGAGAATGGAATTGACGTCTAGCAGAGAGCCAGATAGCTGGCAATGGCCAGAATCAGGATGCGCCTCTTGCTGATGACAAACGGAAGCCAAGTTTCATAATAGAAACTTCTCATCATCGTTTTCTGCCCCCCAGATTTCCATCAACTTCAACGACCGTATTATAGCCGAAATGGGAGGGCGGGGGCAAGCAAAAAAGCCGGAAATGGCCATAAGTCCAGTATTTGCATGGAGTAAGATTCCAGGGGTTTGGGAAGAGGAATACGCGGGACGAAGATGGAGTCGATCCCGATGGTCCGATAGTGTCGCGGATTTCCGAGCGGGGGAGGGTCGCCCGACGGTCATGCGGATGGTGCCCCCGTGTAGAACAGGATGGGCGTGAAGCGCGTATATTTTTATTGACGCGACGCCGGTGTGCCAGTACAGTAGCCGCATGGCGTTGTCGCCTCCCCTAGGTACGCGAAGTACCGAAAATTGCTGCGGAGGGCTCAAATTACTCAGGAACAACCTTTAGGATGCTATGCCCTATTCTGCAATAGGAGCACGCAGCAGAGCACGTAGGAGATGACCATGGTTGATATGACGCAGTATGTCTTGGCTTGGATGCCCGGTCAGTGGGAGTGGCTGGTCATTCTGGTCATTGCGCTTCTGATCTTCGGGAGGCGGCTGCCGGAAATCGCGCGCAGTGTCGGCAAGAGCCTGACCGAATTCAAGAAGGGCATCAACGAAGCGAAGGAATCCTCCGACGACCTGGTCGACGACGTTCGCAAGGTCAAAGACGACGTCGTGAAGGAGGCCAAGGACGCTTCGGGTCTGGACGAGTCCAGTTCGAAGAGCTAACCGCATCCCCGGGCATACCTCCTCTCGACCGAGATGGGCGATACCATCATGAAGAACCATGATCCCCTAAGCTGCACAATGAGTTTAGGCGATCACCTCGAAGAGCTGCGCGCGCGGCTGATCCTGGCCATTGCCGGCCTGGCGATCGGGTCGGTCGTTGCGCTGGTCTTCGGCACGTATATCCTGCGGTTCATCGAGAAGCCGTACAACATGGCCATGCGCGAGCGGATCCAGAAGACGGAGATGCCGCGGCGGCAGTCGGAAGTCCTGCTCTTCGTGGATATGTTCTTCACCGGTTTGACGGAGAAACTGGCCACCGATCCCAACGCGCCGGCGATCGATCCGAATCGAGTCGAGTTCCTGCGAGAGGTGTCGACGGAGGCGGTCAGCGCGTGGACCGAGGAGATGCACAGTGCGGCCGAGGGGCAGGAATTGCCGCGTGACGCACGTTTGAAGGTGCTGGCGGTCCCGGAGGCCTTTACGGCCTATATGAAGGTGGCGCTGATCAGCGGATTGATCCTGACGTGTCCGTGGGTGTTCTACCAGCTTTGGATGTTCGTGGCGGCCGGGCTCTACGCACACGAGCGGCGGTACGTGCGGCAGGCGGTCCCGTTTTCCGCGGCCCTGTTCATCGCCGGGGCGCTGTTCTTCCTGTTCGTAGTGGCGCCGCTGTCGCTGCGGTTCTTCCTGCTCTTTGGCGACATTGTGGGCGTGGCGGCGAACTGGACGCTGGAGAAGTATATCTCGTTCGTGACCGTATTGATGCTGGTCTTCGGACTGGCGTTTCAGACCCCGATCGCGATCTTCATCCTGGTGCGTACGGGACTCGTTTCGCTGCAGACGCTGCGGGGCATTCGCAAGTATGTCATCCTCGGAACGGTTATCCTCTCGGCGGTGGTCACCCCGCCCGACGTGATTTCGCAGATCAGTCTGGCGGTGCCGCTCTACGCTCTGTATGAGCTGGGTATGTTGCTGGCCCACCTGGCGCAGAAGAAGGTGGAGAAGCAAGCGTAGGAGGGCGACTCTGCCGCGCTACCTCGGCGCCAAGGAGGCGTGGGACTGGGCCGCTGCTTGCAGCGTATTCTCGTGCCGGCTCGCGGCGACGCGAGCAACAAACTAGAGTGTGGATAGGCAGATTCTGCCTTGCGCGCAGGTATCCGGCGGGCAGGAACGGCTCGCGCGCCCGGGCGGGTGCCATTGGCAGAGTCTTCTCCCCTTGCGATGCTGAGACCACTTTTCCAGCTTTTTTTGTAACATACCCGGTCCCGCTGCGTCTTATTGGGTAGACGCCCACGGCGAGGCGTGGGAAGTAACGCGAGCATAGGTCTAGACGAGATTCCATATTCTTCGGGAAGATGGCGGGAGTACGACCATGTACGAGCGGAGATTCTGCGCAGCGGTAGGGATTGCCCTGGTGATAACGGTTGTGGCGATCGGGCAGGTGCAGGTGAACGAGTATACCGCGCACCAGCAGACCCACCCGGCGGTGGCGATGAACGAGACAGGGGAGTTCGTGGTGGTCTGGCGGAGCCACGTGGCCGATGGCCGCGCAGGCGGGGTTTTTGGGCGGCGATTCGGCTCCGACGCTGCCCCGGCAGGGGATGAGTTCCAGATCAATGCCTCCGAGGTGGACGTGGACACCTGGACGCCGGCGGTGGCGATGGCCCCTTCGGGCGATTTCGTCGTCGCCTGGGTGGCGGCCCAGGAGGGCGACTGTGACGTGGTGGCCCGCATGTTCGATGCCGACGGGACGGCGTTGACGGAAGAGATGCCGGTGGCGGCGTCGGCCGATATCGGCGAGTCGTTCCCCCGGATGGCCACGAATTCGACGGGGACCTTTGTCATTGTCTGGACGAACTGGTATGGCGACGCGTACATCGGTCGCAGCTATGCCGCCGCTCGGGTGTACGGGGCGGACGGCACCCCTCTGACCGACGCCTTCGAGGTCGGTGACCGCGCGCAGCAGCGATGGCCCGATGTGGCGATGGATGAGGAAGGCCGCTTTGTCGTGGCCTGGATCCGGATGGGGGATACCTACAATCGCCCCTATGGCGAGTTCATCATGGTCCGCCGGTTCGACGCCGACGGGACGCCCCTGGGCAAAGAAACGGCGCTGACGGATGACCTGAACAGCCGTTGGTATGGCCCTTCGGTGGCGACGGGACGGGATGGCGGCTTCGTTGTAGCCTGGGCGATCGGTCCGTTCCCGTACGATGTCTGTGCGCAGCCGTTCGACTCGACCGGCAGCCCGGTGACGCCTCCCTATATCGTCAATACCTGCATGGACGGCAACCAGGGACGGCCCTGTGTGGCCTCGGACGGCGAGGATGGTTTCCTGGTCGTGTGGGACAGCCACGATCCGAACGGCAACGGTTGCTCGGTCTGCGGGCAATTCTGCACAGGGACGGGAGATCTGGTGGAGTGCGAGCTGACCTTGACAGGGGAGGTGACCGGGCGAAACTGGTACCCCGACGCCGCGGTGACCTCGGACGGTCGCTATGTCGTGGTTTGGACGGCTGAATCGGACGGCGCGTCAGGATACGACATTTTCGCCCAGATCGGGGTCCGCCAGCAGTAAGACACGGCGGGCCATTGGCGCTCGGCGGTTCAGTTACGGCACGCAAACTGCCTCTGAGGTGTCCTCGACAGATCGTTGAGCAGGTACTTGCGCACCACGACATCCCAACTCATGCTGTACGCCAGGCGATAGCCCTCGGCGATCATCTCGCTCAGATCCTCTTCGTTCCGGGGCAGTCGCTCGAGGATCTCGGCAGCCAGCCGGTTTGCCTCCGCGACCTCGATGTGGTCTCTGACGTGCCGGTTGATCTGAAGCAGGTCTTCGATGTCGGCGTGTGCATGATCCCCCAGGTCGGTGTAGTCGGCCAGAAGAACATTTTGAACGGGCTGACCGCCGGTCACGTCGCGAACGAATCCCGCGCAGCCGCAGACGTCGGTGAAGACGCAGATGCTGCCGTAGGTCAGCGGTTCGAGTTGGGCGATGCCGAACGGCTCGTAAATGCTCTGGCCGAATTCCACGTCGCTGCCTTTACGGATATCGAGGAATTCCATAGCCGCGGGCATGCGGGTCCCGCAGGATCTTGGATCGAAACCGAATTGATTGATGAAGATGGCCTTGATGTTGCGGCTTCTGGCGTTGAACTGCTGGATGGCCGTGTGGAAATCGGCCTCTCCGCCCGACAGGTCAGGCCAGCCCTCGCGGTGGGCGACGGGCCAGCCATAAGTTGATTCCATGCGATGGACATCGCAGGTGCGGCGTCGCGATACTTCCGTGCTGAGCAGCAGAAAAGCGGCCGTCTGACCCTGCTGCACCAGTCTTCGGTCCATCTCCGAAAGCACACGCAGATCCCGCCAGAGGCCCTTGCTTCGGACCAGCCGTGTGACGTGCGTGAAGATGTGGTCGGGCCGATAGCCCAGCAGGGCCTCGCAGTAGCGTTGAAGCTTGTCTTTCGAGGCATACTTCTCCGAGACCCCGATCTCATGGGCAGGGATGCCGTTGTAGACGATATCGATGTCGGCCGATTCGAACTCCGGCGCCAGAAAGCGCAGTTCGTCCGCCACGTAGTCTCCAACCGCATAGATGTGGTCGCAGTATTTCGAGGCCTCCACCAGGGAGTGCTTGAAGTACGTCGCCTGGCTGCCGAAGACATCGCTGACATAAAGCCGGTCCTGGTGGGCCCGCTGCATCACGTTGTAGAACATGGTGTCGTGCCCAGGATGCTCTTCCACGATGCGGCGCATGGTGGCGACTTCGTGGGCATAGAAGACCGTCCGGAAGTGGCAGTAGGGTTCGACAATGGCCGCCAGTGCGGTGGGCATTCCCATGAACTCGTGCGAGATGATGGTAGTTCGTCCCTCCGCGGCGCCCAAGGCCTTAAGCACGGCGATGGCGGGTGGAGCGAGTCGCACATACTGTTCGTATTCCCACAGGTGCTCGTGGAGATGGCTCTGGATGCCGAACTCTTCGAAGAGGCGGCGTTTGAACTCATTGAGCATGCCGGTGTCCATGTACCGCACGTCGATCAGCAGCACCTCGGGCTGGCTGCGGACGCCGGTCTGTTCGTCGACAAAGGTGCGCCGTCCGTAAACGATCCCCACATTGTAGAGACTCTCGATGCGACCGAACGCGTGGCTGTAATTCGGATTGATCAGACCGTCGATCGAGGAATACAGCACTTCGCCGTCTTCGCCGAGGCGGTCCTGGACCGAGCCTTCCGTGGTGAACAGCGGACTGACGAGAATGGATCGGCCAATCGCGTCGAGATAGGAGGGACAAGTGAAGAACCCTTGCAGGACGGCGCCGATGCCTCCGATCTTTCCCGCGGCTTCATGTGTGACGTGTACCGCAATATTCTCCTCGGCCATGTGAGGTCTCCCCAAGTGCCAGCGTACGTCAATCCGAGCGTGCAACCACACACTTAAAATGTACGTCACAGCGGGGGAGGTGCCAAATGCCGACGGGTGGTCAGAGAATGCGGACGGGGGACTCGGCGCACAGCGAATGCCTGGACTGCCGGGGCCAGGGTTTTTCGGACGAAGCGGACGACGCCGGGATCGGATCAGCTGATTCGCGTGCGAAGATTGCGGATCAGCCCGGAAAGCACCTGAGGCGGGATGTCCTCGAGTTCCGGATCGGGCGGATCGCTCGTGGCGATCTGATCGAGCACTTCTTTGGCCTTGCGACGATTCGACGCAATCGTCTCTGCGGTGCGATGGGCGGCGTCCAGATCCCCGTCGGCCATCAGACGGAGATATCGGACGATGGCTTCGGTCATTTTCTCGCTACTGATCTCCTGCGCCGGCTGCGACGACAGCCCCGCGTTGGGCACCTCTTTCTCCTGGAGAATGCTCTGGGTCAACTGGAACGTCTCTGCCAGGAGCCTTTTCTGACGCTCCTCTTCCGTCTCGTCGATCGGCGCCAGCTTCAACTCATCCTCAGTCTCCGGCTGGGGGACGTAGACCTTATTGTGGCAGGCGGGACACTTGCCCCACTTGCCGCCGGCGCTGTCCGGGGCATCTATCTTCTTGCCGCAGTGCTCGCAGTGAAACTTGATGGACATGTTCAGACCTCACAGGAAGCGCTTAGCCCTCCGCGTGGTACTCGGCAACCACGTCGGTGGTGATGCCGCCGCGCGGCGTGAATCGGGCTGTCACCGTCATCCATCGCGGCTTACACGCGCCGCTCAGATCGTCCAGAATGTCATTCGTCAGGGACTCATAGAAGATACCCTTGTGGCGGTAGCTCTGCATGTAGAATTTGAGGCTTTTCAGTTCCAGGCACTGGCGGTCAGGGCAGTACTCGATCGTAATCTCTCCAAAGTCCGGCTGACCGGTCTTGGGGCATACGCTGGTAAACTCGGGGCAGCGGATGGTGATCCGATACTCGCGTCCGGGACGCGGATTGTCAAACAACTCGATTTCAGCGGGTTCCTTCATGCCTTATTCCTTATGCCTGCTGCTCTCCGAGTATAGTCGTCCGGCCCGGCTCAGACAAGGAAGAATGGATGGAGACCGGCAGAACCGAAGCCGATCTCTTGTCGGACTTTGACAGGGCAGGGGCGACGCGATACCATGATGGGCTCAGGGGGCCGGAGCAGGGCCGGTCCACGGACTCAGGCTGTCAGGAGAGCTGTCGTGTCGCAGAAGAGAGCCGTCGTACTCGTAAGCGGCGGGTTGGATTCCGCTACTACGCTGGCCATCGCCCGCGAAGAGGGGTATGCCTGCCATGCCCTGACGTTTCTGTATGGACAGCGGCATCGGCGGGAGACGGAGGCCGCACGGAGGGTCTGCACGGCTCTCGGCGCCACCGAGCAGCGGGTGGTGGAGATCGACCTGGTGGCCTTCGGCGGTTCGGCACTGACCGACAACCGAATGGAGGTGCCCAAAGATCGGGGGACGCTCGGTGAGGCGACGCACATCCCCGTGACGTACGTGCCTGCCAGAAACACGATCTTCCTCAGCTACGCTCTGGCGTGGGCGGAGGTGATCGGTGCGTTCGACCTCTTCATCGGGGTCAATTCGACCGATTACAGCGGCTATCCCGACTGCCGGGCGGAGTTCATCGGGGCGTTCGAGAGAATGGCGAATCTGGCGACGGCCGCCGCGGTGGAGGGCAAGGGCCGCTATCGGATTCACACCCCGATCATCGAGATGACCAAGGCCCAGATCATCCGCACGGGGATCGGGTTGGGCGTCGACTATTCGCTCACGCACAGTTGCTACGATCCGGATGCCGAGGGGCGAAGCTGTGGGCGCTGCGATTCGTGCCGGTTACGGCTCAAGGGCTTTGCCGAGGCGGGAATGACCGACCCTGTCGCGTATGTCGTCGAGCATCCGCAGTAAGGATCGCCTATGCGGGTCACCGAAGTCTTCCATTCTCTTCAGGGCGAAGGGATCCTCAGCGGGACTCCCAGCGTGTTCGTTCGGTTGGCGGGCTGTCCGCTGCGGTGCCGGTGGTGTGATACAAGCTACGCCTGGGATTTCTCTGGGGGCGAGGAATACGCGCTGAACGACCTGACCGAGGCGGTCCGACGATACTCGTGCGATCACGTGGTCCTGACCGGGGGTGAGCCTATGGTCGGGTCCGATCTGGCACCGAGGGCAGGCTTGGTGGAACTGACGCAACGCTTTCGCGATGGGGGGATGCACGTGACGATCGAAACGGCAGGGGCGTTTTTTGTATCCGATCTGGCATGCGACCTGATGAGCATCAGCCCCAAACTGAGCAACTCGGTCTCCGCAGAGCCGGCGGCGGTCTCAGGGACGCCGGACGGCGTCGATCTGGATGCCTTGAGAGCCCTGATTCGGGCGTACGGGTGTCAACTCAAGTTCGTGATCGAGGCTGCAGACGACATCGACGAAGTCCGCGATCTGATCGATCAGCTCCCTGCGGTGCCTGCGGACCGTGTCCTGTTGATGCCCCAGGCCAGGACCGTCGAAGAGCTGCAGGCGAGAGGGCCGATCGTTGCTGAGTTGTGCAAGCAGACCGGCTACCGCTTCGGACACCGCCTGCACTTGCTTCTGTGGGGCAACCGTCGCGGCGTGTGATCGGGCGAATCCGGCGCCCATTTTTTGCATTCCCTGGCGAATCCGCTGTTGACAATCCATGCTCCACTATCGATAATCACCCACTTGTCGCCCGGGTGGCGGAATTTGGCAGACGCGCTAGCTTGAGGGGCTAGTGGGCTTCGGCCCGTGCTGGTTCGAATCCAGTCCCGGGCACTTTGTCTTTCTGCGACAGGTGCTTCATTTCCGCGAGGCGAATCTATCCGCGCAGCGCCTCTGTTGGTTCCACGTTCAAGCCTGCGATATCGGCCACGACCCCAAGGTCTCAGCGCCGGGCGGGCGCCTGGCCACCGCTGGGACGACCGAATTCGATATCGTCGATGTAGATCAGGCCCGAGCCACCGGGGGAGGGGTTGTCCCGGTCGCCCACGCCGAGATAAACGGTTTGCACACCCGCCAGGCTGATGCTGTCGAAGGCGGAATACGGGATCGTCCATTCCTGCCATGCGGCGGTGGTCAGGACGGTCGGGTCGGGATGCGTCGCGACCGCCACTCGTCCGATCTTGTCCTCGATCGCCAGATAGAGAGAGCCTGGATCGTTGTCCGGACGGCCTCTCACGAAGAGTCTCAGGGTATTGGCGCCATGCTCCAGCCAGTTCTGTTCCATGGCCATGGGCCGGACCGCCTCCGAGTAGAAGGGCGATTCGCCGTTGTTATAGTTGAAGGGCATCGACTGGCCTCCGCCGTGAACGAGGCTCTTCTCGGCAAACGGAGCCTCCATATAGCCGACGAGTGCGCCGGTGCCGTTGTCGTAGCCGTCTCTCCATATCTCATAGATGCGGCGGCCGGATTCGTCCGTATAGCTCTCGAAGTCGTCGAATGTTGCGTACTGACGCGTGGTGAAGGTCCATATCTCGCCCGCCCAGAGGGCGGGGTCTCTCGCGTCGTTGCGTTCGTCGATCCTCCAGTAATAGGGCGTCCCGAAATCGAGCGACCGCAGAGGGTATTCGTTGACGGCGACCGAATCCAGCAGGGCCGCGCCGGTGGCTACCAAGGGAGCGCTCGGGCTGAAATGGACCTCGTGGAAGGCTACATCGCGGCCGGCGCTCCAGTGCAGGACGAGTTCCACATCCACGCCCGCCTCGCCGTCCGCCGGTTGCGGATAGCGTGCCCGCATGGGAACGTGAGCGAAACGGACCTCGCTGAGGCCGTACTGGCCCGGGGCGCCCCAGTTTGTGTGGACCATCAGGCGAACGTACCGCGCCACGATTCCGCCCAAGGCGACGGTGGTATTGGCGGCGTACTCCGGCGTGCCCGATGCCTGGACGATCTCGACATCCTTCAAGGTGCTCCACTCGGTACCGTCGGTAGAGTATTCGACCGCGACATCTTTGAGTCCGGCCTCGGTTCCCGGTCCGGACGCCTCGTTGTAGTTCCAGATGTGCATCTCCTGCAACTTGCGGGTCGTGTCGAAGCGGTACTGTATCCAGATCGGGTCCGGGCCGTCGGCGGTTGCGAGCCACATGTGGGGTGCCTCGGTGGAATGCTCATCGTGGTCGTTGAGTCCGGAGCCATCGATGGTCTTGTCGGGTGTCTGGTTGTCGTTCGAGACCGCGTTGGTGCTGGCCACGACATTCTCAATGATCGGGGCATAGGGTTCCACCGTGAAGGTCCATACATTGCCTTTGTAGATGATGCTGTCGAACGCGTTGACCTCGTCGACCCTCCAGTAATAGGTTCTCGCGAAGTCGAGATCGCTTGCGGGGATGTAGGTGTTCACGATCCGACCCTGGCTGGCCAGCACTCCCTTGGGATTGGTGCGGCTGGCCTCGTTCACGTCTTTATAGACGGGGCCGAAGTAGACGTCGTGCGTTCTGGCGAATTGGCCTGATGTCCAACGGAAGGTAATGTCCCGGGGCACGCCCGTGGCCCCGTCGGGTGGCTGCGGGTTCGAACTGAGGCCGACTTCGGCGCGCATGAGCTGCCAGATCTCCACCTGGCCCAGCGGACGATCGTAGAGGCGCACCTCATCGAGCAGGCCGTTCCAGCCGCAATCGGAACAGTCCTGACGTGAGCCGATCCAAACCGGCGATCCATTGTCGCTGAACTGGTTGCCTGGAACACCAGAGGTGAGTTCGCTTCTCAACTGGCCGTCGATGTAGATCTCGAGGGCTTCCGCAGGGCGGTAGACACCGACCACATGAATCCATCGATCTACCGGCAGGGGGGCGGTATCGGTCACGCGGACTACTTGCGAAGAATCGAGCGCCACCTGATAGGCGACCACGTATCCGTCTCCGTCTGGAGCTGCCTCAAGACCCAGATCCCACGATTCATTACCTTCGGCCCCGCGCTTGGTAATGATGCGTCCGGGATTCGCATTCGAACCATCGAGGAGGACCCAGGCGGCGACGGTCATCGCGCCGGTGATTCGCAGCGGGGCGGGATCGCCGAGATTGAGGTAGGATTCCGGATCGCCCGGAAATCTCAGAGCCGAACCGGCAATGCCGTACCGATTCGGAGCGGGGCTTACGTCGCCGGTTACCGTTCCGTCGTTGCGGTTCGTACTGGCGTCGGTGCCGTCTCCATTCAACGGCCAATATCCTGCCAGCCCGGTCTTCACGTCTGCGGAGGCCGATATCGGGTTCAGACTGATCGCGACAAGGACGGAAAACACGATCGAGATCGCTCTGGTAGACATGTTCGCACCTCCTACGAATGTGCTGGCCGAATGTGCAGGCCGTCTACGGCGGACAGGACGAAAACCAGACACGGCTTTCGGCGACAATGGGCCACATTCAGGCGGCAGGGCGGTCGAGCGGAGTTCCGTCTGCAAGAGATCCCACGGGACCGCTCTTGCCCTCAGAAACGCCGACGCGGCATCCTACTGATGATGATAGCAGAACAGCAGACCGATTTCAACGTTTCATGCGGTCTTCGTTGCGGCGTGAGGGTACCTCAGCGACGTCATCAAAGGCAGGAACGAATTATCGGATGTGGGCAGGAAACCACCAGAAGCCCGCTGGAACCGGGTCCGGGCGGGGAAGTTGCGCGGTGTCAGAGGGGCTATTCGACCGCAAACTCCTTCTTGCGGGTGTTCATTTGTGCCTTGAGCCGTGCGACGATCGACGAGTGCATCTGGGAGACGCGCGATTCGGACAGGTCGAGGGTGGCACCGATTTCCTTCATCGTCATTTCTTCGTAATAGTACAGGACGATGATCAACCTTTCGGCACGGGTCAGTCCTTTGGTCAGGAGGTTCTTCAAATCGCGTTTCTGCGCTTCGAGCAGGGGGTCTTCGCTGCGGTTGTCCTTGATGACGTCGATCTCGTAGACGTCCTTCTCGCCATCCCCGTCGCCGCACTTGGTGCTCAGGGAGACGAGACTGGCGGCGTTGGCGTCGCGCTGGAGACGAATGAACTCATCCATGTCCATGTTCAATTCCTCTGCCAACTCGTGTTCATCCGGCTTGCGCCCCAGGTGCATTTCGAGGGCATGGGTGGCGCGGGCCAGTTGGTGCGCTCGGGCGCGGACAAGGCGAGGCACCCAGTCCATACTCCTCAACTCATCCAGAATGGATCCCTTGATGCGCGGCGCACAGTAAGTTTCGAACTTCACTCCGCGAGCGGGATCGTAGGCGTCGATAGCGTCCATCAGACCGAAGATGCCGGCGCTGATCAGATCGTCGACTTCGACCTTGTCAGGCAGTTTGCTGTGGAGTCGCTCGGCGGCGTACCGAACCAGGTCCCGGTAGTGTTCCATGAGGAGGTTACGATGGCAATCCTTCCGGCTCTCATGAAACAGCTCCCACACCTTGTCGATTGTGAGCTTCTTGTCGGCCTTTGCTGCTGCGTGGGTCTTCACAGGTCGTCTCCGTTACGTATCGCCGCCTCAATCCGTTCTGCCGTCATTTCGTGTCACTTGCCGCCTGCTGGGCGGCAGCGCCCTCCGGCTGGGGAGGGGCCTGTATAAGTCATTATCGGCCTTGTGAGCCAAGACTTTAGGTCAGCCATCGAAACACCCTCCGGAAAAACCCCGCGTTGCTGCCCCGACTGCAATCGATGCCGCCCAGGCGGGCGGCGAGCGCGTCAAAGGAAGAGGCGATCTGCGATCTTGGATAGGCCAATACGACCGGCTGACGGGCCCGCACGGCGGCACAGAGGCGTTCGTCCTTTAGCAACACCCCGGCGTAATACAAATCGACCTGGAGGAATCGGGCGGCGACATCGGCCAGCCGCTGGTAGATTCTTTTTCCCTCGGCGACACTGTGGGCCATGTTGACCACCACGCTTATCGGGCCTTCGTATCTTTTTCGGACCAAGACCTTGATCATCCCATAGGCGTCGGTCATCGCGGTGGCTTCCGGCGTGGTGACCACGAGCACATGGTCGGCCGCCAGGCAGAAACTGACGACCGCGTTGGAGATGCCGGCGGCCGTGTCAATCACGATCGTGTCGCTGGCGTGCTGGAGTCCGGAAAGGTGCTGGAGCAAGCGATGTTGCTCCGACTCGCTGATATCGGCGAGCTGGTCCAGCCCGGAGGCCCCGCAGATGAACTGCAAGCCGCGGGGACCGACTTCGATGATCTCGTCGACACGCTTGGAGCCGTTGATTACGTGCGAGATGTTGTACTTGCTGCGGACGTTCAAGAGCAGATCGAGATTGCCCAGCGAAATATCGGCGTCCAGCAGAAGGACACGTCTGTCGGGCGAGGCCATGCACAGGGCCAAGTTCGTAGCGATGTTGGTCTTGCCGACGCCTCCCTTGCCACTGGTGACGGCCAGCACGCGGGCCGACGGGCGGCTGCCGCCGGATACGTGCTGCAAATTGACCGCATGGTTTGCCATGGTCGCGCGCGAGGCCTCGGACTCAATCAGTGGTTTCACGGGGACTGGAGAGATCTTCCAGCGGGCCGTCCGGCCCGGCGAGCCCGGCAATCGGCAGGCCAGTCATGCTGAAGGGCATCCCGCACTTCAGAGCCAGCAGTTCCCGGGCGATCTTGCGGTTCAGAGAATTCTCAAGAAGCTTGCCGACCTGGAGCTCGATGTACTCATCTCGGTTTCGTTCGAGGACCATCTTCGCGTGCGCATCAGGTTGCGGCTGGACCTCCATGGTGCTGTTCGAGCCGAACTTGATGTTCTCCGTGTCACAAAAGAGGAGGCGGTGGCTCTGGAGGTGTTCGGCGATGGCGCCGTTGAGTACCCGGACGAATTCAACGACGGGCATGTCCTGTGGCACATAGTCGGGCGTGCGCGTATTATGCATGTTCTGATACAACACGTCCCGCCGAAGTTCCGTGAAACGGAGGATCTTCACCAGCAACTCGGTTAGATTGTCGGAGATAGGGGACAGCAGGTCCATGGGCACTCCTTCGGGAAAGAGGGTCTCAGACGCCCCGGTCGACCGGACGATTCGACGGGCGGGCGGAGTCGCGAGCGGGGTCGCAAATGAGGCCGCGCGGCGCGGCTCCGCTGATTCCTGTCAGAAGCGGTCCGCACACCAGAAGTGAATGCTCACGGAACGGTACTGCTCGCACTGAAGCCGTGTGTATCATCCTTGATCCTTTCGGTCTTCCTTTCCTACTCCGTGAAGCGGCGAACCTTCACGGAGGCAAACGCGTGCTTCGAACGCCCCTGTTCCCAACGAGCGGCTAGGTGGCGTCGGGCGGCATGAAGTCCTCTCCTGCCATCCGACGGCCCTTGGCGCTGGTCGGCGGGGGGGCTTCGGTCGCGTCAGGCCGTTTGCCGCCGTCGTAGCGTGAAGCCCTCTGCCCTCTCTCTTCTTCATTCAGTATGCGACGGATCTCACCAAGACTCATGCTCTCGCGGAGTTCCATGATTCGGGAAAGGCGGTCGAAGACGGACTCGTCGTACAGCCGATGGCCCCCTTCGGTCCACTCCGCCTCGCGGATCAGTCCCATGATGGTGTAGTTGTGAATCGTCTGCCGGGAGAAGGGACTGTAGCGGACCAACTCGCCAATCCGATAGCGTTTGGCCGGGACCTGCAGTCTGCGATGATTCTCTCGCCAGCTCATCGACGCGGCTCGCAGACCAATGGGGTTCCGCGTCGCGCACGTGGTTGCGAGCCACGCCGGCAAACGGCCAGAGCGAAACAAAGCAGACTGGCATGCGAAACCCGAACGTCTTCTCTCATGTCACGCCACATGACCACACCACAACCACTTGAAGAAAAAATGCACTCCAACACGGGCGAGCCATCCTTCGGCGGTGGGCTCCCGCTCCGGAACGCCTTGATGCAAAGGAACACGCTGCGACGCCTCTCGCTGACAGGCCAACCGACCTGGCACGGGCCAATCCGCCATGTCACGACCAAACGCCAAGCGAAACTCACGCAAACGACGGAAATGCCATTTGCATTTTGCAAAATGTAAAAGCCGTTTATCGGCCTGTCAACTGGTTTCGGGATTTTTCTCGAAAAATCCGGGCCGTCTCAGAGGTGAGCGGGGTAGGGCGGAGCCCAGAGAGCCGACAGGTGATTCGCCGAAGGCCCTATAAGAGCGTGTGTTGCGTGCGTTCTTCCGGCGGCGAGGTGTGCGGGCGGGCTTGGAAGGGGTGTGGGCAGACCTTTCGGAGATTTTCGCAACCGGCCCGGGGAGATCGGACGATAAGAACCTTGGTCAGAAAAGATGCCATAATTTGTATGAATCAGGTTCGCGTTCTCGCCCATGACCAAACGAATGGACAATTCAGACGATCAGGACCGCGGGTCTTCGTGCGGTGGCTCCCTGCTGGAACTCGTCACGCCCCTGGCGCGTCGGATCAACAGCCTGGACATCGACCGGATCGCAGATGCCTGCGTCACGAAGATCCCCTCCCTGGTCGGCGCCGGCTTCGCCTCCCTCTATGTTCTGGATGAGCCCAGCCACATGCTGCACCTGGTTCGGTGTAACCACCCGTTCCCAATCAACAAGATCGTGTCTCTCAACCAGAGTCCACCCTCTCCGATGGTGATTGCCGTCAAGAGCAAGGAGTTGATCCTGACGGGGGATCTCGACACGTACAACCGGCCGGTGATCAGGCGATCTCAACGGGCCTTTGCGGACAATTACACGACCGGCAACTGTGCCATCGTGCCCCTGATCTGTCACGAGGGGGTGGTAGGGGTTCTCAACCTGGCGGACAAGGCGGGACCCGGGGCCTTCTCGCGGGAGGACATCTCACTGATTGAGCTGCTTGGCCAGTTGATCGGGGCCTCGATCGGCAATATCAAGCTCTTCGAGAAGATGCAACATCAGGCGATGGTGGATGGTCTGACCGGGCTGATGAACCACAAGACCTTCTACGAGGCCCTGGAGCGGGAATTATGGCGTTCGCGTCGCTACGGCGGCACGATCTCGATGATCATGGCCGACATCGACAACCTCAAGACGATCAACGACACCTACGGTCACCGGGCGGGAGACAAGGTCATCCGAGAGATCAGCCGCAGGATCAAACAGTGCATTCGCCAGATCGACCTGGCGGCGCGATATGGAGGCGATGAATTCGGCATTATTCTGCCGAGCACGTCGCTGGAAGAGGCCATCCTGGTTTCGCAGCGCATCGTAGAGAGCGTCTCGGCGTCGCCCATATCATGGCAGAGCGTCCGGGTTCCCCTGTCGATCAGCGTCGGTGTCGGGCAGTACGGCGCCGATGCCAATCCGGAAGATATCACCAGTCGTTCGGACCGAGCGCTTTACAGTGCCAAGCAGTCAGGCAAGAACACGGTTTGGGTCTTTGGCTCCTCCGGCGGCCAATAGGTCCATCCCAGCCCCGTTTATAGGCTCCGTACGGCCGCTGGCAATCATCGAGAGAGATGGTGCTTCACGGCCGGCAGCGGCGGCAGAGCTTCCGTGAGATCCACCGCCGAGCCGGACGTGATTCTGACGGCCGGGTGACCGCGTGTTGTGTCCTGATTGCTGTTGACGGAGATTACGGAATCCAGCAGTTGCTGTAGTGCATGCCACCGCAATGGTAGCTGTAGTGGCACATGTAGCCACAGTTGCCCCAATACCAGGACCACGACCAATTCAGACCGGGCCAACAGTCCGGGCACGGATTCGGACACGGGTCGGGTTCCGGACACGGATTCGGGCACGGATTCGGGCACGGATCGGGTTCCGGACATGGATTCGGGCACGGATTTGGACTCGGACATGGATTGGGGTTTGGACACGGATTGGGAGTGGGGCATGGACTTGGACATAGGCCAGGGTACGGGCCCCAGTTCGTCGAATGATGCACACTGATAAAAGAACTCGAGTAGTGCATGCCGACGTGATATCCCCATGCCGTCGTGCTGAACGCCAAGACGAGCAAGAGTAATAGTGCATACTTTTTCATTCGGATACCTCCTTGCAGCGGTACGGTACTTCCATCGAGAACAGATCATCCGCTCGGTGACGGGTGGACACCAAGCGGTCGGCTTCTGGGAATTCCACCTGGATCGTCCCGAACGGGTTGCGACAGCAATGGGAACGAGATCAACTACGCGGATTCTAGACCGGGGCCGCAGCCGTGGACCTCTCCATAGACCCACGGCTGGGCCGAGTCCGCATACTTTACGCTCATTCCACGCTCTGCACCCCGTTTGTGAAGCGTTGTAGCGATTAGTTACTGAAGGCCAATCCCGACCAGGGGGACACAGGGAACGAGGTGACGTTGTGGTCACCGAAACTCCCGGAGCAACTCCAATCGTAACAGCCGATGTGGCCCTGATTGGAGAAAGCGCCTTGATAACTGTCCACGCTGACCAAGCGCGGGCAGGTCGGGCCAGTGACATAGATCATACCCGACTGACCTGCGTAGCCGCCGCCGATGACGGCTCCCGGATTGGGGTAGGGCCTCGGACAAATCTGCGACGGCGGATAGCACATCGAGAGCCCGCCCGAGTCGGGTCCGAAGTTGCCGATGCCGAATCCCCATGCACTGGTGCTCATGGCAAGCACCGCCAGTAACAATGCGCACTTCTTCATCCTTTACCTCCTTGTAAATCGACATTCCTTCTTCATCAGAGCCCCGCCCTCTTCGGAAGGCGGCTCCGTCCGGACGCACCTGAACCATCCATGTGGGCGCGTGAAACCCAACCGAATTTCGTTCCAGTCATGCGCGGAGACAGAAAGCGTGCGAGAACAGGAGTGTTGCATTGAAGTGCGGCCCATTCAGCATCCCTGCCTCCGTGCCCATGTATCGACTCCAACCGATACGTGCCTTTTCCATACCGCGCCAGGGAGCCCTTGTCAAGGAAAATGTGGATGTTTCGCGGTAGAATTCGCCCGATTTCGTTCACGGAACGGCGTGCGGTGGTTTATGGAGTCTTTCCAGCCCGTGCGGTTTGTGATAGTCTGACCGTTACGTTACAGAGCGCGGCACGGCTGGCGCAGTACAGATGTTGGTTTCGAGTCGGAAAGAAGAGGATGATTCGAGTCCTCCGACGCATGCACATGGCGAATGTGGAACAGTGGCGCACGTGGTTGCGGGAGCACCATGCCACCGAGTCGGAGTTGTGGCTGGTGTTCTACAAGAAGCACACAGGCAAGGTTGCGCTGACCTATGAAGATGCCGTTTGTGAAGCCCTGTGCTTCGGATGGATCGACGGGATCCTCAAGCGCGTGGACGACCAGAAGCATATGATCCGTTTCTCGCCTCGGCGCAGAAACAGCATCTGGTCTGCGTCCAATAAGCGACGGGTAACGAAGCTGATCGCGGAAGGTCGCATGACCGAGGCCGGGCTGGCCAAAGTCGAGGACGCCAGGAAGAACGGGCAATGGGACCAGGCGGACGTGCAGAGGCGGAACCCCGAGGTCCCGCTCGAGTTGGCAGAGGCTTTGGCGATCCATTCCGGAGCCAGGAATCACTTTGAGGCGATGGCGGCGTCCTATCGCAGGCAGTACATCTGGTGGATCGCCAGGGGCAAACGGGAGGACACGCGGCGCAGGCGGACGGAAGAAGCGGTTCGTCTGTTGGCGCAGAACAAGAAACTGGGAATGAAATGAAGGATGAAGTGACAAGAGAAGAAGGGCACGGGGCGGACGGCGGGAAGGTGCCGGGGGTGTGTTGCAGGGCTCGTCGTTCCAGACGCCGATCGCTGGTCTATCTGGGGGTGGCTCTGCTTATTGGTTTGGCCGGACTGAAGGTGGTTCACCAAGTGACCTCCGTACCTCCGCCTGTTGACGGGGCTTACGAATGGACGCTGCGTTTTCCGGGACCGTCTCCCGGAGCGACGTTCAAGACGGCGCCGGGGGACGATATTCGTCGCCTGCTCGATATCCTCCTGGTGGACGCTGATGCGGATTGGCGTAATGTTCTGAAAGAGACCGGGACGGTTCGGGTTGAACTTTCGCACATTGGCGCTGTGCCGCTGGCGGTCCGGCTGTTGTGGCGGTTCTGGGGGCCCAAGGGGACACCGACGCCGGACCGGATGGGCCGTTCGCTGCTGACGATGGAAGTGCGGCGCGTGTTGGACGAACCGGTTCGGTACACGCTGGTACAGATCGGTTCCGGCGGGACAGAAACGGTAACGGGCAGGTTCAGCGAATACGCAAAGGTTGAGGATGCGGTGCTGGACCGCCTTGCCGAAGCGATGGTGTGCGTCCAGAGTGAAACGAACGCTGGAGGCAGGAGTTGACGGTCGACGGATGTCTCTGCGCTCCAGACTGGAAACCAAGAAAAGGAGACGGGTCTATGGGATTCTCCACGAGAACAGCAGTGGCGGTAGTATTGGTGCTGACGGCGGTCGCGGGCCCCGTCTCGGCGGCACGGTTGCAGGTCGCTGAGGGGGGACGTTACCTCGAGTACGAAGACGGCAGCCCGTTCTTCTATCTGGGTGACACGGCGTGGGAATTGTTCCATCGCCTCAGCCGGGAAGAGGCGGATCTCTATCTTTCCAGCCGTGCGGCGAAGGGCTTCACGGTGGTTCAGGCCGTGATTCTTGCGCAGTTGAACGGGTTGACGGATCCGAACCCCTACGGTGACGTGCCATTGGTCGGCAAGGACCCGACACGACCTGACGAGGGGTACTTCGAGCATGTGGATTACATTGTGGATAAGGCCAACGAATACGGCCTGTTCATCGGCATGCTGCCGACGTGGGGTAGCTACTGGAAAACAGGGCGGGCCATTCTCAACCCGAAAAACGCGAAGGTATATGGGCGATTTCTCGGCAAGAGGTACAAGGCCAAGGACATCATCTGGATCCTGGGCGGCGATGAGAACATCACCAACGACGCGGAGCGGGCGACCGTTACCGCGCTGGCTTGGGGGCTGCGGGAGGGCGACGGAGGCGCCCATCTGATGACGTACCATCCGCGCGGACCCGGTCTGTCATCGGATTACTTTCACGATGCCGAGTGGCTGGACTTCAACATGTTTCAATCGTCGCACGCGGCGCGGGATCACGACAACGGGTTGTTTACCGAACACGACTATCGGCTGGAGCCCGCCAAACCGACGGTCGACGGCGAGCCCCGCTACGAGATGTTGTCGGTGGGGTTCTACAACGCCAACGAGGCTCGCAACGTTCGCTTCGACGCCTATGATGTGCGACAGGCGGCGTACTGGTCCCTGCTGGCGGGCGCCTGCGGGCACACCTACGGGCACAGCAGTGTCTGGCAGATGTGGCAGCCCGGGCGTACACCCATCCTCTGGGCCAACGTCCCTTGGGATGACTCGCTCGACCATCCCGGGGCATTTCAGATGGGCCTGATCCGCAAGCTGTTCGAATCGCGTCCGTTCCGCAAACTCCGTCCTGCGCCGTCGATGATCGTTGACGGGCCCGACACCGGAGGGGCCAAGCTCCGTGCGGCGCTGGCTTCCGATGGATCGTTTGCGTTTGTATATTCGCCTTGCGGAGAGCAATTCATGGTCCGGATGCAGGCCATTCGTGCTCCGCGTGTCTCGGCGACTTGGTTCGATCCTCGTTATGGGATCGCCGAGCCGCTGCACACCAGTGACAACGTGGGCTTTCAGACGTTCGTCCCGCCGACGTCCGGGCGGGGTAGCGACTGGGTTCTCGTTCTCGACGATGCAGCGGCGAAGTTTCCGCTGCCGGGCCAGATAGAGCCATAAACCCTGCCCGCGTTGGACTACGAACGGATTGCGCAACTCTATGACAGTTACGTCCGGCTCGATCAGAACTGCCAGGTGTACCGCAGCCAGGCGCTGTGCCGCTGGGCGTCGTCGGAGTATTCGCCGTCATAGGCCAACGACACGGCGCGCTGGTTCCTGCTCAGGACCACGGATGCTGAGAGCGTCATGGCGGTGCGGTCGCGTTCCGACGGGACCAGGACGGGCGCCGTGCCCGGCACGGACTGGGTGACGGTGCTCTCGGCATCCGTCAGCAAGTGCCGCACGCCGAGGGCAACGGACGGCGAGACGTGAACGTCGTCGGCCATGAAACTGGTGAGCCACCGCACTGCCGCCTCCGCCTGAAGGTCGTGGTCATCCATCGCTGAATACGTGGTATCCCACGCCGGGTTGCTGGCGTCGGTGGTGTAGCGTTGGCGGTGGGCCCAGATCCAGTTCACGCCCGCCTCGGGAAGCAGAACGTGGGACCCGCGTCGGAAGAGGTGCCCCGCCATGACGGTGGCCACGGCGCCGTAGCTGTCGGTGGAGGCCGTTTCGCTTTCGTCGAGCGACAGGCCTGTCAGACCTTCGTAATCGTGCCAACCGTAGAAACCCATCAGTCCGTACCGCAGGGTCCATCGATCCCATCGCGTCAGGGCGCTGACGCCTCCGGTAAGGACGTCCTGCTCTTCGCTGTTGGCGCTAAAGCCGGCGCCGGTGAAATCGACGTCGGCCTGTCCATAGCCCATGTGCAGTGCGACCAATGTACTCTCGATCCGTCGTTCGTAGCCGGCGGCGAAGCCCCACAGTCTTGCATCGTATCCCATGGGATCGGCGTCGCGGTCCGCTTGCGAGTAATAGGGCTCGAAGAAAACGCCGCTTTCTTCGCCCGAGGCCGATTGTGCCAGGGCCATGCCGCGCTGGGTCGGCCCGGCGTCCGCCAGCAACGGCAAGCCTGGTCCCGACAGCACGTCATGCAATATCAGTCCGGTCATGTGCGTGTTGACCACGTCGAGCGACTGCGAGAGCATCTGCTTCTCCACCGCCACGGACGAAAAGGCCGCCGAGGCGCCGGGCGTGTAGCTCAGTGCGACCCGGTCATCAGCGCTGCCGACTGAGTTCTGGTCGTAGTAGGTCGCGGTGGTGTTGGGGTTGTACGCCACCACGTCGACGAAATTGCCGTCGACAACTCCGTTGGGAGCAAGGTCGAAGAGGCGATAGGGAGCGTCCCAGAGCACACCGCTGACACCGGCTACGCTCAGCGTCGCCTCGTTCAGTGCCAGCGTTGCATTCTGGTCCACGTAGATCGATCCGACGTTCGGATCCCCGTCCAAGGTGACGTTATAGATGCGGTGCAGCGTGGTCGTGCCTGCATCGACGTGGAGTTCGTAGGCCGTATCTCCTGCGGCACGGATGAGGCCGGTGTTGGTCAGGAGACCGTCGCCGGCCATGTAGATACCGTAGGCGTATGCGGTAGAGCCGTCCTCCGCCTGCGCCATAGCGACAATGTCGCCCGCATTCTCGACGATGCCTCCGGCGACATAGACACCGATCGCGTGGGCATCTGCGTCCGCCGACCCCGTGGCGCTGGTCTCGCCTCCAATCGCGGTGCTTGTGATATCGCCGGCATTGACGATGACGCCTGTCGTGCGGATGCCGATCGCATCGGCATAGGCATCGGCGGCAGTGCCGGTGGCGGTTCCCCCGGTGGCGCGGACGTCAATCGAACCGACGTTCTCCACGTCACTCGATGCGTTGATCCCGTGGGCGCTGGCGTAGGCTTGGGCCAGCGTGCCTGTCGTTCCTGTCGCCTCTGCCAGGCCGCCGGTGGCGGTTACGTTCAGCGCGGCATCGTTATTGATGGCAGCGGAGGCGAAGAGGCCGTTCGCCTCGGCGTAGGCTCCCGCGTAGTCGGCGGCACGGACGGTGCCGCCGGTAGCGCTGAGGGTCACTGCGCCGGTGTTGCGCAGTGTCTCTCCGGCGCCGTAGAGACCGTTGGCGTCCGCGTAGGCGAGGGCCTGATTCGTGGCGGTTGCCGTGCCGCCGAGAGCGGTGACAGAAATGGCGCCGGCATTGTCGATGCCTGTGCCGGCGACACCGTAGGCGTCCGCACAGGCTTCGGCGCGACCCGGCATCGGGCTGTCGGAGTCGGTCCGGTCGGCGGTGGCAGTGCCTCCTGCCGCTGCGACGGTAACGCTGCCGGTATTGACCAGTGGCGCCAACTCGGCCAGCATGCCTCGGGCCAATGCGTTGGCATTGGTGTTGGCTACGACGACCGCCTCCGCGGAGGCGGTTCCGCCGGTCGCATAGGAGGTAATCGCACCGCTGTTGTCGAGGGCACTGCCCGAGCGCAGGGCGTAGGCGGTGGCTCCGGCGCTGGTCTCATAGGCATAACTGCCGGAGGCGGAGGCGGCTCCGCCCACCGCATTGACGTCGACGTCGCCGGAGTTGGTCAGCGCTGCGTCGGTTCCCAGGGTATACAGTCCGAAGGCGTTGGCATGACCCCAGGCACGGACCTCCGAACCGGTCGCATCTGCCGCACCGCCGGTGGAGAGGACGTCTACGTGCCCCGTGTTCGTCGTGCCCGAGAGGGAGGCGAGGCCGTAGGCGTTGGCGTAGGCGGATGCGATCGTCGCGCTGAAGTAGGACGCTGTGGCCTGACCGCCGGTCAGACGGACGTCGACGTTGCCGCTGTTGTTTGCGACGCCATTGATGTGGATGCCATAAAGGCTGGCATAGGCGTTAGCGCTGGAGGTGTCCGTATCGACATTGCCGCCGAGGCCACTGACGTAGACATCGCCCGAATTCGCGGCATTCGGGTCGGCATAGAGGCCGTAGGCCGAGAAGGTCACATCGGTAAAGAGCGCCGCGTCTACCTCGCCGGCAGCGAACAGCGTCACGGCCTGGGAATTCTCCAGTGGCTCGACCGCCGCTGAGCGGTCGAGGCCGTAGACCGTCTGACCGTCATGCAGCCCGGTTTCGTTCACCTCGATCTGAGCGCGGGCGACACCGCCCAGGACTCCGCAGACCAGAAGCAGTACCCAGATGTGTCCATTGGTTCTCGTTCGTCTCGCCCGCACCCTCGCTCCGATGAATCTGCGCATGGTTCTCCTCCCTTCATCACGCCCTCTCAATGTACACTCTGCGCCATCGGGAAGGACATCTCGCCACGAGCAAACTGGAGCAGGGTCCGTCTTTCGGTCGCCCCTCCTTTGGCACCACCGCGCAGGCATTATTCCTCGCGTGGTGGCCCGCGTCAAGCGCGTTTCTGCAAAAAACGCCGAGAATATCGGACGGCCACGCCGGCGTGCTTTGGCATTTCCTTGTGCGGGGGCCGCGTCTATAATGGGTTGGCATTGCTATCGGGATGTGGAATTGACGGGAGGTGACAGAGATGCCGGATCAGCAGTACCCTGAACCAACGGTGGGGGCCCTGGTCTTCAACGGGCAAGGCCAACTGTTCTTGATGCGTTCGCACAAATGGCGGGGCAAGTACGTCATCCCCGGCGGACACATCGAATTGGGCGAGACAATGGAGCAGGCGCTGCGACGCGAGGTGAAAGAGGAAACCAACCTGGAGATCCGCGACATTGAATTCGTGTGCTTTCAGGAATTTATCCACGACGATCGCTTCTGGAAACGCTGCCACTTCATCTTCTTTGATTATGCCTGCCGGACCGATTCGACCGATGTGGTCCTCAGTGATGAAGCGCAGGACTATATCTGGGTCGATCTCGAGCGGGCCCGGGATCTGCCGATCGAGCACTATACCGCGGTGACGATCGAAGAGTTTCTCAAGCGAGAGCGTCCGTCGGGAACGTGACGCCGGGGAAATCCAGAGGCTGGACGACGCCGGCCTCATTTGCTAAAAGGGAATGCCGAGCATTCCTATGCGGAGTCTTTTGGAGCGGTCTCGTGGGATCGGTGGCGATGTTCGGGCCACGGCGTTGATGAGAGGGGAGTGTGCGAGCCATGGAGGCAGTCCGTGAGTTGCGGTGGCGTCGCCAGCGCCTTCGGGCGATGCTGTATCTATACATGGTCTTCCTTCTGAGCGGTGTGTTGGTCGGCCTGCTCTGGCGTTTGTCGGATACGAGTGTCTTTGTTCGCGTGAGGCTACTGTCGGAAATTGCGACTTCGCTTGGTTTCGTGTGGTTCTGCTCTGCCGACGCGAGGCTGGTGGGCAGGCCGCTGCTGCCGCTGGCCAGGGTCGGCATCTTCCTGTTCTGGCCGGCCGGGGTGCCGATCTACCTGCTTTGGGCTCGCCGGTTCAGAGGCCTGGGCTTGTTGCTCTTGCACGGCGTGCTGCTTTTTCTGGTCTACGTGACCCCTGCATTGGCTACCGCCTACTTGGTCTACGGAGACTGGATCCCTGAATGACTCTTGTCCGGACGCGATGAGAGGCGATGTTGATGTCAAATGCTCTAAGGAAAGGCTGGTTTGGACGGGTCGCTTTGGGATTCGTTCTGCTGCCTGTGTCGGCGGCGGTGGCGTTTTCGATCGTGTGGAGCATGGCGGACCATCCGTTGGTGGGGCTGTTCGTCCTGCCTTTAGCCTTATACGGTGCATTTGGACTGATCGGTGTTCAGGCTGTGGTCTGCTCCATGTTGATGGAGTTTGCCGTCTGGCGTGTGGTTGGCGCCAACGGTCTGGCCGTATTCGTCAGCGGTCTGCTGGGCTTGGCGTCTGCAGGACTTGTCTGCGGTGGTACGGAGGGTTTCGTCCCGAACGTTCTCCTCGCTGGTTTGGCCGGAGGGCTGGCGACTGGTCTGGTGCTGCGCGCCCTGTGGAGGCGATCCGAGGCTACCGATTCGTCGAGGCCTGCGCCATCAACCCCTAATGCTGCTCAGGCTGCCGAAGGCTCCGGCCCTTGCATCGCGGAGCAGGGTGTGCCACAATGATCGAGACAACCGAGTGGATATGGATGGAGATCGAACCGTGAGAAACAGGCATCTGAGACGAGAAGACTTCCGCATGCACAGATTGATCGGTATCGGCCTGGGTGCCTTCGTGCTGCTCGGCAGCGTGGCACAGGGCGAGGAGATGAAGTGGACGCATTTCACGATTGCCGACCCGTTGCCTGCGTCGGCGTGGGGGACGGGAGGCAGTCCGCTGGCCGATTACGACGGTGATGGCGATCTGGACGTGGTGATCTCGCGGCGTCAGACCAAGACCGCCTACTGGTTCGAGCGGAAGACCGACGCGAACTGGGTGCGTCACACGATGGGGACGGCGGAGGGACTCGCCAAAACCCTGGGCGCCGCTGCGCTGGATATCAACGACGATGGGCTGCTCGACGTCGTCCTGACCGGGGTCTGGTTCGAGAATCCGGGTGGGCTGGCTGAGAACCCTGACAAGCCGTGGCCCGCTCACGATTTCCCCGGGGGAGCGCATGACATCGTGGCCGCCGATATCAACGGCGATGGCCAGATCGACATTGTGACCTATCACGGCACGGTTGTCTCGTGGTTCGACCCCGCCAACAACATGAGGCGGATCGACGTGGGCGAGGGGGAAGAGAACCACGGTGGCATCGCCCCCAACGGCGTCGGCGATCTGGACGGCGATGGTGATCCGGACATTCTCATTCCGGCTTACTGGTTCGAAAATCCGGGCCGGAGCGACGGCCCCTGGCGGCGACACGAATGGCCTCACCTGGCAGTCCCTAATGCCTCGTACGGAACCAGCATGCGGTCGTGGATCGTCGACCTCAACGGCGACGGACGCAACGACATCGTCTACAGCGACTGCGACACCGGTTGGTCCCACGTCTACTGGGTCGAGGATGTCGGCCGACGGCCCCGATGGAAACGCCATCGGCTTGCCGACCCGCCCACGCGGGCAGAGGACGTTCCGGGGACCGGCTCGTTCCATTCGCTGGGTGTCGCCGATTTCGACAGCGACGGCGACCTCGATATCTTCGCGGGTGAACAGGAAGACCCCGACACCTATATGGAGTCGAGCGGCAAGCTGGCGATGAAGCCCAAAGGTCTCAAGGAACGCGGCGTGATCTGGCTCAGTTCGGGCGGTTCGAGTCCGACGTTCACCCCGGTCGTGATCCAGATCGACAATCCCGGCTGGCATGACGCGACGCTCGGTGACGTCGACGGCGATGGAGACATCGACATCGTCACCAAAGTCTGGAACAAGGACGGTGAGACTTATCACGCCGATTACTGGCGAAACGATACGCGGCGATAGCGAGGGCTATGGTCCGGCCGAGGAAGGGGCTGGGGGAGAGTTCGCCTTGCGCATCGGTCCATGTCCGCGCGCCAGGAAGAGGATTTGCTTGCCGATGCTCCGGCAGACGCGTCCGAAGGTGAACTTGATGGGCACCTTCTGCGCGAAGCGGAAATCGGTGCAAGGCGGTGGCAGGGGATCTCCAGCGATCTCGATCTGCCCTTCATCCGGGCAGCCAAATCCCATCTGTCGGGCGGTACCTACGATGGGGATCTCCTCGGGCGACAGGTTGACCAGCGCACCGCAGATTGTCTCTGCGGCCATCGGATCGACACTGCCGATCAGCCAGCCCAATGGCCGGGGCGTTCCGTTGATCGGACCCTGGCCTTCCATTGCCACAATCCCGTCCACGATTGTCAAAGCGGGTTTCAGATGGCGATAGACGTCGACGAGCAGTTCGCAGAATGTGGCCATGTCGCCGCCACGCCGGAAGTGCCATAGCGCCTTTCGCTTGCCGCTGACGCAGCCGAACAGGTTCTTCACTGCGAACGTTGCCACCAACTGCTGATGGGCCTTGAACTTGGGCAGGTTGAAGATGACGTCCGCATCGAGGGCGTCCGCACTGAGGCCGACTCGGGTCCTGGCTGCCCCGATCCAGCATGTCCTGGCGCGATCCAACTGCCTGACCGGCACCCCGAGTCTTGCCAAAGGCTCCGTGAGCTCGAGCGCCCGGATGCACGCCGGAGCGGTGCCCCATGCGGATGAATCGCCGACAAACGGTCTGGCGCCGAAGTCCTTCAGGAGTCTGACGACGGCGAGAATGACCTCCGGATGGGTTTGGGAAGGGCAGTGATGATGCGAGCGGGGTGTGATGAGGTTGGGTTTGACGAGCACGCTGTCGCCCGACCCGACGAATCGCTCCAGACCGCCCAGCAATTCGAACTGTCTCGCCATTGCGGAGGCGACCCGCCTCGAATCGTAGTCGGGACATCGTGTGAGTGCGACGGTAGGGCCGGCCATGGTCACTCAGTCGTTGATCCGTGTGCAGACGACGACGAAGACACGTACGGCCGGCCTCTGTCGGGGCGGCGTCTTGCCCTCCGGATCGAAGAACAGCACGAGTTTCGACCGGTTGAAGAACAGGCCGCCCAGACTGACCTGTTCGCCCGAATACCCGCCGGGGCCCAGCACGAGCAGATCTCCCGGCGTCATCTGAGAGGCAAAGGCCGCCGGCGCGAAGTAGAACTCCCTGCGCCGGGTCTGGGCCTCCAGTTCCGGGATGGTGCTGGTCAGCGGCAGGGTGTGAACGGGATAGGCGATGATCTTGCGGACGCCCCGGGCGCCGGGGATCGACTGTTCGCGGAGTCGCAGTACCAGAACGCCGGGCCCGACGTGGACCGTCTGTTCAGTCAGATCAGTCCCTATGAAAGAGACGGTGGTCTCCTGGGGGATGCTGGCGATGGGCAGATCGCCGGGCTTGTCCTCGCCGATCACCAGTGACATGGTCCCCGCGTCCTGCGCGCCGGCGTCATGCAGCAGCCCGCGCACCTCTTCCCACATCGTCGTGCGTCCCAGCCGCACGCGGAACGAATTGCCCGCGAAGGCGCTGTAGCTGTTGGTCTGGATCGGCTTGGCAGTCAGCCTTTGCCACAGATGGTCCAGCTTGTCGAGATTCTCGGCCGGCAGGTCCAGCAGGTACACGTCCAGATTGACCGTTGCCAGGAACCTCGCTTGGCGCGACGGATCGGGTGATTTCGGCGCGATTTCGCTGATTTTGACCTGTTCCCAGATCGGCACCACCGGCTCGGCCGCCGGTTTGCAGCCGCACACAGCCAAAGCCAGCACCATAAGGACCTGGATGATTCGCGCACCACGCATCCCCATAACCTACCCGATCGCCCCATTCTCTGTCAATTCGCAGTGTTGCTGCAAGGGCGCTGAGCGTCCCACGCTGCCAGGCGGGCATATCGAGACGCCGTGGGGCTTCGCCTGATCGCTCTGCGGTTGCGCGGGCGCAGAAAGAAAGCCGGCGCGATCCTGTGGGATCGCACCGGCCTGGGACTGCATTCTGATGAGCCCGACGCTCAGTCTTTCAACTCGCGGACCCAGATATTGCGGTACCGTACGGGGTTGCCGTGATCCTGCAATTGGATCGGGCCCTTATCCCCGTGAGGCTGATAGTCGGTCACGGCGTGCGGGTTGATCCAGCCGGTTCCGCCGGTCAGTTCGACATGGTCGTGAATCAGGACGCCGTTGTGGAAAACGGTAAACGCGGCCTTGCGCGCTACGTTGCCATCCTCATCGAAGAACGGACGGTGATAGATGATGTCGTAGCTCTGCCATTCACCCGGTTTGCGGCAGGCATTGACCAGCGGGACGGCCCGCCCGTAGAGCGCGCCGCACTGCCCGTCCGGATAGGTCTTATTGTTGTAGGAATCGAGGACCTGCACCTCATACTGGCCCTGGAGGAAGACGCCGCTGTTGCCTCGACCCTGGCCGTTGCCGGAGACGCGGGCCGGCGTGGCGAATTCGACGTGCAACTGGCACGAGCCGAACTGCTCCTTGGTCTGGATGTAGCCGGCGCCTTTGACGGATTCCATGTATCCGTTGCCGGTGATCCACTTCGAGGGATTGCCCTTGGTGTCGGTCCAGTTGGCCATCGAGGATTCGGTCCCGTCAAAGAGCACGACGGCGTCAGCCGGCGGCTCCCCACAGCCTTCTCCCGGTGCCACGACGGGCGGAGCGGGTCGGGCTTCGTCGTGGACCAGCCAGCGCCCCGTCGGGGTGTCCACATACTGGGTCAAGGGTTTCTCCTCGGCTTGGGCGACCTCCGTCTGGACCTCGCTCCGGGCGGCCTCCTGGGTTGCGCATCCGGCCACCAGGGCCAGCAACGAGATCACGACGGCCAACCACAACATCCTGTTCATAGCTGCTCCTTTCCCGTAAGTCCGTACCAACGATGATCTTGCTGCGGCGATGCCTATGCTGCCGCGAACCGCGTTATACCGCAAGGGCGCCGCTGCGCCAATAGCCCACCCAGGCCCGACGAGGCAGCCCCGTGGGATGGGCTCACGGTGTAGGGAGAAGGCTTCGAGAGGATCGTGGGATTTCCTGGACCCACCATCCTGGGCAGTTCACGGTGGACGTGGAAACGTGATGACTCCGCGACGGATGCGGATCGTGACGCTACGCCTTCGGCGCTGCACGACCTTTGTCATCCACCCCGTCGTAAGGCGGCCCACCCCTTCGGACGAGAGAAACCAGGATCCGCCTATTCGAATTCTGACGGGGCGATGCCGACCACCTCGAGATGGCGATCGCCACGCGGGATCGTTACCGTTACCTGGTCTCCCACCTCGCATCCGAGGATGGCTTCGCCCACCGGCGAATGAATCGATATGCCTCCGGTATCGATATCCGCCTCATCGGGACCCAGCAATTGATAGGTTACTTTCTGTTGCGTATCCAGGTCCAGCAACGACACCACCGTGCCGAAGTTGGCTCGATCGCACTCGACCTTCGTGCAATCGACGACATCGGACCGGTTGATCTTGCCCTTCAATTCCTCGATTTGCCCGACAAGAAAGCCCTGCCGCTCACGGCCATAAATATAGGCGCCGTTTTCCTTCAGGTCACCCAGCTCGCGCGCTGCGGCCACGTCTTTCAGAACCTGGGTCAGTTCCTTCTCGAGGCGATCCAGTTCTTCCTTCAGCTTGTAGAAGCCGGTTGTCGAAATCGGTACAGGATCCAGCATCCTGATCTACCTCCCGCATAAAAGAGTCTGCTTTGTAACCTCAAAGCCAATTCCGTTCGTTCTGTAGATTGCGCCCACCCCCCAGATGGACACCCACCCATGGCCCCGCCTACATACTCAAAAGTACCCGGTGTTTCAACCCCTTTTTTCTCGCCACTGTGTAGAAACGCGCCGCCGCGGCATTCGTGTACGAGTCAAGATCGGCCTTACGGAATGACCTGAGCCTACACCCTTCGGAAGATGGAGCGGTCGAGGGGGCCGTACGGGGTGAAGGAGGTCTTGCTGGTGAGCCAGAGCCCGAGGGCGAGGGTGATGGCGGTGCCGGAGAAGATGGAGATCATGATGGCGATCTGGTATTTGATGGCGACGGCAGGGCTGGCGCCGCCGAGGATGACGCCGGTCATCATGCCGGGCAGGGAGACCAGACCGATGGTGGTCATGCTCGCCACCGTCGGGGCCAGGGCCGCCTGGCAGGCCCTCCGCACGTGGGGACGCGTCGCCTCGTGCAGCAAGGCGCCCTGCGCGAGGCCGTGGAGAAAGGCCTTCTCGCCCGTGCGAATGCCCTCGTAGAACGTACGGACGCCTACGATATCGGCCCGCAGACAGTTGCCGAGGATCATGCCGCCGATGGGGATCGCATACTGGGCGTCGAGCAGGTTGTCCCGGCGGAGGATCAGCCCGACGAAGAGCAGCAACGGAACCGCCGTTCCCGCGAGCAGCGCGCCGAACAGGGGCAAAGCGATCCGACGGAGCTTCAGCGAGCACGACCGCACGACCGAAACGTCGGCGACGGTGATCATGATCAGCAGCCAGGCGCTGGTGAGCCAGAGATTGTTGAGCTGAAACACGACTTGGAGATACAGGCCCACGAAGATGAGTTGGAGCGTCATGCGCACCACCGAGAGGACGGTCTGGCCGACCATCGGGATGCCGTACCACAGCATGATTCCGAAGGGGAACGCCAGCAGCAGATAGGCGGCCGCCAGATGCCAGATGCCGATGTCCACGATGTCGTTCATGCGGATTCTCCCGATGGGGTGTGGCGAGGCATCGGGACGATCGGATCGGCGAAAGAGAACCACTCGGGGTCGTGTGCGACGAAGAGGGAGGTGATATCGGTGCGAGAACGAAAGTAGTCGGCGACCGTCTGCTTGTTGGTGCGGTCCAGGGCGGACGTCACTTCATCCAGCAGGAAGATCTCACGATCCAGCAGCAGAGCGGAAATCAATGCGACCCGTTGCTTTTCGCCGCCGGAGAGATCGCCGATCTCCTTGTCGAGAAAGGCCCGCGTGAGCCCAAACGCATCGAACAAGTCGGGGACGCGGTCGAGGTTGCCTCGCAGAGCGATATTGGCGTGATAGCGAAACGGTCGTTCCAAGACCTCTCGGACGATGCCGGTTCCCAGGTCGGGCTCCTGTCCGACGTAGGCAATGTGCCTTCGGAGACCCCAGACGCTCTCGGCCGTCAGCAATTCCCCGGCAATGCGAATCGCGCCGGCTTCCGGAACGACGAATCCGAGCACACATCGCAGGACGGTGGACTTGCCGCACCCCGACGGCCCGGTCAGCAAGGCCTTGCGACCCGCCTCAAGGACCAGCGAGAACTCCCGCAGCACGAGTTGCTCATCGAGGCGGACGGCGAGACGGTTGATCTCCAGTGCAGGCGGTTGGTCCATCGTTTCTTCGTCTACGGTTCGGCGCGAGCCAACGCCTTTTCCAGGGCGCCGAAGCCCGCGTTCCATTCATCGAGCCGGGTCACGTTCTTCTTCTTTGCAATCTCCATGAAGCGATCGTACGCACTGCGAATCGACTCGGGCATGGGCCACTCCGCGTTGGCGGCCTTCGCGTCCTCTCGCAGTTCGTTCCATCGCATCATGAAGGTGTACATCACCGGCAACTGGGCGACCTGAACGCGGAATTGCAGTTCGGGATGATCCCTAACCTGTTCCTCGGCGGCCAGCAGGTAGATCCGACCCTTGGTCAGCGTCTCGAAATTCAGGTACTTGGCGGTGTGTTTCTCAAAGCACCCCAGCCAGTCCCCATTGCTTTCGACGGCGTCGTGAACCGTGTTGAGGTATTTCTTGATGTACGGTGCTGCGGCGCCGTAATAGCCTTCGAGGAACTCGTCGACCAGTTCGTCGGCGTCGCGACTCGGATCCCACAACAGCTTGGCCAAGACCCACGCCCGTAACTCGGCCATCTCTGCTCCGTTCGTAGTGTAGGCGCCCTGTTCGAAAATGCCCTTGACGTTGTGATCGACAAAGAATCGGATGTTGGGCCCGAGCACGCGCAGATTGGGATGGGGCATGATGTAGTGGCGGAAGTTGGTAGTGTAGTCCCAAATGTAGAGGCGATTGCAGATCTTAGACCAACCGACGATGTCGTCGCGGAAGGGCTTGTTCCGTTCGTCGGCCAACGGCTTGGAGAACGAACATTCGATGCTGCACAGGCGGACGATGACGTTGGGGCGCGGCTTGACGTTCTTCGGAGGCTTGCGGGTGTACTGATAGGCGAGGGTGCTGATCGCGACGTACGGGAATTCCTCTTCGATGTCGGCGGCGACGGCATTAACGAATTGCAGCATCAGGCCGGCCGGGCTGCCCTCGGCCTCTTCGACGGCTTTGCACTTGGCGCACTGGCAGTTGCCGTGCCAATCGTTCTGTGAAACCGAGGCGATGGTCGCCTCGGGATGCGCCCGTAGACGCTCTTTGAGGTTCTTGATCAGCTCCGCCCGCATCTCCTCGTTGGTCAGGCAGAGCTGGGCCCGCTCGGTGGTACGCTTGCCATCGATCTCGCTGAACCATTCGGGATGATCGGCAAAATACTTGTCCGGCGGGATCAACGGATAAAACGTGTGGACGAAACCCTCATATCGGTGACGGCCTCCCCGCGTGGGATCGATGCGGTTGCCGTTGCCGTTGCATTTGTTCCGTACCGCCCAGTCGCCGTCCAGGGCGTCGAACCAGTAGGGCTCGCGGTATTCGAGCACCGGCACATCGCGGATATCGATATCATCCAGGCAGATCGTCGACCTGGCAGGGATCGTGCTTTCGGTGGAGGACCACCACCGGCATCCGAGATGGTCTTCGAGAAACGTATAGACGGCATATAACGTGCCGCGCGGCCGGCCCCCGGCCAGGATCAGACCATCTGGGGTGGTCTGAATGACGATGCCCTCGTCGCCCAGCCCGTCGGTCGAGAAATCGCTCCGTGCAATCCGGGCGGCTTGCGGGCCGACGAAGATGTTGGCGGTGGTTTGATTGGGCTCGCCTGCGACGGCGAACCGGGCGCCCGCGATCTGGCCCAGAAAGTGGGCCAGTTCGGATGCCGCGTGCTGTTCGGGCGACGACGCGTCGGCCGCGATGACGATCACGGCCTTGGCCTGACCGTTCTCGGACAACGGCACCGCCGCACCGCACCAGGTCGCCGGCAGGGCGATTGCGGTACATACCAGACCGATCATTCTTGTCGTACGCATGTCTCAAACCCTCCAAAAACGTGCCCGTTTTCCCGGCATCGCTCTATTTTTGCCCTCATGTCGCGTAACTATGCAGGCCCGGGAACAACTTCGAGAGGTTGACCCAGAGCAACGTGATAACGATGGCGGCCATCCCCGCCAGCGCCCAGAGGCTGTTGGTCCTCGCATGGCGGGTCCCGAACATGTAGCGCCAGTGGAAATAGCCCACATACACCAGCCAGGAGGCCAGGGACCAGAGTTCCTTCGGGTCCCAGCCCCAGTAGTCGCCCCAGGCGCGTTTGCCCCAAATACTGCCAAGAATCAGGCCCAGTGTCAACAGGGGAAAACCGATCGCGATCAGGGTGTACGTGGCCTGCTCGGGCGGCAACAGCGTATGGGAACGTTCGGCCCGTCGTGGCGTCACCAGATGAACGCCGGCCCGTACCGCGGCCATACCCATGAAGATGTAGCTGAGCGCATAGACTGCGACGTGCGGGACGAACAGCCAGCTCTGCAGTGCCGGCGGCAGACGCTGCGGCTCGGCGTGAAAAACGAAGCCGGCCGGAAAGAGCACGATGGCGGCGATGAGCATGTCCGCCCATTGGCTGCCAATTCGCAGAATCCTACGGCCCAGCACGGAGATCGGATAACAGGCGACGCCCAGGCTGAGAAAGACCTCGAAAAGGTTCTGTAGAGGGACGTGCCCGACATGGATCCACCGGTAAAGGTAGGCGGCGAGACTGAGACAGAAGCCGGCGAAAAAGGCCCAGTGCCCGGTCTTCCTGCGACGGGCCACCATGGCGATGAACGCCCCAACGAAAGCGGCCATGGCCAGGTAGATCAACAGTCCCTGAATGGTGTACTTGATCGCCATGTGAGCTGCGGCTACTCCTTCCTGACCGGGCGTTCCGACGGTCCACTGCGATCCGCATGGGCGGTACGCCGGGCCTTCAGAGCGGGCCCGAAACGCCGGACCCAGAAATGCCAGAAGACCCCGGCGATGAGCATCGCATAGCCCGTGTAGACGACGTTGAGCCCGGCATCCGAGACTACCATCAGCACCGTGTAGTCGCCCATCTGATTCTGCCCATAGGAGTGTTGGTAGAAATGGTAGCCGCCGTAGTGGAGCGGATGGTTCACTTCGATGTCTTTACTGGCGACCACCTGGCCATCCCGGAGCACTTGGAGTTCGCTGACATAATCACGAACGCTCCGCTGATAAGCCATCACGAGCGGATCGTCGGGGTTGCGGTGTCCCATGCGATCGAGAAACACATAGCGTCGGGCGGTCGATCCATCGGGCTTCCGCAGGGTTACCTCCAGGGCGGGGTTCGATCCCCCCGGGGCATCGTAGGCGATTCGCTGCTCGCCTGAAATATCCATCTTGAAGTTCCGGAAGACGCGCTCGATAGTGACGGTCCCCAAGCCATCGGCCAAGGTCGCGCTCTGTCCGGCTTCGGCCGGCAGCTTCCAACGCTGGCCCTGATGGCTGTAGACGTACAGATCGCCGGGCTCGTAGTATTCGATGCGAAAGTCGCGCAGCCGAACCTCAAACGGCAACTCCTCGATCTCGTTGCTGTCGGGGACCATCACGCGGTTCTCCGAGGTCCCCTCCAATATGGCCATCTGGCCCTTGCGGATGATCTCGGTGCCCCGAAATCGCTGTTGCAGGTCGTACGCCAAGGACGAGCCCCACATCCCTCCGGTCAGTACCAGGATGCTGCCCAGATGCATCAGCAGCAGCGATGGCACCCACAGCAGCCGGCGGAATACGACGATGCCGACACCCAGCAAAAGGACGAAAAGTCCCCAATAGACCGCTGCGGGAACCGAATTGAAGAACGCCTGCGCCCGGTCGGCGCCCAGAAACGCACCATAGACCGACAAGACTGCCAGTGCCACAATAGCTATCATACAGGCCCACAAGACGGACCGTTTCAGTCGAACCATGCACTCTCCTTGAATTACGGTAAGTATTATCGTGCCAAACAGATAGGTTCGCAAGCCTATTTGTTACGCGATCACCATAGCGACACTGGCCGGAGCGAACGCGTCCGCGATCTGATGCGACGCTTCCGGGGCACGTCCGGAGAATGTAAACTCCTGTGGTGCAAGAATGTAGGATAGATTGACTTGGGTGATGGGGATGTGTTAGAATCTGGTGAGGGCACTTGCCCATCGCGGGCCGGCGGAGGGGGTGGGGGACGCGGCGTGCGGAATGTGGACGGGTCGGTGTTCCCGAGCAGTCCCCAGACGCCCAGACCGGTCGTCAAGGCGGTCAGGGAGGATCGCATGTCCCGGAGGGGCCGAACGGCGGATTCCGAGGCCGTTTGCGGGCAGTGAAAAGGGCACATTCAAAGGCGGAAGGCGATATGATCGGCTATGTGAAGCCCCTCGCGGTCGCGCTGGTGTTGGCCGGTGCGACGGTGGCTCAATCCTCGATTGTCATCAATGAACTGCTGGCCTCGAACAGCCAGGGTCCAACAGATCCGCAGGGGCAGCACGACGACTGGATCGAGCTGCACAACACCTCGGAACTGGATATCGAGGTTGGTGGCCTGTATCTGACGGATGATCTCGATAATCCCACACGCTGGCGGATTCCGGCGGGCACGACGATCATTGCCAACGGCTACCTGGTGGTCTGGGCGGATGGCGATACGGCGGATGAAGGGTTACACGCCGGATTCAAGCTCAGCGCGGGCGGCGGTGAGGTCGCGCTGTTCGACGCCGACGGACAGATGCGATTCGACCACGTTGCCTATACCGCACAGAAGACGGATATCTCGTTTGGCCGCTATCCCGACGGTTCCGGCGAATTTCGCCAGATGGGGTATCCCACACCGGGGCAACAGAATGTGGTGGTCTACGAAGGCTTCGTCTCGCCGCCCAAGGTCTCACACGAGCGGGGCTTCTACGATGCGCCGTTCGAAGTCACCATCACCTGCGATACGCCCGGCGCGGTCATTCACTATACGCGCGACGGCAGCGAGCCCTTCTCGCAGGCCCGCGATCTTCCCGGTGGTAGCGTCTACACCGAGCCGCTTCTGGTATTTCGGACCACGTGCTTGCGCGTGATGGCGTTCAGAGAAGGGTGGAGACCGTCCGAGGTAGTCACTTACAGCTACATCTTTCTCGACGACGTGATCAACCAGCCTCTGTATCCCAGTTCGTTTCCGACGACGTGGGGCTCGACTCGTGTCGACTACGAAATGGACCCGAGCGTGGTCAACGATCCCGCTTATGCACCGACGATCAAGGACGATCTCCAGAGCGTTCCGTCCGTGAGCGTGGTGATCGACAAGGATGACTTCTTCGGACCGCGGGGGATCTACTCCAACCTGTCGGGCCATGGCGTCGAATGGGAGCGAGCCGCTTCGATCGAATGGATCGATCCGATCGAAGGGGAGGATTTCCAGGTCAACGCGGGTTTGCGTATCCACGGCAGCCAGTACGGACGCACGAGCAGCGTGGCGAAGCACTCGCTTCGTATGCTGTTCAAGAATGAATACGGACCGTCGCAACTGGAGTATCCGCTGTTCGACGATAGCGATGTCGAGGGCTTTGAGTCGCTGATTCTGCGATCGATCTGGAATTACTCCTGGTTTGGCGACAGCACCGCCTGTAGCGGTCTGGGCACCGATCACGCCGATTATCTTCGTGACCAGTTCTGTCGGGACACGGTCCGGGACATGGGGGGACTGGCGCCTCACAGTCGGGGCGTGCATGGCTATGTCGACGGGCTCTACTGGGGGATGTTCATCTTCGTCGAGCGGCCCGACGACGGATTCTACGCTCAGCATCTGGGCGGTGAGAAGGAGGACTACGATGTCCTCTACGCCAATAGCAGCATGGAAGTCAAGACAGGGGATCTCGACGCCTGGAATACGCTGTTTCGCCTGGCCGAGAGCGACCTGACCACGACTGCCGCGTATAACGAAGTCCAGGAATACCTCGACGTCTCCGCGATGATCGACTACATGCTGATGATCTACTACGTGGGCAGCCGGGATGCGCCGGTGCTTCTCTGCAACGACCGCGTGCCTCGCAACTTCTACGCTGTACGGCGACGCGAGCCGGCGGGCCCGTTCCTCTTCGTGCCCTGGGATGTGGAGTGGAGCCTGGAATCGCCCACGGTCAACCGCGTCAACATCGTCGGGCGGGAGAATCCACACTATCTCGTCGACCGGCTCCGGTTCAACGAGGATTTCCGCGTGTTGATGGCCGATCGCATCTATGAGCGTTTCTTCAATGATGGTGCCCTCACGCCGGGCGCCGCCATCGAACGGTATCTGACGGGAGCCAACGAGATCGACCGCGCCATCGTCGGTGAGTCCGCCCGGTGGGGCGACAGCAAGAGGTCGCGTCCGTACACGCGTGACGTCGAGTGGGTGGCCGAACGCGATCGGCTGGTGGACGATTATTTCCCGAGGCGCACGGACATCGTGCTAAATCAACTGAGACAGGCGGGGCTGTATCCGTCGATCTCACCGCCTCAGTTCCATGTCGATGGCCAGTTCCAGCGCGGCGGCCAGGTGGACGACGGTGCATCGCTCACCATGAGCGCGGAGGCGGGAGAGATCTGGTATACCACCGATGGCAGCGATCCGCGCGTGCCGGGTTCGGGAGGTGGGCCGAGCGATCTCCGGACCCTGGTCACCGAAGATGCCGCCAAGCGCGTGATGGTGCCGACGGGTCCGATCGACGACGCCTGGCGGGGAGGATCGGATTTCGACGACTCTGAGTGGATCAGCGGCACCGGCGGGGTCGGTTACGAACGCAGCACCGGCTACGAACCGTTCTTCGACCTCGACGTGACCGATGCCATGTACGGGCGCAACGAGAGCTGCTACATCCGCATCCCCTTCGAAGTTGCGCCCGACGAACCGGCGGAGCTGACCTCGCTGATGCTCAAGGCGCGGTACGACGATGGGTTTGTCGCCTATATCAACGGTGTGGAGGCCTTTCGCGTGATGTTCGAGGGCGAGCCGGCCTGGAATTCCGGCGCAACCGGCAATCACTCGGACCTCGATGCCGTTGATCTCGATACCTTCAACTTATCGGGGGCGGTGGATGCGTTGCGACCGGGCGAGAACATCCTGGCCATCCACGGACTCAACGCCGGATCGACGAGTTCCGATTTCCTGATCTCCGTGGAGCTGGTTGCCGGCAAAGGGGGCGGCGGCTCTGAGACGGGCGTCTCCCCGACGGCTGTGCGCTACACCGATGCTATGATCCTGGAGCAAAGCACGCGGATCAGGGCACGCCTGCTGAGCGGGGCCACCTGGAGCGCATTGAACGACGTGGTGTTCGCGGTGGGCCCGGTCGCGCAGATCCTGCGAATCAGCGAGATCATGTACCATCCGGTCGACCCGAACGCGGAGTATGTCGAACTGACCAACGTGGGCGCCGAGACCGTCAACTTGAACCTCGTTCAGTTCACCGATGGGATCGATTTCACGTTCCCGAGTGTCGATCTGGCGCCGGGCGAATTTGCGGTGGTGGTCCGAGATGTCGCCACCTTCGAGGCGATCCATGGCAACCTGGTTGAGGTCCTCGGCCAGTATTCGGGCAGCCTGGCCAATGCGGGCGAGCGAATCGAATTGCAGGACGCCGCTGGTGAGGTCATTTGTGACTTCCGGTTCAGGGACGGCTGGTTCGACATCACCGACGGGCAGGGTTTCTCGCTGACAGTCAATGATCCAGCGGGAACGGACCCGATGATGCTCGGCGACAAGAGCGTGTGGCGGCCCAGCGTCCATTCCGGCGGCTCACCCGGCTACGACGACAGCGCCGAAGCCATCCCGCTGGGCTCCGTGGTGATCAGCGAGGTTTTCACCCATCCGACGGGCGGGGCGGCAGACTGGATCGAGTTGCACAATGCGACGGAGGCCGCGATCGACCTCGGCGGCTGGTTCCTCAGCGACGACGCAGACGATCTGGCCAAGTATGAAATTCCCGCCGGGACCGTCATCGCCGCCGATGGCTATCTCGTTCTATATAGCGAAGAGACGTTTGGCGACCGCGATGCACCCGGCACGCACCGCCCATTCGGCCTGAGTCGAAACGGGGAAACGCTGCACCTGCATTCCGGTTCCGGCGGCATTCTCACGGGCTATGTTGAAGAGCAGAGATTCGAGGCTTCCGAGGCCGGTGTCTCTTTGGGCCGCCATCGAGCAAGTACCGACACGTATGACTTCGTGCCGCTCAGCGCCGCGACCCCCGGTCAGCCCAACGCGGCGCCCGGAGTCGGGCCGATCGTAATCAATGAGATCATGTACAATCCAGCTGCTCCGCAGTATGCCGAGTACGTGGAACTGGTCAACGCGGGGACCGAATCCGTCACGCTCTATGACGGAGTGCTTGGCGCTCCCTGGCGGTTTGTCGACGATCCGGAGGATCCGGGGATCGAGCTTCTGCTGCCGACCGACGTACCCGTGACGCTGGCGCCGGGCCAGTGCCTGCTGCTCGTCAAAGATCGGCTGAGTTTCGGCCTGAGCTATCCGGAAGTCGAGGGTATCCCGATTCTGGCATGGGGCTCGGGCAGGCTGGCCAACGGTAGTGAGAAGATGCAGATCAGCCGGCCGGCCGACGTCGACCCCGATGAGCCTGCGGCATGGATCTGTGTCGATCGCGTGACGTACAGTGATGGGGCCCATCCCGGGGATTTCTCCGCAGGAGAAGATCCATGGCCCCTTGAAGCGGACGGACAAGGCCTGTCGTTGCACCGGATCGACCCAGGTACCTATGGGAACGATCCGGTCAACTGGAAAGCGGCTGCACCCAGTCCGGGCGTCCGCTGACCAGGCAGATAGCCGAAAGAGATAACCGACCTGGCGTATATGAGGTCCCTGAGGACTCTGGAGGGAACATGATCCAATGGCGCAGACTCTTGATGGTGACGGCAATCGCGACGTTGATGCTGGCCGGCTCGCTACAGGCACAATCCACGGTCGTCCTCAACGAACTGATGGCGTCGAACGGGCAGGGGGCCAAGGACCCGCAGGGCCAGTTCGATGACTGGATCGAACTGCACAATCTCTCCGACGCCAGTGTGGATATCGGGGGCATGTATCTGACGGACGATCTGGGAGAGCCCACGAAATGGCGTCTCCCCGCCGGTGTGACCATCGCAGCCAGGGGGTATCTGCTCATCTGGGCCGACAACGACACCGCCGATGAAGGGCTTCATGCTTCCTTCTCCCTCAGCGCTTCAGGCGAGGAGGTCGGGCTGTATGACCGCGACGGAATGACGTTGGTCGATTCCGTCACGTTTGGCGAACAGCCGACCGATGTTTCGTATGGCCGGTTCCCGGACGGGACGGGCGACTGGACGCCCATGGGGTACTCGACGCCCGGTCAGGAGAATCGTCGCGGATATGAGGGCATCGTGGAGAGGCCGCAGGTCAGTCGCGAGCGGGGCTTCTACGATGCGTCGTTCTACGTGACTCTCACCTGTCCGACAGCCGACGCGGAGATCTATTATACCCTGGACGGCCGCGACCCCTATGGGGCGGATCGCAGCTCGGCGCACGCCACAGGCATCCGATATCGTGAGCCTCTGCGGATCAGCAGGACCACGTGTTTGCGGGCGGTCGCCACGCGATCGGGGTGGGTGGCTTCGGCGGTCGAGACTCATACGTACCTCTTTATCGAGGACGTGATTACGCAGTCGCCCAACCGCGAGCCGCCCGGGCCGGACTGGCCTTCTGGGAGTGTCAACGGGCAGATGATCGACTACGGGATGGACCCGGATGTGGTCAACGATCCCCGGTACAAGAACCTGATGGGCGATGCGCTATTGGCCGTTCCATCAATTTCGCTGGTAACGGATCTGGACCACCTCTTCGGCGCGCAGAACGGCATCTACGTCAACGCCCGCGCCCAGGGTCTGAACTGGGAACGCCCTGTCTCCGTCGAATTGCTGAACCCCGACGGCAGTGAAGGATTCCAGATCGACGCGGGTCTTCGCATCCGCGGTGGCTACAGTCGTAGCGGCAGCAATCCCAAGCACGCGTTCCGGCTGTTCTTCCGAGCCGAGTACGGCCCCAGCAAACTGGACTTCCCCCTTTTCGGTGAAGAAGGGGTTGACGAGTACGACGCCGTCGATCTGAGGACGAGCCAGAATTACTCCTGGAGCTACGAAGGGGGCAACAGCAACAGCCACGATACGTTCGTGCGGGAGGTCTTCTCGCGCGACACGCAGCGCGACATGGACCAGCCGTATACGCGAAGCCGCTATTATCATCTGTATATCGACGGACACTATTGGGGGCTCTTCCAGACGCAGGAGCGGTCCGAGGCGTCGTATGCGGAGACCTACTTCGGACCCGAGAAGGAAGACTACGACGTGATCAAATCCCGCGCCGGTAACGGAGGCTACGATATCGAGGCGACCGACGGGACGCTCGACGCCTGGCGTCGCCTGTGGGAGGCGGCCCAGTCCGGCTTCAACGACGACCAGACGTATTATCGCGTGCAGGGACTCAATCTCAACGGTACGGTCAATCCCGAATACGACAGGCTGCTCGACATCGACAATCTCATGGACTACATGCTCTGCACGTACTATGTCGGCGACCCCGACGGGCCCGTCAGCGCCTGGGCGCGGGTCGCCAACAATTTCTATGGCGTCTACAACCGCGTGAATCCCGACGGGTTCAAGCTCTTCCGGCACGACGCGGAGCACTCCCTCGACAACCTCAACGAGTCCCGCCTTTTCGCCTCGAGCACAATGGCGGTAGGGGAGCGGTTCAATCAGTCCAATCCGTTGTGGATGCACATCCAGTTCATGGAGCATCCGGAGTATCGGATGCGTTTCACCGATCGGATCTACAAGCACTTCTTCAACGATGGAGTGCTGACGCCACAGGCGTGTGCGAATCGGTTCATGGCGCGGGCCGAGCAGATCGATCTGGCGATCATCGCTGAATCGGCGCGATGGGGTGACGCCAAGCGATCCCGGCCGCGTACGAGAGACGATGACTGGCTGCCCGACATCAACGGCATGATCGACAACTACTTCCCGGCGCGGACCAACGTCGTGATGAACCAGTTTCGCACCCAGGGGTGGTATCCGACCGTGGCGCCGCCTCGGTTCGAGGTGGCGGGGCAGTCTCTGTACGGTGGGCCGATTGACCGAGACGCTCGGGTCGTCATGACCGCTGAGGGTGGCGAAATCTGGTACACCACGGACGGGAGCGATCCGCGCGTACGCGGAACGGCCGGTGGCGCGGGTACGGCAGTGCCCCTCGTTGCCGAAGAGGCTCCGAAGTGGGTGATGGTCCCGAGCGGGCCGATCGACGACGCCTGGCGCGTCGACGTGGACTTTGACGTCTCGGACTGGATCAGTGGGAGCGGAGGCGTCGGATACGAGCGCAGCACGGGATACGAACCATTCTTCGAGATCGACGTCCTCAATGCCATGTACGCGGTCAACCAGAGCTGCTATATTCGCATCCCCTTTGAGCTTTCCGAGGCGGACTTCAACGACGTTTCGTCTCTGGCCTTGAAGGCCCGGTACGACGACGGATTCGTGGCCTATATCAACGGGCTGGAGGCCTGCCGGGTGATGTTCAACGGCGGACCGGCCTGGAATTCCGGCGCCACGGACAACCATTCGGATCTGGATGCGATCGAGATGGAGCCGTTCGATGCCTCGCAGGCGGTCGGCGCGCTCCGACCTGGCACGAACATTCTCGCGATCCACGGACTCAACGCGGGAGCGACCAGTTCCGACTTCCTGATCTCCGTGACGCTGACGGGGATCAAGGGCGTGGTAGGCGGGACGCCGGGAGGTGTCGCAGCGAATGCTTTGCGGTACAGCGAACCGCTGAGTTTGGACAAGAGCACGCCGGTCAAGGCGCGGACGCTCAATGGCACCACCTGGAGCGCGCTGGCGGATGTGGTCTTCGCGGTCGGACCGGTGGCTGAAGGCTTGCGAATCAGCGAGGTGATGTACCATCCGATCGATCCGGACGCGGAATACGTCGAACTGATCAACGTTGGCGCCGAGACGCTGAATCTGAATCTGGTCCGACTCGCCGGGGGGATTGAACTGACTTTCCCGAATGTTGAGTTGGAGTCGGGTGGCTACATCCTGGCCGTCAAAGACGTGGTGTCTTTCGAAGCGGCTTATGGTGGGGGACTTCCGGTTGTGGGCCAGTACGAGGGCAGCCTCGACAATGCAGGCGAACGGATCGAGCTAAAGGATGCGGCGGGGCAGGTCATTCACAGCTTCCGCTATCGTGACGGCTGGTACGATATCACCGATGGGCAGGGCTTCTCTCTGACGGTCAAGTCGCCTGCTACGATGGATGCTGGGACGCTAGACGATAAAAGTTCCTGGCGACCGAGCGCCGAGGTCGGGGGTTCGCCGGGCTATGACGACACGGGTATCGTCCCCGAACTGGGGGCGGTCGTGATCAACGAGATTCTGGCCAACCCCACGGGCGGCACCTCAGACTGGATCGAACTGCACAACACGACCGATGGCCCGGTCGAAGTCGGCGGGTGGTTCCTCAGCGATGATGCCGACGATCTGACGAAGTACGAGATTGCGGCCGGGACGATGATTGCGGGCGGAGACTATCTACTGCTCCGGGCCGAGGAGACCTTTGACAATGCGGACGATCCAGGCTGCCGGGCCCCGTTCGGGCTCAGCCGCAACGGAGAGACCCTCTATCTACATTCGGGCGATCGAGGGACCCTGGCGGGCTACAGCGTGCAGGAGAAGTTCGATGCCTCGGCGGGTGGCGTCTCGATGGGGCGCCATCGCAAGAGCACGGGCACGTATAATTTCGTGCCCCTGAGCACCGCTACGCCGGGCGCCGCCAACGCGACGCCGATGGTTGGCCCGGTCGTGATCAACGAGATCATGTACCACCCGACGGTCCTGCCCGAGGCGGAGTACGTCGAATTGCTGAACATCAGCGATGTGCCGGTAACCTTGTATGACGGGGTGCTCGGCGTTTCCTGGCGGTTCACCGATGATCCAGGCAACCCGCCGATTGAGTGCTCGATGCCGTCCGAGGAGCCGGTGGTGCTCCAGCCCGGACAGTGCCTGCTGCTGATCAAGGACTTGATCGGTTTCACCGTTGCATACGGCTATCCGGCCGACATCCCTTTTGTCGAGTGGGGTGCGGGCGGGTTGCACGATGGCACGGAGAAGATCGAACTGGCCCGCCCAGGCGGCGATGCCGCCTGGCTTCGCGTCGACCGGGTCGTCTACAGCAATGGCTCCCAGACGGAGGAATTCGGTTCCGGGGTCGATCCGTGGCCCCTGGGCGCGGCCGGTGAAGGCCTGTCGCTGCACCGAATCGACCCAACGGCCTACGGTAATGACCCAGCCAACTGGAAGGCGGCGCCTCCCACGCCTGGAAGGACGAACTGACGTCAGGACACGCCCGTCAAGAACGCCTCTCTGAGGGCTCGTAGACCTGCGGGGCCCGAGAGGACCTTCGATGCGATGGGAGTTTCTGCAACTGCCGTTTTTCTCGGACGTACTAGAATTGACTTGACAGGAACACAAGTTTTTGTTTATTCTAACGTTATATCACACGTGTGATATTGTACGCAAACGGTAGAAAGAGCCGCTTGCGGATACCCAGGGCAAGGTGGTACTCAAGAACGCTCTCGACGCGGTCGCCGGACATGATACAATACCCGTAATGTGCTTCGCAGATCGCCCAAGGGCGATCCGCTCGCAGGTTGGGGGCTGTATAGCGGTGGCGGTGTCCATCGTTCAGCGTGTTCATGCGACAGTTCAAGAAGCGCTTCGCTTCGGTTTTTTCGGCGGGCTGGGTTTCGATTATCCACCGACCGCAGGGAACAGAAGGCGAGGAAACGGCATCTGGTAAGAGGGTATGCCGCCGACGAGTGGATGTCCAGGGATGTGACGAAGAAACGACGTGGGTATCGATGGAGAACGAGCATGAGAACGAAAGCCTTTACACTGATTGAACTGCTGGTGGTGATCGCCATCATCGCCGTGCTGATGGGCATTCTGATGCCCTCGTTGCGTTTGGCCCGGGACCAGGCCCGTCGGGTGCATTGCGTCAGCAACGTCAAGAGTCTTGCCCTGGCCTGGTTCATGTACAAGGATGAGAATGACGACAAACTGGTCGGTGGGCATACTGATCCCGGCAACTGGGTCGGTCGCCCCAGTCCTCAGCAGGCGCCGATTGAGGAGCAGTGGGAGGCCATCCGAAGGGGTTTGCTGTTTCCGTACACTAAGACGGTCGATATCTACCACTGTCCGGCGGACAAGAGGGAGGCTGGTCTCAATGCGGCTTTCCTTACCTTTTCCATCCCCGGCGGTGCTAACGGCGAAAGCTGGAACGGATATACCAGAGCCAAGATCTACGGCGACCTGAAACGCCCGGCCACTCGCTATGTATTCGTCGAGGAAATGGATACCCGCGGGACGAACGTCGGTTCGTGGCAGATGAATCCAGGTCCGAAGACCTGGGTGGATCCGTTGGCAATGTGGCACAACAAGAGAACCACGCTTGGTTTTGCCGATGGCCATGCCGAGATGCGCCAATGGACCGACCAGAGCCTGATCGACTGGCTGGAGAAGGCGTTGTACAGAGACCCCAGTTTTCAGTTCAGTATGAGCCCTCCGAGCGATGAGTGGGAGGATGTGACCTATATGGCGGAGAATTTCCCGTGCAAGTCGATTCCCTAATCGTTCTTGCCGTCTGACTTGTACGAATATCGCCGGCCTCAGGAGTGTCTCCTGAGGCCGGTTTCGTTTGGGGATCGGTCCTCGGACCCATGTCTTGGCACAGGCGGCGATGTCGTCTATAATCCTGCGTGCCGGCGCGGGTTGCCGATGCCTCGTGGTGTCGGGGGATCACGCGGGATTCGAAGAGGGGCGAGAAGATGTTCAATTTCTTCGAGCAACCGTGGACGCTGCTGGGTGCGGCGGTCCTGGTGCTGTTTGGCTTTCTCACCTACCGCAGCCTGTGGCCCGAGAAGCGCCGATGGTGGCATCTGCTGGTGCCGCTCGCGGTGGCGGGTGTCGGGTTCGGGCTCGACTTCCTCGTGACGACCGATCTGGAGAAGATCCATCGGACCGTCGAGAGGCTGCTCCAGGCGGTGCAGGAGGAGGATTGCAGGGGAGTGGGCGAAGTGATCTCGTCGGATTACAGTGATTCGCGCCACGCGGGTCGAGAGCAGTTGCTGATCCGCTGTCGCCAGGAGTTGGACGGACCGACCGTGCAGAAGGTCAAGGCTCGAGGTGTCGAGGTCGAACGTTCCGGCTCCGAGGCAACCGTCATCCTGAACCTGTTCTTCCGCTTCGAGGAGGGCAGTCGGGTAGCCAGACAGTACAAGGCGGTAGCACTCGCCAAAGTTCGCTTGCACCTGAGGCGCCAGGGTGGGCAGTGGAGGATCGACCGCGCCGAACCGCTTGAAGTCGACACCTTCCCCGTCTCCTGGCGCAGCCTGTAGGATCGTCTCCGCTCGCGGTTCAGGGGGTCTGGAGGACCTCGATGGAGGCCAGGGACTTCTCCGCCTCGACGAGGATGCGCCAGAAGTTCTCACTGTCCGCCATCCCGACTTTGGTCAGGTAGTAGAGGATGCTCAGGCAGGTCCGGGCCTTGTACAGGTCCACGTGAGGGATGAAGTCGTCTTCGAGGTTCTCGGCATGGGCGAGATAGGTCTCGAGGAAGATCTCGGCGGGGGTGTGTCGCTGCACGTCGTGGTAGTCAAAGAACATGTTGACATACTGCGCCATGAACGTGCCGACATCGAAGGCACGCGGCAACTGATAGGAACTGCCGAAATCGATGACCGCGATGTGTTCGGCGTCGCCGAAGTCATCCCGGCTGATGAAGATGTTCTTGGGATGATAATCCCCATGGCCCTGGACCAGGAGGTCGGAGTGCGACTGGAGCAGAGCGAGTTCGCGTTCCCAGACGCGATCGCGGACCTGACGCACGCGGCCCAAATGCCGGTGCTGTTGGTCGATCAGCGAGGTAAGATAATAGTCGAGCCGTTCGGGCTCGATTTCCTGGTACTCGTCCTTGGGCGTCAGTTCCAGGGCGGCGTTGTGCAGCGTCACCAGCCAGAGGGCGGCCTGTTCCATGTACTGTACCGACCGATCGGCGTCCGGGGCGGTCAGGGCGTCGAACAGGGATGGACCCTTGATCCGTTCCTCCGCCACGGACAAGGTGCTCGGGTCGCGATCCAGAGGTCGAGGGACACGGCAGGGACCTTTATCGAAGCCGTGCTCGCAGAGTTGCTCGACGATGTGGCTGGTTCGCTCTCCCGCCTGCCACGCTTCGACGTTCTCGAACGTCTTGACGACCATCTTCTTTCGCTTCTCGGCCAATTTGGGGCCGACGGTCACTTCCTTGACGGTCGTGCGAGTGGTTCCGGCACGCTGGACCTCTTTGAAATAGGGGCGGCAGCGTCCGGCCTTGATCTCGGCGACCAGCACGTCGATCGAATCGATCGGATGATCGAAGATGGTCGGATAGGTCCCGGCGTAGCTGTAGGCGTGTGTATCCGTTCCGCCAATCGCGGTGAATTTGTACCGATGCCAGTCATGCATCGCCCGGATCGCTTCGGAGATCGCATAGTTGGAACTGAAGATTTCGATTCCGTCCAGGAGCGGGTCCAGCAGACGCGCCGGTTCGGGGGTCCGTCCATCCCGATAGGGGTGGGCCCAGATGACCGCCGCATCGGGGTGTTGGGTGCGAATTTCGCGGACGGTGATGTCCTGGCGATCGATGGTTTCCGAGGCGCCGTAGACGAGAACGTGTCCGAAATCCCGTGTGCCGACTTCCTGTCCCGCCAGCGTGCAGAAGATCTCGGGCAGGCCGGCGGTCCTGCGCAAATCGGCGAGTTCATCGGCGTCCCATTGATAGTGATGATCCGTTAGAACGACCGTTTCGATCCCCATCTGATGGGCGCGGCGGAGCAATTCAACCGCCGCGACGTGGCTGCAACGCGAGTGCTCGGATGTGTGACAGTGCATCTCGACGATCATGATGTGCTCCGGGCGAGAGGAACGCGGCGCCGTTCATCTACTCGAAATCGATCAACGGCTTGATCACGCCGTCTTCCTTGGTCTCCATCAGATGGAACGCTTCTTCGATCTGGTCGAATCTGAAACGATGGGTAGTCATCAACGTGGGGTCCACGCGCTGCTTCTCGATCAGACGAAGCAATCGACTCATGCGCTCGGTGCCGCCGGGGCAGAGCGCGGTGTGGATGGTCTTGTCGCTCATGCCGACGCCCCATGCCAGGCGCGGGATCTTAACGTAGTCGCCTTCTCCGTGATAGCCGATGTTCGAGATCGTGCCGCCCTCATGGACGACGCGGATGCAGGCTTCGAAAGTGACCTGGGCGCCCAGCGACTCGATGGCGGAATCCACACCTCGCCCGTCGGTGAGAGACAGGATGGCCTCGACCGGGTCCTGCTTGCTGAAATCCACGATCTCGTCGGCCCCGTACCGCCTGGCCAGTTCCTGGCGTTTCGGCACCGATTCCACCGCGATGACCAGCCCGGCGCCGAGAAGTCGGCTGCCGACGGTCGCCATCAGGCCGACGGGACCCTGAGCGAACACCGCGACGGTGCCTCCGATGGGGATGGCAGCCTCTTCGGCGCCGGCAAACCCCGTCGACATCATATCGCAGGTGTAGACCGCCGATTCGTCCGGGATGGATTCCGGGATCGGCGCCAGGTTGGCTACGGCATCGTTGACGCGGAAATATTCTGCAAAGACGCCGTCCCTGACGTTCGCAAACTTCCACCCGCCCAGCATCTCGGTGCATTGAGAGGGATAGCCCGCCTGGCAGTTGTAGCACTTGTAGCAGGGGGTGATCGCATTGACCGCGACCCGCTGGCCTTCCCGGACCGTCTTGACTTCACTGCCGAGTTTCGCGACGACTCCGACCGCCTCATGGCCCAGCGTGAGGTTCTCCCGAGGACCGATGGCGCCCTTGACCGTGTGTGTATCCGACGTGCAGATCAAGGCTTTGCTCGTCCGCACGATCGCTTCGTTCGGACCCGGGTCGGGCGGCAGGGATTTCTCCACCAGAGCCACGGATCCGATCTGCTGCATCACGAAGGCTTTCATCGTCTTGCTCACGGCGCCACTCCTACTGAAATTCCCCTGAATGGATTCACCTCTGTCAGGCGGACTCTGGTTATACGGATACGCTCGCGAGACGCACGGCGGCATCAGGTGATTGCTGGAAGTGCGCGTCGTTTTGACGTAATGTCGTTGCAGGTTTGTCCCCGCCGGCGTCAGGAGGAGGGCTACGGACTCAAGTGTGAGACCAGGACGCCGACGAAGTGGTTTGCGACCACCACCAACAGGGCGATGAGCAGGTGCTCCACTATCGATTTCCACGGGGGCGTCCCGTTGCTCCGGGCCATCCAGTAGCTCGCGAGGCTGAGCAGGCCGAGACCCCATACGACGCTGACCAGGACCGCCACGGGAAGATCGAGCAGCATCACGGGAACCAGAAAACTCACGGCGAAAACGAACTTTGAGGCGAACGTGGCACCGGCGGCCAGCCAGATCTGGAGGGGTGTAGTGCCCGGCGTCGATTCCTGAGAAATATGCATGCCGAAGGCTTCCGAGAAGGCGTCGGCCACTGCAATGGTCGCGATGCCTCCGGCGACGGCAATTCTCGAATGGGTCCCCGAGTGCAGGCCGACTAACAGCCCCATGGTGGTGATGATCCCCGAGGTCAACCCGAAGCTTCCTCCTTTGATGAGCGCCTGCTTCATGGTGGAATACCGCCCTTGAGTCCACATTCATGGGCGCCGGGCCGTTTCGAAGGCCGTTCCGATGCCGGAGTTCAGTCGAAGGGAAAGTCCAGCCTGAGGCAATCGGGAAACTCCTGATTATGCCGCGTCCGCGATCAGCAGATGCGGTCAGCACAACTGATTGACGGATCGAACTACGAGGCGGACGTCTCGGCGACCACGACGGGAAGGACGATATCGCTGAGGGAACCGGGGAGCCAAACCGTCAGGAAGAGGAATAGGAAGATGCCGGCGTACAGCACTACGCCCTGCCGGTCGCCCATCGCCATCATGAGGTGAAAGAGTGAGGCGTAGGTGCTCAAGAGCACATGTCCGGCATGCGGCAGGCGGCTCCAGGACCGAACGAGGGCCATAGCCGCTCCGGCCAGAGCCAGCGGGTTGACGAGCCACCATTTTTCGATGAAGCCAAGATGCAGCTCCCGGTCGGGAAGGTGCAACAGCCATTCAGCGGCAAAGGGGATGATCGAATCGCTCAACGTGGCTACCCCGATGGCGCCGACGAAGCCGACGACGAGGATCACGGCGCGCTGGCGATGGAACGTCTGGTCACCATACCGATGGCGACGATACAGAGAGGCGGTCACCAGTCCGCTGAAAAACACATGCATCGGGTGCAAGGTGTAGAATGCACGGTAGGAGATGTCCCATGACAGCCGGCGCAAGAGAACCAGTAGAACGACGCCGGACAACGCGCCCGCCAACGTGAAGGGGGCATGTTTCTTGAGTTCCCTTGCCAATGTTGGGCCTGCGTTCTTCCGCAAGATGATGAACCTTTCCGCGGGGAAGTGACCTACGGTCACATGTCGGGTGCCCAGATTTCCAGGAAGCTCACCACCTGAGAGGTACAGGACTCCAGGTCATGCTGTTCAGTGTCGATCACGAGCTCCGGCTGACGTGGCGGCTCGTAGGGCCGGTGAATTCCCGGAAGCCCGTGGATTTGCCCGCGCTCGGCCCGGGCATAGAGACCTTTGCGATCCCGGTGGCGACAGGTCTGCGGTGAACACCGTACGAGAATCTCGGCGAATCGTTCGATCTGGTCCCGGGCACGATCGCGGTAGGATCTTCTGTGGGCGGTGGCAGCGATGAGGACGCTCACCCCATGCTCGATCAGAAGAACGCCGAGGAACACCAGCACGCCGTAGAACCATTCCCTCTCCGGTTCGTCGTAACTTGGTTGCGGCGTCAGAACGTCGCGAAGCTCATCGGAGTCGAGGACCTGCACAGGCAGATTGCGGCGCCGAAGGATTTCGGCGGTGCCGGTCGCCACAGTGGTCTTGCCCGAGCTCGGCAGGCCAGTGAACCATAAGACGAATCCTTTCTTTTTCTCCATCGTCATCGCTACCTCAGGTACGTGTTGACCGCCTCGGGGTCGAAACGATCGCAGTCCAACATGGCGTCGACGAAGTGCAAGAGAGAGATCCTGGTCTGTGTCGACAGATCGGGGTACCACCACGGATGCGCCAGGACCAGCGCGCGCCACACATAGAACAGCGGGGCGACCTCCAGGATCTCGGTATCGGCGGTATTCGAGAGATAGACATCCCAGAAGCGGTGGTGCAGTTCGTGAAACGGGCCGGCCAGACGACCGTGCGCCCGCAACGAGAAGAAGAGATAGTTGATGTCCATCGCGCTGACATCATCCGCGGGTTCGCCCCACGGACCGCGGCTGCGATCCAGCAGAGTCATTTCGCCCCTGTGGTCGAACAGAACGTTCCACGGATGGAAGTCCCCATGAACCTGACTGAGGCGGTGAGTGCGGGACTTGATCTTCCATCGCCATGCGACGCACCTGCGTTCGATCGCCTCCAGTACTTCGAGGTCGGCCTCGGGTACGTTTGCGGGGAAGGTATCGAGCATTCCCAGGATGCCTTCGCCATGGCCGACGGTTTCTCGCACGCGTCTTTGGTAGAGATCGGGCGCCTGCGATTTGACGCCATGAATGCGTGCAAGATACTCGGCCAAACCGGTTACACGGCGGTTGTCCTTCTCCTGGAGGCGGTCCGTCTGGGCGATTCGGCTCAGGTCCTCCGCGTACGCCTGTCCGCAGGCATATTCCGTCAACAGAAAGAACTCCTCCGGTTGCGCGGTCGAGCGGAGAGTGCCGTTGGCGTCGACCGTCCCCAGATCCACGGCGCCGACATGCCTCGGAAGCTCGTTGAAGGCGTGAAAGGCCAGGACCAGGTCGCCGGCGCGGTCGGCCATATACTGGTGGTCGAATGGATTGCGGCGCAGCGTATGCAGAACCAGCCGACGGTCCTGATCGGCCTGTCGCACGCGAAGCAGCAGCGGACGGCCGTACCCGAATCCCTTGACGTCGCCCTCTTTCTGTCCCAACGGACGGATCTCGGTGATCTCCAGATCAGAACCCAGGCGATCCTGTAGGTAAGCTCGGATTGCTCCGGCTGTGAGCGACGGCTGGGAATCACTCTTCATCAGTCTGAACTCGGCGCTGTTCTTCTCGGGCGGCTCATATGGAACGTACGCCGCGATGCACGGGAGAGATGTAGGAGAATCCCTGATTTGGCGTTCAGTTTGTCTGGGCGGGCACCGGAATGCTGTCCGTGAGGCGTATGCCCGAACCCTTTGCGGGGTTTTCCTTATTGCCGAGGTCGCCTGACGGACGTAGCTTCACAGACAAAGAGAGGTCTTATGGATATCGAAATCAGGCACGAAAGAACCATACGCTCCCGGAGCGGCAGATCCCGTACGGGCTCGTCATTTCACACGCATTATCGCGAGGTGCACGCGGTTTTCGACGAACTGATTCACCGGCCCTGGGGAGTTGCGGACTGGTCTCCGACGGTGGATGTATGGGAAACGGCCGATGCCTTTCTAATCGAGATGGATGTGCCCGGTGTCAGCGAGGATGATATTGCGGTGATGGTGGAAGACCGACTGCTTGTGATCCGAGGGCATCGCAGCGTCGGCCATGCCGACGAAAACCATGTGCCTCATTCGTGCGAGCGTCCGGAGGGGCGATTCGCGCGGACGTTCCGGTTCGATGAGCCTCTCCACGAAGATCGTGTCGAGTACCAGGTTCGTGCAGGAGTGTTGATCGTCACGGTGGCGAAACCTCACGGCGAACGGACAATACAGGATGAACAGAATGCAGAACACGGAGACAACCGATCTTGACCTCAGCATAGACGAGCGACGACTGGAGAAGGCGCCGGGGGTGCAGGAACTGCCGGCGGAGCAAACGGACGTTCGATTCGATTCGGAGATGCTGGAGTTCGACACGACCGCCGACCTCAAGCCGCTCGATGAAATCGTCGGACAGGACCGCGCCATGTCGGCGCTGGAGATGGGGCTCGGGATTCGGCAGGGGGGGTACAACATCTTCGTGGCCGGCCTGACCGGCTCCGGCAAGAAGGAGACGATTCGACGCAGTCTCATCAAGCGCCTGGACGGCTCCAAGGTTCCCCATGACTGGGTATACGTCCACAACTTCGACAACTCGGATGAACCCTGGGCGATCGATCTGCCTCCGGGCAAGGGCAAGCAGTTGGAGAAGGACATGGAGCGGTTGGTGGAACGCCTTCTGGAAGCGTTGCCGAAGGCCTTTCGCCAACAGGATTTCAGCCGGGAGAAGGAGGAGTTGAGCCAAAAGTACCAGAACCGGGTGGAAGAGCATACGCGACATCTGCGCGATATGGCCAAGCAGCGCGGCTTCGAATTGACGTTCACTCCGCAGGGTCAGGTCACGTTCCTGCCCCAGATCGGCGGCGAACCGGCGGAAGACCCGCGGCAGATCGAGGAGCTTCCCCAGGAGGAGAAACAGCGCATCAGCGAGGGAGAGAAAGAGTTGACGCGCGAACTCAATCGGATCATGCAGGAACAGCGTCAGATGATGCAGAACCTGGGACAGGAAGCTCGCGATGTGGAACGGCGATTCGCGCGCGATGTGGTGGCTCCATTGATCGAGAGTATCCAATCGGGCTATTCCGAACAGAAACGGGTGCTGGAATACCTCGACCGGGTCCGCGAGCACATACTCGATCATCTTTCCGACTTCCGGCAGCGGAGTGACGGTCAAAACGTCCCGCCACAATTGCGAGGGATGCTGGGTGAGGATTCGGCGCCGCAATTTCTGGAATACCAGGTCAACGTGATTGTCGACAACAGCCACGCCCACACGGCTCCCATCGTGGTGGAGGAGACGCCAACCTACCGGCACTTGTTCGGCAGCATCGATCGCAGCGTGGACCGCCGGGGTCGCCTGGTGACGAATTTCACCCAGATCAAGGCCGGCAGCATGTTGAGAGCGAACGGAGGATACCTCGTGTTCAATCTCGAGGATGCCTTGACAGAGCCTTTCGTCTATAACAGCCTCAAGCGGGCGCTCAAGAGCGGCTGCATCCAGTTGGAGAGCTACAATCCGTGGGTGCCGTTCAGTACCGGGGGGCTGCGTCCGGAGCCCATCGCGATCGACACCAAGGTCATCGTGGTGGGCAATCCCATGCTCTATTACCTGCTGCGTTTCTACGACGATGAGTTCGGCTCGATTTTCAAAGTGAAGGCGGACTTCGGGACCGAGATGCCTCGGGGCGCCAAAGAACAGTCTCAATATGCCCGCTTTATTGCCGGTCAGGTCAAGAAAGAAGACCTGCGACCGTTCGCACGCGATGCGGTTCGGGAGATTCTGCGGTTCGCGGCGCGGCGTGTGGGCGATCAGGACAAACTCCTGACGCGCTTCAGTGAAGCAGCGGACCTGATTCGTGAAGCGGATTACGTGGCGCGAAACCGGCATGCGGATGTGGTAGAAGCTTCCCACGTGCGACAGGCGCTGGAGGACCGGGTCTACCGCTCGGGGCGGATTGCCGAGAAAATCCGCGAACTCATCGAAGAGGGGACCCTCCTGGTGGATACGGAGGGCAGCCGGATTGGTCAGATAAACGGTCTGGCGATCATCAACCTGGGCGACTACGCCTTCGGCAAGCCGAATCGCGTAACGGCTTCCGTCGGACTGGGCACCGAAGGGCTGGTCAACATCGAGCGAGAGGCCAAGCTTTCCGGCAGCACCCATGACAAGGGGGTCCTGATTCTGGCGGGTTTCCTGCGAAACACGTACGGTCGGCACACACCGATCACCCTGTCGGCCAGCATCTGCTTCGAACAGAACTACGGTGGGGTCGACGGCGACAGTGCCAGTTCAACCGAGCTGTTTGCCTTGCTGTCCAATCTTGCCGAGGTTGCCATCCGCCAGGACATCGCGGTAACGGGTTCGGTCAACCAGTGGGGACAGATCCAGGCCATCGGGGGGGTCAACGAGAAGATCGAGGGCTTCTATGACGTCTGCCGCCAGGTCGGGCTCACGGGCACCCAAGGGGTATGCATCCCGCAGAGCAATGTAAAGAACCTGGTTCTCCGCGAGGACGTCCGCCAGGCGATTGGCGACGGCAGCTTTCACATCTATCCCATCCACACCATTGACGAGGGCCTCGAACTCCTCACGGGTTTCAAGGCCGGTATGCCCGAGATCAAGGGCAGTCTGCACGGACGTGTCGCGGACCGCTTGCGGGCGATGGCTGAGACCGTGCGGGGATTCGGTCGCGACCACGAGACCCGTGTGCTCCCGACAGGTTCCGATGGGCGAGAGCCACCTGCTCCCCCGAGAATTCCCGGCGATCAGCCTTGACGCCACTTGTCTCGGATGGTACGCTTGGGCAGTGTCCGCGCAGGGTCGCCGTGGGCCGGCAGGCGACGCAGACCGACTAGTGGATGGGGCACAGAAGGCGAGCACGAACATGCCCGAAGAGGGATACGCGACCGCATGGGAAGCGATTGCGAAGGTGCGTTCCGAAAGCGCCCGACCGGACCACAACCGACGTGTGATCGATGAGATCGGAATGGGTCAAGCGAGACATACCTGCCTGTGCGGTGGCAGGTTTCAGGATTGATCTCGACGTTCACGGCCGCCGGGAAGATGTCCAGCGAGGGAGCCTGGAATGGAGACGAAGGCAGAGTCCAACGGACCGCAGGACGCGAATGCGAAGCCGGCCCGATATCGCTTCCGCCTGTTTGTCGCCGGTGGTGGGCCCAATTCGGCGCGAGCCAAAGGAGCGCTGGGTGAGATCTGTGCTGATCTTGTGGAGGGTCAGTATCACGTGGAGATTGTGGACGTCCTGGAAGATTTCCGGTACGCCGTACAGGAGGGAATTGCGCTGACCCCGGCGTTGATTGTCGAAGGACCGCAGCACAGGACCGTGATCTTCGGCAATCTGACCGACAAACGGAGAGTCTTGGCGGCAATCGAGAAGATGCTGCCGCAGTGACCGGGATGGACAATTCGTCCATCAGCAATGCCGATGATCCCTCCGTCGTCTCAGGATTTCCCTTGGGCTTCCGCACTACTGGGAGGGGTTCCCCCGGTCTGCTGTCGAGAGAACCGGTGCAGGAGATCCAGGACCTCAGCATCAGGGACATCGTACCAATGCTGATAGACCTGGGCGACAGCGCGGAACATGGGCGGCTTTTCTACCACGACGATGTCGTCCGCGATCTCCTTGAGTTCCTCGGCGGTCGATGGACTTGCCACGGGAGTGCCGATGATGATTTCCTCGGCTTCGTGCCTGCGGCACATGGCGACCGCGGCACGGATCGTTGAGCCCATCGCGATGCCGTCGTCCACGATAATGACCGTTCGTCCTGCGAGGGCAGGCAAGGGGCCTCCGTGACGGAGGACTTCGATGCGTCGCTGCACCTCTTGTTTCTGCTCCTCCAGGATCTTGCTGACCAGCGCGGGCGGAAGAGTCCGGGTGATATGTTCATACATGAAGGTACTGCCGTCCTCGGCGATCGCCCCGAAACCGGCTTCGAGATTGTGCGGCAACGGCAGCTTGCGGACCACGAGCACCGCCAGTTCGGCGCCGAGTTCTGCGGCGACGTGAAAGCCCACTTCGACGCCCCCGCGCGGAATCGCACAGATCAGCGGTTCGCTGTTCCGGTATCTTTCCAGAGCTCTGGCGAGCTGCTGTCCAGCGTCCTTTCGATCCTTAAACACGTGGCTTTGCTCCGGTTCATGTGCGTGTATTCCGTGGATCGACGGCAAGACTGATCAGGCGAATGTGAGTCGATTGACGACGTCGACCACGCCCCCCGTATGGCGCGCGATGTCCACCGCGGCACGGTAGACCATCAGATTCGGCACGGCGCCCGACAGGGTGACGACGCCGTTCTTGACCTCGACCTCCACCTTCTCCGGGTCGGCGTAGGCGTTTCTCTCGAGCGCCGACGTGATGGCGGCGGCGATATACTGGTCCGCAACCTCCTTGGAGGGTACAACGACCAGTTGGTTGGTCACACCGAAGATGCCGCTCAGGCTGGAGGCGAGTTCTTCGGCCAACATCTTCTGCCAGTACGTGCCCACCGATCCTTTCAGGGTCACGTATCCCTTGTGTATGGCCGGCGTGATATCGGAAGAGTCGATATCCGGATGCCACAGGAGGGTGTCGGCGACGTTGGATGCGAGCGTCTCATCACTCGGTATCGGGACGCCCGTCGGGAATTCGACGTCCAGATGGTTCTCTACCGCTCGGACGCCTTCAATGAGCCAGGCATCCTCGTCCGCGGCATGCCGTGCCCCCAACGTCGAGACCGTCCCCGACAGGGTCACGTGTCCTTCAGTAACTTCCACCTGCACGTTGGCGGCATCCACGCGGTTGTCCCAGTACAACTGGTCCACGACGTCTTTCTTGATGTCTTCAGAATTCCGAATGGCCAGCGCCATCACTCGATCCTTTCCCATAGATGGAGTCACACCAGAGCCGGCGCCTCACGGCTGATCCGGACCGCCTCCCTGACCATCTGGCTGGCGTAGCCCCACTCATTGTCGTACCAACTCAATACCTTCACGAGGTCGCCGTCCACGACTTGCGTCATCGTTAAGTCCACCACCGAGGCCCGAGGGTCCTGAATGATGTCCGACGAGACCATCGGATCGTGAGTTACGCCCAGCATGCCCTGGTATCTTTCAGATTGCGATTCCTCTTCGAAGATCCCATTCACCTGGTCTACTGTGGTCAGTTTCTCCGTCAGGAACACGATGTCTGCGATCGAACCGACCGGTACCGGGCCGCGAATGGCGATTCCGCTGAACTTGCCCTCGTACTGGGGCAGGGCCTTGGCGGTGGCCGCCGCCGCACCCGTACTGGTCGGGACGAAGTTGTCGGCCCCCGCCCGGCCCCGCCGGAATTTCCTGTTGGGACCGTCGACGATCGCCTGCGTCGAGGTGTACGCGTGAACGGTGGTCAGAATCGCTTTCTTGATGCCGATTCTTCTGCCCATGATTTCCACCACCGGGGTGATGCAGTTCGTGGTGCAACTGGCGCAGGAGAGGATGCGCGTACCTACCTCGGGCTTGTTGACGCGATGGACCACCGTGGGCACGTCGTCGCTCTTGGCCGGCGCCGACAGGATGGTCGTCAAGGCGCCGGCGTGGAGGTGTTTGTCGAGGTCCTCCCGTGTAGTGAAGAGCCCTGTGCACTCGAAAACGATGTCGATCTTCCGGTCCTTCCACGGCAACGCTTCGGGGTCCTTAACGCTCAGGACTTCGTACTCCTTACCATCCACCACCAAGGTGCCGTCCTGAACGCTGACGTCCTTGTCGAAGCGTCCATAGACGCTGTCGTAGTGAAGAAGATACGCAAGATTGTCCGCCGGAACCAGATCGTTGACAGCTACCAGTTCCAGCTCCGGTTCATCCAGCACGATCTTGAAGGTCGCTCTGCCGATTCTTCCCATGCCGTTGATTGCCACGCGCGCCATTTCGCACCTCCCGTTCGCTTGGGTTACTCCGGCACGGCAAGTTCTAGTTCTCTTGCCCTGCACAACCTGCCCGTTTGTGTATAGGCTGCGCCGGCCATTCGGGGTCGGTTCCGAAGGTAGTCAAACTCCCTAATATGGCATTCATTATTCCTCACAGGCGTTGGTCCGCGATCCCCACGAGTCCATGCACATCGGTTCGCTCGGAGTATGTACGGTATCCTCAGTGGGCAGACGGCTCGGTGGTGGCGCCGGCGACCGTAGGCGGAGTCGACAAACTGAGATGACGCGAAATGTCACGAAGGTAGCGGCGCGCCTGCCGCGCGTCGGCCATCACCGCCTCCGGCGCCCGGTCCTGCTGGGCGGCCAGTTCCAGAATCAGGCCTCCCTGGAAATCCACCTCGTTGAGCTTGTGCAGCAGCGTTGGCCAATCAATGCTGCCACGGGGAGGCGGCAGGTGATCGTCGCCATGACCGTGATTGTCGTTGACGTGCAGGCATTGCAGGTGCCCGGACAGCTTGTACATGACTCGGTAGATGTCTCCGGACAAGAAGGCGTGCCCGGTGTCCAAACAGGTACCCACATGGGGGCTGTCGATGGCCCCGATGACCCAGAGCATGTCGCGCATATTGCCAAAGAGCAGATGGGGCAGCATGTTCTCCAAGACCAGACCCACACCCGCTTGGCGGCAATACTGGCACACCCGGGTCAGGATGTCGGCCGCATTGTGCATGCGGCGGATGCGCTCCTCCGGGGACGGCTGGAAACTCTTCTCGGGACCGGGATGAAACACAAAGTACCGCGCCCCCAGAGCCACCGCCGCCCGCGCCGCCGACATGACCTCCCGCAAAGCATAATCTCGCCTTCCTCCGTCCGGCGAGGTGATGTCGATGTCTTCGTGGAACGGAGCGTGGAAGGAATACGGTTCCATCCCGCGGGCGCGCAGCGCCTCGTCGGCTCGGGCGACCGCCTGCTCGTCGTGATAGTCAAGATGCGTTTTGGAGGAGCAGATCTCCACCATGCAGAAGCCGCCCTCGCAGATGGGGTCCAGACAATCCAGGAGATTCATGTAGTAGAAACATCCGGTGGATATCCCGACGGGCCAATCACTCACGAGGACTCTCCTTCTGCGGCCTTGCTTATTCTGACAGGCATTCTCACGTTGGCAGGCCGGATGCGTCAAATGCGGTTCTATATCCTGGCGGGCCCACTTCAACCAGACCACTGAAGAGCCTGATGTAGAAGTCGGCCCGCGTAGCCGCGTCGTAGACATACCATTCATTGAGCCAGCCATAATCGCGCTCATACTTGGAGCGAACCAAGCCGGCGATATGTCGAGGATGCCATCCTTGCCCCAGCAATTCCGTGGTCAGATCTTTCAGTATGCGCGGCTTCAGCAGTTGATCGTTCGGGTTTCGCAGGGCTCCCTGGAGGAAGCCTGAGAGTCTCTCCAGAGGCATGCGATCATAGGTCGATGGCCATCGATCCGTCGGCTCGTGCTCCTGGGCGTAATACCGGTCGTGGAAACCCCGCAACTCGGAATGGAGGTAGAGATCCAACAATCGCTCGGTTCCTGTCGAGCCATCGGGAATACGGCAGTCGGCATGCGCCGCCCCTTCAGCGGCTTTGTCCAGGTCGCGCATCATCTCGACGCCCTCTCTCCAGTGGAGCTCTCCGAGTGGAATCATCACCATCGGGGGAACCCGATCCGCGATTTCGGCCGGCATGACTTCCATCCGGGACCATGGCTTCAAGTACAGGCTGAATGGAATGCGAATGACGCGCGTGTACAACGGATCACCATATTCGCTGATGTCGATGGAGACCATTTCGTTGCCGCGCTCCTGTGCGTCGACCCCAACGGCGGTGGGGAGCAAAGGGATGGTACACAGTGCACTCGCCTGATCCAGAATGCAATGTGCCATATACTCCAGCACCAGGCCCGTGCCGGCAAACGCCTGGGCCGTCGCCAGGCCGACGCTCTCGCCTCGCGGCGGACGCTTCGTGAGGTACAATCGCCTCATGTGAGCGGGGATCTTCCCGATAGAAGCGAGTCGGTGAAACGCCTCGCTGTCCCGATCCACCTTCCAGACGAAGTGATGTCCTCGCCCGGTGATCGCATGCAGCGGATGCAGACCTGTTTCAGAGAAGATTGCCCCAATGGCCCTTTGCACCGGTTGCTGGAGTGAAAATGTACGAACGGGATCCAGAAATGGCTCGGCGGGAAAGTCGAAGTTCACGTATTCCACGTCCAAGTCCGCGACCAGCGAACTGCCATCCCACATGGATCGTCCCACGTCCCATCCGCGTGCCAGGAAAAGAGGTAGCTCGCGCGGATCGCTCATCGTAAACTCGGGATCGATCGCATCCCGACACCTGGCGACAAAACGGCACGTTGCCTCGCCCAAGTGCGCGCCCCCGAGAAATTCCGTCATGCGAGCGAGAACGGAAGGCCGATGGTAGTAGTCAATCGGATGCATCCCCCGTTCTCCACTCGGATTTCATGCGGGTTATCGCCATGGGGTTGCCGGTTCGCTGATGGACTCCAGGGCCGCGCCGACCAGTTCTTCCTGCCGGGTCTTGGCGGCAATATCGCCCAGCGAGATGATCCCCGTCGGCGTGCCCTCTTCATTGCACACAATGAGACGCCGCACCTTCTTGTCTTCCATCAAGCCGGCAGCGCGTTCCACGCTGTCCCCTTCCGAACAGCGTACCAGTTGCGCGGTAATCACGTCTTTCACCTGGGTGGAGGACGGATCGAGATGCTCTGCCAGGCCGCGAACGACGATATCCCGATCGGTGACGATACCGATCAGCTTGGTGCCTTCGCGCACCGGCAAGGCCCCCACGTTCAAAGATTGCATCTTCTCGGCGGCATCATTCAGCGAAGAAGTCGAATCTATCATCTCAAAATGCGTTGTCATGATCTCTTTCACGTTCATGAGACCGCTCCTTTCTCTCTCACTCTCTGCGGTAATTGCGATCACCGAAGAACTCATCTACAAATTCGTTGTTCGATTCCTCTCCGCTCCTTTTGTGCGCTTTTCTTTACGAAGAAATGCCGGAAGTGGGCCTCGCCACACCGGGAGGATTCTACGCATTATGGGGTACTCGGATGTCTTGCCGACCAGCACGAGGGAGAAACCCGCCTGTATCGCCCTTAGTCATCACGCGAGTATCTCCACAGACTACGGATCCAGGCCATCCGATCGAACCATAGCGAGCACTTTCCTGGCGAAATGTCAGGACGTGCCTTACCACCGAAAGGCTGGACCGAGCGTATTGCTCATAGCAGATGAACGACCATTCACGAGAGAGCACCGAATCGTCGATGCCTTTAGACGTGCGATACAGACGGGATGACTCCACGGATGGGACTCGACAAGATGCAGCAAGGCAATCCCCGGCGGGTCGAACCCCGAGAGTGAGAGGTCTTCCATGTACATTGCGTTAGCCATTGTCTGCCTGGTTGTTGCGGCGGCGTTCATCCTGCTCGGTCGACGGCAGCACCGAATCTGGGCGGTGGCGGCCGGTGTGGCCCTGGTGGTGCTCACAGGGGTGTTCTTCTGGTTCCTGGGCTTCTGGGGGGAGGTGCTCTGGTTCGAAGCCATCGGCTACAGTGCTCGGTTCTGGACGGTGATCGTGTCGAAGGTCGCTCTGGCATTGGCGGGGGCGGTGATGGCCACCGCCTTGGTCCATTTGCTGACCTGGGGGATCAGCAAGGACCGACGGTTCATACGCGTTTTCTCCAAGGTGATTGCCGCCTACGTGGGCGCGGGCTGGGGAGTGGCAAATTGGGATACGTTTCTGCTCTATCTGCGAGGCGTGGAGACTGCTGTGACCGATCCCATTCTCGGGCGGCCCACGAGCTTCTATCTCTTCGTCCTTCCGTTTTACGATGCCCTGTACGTGTTCCTGGTCCTGGTCGCGGTGGTGGCCCTGGCGACCTGGGGGGTGGGCATGTTCCTGCGGGTCACGGAAGAGGGTCTTCGGTTGCAGGCCGGGGGTATACTTGACGAAAATCACGAGAAGTCTTTTGAGTCGCTGTATTGGAGTGCGGCCTTGCTGTTGATCGCCTTGGCCTGGGGACAGTATCTCGCTCGCTTCCACGTGATGTATTCCACTCTGGGAGTGGTTGCCGGGCCCGGATGGACCGACGCTCACGTTCGTCTCCCCGCTTATCTCGTTATGATCGTGCTGCTGCTGGCGATGGCAGCACTCCTGGTGATTCCACCCTTGCGCGGGATTTCCGGTCGGGTAACTCACCGCTTTGAACTCGGCGCCGGGATTGCCAGGCTGTCGCCCCTGATTGCCGGTGGTCTGGTTCTGGTGGTCGCCTGGTTTGTGCTCCTGGTCGTGATCCCCGGGCTGTTCCAGTGGCTGTACGTGCAGCCGAACGAGATCACCGTGGAGAAACCCTACATCGCCCACAACATCGAGTTCACGCGCCGGGCATTCAAGCTGCACACGGTGGAGGAGCGAGAGTTCCCCGTCTCCGAGCAGTTCACCCGACAGATGGTACAGACCAACCAGGGCACCTTTGACAACATCCGCCTGTGGGATTGGCGGGCTCTGGACGCGGTATACAAGCAGTTCCAGGAGATTCGACTGTATTATGAGTTCCAGGATGTCGATGTGGATCGCTATCGCTTCAACGACGACTACCGCGAGGTGATGGTTTCGGCGCGGGAGATGAACCTGAACAACCTTCCCGCCCAGAGCCAGACCTTCGTCAACAAGCGGTTCAAGTACACCCATGGATTCGGGATCACCCTGACGACGGTGAACGAGTTCACGCCGCAAGGTCTGCCCGACCTTCTGGTCAAGGATATTCCACCGCAGGCGGAGTATCCCAGTCTCGAAGTCTCTCGTCCGGAGATCTACTACGGAGAACTGACCGACACCCACGTGATCGTGGATACCGCGGAACAGGAGTTCGACTACCCCAGCGGGGAGCAGAACGTCTATACGCGCTACGAGGGCGAGGGGGGTGTGCGTCTGCACAATCTCTGGCGCAAGTTCCTGTTCGGCTGGAAGTTCGACGGCACCCGCCTGTTCTTCTCGAGCTATCCGACGCAGCAGAGCCAGATCATGTTCCATCGGAGAATCCAGGACCGCGTCCGCCGGATTGCGCCGTTCCTGCAATTCGACGACGATCCTTACATCGTTCTTGCCGATGGCAAGCTCTACTGGATTTCCGACGCCTACACGACCTCGGGCGACTATCCCTACAGCGAACCGTTCTACTCGGGCATCGCCACGAAATACGACCCTCGGAGCAGCCTGTTCAGTGGACGCCGGCGCCTCAGCGGCGTCAACTACATCCGAAACTCCGTCAAGACGGTCGTCGACGCCTACAATGGCTCAGTGGACTTCTATGTCTATGAGCCGAATGATCCGCTCATTCGCGCCTGGCAGAACATCTTCCCTGATCTGTTCAAAGACCGCTCCGAGATGCCCGAAGCGCTGCGCGCCCACGTGCGCTACCCGTCGGACATGCTCCTGACCCAGGGACTGGTCTACGCAAAATATCACATGACCGACCCGGTCGTATTCTACAACCAGGAGGATCTCTGGATCCGCGCCACCGAGACGTACTATGGCGGTGTTCAACCGGTCGAGCCCTACTATATTATGTGGGAGCCGCCGGATACGGATGAACTGGAGTTCATCCTGATGATGCCGTTTGCGCCGAAGAACCGCCAGGTGCTCATCGGATGGATCGCAGGCATGTGCGATCCAGGCAACTATGGGCGCATGCTCGTGTACAACTTCCCGAAGCAGGAGCGGGTGCTGGGAACGCAGCAGGTCGAGACGAAAATCGACCAGGACCGCTATCTTTCGGGGCAGTTGTCGCTGTGGGACCAGCGTGGTTCGCGAGTGATCCGGGGGAACGTGCTGGTGGTCCCGGTGGGGGAGACGTTGATCTACGTGGAGCCGATCTATCTCCAGGCGGAAACGGCGGCCTATCCGGAACTGCGGCTGGTGGCGGTGATGCACAACGACCGACTCAGCTACGCGCCGTCGTTCGACGAGGCTCTGGAAGGGCTCTTTGGCGAGGAGGCGGAGGCGCCGAGTGCTCCGAGCCTTCCGGCAGAAGGCTCGGTCGGGCAGTGGGCGGAGCGGGCGAACCAGGCGTTTGAAAACTACCTGACGGCGCTGGGAGACAAGGATTTCCGCCAGGCCAGCGAGCAGTTGGAGGCCCTTCAGGAGGCGCTGCAACGCCTCACAGAGATGTCGCGGGGCGCGCCGGCGGACCCCAACGAGGGGTCGGAACCGGTCAACGATGGAGAATGACTCATGCAGGCTATATCACGAAAACAGCTTCAGGAGCGGATGGGCGGGGATGACGATCTCGTGCTCGTCGAAGTGCTGAGTGCCGAGCAGTACAAGCGAGGGCACATCCCCGGCGCCATGAACATCCCGCTGGGCGACGACTTCGATCGAGCGGTCCGGGAGGCGATCCCGGACCAGAGCCAGGACGTGGTGGTCTACTGCGCCAGCAAGGAGTGCCATGCGTCGCCCGAGGCGGCCCAGCGGATGGATGAGTTGGGCTATCAGCAGGTGTACGACTACGAAGAAGGCAAGGCCGATTGGCAGGACGCCGGGTTGCCGTTGGTTCAATAGGATACGGCCCGTCGGGGCATGAGCATGCCCCCTCGCGCGAGTCCTTGCTGGATTGCTTGAAAGGACGAAATCGGATGCGACTGCCAAGAGCAGGTACCGTGGAAATCGTTCCCTCCGTGCTGGCGGCCGACGCGACGCGGCTGGCCGAGGAGATTGCCGAGGTGGAAGCGGCAGGCGTGAAGATGATCCAGTTCGACATCATGGACGGTCACTTCGCCCCCAACCTCAGCTTCGGCCCGGCGACCGTTGCCGCCGCACGTCGGAACAGCACCCTGGCCTTCGACGTCCAGTTGATGATCACCAATCCGAGGAAGTACGCCCCTCGGTTCATCGACGCCGGGGCCGATCACATCACGTTCCATATCGAAACCACGCCGCAACCTCTGGCCTTCGTGGAGGAGTTGCACGATCGGGGCGTTACGGCGGGGGTGGCCTTGAACCCGGAAACCGACGCGCTGGAAGTGGCCTCGGTGGCGCCCTATTGCGATCTCGTGCTGGTGATGACGGTGCATCCGGGATTCGGGGGGCAGAAGTTCATTCCCGAAACCATCGACAAAATCCCCCGCATTCGCAAGATGGTCGGTCCCGCCATTCGCGTGCAGGTCGATGGCGGGATCTCGCAGGAAACGGTTGAAGCGGTGGTCGCCAACGGGGCCGATACGCTCGTGGCCGGAAGCGCCATCTTTGGCCAGGGCGATCGTCGAGCCGCCATCGGCGCTCTGCGCGAATCCGCCCGGCAGGCCATGGAATCCCAGGCGGCCCGCTGACCGGGAACCGCCCGGCGCCTAAGGCTGGGCCGAGGTCAGCCCCTCTTGAATCGCATACTTGGTGAGCTGGGCGACGTTGTCGATGTCCAGCTTGTTCATGACCTTGAGGCGGTGCGCCTCGACCGTCTTGGGACTGATGTAGAGCCGCCGGGCGACCTGCTTGGTGCTGTGCCCCTCGGCGATCAACTGCAGCACCTCCCGTTCGCGCGGCGTCAGCAGGGAGAACGCGCCGTCCTGATCCAGTCCGTCCTCCTGGAGACAGCTTCCCAGGACGGCTTCCGCGACGGTAGGCGTGATGTACATCTGCCCCGAGGCGACCGAGCGGATCGCTTCGACCAGTTCGTCGAAGTCGCAATCCTTGAGCAGGTATCCCATCGCGCCCGCCTTGAACATCTCGCGGACATATCGCCTGGAGGAATGCATCGACAGGGCGATGACGCGACTCTGCGGCGATTCGCGTCGGATCAGCCGCGTCGCCTCGATGCCGTTGAGGTCGGGCATGCTGATGTCCATCACCACGATGGTCGGCGTCAGCTCCCTGGCCATTTCGACGGCCTTGTGCCCTTCGTCCACCTGGCCGACCACCTCCATGTCCTCTTCATTCTCGATAGAGCGGGTCAGTCCGTGACGCACGATGGCATGGTCGTCGGCGATCAATACGCGAATGGTCATGATGGTCTACTCCTCGAATCCTTTCTAGGGGGGGATTGCAGCGGCGCTTGCATGGTTATTCGGGTTCCATCACCCGGGATGGACTGAATGTCGAACGAACCGCGGCTGTGCGTCAGTCGCTCGCGAAGGCTGAACAGCCCGAAGGTCAAACGCTTGCCTGCCACCGACTCCAGTTCGTTGGCATCGAATCCTTTTCCGTCGTCTTCGACCTCGATGCGCACGCTCTGGTTGACGCGCTGAATGCGGATGACCACGTTCTGCGCCGCGGCATGTTTGGACACGTTGATCAGCAGTTCGCGCGTCGCCCGGTAGAGAAGCACCTTGACCTGCTCCGAAAGCGGTTTGTCCCCGTCCTGGACCTCCAGACGGCACTGGAAGCCTTCCTGCCGAGAGAATTGCTCGGTCAGTTCTTCGATCGCGGCCTCGAGCCCGAAGGTGTACAGGGTGGACGGGCTCAGTTCGAACGTCAGCGATCGCGTCTGCTGCACCGCTTCATCGATCTGCTCTTTGGTGCGGTCGAGCTTCTCCAGGAGCGGTTCCGGCAGTTCTTTGCGCAATAGGCCCAATTCGCGTTTGGAGAAGGCCAGGGACTGACCGATCGAATCGTGCAGGGCGACGGCAATGCGGCGCCGTTCCCGTTCTTCGGTCAAGAGCAGTTCCTCGGTCAGGTCGGCCAACTGCTTCTGATTGCGGATGATCTCCCTCTCCTGTTGCTTGGCGACGGTGATGTCGCGGATGGCCAGGAGGATCATCCCGGTCCTCTCTTCGTCGCTGCGGATGCGGCGGGCGTTGAGTCGCATGGTGCGGAGGCCGATATGGGGGAAGCGGTGTTCGACCTCGAAATCCTCGAAGCTCCTGTTGTGCGGCAGAATGTCCTCCAGCAGGGTCCGCAACTGTGGCAGGTCCCACTGTCGGTCGCCGATCTCATAGATCGCCTTGCCCTCGGTGTCCCGGGGAGCGACTTCAAACGTCTCGTAGAAGGCTCGGTTGGCCGACAGGACGCGGAGGTCGGCGTCCAGGACGATCAGGGCCTCGCGGACCGTATCGATAACGCTCTCGGCGAACCGACGGGCTTCGGCGATCGCCTGCTCGGCCATCCGCTGTTGGGTCACGTCCCGGTCGATCTCCAGGATGGCCGCGGGCGATCCCTCTTCGTCCCGCTGGAGCGCCCATCGACTGGAGACGATCAGCGTCTGACCGTCGCGTGTCGTCTGGGTGAGCTGCCCGTTCCAGTGTCCATCCTTGACCATGCGGCTGGTGATCTCCGTGCGCTCGCCGGGATAGACGGTTTTCAGCAACTCGTGCTTGATTCGCCCGATGGCCTCATCCCGGGTCCATCCGTACGTCTGCTCGGCGCCCCGATTCCAGAAGAGTATCCTGCCTTCCATGTCCTTTACTATGATCGTATCGTGGGCGAGGTTCAGTAATTCCGCCTGTTGCTGCAATTGGAGGGCGTTCTCCCGCAGTCTTCTCTCGGCCTGTTTGCGCTGGGTGATATCCCGCACGACGATCTGCGTGGCGGGCTGGTTGCGGTACGCAATCGGCATCGCTGACAGCTCGACGTCGAGGGCGCTGCCGTTGAGACGCAGCAGCTTCGCTTCGGTGACCCTCAGGGGTTTTCGCCTGCGGCGGAGGAACTCGAGCTGCCGTTCGGCCCGCGCCCGATCGTCCGGATCGATCAGGTCCAGAATGGGTTTTCCGATCAGATCGTCCGCCTTTTCCGCTCGGAGCAGTTGGCAGGCGGTGGAATTGACGAACAACACCTTTCCGTCGCGTTCGACGCCGATCCCGTCGGGCGAGAGCTCGACCAGGGTGCGGTAGCGTTCCTCGCTTTCCTTGAGCCGGTTTTCGAAGCGCTTGCGTTGGCGGGTGTCGATGCCGATGCTGATGTAGGAGCCGTCGGAGAGGCGGACGCTGGCCCAGGCGCTGGCGATCTGCTGGCCCGCCTTGCTCTGGACGACGAAGTCGCGCCAGGAGGGCTGGGCGGCGATGACGTGTTCCCACGCCTGCCGGCGGTCGTCCGGATGGGGGTAGCACATCTCCATCAGATCGTTCTGGTTGAGATCCTCCAGGGAGTAGCCCAGCACCCGATGGCACTCCTCGTTGATCATCGCGGCGCGGCCCTCGGCGTCGTAAAAGCACAGCATGACGGGGATATGGTCGATGATCGCCTGGAGACGCTCGTTCTGGTGCTCGATGTACCGCTGGGCGCGGACCCGGTCCTGGACCTCCTCCTGAAGCGTGCTGACGGTCCGGCGCAGCTCGGCGGTGCGTTGCTCGACTTGCGTCTCGAGGTTGTCGCGAGCCTGTCGCAGCGCCTCCTCGGCCTTCTTGCGCTCCGTGACGTCGTAGTTGACCCCGCTCATGCGCAGCGGAGCGCCCGACCGATCCCGGAAGATGCGTCCCGAGGAGGCCAGCCAGCGGACCTGGCCATCTTCGCGGACGATACGGAACTCATCGACGAAGCTCTCTTCGTCGGCGGCCAGGCTTCGTTCGACGTGTTTGTGTACGCGATCCCGATCGTCGGGGTGGATGTACTGGAAGAAGGTCTCACCGGTGATGGGCGGGCCCGCCGGATCGCGTCCCAGGAACCCATACAGGTGATGGTTCCAGGTGACGGTGTTCGTTCGCAGATCGCGGTCCCAGATGCCCAGAGCACCTCCTTCGACCGCCACGCGCAAGCGCTCTTCCTGCTCGCGCAGGGCCTGCTGGGCTTCGTACTGTTCTGTGATGTCGATCGCTGCCATGCGGCAGTAGACCCGCTCGCTGCCGCCGGAAACATCCGTCATCGAGCGGCTCCGCAGTCGAACGACCTTCGGTGGTGCGTGCGCCTGGAGGACCTGCACGGTACAGTTGTGGGCCGTGGTCGAATCCATGACGGCGCGACGATGCTCGAGGAACTTGTCCTTGTCCCGACCGCCGACGAAGAGACTGAATGGCTTACCGATCAGTTCGCGACGGTTTCTCGCGAGCAGCGAGGCGCCCGTCAGGTTCAGTCGGGCGATGCGCCCATGCTCGTCCAGGATGAAGTACCCGATCAGCGCGAAATCGAACAGCTCCGCATACTGGCTGCGCGACTGCTCGAGTTCGACCTGACTGACACGCAGTTGCTCGTTCTGCATCTCCAGCTCGACCTGGTGGACGCGCAGCTCGTGGACCAGGGCGCTGACGTCCGCCTTCGACATCTGCTCCAGCGGCACGTCTCTGATGCGCAGCCGTTTCTCCGCTTCGGCGCGGAGCGCAGCGCTTCTGTCGGATGGAGATGGCTTATCCGTCATGATGTCAGGGTCCGGTCTTCCGTTCGCGTTCGTCTTCAGTCGCTCCACGGTCTTCGTCGAAGGCCAGCAGGATGTTGCCCGTTTGCTGCTGGTCATGGGCGGTCTGGCGGGCGCTCAGGACCATCTTACGATGCCCGATCCGCGGAAAATCATACTCGACCACGAAATCGTCGAAGCGCCGATTTTCCGGGATGATCTGTTCGAGCAGCTCGCGCAGGGCGGGAATATCCCACTGCTTGTTGCCCAGTTCGAAGATCTTGCGGCCTTCCGTCTCGCGCGGACTGGCATGAAAGGTTCCGTAGAAGGCATTGTTGGCCCGCAGGACCTTCAGGTCGGGGGCCAGCACCACCAGGGGCTGGCGGACGGTCTCGACGATGGCCTCGGCGAAATCGCGGGCCTGCTCGTACGCCAGCGAGGCCTGCTTCTGCGAGGTGATATCGACGAAGGTCGCGACGACCCCGTCGATAACGTTTTCACAGGTGCGATAGGGCAGGATGCGCATGATGTACCAGGTGTCGTTGCCGACGCGGATCTCCCGCTCGACGCGCTCCAGGGTCTCGATCACCTGGTGGGCATCCTGGACGAAGTCATCGTACTGGATGGCGGCGGTGATATCGCCCAGAGAGCGATCGACGTCGCTGTCGATCAGGCGAAAGAGCTTGCGGGCCTGGGGGGTGAAGCGCCGGATCTTCATCTGATCGTCCAAGAACAGCGTCGCGACCTCCGTGCAGCCCAGGAGGTTGTTCATGTCGTCGTTGGCCTTGGACAGTTCGTCGATCTTCGCCTGGTATTCGGCGTTGACGCTGCGCAGCTCCTCGTTGGTCGATTGCAGCTCTTCGCGGCTGGTGTCCAACTCCTCGTTGGTGCTCTGAAGCTCCTCGTTGGTGCTCTGAAGCTCTTCGTTGGCGCTCTTGAGCTCTTCGTTGCTGGTCTCGAGCTCTTCGACGGTGGTCTGGAGATACTCCCGGGTCGACTGGAGTTCCTGCTCGAGCGCCTCGATGCGCGCGTTCTGCTCCTCGGTCGGGATCTCGGAGGTGGCACGGTCCGCATCGATCTTTCCTTCCTCGCGCTCATGGGGGCGGAAGACCACCAGGGAGAGTCGGCTTTCGCCCTCGAATTCCCGGAGGGGACGGACCACGATATCGGTGCCGCTGTGCGACTCATCCATGCCGATCGGCAGCTTCTCTTCGACGACCTTGCGGTGTTCCCGCGCGGCGCGCTTGATCGCGCCGGCCAGTTTGCTCTGGATCTCGGGGCGCGCCATGTGCAGCAGGTTCAGGGTGGGCTGCCCGCCGGGCTGGGCCAGATAGGCACTGGTGTCCCCGTTGAAGTAGAGGATGTTATGGTCCTGGTCGATCAACACGCACGGCGCCGAATACTCCCGCAGGATCAGCTTCTCGATCCGCCCGCTGATGTCCCGGTGGCCGGGATCACCACCTTCGGAGGTTGCAGGGGCCTTGGGGGGCCGTGAGGCGCGATCCTGGAATTCGACCGTCCCCGCCTCGTAGTCCGCCCGGCCACCCTTGCGCCGGAAGACCTTGTGCCGCGTGTCCATCGGCTCGAACAAGTCCGCGAAACTGCCGATCGATTCGCTCTCACCCAGGAAGAGATAGCCCCCGGGGTTCAGGGCATAATGGAACAAGGGCAGCACCTTCTGTTGCAGCGTCGAATCCATGTAGATCAGCACGTTCCGACAGCACACCAGGTCCAGCTTGGAAAAGGGCGGTTCCTTGACCAGGTTGTGCGCCGCGAAGACCAGCATCTCGCGGATGTGCGTCTTGATGCGGTAGTGACTGTCCTCCTCGCTGAAAAACTGATTCAGTCGCTCTTTGGACAGATCGCCTGCGATGCTCTTGGGATACCGGGCGTATCGCGCCCGCTCGATAGCGTCTTCGTCGAGATCGGTCCCGAAGACCTGGACTTCGTGCAGCCGGTTGCTCTGGTGCATCTGCTCGTAAAGGAGCATGGCGACGCTGTAGGCCTCTTCGCCGGTGGCGCAGCCCGGGACCCAGACCCGCAGAGGGTCGTTGGACGGCGCGTCTTCGATCAGGGGGCCGATCACATGGGTACGCAGAGACTCGAAGGCTTCCTCATCGCGGAAGAAGGCGGTCACCGTAATCAGCAGCTCCTTGCTGAGGATCTGGACCTCGTCGGCGTTGTGGCGGAGGTACGTGATGTATCCGTCGAGGTTCTCGATCTGGTGGACCGCCAGGCGCCGCGCGATGCGCCGCTTGATCGTGTTGCGCTTGTAGTGGGAGAAATCGTGCCCGGTTTCCTGGCGGATGATCAGGAAGACCCGCTGCAACTGGCCTTCGAGTTTCTGCTCGGCGTCTTGCGTCTCGGGTCTCTGGATATAGGGATGGTGGAGGTAGCTCTGTAGTTCTTTGCCCATCTGCTCGACGGGGCGGATGAAGTCGATCAGCCCGGTATCGATGGCGTTGCGCGGCATCTGGTCGTACGTTGCCTGCTCGGGCTCCTGGACCATGGCCATGCCGCCGGAGGCCTTGATCTCCTTGATGCCCAGCGTCCCGTCGCTTCCCGTGCCCGAGAGGACAATGCCGACGGCGCGGTCGGTCTGGTCCTGCGCCAGGGAGCGGAAGAAGTGGTCGATCGGCAGAGGCGGTCCCTTGTGCTTTGCCGGTGCGGTGCAGTAGAGGGTGCCGTTCATGACCGAGACGTCCTTGTCGGGCGGGGCCAGATAGATCCGGTTCGGCTGGATCTCGGTGCCGTCCTTCAGTTCTTCAATGCTCATCTGCGTGTGCTTGGCCAGCAGCGACGCCATCATGCTGTCGCGGTCATGGGCGCGGTGCTGAATGACGACGAAGGCGACGTTGAGGTCCGCGGGTGTCTTGCTCAGTAATCCCTGGATCGCTTCGAGCCCCCCGGCGGAGGCGCCGATGCCGACGACCGGGCACGGCTCGCGCCTGCCGTCCCGGGGTTCCTGGTTCTCCGATTCACCCTGGCCCGAACGGTCGTTCGAAGACTCGGAACGCTCCGAGCTCTGCTGTTGCTTGTCCTTCTCGGCCTTGGCCATCGCCTTCTTCCCTTCCCGTTGGTTGATCCTGATTCCTGTGCACGGTGCCTTCGTCTCTGCCGCCCTCTGAATGGAAATCAGGCAACCAGCATACCATGCACAGTTTAAGCCGTCAGCAAGAAAGTCTCTATGGGAGTTTTGCTTGCCCGGATTAGGGGATGTCCTTACTCCGTTTGGCGTCCGGGACGCATAGAGTCAACTGGGTCCCGGTGAAGGAACGCTATGATTCGCTGTGAGGTGGTTTCATGTTCATTGTCGATGTGTTGTTTGCGCTGGTGATGGCGGCGATCTTCACGATGATCTTCGCGATCGGTCTTCGGCGGACCGGGCCCTGGTCGAGCATCCTGGTGTTCTTTGCGGTCGTGTTCCTGGCGGCGTGGGCCGGGGGGCTGTGGATCAGTCCCGCGGGTCCGGTCTTTTTGGGGATCTATTGGGTGCCCATCCTGTTGGTCGCCTTTCTGGTCGCACTGCTGCTGGCCTCGATCCGCCCTCCGCCGACCAGGCACGTCGAGACGATCTCGGAGGCGGAGACGGAAGCCCAGCAGCGCCGTGCCGTCGAGCGGGCGTTCGACGCGTTCTTCTGGGCGCTGTTGATCGGGTTCATGATCGTGATCGTTCTCGGATACCTGCTGTAAGGGCAGCCAGAGCGTACGATTGACGGCAGAATCGAACAAGGAGTGGATTGCGTGGATGACGGTCAGCGGCAGCGGCAGGGGCAGGGTCAGATCGTGGCGGTGCGCGGCAGCGTGGTCGATGCACGTTTTGCGGCGCAGATCCCCGAAGTGGGAGCCCAACTGCGAACGGGTCGCGACAAGCAGATGGTACTGGAGGTGGTCACGCACCTGGACCGCCAGACGGTGCGCTGCATTGCCATGACCGCCACGGAGGGCTTGTCCCGACAGACGCCCGTCTGGAACACAGGGCAAACGCTGCGCGTGCCGGTAGGTCGCGAGCTTCTGGGGCGTGCGTTCAACATCTTCGGCGAGCCGATCGACAAGGCAGGCGGTTTCGAGGCTTCCGAGCGGTGGCCGTTTCGGCGCCAGTCGGTGCCGCTCTCCGAGCGGGTCGCGACGTCGGAAATCTTCACGACCGGGATCAAGGCGATCGATGTTCTGGCGCCGCTGGAGCGGGGCGGCAAAGCGGGACTGTTCGGCGGAGCAGGGGTCGGCAAGACGGTCCTGATCATGGAGATGATCCACAACATGGTCACCGTGCACTCGGGGATCAGCATCTTCTGCGGGATCGGCGAGCGCAGCCGGGAGGGGGAGGACCTGTATCGCGAGATCAAGGAGGCGGGCGTGCTGGACAACGCAGTGCTCGTGTTCGGACAGATGAACGAGCAGCCGGGGGTGCGGTTCCGGATCGGCCACGTTGCACTGACCATGGCTGAGTATTTCCGGGACGAAGCCCATCAGGACGTTCTGCTGCTCGCAGACAACATCTTCCGCTTCATCCAGGCGGGTGCGGAGGTCTCGGGCCTCTTGGGGCGTCTGCCTTCGCGGGTGGGCTACCAGCCTACACTGGCGACGGAACTGTCCGAGTTCGAGGAACGCATTTGCAGCACTGCTTCCGGCGCCATTACGTCCATCCAGGCGGTATACGTGCCGGCCGACGATTTCACCGACCCGGCGGCTGTTCACACCTTTGGCCATCTGTCCTCGACGATCGTACTTTCCCGCAAACGGGCCAGCCAGGGACTGTACCCCGCCATCGATCCGCTGGAATCGCAGTCCAGCATGCTCAGCCCGCAGATCGTCGGCGACCGGCATTACCGGATCGCCCAGCAACTGCGGAGCACGCTCGCCAAGTACGAAGAGCTGAAGGACATCATCGCCATGCTGGGGTTGGAGGAACTTTCGCAGGAGGATCAGAAACAGGTCTATCGCGCCCGACGACTGGAGCGGTTTCTGACGCAGCCGTTCTTTACGACCGAGCAGTTCACCGGGCACGAGGGCAAGCGTGTGGCGCTGGACGATGCCCTCGATGGGTGCGAACGCATCCTCAACGATGAATTCTCCGACTATCCCGAGCGGGCGCTGTATATGATTGGAACGGTGGACGAGGCGAAGAAGGAATGAGATTGCGCGTTTTGATACCTACCCAGGTGCTGGTGGATGAGGAGGTCCGCCAGGTGACGATGGAGGCGGAGAACGGATCGTTTTCGCTGCTGCCAGGGCATATCGACTATGTGGCGGCGCTGGTGCCCGGATTGCTGACGTACCGCACAGGCGGCGAGGGGGACACCGTCGTGGCGATCGACGAGGGGGTGGTCGTCAAGCAGGGGCAGCGCGTATTTGTCTCCTGTCGCCACGGGGTGAAAGGACGCGGACTGGAAGAACTGGCGCGGACGGTGGAAGAGCAGTTCGAATCGCAGAATGACCAGGAACGGAAGGCGCAGACGGCCATGGCGAAGATGGAAGCCGATTTCGTTCGCACGCTGCTCCAGCGCGAGCGGGTATGACGATGGCGGAACCTGTGGAAAGACGCTATCGGCAGCAGTTTGCCGAGAAGATCGCCCGAAAGCAGCAGCGTCGGGCCCGGGGATTGCGGCAGAAGGAGCACACCGCCTGGTTCGGACTGGGCGTCTTCGGGGTCGTCGGCTGGTCGGTCATGATTCCGTTTCTGATCTGCCTGGCCATCGGCATCTATATCGACGCGACCTGGGAGACCAGAATTTCCTGGACGCTGACGTTGCTGGTCGTCGGGGCGGCGCTCGGGGCGCTCAACGCCTGGTTCTGGGTCAGCAGGGAACGAAAGACGATTGAAGAGGAGTCGGAACGTGACTGAATGGCATCAAATCGCGCTCGGGGTTTCTGCGGGCCTGCTGATGGGCCTCTTCTTTTTCGGCGGCTTGTGGTTGACGGTGCGACGGGTCACCGCGCCGTGTCGTCGGCCCATGTTGCTCGTATTGATCAGCTTCCTGATTCGTGGCGCGGTGATGGCGCTATGCTTCTATGCCCTCGCACGCTGGGCGGGATGGGTCGCCATTCTGGCGAGTCTGGCGGGAATGATGGTGGTACGTGGAATGCTGAACCATGTCACGCGCCCGGGTAGCCGCCGGGATGCACTGTGCTTGGAGCGGATGTCATGAGGGTCACGCCGGATCAGTATGTTTACTGGGAGAACGGTTTCTTCCAACTCAATGCCACCCTGGTCTTCACCTGGGGCGTCATGGCGCTGATGGTGATCGGCGCCTGGTTGATCACCCGAAACCTCTCCACCGGTCCGCAGATTTCGCGTTGGCAGAACGTGCTGGAAGTCGTGGTGGGCTATGTACGTCATCAGATCCGTGAGATTATGGACACCGACCCGACAAGGTATGCCTACTTCATCGGGACCCTCTTTCTGTTCATTTCGATCTCGAATCTGTTGGTGATTGTGCCTGGCTATCAGCCGCCGACGGGTTCGTTGTCGACAACCGCGGCGCTGGCCACCTGCGTCTTTTTCGCGGTTCCGATCTATGGGATTACGGAGCAGGGAGTGGTCACCTATCTCAAACACTACATCCAACCTACCGTGATCATGCTGCCTTTTGCAGTGATTTCCGAATTGTCGCGGACGCTGGCGCTGGCGGTGCGTTTGTTCGGAAATGTGATGAGTGGGACGCTGATCGGCGCGATCCTGGTGTCTTTGGCGCCGTTTCTGGTGCCGATCGTGATGCAACTGTTCGGCCTGCTGATCGGGCAGATCCACGCGTACATCTTCGCTGTGCTGGCGACGGTCTACATTGCCTCGGCCATCCGCGCCTACCGTCAGGAAGAATCGAAGAAAGAGAGTCCGTCTCAGGAGGACCCCGAACATGGATAGTGCAACAATCATTGGAATGAGTTCGATCATTGCCGCCGGGCTGACGATCGGCATCGGCAGTATCGGTCCCGCTATCGGCGAGGGCATGGGCCTGGCCCGCGCGCTGGCGGCGATGGCGCAGCAACCCGACGAGGCGAATCGCATCTCGCGGACGTTGTTCGTCGGCATGGCGATGGTCGAGTCGACCGCCATTTACTGCCTGGTCGTCTCGGTGATTTTGATCTTCGCGAATCCGTTCTGGAACCACTTCATCGAACAGGCCGGAGGCTAGCCATGGAGATCGATCTGTTCACATGGGGCGCCCAGATCGTCAACTTCCTGATCCTGGTGGCTCTGCTACGCCATTTCCTCTATGGGCGGATCGTCCACGCGATCGATGCCCGCCAGGAGAAAATTGCGTCTCGCTGGGATGAGGCCGAACGCGAAAAACAGCGAGCGACGGAACGGATTCGCGAATACGAGCAGAAGCGGGATGAGCTCGAGAACGACCGGCAAAGGATCCTCGCGGAGGCGAAGACCGAAGCGGAGGCCCGCAAGGAGGAAATGACCCAACAGGCCCGCGCGGAGGTGGATGAACAGAGATCGCAGTGGCAGAGGGCCCTTCAGCAGGACCGGCAGTCGTTTATGGACGATGTGCGGCGGACCGCAGGCGCGGAAATCAGCAAAGCGTTAGAGCGTATACTCCGCGACCTGGCGGATGCCGATTTGCAGGGTCAGACCGTGAGCCGGTTCACGGAGCAGTTGAAAGGCGCCCAGGGACAGCGCGTCAACGACCTGGCGACTGCGGAGGGCCCGCTGACAGTCCAGACCTCGTTCGAATTGACCGAACCACAGCGAGGCCGGATTCGGGACCAGGTCCGAAAGCTGATGGACCAGGATGTGGAGCTGGAATTCGCCACGTCATCCGACTTGATCTGCGGGATCGAGTTGAGAGCCGATGGACGCAAGATCGCCTGGTCGGTTCAGGAATACCTGGACGAGCTGGACAAGAACGTCGGTCGGCGGTTCGAGCAGCGGCGCTGGGGCAGGCCCGAAGAAGAATCAGGACCGTCGGAGGGAGAGATTCGGCAGGACGAAAAGGGGCAGGAGGAGCCGGAACATGCCGAGTGAAGACCTCCATACCATGGTGGCCGAGTTGACGGACGATCTGACCCACGCGTTGGCGGAGACGCAGGTAGAGCTTGCGCCGAGAGAATTTGGGACGATCGACTTCGTCGGAGAATCGATCGTTCGCGCGGAAGGGCTGCCGGACGTTCAGACGATGGAATTGGTCCGCCTGCCGGGCAACCGCCTCGGCATGGCGTTCAACCTCGAGCCGGAGCGGGTATCTATCGTCATGTTGGATCGCGTCGCGGGCATCGAAGCCGGCGAGGAGGTTCAGCGGACGGGCCGGGTGCTGGACGTGCCGGTGGGAGAGGAACTGCTCGGGCGAACCGTGGATCCGCTGGGCCGACCGCTCGACGGCAAAGGAGGTCTCTCCACTTCCGAGAGACTGCCCATCGAACGGCGAGCCCCGGAAATCATGGATCGGGCGCCGGTCACCGAGCCTTTGCAGACGGGTTTGCAGGTGGTGGATGCGCTGATTCCGATCGGGCGAGGCCAGCGGCAGTTGATCGTGGGCGACCGCAAGACGGGCAAGACCGCGATCGCCCTCGATGCGATGATCAACCAGCGGGACAGGGGAGTGTACTGCATCTACTGCGCCATCGGCCAGCGGAGTTCGGCGGTGGCCAAAGTGATCTCCGATCTGGAAGAGCATGGGGCACGCGAGCACTGCATTGTGGTCGTCGCTACCGGAGAGGATACGCCCGGCCTGAATTTCGTCGCTCCCTACGCAGCGATGTCGATGGGGGAGTACTTCCGAGATCGCGGCGACGACGTATTGCTCGTTCTCGACGACATCACTCGTCACGCCTGGTCCTATCGCGAACTGTCGTTGCTGTTGCGTCGTCCGCCGGCCCGCGAGGCCTATCCGGGGGACATCTTCTATATCCACTCACGACTGCTGGAGCGAGCGACCCACATGCGCGACGAATTCGGAGGCGGCTCTCTGACGGCGCTGCCGATTGTCGAGACGCAGGCCCAGAACATCTCCGCCTATATTCCGACGAATCTGATTTCGATCACGGATGGCCAGGTCTATTTGTCGCCGGACTTGTTTCAACAGGGCGTCCTGCCGCCAGTGGACGTGGGGCGGTCGGTTTCGCGGGTTGGCGGCAAGACGCAGCTTCCGGCCTACCGCAGCGTGGCCGGCGACCTTCGGTTATCCTATTCGCAGTTCGAGGAACTCGAAGCCTTCGCTCGATTCGGCACCCGGCTCGACGAAGACACCCAGAAGACGCTGGCCCGTGGACGCCGGGTTCGCGAAGTGCTCAAGCAACCCCGTTATCAACCCTTGTCCGTCGCCGACCAGTTGGCCGTCCTGGCGGCGGTCACCGGCGGGGCGTTCGACGATGTCCCAGTAGAGAAACTCGGCGAGAGCAAGCCCAAGGTGCGCCAGGCGGTCCAGCAGGAGCGTCCCGAGCTGCGCGAACGCATCGAATCGGGCGAGAAGCTGACGGACGAAGACGTGCAAAGCATTGCCGATACTGCCGGCAAGGCTATCCAGGACCTGAAGGAATCCCGAGAGAATGAAGACGCTTCAAGGGCTCAAGAGACAGATTGACAGCACCGAAGATCTCGGCTCGGTCGTCAAGACGATGAAGGTGCTGGCGGCGGTCAACATCCGTCAGTTCCAGCGGGCCGTTGAGTCGCTGGGCGACTACCGCAAGACGGTCGATATGGGGTTCCAGGTCCTCCTGAAGAACCGGCCGGAGATGGTGGCCGGACTTCCGGACTCTCAAGGCGATCGCGCCGGCGCTGTCGTTTTTGGCTCCGATCGCGGGATGTGTGGACAGTTCAACGAACAGCTTGCCGATCACGTGCGGGCGAACATGGAACCGTTCACGAAACGCCGGATTCTGGCGTTGGGCGATCGTGTGGTCCCGCGCCTGGAGACGCGCGGGCAAACGGTGGACGAGAATCTGCCGCTCGTCAGCTCGTTGTCGGCAGTCGTTTCCTTGTTGCAGGAAGTCGTGATTCGGATCGAATCGTGGAGAGCGGAAGGCCGGGTGGACCGGGTCTTGCTGTTCAACAATGAGCCAACCTCCGGCGCTTCGTATCGTCCCCGTATGCTACAGTTGTTTCCCCTGGACAAGGCGTGGTTTCGATCTCTGGTCGATGAGCCCTGGCCTGCACGGTCATTTCCCATCCATACCATGCCATGGGGCCAACTCTTTACCTCCCTGGTTCGCCAGTTCTTCTTCGTAGGACTCTACCAGGCGCTGACCGAATCGCTGGCCAGTGAAAATGCCGCGCGTCTGGCAGCCATGCAGGTGGCGGAGAAGAACGTACGCGATCAACTGGAGGAGATTCGGACGGAATACAATCATCGTCGCCAGAGTGCCATTACGGCGGAATTGCTCGATATCGTCTCGGGCTTCGAGGCGTTGGTTTCATCCCGCTAGAACGGCGTTCAGAGCAGGATCAGGAAAGGACAAGAACTCAAGTCTGTCTACGTCATAGGAGGTTAACCATGTCTATCGCCAAAGTGATCGAAATCAGTGCGGCCTCAAACAAGAGTTTCGAAGATGCCATCGAACAAGGCGTTGCGCGGGCATGTGAGACCGTCAAGGATGTCCGCGGTGCGTGGGTCAAGGAACAGCAGGTGCGCGTCGAGAATGGCAAGATCGTGGAATATCGCGTGGACATGAAGGTGACGTTTGTGCTGCATGGCAAAGGGTAGGAGAGTGAATAGAAAGAGACCATGTGGCTGAAATGGCTTCCGTGGAAGTATCTGGCGCGTCGGGTGGCCCGGGCGCATGGATTCATCGATCCGATCGGATTGCTGTCGTACGTGCAGCGCTTTGCCCAACCGTCCGAAGTGGCGGTGCCGATGGAGTTGTTGCGGGCGGGCATGGCCTTCCATGCGCGCGGCTTCATCAACAGCCGAGTGATTCAGCAGAATCTGGACTGGGTCTGGCCGGTATGGATTCATCGGCAGTTTGACCCTCGGTCGGACGCCTTCGTTCCGCGTGCGTTCTCGCTGACTCACGTGAACCTCACCGGGCGAAACTGGACGGCGGTCGGAGTGCCCGACTTCGAAGGCTTGCCGATTGTAGACCCCCACGGCCTGGTGACGCCGTTTTGGGATGGCTGGTCTCTGGATGCCTGGGTGATTGGCGATGGAGATCACCGACTCGTTCCCTCGAGGCTTGGGGAGGTCGCTCAGCGTCTGGATCTGACGGATGGCGTGGCGGTGGAGACCTTCTCTGAGGGCATGGCTTTGTCTCTGCGCGCTCGAGCCGAAGTCCGCTGCGAGAAGGAGCCTGTCTGCGCGCTCACCTGGCTAGGAACGGCGGACGTACCCGCCTGGCTTGTGGTCTCCGCCCGGCCCTGCAACCCGGAGGGAATCAGCTTCATTCACGAGATCGCTCTGACGTCCCAACGTGACGGATGGATCATCGATGATATGCAGTGCGTGGATTTCGGCCGCCCGGTGGAGGTTCACGCGACGTCGGACTACCATCACGGCGATGTTCTCACCTTGATCGGTACGCCGGCAGGTGAGGCGAACCACGCGGATACCGTGCGGTGCGACCTGGGTATGGCTACCGCGGCGGCAGCGTGGCGGATTGACGCGGGTGGCAACCGGGAAGTCACAGTGCGGGTCCCCCTGGTTGGCAAGAAGACTCATGCCCGGTCCCGTCGTCCAGGACCGCGCCGTCCGTGGAGCGATCATCTCGCGACGGCCTGCCAACTCGAAATCCCGGACCAGCGCATGCAGTTTCTGTACGAGGCTTCGCTGCGGACGCTGGTGCTTCACGCCCCGAAAGACGTCTATCCCGGGCCTTACACCTACAAACGATTCTGGTTTCGGGATGCCGTGTTCATTCTCCACGCGATGCTTTGTGCCGGGCTGACGGTGCGGGCGAAACGCGTCATGGACCGGTTCTTTCCGCGTCAGAGTGCTACGGGGTATTTCCATTCACAGGAGGGCGAGTGGGATTCGAACGGTCAGGTGCTGTGGCTGCTTCAGCGCTATTGTGAACTGACGGGCGACGTTCCGGAGCAGAGCTGGCTCGGCCCGATCCGTCGGGCGTGGCGCTGGATCGCCCGAAAGCGCGTATCGGGAGAGGAGCAGAGGCCCCATGCAGGATTGTTGCCCGCCGGCTTCAGCGCCGAGCACCTGGGCCCGAACGACTACTACTACTGGGATGATTTCTGGTCGACAGGAGGGCTGCATGCCGCGGCGAGACTGCTGAGGGCCCTGGGACGTCCGTCGGAGGCCGATCTCTCTGAGGCGGAGGCGATCGATCTCCAGAATGCCATCGATCGGAGTCTGGCCCGTGCCCGGGACCGGCTGGGACGATCGGCCATGCCTGCCTCCTGCTATCGGCGCCTTGATTCCGGCGCGGTCGGTTCTCTGGCCGCAGGCTATCCGCTGCAGTGTCTGCGTGCGGACGACCCGCGTCTGCTTGATACCGTCGACTATCTCCTGGCCGACTGCACGGTGGAGGGGGGCTTCTTCCAGGACATGATCCATTCGGGGATCAATGCCTATCTGACCCTGCACATGGCGCAGGTACTCCTCCGGGCGGGCGATCTCCGATTTGCCGACTTGTTGATTGCCACGCGGGACTTCGCTTCGCCGACCGGGCAGTGGCCCGAGGCGATCCATCCTCGCACCAAAGGCGGCTGCATGGGGGATGGACAACACGTATGGGCCGCTGCCGAGTGGATCGTGATGCTGAGAAACTGCCTGTTGTACGAGGAGACGCATGGCGATCGCCTGATCGTCGGAGCGGGAATCCTGCCGGAGTGGTTGGACCGAGGCGAACGTATCTCCATCGGTCCGGCGCCGACCTCCTGGGGCTCCGTTCATCTGACGGTGGATGGTTCGAGAGATGATGTGAGGGTGCGATGGGAGGCGAAGTGGTTCGAGAGTCCGCCGCAGATAGAGGTTCGACTGCCGAATCGCGAGCCTCTTCTCATCCCTCCAGGGGGACCAGACGAGGTGCAGATTCCGTCACGTCAAGCCTGACTCGAAGAAGCTTACTCTCTGGATCTGTTGGAGTGGTACTGTAGGACAGACTTGATTGCCTGTCCTGCGACCACAGGAAAAAGGCTGAGGACCCCGGCCAAGGCCCATGCGGATGGTCTGGGCGCAGATAGCGACAACACCGTGGACAGACCGGGCAGGTAAACCGCAGTTATCAGCAGCACGCCGCAGAATGCAAGAGCTGCCCATACATAAAGGTTGGTGGTGATCTCATTGCGGATCATACCGCTACGGGCATCACGCATATTGAAGATGTGCCAGAGCCGTCCAAACGCCAACGTGAGAAAGGACATGGTGACCGCTTCCTCGTGACTGGTGTTCAGGAGCGCCACCGCCAGCCAGTATGCGCCTGTTACTGGGATCATGATCAGACCACCATAGGCGAAGATCACCCACCAGTCGCGGTTTCTCAATACCGGCTCTTGTGGATCACGGGGCGGCGCCTTCATGATATCCTCGCTGCCTTTGCCGACGCCCAGGGCCAGCGCGGGAAAGACATCATTGATGATGTTCAGGAACAGGATCTGTAGCGGCAGAATGGGCAGGGGCCAATTCAATAAAGAAGCCAGGAAGACGACGAGAATTTCACTGGCATTGCCCGAGAGCAGGTACACCACGAACCGACGGATGTTTCCGAAGATGATGCGCCCCTGTTCGATCGCCACGACGATCGACAAAAACGCGTCGTCCTTCAACACCATGTCGGCTGCGTCGCGGGCCACCTGTGTGCCTCGCTGGCCCATCGCCACCCCAATATCGGCCTTCTTCAGCGCGGGAGCATCGTTGACGCCGTCGCCCGTCATGGCGACGATATCACCCGCTTGCTGGTGCAGATCGATCAGGTTCAATTTCTGCTCGGGGCTGACTCTTGAGAAGACGGAGGCTTGCGTGAGACGCTCCCTATCCTGATCGGCCAGATCCTCCGGTGGCTTGATCCGGGTGCCCTCAATCGCCTCGTTTTCTTCGCTGTCCACCAATCCAATGGCCTGTGCGATGCTCAGGGCGGTGGCCGTATGGTCACCGGTGACCATCACGACACGTATTCCTGCCTTTCGGCAGCGGGCAAGCGCCTCGGGGATCTCTTCGCGCGGTGGGTCCAGCATGGCCACCAAGCCCAACAGGGTCAGATCCTGATACGGCTTGATGTCCGTCGATTCAGCCGTCTTGGTAGCCACGGCCAATAAACGCAGCCCCTGCCTGGCCAGCGCCAGGTTCTTTTCATCCCACTGGTGTTTCTTGTCTTCCGTGATATCGTGCACATCGGAATCGATCTGTATTCGCGTGGCCACCTCGACGACCGCCTCCGGCGCTCCCTTGACCATGACCCAGTAACGGTCCTGATCTCTATGGAACGTCGCCATCATCTTCACGGAGGGATCGAACGACTCTTCTCTTTCTTCGGGATATTTCTCAATCAGAGATTCGCGGTCAAGTCCCGCCCGCGCGCCCGCTTCGAGCAAGGCGATCTCCAGCGGATCTCCGACCGCCGAACCATTATCATCCCGGGCCAAGGAGGCGTTGTTGCACAAGACGCTCGCCTCCAGCAGCGCCATCAACGCGGGAGTCTGTGCCGGTTCAATGGCTTCGTCATCGTGAAAGAAGGCGGACGAGTCCTCCGAAGCAGGCCTGATCTCATAATCACCATCCCCGAGCGCCAGGCGTTGCGCAGTCATCTTGTTTTCCGTCAGCGTTCCGGTTTTGTCCGTGCAGATAACCGTCGTGCTGCCAAGCGTTTCGACGGCGGCCAAGCGGTTTACCAGAGCGTTTCGTCGGGCCATGCGCACCATGCCCCGCGCCATCGCTACGGTGGCCACGATGGGCAGGCCTTCCGGTATGGCGGCGACCGCAAGCGCGACGGCCGTCTTGACCATCAGGGACATGTCCTTGCCGCGTACGATCCCCACGGCGGCCACGACCGCCAGTACTCCGAGCGTCACCCACAAGAGCCGCCGCCCCAGGGCCTCCAGCCGTTTTTCCAGCGGCGTTTGCTCGTCTTCGGCCTCCTCGACGAGGGAGGCAATCCCACCTAGTTCCGTCTGCATTCCGGTATGCGTCACCACCCCGCGACAGGAGCCAGCCGTCACGGCGGTCCCCTTGAACAGCATATTCGTCCGATCCGACAGGGCGGCGTCACGCTCCACCGGATCGCTGTGCTTTCCTACGGGCACCGATTCGCCGGTCAGCGCCGATTCGTTGGCGCGGATTTTGTTGGCCTCGATCAGTCGCAGGTCGGCGCTAACGAGGTCTCCGCCTTCCAGGGTCACGATGTCGCCCGGGACCAGGTCGGTGGCCGAAAGCTCCTGGAGATCCCCCTCGCGGATCACCTTCGCCGTGATCTCCTCCATGCGCCGCAGCGATTCCATCGATCGGATGGCACGCCTCTCCATGAAGAAGCCGATCAGAGTATTGACCAGAACGGCAACGGAGATGGCCACGCCATCGACGATCTGCCCCAGGGCGAATGACACCGCCGCGGCGCCGACGAGAATGAGCACGATAATGCTCTTGAACTGATTCACGAGGGTGCGGAAGACACTCTGACTCCGTTTTTGACGCATCCGATTGGGGCCGTACTGCTTCCGACGGCGTTTCGCCTCCTGCGGCGGCAACCCTTCCTTCGCCGAGACGTCCAACTCCTGCAGGATCTCTTGGCTGCTCCGAGCCCACGGCGCTTCGATCGGGGGTTTTGTCTTCTTCGTCCCTGGTGTCATCGTATCCGACGCAATCTGAATCTCCCGTAGCGTTACAGACACAGCGTTCCCCGATGCCTGCGAAACCGACCTATCATCATCACTGACATTAATCGCAGGGCATCGGCCTGGCAAGTCGGGAAATCACACAACTGGAACCAGTAATTCCCCTATCTCTATTGGTGGATAAGGAGCGCAACCCTGCGGCAGAAATCGGAGTATAGCAGAGAGGGCCGCTGGAGCCGCTGGAGCCGCTGGACTGCGGGGCCGAGCCCTGGACGCATGAAGGGTGCTGAGGATGATCGGCATGACAAGGAAGTTGCTCGAATGGACGTTAGCCGTGAAATGGGGCGTGCTGGCACTGGCTGTTCTGACGCTGGGATGCACGTCTTCCATCCACGGCACCGGACCCGATGTAAGAGCGGAGTACGAGTGGGGAACGCTAGGGGCGACTCTGGACTATCCTCTGGATGTGGCGTATCTGGCTGCCAAGGAAGCCTTAACGGAATTGGATCTCGTTATCCTACAGGATGAACAAGACGATCTGGCAGGACAGTTGCTGGCGCGAGACGCTCACGATGAGCTGATCACGATCGAACTTGAGGCGTTGCCGCGGTCGCGGACACAGATGAAGATCCGTGTCGGATCGTTCGGAGACAAGAACAAGTCGAGCGTTGTTTTCAACCAAATTATGGAGAAGCTTCGATGAGGCCTCTGCGCGGGGCTTTCACGAACGATATGAAGCGAAGGCAGGGTAACCTATGGAACGGATACTGGAGAAGGCGGTCAAGCTCAAGAATGGTGCATCGATGCCGGTGTTCGGACTCGGGACATGGAAACTGAGCGGTTCCACGTGCACAGAGACCGTCCGCCAAGCGATCGATATGGGATACCGCCATATCGATACCGCCGAAATGTACGGCAACGAAGCGGAGATCGGCCAAGCGATCCGAAATGCGGACCGGAGTCGGCTCTTCATCACGTCCAAAGTCAGCAGCGCGAATCTGGGACAGTACGATGTCGTCAAGGCGTGCAGCCAATCGCTGGACCGGCTCCGGACGGACTACCTGGATCTCTATCTGTTGCATTGGCCCAATGACGCCATCCCGCTCGGTCAGACCATGGAGGGCATGCAGAAACTGGTGGCCGAGGGAAAGGTCAAGAGCGTCGGCGTGAGCAATTTCGACGTGGATCGGATGCAGGAAGCAATGGCCGCCTCCGAGGCGCCGATCTGCAACAATCAGGTGGAATACCACCCGTTTCGGCCTCGACATGAGATCCCGCAGTTCTGTCGGGAACACGGTATCACGGTGACCGCGTACTGTCCGCTGGCACGTGGAAGAGCACTTGAGGACTCGACCCTCCAGGAGATCGGTCGCAAGTATGGCAAGTCTGCCGCCCAGGTCAGTCTGGCGTGGCTGCTGAGCAAAGGGGCCCTCGTGATTCCCAAGGCCAGCTCGGAGGAGCACCTCCGAGCGAACGCTGATCTGGATGGATGGGAACTATCCAACGAAGACCTGGAGACCATCGACAGCATGGGGGTGGAGCGAAAGCTGGTGGATGTGCACTACACCTAGCGGCGGCACGGAGTTCATTGGTGGGTGTCCGTGTTCATCTCCTTCGGAGGCGGTAAGCGGCATGACCCTGCGTCGACGTCGTTCGTGAAAGGGCCGAGGAGATGAGATGGCATGAGAGGAGCAAGAGACGTCTCTGAGAGGGAGGGGACCAACGCGCAGATCGCGGAAGCGCTGGAGCACACGGCGGACCTTCTCGAGACGCAAGGCGAGAGCCCTTTTCGGGTTCGCAGCTACCGGGATGCGGCAGACCGCGTGCGGACCTTGCAGGAGTCCATTCGTGATTTAATTCAGCAGAAAGGAACCGGGGCGCTGGAGGCGTTGCCCGGTATCGGGGAGAAACTGGCCGGCGCAATCAGGGAGATTGCCACTACCGGCCACCTGAGTCTGGAGGATCGCCTCGAAAGCGAAATCTCGCGCGGCAGGCTCTTTACGAGGGTGCCTGGAATCGGTGAGGCTCTGGCGAGACGCATTCACCGACGTTTGGCGATCAACTCGCTGGAAGAGTTGGAGACAGCCGCCCACGACGGACGCCTGGAGAGATACGTCGAAGGCATCGGCGCCGAGAAGGCCGAAGGGATCCGTCTTGCTCTGTCCGGCATGTTGAGCCGTTCTCTGCGTCAGCAGAGACAGGAGACCCGTTCGATATCGATTGGACAGACAGAGAGACCTTCGGTCGAATTGCTCCTCGACATCGACCGGATGTACCGCCGGAAAGCCGAAAGAGGGCAACTTCGAACCATCGCCCCCAAGCGGTTCAACCCTGGCAATGAGGCGTGGCTGCCCATCATGCAAGTGGCGCGCGACGGGTGGGAATTTACACTGCTGTTCTCGAATACGGCCCGGGCGCACGAATCCGGCAAGATCCACGACTGGGTCGTGATCTACTACGAGAGGGACCTGCGTCAGAGGCAATGCGCGGTCGTTACCGCAGAGCGTGGTGAACTCAAAGGACGCCGTATAATACGAGGGCGTGAACCAGAGTGTCGACGGTACTATCGCCTTTGATACTCAGAAAGGAGGCGCATCTGGACGCAGCTACTGATGCGCGTCAGAACCCCAGGAGTCAAGAGACTGATCTCCTAGGCGTCTCCCTCGCGATTCACGTGGAAGGTCGTTCCCATCTCGGCGACGAGTCGCCTGAGTCCTTCCCAGAGGCAGTCGGCCGCCTCGCGGAGTCCCTGCCGGGCGACGCCCTCCGACGCCCGCATCTCCGCTACGATCTGGCCTGCCGCCTCGAACTTCTCGTGCAGGTCGGCCATGCGCCTGTGCAACCCGGCGTCTGTTGGCGACCGGGAGTGCGTTGCATCCCTCTCCAGGGCGTCAATCTCCGCCTGCCATTCTTTGAGCTGCCCCTGGAGTCGATTTACATAGTGGCGTGATGTGCTCACAGAGACCACTCCTGCTCCAAGGTCGCCACGGGCTGCTCTGCCCGCAGGGCCAGTGCCCACAGAATCATCACCCGACCGGTGAGCAGTAACTCGATCCCTGCCAATAAGCCGAGCGTCCAGGCGGAGGCGGTCGGAAGCTCCGTCCAGATGAAGACGCCCAGAGAGGCCAGGACCGCACCGCCCGCCAAGAGACGCATCCAGCCAGCAAGAGGACGCGCCGCCAGTGCAGACGCGATTCCCAGCGTACCTACGATAATGAACAGGGCTGCCAGGAGCACGGTCATGGTCAGAGCGCTCTGATGCGGAAAGGTGATCAGCAGCGCGCCCGCCGATCCGTAGATGACTGCATGACTCATGCGCAAGATGGTCCTGCCCAGTCCTCGGCGAGAAGCACCCCGGACGAGGTGAATGGCTGCTGCTGTCATCAGCGCCATGCCTGCGGCGATGTCGACCGCCAGTGTTGCGGCACGAGGGGCAATTACGGCCGCTGTTCCCAGGGCCACCGCGGAGAGTCCGACTCCCAGAACTCGGAACCATCCCCTGTGCTCCGCTGGTGCGTAGTGAAGAGGGATGATCATCCGTTCGATCGCTGTTTCAATGCGCATCAGTAATACCTCTCGGTCTGTGGTCCTATGAGGGCAACATGCTCCTCAAGTAGCAAGGGCGCAGCAACCAGCATGACGATCTGTCCGCGCTCTTGGCTTGCGGGCATCCATCGGAGAATCCTGCCCGCTCTCTTCCCCTCTGGCGATACATACTAGGGCAGCGGGTGATCGTGAGGAATAGGAGATCTCCTTGAAGGCTTCTCAGTAAAACCCTTAGCCCGTCTGCCGGGCGGCATTGTGGTCTTCGGAGTGGATCGAGTCGGAGTACAGAGTCCACCTATCACTGGGGGGGTACGATGAGATGTGCCGCGCACCGGGCCACTCCGAACTCGGCTGCGCGATGTCCGAGGCGCGAGGGAGCGGTCCGAGACCGGACGACTTTTGCCGGAAAGGCGAATCGGGATCCGCAAAAACCCGTTGAACTCAGGCGGCGTGACCGACGTGATTCAGCATGTGGCAGAAATGGATGCCATCCAGAGATGCGTCAGGGAAGGTCTTTCTTGGGAGAACAGCCATGCTGCGAAGCGCAGATCACTTGCGAGAATTTCATCTACATGCCCGCGATGGGAATATCGGCTATATCGACGATCTGTTGTTCCATGACGACCAGTGGAAGGTGCGCTATGTAGTGGTCGATACCAGCCAGTGGTTGCCAGGCCGCAAGGTGCTGTTGATTCCGGAAGTCCTCGGCTCGCCGAACGACAAGGATAAGCTGGTTTCCACGGAGTTTACGCGCGAGCAAGTCGGAGGCAGTCCGGATATCGACACCGATCAACCCGTCTCACGGCAGATGGAGATCGACCTGTTCGAATACTATGGATGGTCCGCGTATTGGGGTGGAGGCCACGGCGGCTTCACGACGCCGGTGATGGCCGACGTGGATCCGGAGAAGCAAGAGCTTTCCGGCGCCACTCCGCCGGGCGACCCACACTTGCGGAGCGTGCGAGCGGTCGAACGGTATTCGATCGAAGCCGAGGACGGGCCGATCGGGCACGTGGAGGATTTCGTCGTCGATGATGTCGACTGGACGGTTCGGTATCTGGTGGCGGATACGCGCAAGTGGCTTCCCGGACGCCATGTGATAATTGCGATCGAGTCGATTGAACGGATTCACTGGAAAGGGCGATTGGTGGCGGTGCGTCTGTCGAAAGAGCAGGTCAAGAACAGCCCGGCCTACCATCCCGGAGAGCCGATGGATCCGCAGCACGCGGCGCCCCCTGGGCGCCATGCCGAGTAACGGGCGTCATAGAACATCTGATGGACAAGAGACTGAGGGCACGATAGCAAAAACGGCGCTGTTGTGCGGGCGGCGCATGGATGAGGAGTCCGATTATGCTGATTGGTCTTGCAGAACTACGAACATATCGAGTCGCGTCGGCCGATGGAGAAATCGGCCGAGTGGCGGACGTCGTCTTTCCCCACGGCGAGTGGTCCGTGCGGTACCTCGTGGCTTGGTCGGACGCACTCGATCGAGAGATCGCTCTGCCGCCGTCGCAGGTGATGCAGGTCGACCACCAGGGACGCACGCTGGGGGTTGATGTGCGGCGTGATCTTATCGACAGCAGTCCGGAATTCGACCTGACGCGACGCATCGAACGGTACGAGGAAGAACAACTGTATGAGCACTATGGCTGGCCTCCGTATTGGCTGGAAGACGAGAACGATGTGACGCCGATCGGCATCTTGTCGGATCAAGCAGAGCGGACCGGACCGGTCGACGAGCGGGAGACGGCCACCCCGGAGCTGCAACTGGCGAGTGAAGTGGCGGGAGCTTACGCCGTGCACGCCAACGAGGGTCAGGTCGGGGTGCTTCAGGACCTGGTCACCGAAACTGAGACGTGGATGTTGCCCTATGCGGCCGTCGCGGCGCCTCCGCGAGAGGGGAACATCCTTGTTGAAACGGACCGTGTCGAGCGCGTGGACTGGATTGCCAAGGAGGTGTATGTGTCTTTGCCGATCGCCACGCTTCTGGAGGGGCCGGCGTATGATTCGAACGAACCGTTGACTCCCGCACTGGAGCGAAGCCTGCACGAGTACTATGGTCGGATCGGCAGGGCGGTGTGATGAATGCGGGCACGGGAGTCTTGGCAGAAAGGGGGTGTTCGTTATGGCGATCGCCGAACGCACCAGCGAGGATATCAAGAAAGATGTGGTCGACCAGCTTCATTGGGACGATCGCGTGGAGGCTTCAGACGTCAAGGTGGAGGTGGTCGACCGCGCGGTACGGCTCTCCGGCAACGTGCCGACCTATACGGCGCGTCGCGCGGCCGAAAAGGATGCCTGGCTCATCGGTGGGGTCTTGTCCGTGGACAATGAACTGGAGGTAGTCTACCCCTCGGATGTCAGGCCACCGGATGACAGCGATCTCCAGGGGGATCTGTCGACCGCTCTGGGCTGGGAGCCGGAACTGCGAGGGGCCGATATTGACGTCTTCATTCGGGACGGATGGGTTACGCTGACCGGCTCGGTGGACGCCTACTGGAAGAAGTTGCGCGCCGAGGAACTCGCTTCCACGCTGGTCGGTGTTCGAGGGGTCAGCAACGAGCTTTCGGTGGTCCCGTCCAACCAGTATGGGGACCGCATGATTGCCAGCAGCATCATCTCGGCCCTCGAACGTAATATCCATATCGAGGCGGACGAGATTGACGTCAGCGTTGACGAGGGCGTGGTGACTCTCTCGGGCAGCGTATCCAGTCTGCCTGCGTTTGAAGCAGCTCAGGATGCGGCGGCTCACACGACCGGCGTCGTTGCGATTCGCAATGAGTTGACCATTCGGTAGCGATGCTTGAGTTGACGGAAGAGGCTGACCCGGTGTGGTGCCATCGCGTCAGCCGTTTACGGAAAGGGGCTACTCATGACCACGACAGGTATCAGAACTTTCGACCATTCATTGGATACGACAAGGCAGTGGTTGGCAGCGTTGCAGGAGCATATGGGTCTGGAGGATCAGCAAGAGGCCTTCGTCGTGCTGCGTGCTGTGCTCCATTCACTGCGAGACCGCCTGACGGTGGCCGAGACCGCTCACTTGGCGGCCGAGCTGCCCATGCTCATTCAGGGGGTCTACTACCACGAGTGGACGCCGAGGGACAAGCCGGAGAAGATTCGCAACCGGAACGAATTCCTCGAAAAGGTGGACGAGAAGCTTATGGGTCAATACGACGCAGAGGAATCGCTACGAGCGGTATTCGCTCTGCTGGAGAAGAAGATGCCCGGGGGTGAACTGGAGGATGTGAAAAACATCCTGCCGGCGTCGATCCGTGAGATATGGTCCTGAGGTCCCGTCGGAGAGCAAGAGGTACCGTGATTGGTGCCGTGGCTAAGAACCCACCGTTGGATATCGGCAGAGGTGCCGGTGGGCAGTGCCTCTGTCTGCGCCGCGCGCCGCACAGGTGCTTTGATTGCCGGCGTGTGGCCGCAGAACATGACGATGAGGACAGATGGGATGTCGGGGTATGATGTCCAGAGGTAGAGGGTTGCGGCTGGTACTGCTGACGTGTCTGTTGGCGCTGAGCGGCTGTCGCGAAGAAGCGAGTCACGAGCAGGTCCAGGAAGAGGGCGTCGTCGTAGAAACGGCCAAAGCGGAACGACAGAAGATACACGACGTGCTTAGAAGGGTGGGGAGCGTGCGCGCCAGGAACAGGGTCGAGGTCCGGCCTGAGATCTCCGGGATCGTACGGCAGATCCACTTCGAAGAGGGCGACGAGGTCGATCCCAACGGCCTGCTCTATTCCCTGGACGACCGGAAGCTTCGAAAGCAGGTGGCCGCACAGCGGGCGGCCCTGAAAGCCGCGCAGTCGCGCGCCGATTTCGCCTCGACGATGTACGAACGCTATGATCGGCTGGTGGCCGAGGACGCCGCTGCGGCGGCCGAACGGGACCGACGTAGAACGGAGTGGGAAACCGCCCAGGCGGAGATCAACCGTTTGCAGGCGGAGATCGCGCTGCGCCAGGAGCAGCTCCAGGACACGGAGATCCGTTCGCCCATGAGGGCTGTCGCCGGAGAGAGCCTCGTCGACGAAGGAGATTTTGTGGCGGTGGCGGAGTTGCTGACGACGCTGTACTCCTTGTCTCCCGAGGTGCGGTTCGCGATCCCGCAGGAATACATGGCGCGTGTATCGCCGGGACAGGAAGTCCGCGTCATGGTGGCCGCGTACCCCGATGAGCCCTTCCATGGCGCCGTGAACTTCGTGGCGCCGGGAGTCGATGAGCGGACGCGCACGTTTGTCGTCAAAGCGGAGTTGGACGACCCGAACCAGCGATTGAAATCCGGAACGTTCGTGACCGTGGATCTGGTCCTCGGCGCCGAAGCAGACCAACCGGTCATCCCGTCGGCGGCCCTGGTGGCCACCCAGACGGCGTACATCGTCTACGTTGTGGAAGATGGCGTGGCGCATCGGCGTTCGGTCGAGATCGGTCTGCGCCGCCCCGGTGCGGTGCAGATCGTGCGGGGAGTGCAAGAGCAGGATCGGGTTGTCACCTCAGGCCAGATGCGCCTCATCGACGGAGCCAAGGTCCGCACCTCGTCGGATCCGAACGAGGCTTCCGACTCTGAGGAAGCGGCAAGAGACCGGACTGGGACGAACCGTGGTACCGTCGGCGGGAGAACCGCCCGATGATCTGGGATTTCTGCATCCGCCGGCCGGTCTTGACGATCGTGATTTTTCTGGTTGTCGCTATCTTTGGGTTATATGGCTACCTTCAGATGCCAGTCCGTGAGAATCCGGATGTGGAGTTTCCCATTGTCAGTGTCAATGTGGTGCTGCCGGGAGCCGAGCCCGGAGTGATTGAGACGGAGGTCATTGAACCACTCGAGGAGGAGATCAACACAATTGAAGGTCTCAAGGAACTTCGCTCCACCGCGCGCTACCAGGTTGCCACGGTCACAGCGGAATTCGAACTGTGGCGAGACATCGACATCGCCACCCAGGATGTGCGCGACCGGGTCAACCGCGCGGGACGGGAACTTCCGGATGGAATTGACGCGCCGATCGTTCGAAAACTGGATCCGGATGCCCAAGCCATCATGTGGATCGGCCTGACCGGGGACGAACGCTGGGATGACGTTCGTCTGACGGAATATGCGGATGAGACGCTTCAGGAACGACTGGAGAATCTGCGCGGGGTCGGCCGTGTTCTTATTGGCGGCGCTCGTCGCTACGCGGTTCGTATTCGCCTCGACCCTGCCCGCCTGGCCGCTCACCACCTTGCGGTTCAGGATGTCGTGGGGGCAATTCGTGCCAACAACGTCGATATCCCTTCCGGGTTGGTACGGGGTCCCCAGCGCGAATTCCTGGTCCGAACGCTGGGTCAATTCCAGACGGTCCGCGAGCTGAATGACTTGGTTGTTACGTACCGCGACGGCGCCGCCGTGCGAATCCGCGATGTCGGTGTGGCCCTCGATGGCGTGGAGAACGATCGGCAGACGGCGCGGTTTGCCGGAAAGACCGCCGTCGGCCTGGGGATCGTCAAACAGAGTCAGGCCAACACCGTCTCCGTGGCCGACGCGGTGCGCCGTCGCATGTCCGAATTGGCGGACGCGTTTCCTCCCGGACTGGAGTATGTGGTGGCCAGCGACAACTCCGACTACATCCAGACCAGCATTAACGATCTCTTGTTCACGGTGTTTCTGACCACCGGTTTGGTGGTGGTGGTCGTGCTCGTCTTTCTGCGCAGCCTGCGAGGTACCTTGGTGACGGCGCTGGCGGTGCCCACCTCGCTCCTTGGCGGGTTGGCTGTGATGCTCGTTCTGGGCTTCAGCATCAACACATTGACGATGCTGGGGCTCATTCTCGCGATTGGAATCGTAATCGACGACGCGATCGTGGTGGTGGAAAGCGCGTACCGTCATCTGGAAGAAGGTGCTGAGCCTCGACCCGCAGCGCGAGTGGGGACCACCGAGGTCGCCTTCCCCGCGATTGCCAACTCGCTGTCTCTGGCCGCAGTTTTTATTCCGGTCGCCTTCACGTCGGGTCTGATCGGACGTTTCTTCTACGAGTTTGGCTTGACCGTCGCGGCTACGGTCTTTGCCTCGACATTCACCGCGCTGACCTTGACGCCCATGCTGGCCTCCAGACTTCTCCGGCGCGCCGAGACACCCGGGCGTCTGGCCCGGTGGTCGGCGAACGCCATCGGTCACATGGAAGACTTCTATGGTCGATTGCTGGCGCTGAGCATTCGTCACTCCGTACTTACCCTGCTCGGAGCCGCCGCGCTGATGGCCATCGGAGTGCTTTTTGCTGTGGGGCTGCCCACCGAATTCACCCCCCAGGTGGACCGTTCACAGTTCGTGATCACTTTCGAGACGCCGGAAGGGGCCACTCTGGCCGAGACGAATGCCTTCGCCCGACGGATTGAAGAGCTGCTGTCGGCTACCGATGAAGTGAAGCACTATTTTCTGGCGATTGGCCTCTCGCGTGGAGGTGGGCCGGGGGAGGTCAACGAGGGGATCGTATTTGTCCGGCTTCTGGATCGCGACACGCGGCAGCGATCTCAGTCGGAGGTGGCCGACGAACTCCGTCGGCGTCTGGAAGACGTGCCGTTGGGCCGGGCGTATGTACTGGAAACCTCGCCCGGCGCCATTCAGGCCCAGGCGCCCGTGCAGGTCGTCTTGCAGCATTCGGAGATGGGGCGACTTTCGCGACAGAGTGAAGCACTGGTCGCCTGGCTTCAGAATCGCTCCGGTTTCACGGGCGTCAACTCGAACATGCAACTCAACCAGGCACAGATTCAGGTCCGAATCCGACGGGATAAGGCGTCCCAGATGGAAGTCTCCGTTGTGGCGATCTCAAACACACTACGATATCTGCTCGGTGAGCCCGATATCTCCGAGATAGAGAGAAACAGTGAGAGATATGAGGTGATCACCGAGATCCAGGGCAAGGAGCGGATGACTCCGTCGGCGCTCCATGGACTGTATGTTCGCAGCGGAGCCGGCGAACTCGTATCTCTCGACCACGTGGTGGAGATTTCGGAGACAGCCGGCCCGAGTGAACTGCACCATTTCAACCGGCTTCGTTCGGCCACGGTATCGAGCTCACTTTCCGCGGACATGACTCTGGGAGAGGCGCTGGCTGAGGTGGAAGACCATCTCCAGGGCACGTTGCCGGAGGGATTCTCGTATGCTTTCACTGGCGAGAGCCAGTCGTTTGTGGAATCGTTCCGAAATCTGACGATCACGGTAATCTTCTCTGTGGTGTTCATCTACCTGGTCCTGGCCGCCCAGTTCGAGTCATTTGTACAGCCGTTTGTGATTCTGCTCAGCCTGCCTCTGGCCCTGGTGGGTTCGGCCGCAGCGCTGTGGGTGTTCGACATGCCGTTTGGCATCGTGGCTTTCATCGGTTTGATCATGCTGTTGGGTATGGCGACGAAGAACGCCATCTTGCTGGTCGACTACACCGACGTGCTTCTGGCGCGAGGCCACGAGTTGACCGACGCGGCCAGGCGCGCGTCCCATATTCGCTTCCGACCGGTCATCATGACCACGTTCTCCACCGCATTCGGCATCTCTCCGATTGCCCTGGGGTACGGAGCCGGCGGGGAGGCACGCGCGCCGATGGGCGTCGCGGTTCTGTTCGGGCTGTTGGCAACGACCTTTCTCACTTTGATCGTGATCCCAGTGGTGTACGTGCTGGTGACTCGCTCCGGCATCGCCATCAGAGATCGTCTGAAACGCAGTTCCTGAGTCCGCCTTCCTCGGTATGGGGGCATCCATGTATCTGGTGCAAATCACATTCCATTTCGAATTCTGGGAGAAAATCGAAGCGATTCTCGATGAACGGCAGACGGGATGGTACGTTCGCTTTCCCTCCGTCCAAGGCAAAGACCGCGATGGCAAACACGCTAACACCCAGGTATTCCCCGGTTCGCTTTCCGTGGTGCAAGTCCTGACAGAGGATGGCGATCTTGACGGTCTGTTGGAGCGACTGGACGGCTTCCGTGGAGAGCGCCAGGCTCATCGGCACCTGGAGACGATTGTCCTGCCGGTGATTCGGCGATTGTGAACCAGAGGCAGCCGGCCACCGGTCCCCGGGCGCCTCGTAAGCATTCGGCGTAGGGGGAAACGGGAGATTTGCCTCCATTGTTCAGCGACGGTCCGACGTACAGACGTACGCTTGAGAGTACAAACGACGAATTGGCGGCCTACTGAAAGGACGAAACGATGGCAGATCGAACGCGTGGAATTCCCAGGCGACGAGTGGGATTGGCGAGTGCTATGATGTGGTTGGCGTTGATGGTGTTCGCGCTGTGTCCGGCGGCGGTGGCGCAGGACAGCGAGGGCATCGCCACGCTGGAACGCATGGCGGAGGCGTTTGCCTCGGTGGCGGAGGAGGCGTCGCCGGCGGTGGTGGGCATCAAGGCCGAGTGGACGGTCGAGCAGTCGGTTGCCGCTGCGCCGGGCGTGCCTGAAGATCTGTTCGAGTTCTTTTTCCGACGGGGACAGCCGGAACAGCAACCCCAGCAGCGGCAGCGCCGCCAACGAGCGCAGGGCTCCGGCTTCATCATCTCCAGTGACGGTCACATTCTCACCAACAGCCACGTGGTACGTCAGGCCGATCGCGTTCAGGTGGACCTGCGAGATGGGGTTACGGTCGATGCCGAAGTCGTTGGAACTGATCCCGAATCCGACGTCGCGGTCATCAAGGTGGATTCAAGCGATCTGCCCACGCTGCCGCTGGCGAACTCGGAAGACCTGAAGGTAGGGGAATGGGTGCTGGCGATCGGCAGCCCGCTGGGGCTAAGCCACACCGTCACCGCCGGCATCGTCAGCGCGAAAGGCCGCAGCGGTCTGCGCATCGCCAGTTACGAGAACTTCATCCAGACCGATGCCGCCATCAACATGGGCAACTCGGGCGGCCCTCTCGTCGATCTGCGAGGTCGGGCGGTAGGGATTAACACCGCCATCGTGGGCCCCGGCGGGGGGAATATCGGCATCGGGTTTGCCATTCCGATCAACATGGCCAAGGATATCGCCGATCAGTTGATCGAGAACGGGTCGGTGGAACGAGGCTACCTGGGCGTGGTACCGCAGGAACTGACCGAGGAAATGGCGGAGGCGTTCGGGCTGGAGGAGGTCCGGGGCGTGATCATTCCACAGGTCACCGAGGGTTCGGCTGCGGACGAAGGGGGGTTGCAGAGAGGCGATGTCATTCTGGAATTTGACGGCAAGACCGTTGAATCCGCAACGCAGTTCCGCAACCTGGTGGCGGAGCACAAGCCAGGCGCGCAAGTCAAGATAGTCGCTCTGAGAGACGGAGAACGGGAGACGCTGACGGTGACGTTGGATCGTCGGCCGTCCGTGGAGCAGATGCGAGGGCAAATGGAGGAGGAACCCTCCGGACGCGGCAGCCAGCGGCTCGGGTTGGCGGTGCAGAACTTGACCCCCGATCTGGCCCAACAATTCGGATACGAAGATCAGACGGGTGTCATCGTGGCGCGCGTCGCTCCGGGATCTCAGGCCGCAGAGAAGGGCATCCGCGCAGGATTCCTCATCGAAGAAGTCGATCGGCAGAAGGTCGAGAATGTCAGGCAGTTCGAACGCGCCGTCCGGGACAGCTCGGATGACGGGCAGGTCGTACTGCTGATCAGCAACGGCCAGAGCAGCCAATATGTGATTCTCAATACCGCCGAAGAGGAACGCTGACCGAGTCGAACCTTCGCTTGGAGCTTGCACATCGTGCATCGGGTTGCACCCGATTCGCGCGAGGGAGGGCCGAAGTTGCACGGCCAACCGAAAGGAGTGCATTGCATGTGGAAATCAGCCTGGTGGGTCGTCGGGATCGTCGTAATATTGGCGGCGGCAGGTTGCGACCAGAGAGAGGGGTCGGAGGAAGCGGCTTCGCCCGAGGCCGAACGCTTGAAGGAGGAAGCTGCCGAAGCGGTAGATGCTGCCAGGGATCTGGCGGAGGCGGGCAAAGACGAGTTCGCCCAACTGATGGAGACCAATCTCGATCGGCTCCAGGAGAAGATGCAGGAGTTCAGAGCCAGGGCCGAGGCGAAGGGGGCCGAGGCCGAGGAGGAGTTTGAGCAACAGAAGGCGCGGTTCGATGCCGAAATTGCTGCGATCAAAGAGCAACTGGAGCGCGTGCGGAATGCCAGTGGCGACGCCTGGGAAGAGACGAAACAAGCGGTCGAGCAGACGTACGAAGAGATCAAGGAAATCTACAGCGAGGTTGCGGAGAAATACGACTGAGAAGGGGGGCCGCGTCGCCCCCACGGGGTATTGGCGCCTGAGGACGCACAGCGGACAGTCGGGAAGATCACAAAAGCAAAAAGGAGGTGATCCGTGTTCCTTGAAGTGGTCAAATCGCCAGGAATTGCCCACTTGTCGTATATTCTGGGCGATCAGAATGCAGCGGCGGTGGTGGACCCCCGCCGCGACATCGAAGTCTATCTGGATATCGCGCGAAAGCGCAACTGTGCCATCACGCATATCTTTGAGACCCATCGGAATGAAGACTATGTGATTGGCTCGCTTCCGCTGGCTGCCGCGACGGGGGCGGAGATTTACCATGGCCGTGCTCTGGATTTCAAGTACGGGCAGGCGGTCTCCGAGGGCCAGCGTTTCGAGCTGGGAGATCTGTCCCTGAAGGTGCTCGAAACGCCGGGGCACACGTTTGAGAGCATCTCTATTGCCGCTTTCGATCGCAACTTTGGCGACGACGCCGTCGGAGTCTTCACAGGGGACGCTCTCTTCATCGGGGACGTGGGTCGAACGGATTTCTTCCCGGATCGCACCGAAGAGGTGGCGGGCTTGCTGTATGACAGCGTTTTCGACAAACTGCTCCCCCTTGGCGATCAGACCATTCTCTATCCCGCTCACGGTGCCGGTTCCGTGTGCGGATCGGGCATGGCGTCGCGTGAGTTCTCTACGGTCGGCTACGAACGCAGGAACAATCCGCGTCTCCAGATGGACCGGGACGAATTTATCCGGTTCAAAGTCGCCGAACACCACTACAAGCCACCATACTTCCGACAAATGGAGAAACTCAACCAGCATGGCGCACCGCTACTGGAGCGCCTTCCGTACCCGCAGCCGGTCGATGCCGATCAATTTGGTCAGCGGATGGAGCAGGGAATGCTGGTACTCGATACTCGGAGCCCCGAAGCGATCGCCGGCGCGTTCATTCCCGGCAGCCTGACGATTCCGCTGAATATGGTCCCGGCGTTCGCAGGTTGGTTCATGCCGTACGATATGCCCGTCGGTCTGGTGGTCGAATCCAGAGACCGGGTGGAGCAGGCGGTGCGCCATTTGATCCGCCTCGGATACGACGATGTCTCCGCCTACCTGGAGAGTGGGTTGCACGAGTGGGAGATCGAGGGCCGCACGTACGATCGGATTCCCACGATCCATGTTCGTGAACTGTCCCGGCGAATGGACGCGGATGAAGACCTGGTGTTGCTGGATGTCCGTGGCGTGGAAGAATTCCAAAAGGGGCACTTGCCCGGTGCGATGAATCTCTACCTCGGCGAACTGCCGGACCGCATCGGCGAGGTGCCGACCGACAAACCGCTCGTGACCTTCTGTGGAAGTGGACGTCGGGCGGTGATCGCGGCATCCTTCCTGAAGAACCGTGGTTTTGACGAGGTCAGCAACTGTCTCGGCTCCATGGCGGCCTGCTCTGCCATAGGCTGCAAGACGGTCGAGGAGATGAGCGCTGCCGGCGCCTGAGACGGGAGCGAGAGCAGAACGGCGGGGGCACGCAGTCGGAGGACGTATGGCTCGCAAGAGCGAAAATGGAAGCGGAGTGTTCTGGACCCTCCTCGCAGGGGCGTTCCTGCTGAGCGTCCTGCCGCAGACGGTTCTGGCCCGGGCGACCGAGGTGCAGGTGATGGATGCCGAGGAGACACGGAGTTTCCTCGTGCAGCGTCGATGGTCTCCCTACCTGGTGGGAATCGGCATCGGTGTGTTGAGTTGGCTGACCTTCCTGCTCTCGAACAAGGCGTTGGGGATATCGACCGCCTACGTCCGCACGTCCGGCATGCTGGAGAAGGCGGTTCGCGGAACGAGAATCGACAGAATGCCCTACTTCCAGAAATATCCGCCAAAGGTCGACTGGGAATGGATGCTGGTGGCCGGCGTGGTTATCGGTGCATTCTTGTCGGCGGCTACATCGGGCGATTTCCGGTGGGAGGCCGTTCCGGCGCTCTGGCAGGAACGGATGGGCGACAACGCGATGGTGCGCTGGCTTGTCGCTCTGATCGGCGGGATCGTGATGAGTATCGGCGCCCGATGGGCGCGAGGCTGTACGAGCGGGCATGGGATCAGCGGAACGCTCCAACTGGCGGTGAGCAGTTGGCTGGCGGTGATTTGTTTCTTCATCGGGGGCGTCATCACCGCGATGATCATCTACTACGGGTTTGGATAGAAGCGAGTATCGACCGATGTTGGACCGAATACGTTCAAAACCACGTTTGCAGTTGTTCTTCGGGTTGTTGGCCGGCATCGCCTTTGGCTTTCTCCTTCAGCGAGGAGGAGTCACACGGTACAGCATCCTGGTCGGTCAGCTTCTGCTGATCGATTTCACGGTGGTGAAAATCATGTTGACCGCCGCACTGACGGGCATGGTGGGAATCTACGCGATGAAATACCGGGGCTGGGTGGAACTGAATCCAAAACCTGGGTCCGTGGGCTCCTCGATTGTCGGGGGGCTCATTTTCGGAGTCGGCTTCGGGATTCTGGGCTACTGTCCCGGGACGGTGACCGGTGCGGCAGCGCAAGGCTCGATCGACGCCCTGCTGGGCGGCATCCCGGGTCTTCTCATCGGTTCGGGAATCTACGCGGCGATGTATCCAAAGTTGAGCGAGACGATCCTGGAGCGAGGTAGTTTCGGCAAACTCACCATTCCGGATCTGATGCAGACGAGGCCCTACATTCCCATTGTAACGTCCGGTCTGCTGATGCTGGGAGTATTGCTGCTGATTGAGGGCTTTGGCTTCTGACTCGGATCCAGGCGGCTCGCAAGCAGAGAGGATTAGACATCAAGGAGTTGAGCGATGAAGGCGTTGATTCTGATTGCGGATGGTTTCGAAGACAGCGAGTTCTTCTATCCGTACTACCGTCTGCTCGAGGAAGGCATCGAGGTGGATGTCGCCGGGCCTCAGAAGGACAAAATCACGGGCAAGCACGGATACGAATTCGAGGCGAATATCGCGTTTTCCGCCCTGAAGGACTCCGACTACGACCTGCTGGTCCTTCCAGGCGGCAAGGGTCCAGAAACCGTACGATTGCATCCCGCGGCGGTGAGCTTGACGGCCAAGATCATTGGCGACGGTCGGACCGTGGCGGCCATTTGCCACGGTGCCCAGATTCTGATTTCCGCCGATGTGCTTCGCGGTCGCCGGGCGACCTGCTGGAAAGCCATTCGAGATGACATCAAGGCGGCGGGTGCGGAATACGTCGATGAGGAAGTGGTGACGGATGGCAACCTGATCACCAGTCGCAGTCCGGCGGACCTTCCGGCGTGGTCGCGCGCGACTCTCGCGGCGGTTCGGCAGACGGTGTGACGGGCAACCCGCGCGGTCCCATCACGGGGAGATTTCGGCTTCATTAGGAATACCTCAAGGAGAGTTGACGCGATCCACCCCTCGCGCACGGGCGGAAAGGGTATGGAACGCGGTTCGCTGCGCCGGCTCCCTCCCTGGAACCGACGCAACAAACCCGATCACGATGCTTGCAGGTGCGCTTTGAGGTGGATCTCGGCGCCTGCCAGCGCCTGGGAGACAGGACAGGTGTTCTTGGCTTTCTCCGCATGCTCGAGAAAGGCTTTCTCATCGATATTCGGAACCGTCCCCCTGGTTTCGAGCGATATCGTGGTGATCTTGAACCCCTGTTCGACCTGTTCGATGGAAACCTCCGCATCCGTCTCGATCGTCTGAGGATCGAACCCTGCCTCTTCGAGACCGTGAGCGAGCGCCATCGAGAAGCATGCGGCATGAGCGCCTCCGATCAACTCTTCGGGATTCGTTCCCGGGCCCGATTCGAAGCGCGACTGAAAGCTGTATTGCCCCCGGAAGGCTCCGCTACCTAATTCCACGTTCCCTTTTCCGTCCTTGAGTTTCCCCTGCCACGCCGCATGGGCCTTTCGCTTCGCCATCGATTCCTCCCGTTCAGAGAATCCTGCTCCTGGTTGATGTTACGGCCACGTCAGGCAAGAAATGATGCTACTAGCCGACGGTGTGCGACCGTCGATTATATGCCCGCCGGGTCTTCGGCAGACTAAGCGATCTGCTCGTTTGACATCAGGGTTTCCCTTGAAGCATCCCGAAGTCAATCTGTTTGCGATGTCAATTCGTCTGCCCACACATACAAGAGACGGCTCAGAACAAGCGGGGGAATAAAACACGTTGCCAGGCAGGTCAGAACGATGGCCGAGAAGATGTGGCTCGGGATCGCGCCATCTTCCAGAGTGAGCGCCCGCTGAGCGATGATCATGGCCACTTCGGCGCGGGGGATCATGCTGAGCCCGAGCAGCATGGAGGTCCGACTATCCTGCAAGACCCGGGCCGGGCCGGCGACCCCGGCGAACTTGCCGATGAAGGCCACACCGGTGAGCACCATCGCTGGCACCAGCGCCGTACCTAACGTGTCGAGGCGCATCTGCAGGCCGATTCCGATGAAAAAAAACGGGGTGAACACGTCGTAGATCGCCTGGAAGGCCGTTCGGCTCTTGATGGATTCCGGATCTCTACTGAAGACGAGGCCGGCAAAGAAAGCGCCGATCGCCACGGAGAAGCCGATAAGCCCGGCGATGGCGGCAATGACCATCCCGATGGCGACCACAGTCAAGGTCTCTTCGGCCGCTGCTTCATGGCGTTCAACAAAGCGTCTTGTCCGCTGCTCTGCGTAATGGGCGAAGAGTACGCAGGCGCCGCCATAGGCGAGCAGGGCCACCGCGAACCGACCGGTCGTCTTCAGCAGCAGTGGGCCCATGGTCGCTGCCTGTCCTTCGGCGACGGCAGGGGCCAGGGCAAACAGCAGTCCCATGAGCACGACGCCGGCGATATCATCGATCTCGGCAATATCCAGCAGGAGCTGTCCGGGCTCGGTCTCGATGGCTCCGGCCTGGGTCCAGACACTGGCCGGCACGCCGATGCTGGTTGCGACCATGGCCGCCCCGACGACCAGACTGGTAAACCAAGCCAGATGGAGAACCCAGTACGCGGCCCCACAGGCGAGCCCCCCGGCGACGACGATGCTGATCAACCCGATAAGCGTAGCCCGCCCAAACTGACCCAGCAGCTTCTTGACCTTGCTCTCTACACCGACGCGAAAGAGCAGGGCGATAATGCCCAGCTCGCTGAGGAAGGCCATCACCTCGCTCGTCCCTCGGGGGAGGAATGCCACGTGAGAATCGAGAGAACGCGCGGCGAAGCCGAGCACGATATACACGACGAGGGCGGGGATATGGCGTCGCTGAAAGAGCGGACGAACGATTCCCGCGACCAAAAGGACGGCTCCCACGAGTGCTATGAGGATGCTTATGTCCGCATTCACTTGGAGGATCGACGATACACGCGAATTCTCTCCTCGCCGCGGGCACCAGCCGCAGACGGTACCCGCGGGCAACCATCCCTCCGATCTTTGCTGTGACCCTTCTCTCCCGGCTCGCAGGAGCCACGCGTTCGCATTCTATTTGGGTCGCGTCAACTGCACGGCGGCGGCCGGCTCGAGTGTTCGAAACGTGAACGATTCGGTAAGATACAGTTCGACGTGCTTGGCATCGTGATACTGGTAGCCAGTGGCCAGGTCTTGTCCGATGGTCAGCTCGAAATCTCCGCCCCGCGTGCTCACCAGGAGACCGCCTACCAAGGTGGGACACATGAGAATGTCACCGTCGGTCATGTCCTTGATGACGTTGTACGGAGGATACCCCTTGTTGTAGGCGGCCAGTCCGAAGTACTCATCGGGCCCCAGGATCAATGTATAAGGCCCTCCGATTCCGATCAGAGAGATCATCTTCAGTGCGGCCGAGACCGCATCCGGATAGGCCGCCGGATCCTTGGGCAGGGGAACGGCTTTTTGGGTGACGGTCTCCACAATCCCTTTGATTTGGCCGGCGCCGAATCCCGTGAACACCGCCGTATCCTCAAACCGGGCGATTTGCTCGGCAGCGTGCTGGACCGCATCGAGGTCGGGATCCTTACATCCACGACTGACATTATCGAGTTCGATACGATCGAGAGTAAAAGGAACGCGCACTTCGATCAGGGGCAACAATTCCCGTGTACCCCACTGAACGCCGAATTCCGCCGGTTTCTCAGCCAGGCGGATCCGCCCCAGATCCACCACGCCATGCTGCCAGCCGTGTGGCCCGCTGACGTCCACCACTCGCCGGGCGCAAAGATTCCGCTTGATGACCCTTGCGGCTTGTTCATCGATCTCTTCCCACGCCGGTTCCGTAATGGGCGCGAACTCCCGTTTCAGTAGATCGGTCATGCTTCGTCATCCTTTCATGCTGCCGATTCCCAACGTCTTACCCCGCGTCGTGTTTGGGGCCTTGTCGTCGGATCTTTCCTGGTCAACCAGTTCTGCCTGTTCTGCTTCTTCTTCAATCTCGAGGATGGGTTTGTCCTGGAAGAGGTAGGTGCGCAACTGTTCATCGAAGCCGGGGAAATTGCGGCGCAGCCACTCGAGCACCATGGACGCATGCTCGATTTCCTCGTCTCGGTTATGCTCCAGCACCGAGACCAATTCCTTATCCGTAGAAACAGCGGCGCGCTGCTGGTACCAGATGACTGCCTCCAACTCCTCGATCAGGCTCGTTATGGCTCGATGCTGATCGATGACTTCGGCAGGAAGCTGTTCGCGAGGTTCATGGTATTCCAAGGCCATATCCGGTTCACTCCTCTGTGTTCTTGTGTTGGCAGGGCAGGTCAGCTGACCTTGATTTCCTGGCTCGACTCCCAGAGACCGTGGATGTTGCAGTAGGCCAGGGCGTGCAGGACCCCCGGCTTGGCGATCTTCAGATGGGTGACCGCCTCGTGATGCGTGTACACCGGGCCTTGGTCCGGCCCTTCGACGGATTCACCGTGCGCGTTGAATTCGACGTGCGCTACCTCGTGGGGAAACTTGCTGCCCGCCGCATAGTAGTACAGGCTGATCCAACGGATATGGTGTTCGGTCTTGTTGGGGTGGGCCACCTCTTTGCCCAACGTGACCTTGACCGGAAAAATTTCGTTGGCCTTCACCGAATCCGGACATTCAATGACAGGGACATGTTTCTCGTTCTTCCAGTCTGCTCGTTGAACGTGTTGGCTGAGTTCATGCATGGCCGAATCTCCTGTACTGACGGTTTTGCTCCTGAGAGCCGTCTTTCCAGCGACGGCGCTCTCCGGCGTAGATGGCTTCGATTCGTTACTGGGTGACCAGGATTGCCGCGGTGGGGCATTCGTCCGCCGCTTCCTGGACCGCTTCCTCGTGCTCCGGGGGCACCGGATCCGTCTTGACCTCGGCGATGTCGCTGCCCATTTGAAAGACCTCTGGACAGATCTCCACACAGCGTCCACACGCGATGCAATCTTCCGTGACTTGCGTCTTCATACCCGTGCTCCTTTCGTTGGTCTTATCGGCAGGGCTCTCCGCTGGCCCGCTTGGATCTCTTTCCGGGATTCGCCGGATGGGCTACGGACTCCGCACCGGCTCGCATACTCGCTCCAGTACCTCATAGGCGAGGTGTTCGTCGCTCGTTCGAAACGCCAGATCACCGATCGAGAGGATCCCGACCACCGTACCCTCATGGTTCAGCACCACCAGGCGGTGGATCTGCTGGTCTTCCATCAGGCGGGCGGCTGGTTGTAGATCATCGTCCTCGTCGCAATGGGCGATTTCCGGCGTCATGGACTCCTTGACGGCGGTGGCACGCGGGTCCATGCCGGCCGCGATCGCACGAACCACAATGTCCCGGTCCGTGATCAGCCCCACGGTCTTGTAGTCCTCGACGACCGGCAGGATACCAACGTCGTATTCTCTCATCCGTTCTGCTGCGTCACTGAGCATGACGTGCGACTCGATCTGACGGACGTGCGTACTCATGATTTCCCGTACCTTCATAGGTTACCTCCTTTTTGGACGCGCCCCCTCAGCAGGTCGGGCTCCGGCAAAATCCATGGTTCCCTGTATACCGTACCTATGGACACAATCCTGCCACGCTTTTCGCACGAGGAAGGTACACCCTGACGGCATTCCTGCGTATCAGGGATTTGCCTGATCGGGCCAAGTCGATGGCGCGATCCGACTGACAGACCATTACGGGCGGCAGGACAAGCGGTTCAGTGGATCTCCGGGAAAATTGTATGGTATGGGTCGCAGGTCCTTCCGCAGATACATGCCCCATCGTGGCAAGCCTTTCCGTGCCCTGGAATTCAGGAATTTCCGCACGGATGTTGCCGTTCGACTCTTCGTAGCGACCTCTGGCATGTGCGAATGGCATGCGAAAAGACGGCTTTTGGCTCGACAGCTAGACTGTGGAGGATGCATGAGATCTGATGGCGAGTTGGCTCACGTTGAGGATTATGAACGTTTTATCGGGGCGGAGGCCATGGAGCGAATCTGCAAGAAAGCAGAGAAACTCCGTGGGTTCCACGTGGCGCACGTGAACTCCACGTACTATGGCGGCGGCGTGGCCTCCCTGCTGGGTTCTCTGACTTTGCTCATGAACAGCGTGGGGATCAAGGCCGGCTGGCGCGTCATGCAGGGCTCCCCCGATTTTTTCGGCATCACGAAGAAGATGCATAATGCCCTCCAGGGCGGTGAAATCAACCTTTCGCAGCGCAAGAAGGAGTTGTACGAGGACATCGTCTACGAAAACGTGGTCCGAAACCATCTGGATCACGACATGGTCATCGTCCACGACCCTCAGCCACTGGCGATGGTGGGTCATTATCAGAAGAGAGGTCCTTGGGTCTGGCGGTGTCATATCGATCTGTCCCGGCCGGACCCCGATCTATGGCAATATCTCTCCCCATATGTCGAGCGATACGATGCCGTGATCCTGAGCATCGAGGAGTACCGACAACGTCTCCAGACGCCGCAGTTGTTCTTCATGCCCGCGATCGATCCTTTTTCCATCACGAACCGGGAATTGAGCGAAAAGGAGGTGCAAGAGCGGCTCGACCACTACGACATTCCCACGGATCTTCCGCTCGTCGTCCAAATCTCCCGTTTCGATCGATGGAAGGACCCGGAAGGAGTGATCGAGGCTTTCAAGAAGGCCCGAAAAGAGATCCAGGCCACCCTGGTGCTGCTGGGCAACGTGGCAACCGACGATCCGGAGGGGGCTGAAGTCTACGAGTCGCTATTGGATTCTCGGGAGGAACGTATCCTCATTCTCAGTCGCGAGGATACCGCTCTCGTCAATGCCCTGCAACGGCGCGCCGCCGTGGTCCTCCAGAAGTCGATTCGTGAAGGTTTCGGTCTGACCGTGGCGGAAGCCATGTGGAAGGGCACCCCCGTGATCGGCGGAAAGGCGGGAGGTATTCGCTATCAGATTGCCGACGGTGTCAACGGGTTCCTGGTTTCGTCGACAGACGAGGCGGCACAGAGAATCGTTCAACTGGTAGGGGATGACGACCTGCGCCGGAAGATGGGGGCCACAGCGCGGGACAGCGTGCGCGACCGTTTTCTCTTGAGTCGGCTCCTGGAGCAGTACCTGGACATGATGAACTCATTCGAGACGGTCTATTGTCTTCGAACGAGGGAGGCCCGGGCCTAGCGGGCGTGGAGTCGACAGCGATTGAGGCGGCAGAGCATTCTGCGGGACCTTATTCAGGAATCGCGCAGGGCGAATACGAGCAAAACCCCACCTCCTTCGGGCCGGCGACTTCCGTAGTAGATCGTGAAGAGTGAGGAGGGTCGGAGGCCACGGAGAGAATCGATGATCAGATATCACACCAGGTCGGTCAGAAGGGAGTCGATGAGGATGAATGCGAGCAAAACGGGCACGAGGAAGACCGGCATGGCCAATTCGCGATGGGGATCACAGGGTTCTGCAATCAGACGGACCGCTATCCTGTGGATTTCGGCTCTGGCGATTGTTGGTCCCGTCGATGCGCAGCCGCAGGAGGTCGACGATGCAGACATCACCTCCGCCATTGTCGCCGAGTTTGCACGAGACGATAGGGTGGACGGGGACGGGATCAAAATAGCGACGGAGGAGGGGGTGGTCACTCTGTCCGGGGGGGTCCCTCACCTGCTGGCGCACGACCAGGCGGTGCGGATTGCCGAAAGCACCAGAGCCGTCCGGGCGGTGATTGACCGCATCGAGGTCCGGCCCGTCGAACGTCCTGATGTCGAGATCAAGGCGGATGTAGAACAGGCGCTGTTGATTGATCCGGTCACGGATTCCTATGAACTGGATGTCAGCGTGGACCAGGCGCAGGTGACGCTGACGGGGGTGGTAGATTCGTGGGCAGAGAGACAGGTGGCCATGCAGGCCGTCCGGGGGGTCCGGGGCATCGCCGGTATCCGTGACAACATTCAGGTTGCCGACGCGGAAGACCGCGCCGACAGCGAGATCGAGGCCGAAGTTGTGCGTCGACTGGAATCCGACCTTTATGTGGATGCCGGCGCGGTGGACGTCAACGTGGACCATGGCACGGTCGTCCTGAGCGGGGCCGTGGGAAGCGCGGCCGAACGATCTCGCGCGACCCAACTGGCCTGGGTCAGTGGTGTACAGGACGTGGAGGCAGACGGTGTGAAGGTCCAGTGGTGGCGGCGAGACAAGATGCGACGGCCGGGATCTCCTGATTTCGCGATTTCCGATCAGGAGGTTGCGGAGGCCGTCAAAGATGCCCTGGAACACGATCCACGGGTGGACGCCTCTGGAATCAACGTGAACTCGTCCACAGGGGTGGTCACGTTGACCGGGACCGTGGACCGTCTCGAAGCCCGAAGAGCGGCTCGGCAGGACGCCGAGAATACGGTGGGGGTCTGGAAGGTCGAAGACCGGCTCACCGTTGGTCCCGACGGCTCGCTTCCTGAGGAACTCGTCCAGCAACGGGTGGAAGAGGCGTTCGCCCGGGATGCCGTTCTCGAATCCTTCCGGCTGACGGCTCGCGTACGCGATCACGAGGTGCATCTCTATGGTGACGCGCCGACCTACTACGTCAAAGCGCGAGCCCAACAGGTGGCGGAACGGGTCTCCGGAGTCGTCGCGGTCGTCAATGAGATCAATGTGACGTACGATGCGACGCTGAAGAGTGACCGCGAAATCAAAGAGGAGATCGAAGATCAGTTCTTCTGGAGCCCGTTCGTCGACGGAGGGGATATCGAAGTGGAGGTTGAGACCGGTGTGGCGACGCTGCGAGGGACGGTGGACAGCCCTCGTGAACTCAATGCCGCGATTGAGAATACGCTGCAGGCCGGGGCGCGAAGCGTGGAAAACGAACTGGTCGTCCGTGACGCACCGACGCAACTCTATCCGCAGCGCTACTATCCATCCCTGTTCTGGGGCATGTAGGACCCCGTCTGGGAACCGACAGAGAACACCTGAAAGGAGAAGAGAGATGCTTCGCAGTCTAAAAGGTCTTCGCGACTTCACCATCGGGGCAACCGACGACGCCATCGGCAAAGTGCATTCATTCTTCTTCGATGGCATTACGTGGGCCATCCGTTATCTGCTGGTGGATACGGGTACCTGGCTGCCCGGCCGCAAGGTCATGATTGCGGTCACCGCTCTGGGGCAGCCGAACTGGGAAGGTCGGATCCTTCCGGTGGCACTGACCAAGGAGCAGGTGAAGAAGTCCCCCGATATCGACACGGACAAACCTGTGTCCCGCCAACGAGAGGTCGAGCTGCACCAGCACTATGGCTGGGCGCCGTACTGGGGGATGGGCTATGGCGTCCCGGTGGGCGGTGTGCCGGCCCCTCCGCCGGTGGATGCGAAGGAAGCCAACGAGGCGGCCAAGGGAGACCCCAATCTGCGGAGCACACGAGAAGTCAACGGTTACCACATCCACGCCACCGACGGTTCCATCGGGCACGTCGATGATTTCATCGCCAGCGAAGGGGACTGGATGATTCGGTACCTGGTGGTGGACACCAAGAATTGGCTGCCCGGCCGCCACGTGCTCATCTCGCCCGAGTGGGTCCGAAGAATCAGTTGGGACGATCGGGCCGTCGAGGTCGAGGTCAGTAAGGAGAAGGTGGAGAACAGTCCGAAATACAATCCATCGGCCCCCGTCAATCGCGAGTATGAGATTCAGATGTATGACTATTACGGCCGGCCCAAGTACTGGGTGTAGTCCCGGGGCAATGGAACGATGACGGAGCCTGCATGTCCGTTCATAGTAATGACATTGCCGGGATCTTCAACCAGGTCGCGGACCTGTTGGAGATCAAAGGAGAGAACCAGTTCCGTGTCCGCGCCTACCGCAATGCGGCGCGGACCGTCGAGGGACTGTCGCAAAGCGCGTCCGAGATGGTCCACGAAGGCCGGTCACTCTCCAAATTGTCCGGGATCGGCAAGGATCTGGCGGGGAAGATCGAAGAGGTGGTGAAGACCGGAAAGCTGACTCTCCTGGAAGACCTCAAGACCGAGATGCCGGGCGAACTCAGCGATCTCATGAAGGTCTCGGGGTTGGGCGCCAAACGCATCGCCTCGCTTCATCGCGAGTTGGATGTGACCACGCTGGACGAGCTGGAACAGGCGGCCAAGGACGGTCGTATCGGCCATCTGGAGGGATTCGGCAAGAAGACGCAACAGAGGATTCTGGAAGAGATCGACCGGCTGCGTCATGAGGAGCAGGGACGCACGAAGTTGGCGGTCGTGGAGCAGTACGCTCAGCCCCTGGTAGACTATCTCCAAAAGACGAAAGGTCTCAAGGACATCGTGGTGGCGGGCAGCTATCGACGGCGCAAAGAGACGGTCCGCGACCTGGACATCCTGGCCACCTGCAAAAAGGGTGCCAACGTCATGGACCGCTTCGTGCATTACGACGAGGTCCAGAAGGTGGTCTCTCAGGGGAACACCAGGTCCACGGTACTGTTGCGCTCGGGCCTCCAGGTGGATCTGCGGGTCGTGCCTCAGGTCAGCTACGGCAGCGCTCTGCTCTATTTCACCGGGTCGAAACAGCACAACATCGCCATCCGCAGAATCGCCGTGAGGAAGAAACTCAAGCTCAACGAGTACGGCATCTTCCAAGGCGACCACCGCGTGGCGGGCCGTACCGAGCAGGAGGCGTACAAGGCGGTTGGGCTGCCCTTCATTGAGCCGGAATTGCGGGAGAACCGGGGAGAGATCGAGGCGGCAAGGAAGAAAGGCGGGCTGCCCAAGCTGATCGAGCAAAAGGACATTCGGGGCGATCTGCACGTGCATACGAAGCGCACCGATGGGCGCCACACCATCGACGAACTCGTCAAAGCGGCCAGGACGAAAGGCTACGACTACATTGCCATCAGTGATCATTCCAAGCGCGTCACAGTCGCTCATGGCCTAAGGCCCGAGCAGTTACGCAAGGAGATCGATGAGATTGACAAGGTCAACGCAAAGTTGAAAGGCTTCACGGTCCTGAAGGCCATTGAGGTGGATATCCTGGAAGATGGATCGTTGGATCTGCCCGACGACGTCCTGAGGCAGCTCGATCTGACGGTCTGTTCGGTGCATTCGAAGTTCGGTCTGCCCAAAAGTAAGCAGACCAAGCGCATTCTCAAGGCGATGGACAATCGCTATTTCAGCGTTCTGGGACATCCCACGGGGCGCATGATCAACGAGCGGCAGCCCTACGAGGTTGACATGGAGAAGCTCGTAAAGGCCGCCGGGGACAGAGGCTGTTTCCTGGAGGTCAACGCGCACCCGGATCGACTCGATCTGAACGATATCCACTGCAAGATGGCCAAGGACATGGGAGTGAAGGTGACCATCTCGACCGACACGCACCGCATCGATGACTTGGACTATATGCGCTTTGGAGTGAGCCAGGCGCGTCGAGGCTGGTTGGAGGCGGACGATGTGGTGAATACGCGTTCGCTTACGGATCTCAGGAAGCTCCTGAAGAGATAGATCTCCGGCGAGAGGCATCGAGCCATGGACTACAAGAAGAAGCCCAACACCCGTTTCCAGAAGATCGGCGATATGAGCGAGGATGAGGCGCGCCGGCAAGTGGAGGCATTGCGCGAAGGCATCGAATACCACGATTACTGGTATTACGTGAAGAACACCCCGAAGACTTCGGATGCCGTCTATGACAAGCTCTTCCGCCGGCTTGAGGACCTGGAAGAGGCGTTCCCCGACCTGGCGACGGATGACTCTCCCACGCAGCGCGTCGGAGCGGCGCCGGTGGACATGCTCCAGAAGGTCCGCCATGCATCACCGATGCAGAGCCTTCATGCGGTCTACAAGGAAGATGCAGTGGAGGACTTCGACCGACGGGTTCGACAGGAAACGAAGACCAAGAGCGCCGACTATGTGGTGGAACCGAAGTTTGACGGTCTATCGGTGGAAGTGGTATACGAAAACGGCATATTCTCGCGAGGCGCAACGCGGGGCGATGGCCAAACGGGCGAAGACGTCTCGCGGAATATCAAGACGATCCGGCCCCTCCCGCTGCACCTCCGCAACGGCCGTCAGGAAGTGCCTGCTCTTCTTGCGGTGCGAGGCGAAATCTTCATACCCAAGGATGCCTTCCAGGAGCTGAACAAGCGACGTCTTGAAGGCGGGCAGGACGCATTCGCCAATCCACGCAATGCGGCGGCGGGGACCATCCGTCAACTCGATCCCGGCAAGGTGGCCGATATGCCACTCGATGTGTTCTTCTACGAGATTCTGGAGATAGACGGACCGTCCTTCGATTCCCACTGGGACATGCTCCAGCAACTGCCGAAATGGGGACTCAAGACGGATCCGCACAACCGCAGGTGCGCCCGTCTCAAGGAGATCAGGGGATACCACGCCAAGCTGTCGGAGCAGCGTGATGACGTGAGCTGCGAGATCGACGGGATCGTCGTCAAGGTCAACGAATACGAAGCGCGGGAGCAATTGGGGACCCGCCAACGGAGCCCGCGATGGGCTCTTGCCTGGAAATTCGCGCCCCGACAGGAAGTCACACGGCTGCGGGAAATCGTCGTGCAGGTTGGGCGGACGGGGATGCTCACGCCGGTAGCGCTGCTGGATCCCGTCGACGTCGGCGGGGTGACGGTCAGTCGTGCGACTCTGCACAATGAGGACGAGGTTCGACGCAAGGACGTTCGTCCGGGCGACCAGGTGCGCCTCGAACGGGCAGGAGATGTCATCCCGGAGATCATCGAGCGGGTGCCCGAGCGGGGCCGCAAACGCGCCCGACCGTTTACCATGCCAAAGAAGTGTCCCGCCTGCGGGGCCGACGTATACCGCGAGGGGGCGTATACCTTCTGTCCCGCATCCCTGTCATGTCCGGCCCAGTTGGTGGGAAAGCTCACCCATTATGCGTCCCGAGAAGCGATGAATATCGAAGGCCTGGGGGAGGCGACGGCCAGCGATCTGGTGGACAAGGGTTTGGTCCAGACCATTGATGGCCTGTACCGGCTCTCGATCGACGCTATCGAGCAGTTGGAGGGTTTTGCCGACAAATCTGCACGGAAACTGCACGACGCGATTCAACAGGCGAAAGAAGCCCGTATGGACCGCTTCGTCTATGCGTTGGGCATTCGGCAGGTCGGCGAGCACATTGCACAGGTGTTGGCGCGTCATTTTCGTACGATGGAGGCTCTGCAGGGCGCCGATACCAAAACATTGGCGAACATCTCAGAGGTTGGTCCCGAAACCGCGCGGTGCATCCACAGCTTTTTTCAGGAGCGGGAGAATCGCCAGGTCCTGAAACAGCTGCATGAAGCCGGCCTGCGGATCGCGCCAATGCCGGGCGGACACGGTGGAGGACCGCTCGACGGAAAAACGTTTGTCTTTACCGGAGAACTGGAACGATTCTCTCGCGACGATGCCCAGCACGTCGTGGAGGATCTCGGGGCGCGGGCAACCTCGAGCGTCAGTGGAAACACCGACTACGTCGTCGTGGGCGCGAACCCGGGCAGCAAACTGGAGGAGGCCAGGAAGCGGCGCGTCAGGACCATCGACGAGAAGGAATTCGCGAAACTGATCGATGTCTGAGGAGCGGCAACACATGCAGGGTACGAGGGCAGGGGAAATGCGGCAGGATCTGCTGACGAAGCGCTGGGTGATCTACGCGCCCGAGCGGGCTCAACGACCGAGTGATATGGGTCAGAGGTCTGCCGACGTCGGTGAGTTGCCGGAGAAAGATGCCGAGTGCCCCTTTTGTGTGGGCAACGAAGAGATGATCCCTCCGGTGATCTTTGAATTGCCGGCGCCACATAACGATGGTTGGCGCATCCGTGTGGTGCCCAACAAGTATCCGATGCTGCGTCCGGAAGTGGATGCGGGCGGTGGGAGTCGCGGCCTCTATCGGTACGCCACGAATCATGGCCACCACGAGGTTCTCATCGAAACCCCGTTTCACAATCGTGACATCCCCTTCATGCATCCGCAGGAGGTGGAGTCTGTCATCGAATCCTATGCACAACGCTATGGTATGCTGTACGGCAGTGATAAAGCTATCCAGACGGTTGTCGTCTTTCGCAACCACGGGGAACGAGCGGGTACGTCGTTGCGGCACCCCCACTCGCAAATCGTCGCCCTCGCGTTGGTGCCTGAATCCGTGGCGCGCCGTCAGCAGATTGCGGCCGACTACTACCAGCACACCAGACGGTGCCTCCTGTGCGACATGGTCAAGCAGGAGCATGCGGATGGGGCGCGGCTTCTGGCGAAAAACGACGCGTTCATCTCGTTCGTGCCGTTCGCGGCGGAGGTGAGTTGCGAGATCTGGATCGTTCCGAAACAGCACTGCGCCGATTTTGGTCTGATCACACGAAGCGAGCAGGAGCACTTGGCTTCGTTGCTGCAAGACGGTCTTCAGAGGCTCTATGACGCCCTGGGGGATCCTGATTACAACTATGTGATTCACAGTGGTTCCAGGCAAAAGACGTTCGCTTCGCACCTGCATTGGTATCTCCAGGTTCGCCCTCGGCTGAGCACGCCGGCGGGATTTGAGATCGGCTCAGGAATGACCGTTAACCCTTTCCTGCCCGAGGAGGACGCGGAGAAACTGCGGCGAGGCTAGCACGGGACCGTACTGAAGGACGAGACAATGCCTGAACTGCCCGATGTGGAGACATTTCGGAGATATCTGAATGCCACGGCGCTCCATCAGCGGATTGCAGGCGTACGTGTGCGCGAGAAACGCGTCCTCGACGGCGTAAGCGCTGGCCGACTGGGACGTGCATTGAAGGGCGGACGCTTCGAAGCAACCGACCGGCGGGGCAAATACCTGTTTGTTCGTACCGACGGCGAAGCAGTGCTCGTGCTGCACTTCGGCATGACCGGATCGTTAGCGTATGAGAAGGAGCGCGAACCGGGCGAGCACGACTGCATTCTCTTTGACTTCAAGGGCGGATATCGTCTGGCCTACATCTGCCAGCGTTTGCTGGGCAGGGTGACTCTGTCGGAATCAGCGGAGGCTTTTGCGCAAGAGAACGAAAGTGGCCCGGACGCCCTGGATGTCTCGGAGGACGAGTTTGTGGCGATCTTGAAGGACTCGAAAGCGTCGATGAAGTCCTGCCTGATGGATCAAAAGCGCATGGCTGGCATCGGGAACATCTACTCGGATGAGATTCTCTTTCAGAGCCGGATCTCTCCGAAACACAGCACCAATCGCCTCGAGACGAAACAGCAGAAGCAGTTGTACCGACAGATGCAGCGTGTCTTGCGCATGGCGATCGATCGCAAGGCCGACCCGTCGAGAGTGCCTTCTTCGTGGTTACTGCCCCATCGGAAGGAAGGCGAGAAGTGCCCTCGGTGTCGGGGCAAAATCGTGAAGGGCAAAGTCGGCGCCCGTTCCGCCTACTGGTGCCCGCGTTGTCAGCGCGACTGAACCGCAGCGGACAAGAAGGACGGCATGCCTATGAAGACGATTCCGAAGGTGGATTCACAACTGAGTGAGCAGGTGCGCGAGTTTGTACGCAGGGATTTTGTGCCAAGGTTTGGGTTACGCACAGAGGCGTTTCGGTCCAACGCAAAATGGAAGCCATTTCGTGACCTCGGAACCGAACTATGGCTGGATTCGGGGAATCTGGATGATATTGCGGACGTGTGGACCCGCGAATTCACCGGCCTGACGACAGACAACACGCTGCTGAACGAGGAAATTCGAACCGGGCGGTACGATGGTCTCATTCGAGAAGCCGTCGAGTTGCTGCGCAGTTTTCCGGAACTCACGGAAAAGGAGCGATTGCTCGAAGTGAGATTCATCGTCAATGCCAAGCATGCCCTCCGTTTGGTGGAGGAGTTCGATGCGCACGTCTCCGTCGAAGAGCACACGAGTCTGGCGCACGACGTGGCGGGGACCCTGGAATACGCGCGGCGCTACCACGCGATCTGCCCGGAGCGGTTCTCCGTCAAGATCCCCTTTACGGCCGCGGGGATACTGGCAACGCAACGGGCGAGCCAGGAGGGGATTCCCGTCAATCATACGCTTGGTTTCTCCGCCCGTCAGAATTACCTGGTGGCCCGTCTGGCACAACCGGCCTTCGTAAACGTATTCCTGGGACCGCTGAACCGCTTCGTCACTGACAACGGCCTCGGCAGCGGCGATTGGGTCGGCGAGAAGGCCATCCTGGCCTCGCAAAGGCCCATACGCCGCTTGCGGCAATCGCGAGGCGTGCCCACGCGTCAGATCGGCGCCAGCTTCCACACGTGGGAACAATACATTCATCTGGCGGGGATCGATGTTATGACGGTCCCGCCAAGCGTGGCACGACAATGGTTGGTCCGCGGAAACCAGTTTGCGAGAATCGACGCGCGCGTGGACTGGCACTACGACCCCGGCATCAGAGCAGACGTGGACCCCTCGCGTATTCGCCTGGACACCCTCTGGGAGATCGACGATCCCTTCCTCGCCTGCGTCGAGGCGCTCGAGCAGGAAGACCTGGACTCGTTCAAACCGCAGGAACTGGTCAACTTCTTCCAGGCTCATGGCTGCGCCGCTTTCCTGACCCATTGGAGCAACTCGCAAATCGAGACGAGCCGGCAAGAGGGCAAAATCCCCCGACTGGAGAACTGGGGGGATTCTCTGGCGGACGGTCTGATCGCATTAGATAGCCTGATGAACCTGGCGGCCCTGAACAGTCTCATCATGGCGCAAGAACAGATGGACGAGCACATACGCCAAGTGGGGAAGCGAACGGAACGATAGCCAAGAAAGGGAGGTACAGTGATGGCAGTGGAATTGCAGGAACAGAACGGCGGCAAAGTCATGGTGGTTCGGCTCACGGGCAAACTGTCCAAGGCCGACTATGAGTCCTTCGTGCCGGAAGTGGAACGGTTGATCGGTCGGTTTGGCAACATTCGTGTGCTGGTCGAGATGCACGACTTCCACGGTTGGGGAGCCGCGGCGCTCTGGGAGGACATCAAGTTTGACGCCCGGCACTTCTCCGATATCGACCGCCTGGCCATGGTGGGCGACAAGAAATGGGAAAAGGGCATGGCTGCATTCTGTCGTCCATTCACCACCGCGAAGATCAAGTACTTCGACGAGGCAGACAGGCAGCAGGCGTACGATTGGATTGAGGAGGGTGTCGAGACACCGGTCTGAGCACCGGGTAACCTACCCCAGGGGCCATGGGGCGGACGAATGTCAGTACCGCAAGATCGCCCCGACCGGGGACCGAGACGACAGTTCCTCGCGATTAATAGCGTAGACATCGCCCCCTCGTGTGAGCGTGAATCGGACCGCCAGGTCGAGGGGCTCCTCTTCGCTGTCGGCGGTCTCGTCCGGCTCATCGGTCAGTGAGGCCGCAGGATCGAGTAGCAGCGTCTGTACGCGTCCCTCCCGGGCGGCCGGGAGGATCTGCTCAATTTGATCCGAGGCCTTTCCGCTGCCGAGAAGGTCGCGGAATGTGCTGAGGCGGTCACGCGAGATTCGTCCGAAGTACGGTTCGGTGATGGCGCGGGCGCTCTCATAGAGTTTCTCCTCGTCCATGTGATCGGGAGCGTCCTTGACGGCGTCATCAAGAAGATAATTGTAGCCGGAGACCTCACGATAGGCGGATTGGATGTACTCCGGCGCGACCAGAACCAGAGGGCAGTTGTGCCCGCCGAGATATTTCTCCACCCCGTTTCGCACGGTCTTGAGGTACTCATCCACGGCGCGTTTTTCCTGGGCCTCGTCCGCGATATTCCCTTGGCCGTGGAATATGGCCGCGGTGCCCGCTGCTTTGCCCGGTGGGGCCGTGTGCGACTGGATATGCTCCTGTGCCTCATCGTACTGGAGAAACTCGTCCAGGTCTTTGGGGGTATCGCGCAACGCAACTTCATGCATCGTCCAGCGATCCGCATCATAGAGCTTGGCCTGTCCCCGACTCAGGGCCAGGACGCAGAAGCGGTTCCGAGGACCCCACAGGGCAACCAACGGTTTGATATAGAAATGCGTTCCGATCCAGGCCTGTTCCCGACATTCGATGGGCAGCGTCAGGGCCCGAGAGACATCTTTGGCGATGAACACAGCCAATCCTCGATCGAGGTGCAGCCATACGGGTCGGGTCTCCATCAGCTCCATTCCCTCCTGGATCAACGGGTCGATCTTCACACCCCCGAGCCCACGCTCCTCCAGCCGTTTCTGGCAGTTGCGGAGCAGGTTCTTGAAGCGAATCGGGTTCTCTTTCGTATCGGTTCCATGTGTATGCGTGGGCAGATAGATCGAGAGGCACACCTCGAACTCCCTCGGGATCAGATCCTCCACGGCAGCAGTGCGGAATGGTTCTACCCTCATCAGTCTTCCTTTCCAGAGATCACATCGGTTCGGGATTTACCGCTCCCGGTCCGGTCACATCCGCGATCAGATGTACGGCTGAAAAGGCACGAAAGGGCGTGCGTTCAGCACTCGGTTCGCCCGAAGAAAACCCTCGCCATTCCTCTCCTGCAGGTCACGGGAGGGCTTCGACGGGCGCGAGCGACTCGACCACCTTCTCCAGCGATCGCTCAACCTGCTCGGCGACGGGACGCAGCTCGGCGTTGTCGATCATCTGCATGGCCACGGTAGGGCGGACGGCGGCTATCACGGTCTTTCCCTCTCTCTCGTAGACAATGACGTTGCAGGGCAGCATCAGGCCGATGGTCTCCTCGGCCTCGATCGCCTGGTGGGCCATCTTCGGATTGCAGGCCCCCAGAATGACGTACTTCCGGAAGTCGATGTCGAGCTTCTCTTTGAATTTCTCCCGTACATCGATGGTAGTCAACACACCGAACCCTTCGTCTTTCAGATGTTTCTGTACCGCGTCCAGCACGGTTTCGAAGCCTGCGTCCAACTCCCGGACGAAACCATAGTCAATCATTCACCGCCTCCTTCAGTCTCTCGGTCTCTTCGACCACTCGCTTGTATTTCTCGTGGATCATCTTTCGATCGAAATCCCAGAAGGCATCGAGCATCGCCTGCTGTTCGGATTCCGGGAAATGTGCCATGACCGGCAGAAAGAAGTGCTTGTCTTCCTTTTCTATATGCGCCGGATAGAATTCCACGATTTTGCCCAGTTCGTACACCATGGTGGGCAAAGCTCCCTTGTCGCCCTGTTGGTAGCGCTGGTTGGCGGAGGAGAGCTTTCCGACCGCCTCTCGGGCCCAGATATGTTCTTGGACCAGACGCTGCATCATGTCCTGGTGCTCCCGGGAGAGTGGTTTCTCCTGGAGTTGCTGAAAGAGGATATCCTCCTCCTTGCCATGGTGTGTTCGATCCGCGTAGATCCGGAAGAAATCGACTCCCGTTGCGATCAGATGTACGTTCGCCTGCTCGGCCTCTCGCATTTCGTCCAGGGCGTGCCCGAGAAGGCCGACCATGCGTTCGATGAGTCGATGTTCGACCATGAGTGGACCTGCGGGCTTCATCCGGAGTCTCCTGCCATGACATAGAGCAATCGTACTCATATCCTAGGACCCACGATACGTGGAGCAATGAGGACATCCCTTGTCCGGCCACGGGAATATCCTCGATGGGATGCCGGATTGGGGAAGGGCCGCTCTCGTTCGGTACGTCGGTGAGCAGGGAAGACGCTGTCTTTCTGTTCCGATTTCGTCTTTATCCGCCAAAATGGGGCGTCCAGAGCTATTTCCCGTTTGATCGCTCGCGGTAATTCCGAATTCTACCCGGCTGAGATGTTCACGTTAGTGGTCTCGTTTCTGGCTAGCGGACGGGACGTGGTGTATGATGGCGGAGCCTATGCGGGTGGGCCAGAAGTCCGTCCGCGAGGCGACGAAGAACCAGAGAAGACATTGAAAGGAACTGTTGATGAAGAACGAACGGTGGATCTGGGCGGTTGTGCTGGCGCTGGTTGGAGCGGTCTGCCCGGCCCAGGACTGGGAGCCTGCGGAGGGGCCTCTGGAGACCCGCTGGACGCAGGATGTCTCGTCCGAGCAGGTCTGGCCCGAGTATCCGCGTCCGCAGATGGTCCGCCCGCACTGGACCAACCTGAACGGTCTCTGGGAGTATGCGATTGTCGCCAAAGACATGGAGAAGCCCGATGCGTGGCAGGGGAAGATCCTGGTTCCGTTTCCGGCCGAATCCGCCCTCAGTGGAGTCAAGAAGGCCGTCCTGCCCGACCACCGGCTGTGGTATCGTCGCACGTTCACCCGCCCGGCGATGGAAGCGGGGGAGCGTCTGCTGATCCACTTTGGCGCGGTCGATTGGCAGTGTACGCTGTGGGTCAATGGCACCGAGGTGGGCAAGCACACCGGTGGCTACGACCCGTTCACTTTCGATATCACCGATCAGGTCAAACCCGGAGGCAACGAACTGATTCTGGCGGTGTGGGACCCGACCGATCAGGGCTATCAGCCTCGAGGCAAGCAGGTGCTCAAGCCCGGTGGCATCATGTACACAGCGGTCACCGGCATCTGGCAGACGGTCTGGTTCGAGGTTGTGCCTCAGAACTACATCGAGTCGCTTAAGATTGTGCCCGATGTGGACCGAGGTCTGGTGGCCGTGACCGTCCACACCGATCGTCTGGCTGTGGTCGAACTCAAAGCCCTGGACCTGGGTCTGGTCGTCGCCTCCGCGAAGGGCGATTCGGGACAGGCGATCGAGTTGCCGATTCCTTCAGCGAAGCTCTGGTCGCCCGATTCACCCTATTTGTACGATTTGAAGGTGACTCTGCTGCAGAACGACCGCCCGGTTGACCTGGTGAGCAGCTACTTCGGCATGCGCAAAATCGAGGTTGCGCCGGATGACGAAGGGATTCTCCGACTGAAGCTCAACGGGGAAGTACTGTTTCAATATGGTCCGCTCGATCAAGGATGGTGGCCCGACGGCCTGTACACGCCGGCGACCGATGAGGCGATGCAGTACGACATCGCCATGACGAAGGAGTTCGGCATGAACATGGCCCGCAAGCACGTCAAGTATGAGTGCGCCCGCTGGTACTACTGGTGCGACAAGCTGGGGCTTCTGGTCTGGCAGGACATGCCCTCCGGCGACGCGGCTCGCAACGCCGAGAGCAAGGGCAATTTCCGCGCCGAACTGAAGGCCATGATCGACGCGCTGCACAACTTCCCATCGATTGTCATGTGGGTGCCGTTCAATGAAGGGTGGGGCCAGCACGAGACGCCGGAAGTCGTCCGTTGGGTGCAGCAATACGACCCGACCCGTCCTGTGAACGAGGCCAGCGGCTGGAACGACCGTGGCAGTGGCGATGTCTCGGACATGCACAGCTATCCTGGTCCCGGTACGCGGCCGGTCGAAGACGATCGCGTCGTGGTCCTGGGGGAGTTCGGCGGGCTGGGTATGCCGGTCAAAGGGCACACTTGGCAGGCCGAGAGGAACTGGGGTTATGTCTCCTACCAGACCAAGAAGGAGCTTACCGACGCCTACGTGAACCTCCTGGCACAAATGCGACCTTTGATCGATCAAGGCCTTTCGGCAGCGGTCTACACCCAGACATCCGATGTCGAGATCGAGGTCAACGGCCTTATGACCTACGACCGGGATCTGGTCAAGATGGACCTGGAACGCATCGCCGAAGCGGCCCGCAAGCTGTATCTGCCACCGCCGAAGGTGACGGTGCTGGTGCCGACCAGCCAACATCAGCCGCAGAGTTGGCGCTACACCACCACCGAGCCGGCCGAGGACTGGGCGACGCCTGATTTCGACGACAGTTCCTGGTCAAGTGGCCCGGGTGGGTTCGGCACCGAAGGCACCCCCGGCGCCGTCGTCCGCACGACTTGGAACAGTCCCGACATCTGGCTGCGCCGGACGGTGACACTCGACAGCGTGCCTCGCGACGGCGCGTTGGGCCTGATCATCCATCACGATGAGGATGCCGAAGTCTACATCAACGGCACCCTTATCCGGAGCTTCAAGAGATACGTGGGTGGCTATATGGCCGTGCCGCTGGGCGAGGACGCGCGGAAGGCCTTCAGAGCCGGGGAGAATACGGTCGCCGTTCATTGCCACCAGACCGATGGCGGTCAGTACATCGATCTCGGCCTCGTCCTCATCGAGGAACAGCCCACACAGTAGATTCTGAGGATGCACAGAAGATGAGAGAACAGGGGACACAGACGAGCCATATGCATTTTCGAACGATCGTTGCGATTGTGCTGTGGCTCGTCTGTGCCAGCCAGGCTGGCCAGCCCGACCCGCCGGGACAGGCGGTGGGGACCGAACCCGTCCATGAGGCGTATCTGTTCGCCCATATGATGCACCAGGACTATGGACGACTGTACTACTCCGTCAGTCTCGACGGCCTGCACTGGACAGCCCTTAACGATGGCAAACGTGTCTTTGATGAGTATCGAGGCCACCCCGACATCTGTCGCGGTCATGATGGGCGGTATTACCTGGTGGGGAATCGCAACGACTCGGCGCCCGACATCAATTTCTGGCTCTCCAGTGATCTGGTGCATTGGGAGCGTTATAGCGACGTGACTCCCGATCTCCAGGCGACGCCGGGCTATTCCCAGGCCCTCCCGCGGATTGGGGCGCCGAAGCTCTTCTACGACCAGGATTCCTCGCAATACGTGCTGACCTGGCACACGCCGCACGAGCACGGTACTCCCGAGGATCCGGAACGGTACTGGGCCAGCCAGCGAACGCTCTACCTGACGTCCAAGGATCTCAAGACCTTTGCCGGTCCTCCGAAACGTCTCTTCACTTGGGATATGGCCACTATCGATGTGATCCTCCGCAAGCAGGGGGATCGCTACTATGCGATCCTCAAAGACGAACGCTATCCGACCCTGGATTGGGTCACGGGCAAGACCATCCGCATCAGCAGTTCCGCGTCTCTGCTCGGGCCCTACAGCGAACCGTCGCCCCCGATCAGCCCCAACTTCCGAGAGGCCCCCATGCTGATCCCGTCGCCTGATGGGAAGGCATGGTATCTCTATTACGAGCACTATCCGGGTGTTTCTTATGGCCTCTCGGTGGCCGCCGACCTGAACGGCCCCTGGTATCAGATCTCCGGCTACACCTTCTTCAGCGACTGGGACAAGTACCGGTTGCCCCCCAAGGTCCGCCACGGATGCATGATCCCGCTGACTCGAGCGCAGTATGACATCCTGGTGAGAACGTTCGGCAAGGCCAGTGACGAACGCCAGGAGGGAGTTGAGCTGAAGTGACAAAGCGGAAGGTAGTGGTTCTCAGTTTGATCGTCTTGATTCGGTGGTTTGCCTCTTCATGCGGCACAGTCGGCGCGGAGAACGTAGTCTTTCCGCCCGATGCGGGGGTGGTCGATGTGACGCAGCCTCCCTACAATGCCGTCGCAGACGGCAGGACGGATGCGACCGGTGCTATTCAGAGAGCCCTCGACGACCATCCCAGCAGCAATCGCATAGTCTATCTGCCGAATGGGACCTATCGCATCCGCGATACCCTCTGCTGGCCCTCGGGCCCACGCGGCGGCATGGAGCAGAAGCGCGTCATTCTCCAGGGGCAGAGTCGTGACGGAACGGTGATCCGCCTTCAGGATTCCGCTGCGGGTTTCGACGATGCGAATGAACCCAGAGCGATGGTCTGGACGGGCGAGGCGCCCGCCCAGCGCTTCCGGAATGGAATTCGCAATCTGACGTTCGATACCGGTCGGGAAAACCCGGGTGCCATCGGCGTGCAGTTCATCGCGAACAATCAGGGCAGTGTACGGAAGGTGAGAATTGTCTGCGGCGATACCGGTCCGATCGGTCTGGATCTCGGATACACCAACGAGCAGGGCCCTTGCCTCATGCAGGACGTGGAGATCGACGGCTTTGACGTTGGCATCTCGATGCGGTACGCCGTGGATTCGATCACGCTGGAGCGAATCGTCGTTCGCGATCAGCGAACAGTTGGCATTCTCAACGCAGGGCAATGTGTGAGTCTGCGAGGTCTGCAAAGCTCGAATACCGTCCCGGCGGTGAAGAACAAGGGCCTCTCCAGTGTCATGACGCTGCTGGACTCAGAGCTGATGGGAACATCAAACGATTCGGGCGCTGTTGCGGTGGAGAACTCGGGTGTCCTGTTCGCTCGCAATATAGAGACAAGGGGGTACCGGAGGGCCATTCGAAACGAGGCCGGAAAGAAGGCCGACGTTCCCGGGCCGTCGGTAGACGAGTTTGTCTCCCATCCGGTTTTCTCGCTTTTCGACGCACCGCGCGAGTCACTGAACCTGCCGATCGAGGAGACCCCGCAAATCCCACCTGCACCCGTCAGTGAGTGGGTCAGTCCCCTCGAATTCGGAGGCCAGGCAGACGGTCGAGACTGCACGGAGGCGGTCCAGAGAGCGGTGGACTCCGGTCGTCGCGTCCTCTACTTTCCCTATGGCAACTGGCGGATCGATGGGATCGTTGAGATCCGAGGAGCGATTCAGACGGTCACCGCGCTGGAGGGTCGGATCACCGGTAAGGGGAATCTGAGAATTGTTGATGGCGCAGCGCCGTTCGTGAAGGTCGAGCGCATGGATCTGCTGTACCAGTCGCTGGTCGTCGAGCACGCCAGCGCTCGGCCGGTCGTGGTCAGCGGCGTCACCTTCGGTGGAAGGCTGGAGTATACGGGCTCCGGGCCTCTGTTCCTGGAGGATGTGTGTGTGGGCTCGCTGCGATTGGGGCAGGGCCAGGAGGTCCGAGCCCGCCAGCTCAATTGCGAGGCGAAGGACCAGACCAAGATCATCAACGAAGGTGGCACGCTCTGGATTCAAGGCATCAAGACAGAGAAGCGGGGGACGATCTGCCATACTCGCAATGGCGGACGGACGGAGATCGTCGGCGGGTTCATCTACTCCAACCAGAGCATCCCGGAGGGTCAGCCGATGTTCATCGTCGAGGACGCGGCGTTCAGCGCCACCGTGGGCGAGTCCAACTTCTCAGGCAAGCCCTATCCCTTCGTGGTTCGACAGGTCCAGGCCGGTACAGAGCGACAGTTCCTGCGCGAACAAGCCATCCGCCGGGGCCAGGCGAGCACCCTCGCCTTGTTTGTCGCTCAACCGTGACCGCGCCAGCGAGTTCTCCGCCGGGACAATGCCGTTGCAGACGGGGGAGCTTCTGCGGTATGATGGGATCCTGACGCCGGTGCGGACCGGGCGACGGTCAGAATCCAGAAGAGTCTGTAGGAGAAGGTCGATCATGCAAACCTCCACGGGTGCCCATGCGTCTCGCCGGGAATTCCTCAAAACGACGGGCCGGATCGCTGCAACTTCAGCATTCCTGACGGCGGTAGCCCCACGGATTCATGCCGCGGAAGACCACACCATCCGAGTTGCCCTGGTGGGCTGCGGAGGACGTGGCTCCGGCGCCGCCGCCAACGCCATGGCTACCAAGAGTGGACCGGTCAAGCTGTTCGCGATGGCGGACGTCTTCGAAGATCGTCTGCAGCGCAGTTACAATGGTTTGGTTGAAGCCGCCAGCGCGCCGCGAACCGAAGGATCGGCCGACATCTGGGTGATGGGCTACCGGGCCGACCAGATCGACGTGCCCCCGGAACGGCGGTTCATCGGGTTCGACGCCTACCAGAAAGCCATTGATTGCCTTCGGCCGGGCGATGTTGTCATTCTGACGACCCCCGTGGCGTTTCGGTGGGTGCACTTCCGCTATGCGATCCAGAAGGGCATCAACGTCTTCATGGAGAAGCCGGTGGTCGTGGATGGGCCGAGCGCGCGCAAGATGCTCGAACTTGCCGAAGAATCGCAGAAGGAGAATCTCAAGGTTGGCGTCGGGCTGATGTGTCGTCACTGCAAGGCCCGCTGGGAGCTCTACGATCGGATTCAGTCCGGCCAGATTGGGGACCTGCTGACCCTTCGCACCTACCGGCAACACGGCCCGGCGGGTTTCACGGGACCCAATCAGAGCAACCTGAGCGAACTGCTCTGGCAGATTCGCAGCTATCTGGGCTTCCTGTGGGCCAGCGGGGGGCTCTTTCAGGACATCATTGCGCACAACGTGGATGAATGCTGCTGGATGAAGGGCGCCTGGCCGGTGAAGGCTCAGGGGTCGGGCGGCCGGTGCCATCGGGATGGCCATGTCGATCAGAACTTCGACCATTACGATGTGGAGTGCACGTTTGCCGACGGCGCCAAGCTGTTCATCTACGTCCGCGCCATGGCGGGTTGTCGCGGTGAGTTCGCCAGTTACGCCCATGGCACCAAAGGAGCCGCCGTGATCTCCACCCACATGCATACCCCCGCCAAGTGTCGGCTCTACAAGAGTCACGATTTCGCCAGAAGGAATCTCGCTTGGGCGTTCCCACAGCCCGAGCCGAATCCGTACCAACTCGAATGGGACCACCTGATCGAGGCTATCCGCAACGATCGCCCCTTCAATGAAGCCAAGCGCGGTACCGAAGCCGGTCTGGTGACTGCGATGGCGCGCCGGGCCATCCATACCGGGCAGGTCGTAACCTATGACGAGATGCTCAACTGTGAGGAAGAATTCGCTGCCGACGTGGACAAGCTGACGATGGATTCCCCCGCTCCGGTCCACGCCGAACCTGACGGAATGTATCCGGTGCCGCAGCCAGGTCTGCGGAAGGCTCGCGAGTATTGATACGATCGAACCGCGCATGCGAAAGAAAAAGATGAAGACGATAACGGTGATTGTGTGTGCGCTGACAGCGATGTCAGTCGCGGGAAATCAAGACAACATCATCTTTCCGGCTGATGCCGGCGTCGTCAACGTCAAGAGCCCGCCCTACAATGCCAGGGGCGACGGCACGACGGATGACACCCGGGCGATCCAGTCCGCGATCCGCGACCACATGAAGGGGGCAACCTTGTACTTCCCGGATGGGACGTACCTGGTATCGTCTACCCTGATGTGGTCGAAGAAGGACTCACGAGGGCGCGAGTGCTGGGGGAATTTCACCATCCAGGGGCAAAGCATTGCAGGCACCATCATTCGCCTCAAAGATGGAACCTTCCCCAATCCTGCGCAACCCCAGGCGATCATGTGGTGCGGCGGATTCGGATCGGCCGACTGGTTTCACAACTACGTCAAGAATATCACATTCGACGTCGGCAGAGACAACCCGGGCGCGGTCGGCTTACAGTTCTATTCGAACAACACCGGCAGCGTGCGCGATGTTCGGATTGTCTCGCCGGATGGCTGCGGTGCAATCGGGCTGGATCTTGGACATCGCGACATGAATGGGCCGTTGTTGGTCAAGAACCTGTTCGTCCAGGGGTTCCAGGTGGGTGTGCAGACCGGCCATAGCGTCAACAGCCAGGTCTTTGAAAACCTTCACCTCAGAGGCCAGGGTGCGTGTGGATTTCTGAACAACGGTCAGTCCGTGAGTATTCGAAGAGTGACCGTCGAAGGGGCGCCGACGGCCGTTCGAAATGTGGGAACCGGCAGCTTCATGGTCCTGCTCGATTCCTCCCTGCACGGGCCATCCGATTCCCCGTTAGCCGCCATCGAGAATGAAGCGCCGCTTTTCGCTCGCTCTGTGCAAACCAGCGGGTACCGCCGCGCGTTGGAGACATCGCGCGGTCCGTCGCCGGCAGGAACGGACATAGACGAGTTTGTGTCTGAACCGATACTCCGTCTCTTCCCCTCGCCCGGACGCTCGTTGAATCTCGAGGTAAAGGAGGCACCGGAGTTGCCATCCGATCCAGTCGAGGATTGGGTCAACGTCCAGCGGTTTCACCAAGGCGGCGAAGATTACTCCCCGGCGATCCAGGCCGCCGTGGATTCCGGCGCCACAACCATCTACTTCCCGGTGGGCGACTACAAGGTCGGGCGGACGGTGGTTGTGCGTGGTGCTGTGCGTCGACTGGTGGGGATGAATTCCTGGTTCGCGGAATCTGCCGGCGACATCGAAGATGCGGTTCCGCGCTTCCGGATCGAGGATGGAGATTCCCCCGTCGTCATAATGGAGAGCTTTCGAGGGGGATTCGGCGGACGCATTTTCGTCGAGTATGCGACCGACCGCACGCTGATCCTGAAGGAGTGCGAGGGCATTCCCTCCGTCTTCCGCGGCAGCGGCGAAGTGTATCTCGAGGATATCACGGCGAGTCCGCATGGAGGTTTTCTCTTCTCCGGCCGCCAGAAAGCCTGGGCTCGCCAGTTCAACGTCGAAAACTTCATCGACGATGACATCGCTGCAACACTGGACAATCTCGGCTCGGACCTCTGGATTCTGGGCCTCAAGACCGAGCAGGGCAACCGGCTGGTGGCGACCCGTGAGGGCGGCAGGACAGAAATCCTCGGCGGGCTTGTTTATACGGTCAACAGCCATGAGGGCCGTCCTGCCTTCATCAATGAGGACTCTTCGTTTTCGATGTCGATCCGCGAAAGGTGCTTCGTGGGTACGCCGATGGATCCGGTCGTCCGTGAAACGCGCGATGGGGTCACGAAAGACTTGGATCAGACCGAGATCATTGGTCTGTATGTCGGATACGAAGACCGCAAGACCGTCTCCTCCCAGGGTATCTGGGAACAATCGAGTTCTATTCCGGTCCGCGCAACGGTAGCTCCGGCGGCATCCGATCGGACGGTTCCCGTAGTCCCGACATCGGTCGAAGTCGCGGGGCTCCTGGGTGGGCGGATGCGAGCTCACCTCTATGGACGGATCATGAATATCGACGAAGACGTGTTGTTGGCCGGTTTTCGCGCGCGTCCCGGTTCGCATCCGTGGATCGGCGAACATGTGGGCAAGTGGCTGCATGCGGCATCCCTGCTCTGGCTGGGATCACAGGATGCGGAACTGCGGGCGAAGATCACACGAGTGGCCAAGGGCCTGATCGCGACGCAGGGCAAGGACGGATACCTGGGGACCTACGTGTCCGAGAAGCGGCTGGGGTTGTATCCCGGGGCCGCCTGGGACGGGAAGAGCTGGCATGATTCCGACTGGGACGTTTGGGTGCATAAGTACTGCCTGATCGGCCTGCTGTCTTACTACGGGATTTCGGGGGACGAGCAGGCCCTGACGGCGTGCAAACGCGCCGCCGATCTGCTGATCTCCACGTTCCCCGACAAGCGGAGCATTCTCATTGCCGGTACGCACGCCGGCATGGCGCCGACCTCAGTTCTCGAGCCGGTCGTGCTGCTGTACCGGGCCACGGGCGAACAGCGGTACCTTGACTTTGCCCGGTACGTGGTAGGCTCGTGGGATGAGCCGGACGGGCCAAAGGTCCTCTCGGCGATGCTGCGAGAGAAGACTGTACTGGCGGTCGGTAACCGCAAGGCCTACGAGATGCTCTCCTGCTATGTCGGCCTGTGTGAACTGTACCGTGCGACCGGTGAGCCGAAGTACTTGAGAGCCGCCCAGTACGCTTGGGGGGACGTGAATGCCAACCGGCTGTACATCACCGGCGGGGCCAGCGCCGGCGAGCACTTCCATCCCGACGGCCACCTCCCCAATGATGTCGATGCCCACATCCAGGAGACGTGCGTGACCACCACCTGGATACAACTCTGCTGGCAACTCCTGCGCCTGACGGGTGAGGAGAAGTACGCGGCAGCATTCGAACGGTCGCTCTTCAACCAGACGCTCGGCGCCCAGAAGCCCGACGGGTCCGGATTTGGCTACTACATCCCGCTGGAAGGGCAGAAGCCCTTCCGTCAGGGCTCGCCCGGCACGCGCGGGATGGACTGCTGCAACTCCTCGGGACCGCGAGCGCTGGGCTTGGCCCCGACATTCCTCGGCACGTTGGACGCAAAGGGCTTTCGGATCAACACGTTTGCCCCGGCGTGCTGGCACGTGACGCTGGACGGTGTGCCCGTCACTTTGACCCTGACCAGCCGCTTTCCGAGCGAAGGCACCGGGACGATCCGGGTGGATCCTGACCGCGCGGCAGCGTTCCATGTGGCCCTGCGAATTCCGGCCTGGACGCAGAATCCCAAAGTCCTGGTTGGTGGTGAGCCTCTGCAAGTTCGGCCGGGAACGTACTGCACGATTCGTCGCTCCTGGCAGCGGGGCGACACCATTGCATTCTCATTTCCGTTCCTGCCGCGCGTCCACATCGGGGAAGGCTCCAACGCCGGAAGGGCGGCGGTCACCGTCGGACCTCTGGTCCTTGCCCTCGATCAGGCGGACAATCCCACGGTGGAAACGCCACGCGACGTCGTGCTGGCCGCTCTGGCGGCCGAACAACTGGCATGGGAGAGGAAACCGGTGCAGCGAGAGAAATCGTGGCCGGATGAGTTCTTGTGGGAGTGCAATGCGTACGAATCCCGGGCGGTGCCGAAGGCGGCGCAGCATTGTCTCTTGCGACCGTTCCTCGACGCCGGTTCCTGGAACGCGACGTCCTACGCCGTATGGCTCAGGCTCCCAGAGAACTCCACCTACGGGGTGAAATAGCGGGCCGTTGCCTGGCACGGCAGACCCACCCAAGAGAAAGCGCCTTGCGGAGAACGCAAGGCGCTCACACTGTATGCGTAATACCCTCGCCGAAGCGAAGTCCGGGACTAGACCATGTCTTTGAGATTCTTGAGCGGGCGGATCTTGACGACGTTGCGCGCCGGCTTGGCTTTGAACGTGGTCTCTTCGCCGGTGAAGGGATTGATGCCCTTGCGGGCCTTGGTAGCGGGCTTGCGGAGGACGGTCAGCTTCATGAGTCCGGGGACCGTATAGGCGCCGGGGCCGCGGCGGCCGAGACTCTTGGCGATCTGTCCGGACATCGCCTCGAAGACCGAACTGACCTGCTTCTTCGACAACCCTGTCTGGTCGGCAATCCCGGACACGATTTCGCTCTTTGTCATCGGCTTGTCCGACGCCTTCACTGCCTCTTTCTTTGCCATAACCATTACTCTCCTTGGATGCGCAAGATCGAGGAATCCGAATACGCTACGGAATCCATCCCTTGCGGCAGAAATTCGGGACATCCTTATGAAGTTTTCGGACTTCTGTCAAGCCGGAATACGCGGACTTTCCCGGAAAAACCAGCTATTTTGCAGGTGGGCGCGCCGTTGACTACCCCATTCGCGCGAGATCCGGTGCCGTGCGCAAGGGAGAATCGCCATTCGTCGCTATCCCACGCACACTGCTTTCAGAAGTCTCGGAAGGGACCTCGCGGTTCGGCCTGTTCCATCTGGCGCTTCCATGCGTTGAACCTATCCTTGACGCGATTCAGTACCTCGGGGTTCTGCTGCGAGAGGTCACGCTGCTCGCCGACATCCTTCTCCAGATCGAACAGACCGGAGCCTCGTGCGGACTCCACCCATTTCCAATGACCGACGCGCGCCGCACGATCCCCTCGTCGTTCCCAGAACATTTCCCGGCGCGGCGATTTCTCTTTCCCAGCGAGAATGCTCGACATGTCGAATCCATCCAGGACGACACCGTCGGGCAGTTTTCCGCCTGCGGCCTGCACCAGCGTAGGAAAGATCTCCAGCGAGGTGAGGAATTCACGACGGATGGTGCCGCCGGGAATCCGACCGGGCCAGCGAATGATGCATGGAACGCGCAGACCGCCTTCCCACATCTGCGACTTGCCGCCGCGTAGAGGCGCGTTGTCCGCGATTCCGGAACCTCCATTGTCGGAAAGAAAGATCACCAGCGTGTTGTCGGTTAGTCCCTGTTTGTCGAGCAGGTCGAGCATTGTGCCGACTGCTTCGTCCATGAACGTCACGGACGCCATGTAACGCTTTCGCCTCGCCTCTCTGGTGTGGGGTTGGTCGGGGTCATAATCGCCATAGTGCCGGCGGATGTACTCCACCGGGGCCTGTACGCCGGGACGCGGTCGCTCCAGATTTGACGCGCCGTGTGGCGCGTTGAAAGGGACATAGCAGAAGAACGGCTCATCCTTGTGCTCTCTGATGAAGCGCAGGGCCTCCCGCGCGAACAGTTCGGTGGCGTAGGTGCCTTTGTCTTCGTCGGTCTGTTCGTTGTTGCACCGCATCGAGGGCACGCCGTAACGCTCATGTGTCCAGTAGTCGATGCCGGTGTTCGTGAAGCCATAGAACTGGTCGAAGCCGCGCTGCAAGGGCAGGAATCGGTGTAGTTGGCCCAGGTCCCACTTTCCGAAAATCCCGCTGACATATCCCGCTCGTCCGAGCACCTTGGGGATCAGCACCTCGCGCGTATCCATCCCGCCGATCATCTCCCAGGAGACCGCGTATTCCTCGGGCGGGTACAGATAGTCGTCGTCGACCTTGTCGTTTCGGAACATATCGTACGTTCCGTTCCGCTGGGGATAGCGCCCGGTGAGCAGGCTGCCGCGAGAGGGTGTACACGCGGGCCAGGTAACATAGAAATCGGTCAGCCGCACGCCCTCGGCGGCGAGCCGATCGAGATGTGGCGTCTTGATCTCGTCGTTCCCATAGCAGCCCAGGTCATGGTAACCCTGATCATCCGACACGATCAACAGAATGCTTGGCGGCCGCCTGTCACTTGCGCGGGCATGCGCCGACCGACCTCCAACTCCTCCCATGGTCAGCGACACAACTCCGAGGCCCTTGAGGAATGTGCGTCTGTCCATATCCATGGTCGCGGTACCTCCGTCCGTTTAGAAATCCGTGTCCGGCTGCTCGATATCGAGCTCTTCAATCCACCCATTGCGGAAGAGCACTTCGTGTCCCTCGCATTGGAGTTTGAGCCCGCCTGGGACGTCGGTGATCCCGGCGCCGCCTTGGCTGCCGCCGTCAAGCCCTGAATTCGGACCGCCCCAGACTTTCTGGATGCGATGGTTCGTGTGGGCTTTGACGCCGTTGAAGTACATGGTCACCAGGGCCTTCTCCGTGAGTTGACCGTCCTCGAACCGGGCGGCGCGGAACCGGATGTCGTATGCATTCCATTTCCCGGTCCCGCGATAGGCGTGGTAGGGGCCTGCCGCTTCGTTAATGACCGCGGCCATACCATGTTTGCCCGGATCGCCGTCGAGAATCTGGATTTCGTAGCGGTTTTGGAGATAGACGCCGCTGTTGCCGCCCTTGTGCGGGACCAGAAACTCGATGTGCAGACGGAAATCGCGGTACTTCTTCTTGGTCACGATATCCGCCGCTCCATACTTGCCGCCTGCGGCGGCCGGATCGTGACTCATCAGCACCTGACCTTCGTCGACGGGATCATCCACCAGTTTCCACTTGATCGGCAGCGATGAACTGAATCGAGGTCCCTCCCAATACGTCCACTTTGCATCCAGCAACTTGCGGGTCCCGTCGATCAGAACCTCCGCCCCCTCCGGCGGCGCCGCACCGACACCGATGCGCTTGCGGTCGCTGGTCTGATTGGCCCACAGTTCAAGAACCGTTCCATCGTGGGTGGGCAACCGAAGAAGATCGACGTCCCCGTCGCCTTCCATATCGGCCGCTTGTCCGTTGTAGATTCCCTCCTCCGTCAACGTGACCTGTTTCCAGCGCTGCGCATCTCCCTGATTGAGAAACAGATAGACGGGAAAGGAGGTCGCCTCCAGGGCCTTCGCCCGATTCGTGTTGACGCCGGTCAGCACATCGTAATCGCCGTCGCCATCGAAGTCGAACACCTGCAAGGTATGTGCTGCCGGCAGCCCCTCGCAGATCACGGTCTCTTCCCATGACTCTGATTTCGGGTTCGACGATCGGTACATCGACACCGGATAGCCCTTTCGTTCGGAGTGGGAGATAAAGACTTCCGCCTTTCCGTCGCTGTCGATATCCCGACAGAAGACTTTCGCGGCATTCCGCGACCAGTCGCCATCCTGGTTGTGCCACTTGGCGTCGATCGTATGCACGGGCCAGTCCTTCTCCAGGTCCCCGCCCGGGTTTTCCACCCAGTAGCCATCGGCGGCCACGTCGATATCCCCGTCACCATCGAGATCCCCGACGTCCATGCCTTCGTGCAGGTTGGTCAGCTTGAGGTTCTGTACCTGCGTCCACTGTGACGGCGAATCCTGGCGGAAGATGGTCATGCTGTTCTGCTGGAAGGTGATGACCACCAGATCGAGTTGCCCATCGCCATTGAAGTCCGCCGTGTTGAGGTCTTTGATGAACGCAGGGGCGGTTCCGATCTTGTGCGCCGCCCAGGAGGGGTTTTCATACCAGTAGATGGTCGTCGGCGCTCCGCCCTGGTCCCACTCCCCAGGATGGGCGAACGCAAAGAGATCCACATCCCCATCATTGTCGATGTCACCCGCGTCGAGGTCGCCGCAGGCGAACGTCTCTCCGTTCGGTGCGGTTTCAGCAATGACGTGCTGCTTCCAGCCTTTCATATCACTTCGCGTTTCGAGCCAGCCCAGCCAGCCGCCACGTGCGTTGTTGTTCTGGAGGGCGATATCGAGCAGCCCGTCGTTGTCGATATCGACGAGAGCACGTGCCCACCACATGTCGGCGCTTTCAGAAATCACCTCCTTTGTGAAGGGCGGATCGTCGGAAGCCAGCATTGCCTCGCACTGGGCGCACCAAGTGGCAAGGAACACGGTGATGACAACGGAATAAATCCTCATGGGGTTTCTCCTTCCAGGGTTGTTGCCTTCGTCAGACGATAGAATCGAGAGCACTTCGAATGGTCTGGACCATGCCCTCTTCCTGTTGCGTGGTGAGGCGCGATGGAATGGTGATGATGACGGAACGGTCGAACAGGTCATCGCTTCTTGGACATGTGCCTTTGGCATAGGCGTGGGGGCGCCCGGCGTTCTGGGGCAGCGACCAGGGGTTCCCCGCCGGCGAGAGCGGCACCAACTCGACCAGCGAGCGGATCTTGTGGTAGATGTGCAGCCCATACGCGGACAAGTGGAAGACGTTCTCCATGCCGGCGCCGGTCAACGCATCCGCCACCCGGACGGCCCACGACTTGTCGTCGAACGTGAGTATGAGAAACGGTCCGGTGTCTCCCTCCGGGTCGTTGAGCCGACGGACCGAAACGCCTGCCATCTTGCCGAGTCCATCTTTGATGCACTGTTTCGAGGCTCTCATATGAGCGACGACCTCGGGCAGCTTGCGCAACTGCACGTTGGCGACCGCACCGGCCAGTTCCCCCATCCTTCGGCCCTGTCCCCACGCGTACACATCCCCCTTTTCATCCGGCTGATTCTGCTTCCAGGGAACGCCGAGATCGTGTGCCGCCACCAGACGCGTGTACAGTGCCTCATCGTCGGTGATCAGCAGTCCGCCTTCTCCCGCCGTGCAGTTCTTGTTGATTTGAAGGCTGAACATCCCGACCTGACCGAAGGTGCCGACTTTGCGCCCCTGGAAGGAGCCTCCGTTGCATTGGGCGCAGTCTTCGAGCACTGGAATATGGTGCTTGTCAGCCACCCGCAGGATCGCCTCCATGTTGCAGGGAGCCCCTGCCATGTGCACGACGGCGATGAGTCGCGTCCGATCGGTGATCTTACGAGCCAGATCATCCGCGTCCATGTTGAAGCTGTCGTCAATCTCGCACAGAACGGGAATGGCGTTGTTCTGAACTACCGCCGAAACGGTGGCCACCCAGAGAAAGGCCGGCACGATGACCTCTGCGCCTGGACCGATGCCCAGGGCGGACATCGCGGTACACAGCGCGCCGGTGCCGCTATTGACCGCCAGCGCATGCTGGACGCCATAGTAGTCACACGCATATTGCTCCAGTTGACGTACATACGTCGGAGCCTGCCGACCGTAGTATCGAAACAACGCCCCTTTGCGTAAGACCTCGACGACCGCTTCTTCCTCCTGCCGGTCCAGCCAGTTGATGCCTGGAAACCCACATGGCCACTCATGCTTCACGAAACATCCCTTTCACTGTCCTGATGCACCAGATGATGCATTTCGCCCATCGCTCGTGGCGCGATACTGAAACCGAACTGACCGCTCAATCGAGCCGCTGCCTGTAATCAGAGCCCACTCTTGATATGAAAACTCCCGCGAAGAGCGATATCGTCGCTGCTATGGCCCACGAGCACGTTGAACTGGCCAGGCTCGACCACCCGTTCCAGGCGGCGGTTGACCAGCGACAAATGCTCGGTACCCAACTCGAATCGCACATCGGTGGCTTCGTCCGGCTCGAGCGAGACTTTGCGAAAACCTCGCAGTTCCTTGACAGGCGTCGAAACCGTGCTGATCGGATCGTTCAGGTAGAGTTGCACGACGTCGGCGCCGGGACGATCCCCCGTATTTCTTACCTGGACATCAACGCGGATCGTCCCGCCCGGTCCCGTCTCTTTGGGGGTGATTCGCAGGGTGCTGTACTCAAAGGTGGTATAGCTCAACCCATGCCCGAAGCGATACAACGGCGTGGGCTCCATATCCACGTAGGGCTTGCCCCACGCATTCTCCAGCCAGTACTGTTTCGACGGAGGATAATTGTAGTACACCGGCAACTGCCCGACATGCCTGGGGATGGTGACCGGCAGATGGCCGCTCGGGTTGCAGTCTCCGAACAGGACCTCCGCGACCGCGGCGCCTCCCTTTTCCCCCGGACACCAGGCCTCGACGATGGCCGGGACATGCCTGGCGATCCAGCGGGTCGCCAGTGGTCGCCCGTTGACCAGGACCACCACCGTGGGCGTTCCGGTGGTGTGTACCGCTTGCACCAGTTCCTGCTGCATGCCCGTCAGCTCGAGAGTGGCTGCGTCATAGCCCTCGCCGACAGTGCCTTTCTTGCCCGGGGTGCGCCATTCGTTTTCGCCGACCACGACGATAGCCACATCCGCCTGAGCCGCTGCCTGACGTGCTGCCTCGATCTCGTTGAGGTCATTGCCGACGACCTCGCAACCCTTGACGTAGCGGACCGTGGTCTCAGGACCGACCTTCGATCGTATCCCTTCCAGGACCGTGATGATATCCTGCGTCACTCGAATCGAAGTATAATCGCCCAGGAGGTTCTTCTCGTGATCCGCATTGGGACCGATCACCGCGATCGAGCGAAGCTCCTTGCTCAAGGGAAGCAGGCCATCCTCGTTCTTGAGCAGGACAATGCCTTCGCGGGCCGCCTGCAAAGCGACGTCCTGATGCTCGCGGGCATGGACGATACGTACTGCTCGCTCGGCATCGACGAATGGACGTTCGAAAAGGCCCAACCGGAACTTCTGTCTCAGAATCCGCCGCACCGCACGGTTGACGAGGTCTTCCGACACCAGTCCTTCCTTGACGCTGTCCTTCAGCGGTTTCTGATAAGCAGCTTCGTAAGAGATGCCGACGTCGACGCCGGCCTTCAACGCCAGGATGCCCGCGCGCTTCTGATCTTCCGCCAGCCCTTCGTATACGACGGTAGTCAGGCCGCCGCCTTCGCACAAGACCAGCCCCTCGAAGCCGAGTTCGTGCCGAAGGAGATGGGTGAGAAGGTAAGGCGAAGCATGGGTGGCGATGCCATTGATGGCCGGATACGTAGCCATCACCCCCAGCGCGCCGCCTCTGCGGATGGCCGCTTCCCAGGGAGGCAGGAACACGCTGCGGAGCGTCCATTCCGAAATCTCCATCGCCCCTCGCTCGAGCCCGCTCAGGGGCTGGCTCTGTCCGGGATAGTGGCAGAACCCGGCGACACACTTGTCTGGAGCGGAGGGATTGTACCCCTGGATCGCCTTCACGATCCTCTCCGCGATGCAGGAGATCAGATAGGGATCTTCGCTGTATGCCTCCTGGTTTCTGCCCAGACGCGGATCGCGGACCGGCTCGATCACCAGGGTGAAAAGTTGATGAATGCCCACCGCTCGTCCCTCCCGCGCCGTGATCTCATACATCTTCTCGACCAGGTCCGGATTCCACGTGCTCCCGATCGCCAGCCCCTCCGGGAAGATGGTCCCGTCGGCGCACATGAGCCCATGCGTCCCTTCCTCCGTCTGGAGCAGGGGGATCTTCAGACGCGTTTTCCTGGTCGCAATCTCCTGCAAGGCGTTGAAGACCTCCACCTGCTGCCGCGTTCCCTCCTGCAACACATGGTTGGCCAGTGTGAAGAAGCCTCCACCTGGCCCGAAATCCTCGTCCGCGACCCCCTCCGTGAATCTCCTGGCGAATTCCAGAGCCTCTTCAGAGCTGTCGCCAAAGACGCCCAGGTAGGCGCATGGCATATTCATTTGCCCGATCTTCTCTTCGAGCGTCATGCGAGCCAGCAGATCGTCCACTCTCTGCTCGACAGGTTTGCTTGAATCGAGATAATGGGCTGGCTCTACGGCGCCGGTCCATGCCGCAAAGAGGATCAGAAGAAGGGCTGGAGGCCACCTCGAGGGCTGTCTCGGTTCGGTTTGCTGTTGCATCCTCACGCTGCCTCCCAAAGAACTCCGGAGTCGTTTGCACTGATGCGCTCGATGTGTGCCGACACGGGTATGATAAGGGACGTCAATCTCTCTGCACAAGGGCATTATTTGCCGATTGCGAAACGCGCCGGAAGGACTCGACCCCGTGTCCTTTTCGTGGTATTTTGGTCGCGTTGCGCGAGGTGAATTGGACAGGGATTGGTCATGGCCCGACAGACGCGAAAGGAGCGTGGGAATGCGTAGCATCCATGGCAGATTGGCAACAGTTCTCGTTCTGCTGGTCGTGATCGGATCGGCGCACTGGGGCATGCCCGGCGCCGTTGCGTGCACCACGATCCTCGTCGGCAAGGATGCCACGCCCGATGGTTCTGTTCTGATGAGCCATTCCTGCGACGGAGACATCATGGGGCTGATCTATGTGATGCCCGTGCAGGCGTATCCCCAAGGGACGGAACTGCCGATGTACTGGAATCTGCCCCGGCCGAAAACCCACGCCGAGTATCTCGCCAACCTGCGCAAAGGCTACGATCTGGTGGGTCGTCTGCCCGTCGAGCGGACGTATCGCAGCATCATTCTTGCTGGCAATGTCGAGAGCATGACCACCGGCGGCATGAACGAGCATGGTCTGACGATCGCCATCGAGTTTCTGCCGATGCGTCCGGGTCTGGCGTGCAAACGCGGCGTCGTCGGTCCCAACAGCAATCACTGGACTACCTCATTGATCGCCAACGGTCTGATGCGGACCCGGACGGCTCGCGAGGCGATTCGAGCGATCGGCGCCATGGTCGAGCAGTACGGCTTTCAGTACTACCGCGCGCCGCACGCAGGCGTGGCCCTGCCGATTGCCGACGGCGAAGAAGCCTGGCTCATGGAGATCTTTGGCCCTGGAACGGACTGGACGCCCGAGAGCGGCAAGCCCGGCGGCGTCTGGTGTGCTCAGCGCATCGCCGATGACGAAGTGAACTGCACCGCCAATCGCAGCCGGATCGGCAGGGTTGATGTAACCGATCCCGACCGGTTCATGGCTTCACCCAATATTCATTCGCTGGCCGAAGAGATGGGCCTCTGGAAGAAGGGCGATCCCTTTGTGTGGCACGATGTTTATGGCGATCCTGGTGGCATCGGTAATTCCCTGCGCGAGTGGCGAGCCCTCAGCCTTACCGCTCCATCACTCGGACTCAAGGCGCCAGGCGATTCGGGTGTGGATCGATACCCGTTCTCCGTCAGACCCGATGAGCCGCTGACCGTGCAGCGACTCCAGGCCATCATGCGAGACAGTTATGAGGGCACGGAATTCGACCTGACGGAACACCCCGCCTTTCGTCAGCAGGATGAGAAGAGCCCGCTGGCTCGTCCATGGGGACCGACGGAACTGTTCGACCTCCTGGGCGTCGAACCGAAACGCGCCGTCGGCACCCCGACCAGTGGCTACGTCATTGTCGCTCAACTCAGGGAGTGGCTACCGGATGCGGTGGGCAATTGCCTCTGGTTCGCCTATGGGCCCGCCTACACCAGCTGTTTTGTCCCCATTTATGCCGGTGTTACGGAGTTGCCCGACATGTGGGACCAAGCCCCCAACTATACGCGCATCGATCGGAACCAGACGCCTTGGAGCTTCCGGCTCGTCTTCAGCCTGGCCAACAACTTGCGGTATCAGGACGCGGTTCGTGACATTCAATCGGTCTACCAGCCGGCGGAAGCGGCATACTTCAAGATCCAGCCGCAGGTGGAAAAGGCAGCTCTTGAGTTGATTGGGAAGCAGGGGGACCGTGCTCTCGAATCCTTCCTGAATGACTACGCCGACCGCTGCCTGACCCAGGTGGGATACGCCTACAACGAACTGGTCGACTATCTGATGTTCCGTTATCTGGTGGATCATTCGGAGGTGGCGCCGCCAGAGTTGCCAACCGTCGGTGTGCCCGCGGTTCCCGAGGTACCCTGAGCTACCCATAAGGAGCTGATTGAATGCAAACGGATCGAAACGTGAGTCGTCGCCGATTCCTGGCAGGTTCGATAGCCACCGCGGTCGCCGGCGTGGTTCCGAGGCACGTCCTGGGCGGAGCAGGTCACGTTCCACCCAGCGAGCAGTTGAACGTGGCGGTCGTCGGCACCGGGGGCCAGGGCATCACCAACATCAAGAATCTGTTGACCCATAAGGATGTGAAGATCTCCGCGATCTGCGACCCGGCCCTGTTCTGGGACAACAGCGATCTCTACTATCGCCACCATGGCGGGCGCGGGCCTGCCAGGGAAGCGATCGAAGAGCACTATCGCCAGAATCCGTCGGAAGGAAGCCATGACTGCAAAGTCTATGTGGACTTTCGCACGATGCTGGAGCGATCGGGCGAGGATATCGACGCGGTGCTGGTGGCCACGCCGAATCACGTGCACGCCGTGGCGACCATGGCTGCGATTCATGCAGGCAAGGGGGTCTACTGCGAGAAACCCCTGACCTATTCCGTCTACGAAGCCCGCAAAGTGGCACAAGCGGCGCGGGAGGCCAAGGTCGCCACGCAACTGGGCAATCAGGGCCATTCCTCCGACGACATCCGGCGGGCGGTGGAGTGGGTCCGCGACGGCGCCATCGGGGAGATCCGCGAAGTCCACGTCTGGGCCGGAGAGAATCGCATGCCCGCATTCACCGAACGGCCCCAGGAGACACCGCCCGTCCCGGAAGGGCTGCACTGGGACCTCTGGATCGGGCCCGCTCCCGTACGCCCCTATCATCCCGTCTACGCGCCGCTGATGTGGCACTACTGGTGGGATTTCGGCAACGGCAAGCTCGGCAATTTCGGTTGCCATACGCTGGATACCGCCGTCTGGGCCCTGGACCTGGAGCACCCCACGCTGGTCGAAGCCAGTTCCACCCCCTTGCGCAAAGAGACGACACCCGTCGCATCAACCTGCCACTACAAGTTCCCCGCACGAGGCGCTCGTCCGCCCGTCGATCTCTACTGGTATGATGGCGGAATCCGCCCCCCACGCCCCGACGGTCTGGAACCCCAGCGGGAATTGCCACGCGACGGCGGATCATTAATGATCGGAGAGCGAGGGGCGATTCTGTCGGGGATCTGGAGCGGATCGCCGCGCATCATCCCTGAGACGAAAATGCGCGGCTATACCCTCCCGGCACAGACGATTCCCCGCTCCAAGGGGCATCATCGCGATTGGATCGACGCGTGCAAGGGCGGCCCGCCCGCCAGCGCCAACTTCGACTACGGCGCCCGTCTGACCGAGATCGTCCTCTTGGGCGTAGTTGCCCTGCGCACGGGTAAGACGCTTCATTGGGATGGACCCGGTATGAAGGCCACCAACGACCCCGAAATAGAGCCGATTATCCGCGGCCACCACCGCAGGGGGTGGGAGGTCTGACCACGCGACCCATACAGAAAGGAATGGAGATTGATAGACATGAATCACCGAAGACCGAGGGTCGGATGTACTTTGCAGGCGTTTCTGATTGGTGCCCTGTGGTGCAGTTCTGGGCTGGCCCAGATCGCTATCGACGGACGCTACTGGAGCTATGATGGGCAGCGCGTGCTGCTGCTTGGCGCATGGAATCATGGGCATAATCCTTTCATCGATCATGACACCGAAAACGACAAGGACAACCAGGGCGTCAGCACGCCCGCACAGATCGAGCGGGCGATTCAGGAACTGGCCGATGCAGGCGGAAACTGCCTGCGCTGTGTGATCGATCCCGGGATGGCCGCCGGCATACAGGGGTTTTCCTTCTGCGCCAAAAAGGGCGATCGCTACGATCTGAACACCATGACCGGACCCTTTTGGACGCGGCTGGAGACGTTCATTGCCGAGGCGCAGGAGCGCGACATCATCGTACAAATCGAACTCTGGGATCGCTTCGACCTGATCGACGGCAGTTGGGGCTCCTGGCCCGTCAGTCCGTGGAACCCGAGGAACAACATGAACTACACGACGGAATCGTCGGGACTGGCTACCTCGTACGGGTCCTTTGGCAGTCATCCGTTTCTCCTGGGCGTGCCGGGACATCCCGAATACGAGAAGGCGTCTGAAGCTCGTCAGAGGCAGTACGATCTGGTCCGCAGCTATCAGGACAAGTTCGTCGAAAAGCTGCTCTCGATCACGCTGCAATACCGCAACGTACTCTATTGCATGGACAACGAGACGCACATCGATCCGGCGTGGGGACGATACTGGATGCGGTTCATCGAACGCCAGGCGAAAGCCCACAACAAGGACGTGCTGACGACGGATATGTTTGACGATGTCTATCGGGCCCAGGACTCGCACGGACTCGCCTATCAGCTCGCCCATCGTGACGCCTACGACTACATCGACGTCTCTCAGGCCAACAGCCGGCATGCCGACGAGACCCATTGGGAAAAGGTGAAATGGATCGCGGATGCCGCCCGGAAGGTCGATCCACCGTACCTGCTGTACATGACCAAGATCTATGGCAACGATCTGGCGCTGGACGGCAAGCCCTGGAGCGGTTGGAGACCTGGAGATTCCGACAATGCGATCGAGGAATGGTGGCGCAATCTGCTGGCGGGCGTCGCCGGGGTGAGATTCCACCGTCCCACTGCGGGAATCGGCCTCTGCACCGAGACGAAGAACTGCATCCGTGCGACCCGAAAGGTGGAGACCTGCGTCAAATTCTGGGATGTCGAGCCCCGCCTGGACCTGCTGACCCAGCGAGACCCCGACGAAGCCTACCTGGCCGCCGACCCAGAGAAAGCCTACATCCTCTACTTCACTCGAAACGGAAGCGGATCGGTCGGCCTGAAGCTGGACGAGTACGCCGGAAGGACGTTCGAACTGAAGTGGGTCAACATCGGCACGGGTGAGTGGGGCCCCTCCGGCGCCCTCGCAGGCGGAAGCACGGTTACCGTGCAACGTCCCGACGACACCGCCCATTGGGTCGCGACGATTGGCAGGTAGATCGGTTCCTAGCCACGAAGCAGGCGCGATGGATGGGGCTGTCGATTCTGCGATGGAGCAGTTCGAAGGAGGACCCAGGATGAATGTCTTGAGACTGTTGGTGATTTGCTGGGCCCTCGTCCAGGTGGACGGAGCGTGGAACTATCGGGCGATGTTCGAGGTTGGTGGTGACCCGGTTCCACCGCGACGTTCTTTGAATCTCGACCGATACGGGTATCGCATGCTGGTTCGTGTTGGTGCAGCGGAATATGCGCGGTATGACAGACCCATTGAAGTGAAAATCGACTTCTCTAAACTCGGCACACCCGACGAGTCATTCCGCGACGCCGATCTCTCGAGCCTGATGGTGGTCGAAGACAGAGACGGGCAAATGTCTGCTGTCCCGTTCCAGTTCGATCCATACGATGACTCTAGTCCAAGAAGCAGATCAAAGGGTATATTGACGTTCATCATGGAAGGCCTCACGGGGGCCCATGAAGAACGCTGTTTCTATGTCTACTTTAGGTTGCCAGGGGGTGCCGATCAGTCAGATGATGTGGAACCGCAGCGTCTCGTCCGCGTTACGCAGGTCGCGGAGCACAAAGGGCAGGAGAGCTTCCGCATCGAATCGACCTCTGCTACCTACTACTACCATCAGCAGGGGGCTGGTTTCGCTACCCTGCTGGACCGGGCGGGCGCCGACTGGCTGAGCTATCATCCGGGGGTCGGACCGGAAAGCCGGAGCGGTTCGGGCGGGAAGTACCGTGGAACGCCCAACATGGGCCATCCCGAAGGTTACTGTCATCCGGGCAATGCCGTCTCCGACAGTCGCATCCTGGCGGATGGCCCCGTAAAGGTCAGCATCGAATCGAAATCCAACGATGGAAAAATGCATTGCATTTGGGACGTTTTCCCCCGATTCGCCCGGATGACGGTGCTGCGGATGCGAACGCCATACTGGTACCTGTACGAGGGGACGCCCGGAGGCGAACTCGATGTAGACAACGACTTCTGCGTTCGACCTGCCGCCGGAGGATATGCCAAGACGCTGCTGGCAGAGAGATGGAACGGGGATATCCCCTCGTCTGATGGCGCCGAATGGGTCTATTTCGCCGATCCTCGGCAGGGTCGCTCGGCGTATATCGTCCACCACGACGATGAGGAGGTGGATTCCTACTGGCCCATGAATGGCGAGATGACGGTCTTTGGCTTTGGTCGGCTCGACCTGAAGAAGTTCATGCGAACGGTCCCGGCCCATTTCACCATGGGACTGGTCGATCACACCGAGCCATCCCAGGTCAAGGAAGTCATCGATGGCGTCTTTCAGCCCCTGACTATCACGATAGAGCCGCCCGAGGCTGTCCGCTGAGGTTAGCGTTTCTTGAAGTGGAACAGCACAGCGCGGCTCTTCGGTGCGTCGAAAGGGAAGATCCCTGTGGCATCGGAAGTGATGATCTCTGTCTGTCTGGCAATGACGTCATAGCGCGTGACCTGCCACCCACCCGCCGGCAGCGTCACCTCGATGTCTTTCCGCATCTGGTTGGTTCCCAGGACGTACTCTCGGGCTGACCAGCCCATCGCCCGAAAGGAGGGGGCCACGTTTGAGAATAGGCCGATGCGGTCATCCGATAGGGCCCGATCATCCAGTGGGCTCATTTGCCAAAACGTAATGTTCTCGTCGATGAGCCGACGCAGCCAGAGCAGGTTGTCGGCGGCCTTGTGCTCCTGTGCGTTGAAGGTGCCCAGGAAGTAGTGGCCGCGCTTGCCCGCGGGTTTGTGTCCGGTGGTGCCGTACCCGCCGCCCAGGAAGGCGCCGAGATGAGCCTCGATCACGTCGGCTTCGCTCCAGCCGTCACCGGCTCCTTCGTAGGCCAGTTCATCGTCGATCACCGGGACATTGCCGCCGATGGCGTGGTTTCTCGCTACCCAGTCGGCAGCGATCGGGAGCTTCTTGATCTTCTCCTGGATGATGACGTGGTCGTGCCAGGGGGGCGTGGTGTTCAGTTGGCGATACCAGTCGCGCGGTTTGGCATGGACGCTCAGAGGCGTGGGATAGGGCAGAAATTCGCGGATCATCTTGCCGAATCGGGCGATTTCCGTTGTCGTGTAGCTGGGTTCCTTGATGTCGAACTCATTGCAGAGGCAGACCCAGACGTGGGGATAGCTGCCGTAGCGGGCCGCAATGTATCTGAGCAGAGGGGTCGGATCGCCATCGTTCTGTCCTGCTCGCAGGACCGACCGTGCGTCTTCGGTGTCCGGCCCGCACAGAATCAGATCGGCGATCAGGTCGTCTTCAAAGGCCGTCTGCACGGCCACGTCCACCCGACCGGCAAACCAGGCGGGGTTCGGGCGATGAGAGAAATCGCCATCGTCGGTCGGCTTACCCTTGTCGTCAAGAAAAGGCTTGACCTCAGGGTGCGGATACCGGTCCCCCATGATGGAGAACCGTACCTTCCTGAAATATTGGGCGTTGCCGCGGATATCGTCGGCGACGTTTCCGCCCGTCGGGCCCTCGCGATCGTATTCCGAGAGAAAGCTGTACATCGTGTTGCCGAAGATGTACGGATGCGATCCGTCGGAGCGTCGGTACCATCGGCCGTCCGCATGCTCTTCGTCCACGATCCAGAAACCGGGCTGCTTGGACTCGGTGCAGCGAATCGTGTGCCCTTCAAGCTGTCCGTCGAGATGCGAATCGCTGGATCTCGTCTCGACGAGCGTCCATGTGCCGGTTTGCGTCGGGCAAAACCGGACCTTGAAGACATCGCCCGACGCATGCCCCTGGCCGTCGCCGTCCCAGAACCCGTGAATCTGGTATCTGGGCTGGCCGCTCTCATGTCGCCAGGTCGTGACAAACTCCACATCGCGTGCCGGCGCATCGGCGGCCTGGCAGCGGGGGCCCTGAAACTCCATCTCGTACACCGTGTACAGTGGCACCTCGTTCTCGGCGGCGCCTCGCGCCGTGGCCATCAGTACGACCAAAAACAGTCCTCGGCAGATTCGAGCGACGGAACGGGTGTATGGCATCGTTCGCACTCCTGTGGTATCGACTTCCTGTCAGATCGTAATCGTGGTCTGCCCCTTGGCCAGGTCGAAGCAGAGCGTGGCGCCGTCCTCCGTCTGGTGCCATGTTCCGGACTTGAGCCACAGCGGCTGGCCTACGGCCTCCAGAGGCGTCGCAACGCCGGCTGTCCGCACCCGGGGCGGCTGGGCGAGTCTGCCCTTTATGTGTATCGTGAAACGCGGCGTGGCAAACGGCGCCTGCAATGTCACTTGCCGGTCCTCTCGCCGGACTTCCGTCAACTCGCGCGCCGCCCAATAGCGGGCGATCTCGCTGAGCTTCATCCAGATGAGGTGGTCGTATCGCGCATGCACCCGCCGGACGACCTCCTTGAAGATGTTGAAGCCAATCTCCTCGCCGTTGAAATAGATGCCGGGCCAGTGGCAAACCAGAACGGCCGGCTCGCCTCGCTCGATCACCTCGGGCAGCCTGCCTCTCTGCAAGTCCTCGGTGATGAAGCGGTCGACCGACCCCGGATTCAGCCCATCCCAGCCGCCGAACCAGTCGCCCGTGCAGCCGATGATCGAGACAACGCACTTCGGGTCCGCTCCATTGAGGCCCGAGGCATATTCGACGCGCGGAGCCACACTCTGCTCGTCGGTGAACAGATGACGGAAGTAGTGCGGAATCTCGGCGCCGAATACGTCTCGGCATGATTGCAGCGTCGCCTGCGACAACTCGGGCAGCACACGGCTCGCAAACCCGCCTGGTGTGGTAATGCCCTCGCAGTCGAGACCGACATTCTTGAGGATGCGGAGGGCGTAGCTCATGTAGTCGGCCAACTGATCGACCGACTTGCCATCGGTCCACCGCCAGTTTTCCATGAAGTACTCCGTTGCCTCCGGATAGGGCCGACCCGTCTTGGTGTCGATCACCCGTGTGTGGCTCACCATCTCGGGATGGATATCCCAGTCGGGCATCATCAGGTCGCGCACCAGCGCCAGGCTTTCACCCAACTCGCGCTGGGTCCATCCCGGCAGGAACCGATCGACCCACCCGACGCAGGCGGGGTAGGGGACGATGCTGTACTTGCCCTTGACGCCATGCTCGTGGCACCACTGGCCGAACTTGCGAACGAAAGCATCCGGGATTTCACGCGGCAGCTTTCGCCAGTCCTGTCGGTAATTGTCCGGAAACACCTCGGCAAACTGGGGAATTCCGAAGTGGGCCATATTCACCAGGCAGGTCGAATCGTCGATGATCAGGCTCATCGGCACGCGCCCGCAGGGGTTCAGAATCTCGACGCCACGATCCTGCTCGGGACGGGCGCCGTGATCCTGTCCTGACGCGACAGGGCTGCCCTGGTGCAACAACGCCGCGCCACCCGCAAACGCAGCCGCCTTGAGAAAGTCGCGGCGGCCCAACGATGACACAGGGGGCGTCTTCCCACGAGGTAACCGATGACCTTGACCGGTCTCTTGAGTCTCTCGCATCATATTCGTACCTCCTGATCGTGTACGGTGGCGGCATGGTTGGCGTTTCGCCACCGCTTCATGGATTGTATTCTCGTATGTCCAGCCTCCACCATACCCGAATGTCTAGGACAATTCCACCCTCGACGGATAGCACGGCTACCCCTATCGCGGGGCCGCTCTTATCGAACGTAGAAAGCGGTAGCTGAACGGGCGGGAGCTTCGTAATTGAGCAGGTCTTGCGCCGTCAAAACGATTCGGCCCAGGCTCTGGAACCGATCTTCCTCATCAGACGTGCGATAGCCATCGAACACCTCGCCCCCGCATCCGCGGACCCGCACGGCGATGCGTTTGTCCTGCTTGCCGAGGTTGACCAGAACGAAGGCGTCGGGATGCCTGGTGCCATTGCGGGCGAAACCGATCAAGGCCACCTCCGAATCCATGGCCATGGTTCGCGCCACTGCCATGCCCGGCTGGCCCGCTCGCGTCAGGAGCTTGTAGTAATAATACCCGCGCAGCACTTCGTACGTGCCGTCCTCCGAGATGCGGAAGGCCGTCCCAGGGTTCGGATCGCCACCGACCCACTTGGCAGGTCGTTGAATACAGGCCCAGGGCGTGATGCTGTTCACCTTGGCGGTGTAGATGTTTCCATGCATTTCCTTGATGTTGTCCGCGTCCATCTTGCTCCAACTGGTGGAAGTAACCCAGGCGTGCAGTTCCGGCCGCCTTTCGCGGAGAGTGTCGATCCCCACACTGCGATGCTCGCCGAACCAGCGACCGTAATTCCCGCCGTAGAAACCGTGCGAGGTCACCAGCCCGAGGTTGGCCAGAGCCCCTTCGTCGTCGGCGATCGCATCGGCATACCCCCACGCACTGAAGCGATACCAGTTCGTGCACTCGCCTGGGGTGATACCCACATCCTGCAAGCCCGCCGCGTCAAGCATCGGACGCATGAATTTGAGGAAATCCACCACCTGCTCGGGAGGCCAGAACAGGTTGTAGTCGTGCCCGCTGCCGATGTTGCCGCTGGCGCCGTCGGCGGGCCAGCGCATCCAGTCTTCGCCCTCGTTGTGCAGGGAGATGTACTTGACGGGAAATCCTTCCACCTCGCGGAGGTATCTGACCCAGTCGATCATGTAGCGTGCCAGGTCGTGCTTGCGTTCGGGATCGAGGTCGCGCCCCCGCAGGAACTTCTGCTGAGTCGCCCAGGCCGGCGGGCCATACAGCGTCGTAATGATCGTCAGGTCGTCGCCTCGGGCCCGCGTGCGCTTGAGACCCTCTCGCACGAAGTAACGCATCCACTTCGTGGTCGTCTGGTGATCGAATGGACCTCCCGGCTGCTCCTGATGGAAGGGATCGAAAAACATCTTCACGACACCGGGTTTGAGGCCGTCGTCGCCGAAGATCATGTCCAGGATCTTCTGTCGCTCGTCTTCGGTGAGCAGGCTGAAACCTCCGTATTCCTGCGGGTCCTCCCGGTAGTCGAGCGACTGAGGCACTTCGACGTAATTGACACCGAAGCCATCCCACGCGCGGAGCGTCCTGGAGAAGTCCACCTCCGCTCGAACCGCGTGGAAGTTGTGCTCCGCCACGCAGACGGAACTGAACAGCGCCGAAAACGATGCGATGGCTATCGCCAGGAAAACAGGTCTATGCATGTGAAGTCCTTTCTCAACGGAACTCGTGTGCTCTCGTGGCCTCCATGCCTCTCAATGTCTCGGAGTGACCACTGCACATTCCAGATGCAGGATTCGAGCGATCTCTTCGATGGCGTCGGCCTCGTGTCCGACACCGAGGGCGAAATGGTGCGTCGGTCCCTCGGTGACCCAGCGTTTGAGGAACGTGCGAACGTCGGGCTGAAAGAAACCCCGCGTGTTCGTGTTGCCGGTCGGGGGGATCGGTCCGTGCACGCTCTCGCCTTCGGCGACGATGAACTTGAACTTGCCCGCTGCCGTGACGCTGATGCTGAGCATCGTGATCGGCCCTTCCTTGATCTTGAACTCGACGCTCGCCCCGGCTCCTGGCTTGCCATGGTATTTCGACAGACTGCGCAGCACCGGTCGGCCCTCGGCGATGTTGATATGGTGCGGCCCATCGTGCCCGACCAGTACGAAGCCCTCATGAAAATCGATTGGATGGAACTCGGCAAAGCTGCCGCCGATATCCAGGCGATCCATGATCATCATCGCGATGCAGGTCTTCAGATCGGATTCGCCGCACATGGGAAAGCCGGCGGCTGTCAGCAGGGAATTGCCCACGATCAGGTTTGTGACCAGCTCGCGCGTCGGACTGTTCTCCTGGCCTTCATAGTAGTATGCGAGCCCGTCCAGGGCATACGCATCGACGAACCTGTCCAATGCAACCGCCACGCGAGCGGCCACGTGGAGATTGCTCTCGGTCAGTTTCTCGGTGATGGGATCCGATTTCGGCTCGGGCGTGTCGAACAGATCGAGGATCTGCGCCTTCTTGACCTCGACATCATCGGTCGTAACCGACTCCTGTAGCTGCAACAACTCGTCCGCCTCGGTCTGCACGATATGGCAGCCAAACGCGGCGGTCAGGGCCGTCTGGTCCGTCTGCATGTCCAGCATATGTTCGATGGGATGGCCGAAGTGACCGATTCGCGCGCGTTTCAGGTCGTGCAGGACCTTGGCGATATCGCACCACTTCGCAATCTCCGCGTTGGCGATCGGATCATCCTCGAGCGTGCCCAGGATCACCGGCGGAGCGGGCTTGCCCATGCGGATCGCGACGCCCGTGAACTCCGGCACCGAGCACAGATCGTCGTTGCACAACTGCATGTACGTGGACGCCTGGGAGTAATCCAGTGCCTTACGTGGCTGAAGCGCTGCGAGAACGACGGGAACATCGAGCCCGCGCACGATCGCGGCAAACGTCGCCGACGTGGCGTAGGTCAGCATGTCGCAGAACACCAGATCGAGATCGGCGGCGCGAAGCCTGGGCAAAGCGGCATAGGCCGAAGGGGCATCGTCTACGATGCCCAAGCACGTGACCTGGACCTCCTGCCCTTTCACCCGATCGACGAACACGTCCAGCTTGCGCTTCATCTCATCGAGCAATCCGTCGAACTGGGGCCAGTACTTGTGAAAACCCACTCCAAAGATGCCGACTCGGGCGGTCCGTGGCTTTCGTCTCGCGACTCTCATGGTTTCGGCTCTCTCCTTCTTCGAAACAGGGTGTCCATCCGGGCGGATTCCGGTGGCATCGAGAAAGAGTAGCTGGCGATTGCTCCGACGATGAACGTCGGGACGATCGTAAAGGCGCCGAGCCACCACGCCGGAATATCCGTGAAGACCAGGACACCTGCCAGGCAGGCCAGCCCGGCCGCGAACCCGACCAGGACGCCACCGAGATTTGCGCGCGGGACGAACATCCCCAGCAGGTAGATCGCCAGCAGCATCCCCAGGGACGTCCCCGCGATGGCCATGATCATATCGATCACGGTACTGCCGAGCGCCGGCGCAATCAGTGCCGCGCAGATAACGATCACGCCCAGTGCAGCGGTCAGCATGCGACTGAAACGCAGGGGCAGCCGTCGACCGGCTAACCAGTCGTAGACGATCACGGAAGTGACGCCGTTAATCCCACTGTCGACCGTACTCATGGCTGCCGCCGACAAGCCTGCCAGGATCAATCCCGTTAGTCCCAGGCCCGGCAGTTGGGTCGATACGAAGTAAGGCAGGATCTGATCCTCACTAGCGATCTCGACTCCGGCAGATGGCATGCCGAGGCCTCCTGGCTGACTGTAAAAGGCGAAGAAGGCGGTGCCGATCAGCAGGAAGAGCAACCCCAGCCCTGCGTTGATCGCAGCGCTGAGCAGCACAACGCCTCGACTTCGTTTCAGACTGCCCGCACAGACGTAACGCTGGATCATATTCTGCGAGACGGCATACCCCGGCAAGTACATGAACAGGCCGAACGCGGCGGCAGTGAAGACGGTATTGCGTCCCGTGAAGTTCTCCGGCGCCAGCAGATCGGGACGCAGATGAAACATTCGAAATTTGTCGTGCTCGGTCGCGATGGACCAGAAGCTGGCCCAGCCCCCCTCGATCCGGCCCACCGCCAGAAACAGCACGACCACGATGACCCCGCCCAGGACCACCGCCTGCAGGACGTCCGTCCAGATCACCGCCTTGAGCCCGCCCAGGACGGTATACAGCGTGGCGAAGGCTCCGATGCCGACCAGTGTCCAGAGATATTGCGTCTCGCTCAATCCCATCACAGTCTGCAAGGTCAGCGCCACGGCGTAGAGCATCGTGCCCATCCAGCCGATGGCATAAACACAATAGAGGAGCGATCCGATTCGCTGGGCGGGCCGCCCGAAGCGCCGACCCAGGTACTCGTATCCACTGCTGACACGCAGCCTTACGAACATCGGCACGAAGATCCACCACAGGATCGGGGTGATAACCAGGGGGATGAACAGGATCGTCAGATAGAAGCTGAAGTCCTGGTAGGCCCCGCGCTGCGGCAGGCCAAGGAACGAGATCGAACTGAAGCTGGTGGCGAACATCGAGATGCCGACGGCAAGCCAGTTCATCCGTCGGCCCCCCAGGAAGTAATCTTCGTTGTCCCGTTGGCCGCCGGCGCTGCGCAGGGCCAGCCCGAACACGAGCGCCAGATAGGCGACGCACACGATCAGATCGATGGCGTTCAGATCCGTCATGGTGACGGGCTCCGTCCACCTCCCTCGGTTTGTCCGTCCTCGGCGCCGCGAAGCGTCTCGACCCAGTGGATGGGCCTGACTCCGGTACCGTCGGCGATCTGCTGGCGGCAACTGAATCCACAGGCCACCACGATCGTGCCCTCGGGTCGGTTGCGGACGGCGGGGAACAGACGCTCCTCGCCAATCTGCATCGAGATTTCGTAATGTTCCTTCTCGTGCCCGAACGACCCCGCCATTCCGCAGCAGCCCGAATCGATCTCGCTCACGTTCAGATCCGGAACTCGGTCCAGCAGGTGTTTCATCGCGGTCGTGCCATACAGCGATTTCTGATGGCAGTGCCCGTGAAGGAGAATGCGGTCAAAGGGCGAGGTGAACGCACCGTTCAAACGCCCGGCGTGCAGTTCACGCGCCAGGAACTCGTCGATCATCATCACGTTTGCCTTGATTCGCTGTCCGAGCGATTCATCGTCGATCAGATCGGGCAAATCGTCGGTCAACGCTGAGTAGCACGCCGGCTCGCAGACCACCACTTTCAATCCTTGTCGGATAAACTCGTCGAGGTTCCGCAGCGTCTTGGTGCCCCGCACCTTGGCCTCGCGCAGGAAACCGTGCGAAATGCGGGGCCTCTGGCAGCAACCTGCGTCGGCAACGACCACCTCATATCCGCAGGACTCCAGTAGTTCAACCGCTGAGATCCCCACGTTCGTCTGATGATAGCGCATATAGGTGTCATCAAACAGCACTACCTTCCTGTTCGACAGGGTGCGCTGCTTGGCATGACGCGCAAACCACCGTGAAAAAGGCACTTCCGTGTACTCGGGCAGGGGACGGCGACGATCGAAACCCGCCGCCATTTCGAGCATTCGGCGGAAACCCCATGTCTTCTGTACGAAGTTGACCAGCGCCGCCTGTGGACCCGCGAGCAGCCGGGCCATCGCCGGGCTGTGGGCCACCATCGCCTCGCGCAGGCCCGGCCGATGGGCGTCGTGATAGCGCTGGAGGAACTCGCTCTTGAGCCGGGCCATATCCACGTTGCTCGGACACTCCGACTTGCACCCCTTGCACGAAAGGCAGAGGTCGAGCACCTCGAAGAGCCGCCGGCTTGTCATCGCCTCTGGACCAAGCTGACCCGTCATCGCCAGACGCAAGGCATTGGCGCGCCCTCGTGTCGAATGCTCTTCGTCGAGCGTCGCACGATAGCTGGGGCACATGGTCCCTTCGCGCCTCTGTCGGCAGGCGCCTACGCCCGTACACATCTCCACCGCAGCGGCAAAACTGCCGTCCTCGCGATAGTGGTAATGCGTTGGCTCCGCCGGTGTTCCATAGTCGGGGCCGTAGCGGAGACTGTGATCGACGGGATTGCAGTCCACGATGACGCCGGGGTTCATCCGCGCGTCCGGATCGAAGAGATGCTTGACCTGACGAAAGGCGTCGTATACCTGAGGCCCGAAGAACCGCTCCAGAAAAGGGCTGCGTGTCCGACCGTCGCCGTGTTCGCCGCTCCAGCAGCCGCCGTACTGCAGGACCAGACCGAACGCAAACTCCGCAATCGCCTGCATGTGTTCGATGTCGGCGCGGTCCTTGAGGTTCAGAACGGGTCGGATGTGCATGGTCCCCACGCTGGCATGGCCGTACATGACCAGGGGGACGTCGCGCTCTTTGCAGAAGCGGACGATATGACCCACGTACTCGGGCCAGGACTCAATCGGGATGCAGGCGTCTTCGATGAAGGCGATCGGCTTGCGGTCGCCCTTGATTCCCAGCACCAGCCCGAGCCCATTCTTGCGGACCGCCCAGACCTTCGCCTGTTCACTGGGTTCCGCGATCACAGGCCAGGCATATCCGATGTTCCGATCCTTCAAATCCTTCGCGAGCGTTTGGCATTTCTGCTCCGCTTCGCCAGTGGTCTGGCCGAGAAACTCAACCACCAGGATGGCTTCGGGCTGGCCTTCGATGAAACCGCATGAGGACGCCATGCTGAGATTCCGGCGGGCACGGGTCAGCACGTCGGAGTCCACAAGTTCGACCGCGGAGGGTTGATGACCCAGGATCGGCTCGACTGTGCGAATCGCTTCGAGCAGTTGAGCGAAGTGGACCACGCAGAGCGATCTATGTCTGGGCAGCGGTTCCAGGTGGAGCGTCGCCTCGAGGAAGATGCCGAGCGTTCCTTCGCTGCCGATGAGCAGCTTGAGCAGATTCCATCGGTCGGTCCGGACGAAAGCGTCCAGGGCATAGCCGCTGACGCGACGCATTACCTTGGGAAATCGCGCTTCGATCGCCTCGGCGTTGGCCTCGATGATCTGCTTGAATTGCCGGCGTATGCCCGCCTCACGACTTTGCCGGCTTACCGGCGCATCGAACTGCTCGCGCGAGCACTCCTCCAGATCCAAAACCGTGCCATCCGCCAGCAGAACCCTGGCGGCTGACACATGATCGGAGGTCTTGCCGTAGAGAATGCTCTTGCTGCCGGAGGCGTTGTTGCCCATCATGCCCCCGATCGTGGCGCGGTTGCCGGTGGCCGGGTCCGGGGCGAAGAACAGGCCATGGGGGGCGAGCTGCGCGTTGAGTTCGTCCAGGACCAGTCCCGGCTGGACACGCACCCACCGCTCTTGGACGTTCAGTTCGAGGACGCGGCTCATATACTTCGAGAAATCGAGCACCATCGAGGCCCCGGCCGCCTGGCCGCCCAGGCTCGTCCCGGCCCCTCGCGGCAGGATGCTGACCTCAAAACGGGTCGCCGTCTCGACGGCCGCTCGAACGTCCGCCTCGTCCCGAGGCCACACGACCGCAATGGGCATGATCTGATGGATGCTGGCGTCGGTGGCATAGATGCCAAGTGTGACCTCGTCGAAAGAAACCTCTCCACGGATCTCGCTGCGAAGCGCCCGCTCGAAAGCCCCGAAATCGTCAGGTGCCATAGTGTCCCTTCATTCTGCCGACGTTGCGGTCTCAGGTACGGTCGCCCATCATACCAGAGTCCGTGCCTCTGATCCAACAGGCACCGTGGCCTTGGGGACGATTTCTGCGTCGCCCGTGGCAGGGAAGGAAAATGCCGTCACACGAGTTTCGCTACATGCCCTGGTCGCAGGGGGCCACCAGGATTCGGGGGATCGCCACGTGGTCGGGTTGCTCCAGCAGGAAGCGAACCACCCGACCGATATCCGCAGGCTGCACGAGGTTCGTGATGTTCAGAGAGTCCTTGGGGTGGACCGGGAAATGGTCCTGGAGATGCGTCTCGACGAGACCGGGTTCGAGGGCGCAGACCCGCACCCCGGTGCCGGCGGCCTGCATCCGCAGGTCTTCCGTCAGTGCTTCGACCGCGTATCTTGTTCCGGCGTACGCCCCCGTCGTCATCCGCACCTTGGTGCCGAGAATGCTCGACGTGTTGATCAGGTACCCATGGCCCTGGCGGATCATGTGCCGCATGGCCAGAATCGCAAGCCGATAGACCGCCTCGACGTTGACCCGCACCATCCGGCACATCGCCTCGACGTCGATCTCCTGGGCCTTGCCCACAATCATCACCCCCGCGTTGTTGAAGACCACGTCGCACGAGCCGAACCGCTCGACGGCCGTGTCGATCAGTTTCTGTGGCAGAGCCTCGTCGGCCATGTCGCCCGCTGCGACGGCCACTCTGGTGGGAAGATCTGCTGCGATCTTCTCCAGCAGGTTCCGGCGCCGCGCGGTGAGCACCAGCTTCATACCGGCGTCCGACAGTTCTCGCGCCACGCCTGCGCCGATGCCACTGGATGCCCCCGTGATGATGGCGACTTTGCCATTGAGATCCATGGACCTGTCTCCTTCTCGGTATTCCGTTCAGTACCCCCGCGACGTGTACATTTCCGCGGCGGCTTCCCAACCATACTCCGATTGTGAGGGCCCCGTCAATCTTCCCCGGCCAGTTTACGTCGTGGTCTTTTCAGCCCGCCGGCATCATCTTTACCTTGACACCGCGTCGCCCGCGTATATGATAGAGGAGTCATCCCGACCATGTATCGCTGACGGATTGCCCAGGAGAGTGCATGAGACGAGGCAACGTTCAGGTTATCAGCGGTCATCCCGGCAGTTTCTGCGCGTATCAGGTGGTTTCGCCGCATGGTGGGTCCCGCTTTGCGGGGTGCCCGAGGATGCGGCGGATGGATAGGTACGATACACCGAGGCGGTTGGATCCATTCTCGGATGAGGCGCACCGCCTTGTCCTTGGGTTCGCGAAGCTATGGAAAACCTGCTCGAGAGCACAAGCCTGATCCAGCGGGCCTACTGGCTCATCAAGCTCCGCTGGGTGGCCATCGTGGCATTGGCCGCCGCGACCTTCGTGGCCGGCCGGTTTATGGAGGTGTTCCTTCCCGCTGTGACGCTGTATACCGTCTCCGGCGTCCTGCTCGCCTACAATTTCGTCCTCTACGATCTCCTGCGTTACTGGACTTGGGCCGATCGCCGCCCGTCCGAACGTCGGATTCGAGGATTCATCACGTTCCAGATCTCTGCGGATCTGTTCATCCTGGCGACCATCCTCCATTTCTCCGGGGGGATCGAAAACCCCTTCGCGTTCTTCTTTGCGTTTCACATGATGATTGCCAGTATTTTGGGCTCGAAGCGGCAAAGCTATCTTCAGGCGACGCTCGCGGTCGTTCTCTTTGACGGACTCGTCGTGCTGGAGGCGATCGGCGCAATACGCCACTATCCCCTGGAGAATTTCGCCGGCCATGGCCTCTACCGGGACTGGCGCTTTATCCTGGGCACCCTGTTCGTGTTTACGGTCACCCTGTACCTGCTCGTCTACATGACCGTCTCAATTGCGGAACAACTCCGTAAGCGACAGGCGAACTTCGAGGTGGCTAACGTCCAGTTGCAGGGCAAGGACCAGTTGAAGAACGAGTATGTTCTTCGTCTCACCCACGACATCAAGGGGCATCTGGCCGCGGTCGAAAGCTGTCTCGACATCGTCTTCAGCGAGATGGTCGGCCCGCTGAACGCCACGCAGAAGGACCTGGTGGAAAGGGCCTATCGCCGTACCGCCAAATGCATGGGATTCATCACAGCCTTGCTGAAGCTGACCCGGATGAAACTCACCGGTCGCCTGGAAACGGAGCCGTTCTCTCTTCGAAACTGCATCTTCAACTCTCTCGGTTCGGTTCAGAACAGCGCCAAGAGAAAGGCCATCGCGGTTCATCATCGGATCGATCCGGCGGTCGACGAAGTTCTCGGCGAGGCGGTTCTGATCGAGGAGACCGTCACGAACATGCTCTTCAATGCGGTCAAGTACACTCCCGAGACGGGCCATGTAAGCCTGGATGTCCAACAGAATGGCGCCTTCGTTCAACTAAGTGTCACCGACGACGGGATCGGCGTGCCCGAAGCGGACCTGACGCGTATCTTCGAGGAGTTCTATCGCGCCGATAATGCGCGGGCCATCGAACGGGACGGGACCGGTCTGGGACTGGCCTTCGCCCGGCAGGTGATCGAAAGGCACGGGGGACGGATCTGGGCCAAGAACAACCCGGATGGCGGCACGACCGTTACCTTCACCCTCCCGCGAACCTCCGCTCGAGCCTGAAGCAGGACGGCCGAGTCACCCCAACGGCAAGCCAGTGAATTGTCGCATCCTTATCGTGCATTTTATGCGGGACATTCGGTTGCGTCCGAAGGGCCGAATCAGCCACTGCTCGAGTATGTAAAATCGAGTGTATTTTTCATAAGGCCAGGTGGGGTGGCTGTAAGAGTAGGTAGGAAAAGTACTTAGGTGTTCCGGGCGGGGTGAAGAAAAATATAGAATGTTCTTGACTATGGGAAGGAGGGTTCGCTAGAGTGCTGATAGCTGTCTGTGAATGTGAACACAATCACGTGGGATCGGGCCAATGCGGTACCGTAAGATTCCAGACGAGACAGTCCGGCGCTTGCCGGTTTACCTCCGGGCAGCGCTGCATCTCTCCGGCCGGGGAGTGGAGAGCACCTCCAGCCAAGGCCTGGCGAAACTCATCGGCGTCGAACCCTGGCAGATCCGCAAAGACTTCTCCTACTTCGGTGACTTTGGCGTGCCGGGGGTCGGCTACAACCTGAGCACGCTCATCGCTCGCGTTAATCGCATCCTCCGCCTGGATGCGGGACGGAAGGCGGCCCTGATCGGCGTCGGTCGACTCGGCTCGGCCCTGCTGGCCTTCCCAGGCTTTCGGATGTACGGACTCGAGATCGCTGCGGCCTTCGATATCGACCGGCGCAAGATCGGTCGAAAGCGCTCCGGCATTTTGATCGAAGATGTGGCCGCCATGACGGACGTGCGCGCCCGCGGCATAAGCCTGGGAATTGTCGCCGTTCCTGAATCCGTGTCGCAGCAGATCGTGGACGCCCTGGCCGACGCCGGTGTCAAAGGCATCCTGAATTTCTCGCCCCGCCATGTCGTCACGCGACGGGGAATGAAGGTCATCACGATCGATATCGCCATGGACCTGGCTCGCCTGCCGTACTACGTTCCGGCGGGTTGAGCGGTCCGGTTATAGAGATGGGTGAACCATGGATACGGCCTTCATCAGCAAGCTCAGGCCGCTCCTGAGCGCCGTGGCAGAGACCATGACTCTCTACGTCCCTCGAAAGGTCGGCGAGCACCTCGTATGTGCTCCCTACGACGGCGACGGGGGTGTCGAGCCGGAACTGAATGACGTGCGCATGTGTACTCCGCTCAAAGAGTTTCTTCTGCCCCTGCGAGAGCGCGCCGCCGCCATGCCGCAACCCGCCGACCCGACGCCGGTCCAGCCGTTTGCCGTCTTCGGGCTCAAGGCCTGTGACCTGAGGTCCGGCGAGATCCTCGATCGGGTCTTCCTCGAAGAGGGATATGAGGATCCGTTCTATGCCGCCCGACGTGAGAATCTGTTCACGATCACCGCCGACTGCCCGGCCCCCGGCGAGACCTGCTTTTGCCATCTCCTCGGAGGCAAGCCCTACACAGAAGAGGGCTTCGATCTGAATGTTTCGCGTCTTGCCGACGGATACGTCCTCCAGAGCGGCTCGGCGCGAGGTCGCGCGTTTCTGTTCTCCCATGCCGAACTGTTCGGGGATGTCCCCGATCCCCTCCTGGCAGAACGTGCCGAGAGGCGCGAAGAGGCGTTGCGCCAGGCGGCGAGGGGCCACGAAGCCATTCCCGTGGAGATGCCCCTTCAGGAACTCGTCGAATGCGGCCAGGACTCCGACGTCTTCGACGAAGAGGCCCGGACCTGTGTCGAGTGCCAGGGGTGCACGCGAATCTGCCCGACCTGCCATTGCTTCTATCTCTACGACACGAGGCAGCAAGACTACTTCGCGAAGATGAAGATGTGGGACAGTTGCATGCGGATTGGCTACGCCGGCGTCGCCGGCGGCGCCAATCCGCGCAAGGTGCTGGGCGACCGGCTCCGACACCGCTTCCTGCACAAGTTCGTCTGGTTCCCCGACCGGTACGGAATCGAGATGTGCGTGGGATGCGGACGGTGCATCGACGCGGAGACGGGAGACGTCGATGTGCGCCGGATCTTGCGCCGGTTGAATGACGAGGTTTTGGATTCGGGCCGAACGACAAAGGCGGCACAATGAAAGCGAATCTCTACCAGCCGATCGATGCGAGGATCGTGGACGTGATCGATGAATCGCCCACGATCAAGAGCTTTGTGATCGCCCCCGACGGGCCGTTCCGCTTCGACACCGGTCAGTTCGTCGAACTGACGCTGCCAGGCGAGGGCGAAGCCCCGTTCACACCGTCCTCCTCTCCGGCGGTGACCAACAAGATGGAGATCACCATCATGAAGGCGGGGCGCGTCACCTCACTGCTGCACGCCTGCAACAAAGGCCAGCCTGTGGGCCTCCGCGGGCCCTATGGCGCCGGATATCCTGTGGAAGACTTTGTCGGCAAGCACGTGTACATTGTCGGCGGGGGCGTCGGTCTGGCGCCGATCCGCTCGCTGTTCCTGACGCTCGTCGATCGCATCGGCGATTTCAAATCGGTGGTCTGCCGGTTCGGGGCTCGCACGCCCGAAGATCTCATCTACAAGAGCGCCCTCTTCGGAGACTGGGCCCGACTCCAGGGAGTGAATATCAAGCTGACGGTGGACAAGGCCAACGGCGACTGGGACGGGCACGTGGGCGTGGTCACGACGATCCTCGACCGGAAGGACGTGGATATTGCCGACGCGGTGGCCGTCGTGTGCGGACCGCCCATCATGATGAAGTACGCGGTGGTCAGCCTGCTGGATTTCGGTTTCGCTCCATCGCGCATCTACCTCTCCATGGAAAAGAACATGAGCTGCGGCGTCGGCAAATGCGGACACTGCATGCTGGGCAAGTACTACGTCTGCAAGGATGGACCCGTTTTCACCCTTCGTCAGATTCAGGCCTATCGAGACATTTGGGATTAGGACGGCGCCACGCCGGAACGACATGAGTGCAAAGCTGATTATCGACTGGAGCAAGCTGAGCGCAGCAGACCCGTCGGGCATCCGATGCTCGTACAAGCACCATCCCGAAAACCGGGGCTTCGACGCCGTGCTGGAAAGGATTCGCTTTGGGCTGATCTGCCGCCGCTGCGAGAGCGCTCCCTGCGTAGTCGCTTGCCCTCACGGGGCCCTGGAGAAGGTGCCCAACGGACAGAATGGCGACAAGGTGCTCCGACGAGCCAATATGCTCTGCACCGGATGCGGCACCTGCGCGATGGCGTGCCCCTTCGGGACCGTGTCCGACGATCTGATGGTTTTTGCGAGCAGCGTGTGTGATCTCTGCAAAGACCGCCTCGGTTCAGGTGAAAAGCCGCTCTGCGTCCAGACGTGCCATGACGGTGCGGTCGGCTACGGACGAACCAGGACGGGCGACGGAGCGGTCGAAGTGCTGGAGGGTGTGGTCGTAACGAAGTTCGAAGGCAGCCTTTGGAAACCGGCTTTGCGAGAAGGGCAGGAAGGCAAAGAATGACGACGGCACTTCAGAACGCGTTTTGGATCCTGATCTTCCCAGGCCTGGCGTTCACCCTGGCGGTCGGGCTGCTGGCCTCGTGGCTGGTTCGAAAGGTCAGTGCGCTGGTTCAGTACCGTGTGGGACCGCCGGTCTATCAGCCGGCAGCAGACGTGATGAAGCTGATGGGCAAAGAGGTCTTGATTCCGCAGGGGGCACAACGGCTCGTCTTCATCGCGGCGCCGCTCGTGGGGCTCTCCGGCGTGTTGCTACTCGCGACCCTTCTCTGGCTGGCCACCGCGGGAATCACTTACGTAGGCGATGTCCTCGTCGCGATGTACCTGACGATCTTCCCCTCGCTGGCGCTGATCCTTGGCAGTAGTGCCAGCGGGAGCCCCCATGCGACGATCGGCACCAGCCGCGAGATGAAACTCGTGATCAGCTACGAGCTTCCCCTGGTCCTGGCGGTGATCGTTGTGCTCATCAAGACTGCCGGTTGGGTTGAAGCGGGCGCGCAACTGAGCCTGGTCGCCATCGCACAGCACACGCCGGTTCTGAGTATCTCAGGGGCGCTGGCTTTCTTCGTGGCGCTGCTGTGCATTCAGGCCAAGCTGGGGTTTGTGCCGTTCGACATCGCCGAATCGGAAACGGAAGTGGCAGGGGGCGTGCTGATCGAATATTCGGGACCGCTGCTGGCTGTCTGGAAGGTGATGCAGGCGATGATGCTGGTGGCCCTGCCGCTGTTCCTGGTGGTCCTGTTTCTCGGTGGGATCGACCCCGCCGGCTGGTCGCTCCTGTGGGGTCTCGGCAAGTTCGTCCTCGTCCTGGTGCTGGTGATCCTGATCAAGAACACGAATCCGCGCGTGCGCATCGATCAGGCGATGCGGTTCTTCTGGTGGTACTGTGGTCCTGCGATGGTCGCCGCCGTAGTCCTGGCCTCGATCGGCTACTATCGCGGCATCCCGTGGCTATAGGTGAGCGTATGGATTGGAAACTGTGGGCGTTGAAGAAATCGATCTGGGTGTTTCACGTCAATACCGGCGCATGTAACAACTGCGACATCGAGATCGTGAACCTGCTGACCCCGAGGTTTGACGTGGAGCGTTTCGGGATCAAGCTGGTCGGCTCCCCGCGCCACGCCGATGCCTTGCTGGTGACCGGCGGAGGCACGCGTCAGGCCGCCAAGCGCCTCCAGGAGGTCTACCGACAGACCGCCAAACCCTGCGTCGTCTTCTGCATGGGCGCCTGCGCCTGTGGCATGGGCATCTTCGAGAAGGGCTATCACATGGCCGGACCAATCGACAGCATTGTTCGAGAGGTCGATCCTGGCGCGATCATTGCCTATGTCCCAGGCTGCCCGCCCAAGCCCGAGGCGATGATCATGGGAGTGGTCAAAGCCCTTAGCGCACTTCAACCGGAAAGAGAATATGCAACCGAACGAGTGGGACAAGTTGTTGTCGCCGATCCGGGATAAGCTCATCGGCGTCGAGGCCACTGCCGCCAATCGCGTGTTCCTGCCATGCGAAGGCGAGCACGTCTACGAGGTCTGCCGGTTCCTCTTCGAGGAGTTTCGGTGGCGCTTCGTGATTTCCACGGGAATCGATGCCGAGGATCGCTTCGAGGTCCTGCACCACTTTTCGGACGACGCTTCGGGCGCCCTGGTCACTGTCAAGGCCCTGGTCCGCGACCGGGAGACGCCGGAGATAGATTCGATCGCGCCGCTGATTCCCGCTGCGGAATGGATTGAGCGGGAAATGCACGATCTGCTCGGGATCGCATTCCGGAACCATCCCAACCTGCAGCGCTTGATCCTGGAAGACGACTGGCCCGAGGGCGTCTACCCCCTGCGGAAGGAAGTGCAGACATGAAACAGGCCCTGCAAAAACCCATTCTGGCGGTCGGGCCGTTCCACCCGCTCCAGGAAGAGATGGAGTACTTCCAGTTGACCGTGGACGGCGAGGCAGTCACCGACATCGACGTACGGATTTCCTACAATCATCGCGGGATCGAGAAGCTCAGCGAAGGGCTGCAATTCGACCAGGTGCCGTATCTCGTCTCGCGGGTCTGCGGGATCTGCTCCGCCTCTCATCCGCTGGCCTACGTGCAGGCGGTGGAGGAGATCGCGGGAGTCAAACCGCCCGAGCGGGCCTTATACGTGCGGACGATCATCAACGAACTGGAGCGCATTCACAGCCACCTGCTGTGGGTCGGTCTGGCCGGTCACTTCATCGGCTACGACACCGTGTTCATGTGGGCCTGGAAGTACCGCGAGCCGGTGCTCGATCTGCTCGAAGAGATCACCGGCAATCGCAACAACTATGGCAACGTCAAGGTCGGCGGCTGCCGCGAGGACATCCCCGACGACCTCAAACCGAAACTCCTGAAAGAACTGGATCAGATCGAGAAGAAGACGGACATGCTCACCAAGGCGGTACTCGACGATCCCGTGCTCCACGCGAGGCTCAAAGGCGTCGGTGTCCTGACGAAGGAAGACGGCATCCGCTATGCGGTCACGGGTCCGACGGCTCGGGGCAGCGGCATCGCCATCGACGTACGACGCGACGATCCCTATGCCGCCTACGACGATCTCGACTGGAAGGTCATCAGCCAGACCGAGGGCGACGTCTTCGCCAAGGCGGTGGTCCGCCTGCTGGAGACGTTCGAATCGATCAAGATGGTCCGCCAGGCGCTGAACAAGCTGCCGAAGGGCCCGGTGGCGGCCGAGGTCCGCGAGATCCCGCCCGGGGAGGGGTGCGGGCACGCGGAGGCCCCGCGCGGGGAGACCTTTCATTATGTGCGCAGCGACGGGGGCAACCGCCCGGTCCGCCACAAGATCCGGGCGCCCAGCTACGTCAACGTCCCCTCGTTCAAGGCCTCCTGCATCGGCGCCCAGGTCGCCGACGTGACATTGACCCTGGCTGCCGTCGATCCCTGCTATAGCTGCACCGAGCGCATCGCAGTTGTGGACAGCCATCACAATGTCCTTCACGATTACGAGAAACTGCTGCGCCTCAGCAGAGACAAGACCGCCTGGCTCCAGCGCGAAATGGGGGCGCCGGACCTCAAGTTGGAGGACTGCTGACGTGGATGGACTCCTGCTATATCCCGTATTCGGACCCCTGGCGATCGGTTTTGTTCTGCTGTTTCTGCCCAGGAGGGCGCGGGGGTTGTTCAAGCTGGTCACCCTGATCGTCTCGGTGGCGGCGCTTGTCCTGGCGATCCGAATCTTTTCGCTCGGGTCCGGCGCACGCTACGAATGGCAACTGCTGGAGATCGGAGGCTTTCGCCTGCTGGACGTGCTGCTGGCGACGACCGCGCTGGGCTCGTTTATCCTGATGTTCGCCATGGGCTTCGGGGTGCTCATCACCCTGTATTCCCTGCGCTCCAAGGCAGAGGTGCACCGGGCGAACGAATACTATGGTTCCATTCTTCTGGCGATCGGCGGTTCGGCGGGCATCCTGCTGGCGGACCATCTGCTGCTGTTGCTGATCTTCTGGGAGATCGTGACCGCTGCCCTGTACCTGCTCATCAGCACCGGAGGCAAGGGCTCCAATTTTGCAGCGACCAAGAGTTTTGCGATGATCGGAGCCTCCGACGCCGGGCTGCTGCTGGGCATCGCGATGGTATGGAGTCTGTCCGGCACGTTCGTGATCTCGGCCATCCGTCTGCCGGCCACGTCTGCGTTGCCGATCATCTCATTCCTGCTGCTGATGATGGCCGCGGTCACCAAGGCGGGGGCCATGCCCTTGCACACCTGGCTGCCCGCCGGCGGTGAATACGCTCCGACTTCTGTAATGGCCTTGCTGCCTGCGGCGTTGGACAAACTCCTGGGAATCTACCTGCTGGTACTGATCGTCACGCGCCTGTTCGTGCTGCAACCCGGCGCCCTGACCATTGTCCTGGCGGCCATCGGCGCCGGCACGATCATCATCGCGGTGATGGTCGCGATGGTCCAGCACAACCTCAAGAAGCTGCTGTCCTACCATGCCATCAGCCAAGTCGGGTACATGGTGCTGGGCATCGCCACCCTGACCCCCGTCGGCATCGCGGGCGGTGTCTTTCACATGCTGAACCACGCCATCTACAAATGCTGCCTCTTCCTTTGCGGCGGGGCGGTCGAAGAAGCGACCGGCACCGCCGACCTCGAGCGGCTCGGCGGTCTGGGGCGGAAGATGCCGCTGACGTTCGCCGCCTGCATGATCGCGGCACTGAGCATCTCAGGCATCCCGCCCCTGAACGGTTTCGCGTCCAAGTGGATGGTCTATCAGGGGGTCGTGCAGATGGGCGAGGGCGCCACGAACGCCGCCGGTCTCTGGCCGCTCTGGCTGGTCGCCGCTCTGTTCGGCAGTGCCCTGACGCTGGCCTCTTTCGTCAAGATCCTCCACTCGGTTTTCCTGTCGCGCCTGCCGGATCGTCTCCGGGATGTGAAGGAAGTCACTCCCTTGCAGACGATCCCGATGCTCGTGCTCGCTGCCGCATGTGTCGTGTTCGGCGTCTTCTACTGGATCCCGTTGCGCTACCTCATCTACCCTGCCTTGGGCATCCCCGACGGCGCCGACGTGCTCATCGGCACGTGGAGTTCTGTCCTGGCTACCGGGTTGCTCCTCATCGGGGTCGGGGTGGCACTGGGCGTTCTTGCCGTCAGTTCCTTCGCCAAGAGGACTCGGCAAGTGCCCACCTGGTGCTGTGGTGAGGTGCCTCCCAACGATACGATGATCATCCCCGGCACACACTTCTATAAGACTGTTTCGTCGATGGGAGGCCTCCGCCAGGCTTACGGAGGCCAGGAACGGGGATACTTCGATCTCTACAACCAGAGCGGCAGGGCGGGCCTGGCCGTCACCGGCATCCTGCGCTGGCTGCACAACGGCGTCCTGCCGGTCTATCTGACCTGGGTAGCGGTGGGCCTGCTCCTCGTGCTGTTCGTCCTCTGTGACCTTCTCTAAAAGGGCATCGGCATGGCCATCTTCTATATTCTGCTGCTGTTCATGATCGTCGCGGCCGTTGTCGCCGTCGAGACCAAGAACCTGCTCAGCGCCGTCATCTGCGTCGGCGCGATCGGCTTCGGCGGCTCGCTGATGTTCCTGTTCCTGCGCGCCCCGGACATCGCCATCACCCAGATCGTCGTCGAGGTCCTCGCCCTGATCATCCTCATTCGGGCGACGATCTCCCGCGATCTGACCTTCATCTCCGGCGATCGGGAGTTCTTCGGGACGGTGGTCTCCGTCGTCGTCATCGTCGTCATCTTCATGGCCGGAATGCGCGTCTTCGACCGTGCGATGCCCGAGTTCGGCGCACCCGTGTTCAGCCGTCTGCCGCAGGCCGCATCGAACACCTATCTCCGAGAAGGGGTGAACGATACCGGAGCGACCAATCTCGTCACCTCCGTATACCTGGACTACCGGGCCTATGACACCTTGGGCGAGGCCACCGTGCTGTTCACCGCCATCCTCGGCGCCATGGTGATTCTCCGTGCCAAGAGCCGAAAACCCGTGGAGGAACCCGAGCCATGAAAGGCATGACGGTCATTGTCAAAACGGTGAGCAGTTGGGTCAAGGTGCTGATCTTCCTGTTCGGGATCTACGTGATCCTGTTCGGGCACCTCAGCCCCGGCGGGGGGTTCGCCGGTGGGGTGATCCTGGCCTCCTCCTACGTCCTGCTCATGCTCGCCTTCGGTCGGCAGTTCGTCGAGCAGAGCTTGCCCGAGCCGGCGGCCTCGCGACTGGACTGCCTCGGCGCCTTTCTCTTCGCCATGCTGGCCGTACTCGGCTTGCTCGCGGGCGGCTCGTTCTTCATCAATTTTCTCTATGCCAACTACCCCGGCCAGATGGGCCGCCTCGTCAGCGGAGGAACCATCCCGCTGTCGAATATCTTCATCGGTCTCAAGGTCGGAGCCTCGCTGTTCCTCGTGATCTTCGCGCTGTCCATGTTCCGCTATGATTCGAAAGGTCCGGACGACAAGCCGCTGCCTGATACCGCGGCCAAGGCCGGGGAGTGAATGCCATGCTCTATGCCCTCTGCTTTTTGCTGTTCATGATCGGCCTGTACTGTGCCGTCGTGAAGAAGAACATGGTCAAAATCGTGTTGGGCATCGTGATCATGGAATATGCCGTCAATCTCTTCCTGATCATGCTGGGCTATCGCTTGGGCGGCACCGCTCCGATCCTTCGCCCGACCGACGCCGATGGAGTCACCCGCGTGGTGGCCGACCATTTCCTGGCAACCGTGGTCGATCCGCTGCCGCAGGCCCTGGTCCTGACCTCCATCGTCATCAGTCTGGGCTCGCTGGCGTTGATGATTTCCATCTGCATCCGGACGTACGCGAAGTACGGCACGTTCGACATCACGGAGATAAGGAGGCTGCGAGGATGAACGTACCGCTGCCCATCTTTGTTGCCGTTCCCCTCGTCGCGGCGTTTGTGCTGCCCGTCTTCGGCCGAAGACTCCGCCCGCTCGGCACGTTCCTGGCCAACCTCGTGGTGCTGGTGCTGCTGGCGATGGCGGTGACCTCGCTCGGTCAGAATCGGGTCTACGAAGTCGGCGGGTGGTCCATCCCCCTCGGCATCAATCTCGTCCTCGACGGTCTCAGCTCGCTGCTGCTGGCCGCGGTGGCGGTCGTCAGCACTGCCGCCATGCTGTTCAGTATCCGCTACATGGAGCAGTACACTGCCAAGACCAAATATCTCAGCCTCTTCCTGCTGATGGTGGCCGGCATGAACGGAGTCGTCCTGTCGGGCGATATCTTCAACCTGTATGTCTTCCTGGAGATCGCCTCGATCGCCTCGTACGCCCTCGTCGGTTTCGGGTGCGAGCACGAGGAACTCGAAGCCTCCTTCAAGTACATGGTCCTGGGCAGTATCGCCTCCGCCTTCATCCTCTTCGGGATCGCCCTCGTTTATGGCAACACCGGTTCGCTGAACATGGCCTACATCGCCCAGGCGATCGGCCAGATTGGCGTCAACCCTGGGTTGGCGTTTGCCTTGAGCCTGTTCATCGTCGGTTTTGGTCTCAAGGCCGCGCTCGTCCCGTTCCATGCCTGGCTGCCGGACGCCCACCCCTCGGCGCCGGCGCCGATCTCCGCCATGCTCTCTGGAGTACTCATCAAGGCCCTCGGCGTCTACGCGCTGGCTCGCCTGATCTTCAACGTTTTCGGTGTCTCGGTGGCCGTCAGTTGGGTGCTGATCACCCTGGGCGTTCTCAGCATGGTCATCGGGGTCTTTCTCGCGGTCGGCCAATGGGATTTCAAGCGCCTCCTGGCCTATCACAGCATCAGTCAGATGGGCTATGTCGTTCTCGGTCTCGGAATCGGCGCCCTGATCCTCGCCCGGCAGGGCAATCTGCTCTGGGCCTCGCTGGCGATCCTGGGCGGGCTCTTCCACCTGGTCAACCACGCCGTGTTCAAGTCGCTGCTGTTTCTGACCAGCGGCTCCGTGGAGATGGCGACCGGCACCCGGCAATTGAAGCGGATGGGCGGACTGATCGATCGCATGCCTTACACGCGCGCCGCTGCGACCGTCGCGTCGGCTTCCATCGCCGGCGTGCCCCCGTTCAATGGCTTCTGGAGCAAGCTGATCCTCGTGATTGCCGCAGTGCAGGCACGTCTGTTCGTTCTGGCGGCTGTCACCGTGCTCGTAAGTCTCGTGACCCTGCTTTCCTTCCTGAAGGTCCAGCGCTATGTCTTCCTGGGCGAGTTGCCCGACGACTTGCGAGAGACGCGAGAAAATCGGGGCTCGATGCAACTGGCCATGGGCGCTCTGGCCGTACTCTGTCTGGCCATGAGCCTGCTCGTGCTGGCGCCGGGGTTGAGAGAGGCGGTGCTTCAGCCGGCTGTCGACGTGCTGCTCGCCGGAGCAGGCCAGGCCGCCGCCCTTGTCAAGATGCCATAGAAGGAGTGATGCGATGCGCCGTCTGATCTATTTCGTGCTGGCCTTCATCGTCTGGGTCCTGATCGCCTGGCCCCTCGCGGACGGACGGATCGATCTCCAGATCGTGGTCGCCGGGCTGATCGCCTCCTTCCTGGTTGCGATCCTGTTCCACGACATCCTGCCCAAAGAGCACCATGTTTTCATCTCGCCCATCCGCGTGTTCTGGTTTCTGGTCTATGTGCCGGTGTTCCTCTACTACGTCATTCGCGCCAATCTGGATGTCGTCTATCGCGCCCTGCATCCCGCCATGCCCATCCATCCCGGCATCGTCAAGATCCATACGGACCTCAAAAGCGATTCCGCCATTACCGCCCTGGCCAATTCCATCACATTGACGCCGGGTACGCTGACGGTCGACCTTACCGACGACGGTTTTCTATACGTGCACTGGATCAATGTCCAGACCGACGACACGGAGCGGGCGACGCAAATGATCGCGCAGAAATTCGAGTGGTTCCTGAGGAAGATTTTTGAGTAGATCGAGGTGGTTATGCAGGTGTTGATGCAGATCTTTTACCTGGGCTTGTGTGCGTGTTGTTTCATGTGCCTGTACCGCATCGGCAGGGGACCGAGCGCCCCCGATCGCACCGTCGCGATCGACATCCTGGGCGTCGTGGTCGTCGGCTTCTGTGCCTTGCTCGGTCTGGCCACTGGTCAGGACTTCTATCTGACCGTCGCCCTGGCCTGGGCCCTGTTGAGTTTCATCGGGACGATCGCGCTGGCGAAGTTCCTGGAAGGACGGAGTTTCGATGAGTGACATTGCCGGATACATATTGATCGCGCTGGGCATCCTCTTCAATGTCTTCGGATGCATCGGTCTCGTTCGCTTTCCCGATGTCTACAACCGGTTGCAGGCGGCCACGAAGTGCGTCACGCTCGGGACCGTCCTGCTGCTGGTAGGGGTCGCGATCGCCGGGGGAACGGGTGCTCTGGCGGCCAAGGCCATCGTCTGTGCGGTCTTCATCCTCGTTACGTCGCCCACGGCGGCTCACGCGATTGCCAAAGGCGCGTATGCCTCCGGCGTGCCCCTCTGGGAGAAGACTGTGGTGAACCAATACGCCGAGCAGGTCGGACCGCCCCAGGCACAACCGGCACCACCAACGCCCGCGCCGAACCCATCTTAGCCGAGAGGAATGAGACGTGCGCCTGCCCAAACTACGAGAGCTCAAGGAAGCGGTCGCCGCGGTCTTCTCGCCGCGGTTCACGACCCGATTCCCCGCCGAACCCTGCGTGGTCCCCGAACGCTACCGGGGCCGCCCCCGATTCAACGCGGAGACCTGCGTAGGCTGCGGTGCCTGCGTCAACGTCTGCCCGACCAGCGCGCTGACGCTGGCCGACTTCGACGGCGACCAGCCGCTCCGTCACATCACCCTCCGCTATGACACGTGCATCTTCTGCGGCAACTGTGCCGACAACTGCACCACGCAGGACGGGATCGAGTTGTCCAACGAGTGGGACCTGGCCGGACTCGACCGCGAGAGCATGACCGAAACCCAGGAATACGATCTGGTGCGCTGCGAGCGGTGCGCCGCAGTGATCGGCACCCGAAAACACCTGGCCTGGCTTCGCGCTCGCCTGGGCCCCCTCGCCTATGCGAATCCGTCCCTGCTGCTGGCCGCCGAGCATGCCCCGCCCGTCGGAGGTGGCGAGATGTCATCCCAGCAACAGGGCACCGAGGTCCGCACCGACGATTTCATGCGCCTGCTCTGTCCCCGCTGCAAATACGAACTCAACGTTCGACTGTGACCATGCCATGGCGGTCGATCGGGCCCTTTATGAATCCCTCGCGAAGTGGCGCGATGCAAACACGGTGATTCTGGGGGTGGGCAACATCCTCCAGGGCGACGACGGTGCCGGGCCTCTCTTGTGCGAGAGGTTGTCGGGTGGACTCAGAGCGGTGGTGATCGACGCTGGCACGGTCCCCGAAAACTATATTCAACCCATCCTGAGAGCCCAGCCCGACTTTCTCCTGATCGTCGATGCCGTTGAATTCGGTGCCCCGGTCGCAGCCATCCGTATTCTCGAACCGGCCCAGACCAAACGGTTTGCCTTCTCCAGCCATACCCTTTCGCTCCACCTCTTCATTGAGAGACTCACGACCGACCGGCCCTGTGAGATGCGTTTGATTGGGATCCAGCCTGGGTCGCGACGACTGGGCGATGCGATATCGCCTCCGATGCAGGCCGCGATAGAATCCCTGGCTGACACTCTCCGGTCGCTGTGGAAGCGCCCCGCGTGATGTGCAGGCCATTCGGTAGGAGCCGCCTCCCGCGCCCCCACCTCCGCGATTCCCGAAACCGGCGCAAAAAAAGGGCTGCCGCATCTGCATGCCTGGCAGCCCTTATCCGGTTCATCGAGGCCGAAGGGACTCGAACCCTCAACCTTCGGATCGACAGTCCGATGCTCTAACCAATTGAGCTACGGCCCCAACCGATAGAACGAGCAATATAGCGATCCGGCAGGATTTCTGTCAAATCTTTTTGCCGCAATTCTCTCAAATTTGTGCTGCTCGCAGTTCGGGGGCGTCCCCCGGGACAGTGCGGAGGACAGCGGCATAGCGGTCCGGGAGCATGGGCCGGCAATTGCCCATTGATTTTTCAAACAGGTGTTTTAAACTGGTGTATGAAACACTCTTGCTCTGAAAGGGAAAAGAGACGTCGATCGTGATGCTGAGCTACAGGGGCAGGGAAGGATGAACGAAAAGGGAGTGCAGGACCGATTGGTGGAAGCGGCCGAGGAGTTGTTCTGCCGACGAGGCTTCAAGGACGCAGGCGTCCGCGAGATTGCCTCGGCTGCCGAGTGCAATGTGGCCGCGATCAACTACTATTTCGGGGGCAAGGACAAGCTCTACGTCGAGGTCTGGCGTCGCCGCCTTTCTGCCATGCGCGAGAGCCGCATCGCCAGCGTCCGCGAGGTCATGGCCAGCGAGGAGCCGCCGGCTCTGGAAGAATTGCTCAACGCATACGCGCAGTCCTTCCTCGAACCCCTGATCGAGGGGGACGGGCGATGTCGATTCGTGGATCTGATGGTCCGTGAGATGACCGATCCGCACCTGCCGACGGGCATGTTTGTCAACGAAATGGCTTCTCCTGTGATGAACGCGCTGGCCGAAGCGATCGCGAAGCTCTGCCCATGGTTGAAACCGGCGGGCATTCCATATATCATCCTGTCCATCGTCGGACAGCTGGCGCATGCCGTAGCGGTCCGGCGGATGTTCGAGCAGTGCGACGGTTGCGATATCCCTCGACTCGATGCGGAGGAGATGATCCATCATATCGTAGCGTTTTCAGCCGCAGGCATTCGCGGCTACCCAAATGGAGAGAGAAAATGAAGTCCGATGGCGGTTTGGTTCTGCGTGTCCTGTTGTATCCTGTTGTGGCCGCACTGGTGGGCGGTTGCATGCTGGGCCCGGACTATTCCCGGCCCCAGACACCCGCGGACGAGGCGGAGGCCTTCGTTCATGCCGAGGAACCGGTTCAGGATGTCAACGACTGGCAGCAGATGGATCGCTGGTGGGAGCGTTTCGGCGACCCGGTGACCGCGGATCTGGTCCGAAAGGCCCTGGAGGACAACTACGATCTGAGGGCGTCGGCTGCCCGGGTCCTCCAGGCTCGTGAAGGCTTGGCCGAGGCGCGGGGGCGCCTGTGGCCCGAAGTCTCGTACAATCTGACTCGGAATCGCAGCAAGACGTACTTCAACTTTGGCGGGGGTGCTGAAGATCCCAACAACCCGTTCCTGTCAGCGTTCAGTGGCGGATTCAGCCCTCTGACCACGACGTGGTCGCAGGATATCTCCGTATCCTATCTGGTGGATTTCTGGGGCCAATTGCGCCGGGCCAAGCGTGCGGCCTGGGAGGAGCTGCTGACGTCGGAGGCCAACCGTCAGGCCTTGACCAATTCAACGATCGCCATGGTCATCCGGGGGCGGGTCGACGTGGCGATTGCGCAGCGGCGTCTGGCGCTGGCGGAGGCCAACGTCGAAAGCCTTCAACAGACGTTGGAGATCACGGAGCGGCGGTACCAGGGAGGGCTGGTCGGGCCTGTCGAGGTACGGCTGGCCCGTGCGAGTCTCGAGGGGGCCAAAGCCCAGGTGCCGGCCATTGCGTCGGCGCTGGCGGTGGCGCGTCACTCACTGGATGTGCTTGTAGGTCATGCCCCGGGAGCTTCGGCCTTTCTGCCGGAAACGCTGCCGGAGTTGCCCGAATTGCCGGCCCCACCGGCCGGGGTGCCCGGTGCCTTGCTGGACCGACGGCCGGATGTAAGAGCGGCTGAATTTGCCCTGCGAGCCGCCAACGAGCGCGTCGGCGTCAGTGTCGCTCAGCTCTATCCCAACCTCGTCCTGACCGCCAGTTACGGCCGCAGCGCCGAAGAGTGGGAAGATATCTGGCAGGATTTCTCGGAAACCTATGCCGCCATCGGCAATCTCACCCAGCCTCTGTTTCGCGGTGGCCAGCTTCGGGCTCAGGTCCGGGCCGCCAAGGCCCGCTACGCGGAAGCCGCCGCGACCTATGGCGGTGTAGTCCTGGTCGCCATGCGGGAGGTCGAAGATGCGCTGGTCAACGACGAATTGTTGCAGGTGCAACTGGAACATACCCGACTGCAACTGAAGGAATCCGAGGCGGCCGAGGAATTGTCGAGGTTGCGCTACGAGCAGGGGGTCGAGAGCCTGCTGACCGTGCTCGAATCGGAACGTCGCCGGCGGACGGCCGAAGAGCAGTTGACCATTCTTGAAGGGCAGATCTGGACGAACCGCATCGACCTGCACCTGGCGCTCGGTGGAGATTGGGCGGGCACCGATATCACGGAATCCCAGATGGTGAAGAAATGACCGAGCCGCAGACGAGTGCAAAGGGCCATGGAAAAGGCCAAGACAGCAATGCCCCATCCCGACGGACCGGGGTGCATGTGCTGCTCTCTCTGGTGGTACTGGCTGCGGGTTTGGCGGCGATTGTGATTCTCATCATGTTTCGTAAGCCGCCGGAACGGAGCGAACAGGAGGTCCTGGCGCCGCTGGTTCAGGTGCGCGAGCTTACCGCCGGCGACGTCCGGATGGTCGTTCAAGGCTATGGCACCGTGCAGCCCAAGGTGGAAGTGGAGATCATCCCGGAGGTGGCCGGCAGGGTGGTATTCGTCCATTCCGAACTCAAGGCCGGCGGGATTATCCGGGCCAACGAGAAGATCGTCCAGATCGATCCGCGTGACTATGAACTGGCCGTTCGACAGGCGGAGGCGGCGGTCGCGGAAGCGCAGGTGGGTCTTGACACGGAGATTGCCGAGGCGGATGTGGCGCGTCGCGAATGGCGGCGGCTGCACCCGGAGACGGAGCCTGACTCGCCCCTGGTGTTGCGTGAGCCACAAATTCGCCGGGCACGGGCGGCACTCGAATCGGCCAAAGCCCAACTGGCAATCGCTGAACTGCGTCTGGAAAGGACGATCATCTCCCTGCCGTTCGACGTCCTGGTGGCCGGTGAGACCGTGGACCTTGGCCAGTACATCGGTGTGGGCCAGCGTCTGGCGACGGCGTATGGTATCGACGCCTTCGAGATCGAGGTGCCGCTCGAGGACGACGACCTGGCCTGGTTCGATGCCTTCCAGAGCCCAAGGGCTCTTGCCGGAGGAATGGATACCCTGCAGGTGCCGGCGGAGGTCCGCGCGGAATTCGCCGGTGGCCGGCATGTCTGGCCCGGGCACGTCACGCGCACGACGGGGCAGGTGGACCTTACCAGCCGGATGGTACCGGTGGTGGTTGAAGTCCAGCGTCCTTTGGATACTTCTGACGGCAGACCGCCACTGTTGCCGGGAGCTTTCGTCGAGGTTGCCATCGCGGGTAAGACGCTGTCCGACGCCGTGGCTGTGCCGCGCGAGGCCATTCAGGGCCCCGATCGCATCTGGCTCATCGAAGACGGGAAGCTGGCGATTCGCTCGCTCGAAATCGTCCGCCGCGATGAGGAATACGCCTACGTCACTTCCGGCCTGTCCGGCGGGGATCTGATCATCACCAGTGCGCTTGATGCGCCTGTGGAAGGCATGGCGGTTCGAACCTCGGATACACCCGCCGCCGAGGCATCCAAGTCTGCCGACGAACCCTCCGAGTCTGGAGGAGGAGGCCGCTAGGTGGACGAGCCTGCCGAGCCCAGGGGCGTTTTGGCGTGGTTTGCGGCCAATCACGTAGCCGCCAATCTCCTGATGCTATTCATCGTGGTTGCCGGGTTGCTCTCCATCTTCACCGCCAAGATGGAGGTCTTTCCCGAGTTCAGCATGGACATGATCAACATCTCGGTCGCCTACCTCGCGGCCTCTCCGGACGACGTGGAAGACGCGGTTTGTGTTCGGATCGAAGAGGCCATTGCGGGCGTCGAAGGCATCAAGCGCATGACCTCGACCGCGGCGGAGGGGTACGGCTCGACTCTGGTCGAAGTGGAGGAATACGCCGATCCGACCGAAGTGCTCGACGATATCCAGGCAGCGGTGGATACGATTACCACGTTCCCTCTGGAAACGGAAGAGCCCATCATCACTGAAGTGACGACGCGGCAGAAAGTGATCTCCATCGTGCTCTCCGGCGATGTCTCCGAAACGGTGCTCAAGACGCTGGCCGACCAGATCCGCGACGACCTGACATCCCTGGAGAACATCAGCCAGGTCCGCGTATCGGGGGTGCGCCCGTACGAAATCTCCATTGAGGTCTCAGAAGAGAGTCTGCGGCGGCACCATCTGAGCTTCGATCAGGTCTCCCAAGCGGTGAGTCGGTCGTCGCTGGACATCCCGGGCGGTTCGGTGAAGACCGCCGGCGGGGAGATCCTCGTACGAACCAAAGGCCAGAGATACCGCGGCGCCGAGTTCGAGGAGATCATTGTACTGACCCGAAGCGACGGGACCCAGGTCCGCCTTGGCGACATCGCCACCGTGCGGGATGCCTTCGAAGACGTGGATCTGTACGCCCGTTTCGACGGTCGACGGGCGGCCTTCATCCAGGTCTCGCGGGTCGGCGAGCAGGATGCCCTCGACGTGGCTCGGACGGTCAAACGGTATGTCCGGGAGAAACAGAACTACCTGCCGGCCGGGATATCGCTGGCCCTCTGGGAAGATGATTCGGAAATCCTCAAGGACCGTCTGAATCTGCTCAAGCGAAACGGTTACATCGGTCTGGTCCTGGTGTTCCTGTGTCTTACGCTCTTCCTCAACGTTCGTCTGGCGTTCTGGACGACCATGGGCATTCCCGTTTCCTTTCTCGGCGCCTTCTGGCTGATCCAGTACTTCGACGTCACGATCAACATGATGAGCCTCTTCGCCTTCATCATGGTGCTGGGCCTGGTGGTCGATGACGCGATCGTGGTCGGAGAGAACGTCTTTGCCTATCGCCAGCGTGGCATGAGCCGGCTGGCGTCGGCGATCCATGGCGTGCGGGAGATGGCGATCCCTGTGACCCTGGCAGTGGCGACCACGGTGATCGCCTTCGTTCCGCTGGCCTACACGAGCGGGATCATGGGGAGGATTCTGCGTGTAATCCCGATTGTCGTCGTCAGCGTGCTGTCGGTCTCCCTCGTGGAGGCGTTGCTGATCCTGCCGGCTCATCTGTCCGGTGGCAACCCTTCCCGACAAGGGTTCCTCCGACGTTTTACCGATCGGGTCAATCTGCGGACGGATCGAGCCATGAACGCCTTCGTCAATGGCCGGTTCGCCCGATTTGTGGAATGGGCGGTGCGCTGGCGATACGTGACGCTGGCTGTTGGACTGGCGATCTTCCTGGTGACGATCGGCCTGGTCGCCGGCGGGTATATTGAATTCGTCTTCTTCGATGCCGTCGAAGCCGACAACATGGTGGCTTTGCTGACGATGCCTCTGGGGACGCCCGTCGAGCGGACGCGCGAGATCGCCGAGAGAATCGAGCAGGCGGCGGTCGGGGTGGTTGCGGAGTATGACGCCAACCTCCCGGACAGGCCTTCCCTGATGAAGCACATCTCCGTTACGGTAGGGGCGCAACCCACGCTGGCGCGGGGCGGACCCGTGCAGGTCGATGCCGGACCAGCGGCCCAGTCTCACCTGGCGGAGGTTAACGTCGAGTTTCTCGGGGCCGAGCGGCGCGAGGTTTCCACGGTCCCGATCAAGAACGACTGGCGCGATCGAGTCGGTGAGATCCCCGGCGTCTCTTCTCTGGAGTTCTACAGCGAGTTCCTCGACATGGGCAATGCGATCGAACTCGAGTTGTCGCACACGAATTTCGATACGCTGCTCTTAGTCTCGGAGCGGGTCAAGGCGATGCTGCGGGATTATGCGGGCGTCAGCGATATCGCGGACGACTTCGAGGTGGGCAAGGCCGAACTGAAGCTGCAACTCAAGGACACCGGCCGGGTGCTTGGACTGACGCTCTCGGATCTGGCCCGACAGGTACGCCAGGGTTTCTATGGAGACGAATCGCAGCGTATCCAGCGCGGTCGGGACGATATTCGCGTCATGGTTCGCTATCCACAGGATCAGCGAAGGAGTCTGGCCTCCGTGGAGAACATGCGGATTCGCCTGTCCGACGGTGCACAGATTCCATTCCAGACCGTTGCGGAGGTCGTATACGGAAGAGGATATGCGACGATCAAGCGCATCGACCGCCGACGGGTGGTCAGCGTAACCGCCGATGTCGACGAAGCGGTGGCGAATGCCGGCGAGATCAACGACGAGCTGAATCGCACCGTTCTGCCGCAACTGGCGCGCGAGTATCCGGGACTGCAATACCGGTTCGGCGGTGAGCAGCGGGAGCGAAACGAGGCGCTGGACAGTCTCTGGGTCAACTTCGCGATTGCCATGCTGGGGATCTACGCGCTGCTGGCGGTACAGTTCCGCAGCTACGCACAACCGGCCATCGTCATGTCCGCGATTCCCTTCGGGATCGTCGGCGCGGCGGCGGGGCACCTGCTGATGGGCTTCAATCTGAGCATTTTGTCGATGTTCGGAATCGTGGCGCTGGCCGGTGTGGTTGTCAACGATTCCCTCATCATGATCGACCTGATCAATCGAGAACGCACCGCAGGGGTAGCTCTGCCTGAGATCCTGCGGGACTGCGCGACCCGGCGGTTTCGCCCCATCATGCTGACGACGCTGACGACCTTCCTAGGACTGCTCCCGATGATCACCGAAAAGAGCCTCCAAGCCCGTTTTCTGATCCCCATGGCTATCAGCCTGGCCTTCGGAGTGATATTCGCTACGTGCATCACGTTGCTGTTGGTTCCGTCGCTCTACATGATCCTGGAAGACGTCAAGAGCCGGCTCTGGAGACCGTCGCCGGGCGCGGGCCCGGCATAGGACGCCATTGGCAGATGCCGCTTTGCCCGCTTTCTCCGGATTTCTCTGGCAATCATCGCCCGAGCGTCAGATAATACAGGTGTGGTTCAACTGTGAAGGATACGGCGGGGCACAGACCACAGACCACGGACCGATGCCGATATCCCCGCCCGGGGGTTCAATCATGGAAGTCACGGCAAGATACAAACCGAACATCGAGATCACCGTCGATGCTGAGGAACTGGCGTCCCGAACGGTCGATCTGTTCGTTGCGGCTGCCCGCGAGGCCCTGGAGACGAAGGGTACGTTTCATGTGGCGATTTCGGGCGGAAGTACGCCCAGAGGTGCGTTCGAGAAACTGGCGGCCAGTCCGGTCGCCCAGGCGCTGCCCTGGCAGCACATTCACGTGTTCTGGGCCGATGAGCGCTACGTTCCCGCCGATTCGCCGCACAGCAATTACCGTCTGGCGGCCGAGGCGCTGCTCCGGAAGGTTCCGATACCGCCGGACAACATCCACCGGATCCCCACGGAGCAGGAAGATATATGCGTGGCTGCACGCGCCTACGAAACCATCCTTCGCGAGGTATTCGAGCTCGACGAGAATCGCGTTCCGGAATTCGACCTGATCGTGCTGGGAATGGGCGCCGATGGGCACACTGCCTCACTACTGCCCAACTCGTTTGCCACGTTTGACACCGACGATCTGGCATGCGTCGTGTATGTGATGGATGGCCGTTTCAATCGCATCACGCTGACCCACCCGGTTCTGCACGCGGCGAGTCGCCTGGTCGTCCTGGTTTCGGGAGCGGAGAAGGCGGATACGTTGAAAGAGGTCCTCGCCAGCGAGCCCGACGAAGTCCGCTATCCCATTCACGTGCTGTGGCCTGTGTTGAACAAGGTCCTGTGGTACGTGGACCGCGATGCGGCCGCTGCGATCACGGGATGATCAGCTTCGTCCCCGGTCGGATCTTATTCGCGTCCTTAACCGTCAGCTTGTTCGCTTCCAGGATCGTCTGCCAGCGATTGGCGGTCCCGTAGTATTGCTGCGAAATAGCGGAGAGGGTCTCGTCCTTCTGGACGATATGGAACCGCGTGGTGGTGATCTTCTCGTCCTTCTCGAACACCGTCAAATCGGGCTGCGGAGCGGGCACAGGGGCTGAGGCAATGGTCCGATCGGATTCCCCCGCGGGGTTGGACGCCAGCGGCGAATCCTCATTTGGCTGCTCATCCGGTGTATGATCATCGGGTTGCGGCACGGTAGCCGTTTCCGTCTCAGGCGGCAGGGACGAATCGTGGTCTGCCCCCACCGCGGTCGACGGGCTGAACATCCGTGCCTGCGTGCTCAGCGTCGGGCGCGTCACCACCCAGAGCAGGGCGATGCTCGCCAACACCACGCCGCAGATCATTCCGATTTTGAAATCTCTTTCCACTGCGTACCCCGCGGTGTACAGGGGCGAGCCATCATTCGCCTCGATCCCCCGTGAATCATGGCTCGCCCGTGGTATGGGCGGATGATGCTCCGTCCCTACTTCGATTTGCCCTGCTGTTTCTGTGCGCCGATCAGAAGCAGCGGAGCTGCGATCGCGATCGACGAATAGGTTCCGATGATCACGCCGAAACCGATGGCGAACGTGAAACCTCGCAGCCCCTGGCCACCGAAGATGTACATCACCAGGATGACGACGAACGTGGTGAAGGAGGTCATCAGCGTTCGTGAGATCGTCTGGTTGATGCTGTTGGTGACGGTCTGCGGCGTCAGTTGGGCCTTGTGCCGGTTTTCACGAATCCGATCGAACACGACGATCGTGTCGTTGAGCGAGTATCCGATCAGGGTCAGGAACGCCGCGATCATCGCCAGATCGATCTTGAAATCCCCGATGAGCAAAGCCTGCCCGATCGACGTGCCCGCGATATAGGTACAGGCGGCTACGGCGCCCAGGGTGATGACGACGTCGTGTACCAGAGCCGCGATGGCGGTCAGGCCATAGCGGACGTTGCCGAAGCGCAGCCAGACATAGGCAACGATCGCCGACAGCGAAAGCACGATCGCGATCAAGGCTCGTGTCTTGGATTCCGAGCCGACCGACGGGTCGATCTGGGTGACGCGCGGCAGCGACGTCTCCAACTGGGTGGCCGCCAGAACGCGGGCCTTCTCGTTTTCCGCAAAGCGATTCCACTCGTCCTCGCTGAGCTCTCGCAGCCCGGCTTCGGGTTCGACGCTGGCGTAGATGAAGCGGTTCAGCGGAGTATTGGAGTCGACGGGCTTCATGTCCGGACCGAAGAGGCTGTAGTTGTACCAGGTCAGTCTTTGCGTATCGGGCTTGAACCGAAGGTCCTTGATTCGCCGGTCGATCTCGTCCAGCGAAGCAGGGCGGTCGATCTGTACTTCGACCCTGAGCCCCCCCAGGTAGCCGGCCAACTCGGGATAGGTCTCGACCATCTGCGCCGTGATCCTCTCCTCGGACGGGATCGTTGGTTCGAGGTTCTGCTGGATTTCCAACTGGCCTTCGAACGCGGTGCGAATCGCGCCGGTCACGACCTCGTCCACCTCGGGCTCGGCAATCTGAGCCTGCGGGAACGCCTGTTCCAGAACGCTCTGCACGATCGAGGGATTGACTCGGCTCGTGGTGATGATGAAGGCGTTGGCATTATCCGGATCGGCCGTTACCTCAAGACTGGCCAGTTGGCGATGGAGCTCCGCCTGTTTGGCGCGGATGGCAGCCTGCACGCTTTCGGGGGTCTGCGACTGGTTCTGCGGGAATGTGACTACCGCCCGCGTTTTGTTGGTGGCGGTGGTGGTGATTTCGTACTGCCGGCCCGACTCGCCGACGCTGTAGACGTTGGCGGCCTGCAACGCAGGATTGCCCAGTTCCCTGCCGATGGCCTTCACGCGCTCCTGCACGTCCTGCCGGGACAGCGAAACGCCTTCCTTCAGATTGATCTGGACGCTGGTACCGCCGGTGAACTCGATGTCGTACTTGTTGTTCTCGGCATCGTTACGCGTGAAGAACACGAGAAGTCCGGCGACGATGAGAACACCGGAGATCACGAAGAACATTTTCCGCATGCCCATCCAGTTGATGTTCGGTTCGTGAATCAGACGCAGCATCACGATGCGATCCTTGATCAGGCGCTTCGAGACGAGGAAGTCGAAGATCAGTCGTGTGACGAACAACGCGGTGAACATACTCGAGGCGATACCGAGCATCAGGACGATCGCGAAACCCTTGATCTCTTCGGATGCGACATAATATAGGATCGCGGCGGTGATGAACGTAGTCAGGTTCGCGTCGAAGATGGTTCGAAACGCTCGTTCATATCCGTTTCGGATGGCGGATCCCAGGCCGGTGCCTCGGGCCTGCTCCTCGCGGATACGCTCGAAGATCAGCACGTTGGCGTCCACACTCATACCAATCGTCAGGATGATACCCGCGATGCCGGGCAGCGTGAACGTCGCCCGCAATCCGGCCATGATCGCCAGCACGAAGAAGATATTCAACAGCAGCGCCACGTCGGCGATCGCCCCGGCCAGCAGGTAGTAGACCAGCATGACCACCACCACGACCATGAGCCCCACGATACCGGCGACAATGCCGCGGTCGCGGTTGTCGGCGCCGATGGACGGGCCGATCGTCTTCTCGGAGATCGGTTGCTCGATCAAACGAGCGGGCAGCGATCCGGCGTTGAGCTTGTTGACCATGTTGGTGATTTCGGTCGCGGTAAAGCTGCCGGTGATGACACCCTCGCTGCCGATCGGATTGTCCTCGTCCACCTTGGGAGCGGAGATCACCATGTCATCGAGCAGAATCGCGAGGGGACGCCCGGGGTTTTCGGCGGTGACGTTGTAGAACCGCGCGCCGCCCCGGTCGTCCAGCCGGAAGCCGATGGCCCTTCGCCCCATCTGGTCGGATGAGGGAAAAGCCTTCTCCAATTTCCAGTCGCGTCCGCTGGTAGTGTGCAGGATCGCCTCATTGGGCCGATTGCTCGCCAAAACGTACACGTTGTCGCCGAACTCAGCCACGATGGCGCCAGGAACGACAAACTGTGTCGGGTCTTCAACCTGGAGCCAGACATACTGGCTGTCCGAGGCGTAGGTCGGGCCTTTCTCCGTCAGCGCCTCGATATAGCGTTCGATCTCCGCTTCGGTCAATTCTGCTCGGCCTTGGGTCGGCAGAATACGCCATTCCAGAATGCCGGCGCCTTTGAGCATGCGCTGGAGGTCTCGCGGGTCGTCGAGTTGCCCACGATACGGGCGATAGGCGCCGTAGGCCGCGACCAGGTTCTCGATGGCCTCGACCCGGTCCGGGAAGTTGGTCTTGAGTTGCTCGATCAGTTCGACGCGCCTGGGGGACTTCGCTTCCAGTTCCAGCACGTAAGTGATCTGGTCCATCGTCAGGTTCAACCGGTCGAGCTGGCGCTTCGCAGCTTCATACTGGTCGTTGAGTCCCCCCTCGATGGTGAGCTGATTCAGGACGTCCACGAGGTCTTTGTACGTGTTGACGTACTCGGTCAGCGGACCGACCTGCTCCTCCGACGCGGCAAAGTCCTTCAGTGTAGTTGCCAGCTCTTCGTCGCTGAGCCCGATCCAGTCGCCGCGATTGGCTTCGACGCGGTCCATGGCCACGCCGGCTTCGGTCAGCGTCGTTTGCAGCGTATCGAGCCTTTCGTACAGAGCATCCCGCTCGGCCTGCGCCTCCTGGCGAGCGTCGTATACCGAAGCGAGTTCCTGGAGAATCTCCAGGCGGTTCGGATCGCCCTGAGCGAAGCTGGCCAGCGTATCGTTGCGTTCGGCGGGTGCCTCCTGAAGCGAACGCATGATGGTCGCGGGATTGATGTTCTTGGCCAGCAGGTCGTTCAATGCTGTCTCGTAGGCCTGCCGCATCCGCTGGGTTTCTTCGCTGGCCAGCGGCATCTGAATCTCGAAACGGGTATTGCCCTGGGGCCGCCAGACGAGGTTCTGAATGTTGGCCGGGTCGATACGACGCCGCAACGTCTGGATCATTCTCTGGGCCAGGTCCTGCTCTTCGGCCGCACTGAGCCCTTCCGTATCGATCGCGTAGATGAGACTCGTCCCACCCGCCAGATCGATACCCTGCTTGAGCGTCTGGTTGGGGGGATACAAGGTCCACAGGGCGGCAGCCACGAGGACGACTGTCAGAATGCTCTTCGGCACCAGATTCTTATTCATAGCGTTTTCCTGTTAGGTTCTCTCCTGAGTCAGTCTCTCTTCGGCCATCTGCGATGCCGGCTTAATCTTTCCCTTCCTGTGAGAGGTTCTTGCCGATCGCGGACGTGCTGACTCGTATCTTCGTATTGTTCGATTCGTCGATCTTGAGCGTGACTTCGTCCCCCTTGACGTCCACGACGGTTCCGAAAATCCCCCCGATGGTTCGGACCCGGTCGTTCTTGCTCAAGGATTGCACCATTTGCTTGTGCTTCTGCTGCTGCTTGCGGGGCCCCCGCATGAGGAACAGGTACATCACCACGAAAATCAGGATCAAAGGCAGGAACTGCACCAGCGGAGAGACCTGTCGGGTTGGCGCCGGCGCGGGGGTCTCACCATTGGTGTCCTGTACGACCGACGTTTCCTCGCCGCCATCGGTGACCGGTTCCGACGTGATCCGCGAAGGGGCCTCGGTCCCGTTTTCTTGCGCTATTATCCACACATTTGCCATCAGGATATCCTTTCTAAGGCCACGGGTATATTCGCGATAGCGTATACAGTGAGGATAGAATTGTCAAACTGAAATGGGATCGCGTTGTCGAAAACCCTTGGAGCGGCGGCATTTATCGGACGCCCGGGGTGTCGGTCAACCGGGCGGAGGCCCATGCCTCGAAGGAGCCTTGTTCGATCCGGGTGCGAATCTCAGTCATCAGCCTTTGATAGAACCTGAGGTTGTGGAGGGACAGCAGGATGGGACCGAGCATCTCGCCGCAGTTGAAGAAGTGGCGGATCGCGCCCCGGGTGAAGTGCCGGCACGCGTAGCAGTCGCAGCCGTCCTCGATCGGTTCGACCGAATCGATGTGGACGCTGTTGCGGAGTCTCAGGGGCCCTTGGCGGGTGAAGGCGAAGGCGTTGCGTCCGTTTCGCGTCGGCAAGACGCAGTCGAACATGTCCACGCCCGCACAAACGGCGGCAATGATATCGATCGGCATGCCCACCCCCATCAGATACCGGGGATGATCGGCCGGCAGCCGGGCGGCCGTGTGCTGGACCGTGCGGATCATGTGGTCGTGGCCCTCTCCCACGCTCAGACCTCCGATGGCATAACCGTCAAAACCGATACGAACGATCTCTTCGGCACAGTGACTACGAAGTTCAGGGTCGATTCCGCCCTGGACGATGCCGAACAGCAACTGTCCGTCGCGATGGTGAGCCTCCTTGCAGCGCTGCGCCCAGGCGATCGTCCGCTCCACCGCTTTCTGGACCTGTTCCGGCCTCGCGGGGAAGGGCGTGCATTCGTCGAAACACATGATGATGTCGGCGCCGAGCTTGTTCTGGATGTCAGTGGCGATCTCCGCGTTCAGGTGCACGCGGGCCCCGTCGACGTGGCTGGCGAACTCGACGCCCTCGTCGTCGATGCGCGTCAGCGCACTGAGGGAAAAGACCTGGTAACCTCCGCTGTCGGTCAGGATGGGTCGGTCCCAGGCCATGAAGCGGTGCAGGCCGCCGATCCTCTGAACCACGTCGGCCCCTGGACGAAGCATCAGGTGGTAGGTATTGGCCAGGACGATCCCCGCTCCCGTCGCTTTGATCTGGGCAGGGGTGGCTCCCTTGATGGTCCCAGCGGTGCCGACGGGCATGAAGGCGGGCGTCTGAACGTCGCCATGAGCGGTGTGCAGGACACCCCGCCGGGCGGCACAGTGCGAATCGGTATGTAGGACGTCAAAATGAGACATTCGGGATTCGTGGATCTTCGTCTCCGACGGGGCTCGCCTGTCGTGCGATTTTCAGTACAGGCTCATCATGGCCGAGCCCGGATAGTAGTGTTGCAGGATCTGCTGGGCAGTCCTGCCGAGGCGGGCCATGCCCTCGGCGCCGCACTGGCACATGCCGACGCCGTGGCCCCAGCCGCGTCCGGAGAGGAACGCCCAGCCATTGCCCCAGGGTACGATGTGGCAGATCGTGCTCTGGATCTTGCGCCCGGTCGGGTCCAGGCTCAGGCGAAGGTCTTCCGCCCGCAGGACGTCGGTCGCGCCGGTCGAACCGGTCAGGCGGATCCTGGTCAGTCGCGAGAATTGGCCGTAATCGCTCTTGGCGATCGCGACGATGCTCGTGATCTCTCCCAACTTCTCGAGGCTCGGATAGCGCGCAACCAGACGACTCGTCACCGTCTCGCGGTCGAACTGGGCCATCGGCCAGAAGAACATCCCCATCTTCGCCACGTCCTTGCAGTAGGGGCAGGGCACTGCCTTCAACGGTGCGAAGGGCTCGCCGAAGACCGGTTCGCAGCCTTCGGTGTGCCCACCGCAAATTGCGCTGAAGTAGGTCGGAAACAGAGCCGGCTGGCCACCAGCGCTCCTGGAGACCAGTACCCGCCCATACGTAGCGTTCACGGCGCTCCAGACTTGCGCCGATTCGGCGCGAAGCCCCCGATAGACCTGGCTGGACTGCGTGCTGCTGACATCCCAGGCCCGATTGACGCCGAATCGGTTCTTCGTGTACAGGCAATACGTCCGGGCGGCGATCGCCTGGGCCTTCAGTGCTTCGGGTTCCCAGTAATCGGGCATCTCCGCCCCGATCACGCCGGCCAGGTAGGGTTCGAGAGGCACGAAGTTGATCGCGCTGAAGCTCTGACCGTCGCTGCTGACGATCAGCTTGAGTCGCCCGCGATAGCTGTGCTGGTTCAGGGTGAAGACGTGTGGCCGCTCGGTGCTGATGATCACCGCGTCGCTCGCATGGGGCGTCGTGCCCAGCAGAATGCGCCCATTCGACAGCGTTACCCGGACGGGGCTGTCGATCGCATCGGCCATCAACTCGGAGGTTGGCAGGGCCGGTGCAATCTCATGGCTGCTGACCCGCATCGGCGAGGGCGCCGCCACGGTACACTCGGTCGCATTGGACAGCAGCAGGACGCGCACCCAGAACTGCGATTCGACGTCCATCTGAGGCGTGGGCCGTATGATCTCCCGGCGGCCACAACCCGAGAGGACGACCGCCGACAGGAGCAGGCCCACGATCGCTACCCGACGGCGTTTACCGCAAGCCACCGACAGGGCCCTTCGCAGAAAGGCCTGCTTCAAAGATGGCTTGTTAGGTGACGTCACAGACATCCGGCACGAGAGGGGCAGCTATTCGAGATTCCGCAGCGAAAGGCCGAGACCCGACAAGGCTTTCTTGATTTCGTTGAGGCTGGTCACGCCGAAGTTCTTGCAACCGAGAAGCTCGGCCTCGGTTGTCCGCGTCAGTTCGCCGACCGTGTGGAGGTTGAGCTTCTGAAGGCACTTACGAGCCCGTACGGACAGTTGCAGGTCGTCCACCAGCTTGTTGAGCAGGCCCTGCTCTTCCGGACTGCTCGAATTGCCGACGAGGTCACCCGAAGCGAGGTTCTTGTCTTCCAGGGCCATGCCCAGGCGAAGACCCTTGCTCTCCAGGATGGCCTTGATCTCACGGAGTGAGGTTTCGCCGAAGTTCTTATAGCTCAGCAGTTCCGCCTCGGTGATGTTGAGCAGGTCGCCCAGCGTGCGAATGTTCATCTTTCGCAGGCAGTTCCGGCTGCGGACCGACAGCTCGAAGTCGGAGATCGGCGTTTCGAGGATCTGGTTCTTACGGCTGCGCTTCTTCTCTCGCTCCTCGTCGTAATACATCGTCTTGGAGCTGTCGACGTCCTTCTTGAAGAGTCTGGCACGCGGATGGTTGGGGTGGCATTCCAGCACCTTATCGACACAGTGGCAAGCCTTCTCGAACTCCCCGCGGTCCTCGTACAGCACCGCCAGGTTCAGCAGGGCGCTGACATGGGCGGGCGTCGAGGCAATGGCCTGCTTGTAATAGTCGATGGCGGCCGACTCATAGCCCGACAAATCGTGACGATAGGCCAGATGAAACAGGGCCCGGTGGTGTTCCGGCGCCAGTTCGAGCACCGTCTTGTAGTTCTGCACAGCCCGGTCGTATTCGCCCAGGGTTTCGTGCAGGCGGCCGAGTTGGTAGTGGTACTCGGCGCTGACGTTCTCAAAGTTCTTGCAGCCGTCCAGTTCTTTGGCAGCGGCGTCCAGGTCGCGCGCTTCGCGATAGGTTGCGGCCCTTTCCAGGTTCACATTCAGGGCCTCGGCCCCGAAATCCAGGGACCGCTGAAGGCTTTCGATTGCGTCCGGATACCTGTGACGCTTCCGCAGGGCATAGGCCAGATACGTGTACTTTTCCAGGCAATCCTTGGCCTTCTGGAGCTTCTCCACCGCCTCGGCGTACCGTCCGAGCATGAACAAGCCGATCCCGACAGCCAGCTTCGCCTCGGCCGACGTCTTGCCCGATGCCGCGTCCACCTGCTGGGCGAATCTGACACGGTTGGACTCACTGGAGTTGACGGCACGCCACAGTGCGTGCAGCTCCTTCATTGACGGCAGTTGCTCGGCAAAAAGGTTGATCTCCAGTTCAGCAGTCTGCTCCATGGATACAGTCTCCAATAGGATCTACTCGTGTCGGTCTTACCTGAACCCCTGATTCGGACAAACCGGTATTATACGCTCGATCCCCGCCCCTGCAACACTTTTTGACCGCACCCGTCCCGGGGGTCGGGTCGGCACGCAGCGGCGGATTCGAAGGGCCCGAGGAGCTTTTCCCTGGCATGACGGCCTTCTTCGATTTCTCGGCGGCTGCGTCGTCAGCGGTGGCGCGGTGTTCGTACCAGCGGAGTTCTCTGTCGCGGATACTTCTCGTCGGCGGGGCGGCAAGTCGATCCGTGGTGCGGGACGAGACGGAAAAGGGCAGCAACTTGCAGGCAGGGGCGACCTCCAGGCGTGAAAATGCCCGATGCTCGCCACTTTGCGACGAGCTTTGCGTGGGCCGGGAAGGGCGATAAGATAGGGCAATCGGCACGGCGGGAAGATTCGGCCCGAAGGGGGCCGGCACGCGGCGTCGGGTCCCGATGGGCATCGGGAGAGCCAAGCGTTGACCGAGACGAAAGAGCGAGCACGGACCGGCGCGAAAGCCCGTCTGGCGGTGGGCCAGCGACTGGGCAAGTACCGTCTGGAAGCCCACCTGGGCACGGGCGGCAGTTGCGAGGTCTGGCGGGCCCGCGACAGCGTCGAGGACATTCGCGTCGCCCTGAAGATCCCGCTGATGGGTATCGGCGGTGAGCGGGACAGCGAGCAGTTGCTTCGCGAGGTGCGTCTGGTCGCCAAGCTGCGACACCCGCACATCATGCCGATCAAGAACGCCGACGTCATTGAGGGCTACGCCGTGCTGGCCACCGAATTGTCGGTCGGCACGCTGGAGGACCGCTCACGGCCGATGTCGGTCAAACGCACTCTCTCGATCGTGCTCCAGGTCCTCGATGGGCTCGCCTACGCCCATCGGCATCGGGTCGTGCACTGCGACGTTACGCCCAACAACATCTTCCTCTTTCCCGACGGTCGTGCGGCGCTGGGCGATTTCGGCATCAGTCTCAAGATCAAGGGCCGGATGGTGACGGTCGATGACTTCGGCACCCCTGGTTATGTCGCTCCCGAGCAGGCTTATGGCAAGCCCACGTATCAGAGCGATTGTTTCGCCCTCGGGCTGATTCTGTACGAATACCTTACGGGCGTGCTGCCCCGATGGCCCTTCCGCTGGCCACCGAAAGGCTACCAGCGACTGCGGGAGCGCACGAGCCTGGCCATGCTGGCGTTTCTCAAGCGTGCGTTGGCCATCGATCCTCAAAGGCGTTTTGCCGACGCTGGGGAGATGCGGACCTCGCTGATCGAGGCCATGCCCAGAAGCCTGCGTCTCGGTTTGGGCCAGAGGGGCCACGAGCGACACAAACTCGATTGGCACAAGGCGCGACGCGGCGCCTTCCTGAAGCGTTACGACAAGGTCCTGTCGGCATCGTTTCGTTGTGTCGATTGCGGCGAGCCGGTCGCGGAGAGCATGACGATCTGTCCCTGGTGCGGCAGCGATCGGAACCGCTTCGATGCGAACACCGCCTTCAGTTACGTCTGCCCCAGGTGCAGTCGGGGCGTGCTGCCTGAATGGCGGTATTGCCCCTGGTGCTATGGGCCGGGGTTTGCCTCGCCGAGTGAAACCCCCACCAAGGGCGTCCGCTATCATCGGCGCTGCGTTCACTGTGGTGGCGGACTTCTGCGGTTCATGCGGTATTGTCCATGGTGCCGGCGCAAAATTCGCAAGCCCTGGCGGGTTCGCCCGTTTCCCGAGGTCTGCGGGCGGTGCAAGTGGTCGGTGGATTCGGATTTTTGGAGTTATTGTGCCTGGTGCCGGCAGCGTCTGGTGGAGTGAAGACAGCAGGGAGGCGTCGATGATCGAGCAGTCTGGAGCAACGCAATTGGAGTCTTCCAGTGTCCTTTGGGCGGTCGCCAGTGATATCGGCCGGCTGCGGGAGGCCAATGAAGACGCCTTCGCCGCCGAGCCTGAAGCCGGCCTGTTTGTCGTGGTAGACGGGATGGGAGGCCACCGCGGCGGCGCGGTTGCGGCGCAGACGGTGGCGCAAGATCTGCCGCCCGTGCTGGAACTGGGTCTCGACCGTCTCAGGTCGCGCGACGGCCGGGCAATTCGACGCCTGCTTCGAAAGACCATTCTCGATCAGAGCCATCACGTCCGGCGCGAAGGCGACAGCGAAAGCGGCTACGTGGGCATGGGTACGACGCTGGTGCTGCTTCTGTTCTCGGGGGGACGAGTCTACATGGCGAATGTGGGCGATAGCCGGATCTACCGGCTTCGCGACGGTCGGCTCCAGCAGTTCAGCGAAGATCACTCGCTGGTTTCGGAACTGATCGATACCGGCCAGATCACGCCGGAAGAGGCGACCAATCACAGTGCCCAAGGCGTCGTTACCCAGTATATGGGGATGCCGGAGAGCGTCGAGCCGTTCGTCCGCTCGGCCATGGTGGAGCCCGGCGACCGTTTCCTGCTCTGCACCGATGGATTGACCGATCAGGTCAGTGACGAGAGGGTCGCTGAGGTACTGATGGCCCGTTCTGAACCCGAAGCGGCGTGCGCCACGCTGGTGGAAGCGGCCAATCGCGCCGGTGGCGTCGACAACGTGACGGTGTTGCTGGTGGTCTGGACGGGCTCCAAGCAGGCTTGATCGAGCCCGACGGGCGGTCCCAAGGGAGCGTTTTCGAAGGGTTTACCGTTCCTTCCTTGCGGAATCTTTCCAGGCGGACTATGATGGCCTGCGAATTCGAGAAGGGCAATCCCATTTGGAGTCTGTCATGACGCACAAGTTCATCAATGAAATCGGTCCGGCCGAGCCGGTCAACGATATCTATCTCGTCCGCGACCCCATTCTGCGCAGCACCACGAAGGGAGACCTCTACATCGCGATGTTCCTGTGCGACCGGACCGGGCAGTTGAACGGTCGCATGTGGCAGGCCAGCGAGACGGTGTACAAGTCGCTGCCGAAGCCGGGCTTCGTCCATGTCAAGGGCCGCAGCGAGTTGTACCAGAACAACCTCCAGATCGTGGTCAATACGATCACGCCGATCGATCCGAGCAAGGTCACCGTCGAGGATTTCCTGCCGCGCACCACGGGCGATGTCGCGCAGATGTTCGCCGAGGTCGGGCAGATCGTCGGAGAGATTGCGCACCCCGATCTCAAAGCATTGACCGGTGCGTTCCTGACCGATAAAGAGTTAATGGACAACTTCTGCGCCGCCCCAGGCGGGATGAAGATGCACCATGGCTGTATCGGAGGTCTGCTGGAACACACGCACAACATGCTGCGCGTGGCTCGCGCGATCCTGCCGCTCTATCCGCACGTGCAGCGTGATCTCGTCCTGGCGGGCGTCTTCCTGCACGACATGGGCAAGACCGAGGAACTATCGTACGACATGGCCTTCTCGTACACCGACTCAGGCCAGTTGATCGGGCATATCAACAAGACCTTGCTGATGATCCACCGAAAGGCCGGAGCTTTGCGCAAGGAAGGCGTGGAGATCCGTCCGGAAGTGCTCGACGCCCTGGGGCACATCATCCTGTCGCACCACGGCCAGTACGAGTTCGGCTCGCCCAAACTCCCGGCGACCGCCGAGGCCTTCATGGTCTACTACATCGATGACCTCGATGCGAAGATGAACCAGGTCAACGGAGCCATCGAAGCCGAGGTCAGCGACGCCAACTGGACCGCCTTCCAGGGGCCCCTCCAGACCCGCCTCTACCGCAAACGTATCGACTGAAGCGCCTTGCGGTGCAATTCTGCGGCTACGGCGCGGTCCAGACTTGGGGTTCCATGGAGCCGACGTCGCAGTATTCGATGCGGTAGGGAGTGATTTCGAGGACGCCGTACTTGGGATCGTCGGGCCCTTCGAAGATGGAGGCCAGCATCTCGGTCCAGAAGCCGTGGCGAGCCTCGTTGCTCGTATTGAGTCGGGCGCGTCCCTGGATCTGAAGGTAAGGCACCATCTCTTTGGGATCGGTCACGCCGCAGGTCAGATGCACTTCGGGGTTCTTCCGGATCTGCTTGACCTTACGTGCTTCGACAAAGGTCGCGCAGCGGATTGTCATATCCTCCGAAGCCAGCGTCATCACATAGCGGACCCACGGCTTTCCGTCCTCCGTCATCGTGGCCAGGCCGGTCAGTTGCGGCTGCATCAGTATGTTGGCAATGCGTTCCTGCAAATCGCTCACGAGCCGAATCCTTTCAGTGTGAACTTCAGTTGCGGAGGGTCTGGATACACTCAATCATGGCACGTCCGTTGTGATAGCCCGCCTTCCAGGGATTGGCCTTGTCGCCTCGCGGTGTGCCCTCCGCAGTGATCGTGCTGTGCCATTCGCCATGCTCCCAATCGACCATCTTGTTCTCGACCAGGGCGAACGTCTTCTCGAAAACAGCCAGGTACTTCTCGTCCTGTGTCGCGCGGTACATGCGCAGCGCACTGACCAGAGCCTCTGCCTGGACCCACCACGATTTGTCCCGGTCGTCGGCGGGGCGGTTGAAGTCGCCTGTGTAGTAGAAACCACCGTTGGCTTCGTCGTATCCGTATTGGAGCGAGTAGGCCCACAGGGTCTTGTACATATCCATGAGCGGGGAGTTGGACACGCCGGCGGCGTCACACGCCTCCATCAGCAGCCAGACGTTCTCGATATCGTGCCCATACGAAACTCGGGCGTAGTTGCCGTCGAGCCTGGGCGTCCAGTCCGGCTCGTATTTGTCCGTGCAGGCGCCGAGCGTTTTGCGGACCACTGCGTTGCTTTCGATCCGGATCAGCTCCAACAGACGTTCACGGGCCAGACGGAGCCGGCTGACCTCGTAGAACGTCGTCATCGCCTCCATCAGGTGCAGGTGTGTGTTCATCAGTTTGAGACCCGCCGGGGCCCCCATGTGGGAGTTCTCGCCAGCCGGCGTCTGAGTCCAGTCGGGCTCGAATGATTCGAAATAGCCGCCATGGACGGAGTCGTGGGCGTTCTGTTCGAGTACGTTGAAGAACTCCGTGGCGAAGTCCAGGACCTCTCTCTTCGTGCTGGCACGGTAATACTCGGAGATTGCATAGAGGGCGAAGGACTGGCCATAGAGATGCTTGCGCGGCTTCAGCACCTGTTCCCCGGTCGCGTCCACCTCCCAGTAGAATCCGCCATGTTCGTCGTCCCACATCTTCTCGGTCAGGAACTTGTAGCCCAGTTCGGCGGCCTCCAGGTTCTCGGCTCGCCCATAGCCGGCGCGGGCCAGACGCGAAAAGAGCCAGACCGTGCGGGCCTGGCTGACGATCATCTTCGTCCCCGGGCCCCGCGACTGGCCCTCGGGCCCGAAGTTGATGATGTATCCGCCGTGCTCGCGATCGAGACTCTTGTCGTACCAGAACGGCGCGATGTTCTCGATCAGGATCTTCTCCAGCCTGGGGACGTACGTTTCCGCCAGTGCCGCGCCGCTATCCGCAGCATACAGGGGACCCGACAGGAACAGCCCGATCCCGACGAACACGAGCACGCTGGTCTTGCAGGTATGGTCTCTCGTTTGCACGCCGAATCACTCCTTCCCTTGCACAGCCACTCCGGATGCGGATCGTCACCGGGCGCGTTTGAAAACGGCGACGCGGTCGGCAAAGCTGACCAATTCCCAGCCTTCGGCGCCGAGGCGGTCGAACTCGGTGTCGAGGTTGCGGACGGCGGTGACGCCGACGCGTTTGGCTTCGTCGATCTGCGCATCGGTCAGCGACGGGTGGACGACCATGTCCTTCGTGTCGAGTACGCGGTATTCCCAGCGACCGCTCCCGCCCGAGTTCGATTGCGCGGGCAGCGTCAGGGCTAGACCAACCAGGGCCACAGCCGCGAGAATCAGAATCAACGATGACTTTCTTTCCGGCATGGCGTATCTGCTCCTTCCTGTTCGTACGGTGAGCACGATGTCATTTCGCGTCGTTGAAGTGCTGGTCGGCAAAGTCCATGTACTGTTCCCAATCGTAATCCGTGACGTCGTGCTTGCCGGGACGGATGTGGTAGCCGATCGTCCCCACCGCCGGCTCGCTGACGTCGGGCATCGTCTCAGCGGGCAGTCCTTCTTTGCCCAACAGTTCGTACACGGGGCTGGCGTGTTTGGCGGAGAGGAACTCGCCTCGTGGATCGGCCCAGCGGTCTTCTTCGGCGCTGGCGACGTAGACGGGGCGCGGCGCCATCAGGGCAATCAACATGTGCTGATCGACCGGGCAGGCGTCGACGTTGTCATTGTACTGGTTGAAATTGTCGCAGAACCAGTGGGGGAACGAGGTGTTGATCCGCTTGACGGTCTCTCCGAACTGCCGGCGCGAGAGGGCGGCGCCGCCACAGCCGGAGTTGTTGCTGATGACGATGGCAAATCGTGTATCCGAAGCTCCGGCCCAGAGCGAGGTCTTGCCGAGTCGGGAGTGGCCCATCACCGCCACGCGTTTCTGGTCGATATCCGCATCGGTCTCGAAGTAGTCCATCGCCCGACTCAGCCCCCAGGCCCAGGCGCCGATCGAGCCCCATTCGTCGGGCGCGGGTTTCGTCTGGCCCGCCTCATAAAACATCGGATGGATACCATCCTGAAATCCGTCGTCGAAGTCGGGGTCGATGTCGCCGTAGTAGATCGTCGCCAGGCCGTAACCTCGATCGATGATCCGCTCGACCGGCCAGCGGCGGGCCGCCTTGCTTCGGTCGTCTGCGCTGGCCTTGTGGTCGGAATCCCGCGTCCAGCTTTTGGTCACGCTGACGGCGGGATCATCGATGATCGTATGGTTGCCCTGGAAATTCAGCCCGACAAACAGCGGGGCTGCACCCGACCGTTCGTTGGGTAGATAGATCAGCATCGTCATATTGGGGTCCTGACGTTGCCCGTTGAAGTAAACGGTAACTTCCTTGCGCGTGGCCTTGCCGTCGAGGGCGTTCTTGCCGACGCTGGTGGTCATGTAGGTCATCTGCTCGGGCCGGCCGGGCGAGCGGCCATAGACGTGCTGCTCGAAAAGTCTAAGGATTTCCGGCCTGCGCTTCTGGGTCCAGGTTTCCGCATCCGCGACCGGGGTGCCATCCAGGCAGACCAGTGGATCGGGCAAGGTATACTCGGGAACCTTGGCCTCGTCGTAGTTGGTTTCCTGGGCAAGTGCAGCCCCGACGAGCATCAGTACAACGGTCAGAATGATCGGATGGAACAGGCGTAGATGGGCTGACATAGCTGCCTCCTTTTTCGGTCGCCACTGGCGGGGACGAACAGCCATTCGCCCCCACGGGTCATTTCGACCCAGCATGCCCGCGCGGGGAGGGATTTTCAAGCGAAAAGTCCAGCTTGGGGCGGACCGAAGGAGGATCGTTGATGATCGAGCCCGTCGGGCCTATAATCGACGAGCGATGGATGGTAGCCCATCGTTTCGGATTCGTCTTTAGGAGGAAACATCCATGGCATCACGTATTGCAGCGACCGTCATTGTGGCTCTGCTGTGGGCCTGTGCCGGACCGATCGGCTGGACCCGGGCGGCCGACGGTATCGACATTTATCAGGCCAATCCGCGTTATTGGCAGTATGGGGGCCAGCCTGTAGTGCTGATCGGAGGCAGCAAGGACGACAATCTGTTCCAGATTCCCGATCTGAAGCAGCACCTCGACCTGCTGCGCAGCGTGGGCGGCAACTACGTGCGCAACACGATGAGCGCCCGGCTCGACAAGGGCTTCGAAGTCCAGGCGTTCGCCCAGCAGCCCGACGGCAAGTACGACCTGGATCGCTGGAACGACGAATACTGGCAGCGGTTTGAGAATCTGCTGACGTGGGCCGAGCAGCGCGACATCATCGTGCAAATCGAGGTCTGGGATCGCTTCGACTACTCGAGGGACAACTGGGAGGTGAGCCCTTACAATCCGAAGAACAACGTCAATTATACCTATGAGGCATCGGGCTTTGCCAGGCAATATGCAAACCACCCGGGTCGCAACGAACAGCCGTTCTTCTTCACGACGCCCGATCAGCGAAATAATACCGTCGTGCTGCCCTACCAGCAGCGATTCGTGGATAAGATGCTCTCCCACTCGCTCCAGCACGGCAACGTGCTCTACTGCATGGACAATGAAACGTCGGGCGAGCCGGTTTGGGGCGCCTACTGGTCGCGGTACATCCAGGACGCAGCGAAGAAGGCGGGCCTCAAGGTCCATACCACCGAGATGTGGGACGCGTGGGACCTCGCCAGTCCCGAGCACCGTGCCACGTTCGACCATCCGGAGCTCTACTCCTATGTCGACATCTCGCAGAACAATCATCAGAAGGGACAGGCCCATTGGGATAACGCCCAGAAGCAGCGGACGCGGATCGCGGATCACCCTCGTCCGCTCAACAACACGAAGATCTACGGCGCCGACACCGGTCGCTACGGCACCGACCGGGACGCGATGGAACGCTTCTGTCGCAACATTTTCGGCGGACTGGCCTCGGCCCGTTTCCACCGCCCCGACTCGGGGCTCGGGCTCGGGCAGAAGGCTCAGGCCAACCTCCGCAGCATGCGGATGGTGCTCGATCGGATCCAGCCCTTCAAATGCCAGCCGCACAACGACCTGCTGGCCGATCGGGAGTCGAACGAAGCCTACTGCTTTGCCGATCCGGGAACCGAATACGCGGTCTACTTCCCGGATGGTGGCAAGGTGACTCTGAAGGTCAGCCCGACTGAGAAGCCGGTGACGGTCCGCTGGCTGAACGTCATGGAGTCCACGTGGATGGAACAGAAGACGTTACAGACCGACGGTTCGGTATCTCTGGAATGTCCGTCGAAGGATTACTGGGTCGCGCTGGTGCAGTAGGGGCGCATGATTTGATCTCCCCTGGTCAGGGAGGACGGATGCAGACGAAGACAACACCGAAGATCTACACGGTCAGCCAAATCAATACGTTGGTCAAGGAGGTGCTGGAAACCAGCCTGCCCGGCCGGGTGATGGTCAAGGGCGAAATCACCGGCTGGAAGCGACACTCGAGCGGACACGCCTATTTCTCGCTGAAAGACGAGGGGTCGGTGCTGCCGTGTGCGATGTGGAAGCCGAACGTGGCGCGGGTTCGGTTCCGCCCGGAGAACGGGCTGGCGGTGATCGCGACGGGGTTCGTGAACGTCTACGTGCCACAGGGTCGCTATTCGCTGGTGGTCGAGGAGATGACGCCGGAGGGCGTCGGTGCGCTGCAACTGGCGTTTGAGCAGATGGTCCGGAAGCTGCGGGCCGAAGGGCTCTTCGCCGACGAGCACAAGAAGCCCATCCCAGCGTATCCCGAGCGAATCGGCATTCTGACCAGTGAATCGGGTGCGGCGGTCCACGATATCGCCGACAGTGTGCACAACCGCTGGCCGAGTACGAAGCTCTATCTTTATCCCGTTGCCGTCCAGGGCGAACGGGCAGCGGGGCAAATTGCGGCTGCCATCGCCGACGTCAATCGGCGCAATGCAAGGCTCAAGCTCGATTTGCTGATCGTCGGACGCGGCGGCGGTTCGCTCGAAGACCTCTGGGCCTTCAACGAAGAGATCCTGGCCCGGGCGATTTTCGCCTCGAAGATCCCGATCATCAGCGCCGTGGGACATGAGGTCGATACGACAATTGCCGATCTGGTGGCCGACCGGCGGGCGTCGACGCCGACCAGGGCGGGCGTGGTCTCCGTTCCGGATATGCGAGACGTGCTGAGCGACCTGGACCATCAGCAAAGCCGGCTGACCCGGACCGTTGAGGCCCGCATCGCATTGGGCAGCGAATATCTCGAGACGATCCTGGCCAGTTCAGCGTTCCGCAACCCGCTGCTGGCGATTCGCATGCGGGAGCAGCACGTCGACGAAGTGGCGTCGGACCTGAACGAGACGGTGCGAACGTCGATCGCCGAGCGGCGGAGCCTGTTGCACGACTACTACGAGCACGTGGCGCGGATCGAGCCGCATCGGCTCCTGGGGGCGATGGCGGTACGACTCAATGAGTTGACGAGCCGTTCGCTGGCTGCGATCACGGCGGTGATCCACGCCCGGAAGATGGAGCTAACCGCCCGTGATGGTCGCCTGGCGGCGCTGGACCCCAGAAGCGTGCTCAAACGGGGGTACACGATCACGACCAACAAGATCACCGGCAAGGTCGTCCGCAATCTGGACGACGTCCGGACTGGTGATACAATAGTCACGGAGTTGACAGGAGAGACGGTGATCGAGAGCCAGGTGGCCTCCAAGGGCAAACGGACGGACGATACGGATGCAAACGACGCAGATAGGCGTCAGGAAAGAGGTTATGGCTGAGAAGAAGGCAAGAGAGGACATCAGCAAGCTGGGTTTCGAGGATTCGATCAAGCAACTCAAGACGATCGTGGACAAGATCGAGCAGGGGGAGATTCCGCTCCAGGACAGTCTGGAACAGTACGAGCAGGGGATGGCGCTGATCAAGCACTGCCGGCAGATCCTCCAGAAGGCCGAGAAGCGGATCGAGAAGATCTCGAAGGCCGAGGAGGAGACCATGGAACCTGCGGCGGATAAGTCCGGGCCCGAGCCGGAGGATGAGGCCCTGTTCTGAGGTCTCTAAGGCCACCCGAGGGGACCGATTCGGTTGTATTCGGGCCGGTGGGAGGTTATAATAGGATCAGCACCGGATTAGCGCATCGGGTGGAAAGACGTGCAACTCATTTTCGAAGGGAGAGAGGATGTTCGAATCGCGCGGACGACGCGGCGGCTTCGTTGTCGTACTGACAGCCTTGCTGGCGGCTTCGGCTGCGCCGGGTGCCTTCGAGACGTTCCCTATCGCCCGGGAGCCGGGCGATCAGCAGTTTCCGGCCATCGACGACTGCACCGTGGTCTGGCAGACCAATCGCAATGGCAACTGGGATATCGGTTTGACCGACATATCGAGTCCGGGCGGCATTGAACCGGTGACGCTAGCCGATGAGCAGAGCGACTCGCGATATCCGGCTGTTTCGGGCGACGTGGTCGTCTGGCAAAACCAGTTTTTCATGTACGAGGACCGGGATATCGTTGGCATGGACCTCGCCACCGAGACGTTCTTCGACGTGGTTGCCGACTATCCAGACGACTGCCTGCCGGCGATCTCGGGCGATCTCGTGGTCGGCCAGAGGCGAACGCCCGAGTCTGCGGGATGGGACATTGTGGGGATCGATATCTCCGATTGCGGCAACCCGCAGGTGTTTGACATTGATCGAAATAGCGAGGATCAATGGCATCCGGATGTGGACGGTCGCATCGTGGTCTATGAGGATGTCTTCGAGGGGACCTCGTATGTGAGCGGCTGGGACCTGTCCGACGGGAACGATGCGGCGTGGTTCCCGGTTCGACCGGTGGCGGGGCCGTGCCGCACGCCGGCGATCGCGGGCAAGTGGGTCGTCTGGCAGGATCAAGACGAGGGGGTCGACGTTACCGGAGGCGACAACCTCTACGACCCGCGTCTGCCGGTTTTCATCGGCTCGGAGGATGTGGCCGAAGCGTCGAATCCGGATGTATACAACAACGTGGTGGTCTGGCAGGATCGCCGCAACGGCAACTGGGATATCTACGGTTATAACCTGACGACCAAAGCCGAATTCCCGATCATCGTGCAGGGCGACGACCAGACCCACCCGGCGATCACCTTCAGTTCTTGTCTGGGTGGCTACGTCGTCGTCTGGCAGGATCACCGCGATGGCCACTGGGACATCTACGGCGCCATCCTCAAGAGCGCCGAAGTCGCCGGCTGTGCATCGCCCCTGATCGGAGACGTCAATTCCGACAGCATCACCGACGTGAATGACCTCGATGAGGTCGACGCCCGCCTGGGCCAGCAAAACGGCATCCCACCCGAGTCGGATTAAGGAGACAGGAACCGCCTCGCACCGCCATGCGGCAACCGAGGTGGGAGAGACTGGCTGGCGGGTCCTGAGGAGGGCAGGAACAGCCATGATGAAGTGGTTCCATGTCCGTGAAGCCAGCTTCCTTTTGTGGACCTGTGGATACCCGCCGGCGCGGGATTTCGGTTGAACCCGTCGAGCGGGCGGGGCATAATGGGGCGGTCCGTTGCGAGCGTGGCGGAATTGGCAGACGCGCCAGGTTTAGGTCCTGGTGTCCTTTGGACGTGGAGGTTCGACTCCTCTCGCTCGCATTGATGTCCTCTGCCTTTGCGGGCATACGACAACCGCACGAGGGGCGAAATGCTGACGGATTATTTCGAACTGGACAAGCGGCGCACGAATGTGCGGGTTGAGGTTGTCGCCGGGATCACCACGTTCCTGACGATGGCCTACATCATCTTCACCCATCCGAATATCCTCGAACCGACCGGGATGGACAAAGCCGCTTTGATTGCGGTGACGTGCATCATCTCGGCGCTGGCGACGATCTTGACGGGACTGATCGGCAAGGCGCCGATCGCCATGGCGCCGGGCCTGGGGCTCAATTCGATTTTCGCGGTGCTGGTGGTCTCAGGCAAGATGGACTGGCAGACCGCTCTGGGCGTGGTCTTCCTGTCGGGCGTGTTCTTCCTGCTGCTGACGCTGGTCGGGCTGCGCAAGAAGATCGTCGAGGCCATCCCAGGCTCGCTGATTTCCGCGATCGGCGTCGGCATCGGACTGTTCATCACCTTCATCGGCCTGACCGACCTGGGCATCGTGGTGGCGGATCCCTATACCATGGTCTCAGCGGGACCGATTACGTCGAAAGTGCTGATCGGTCTGGCGGGCTTGTTGACGATGGTCTTTCTGGAGGGACGCAACATTCGAGGCTCGCTGCTGATCGGCATCGCGGTCTCGACCGTGCTGGCGGCGGTGACTGGCCAAGTGGCGATGCCCGAGCGAATTGTCTCTCTGGATGTGAGCATCCGACCCATCGCCTTCCAGCTCGATATCCTCGGCGCCCTCAGGTGGAGTTTCATGGGCAGCATCTTCACCCTGATGTTTGTCGACATGTTTGACAGCATCGGCACGCTGGTGGCGTGCTGCCATAAGGCGGACCTGTTCGACGAGCGGGGCAAGATCCGAGGGCTGGATTGGCTGCTGGGCGTCGATGCGATCGCGACGATGATCGGGGCCCTGCTCGGAACCTCCACGACGACGTCGTTCGCTGAGTCCGCCTCGGGCATCGAGCAGGGCGGTCGCTCGGGTCTGACTGCCATGGTGACTGGGATTCTCTTCCTGGGGGCTCTGCTGTTCATTCCGCTGGTGGCGATGGTTCCCAAGTACGCCACGGCGCCGGCGCTGATCATGGTGGGACTGTTCATGATGAACGAGGTCAAGCGGATCGACTTTTCCGATCTGGCCGAGGCATTCCCCTCCTTCATCATTATCGTAATGATCGCCCTGAGCTACAGCATCAGTACGGGGCTGGCGTTCGGGTTCGTTTCGTTCGTGGTGATCCAGCTCGTTTCGGGTCGGGTCCGGCAGATCAAGCCCGCCATGTGGGTGATCGCGCTGCTGTCGGTCATTTTCCTTAGTCTGGAGCAGTTGCCTGACTTGATCGCATGGCTGCGCGGATAGTTCTGATCGCGTGCCGCTGTTGTCGGGAAAGCTGGTTTCACTTGATTTCACTCACATAGCCAGGGAGGTGACGCAATGGGTAAGGTATCGATCGGGGTCAACCTGGAGTTCGTACGCCACGAGGACAAACCCTTCGAGTGGGGCGTCGCGAAGGCGGCCGAGTTGGGCTACGAATACGTCGAGCCCTGGGTGCACCTGGGACGCGAGCTGATCAGCGAGGCGGGATATTTCGCGACGATTTCGATGTGGGAGGACCCGATCCGGATCCGCAAGATGTGTGAGAAGGCGGGCGTGAAGATATCGGGACTTTCTTCGCACACGCCTCTGTGTAAGCCCGACATCAGCGGCAACTACCTCAAGCAGGCGATTCGCTTCGCCTCGGAGTGCGGCGCCCCCGTGGTCAATACCGACGAGGGTCCCAAGCCCAGTTGGACGACGGAGGACGAGGATTTCGTATTGATGCGGTACGTGCTGGGCGAGGCGGCCATGTTCGCGGAGAATCGCGGCATCCTGATCGGCCTGGAACCCCACCAGCAGTACAGCAAGACGCCTGAAGGCCTCGACCGCATTCAGGCTCTGGTCGATTCGCCTGCCATCGGGATCAACTTCGACACAGGCAACAGCTATCTGTGCGGCCACGACCCACTCGTCTGGCTCGATCACGTCAAGGATCGGCTCGTCCATCTGCACGCCAAGGACATCTCGATTGAGCAGTCGGAAGACGAACGCGGCAAGGTCACCGGCACGCCTGCCGGCTGCGCCTGTGGCGACGGGGTCAACGACTGGAAGAAAGTCATCGAACTGTGCAGGAAAGCCCCGCGCGACATCGTCATCAGCGTCGAGTGCGGCACCGTCGAGCAGGCCGAGCGCAGCATCAAACACCTCAAACAATTCGTCTAAGACCACGAGAGGGCCGAGCCATGCGCAGCCAGAGCATTTCAGCGAGCGTCGTTTGTGCCATACTGATCGGGCTGAGTATCCCTTCAAATGTTGTCATGGCCGAGCCGTTGCGGACCGTTGTTGATGCCAACCGCATTTCGGTCCTGGCAGGCGCCGCCGAGGTGCTCGAATATCGGTATGACGATGTCCCGTTCAAACCCTACGTCAGCAAGCTCGTTACGCCCAAGGAGCTGAACGTCCTGCTCGATGCACCGCATGATCATCTTCACCACCACGGTTTGATGTTCGCGGTAGCCGTCAACGACCTGAACTTCTGGGAGGAGACCCCGACGGCGGGACGGCAGGAGTCGAGCGACCTTGTGACCGTCAGTCACCACGAGGATCAGAGCGCGCCCTGCATGGGCTTCTCTACCGGCGTGGCTTGGGCCAGGGTGACCCCGACCAGCCGCATGACCGAGTTGTACGAGTCGCGATTTGTCAGGGTCTATGATGTTGATGGACTGCGGGCCACGGTCGTCACCTGGCGAAGTGAGCTGACCAATCCAAGACCCCGACGCGCTGCGACCCTCTCTGGATCGCACTATTTCGGCCTTGGCATGAGGTTCATCCACGCGATGGATGGGGGCGAATTCTTCAGTGCCGACGGCAAGGAGGGGATTATCTTTCGCGGTGAGGAGCGGCTTGTCCGATCGAACTGGTGTGCCTATACAGCTACGGTTGCCGACAAGCCCGTTACCGTCGCCATGCTGGGGCACGCCGAGAATCCGCGCCATCCGACGACGTGGTTCACGATGGCCAGACCCTTCGCTTACCTGTCGGCGACGCTGAATCTTCACGAACAGTCTTTGGTTCTGGATACGGGCGAACGGCTTGTGCTGCGCTACGCGATTGTTGCCTGGGACGACAAGGTGGATCGGGATCAGATCGATCGAGCCTACCGGTGGTTTCAAAGCAGCGATTCAGGGGCGTCGGAGCCAATGGAAGGAGCAGAACGAGATGAAAGACAAGATGGAGTCAACTAATGGCGGTCGATTCAGCCGTCGGCAGTTCCTTCGAGAGGCGGGCGGCGTTGCGGCAGCAGGAATGGCGACCGCATCATTCATCCCGTCGACCGCCAGAGGGGCGAACGAACGGATTGGCGTGGGTTTCATCGGGTGCGGCGGGCGGAGCGGAGCGCACTTTCAGGCGGTGCATTGGCTGAAGACTCAAGGGAACGAGGCGGCAGAGATCGTTGCGGCCTGTGACGTCTACCGGCCTCGGCTAGAGCATCGCATCGACGGCTACGGCGGTAAAGGCTATATGGACCACCGCGAACTGCTGGCCGATCCGAATGTGGATGTCGTCTGCATCGCGACGCCGGATCACGTGCATGGGTATCAGGCGATCGACGCCGTGAAGGCGGGCAAGGACGTCTACTGCGAAAAGCCTGTAACGCACTGGCGGCAGTTCGAGCTGACCAAGCGACTGGCGCAGGAAGTCCGCAAGTCCGGCAGGGTGTTTCTGCTCGGCAGCCAAGGGATGCAGGACAGCGCCTGGCACCAGATCCGCAAACTGATCCAGGACGGGCTCATCGGCCAGCCGATCCATGCCGAATGCGGCTACTTCCGTGTCGGCGACTGGGGTGAACGCGGCATGCCCATCGATGATCCGGATGCCAAGCCGGGGTCCGACCTGAATTGGGAGGCCTTTCTGGGCGATGCCCCGAAGCGACCCTTCGACGTCAGTCGGTTTTTCCGCTGGCGGATGTACGAGGACTACGCGGGGGGGCCCAGCACCGATCTCTTCCCGCACAGTCTCACACCCATCGTCCACATGCTGGGCGTAACTATGCCGAGCGCTGTCGCAGCCACCGGAGGCAAGTTCCGCTACCAGGAGCGCGAAATCCCCGACACGTTCAACATGCTGATCGACTATCCCGAGGGGATCACGGTCGCGGTCCTGGGCACCCAGGGCAACGACAATCCTGGCGCCGGTGGTCGCGGTGCCGGTGGGCGGATCCCGACGATTCGGGGTTGGGAAGGCACGCTGACCCTCCAGGGCAATGAGATTGTCTTCACGCCTGCCCAAGGCTCGAGCAGGCAGCCTCAACGCATCGCAATCGCTCACGGCGAGGACTTTGTCGAGTACTGGCGGGACTTCCTGGCCTGCTGCCGTTCGCGGAAGACCGAAACCGCCAGCCCGATGGACCTGGCCTACCACGTCCAGACGGCGCTCCAGATGGGTATGCTGGGCTGGAAAGAGCGCAAGGTCGCCCGTTTTGATCAGACGCAGGAGCGGATCATTCTCTGACTGGCGACGTGAGCGAACGACTCTTCACCTGCGCTGCCTGTCGGATTCGTTGGATCCGAGAAGGCTCATTTTCTGCACGCCAGGCGGGTAAATAGCAGGATAGTTACAAAAATCAGCTTTGTGATATTACCCATTTTACCGCCTTTCTGGTATAATCATCTCTGTGAGCCCACAAAGGGGGCTGATCAATGGGAAACGATTTATATACCGGCAGTTATGGAACTCGACCCGCGAAGAATGCAGGACTGGCAGATCGCCGAGGCCGCCGAGGAGCGGATGAAACCGATCGGCCAACTCGCTGCCGAATTGGGGCTCCATGACGACGAACTCATTCCCTATGGCGCCAAGCTGGCCAAGGTGAACTATGCCAGGGTCCTGGACCGCCTCAGCGATTCTCCACAGGGCAAATACATTGATGTGACCGCCATCACGCCCACGCCGCTGGGCGAAGGCAAAACGACCACGACCCTGGGGCTAATCCAGGGCTTGGGCGTCCTGGGTAAGCGCGTCTGCGGTGCGATCCGTCAGCCCAGCAGCGGACCCACCTTCAACATCAAAGGATCGGCGGCCGGCGGGGGACTGGCTCAATGCATTCCGCTTACCCCGATTTCCATTCGCTTCACAGGCGACATCGACTGTGTGACCAACGCCCACAATCTGGCGATGGTCGCCCTGACCGCCCGGATGCAGCACGAACGCAACTACGACGATGTGCGCCTGGCCAAGAGCGACCTGAGGCGTCTCGATATCGATCCCGACCGCGTCCAGATTGGCTGGGCGATGGACTTCTGTGCCCAGAGCCTCCGCAACATCCGCATCGGTCGCGGCGGTAAGATGGACGGTTTCGAAATGGACTCGGGCTTCCAGATGGCGGTGGCCAGCGAGGTGATGGCGATCCTCTCGGTGGCGTCCGATCTGCGCGACCTGCGCGAGCGCATCGCACGAATGGTCGTTGCGTACGACCGGCAGGGCAACGAGGTGACGACGGGGGATCTCGAGGTCGACGGCGCCATGACCGCGTGGCTGATCGATGCGATCAACCCCAATCTCGTGCAGACGCTGGAAGGCCAGCCCGTTTTCGTTCACGCCGGACCCTTCGCCAATATCGCCATCGGCCAAAGCTCGATCATCGCCGACCGCCTGGGCACCAAGCTGGGCGAATACCACATTACCGAGAGCGGATTCGGTGCCGATATCGGTTTCGAGAAGTTCTGGAACCTCAAGTGCCGTATGTCGGGTCTCGTGCCCGATGCCGTGGTGCTCGTGGCCACGATCCGGGCCCTGAAAATGCATGGTGGCGGACCGGCCGTCAAGGCGGGCATGCCTCTGGCCAGCGAATACACTTCGGAAAACCTTGGCCTGGTGGAAGCCGGCTGCGTCAATCTGCTGGCGCACATCGATATCGTCAAGAAGAGCGGCGTGAGGCCCATTGTCTGCATCAATAGCTTCTATACCGACACGCAGGCCGAGATCGACCTCGTTCGCAGAATCGCCGAGGCCAACGGAGCGCGGGCCGTTTGTTCCGAGCACTGGCTCAAAGGAGGCGAGGGTGCGATCGAACTGGCGGAAGCGGTGATCGAGACCTGCAACGAGGAAAGCCACTTCCAGTTCCTCTATGACTTGAAGGTGCCCCTGCGGCAACGCATCGAACGGATCGCCCGGGAGGTGTACGGCGCTCAGGACGTCACCTATACCGACGAAGCGCTGACCAAAGCCAAGCGGCTCGAAGCTGAATCCTTCGGCACCCGACTGGGCACCTGCATGGCCAAGACCCAACTGAGCCTGTCCCACGATCCCGAACTCAAAGGCCGGCCCACCGGGTGGGTGCTGCCGATCAACGACATCCTCGTCTACAAGGGAGCGGGGTTCGTCGTTCCCGTGGCCGGTTCGATTCGTCTCATGCCCGGCACCGGCTCCAACCCCGCCTTCCGTCGCATCGACGTCGACGTCGAGACAGGAAAGGTGCGAGGACTGTTCTGAAGTTGTCGGCGAATCGCCATTTCGCAGAACGTCCTTGACAATCACCTGCCAGCGTCGAAAATCGCCTTCTCCGGTTGAGCCGGAATGAATTGATCCAGCCAGTGCAGTGCGTACGTAAGGAGTGCCCATGACCGCGAAGATCATCGATGGCAAGCAGGTGGCCGCCGACATGCGCGCCGAGCTCAAGACAGAAGTGGCGAAGCTCAAGGAGCAGGGCGTCGTGCCCGGTCTGGGCGTGATCCTCGTGGGCGACGATCCCGCGTCTGTCTCTTATGTCACCGGCAAGGAGCGGACCTGCGAAGAACTGGGGATCTATTCCGTCCACAACCACTTGCCGGCAGAGACTTCACAGGCTGAACTGATGGCGTTGATCGGGAAGATGAACCAGGACCCCAAGATCAACGGCATCCTGGTGCAACTTCCTCTTCCCAAACACATCAACGAATCGGAGGTGCTTTTTGCCGTCGATCCATCCAAAGACGTCGATGGATTCCATCCCGTCAGCGTGGGCAAGATGGTGGTGGGGGAGAAGGCGTTTCTTTCGTGTACGCCGCACGGCGTATTGCACCTGCTGATTAGAAGCGGCGTACAGATCGAGGGCTCGCATGTTGTTATCGTGGGTCGCAGCAACATCGTCGGAAAACCGCTGGCCAACATGCTCACCCAGAAGAGCCCTATGGGGAACGCCACCGTCACCGTTTGTCACACCCGGACCAGAGACCTTGCGCAACATACCCGTCAGGCGGACATTCTGGTGGCTGCGGTGGGCAGGCCCGACACCATCACCGCCGATATGGTCAAGGACGGGGCGGCCGTGATCGATGTCGGTGTCAACCGCGTCGATGATGCGACGAAGAAACGTGGCTACCGCCTCGTCGGCGACGTCGATTTCGAGGCGGTCAAGGAGAAGGCCTCGCTGATCACTCCCGTCCCCGGCGGCGTCGGCCCGATGACCATCACCATGCTCATGTACAATACCGTCCTCTCCGCCAAACGCGCCGCGGGCATCGAAACCGACTGACCTCGTGGTTTCCGCCGATCAAGCCCAGCGTTTCTGAAGGACGATGCCGGTGATGATGAGGACCAGGCCGATGAGCGTCGAGGGCAGGATCTCCTCCCCCAGCACGAGCGCGATGACCAGCAGCGAGAGGAACGGAACCAGGTAGATCAGGTTAACGACGTGGGCGGTGGTCTTGGCCAGCTTGAGCGCCTTGAGCCAGACGAGGAAGGTGATCCCCATCTCAAAAAGGCCGATGTAGACGCCGCCGACCAAGCCCTTCCAGGGAGGCATCTCGACGGCTCCCGTCAGCAGCAGTGCGACCAGCAGGTATCCGCTGGCGAAGACGAAGTTCAGGAAGAGCCGCAACGCCTCGTCGCAGCGATCCTTGGCGTTATAGATCCAGAACAGGGCCCAGACCACCGTACTGGCCAGCGCCAGGGCGACGCCATACCCGCTGCTGAAGCGGAAATCCAGGATATCCGAAGCTTTCTCGGGACGCGTGGCGATGACGACCACGCCCGCGAAGCTGATCAGGATCGCCAGGATGCTCGGGATGCGGATGCGCTGACCGAGCAGAGGAATCGAGAGCAGCACCAGCGTCAGAGGCCAGACGAAGTTGATCGGCTGCGCTTCCTGGGCCAGCAGCAGGGAGTAGGCCTTGAACAGCACCAGGTAGTACAGGAACGGATTCAAAAAACCCAGACCTGCGGACCACAGGTAGTCTTTGGGGGTGAGTGTCCCCAGCAGGCGGTGCCTCCTCGTTGCGAGCAGGTAGACGCCGAAGGCGATGGTGGACGTCGCCGAGGCGAGAAACAGCAGCGGCAGATTCGCCACGTGTCGCTGGGAGAGCTTGAAGGCGGACGCGGACGTGGCCCAGAATAGCACCGCTACGATCGCATAGAAGTAGGCGGTATGAGGTCGGGTCTCTGTGCTCATGACTCGACCAGATCGGCGAGTTTCTCTCTGGCATCAAGAATACCATCGATTATCTCCTGTCGGAACGCTGGCTCCTGCCCCTTCCATATCCATCGCAGCAGGCGGTCGAGGCTCCCCCGATCCAGATCGCGCCAGTCGACTTTGCGGAATTCGCCGGGCACGTTGTATTCCGTCGCTCCATCCAGAAGCATTGCGACGCCCGCCAGAGCCCCGCAAGCCATGTTCGTCGGTCGGATGCCGTACTCCAACGCCAGAGACATGGTCCCGAAGATTCGATCGGTCGCCCCGAGCTTGCGCAGAATGTCCCGTGCCGCTCGCTGCGTCGTGTCGCCCAGAAAGGGATTGGTGATTCGCCGGAGCAGATCGTCGGCGTACCGCTGGTAGCCCGGTTCGGTGAACAGTTCATCGCCCAGGGTCGCATATTTCGCGATCAACGCGCCGCCTGACTCGGCGAGGAAGGCCTGGCGGGCTGTTTGCATGATGCGTGCATCGTTCGCCAGTTCGGTCATTGCGTCGCAGCCCTTCAAAGCGCCGAGAAACCCCAGCAGGGCATGGATGGCGTTGTGTCCATAGAGTTTGGCCTCTTCGAAGGGCAGCAGATCGTCCTTCTCGACGAATACCTCGACGCCCGGACGAAATCCCTCGAGGGTGGTTCGACTGACGAGGATGTGGTTGAATTCCTCTACCAGGAACGCCCGATCGATTCCCGGCGCAATAGGCACCAGGTTCAGCGAAGCGATTTCGCCCGGATCCATCACCACGCGACTCATCTTGCCGATCACCGTGTTGAGAAACTGCACATGTCTCGGCATCCCGCCGTTCAGTCTTGCACGGACCGCATCCCCCAGGAGTTCGGCAGCATGATTGTTGTTTTCGGCAGCGTAGACGATGGTCGGTTCTTCTGTCCTGTGAGCCAGCCCGCCTGCGATCAGTGCTGCGACGCTGTTGCTCCCGCCATTCGTGAAGAAGTCCACGGAGGGCAGACAGGTGCAGATTTCCGTCGCCTGCGCCAGGGCGCTACGAAGGGCCTCGCTATCCGTGGCATCCGCCGGATCGAGCAGTTCGACGTTGCTGACGGTCTGTGTTTCGATGCGATCGGTGCGGGCGACGTTGACATGGTACGCGCCGTTGTTGGCCCGTACGGCGGCGACGAGATTGCGATCGATCTCTGCGACGATGATGCGCGCGAATCGGCTGCTTTGAAACGCTTCCTTGGCGAACAAGCCGCTCTGGATCGGCCCGAATCCGAAACCGACAAGTGTGTGATCGGCCATCTTACTGTCCGGCCGCCTTGAGAAAGGCGTTGATTTCCGCGTCCTGCGTCAGCACGCGAATCTCCAGATCGTACGTCCGGCTCTTGCCGGGCCCCAGGTGGATGAGCTTCTTCTGCTTGCGGGCCGCGCTCTGACCGATCGGGAAATTGGTGGCTGGCTCCAATCCGGTAACGTACTCGCCTGGTCCCCAGTGCTGCCAGTTGGCCATACACGGCAGTTGTTTCTTCTTGTAGCGGGTCGCCACCGCCAGGCCAAGCCTCGGGTTATGCAGTCCGATCGTGCAGTAGCCACTCTTATCGGGGGTGACGTCGATGAATCCGCAGGCTTCCCCTGTACCGCGGTGGTCCTCGGACGGCTTGCGGCAGGTGCGGAAATCGTTTCGATCGCTGAAAATGGCGTTATCCATCTCCAGCCCTCGCGACCGGCACGCGCCTTTCCAGACGATTTTCGTGCCCTCGTCGACCAGGGGCCAGCCGTAGTTGCAGTGGTAGAGCAGCATGTGCGGCGTGGGCTCATTACCGATGTTCGTCACCACATCGTGGACGCGGATGACCGCCTCGCCCAGCGTGCTGGAGATGGTCCGACGCAGTTGCAGGGTGGGCCCGAAGACGCGGTACTCCTTCACCAATGCGGTGATGCTCATATCCAGCTTGCCCGCCCGCAGGTCCGGCTGCACGATCGACTCGATCTCGCCCGGCAGATTGCTGATGCGCCCATGCAAGCCGCGCTGGCCCGATTCGTCGTCGTCCGGTGCGCCGGCGTGGCTCAGGCCGCAGGTGGTCAGCAATCCGCCCGCAAACGACCACAGCCACTCGATGCCCTGATTCGCGTCCGGCCGCGGCGCGATCACCCCCGCATGGCTGAGCCATACAAGACTGTGCGGGCCATAGAACGTGTCGACAATGTCGAGCGCCCGGTCGATGAGAACCTTGTAGCGCAACCCCGAACCCGTGTTGATCCAGGCGATCCGCGTGCCCTTGCCCGGTCCATTGTCCAACACCGAGGTCTCGATGCCGCCCACCTGGGCCGGATTGCCCACCTTGTTCTGCCATTCGAACGACGTCTTCTTCGTTGCCATTCCGTTTGCTCCCGGTCAATTCAGTGCCTGCTGCAACTCTTCGAAGCTGTCGAAACGCTGGTCGGTTTCGAGCACGTGCAGCATGTTGGCGTACGGTTTGATATTGGCGTAGCGGTCGCCGAGAGGCGCTTTGATGAAGAGCGATGCGAACAGGTTGCCCGCCTGTACCGCCTGGGCGAAGTCGATCGAGCCAGAGCGGAACCCGTCCAGATTGCTGGCAAGGTACGCGATCAGGCCCGCGCGGAAGGAATCGCCTGCGCCGACGAGATCGATCACCTCGCCACTCAGAAAACGGGACCTGATTTTCTCAGGCCCGCCGGTCTTCCCCTCGGGCGTCCGATGCATCTCACAAGCGCCGTTGCTGACGGTGACGCCAAAGAGCTGCGTTCGTCCCTTGTCCCGCCAGGCCTTCTTTGTGAGAAATTCGAGGAAGTGCGCATTGTTCTGACTTTCGTCGAACTGGGCCCAGTCGCGAGGTTGGCTGAGCGTGTTCTCGATCAGCTTAGCCTCGTCCGACGACGTGAAGAACACATCCAACTCAGGCAGCAGCGGTTCGAGCAGTCTGTACTCGGCGACCGGTCTGCCTTCCGCGATGAGTCGATGGGGATCGCCGGTCAGGGTGTGACTGTCGGCAATCGTCAGCGCGCCTTGCTCGCGGCACCATCGCATGAATTCGGCCAGATCCCGGCCTCCGTTGGCGTCGCCCCGATCAGACAGCCCCGAGTACATGTAGTAGACCACGCGTGGTTCGAGTCGCTCGACCGCCTTCCGGAAGATCGCAAAATCGAAGTCATTGTTGGCGTTGGGAAAGTAGGCGATGCCCCCTCGGTCGTCGCCTCCGGGATTGTGGATGAATGTCGTTCCCGTCGGCAACGTGGGATGGACGTGCGTGGACGACATGTCGATGCCGTTGGCGACCATGACGTCATAGAAGAATCGTCCCTGCGCGTCGAGCCCGTCGTACTCGCCTCTTCCCAGGTTCACCCCCACCGCTACGCTCAAACCGGTCCGCGCGATCAGCGGGGCGGTGTTACCCGGTCCGCCGGCGGTGGCGCCCTCGTCGATCCACTGCTTGAGCTGCGGCTGAGAGTAGTCGGGCATGTCCTCTGTCTTGCACTTGGCCAGTCCGCCTTTGCCCACGAGTCGGTCGGCGAATTCGAAATCGCCCCGACGCAGGTCCGCCACTGCGGTGTTCAGGATCAGAACATCCACCGCCATCGATCATGTCTCCTTTGTCGTATCTACGTTCAGTGCATTTCCGCTTCGCACGTCCCGATCGCGGGCCGATAGAAGTTGAACTGCACGTTGGGGTGGTCGGCCAAAAGCGACATGGGCACGGCGCTGTCGGCGATCTTCTTGCCGATCATCAGCGTGGTCAGGCGCATGCCGAACGGATTGTCGTGCGTGCCCGCCTGCCAGATCGAAACCTTCTCCGCCTGCCACGTTTGAACCGGACCGACGGTAATCGCCTGGGTTGGCACACTGGTCACGACGCCGCCTCCGCTGGTGCGTGCGTTTTGCATCACCGTCGCGGGATGCAGGTCCACCACCCGCGTCGTCAACTGCCGATACTCCTGCGGTGTCGGAGGCCGGTCCTGATACGCACCTTCCCGGCGCACGGGGTCGTTGAATGCCCAATGCTTGATGTCGCCTTGCCCGCCTTGCATGACGGCGCAGCGGACACCACTCCAACTCTCGATATATGCGGACGTGTCCGCCTTGAGAAAGTGCAGGTTGGCCTCGCGCATCTTCAACTCGGGCCGGATCCGATCGAAGCACAACTCCTTGTCGGCCTTGGCGAATGACAGCGCGTGCGTCTCGGGCACTTCGGCGCCGTCCACGAACCATTCGTCCATACCCCAGAAATGCGCCTCGCGGAGACTCAGCCCCAGTTCGTTGACGAGCCGCGCCACCAGTGGCAGTTGCTCGGTCGGGCCGATCGGCCCGCAGATGCCGACTGGGTTGTCCGACGTCGCCTGTTTCCAGGCGGTGATGTATTCGAGCGCCTCGGCCAGGTAGAAATCCTCCAGAGTATCGTAGAAAACGACCTGGAAGCCCTCCCGGCTCAGGCCCGCCATATCGTCGGCGGTAAGCCGCGCCGCGTCGTTAAGGATCTCGTCTTCGAGCGTGGTGTAATCCCACCAGTCGGGGGCCAGCAGGCTCCGCTTTCTGCCCATGATCGTTCCCCTACCTTCTGTGCACCAGATCGCCCAACTCGGCCGCCAGGATATCGTCCTGCGGATAGGCGTGCCCCAGGTGCTGTCGGAACCCTTCGCCGAAGGCGGCGCCGACCTCGGCCCCACGCACCTGACCCAGTTTCTTCATCTGCTCGGTGTATTCGTCGATGCCATGATGGGCCAGCAGCCAGTTTCGCTGGCTCTCGTGGCACATGAGCATCTTCGTCTTGAGGTCGATTATGCTGGAGGTGTCCACGACGATGCCCGGCGCAACCGGATGGCCGAACTTGTCTTTGCCCTCGACCGCATCGGTGTAGTACAGATGCGGGATGGGCTCGAACGGCTCGGCGCCGGGGGTGTCGATGTTGACGATCCCGCAGCAGAAGCACGCCGACTGCGTCAGTTTGCTGGACATCTCGTGATCGACCATATAATCCGAGGGGCTCAGGGCGAACACAATCTTCGGGCGAACCTTCCGCACCAGCGCGATGGCCTTGAGCAGGGTCGGGCGGTCGTACGTGATGAAGGCATCGTCGCATTCGAGACAGTGGTACTGTCCGTCGAGCATCGCCACCGCCTTGGCGGCTTCGCTCTTACGAATGCGACTGATTTCCTCCCGGCTGTACTCGATCGTGCCGCAATCGCCCGGTGTGAACGTCGCAATGTGGATCTGCCAGCCCCGCTCGCGTAGCAGCGCCAGCGTTCCGGTACACATGAACTCGGCGTCGTCCGGATGGGCGCCGAGACTCAGGACAACTTTGTCGTCACTCATGGTTCCTCGAATTGCAGCCGCTGCCGGACTAGTTGCCCAGCAGATGGTTCATGATGAGTAGGTCCAGTTCCTCGTAATCGCGCTCGGCGATCAGGCCTTCGACCTGGCTTTCGTCGAGACTCCGCGACAACTCGAGCAGTCGCAGGAAGATCGTCCGGCTGTTGCTCAGGTGCTTGGTCGCGAACTTCTGCTTCTGGGTCCGCACCGCCTTGACGTCCAGGCCGACGAACTCGCCGTTCTTGCCATAGTCGTACTTGTCCAGGATGCGCACCTGGTTGAACGCACGGCGCAGGTTGACCGATCCGAAGCTCTTGTCCTCGTCGAACTTCAGGCCGTTCTGGTCGTTGAGGTGCACGGTATAGAGCTTCTTGTACGCCAGGGCAAAGCCCATCTCGTCCGAGGGGTCCAGGCCCGCCAGGATGGCGTGAGCGGTTTCGATGTTTACCCCGACTCGACTCGGATCGCGCGTCAGATAGCCGAGAGCCATCGCATGCCCCGTGGTGGGGATATATGCCTGGTCCATCGGCTCGTTCGGTTTTGGTTCGATGGCAATCTTCATGTCGGTGTTGTAGGTGAGCATGTCATCCATCGCTTCAACCAGGCGGTCCACCGCGATCTTGCTGTCCTTGGCCTCGCGCATGTACGTGCCTTCCCGCGCCAGCCAGAGCACGATCAGGTCGGTCTTCAAGGCGGCGGCGATGTCGATCGCCCGACGGCTGCGGTCCCGCGCATACTTGCGGCATTCGGGATCGTTTGAGGTGTAGCTGCCGTCGATGCCGCGCGGATCCTCCCACAGACGTGGTGCGACGAACTCAGCCTTGAGCCCCTCGTCGTCCAGCGCCTTTCGCATTTCCTTGGCCTTGGTGACGATCTGCTTGGCGCTCAGGTCGTCCATATCGGGCACGGCGTCGTCGTCGTGAAACTGCACCCCCTCAAAGCCGAGTTTCTTGAAGAGCTTGAGCTTCTTGGCGAATTTGACGGTACGCCGGACCGTCGGGCCGAACGGGTCGGCGCCTTCATGGATGTTCCACGGCCCGAATGAAAATCGATATTCTCCTGCCATCTCCGGTCTCCTTGATTTCAATGGATGGTTTCTTCTATTCTCGTGTCAGTCAATGCGTCCCAGGGGGCGCTATTCCTGACGCCCGGGTTTCTCCTGGAGAATGGCCGTCGCATGGCGGGCGTAGTAGCCACGCAGGTCCCGAGCATACTCGTTCAAGATGCGTTCGCCAAGGCCGTTCTCGTCGCCGCAGCGATACAAGGCCCGCGCCAGAATCAACTCTCTCAGGGACACCTCTCTGGTGGAGGTGTCGACGGAACTCGACGGAATACTGCCCATGACGATCTCGATGTCCGTGAACGCGTGTCCCCTCATGCCGGGTTTACGAAGCAAATCGGCCAGCGCTTTCGCAGCGCCGGGGTTCCTCAATGCTTCGAGACCCATAGCCACTGCGCGATGATGTGACATCGCGTGTTCGGGGCCGAGTTGGGCGACCTTTTCCAGGATGGGGGCCAGCGCTTCGGCGCGTCTGGTCCGACCCAGAGCGACAATGAGGCTGTCCACCGGACTCATGCTCATTCCATATTGACCCATCCCGGTGTATTTCCAGCCTTCGTCCCATTCACTCTGCTGTACTGCCCGGATGAGCGTCTCGCTCCCGATGTCCTCCCCCATAATGCCCAGGATGTGGGCGTACGTGAGCTTGTCCTTCTCCGAGGCAGCCTCCTCGTATGTCCGCCGCAAGAGCGGTAGGGCGGCTTCAGGCTGTGCATGGACGATCTCCACGCCCTCGAAGCCGTTGGTCAGGCTCGCCACCGCCCGCTCGATCTGGTCCATCGGCAGCGGGAACGAATCTTCGTGTGTGAGCACCTCGGCGGGCAAGTTGCCCTTGTCGACGAGATGCTGCTGAAGGGCGCGAATGTCGATGTCACGCAGCTTCTGATTCGCCTTGATCGCCATAGCCGCGGCAACGCCTGCCGCGTATCCCTGGTTCTGCACGTCCGGCTGCATGCGGATCACCGGCATCACGTCCCGATGGGCGCTGACGCCCAGCCCGGTCACGAGGATGCCTTCGAGGCCATTGGGCAGCAGGCAGCGGTAGGGGACATAGCACGGGATCGCCTTGCGGTCTGGCGGCTTGAGCAGGAACATCGGATGGATGGTGAAGCCATGCGAATCGAAGTTGCTGTTGGCTCGGACGACCGTGTCGGGAAACGTTCGGTCGAGGTACACATCCGAAGGTGAAAGAAAGAAGTCGCCCACGATCTGTCTACGCTCCCGGCTGTCGACGATCTGCGCCAGGTCGTAGGCGCCGGCGAACTTCTTGCGGGCGGTGAGGAACGACCGCCAGGCGTCGGTGGCGTCGAGGTCGTCGATGAACGTATAGTCGGTGTTCGTGTACCGGGCGCCCGGCTCCCAGGGAGGTAATCCCGTCCCCTGGACCGCGATATGCTCGGCGCTCGTATAGATGCAGTCGGCGCCGGCGGCAGCGGCAATGCTCGCGCTTCCCGTCGAGTCGATCACGACCTTGGCCAGAACGACTCCGCGACCCTCGGGGGTGGCGACCACGACGCCCTTGACCTGGTTGCCCTCGACGAACGCGCCGCAGCCGAAGGCTCCATACCAGAGATCGGCGCCCGCCTTCCGCAGCTGCTGGCGATACCACTCGATCTTCAACTGACTGTTCCAGGCGCCGCCCTGACCGCTGGTGCCCTCCGACGGGCCGCCCAATTCGGCCAGTCCTTGATCGAGTTCCTTGGTGAAGCCCTCGCGATACCCATAATAGTACTTGCCGATCAGTCCCAGGGTCCCGATGCCGCCGAGCCCATGTAGGGCTTCGATGACGAGCGTCTTGGCGCCCTGTCGAGCGGCCGCGATGCCCGCCGGCGCACCGCCCGTGCCGCCTCCGACGACCACCACATCATAGACACCAAGAACCGGGATCGATTGTCTCTGGGCCTGGACGGTGCCTGTCTCCCGGTCGCGAGGCCGCATCCAGCCGGCGTCTTCGCGGATGTCCCCATCCGCGAGAGGTCTCGATTTGCGCCCGGGAACGGTGACGGTCTTAGCCTCCGCCAGCGTCAGCGCCTCGGCTGCCGCCGCGGCTCCGACACGTTCGCCCACCTGCATCAGCTCCAGCGGTCGCAGCAGCTTCTCGGCAACCGATCGCGCCATATCCGCACAGCCTCCCAGCACGAGCAGGTGTTCGGTCCCAGCAGGGCGGAACACGTCAAGGTCCACGTGGCTGGCGCCGGGCCACGTGCAGCATTCCTGCGCCTGACCCCTCATCCGGTCGGGAGGGATCTGGAACAGGGTCTCCGAAGAATCCACCTGCTTGGGGCTCCACGTCTTATCCCGGGCGATCTGCTCGGCCTTGGCAAACGACGCAAAGGATCTATCCGCCATGGGAATCTCAAGCGTATACTCGATGGCATCGTAGGTTCGTCCATTGCCGGCATAGATTGGTGTGGGCAGTCGACGGGCCTCCATGTGTTCGCCTTGCTGGATTTCACCTCCGATCACCGTTCGTTTGAAGCTGTACCAGCCCTCGGCGTACGGATCGAACTCGACCCCCGCCATTCGCGCCACCAGGGCCCGTTCGGTGGCGTCAATGATCACCTTGGCTCGCACCGCCTGCCGGCCTGAGCGGTTGACCATGACGATCCCCGCCGGGTTCCCGTCCCTGTCTTGCAGCACGTCGGTGGCGTAGCAGCCATAGAGGAACTCGACCCCGGCGTCGAGCAGCGCCTCGTCGAGCGCCCGCTTGACCTGCATCGGAGAGGGGGGCACGCGATCCGGAGACGCCGGCTTACCGCCCGCCGGTTTTTCGATGAGGACCTCCCCAAGGAGAATCCGGTTAGCGGCCGCAGATTTCTTGACCATGAACCTGACGTACCGGGCGGTGTGGTCCAGCCATGCCGCCAACTCGATCGGCGACTCTTCGAAGGCTCCCTGTCCGAGCTTGCCGTTGGTAATCGCGGCGGCACGATTCCAACGCCTTCCGTCCCGGCTCACCTGGACGGTCACGTTCTCGACCTCGAAATCGCCGTTTCGCTGATAGGTCATGATGCGAACCCGCCGAACTCGCTGCTCGCTGCCCAGATCGGCGGTGATCGTGGCGTCTCCGTCGTACTGGACGCTCTGTGAGGCGGCGCTATGCCATTTGCCGTCGCTCAGGAGCGAACCGGGCGTGGTGTCCTTGTGCCGATCCGAGGAACTCACATCCGCCTCATAGGTGAAGGGCAGGGCGTCTCTCGTTTGTCTCGCCTCCTCGGGCTCTGCGAACAGGGCCTTGGCCATGCTCGATTGGGGGTGCTCGCCCGGTTCGAGCCAGAGACGATAGGTTCCGCACAGATCCTCCCCCAGATAGGGGCGCGGGGCCGCCAGGAAGACCCGGACGCCGCTCCGCGCCGCTGCCACCGCGGCGCTGATGCCGCCCGACGTGCCTCCGACGACGACCACGTCGACGTCATACGCGACCGGGATACTCCGTGCCGATGCGGTGACTGTGTCCGGTTTGGTCGTGGCAGAAGGTCGCGAACTAGGCCGATCGCCCGGGCGAGAGCCCTGCCGAGAGCAACTCGTCGACAGGAGAAAGAGGCCCAGGAGCAGGAGGGGGGCAGTCCGTTGTCGATGCCGGGTCATGGTCATCTCCTCAAAAACAGTGCGATTGGCGTCGTTCAGAGGCCATTATGCCCACCTCAGGCTCGTTTTCAACTGGAATCCCGTCGGGGAGCCCGCTCCCCGTCCCGTCGAGTCTGAGGCTCTGCCGGGCAAGAAGCCAAAAAAATGTAACAAAGACGACGCGCCGGCGTCAGAGATTACGGGAGGAAGACCTCCCGCAGGCCGCCCACGGTCTGAGATGAGCGGGGAGGGCAGGCGAGTCGTAAGTTCTACCCGCCGCCTGCGACGATGGGCGGTGACAGGCAAAAAGACGCTTTGATGATCCGGGTTGCAGTGGAGGCCGTTTTCCGGTAGAATACGTAGAGTCATTGTGCGGAGGCTGATGCTCCTCCATGTCGGCCTTGTGAGATAGAGTGTGTTGAGCGAGGGAAAGGTCAAGCCATGAGATGTCTGATAGCCGCAAGTCTTGCTGTATTCACCCTGGCCTGTGGTTCAACGGCTGCCGTGATCCGGAACGTGCCCGGCGACTACCCGTCGATCCAGGAAGCGATCGATGACTGCAACGACGGGGACACCGTGATCGTCGCGCCCGGGTTGTACTACGAGACGATCAACTTCAACGGCAAGAACATTGTCGTTACCAGCACGGACCCCAACGATTCGCGCATCGTCGGCTACACGATCCTCAACGGTGACGGAGAAGGCAGCGTCGTCACCTTTGAGAATGGCGAAAGCACCGCGGCGGCCCTGACCGGGTTCACCATCACTGGAGGGACGGGTACGGTGCTGTACACGTATGAGAGCACCACCTATTCGTATACCGACACCGCCGGCGCCGGCATCTATTGCCGGTGGGGCTCGCCGACCATTACGCGGAATGTGATTACGAACAATGTCGCCCCTTACGCCCAGGAGGACGTGGAGATCGACATGGGCGGTGGAAGAACCACCATCGGACGGCGCTACGAGTGGTCCAGAGGAGGCGGGATCTACTACTCGGGTTCCGGGACGATCGCGCACAACGTCATCTACAACAACTCGGCCGAGACGGGCGGGGGCATCTACGCCGGTGGTAACGTCACCGTCAAGAACAATCTGATTTACGATAACTCCGCCGTGGCCGGCGGCGGCATCTACATCTACGCCGGACGACTCCTGAACAACACGATCGTCGGCAACAACTGCGACCTGGAACCCGAATCCGGGCTTGGCGGGAACGTGTTTGCGTCCTTCGGATACGACTACACCCGTCTGACCGTGGCCAACAACCTCATCTGCAATGCCGGCAGCGGCGGTGGACTGTTCTGGAGCCTGGCCGGCGGCGATGCGATTCGCTTTAACAACGTCTGGGGCAACACCCCGAGCGACTATGGCATGCAGGACCCTCGCAATTACGAACTGATCTATGGAGAGGAGGCGAGTTGGACCGGTCGCCATGGGAATATCTCCGAGGATCCGATCTTCCTGAGTTCGTGGAGCCTGCGGTATCATCTGGACCCAAGCTCACCCTGCGTCAGCGCCGGGGACCCGAATTTCGTCCCGCAGCCCGGCGAGACCGACATCGACGGCGATCCACGAATCTATGCGCTCCGCATCGATATCGGGGCCGACGAGCACGTCGGGTATGTCAAGCCGCTGGCTGACGCGGGTGACGACCACCACATTCTCACTCCCGGGCCGGTCACCCTCGACGGGACGGACAGCTATTTCTCCGACCCAGTCGGGGTGACCTCCTTCCAATGGACCCAGACGCTCGGAGAGCAAGTGCAACTGGACGACGTCACAGCAGCGCAGCCCACCTTCACTCCATCGGCCGAGGGGTGGTACAAGTTCGAACTGGTCGTCGCCGACGGCCAGTATACCAGCGGCCCCGACACGGTGCTGGTCGTGGTGGGCAACGAGCGTCCCGTGGCCAATGCCGGATCCGACCAGTTGTGGGAAGCGCCGGGAGGCGTCATGCTCGATGGCTCCGCCTCCAGCGATGCGGACCCCCCGGACGAGTTGACCTACACCTGGACGCAGCTCGAGGGTCCAACCGTTGAGTTGATCGAGGGCAGCTCGTCGATGCCCTACTTCCTGAGCGAAGAACCCGGCGTCTTTGTCTTCCAACTGGTCGTCAACGACGGTTTCGTCGACAGCGAACCCGACGTGGTGAAGGTCGAGGGGGCGCCTTTTACCCTCGAAGCCGAGCCCTTCACGGTGACGCAGGATGCCGACGGATATTACTTCTATCCCGCCGTTTCCGGCACCCATGTCGCCTACGTAGGAGCCGAGGACTACAATCCCTCGGAGTGGCAGGTCTACTGCGGCGACACACGGACGGGTGCCTTCCGTACGTTTGACACCGGCAACGTGAACACCAAGCCCAAGATCGACGGAAGTCTCGTTGTCTGGGCCGCCGGCACCGGCTCCTACTACAATCCCCTCTGTACCGGCGTCTATCTGGGCGACATTGTGACCGGGGACGACGTCACGCTGCGGCGTGCGACGCAGACCGAGTCCTACGGCTACCCGGCCATCTCCGGAAACACGGTGGTCTGGCTGAGGCATCGCAATGTCAATACGTCCAATGAGACGCGGTATCTGGAATCGGTGTACGACATCTGCGGAGCTGATGTGACCGATCGCGCGAACCCCGTGTACTTTACGGTTGCCGAGGAAGTGGGCCATGGCGCCCCCTATCCTGTGGACGATTACACCGGCAGCCACACGGGATACGTCGATGTCTCGGGCCATCTTGTGGTCTGGGAGGCGGATGGCGACATCTACGGCGCCGACCTCTCGGACCTGACTGCGATCAGGGTCTTCCCGATCTGTACCGCGGACGAGCGCCAGTACGACCCGGCAATTTCCGGAAATCTCGTGGTGTGGACCGACGAGCGCAACGACATTGGCGACATCTACGGCGCTGACATCTCAGACCCGGATCACGTCCGTGAGTTCGAGGTCATGCGTCGCGGCGGCTGGCAATTGCAGGCCGATGTCGACGGTTCGACGATCGTCTACTCAGACGGCAGCGACTGGAGCGGCAATATCCGGATCTGCTGCCTTACCCGCGAGTATGGGATCGTGAGTTTCTATCTGCCCGACTATCCGTACGGCGGCGGCCCTGAGGTCAGCGGTTCCACCATCACATGGGTGCGGAACTACGACGTCACAGGCGTGCGTCTCGATTTTGGCTACAGCCTGACCAACGGGCCGATCCAGAATGCCACCTCCGGCTGCCGGCATGACTACATCCAGCACGCGATTGGTATGGCGGCCGACGGGGACGTGATCGTCCTGGAACCACGGCTCTACGAGGAGAAGGTCCGTTTCGCCGGCAAAGGCGTGACCCTGACCTCCACGGATCCCCAAGATCCGGACATTCGGGCGACGACCGTCATCAGCGGCACTGGGCCGTTGGTTACGTTCGCCGATGACGAGAGCGCCGAAAGTCTGCTCACCGGGCTTACCCTTGCCGGCGGCAGCTACGGTGTCATCTGCAACGGATCGAGCCCGACGATCCGCCATTGCGACGTGGTCGGCAGTTCCGGGGCCGGCATCAAGGTCTGGGGCGGCGGCGAGCCGACGGTCGCACGCTGCAATGTGACGGCCAATCGCATCGGCGTCGAAATGTGGGCCGACGTCAGCGGACGACGGGTCCAGCGCAACTATGGCACATTTGCCAATTGCGTGATCGCGGGCAACCGCGAGAGCGGCGTCCTGGGCGGATATCCCACGCTCGAGAACTGCACGATCGCGGACAATCTTGGTTACGGCGTCTCCTGCGTCGCGCCGGTTCTGACGAACACCATCGTCTACTTCAACAACAATGGCGGCGTCAATATGGAGGCCCGCCAGGTTGCGACGGCAACCTACTGCGATATCCAGGGTGGCTGGTCCGGCGAGGGCAACATCGACACCGATCCTCTCTTCGTTGCACGCGGTCAGTGGCCTGGGGCCGTCTGGACGCCGGGTGATTATCATCTCATGAGCGAAGGCTGGTCATGGGACCCGTCGCAGGGACTCTGGTCGTGGGACGATCGGACCAGTCCGTGCATCGACGCGGGCGATCCACAGACGCCTCTCGGATCGGAATCGCCTTGTGAGGCAGGCGATCCCCTGAGCGAGCGGTCCGCCGTCAACACACGGGTCAATATGGGTGCCTACGGCGCCACCGAACAGGCCTCTCTGGCCCCCAGATTGTAATCTGTGGGCGCGGTATGCACACATTCCGGGTGTGAACCAGGGGCGTATCGACGCCCCTGGGCCGCCCCCATGAGAGGCGCGTCTTGACATCGGCCGTTTCTCGCGTAGAATGGCCTCGATGGCTGATGGGCATACACCAAGAAAACGCGTGAAGAAGAAACCTCACCCGGCCCGGGATTGGCTGCTCTATGTGGCGGTTCGGGTCCTGGTTGTCTTTCTGTACCTGTTCGACGTGGAGACCAATCTGAGATTCGCCTGCTTCCTCGGGCGTCTGCTCTGGAAGTACTACCACCGTGGTCGCCAGCGTGCCCTGGACAATCTCCGCGCCAGTTTCCCCGAGAAGTCCGACGCGTGGATCTGGGAAACGGGCCGGCGCAGCTTCGAGCAGATCGTCATGCTCACGATCGACGTGCTGTTTACCCCGCGCCTGGTCAAGAAGTACAACTGGCGGGAGTACTCGCAGTACAGGAACGCCGAGCACGCCAAGTGGCTCATGCAGGAGCGCAAGGGGCTGCTGATGGTCACTGGTCACTATGGTAATTTCGAAATCACCGGTTACCTGATGGGTCTTTTCGGCTTCGATCTCTATAGCATCGCTCGCCCGCTCGACAACAAGTACCTCAACCGGTTCCTCTATGGCGTTCGCGAGCGACGGGGTCAGAAGATCATCGACAAGAAAGGCGCCGCCGAACTGATGCCGCAGATCGCCGCTCGCGGCAGCACCCTCGGGTTCATCGCCGATCAGGATGCCGGCCGGAAGGGCGTCTTCGTGGATTTCTTCGGCCGCAAGGCCAGCACCTACAAGAGCATCGGACTGGTCGCCCTGACCTACAATCTGCCCATTGTCGTCGGGTGCAGCCGCCGCGTGGGAAACCGCTTTTTCTTCGAACTGAGCGTCAACCGGATCATCTTCCCGTACGAGTGGGCCGATAAGGACGATCCGCTCAAGTGGATCACCAGCGAATACACCAAGGCGATTGAGGACTTCGTGCGCGAGGATCCGACGCAGTACTGGTGGCTGCACCGCCGGTGGAAGACGCGTCCAAAAGAGGAACGCCTGCGTGCCGCCGAATTGTCGACCGTCTCCGCCCAGTCCGATGAGCGGTCCGTTAACGTGGTCGCCTTCGGTTCATCGGCGAACTCGGCAGCCAGGCCGGCGGTCAGCAACTAATCATTCGCCGAACCGGGCGTGATCAGCGTAGCCTGCCAGTTGTTCGGATCGTTGCCGTACCGCGTGGGGAACAGGCGATTGAGCGAGAGTCCTTCTCCGTCGGCCCCCGTGTGCCAGCGATCGAGCCCGTCTTCAAAGTTCTCCGGATGGGACCCATCGCTGTACGTGAGACGATCCACCTCCACCCAATAGCGGGCGCCTGCATCGTCCACATCGCCGGGTTTGAGCAGTTGCAGCGTCTCACCGCTGTTGGACAGCCGGCCCGAGCCCCATTCCCGGACTTGCACGTTCGTCGGGATGCTGTACGAACGACGCACCAGCGCCTCGCTGCGAACCAGGAGCAGGTGTTCGCCTCCCTGGAGCGTGATTGGATCGTCGCTGGGGAGGGCGCACTCTATCCCCGAGCCGTCGGTGAACCGCCAGGGAAGCAGCGACTCGAAATCGAAGAGCGTCACCGGGTCGCGCGTGATGTTCAGCAATTCGACGTATTCGGCGTCTTCATCGCCGGCCGGCCGATACATAATCTCATTGATCACGACCGGGCCGACCAGCGGATAGGCGTTGCGCTGTCCCGGCGTAGGCAGGCTCTGGAGAACGAAATGATCCCGACCGGCACTGGTGATGTGACGTCCGAAGGAGATGCTGGTCTCCGAGGCGCCGAATTTGACCTCGGTCAGGTATTCCGGGAAGTTCGGGTCGTCGGCCGAATACAGGTACAACGATTCCCCGTTCTCGCTCATCTTGAACGGCGCCAGTGCCCCCGGATCGAGCGGGTTGCCGAAATGCTCGTTCTCTTGGAAAACGACGTACCCGTTGGGTTCGACCACGGTGCCGTCCGCAATGCGGTATTCGTACAAGTCCTTCGCGTCGTCGCTGAGAAACCATCCGCCGATGTCGATCGGGATGGAACTGGCGTTGTACAGTTCGATCCAGTCGGGCGCCACGTCGTGAGAGTGGGCCAGCAATTCGTTGATCACGATGGGGCAATCCGTTTCCAGCCAGTGATTCGCCAGCACTGCCAGGTCCGCCGTATCGAGCGTCGGGCTGCCATCGAGATTGTCGATGCCATTGGGTTCGTCCCGCCATTGTGCCGCCAGCATCGCGAGATCGATGCCGTCGACCCGGCAGTCTCTATTCAGGTCGCCAGCGGGGCACTGGGCGTTGGCGCCATGTCCGAAGCATATCAGTGCCAGGAGAGCGAAGCACGTTCTCACCATCCTGTCCTTGACTCTGTTCATCCCTCGGTCCATGTCCTGTTCATGAAATCGTCCACCAAACTGCATCACTTGCTCGTCTCGTCATAACCGGGCGATCCGCCCGGGCTTGTGCTTGGCTGCCAGAGGTCCTTGTCGTCGAGGTTGCTCGGAACGGTCATGGCGGGGTCCTTGACCGTAAGCGAGAACCCTTCTCCATCGGTCATATCGTACCAGCCGTCACGGTAGCGGAAGTTGTGAATGATCTGTCCCGCCGCGTCCTGTAGCTCGATTCGTTCCCCGCCATTGGCGAGACTGCCGCTGTATCGCCCTGCGACAGGCAGACCCGGCCCATACACGCGTTCGAATGCCGCCTCGTCCTTGACGACGAGGACATGTTGACCTGGTGCCAGTTCAACGCTCGGGAAGGTGAAATCGACGCCGTTCGTGAACCGGACCAGGTTCAAATTGATCGTCTCGGTGCCGATGTTGGTCAACTCGATGTATTCCGCGTTTGGATCGTCGGGGTGCCCGGTTTCGGCAGGGTGATACATGATCTCGCTGATCCGCAGGCTCTCGGCAACCGGGCCGACGCTGAAGATCGCCTCGTTCAACGCGCTCCACGCGTTGCCGCTGAGCGTTCTGACCTTGACCTGGGTGCTCTGTGACAACAGAATCGGGCCCGCATAGCGCGACGCGTTGGGAGATATGACGCCCGCGCCCGTTGCGCTAACGCTTCGCGGATCGGTTCCATCCAGCGTGTAGTACCAGGTCGCCGCCGATCCAAGCATCCGAAGTTCGAATCCGGCTGCCACCTGCCCGCCGTGCCGATGGAACGTAGGTGGATCCACGTTCGGGTACCAGCCTACCGCCTTGAACTGGTTGAGCACGACCTGGGTCCGGCTCAGCAGGTAGTTGTTGAGCAGGCGATTGATCTCGTTCTGCCAGTCCTCTTTCGTGAACGGGCGCGATCGCCTGGCGTCGCCCCAGCGGGCCGATTCCGCGATGATGGCCGTCTCGATCTGCTCGGCGCGACGCTGAATCCGCTCCGCCGACGATTCCGGGGTGAGCAGACCGTCATTGAAGAAATGGCGATAGACATGGTCCGCGAAGGTCATGCGGTAGTTGGCGTTCGAGGAGGCAAGCTGCTCGTGCAGCCACTGCGGATTGAAGTATCGCCACTGGGCGCCGGCGGTCGTGAACGGCACGACCATGTTGGTCTCGCTGTTGCTGACGCCCAGCGTGTGCTCGCTGTCATGCTGGAACCACTTCCAGCCGTCGGGATCGACTCGGTTGAAGATGCCGTAGGTGTTATTGGGGATGTTGCCGAACCGCGAACCGGGACCGTCCCGGTCACCGGTGTAATAGTCGATGATCATGAAATCGATCAGGTTGTCTGCGTCGAGCAACCGTTCATACGCCGGGTTCGGTGTCCCGTCGGGATTGAGCCCCTGAACGCGGAAGTACCGGACGTGGTCGCCAAAGCCTGCGGTAGTGGCATCATACAGGCGTCGATACGCCTCCATGTTGCCGTCGGTCGCCAACATCGACCGTCCGATGCTGGTATCGGCCTTGACTACGTCGTAGTCGTCCTCGTCTCCACCCATGTATGACTCGGCATACGACGCCTCGGAACGCTCCTGGGTCTGATAGAGCCCCCAGTACTGTCCGTTGATATAGAGATGATAATACCGGCTTCGCGTATAGGGATGTCCCATCTGCCCCTGGAGGTCGCGGGAGAACACCTCGCGAACCATCGTGTTCTGGCGGTCGCCCTGGAAGCTCCACGAATAGTTCTGACTGGTCCGCAGGTCCACGTTCTCGAACCGGTCGGCTCCTTCGTCACCGAAGAGAGGATACTCGAGCGTTCCACCGTACTCCGGGCGGAACAGAAGCCGGAAGGCATGTTTAGGATTGCTCCCACTGCGGCTGAACCCGCCTCGAATCCGCAGACCCGCATCGATCCGAAATCCCTCTGCCCCATCGGGACAGAACAACTCCACCGATACAGGTCTCTCCCAAGAGCGCCCCGAGGCGTTGGCATGAACGTAAATCCCCGTACTCGGGTCGAACAGGTTCGCCAGGTCGGTCACCAGAGAGATCGAGGGAATCGCCAGCAGGGCATCGTCGATCAGGTCGCTGTACTTCGGGTCGTTGAGGATCTCAGGGTCCATCCCGTAGTCGATGGACTGCCCGCTCACGTTGCCCGCCGCTGGCCACGCAGACCCGAGGTGCACGACGCTGCCCGCCTGTCGAACGACGTCGGACAGGAACAGATAGGTTCGCGTCGCGATCGGCGAGGGCTTCCACCCATCTTTGACGGCCTTGACCCGCAGGCAAGTCGTCTTTGTGATGCGAAGGGGCTCGGAATACACCCGTCCCGTCGGGAACCGACCTCCCACCGTGTAGGGTTCGGTTCCGTCCGTCGTGTAGTAGAGTTTCGCCCCTTCGGTCTCCGTGCTCAGCGTCACGACGACCTCGCCCTCATAGAATCCACCGTCGAGGCTGATCGCTGGCGATGCGACGAATCCCTCATAAATCGCCTCGTTGGCGGCGCCGGGTGTCGGCGACGCGAATGGCTGCCAGAGGCTGCCCCCGTCGGGCAGACGTCCGAACGAGATGTCCGCTTGCTGCTCGTCGAAGGCGATATGGTCGATCAGGGTCCGCCCGTCGCGGTCGATCAGTGCGATCTCGTCGCCCTCGGCGCTGAGCCCGAAACTGGCGTGCAGGCCCGGATCGGTGTCGCCGTCGACCCAGATCAGAAGGAAACCCTGGGCAGGTACAGTTGTCCATTGGGGTTGGTCCGAAGGGATCTGCCACTGGCGTGGTTCGGACAGATCGTCGGTCAGGTACATTCCCGCCAGGCCGATCGGCAGGTTGCCCCCATTGAAGATCTCGATCCAGTCGTCGTTCTCACCCTGCGGGTCCTGGTTGGTCTGCGTGTTCGAGGCAAGCAACTCATTGATAAATAAAGGGATACCGTCGATTCTCCAGTCGGCCGCGAGCCATTGGAAATCGTGGAAATCCACCTTGTCGTCGCCATTGAGGTCGGCGAGACTATCCGGCGGGCTCAGCCACTGGTCCGCGAGAACCTGAAGATCCGCTGTGTCCACCCGGCAGTTCCCATTGAGGTCGCCGATCGGACAGATCGCCCGGGCCGGGCCCCATAGGAGAAACAGCACCACTACGTTTGCGATGAATACCCTCCGCCGGACTCTGGTCATGGCTTTTCTCGCAGAGATGGACAAACCACTGTCGATTGCCGTCCTTCTAGTTATCGGCCCCAATATTGCGGGAGACTCTTTCACATTCAGCCATTTTATCACAAACGCCACCTTGGGGTCAATGACCTCCGCAGGCTCAAGGCGGAAGGGCGGTGCCAATGGAGGTTGACAGTCGAAGCAAATGGGCCTTATTGTGGCGACGATTCCAGTGCTTGCCGGTCGGCTCACGAGAGGTGCAAGGACAATGCGACCACGGATTCTCTTGGTCAATCCGCCAATTTACGACTTCGCGGCCTACGACTTCTGGCTGAGGCCCTATGGGCTGCTCAGCGTCGCCGGGCAGTTGCGAGGCCGAGCGGATTTCGCGCTCTTCGACTACCTGGATCGGCATCAAGCCTCCCCGGGCGATACACCCGAATCCGACCGCTGGGGGCGGGGCCGTTTCGCCAGCGAGCAGGTAACCACCCCCGCCTCTCTGTGCGAGATTCCCAGATACTTCCAGCGGTTCGGAGTCTCACGGGATCGGTTCAGCCAATTCCTCATGCAGGCCGGACCTTTCGACTTCGTGCTGGTCCAGACGATGATGACCTACTGGTATCCCGGCGTACGTGAGGTCATCGAAGATATCCGATGGGCGTGCCCGCGCGCAAAGATTGTGCTGGGCGGCAATTACGTCACCCTCTGTCCCGATCACGCCCGGAGCCTTGAAGCCGACCTCTGCGTCGAAGGCGCCGACCTGAGTCCGCTGTGGCAGCTTCTCGAAGTCGCACCCGATCCGACACAGCCCGGGCTCTGGGAGAACTACGACCAGCCGACCGTCGGCGCCTTGAAACTCGCCGACGGATGTCCTTTCAACTGCACCTACTGCTCGGTCCCACGGGTGTATCATAGCTTTCGACCCAGACCTCTCGAACGGTCGCTGGCGGAGCTGGACTTGCTCGTCTCGCTGGGCGTCCGCAATGTTGCGTTCTACGACGATGCCCTGCTGTTCGACGCCGAGGCGGTCCTGCTGCCTTTCCTGGAGGAGGTGTTGCGACGGGGGCTTCGTGTCCATTTCCACACGCCCAACGCCCTGAATGCGCGTTGCATCAGTGCGGATCTGGGCAAGCAGATGGTCGAGGCGGGCTTCAAGACCTTCTATCTTGGCTTTGAGAGCCGCTCGGCACAGTGGCAGCAGGGCACCGGGGGCAAGGTGTACTCCGATGAACTGGCCCAGGCGGTTCACCATCTCGTAGCCGCCGGAGCCGAGCCGACCGAGATCGCCGCCTATCAGATCGTGGGCCATCCCCAAAGCGATCTCCAGGAACTGGAGCAATCGATGCATTTCGTTCACGATCTGGGCATACGAGGCATGCTCGCGGATTTTTCGCCCATCCCCGGCACGCCCGATGGCGAGACGTGCCGCCAATGGGTGGACCTGGACGAACCGCTGATGCACAACAAGACCGCCTTTCCCATCTTCCGCCTGGGTTTCGACGAGGTGAACCGACTCAAGGACCTCCAGCGACGCCTGAATCGAACACTCTGAACAAACGGGTGTTCAGTGGCCTCCACCCGGTCCCGTTTGATTTATCGGGCTCGCGGCGGTATAGTGAGCGGATGAACAACGCACGTACCGTCCATATCAAGAGCTTCGGCTGTCAGATGAACAAGCTGGACGCCGCGCTGGTTACGTCTGCTCTCAGGGAAGCCGGCTTTGAGTTTACCGACAGCGTCAAGGACGCCGATGTGGTGGTGATCAACACCTGCTCGGTCCGCGAACATGCTGAGGCCCGCGTTCTATCGCATCTCGGACATCTGAAGCACCTCAAGAAGCACCGCCCCGGGATGGTCGTTGCCGTGATCGGGTGTATGGCCCAGCGCCTGGGCGACGCCTTGCTCGAACACGACGCCGTCAATGTGGTTTGCGGTCCCGCTCAGATCCCCCAGATCGTCGGTCTGATTGAAGATGCCATGTCTCAGGGTGACAAGCGCCTGGCCATCGCCAAAGCAGTCCGCCGACAGACGAATGCCTCCTCGCACGCGCTGGAGCGCTTCGAGTCCTGCTTTGGCTCGGAGGAGGAAGAGGCAGGCGTCCTGCCCGGGCAGGCCTTCGTACGTGTGATGAGGGGCTGCGATAATTTCTGCACGTACTGCATCGTTCCATACGTGCGTGGTCCCGAGGCCTGTCGCCCACCCGATGCGGTCCTGGAGCAGGTCAGAAGGCTGGCCGATCAAGGGGTGCAGCAGGTCACGCTGCTGGGGCAGACCGTCAACGCCTATCGGTACCAGAATGGGGAAAAGAGCTGCTCGCTGGCCGACCTGCTGAGCAGCGTCGCCGAGGTCGAAGGCATCGAGTGGATTCGCTTCGTGACCAGCTATCCGTCCGAGCAGTTCTACGACGAGATCCTGCATGCGATGGCCTCTTCGCCCAAGATCTGCAACTACCTGCACATGCCCGCCCAGAGCGGCTCCGACCGCATCCTGAAGGCCATGAATCGCCACTACACCGCCGAGCAGTATCTGGAATTGCTCGCTCGTGCCAGGCAGATCGTTCCAGATATCGCCATCGCAGGCGATTTCATCGTGGGTTTCCCCGGTGAAACCGAGGAGGATTTTCAGGCGACCGTACGTCTCGTCGAGCGGGCGCGATACCGCAACTGCTTTATCTTCAAGTACTCCCCCCGACCGGGTACGACCGCCGACAAGCGACACCAGGACACCGTCCCCGACGAGGTCAAACAGAGGCGCAATGTCGAACTGCTGGCGGTTCAGGAGCGGATCAGCGAACGGTTGAGCCATGAATTCCAGGGCCGGACCGTGAGAGTGCTGGTCGAAGGGCTAAGCAAGAAGGCGCATGTCAATCCGAGGGACGATCAGGACCAGCCCCAACTGGTGGGTCGGACCGACACCGATTACATCGTTGTCTTCAACGGCAGCCCGTCCCTGGCAGGCCGATTCGTCGATGTCCGCATCACGGAAACGTCGCCGCTGACGCTATTCGGCGCGTTGGCCGATCCGTCCTGACGGACCGCCGTCGTGGGGATCAGTCGCCTTCTTTCTGCTGTCGAAAGTACTCTTTGCGTCTCTCTTCCTGTCGCTTCTGGAGGGCTTCGAGTTCGTCTTTCATCAGGGGCCGGGTCTCCACCTCGATCTCGGGCGCCGGGCCCGCCTCCGCCAGCGCCGACTGGACCTGCCTGGCATAGTCCTCATGCATGGGCATCAGATCGTCGATCGGTGCGGTCAGCGAGGGCGAGAAGTCGAACGACGGCAACTCCGGCGTCGGTTGTGGAAGCATGAACAGGGCCGCCGCATAAGAGCGGAACCGAAGTCCCCACATCTTGCTGATCAGATCGCGCGTGACCATACCGCCATAGACGCTCATGTCGGTCGAATCGGGCGTGTCGGCAAAAGGCCAGGAAAGCCAGCCCTGGGCCAGATGTCTGGATGCCTCCACCACCGCACCGAGCCACCGGCTCTGCTCGTCTTCGGTCAGGTGGGGACGGCCCTGGGGCGTGCCTCCGCCGTACCAGCCAAACTCCTCGAGCACCACTGGTTTGCCCGTCTGGCAGTACGCCAGCAGCGCCTGAAGATACGCCAGATTGCGGTCCCAGTAGACCCGCGAGCCGAATGGGCGACCCATCAACGGATAAAAATGGACCGAGATGAAATCCAGCCACTGCGCCTGCCGATGCGGGTTGAAGGCGGAATAGATGTGCGGATCGCCCGGTCGAATGATCGGGTACGACCACTGAATATACCCGACGGTGATCAGGTGTGTGGGGTCCACCTCACGCAGGACCCGGACTTGTCGCTGCACCCACTGGTCGGCCAGATGCTCTCGGAACAACTGCCAGTCGTACAGTCGCGGATTGCCTCGGTCCCCCGTGTCCTTGGCGGGTCCGACGGCGCCGAGGGTTTCCCCCTCCTCCAACTCCTCGCCCCACGCAGCTTGCAGTGCCTCCTGGTTCTCATACCTGGATCGGAGCCATTCGTTCCATTTCGCATCCCAGGGGTCGAGGTGCCAGGGCATCTGGGGCTCATTGAGCAGATCCCATGCCAGAATGGCGGGCTCGCCCTCGTAGCGCTCGCCCAGCGTGCGCCAGAAGTGATCGAGCGCACGGAGGGCCTCGGGTCCTGCGAACCGGTCGGGCTTCCAGTAGGGCGGTTCGCCCTCCCAATGGTCGGGTCCCGTGAGGATCAGGCGAATGCCGCTGGCGCGTGCGATCTCGATCAGCGTGTCCAATTTCTCCAACGATTCCTCGTCGATCGTATTGACGTCCGGCTGGAAGGTCGCTGCGGCCAGGAACACCCGGGCGCAGTTGACCCCCAGTTCGCTCATCCGCTGAAAGTGCAGGGTGACCGCGTCCGCGTCGAACTGCTTCCAGACTTGGGGAGGCCATCCGGTATTCGGATCGTAGTAATTGGTCCCGAAGGGCACGAACGACCGATCGGACTCGATCTCGGCGAACCCCCGACCGTCGCTCGTCACACCCACCAGCTTCATGGTCCGCGAGGACGAGCAGCCAGTCAGGGCGATCATCAGGATGATCCCTCCGCTCCAAAGAGACGCTCGTAGGGCTGCCTGGAGAATGCCTCGCGATCTGTATCGCATCGTATAACCTCCACTGTGTGCCGAAGGCACATCGGGTTTGCCGGTCGTTAGTGGGCGTTCCACATGTAGAGAACCTGAGGCGTGCTCAGCTCATAGAGGGTAGTCCGATCCAGCTTGAGCGTGGCTCGACTCTGGACGCTCAGCATATCCATGAAGGAGAACGGCCGGCGGTATTCAACCACCTTCGCATCTGCCAGGCCCGCCAGACTCAATACCGTGCCGATCGCATCATCCAGATACCCGACCTGGTCGATTAGTTTGGCTTCCAGCGCCTGCGGAGCGACGAAGATGCTGCCGTCGGACAGCTCACGTACCTGTTCGGGCGACAGCGCCGACGACCGTCCCGCCTGGACCACCTCGACGAATCGCTCGTAAGCGGGCTCCAGCAAACGCTCCTCAATGTACGCGAGCTCTTCCTCGCGTGGCGCGCGGAACGAACTGGGCCAGTCCTTCTTCTCGCCCTCGGAGAGAAAGACCGGCTGGACCCCGAGCTTGTTCTCGAGCAGTTCCTCGAAGACGAAGTAGCTCATGACCACGCCGATCGAACCGGTAATGGCGGTGGGTTCGCCGACGATCCGATCGCACGCCACCGAGGCATAGTAACCTCCCGAAGCGGCCATCCCCTGCATGAACGCCACCGCCGGTTCTCCCGTTTCCTGCCGATAGCGGAGGATTTCCTGGTAAATGCGGTCGCTGCCGGAGATGGTCCCGCCGGGCGAGTTGACTGCCACGATGACGGCGCGGACGTTGCGGTCCTTGCGGGCCATCCGAAGCTGCTGGTAGACGTAGTCGGCCTGATCGTCGCCGATGACGCCTTCGATGCGAACAACCAGAACCTTGTCGCTGTGCGGCCCCTCACGGACGACCGCCTCATCGTAGAATCGGCTCTGCCCGGTCGCGAAGAACACGATCACGCCGATCAGCAGCAGAAACATCCCCACATTGGCCAGGACGGACAAGCCGAACAGAAGTCCCCAGAAAATCCGCCACACGCTCGAGCGTTTGCGAGGTTTGGAGTACTCCGGATAACTCGGTTGCCGAGAGGGCGGCGGGTCCGACGGGGGCTGGGCCGCCCCCTGGCCCGGGAGAAACGAAGATTCCAAATAATCCTTGTCTTGGTCGAATCCCATCTGAAACTCCTTGAAAAGATCGACGCGATTATAGGGAACGCATGCACCGCCGTCAATTTACACTATCCGCATGGAGCCGCACGATTCCACCGAGAAGCCTTGCACTATTCGCCAACGTATGGTGTAATCGACCTTGACGCACGCCAAAGGCGTCTCATAAACTCGCGTCGATACTACATCGCGGGGCTGGCTTGGCAGCGGTTGAGTTGAGGGCAGGCTGGCCTCGCGTCCTTTCTTGTTGCCGCTTACAGCGATCTCACTTGCCCTGACCGGCCTTGACCCGATAGGGATACATGGAATACCCCACCTCGCGAGCCTTTCCGACGATCTCCGGGTAGGGCGTGTCGCAGATATCGACGAAACCGATCTGGTAGTTCTCCCCGTCGCCTCGGCCCGTTGTCGCCTGGTCTTTGTACTGAAACCAGTGCGTCCCGACGATATACGGATTCCGCAGAGCGCCCTGCACGTATCGCGCATAGGTCTCGGCGCGGTCCTGCTGGTTCTTCGTGGAACGCAGGCCCGTGTGAAACATGCCACGATCGAGCGCGCCGAAATGGAACTCGCCGATGATCAAGGGCATGTCGATCTGCCCTGGCAATTCCAGATCTTCGACGTTGTACGTGTAGCGATTGTAGCTGACGACGTCGCAGAAATCCGCTGCCGCTCGTGCCGCGATGTCGTTGACCCAGGCGAATCGGCAGCCCAAGTAGAGCTGCTGGGGAGCGACCTTGCGTAGTTCGTCGCGGATCGTCGCGAAATACGTCCGGGCGGTCTTGTCGTAAAACGCCTGGAGGTCCTCCGACGCCTTCTGTTTGTCCGGGGCGGCCTGACTGTCCAGGAGATCCTGCCACGAACCATGCGCCGTGCCCCATGTTTCGTTGAGTTTGGCAATGGTCCCATATTTTGCCCGGAGATCTTCGACAAAGACCTTCTTCGCAGGTTGATCGGCAGGGGAGACCAGTGCCGCGACAGCCAGCGAGGTATCGTCTCCCCACGAAAGCTCGTTGTGAACGAAATAGCCGATGCACCAGGGATCGCCTGCGCTGCGATCCTTCTCGCGCGCCAGCCGGTTGCGAAGCTGCTGTCGGAAGCTCGGATCGAAGACATCGTAGAATTTGCCCCAATAGCCCTCGGAGCCCTCCAGACGCCTGGCTTCGAAATGGATCGTCGCAGTATACGGTGTCTTCCGCATCAGGTAGATGCTCTCGTCCGACCAGTTGGCGATGGTGTTGATGCCCCAGCTTCGGAATCGGCGGTGCGTCCGCTCGGCGAAGAGCCGCTCGAAATCATCGCCGTACTTCCGCAGCAGATTGGCCCTGCTGAAATCGTACGTGCGATAAGGCGAATGGTCCTTGTAGTAGCCGTGCGGCGCCCAACTGCCCGACCCATAGAATCGGGCGAACGGGGAATCCTCTTCAGGCAAGTTCTTGAAGTACGCCTCCCGGTCGCTGATCGGCGTAGCATTGCTGCTGCCCACGCAGTCGACCCCGTGGGACCAGAACAGTCGGCCCGCTGGATCGACCAGCCACCACCTGCCCTCGTGTTTGGTCACGCGGAAGAAGCCTGTCGCCTCCAGTTGCGGACCGCCCAGCCAGCCGCCGTATTCGTCGCCCTCATCCGGGCCTGGCTGAGCTGCGATCTCTCGACCTTCCGCCTCACGGCGCGAGACCAACTCGTCGGCCGAATGCGTCTTACCGGGCCAGTCTTTATGGATGTACTGCCCGAATTCGTCAATGAACGGAAGAAACGTCGATGCGTCGAGCACCTGAATTCGTCCATCCGCACGGATCGTAGCGATTTCGAACGTATGGTCCTCCTTGGGCTGGTTCACGAAGATCACCAGTTGAGTCACATTCGAGGGATCGAGCTTGCCCGCGTGCATCGGCGCCGCCCGCATCCCCACCAGTTCCAGAGGAGCATCCAGTCTCCACGGAACCGGAAAGACACGGACGGTCAGCGTTGCCGACTGGCCGGGCGCCACGCTGACGTGGTCGGTGACGCAATGGCTCGTGCCGTCGGCGCCGGGATTGTCCACGCGACAATTCACCGCGACCGGATGCTCCCCTCGGTTGGTCACGTCGAACGAAACCATCTCCCGGTCCGACAGGTCCCATTTCCCATCCGGCGCCTTGAGGGTAATTCCAGGCCAGGGGGCTTCGTGGCCCGTGCGGATGTGCAGTCTTCGCCTCTCGGTCAGACTGATCTGAGCATCACTGGTTTGGACGACGCTCGTTTCGAATGGGGCGCCGAAGTCGAGAAGAATGGTGCCCTCCTGGGCCCCGCAAGCTGTCGAGGACAGGATGAGCAACGCAGTGATGACCCCGGCGATCTGGTGTACCTTCATGGATGATCCCTCTTGGAGATTTTGGCTACACACGGTTTCATGGACGGATTACGTAGGCGAAGTCATTTCTCTGGGTCGTAAACTCAATGTGCCCATCGGTCACATCGTAGGGAACGTGACGGAGTTGGTTGCCATCCGCGTCGACCGCGATCACAGACGCAACCGCGGCAGTCAGGCCGAGGTCCACCGGTCGCAGAACGATGGAAAATGGTCCCAGATTGGGCAGGGGGGTGACGACGAGCGTCTCTGCCTTCCGCTCGCAGCGGAAGGCGCCCCGCGTACTGGCCGGACCGAAGTCGACTGCTTCGATTCCGGCGTTCCAGCCGGGACTACTGGGCGTCGTCTCATGCAGCGTCAGTGCGATCTCGCTCACCTGCTGCCCGCGTCCCTTCACGACGAGCGTCCCGATCCTGTATCGCATGGTTCCATCGTCGTCGCCCAGCAGGCGGAAGCGCGCTCCGGTACCCGGATCCCAGAGACCCACGAAAATCCCATATTCCCCAGGCTCGCAATCCGATGGGACGGCAACCGTCGTATCCGTTCCAAGGCGAACGGTCCCTTCCCATTGGCTCGTGGGCGCCGCCGGTTGCGCCCCGCCCTGGAAGGCGATCTTGTCGCTGCGCTCGGATTCGTTGCTGGTGAAGTGGATGAACACCTGGAGGTCCTTGGGCGCTGGCTCATCCGCCTGCCAGATCGTGATTAGTCTGAAGCGTCTGCCCCCGAGATGTTCGACGCGTTCCGCCTGGGGACGGATCGCAAGCTGCCCTTCCGGCCCGAAGCCTCTGGCGCTGAAATACCACTTCGACGGTCCACGGGACTGCTCGACCGCCGCCCCTGCGATCCGCTCGATGCTCGATTCGATCTGCCCGCTCTTCGCATAGTAGCCGTATGGGGGCAGGACCTTGCCTGCCACGTTCCAGTCGTCTCGACCACGATTAACATAAACGCGAGCGCCGCTGTTCCAATCGATAATCTGCCGATGGATATCGCCTTCGACGAACTCCACATTAGCAATGGTGTCCGTCGCGATGCTGCGAACGAAATCCTGTGCCAGCCAGTACTTGCGGATGGCGCCTCGACCGAAACCCGGATTGTCGATCATCAAGGCGTGACCCGTGAGAATCTCCGCGCTGATGTAGTCGTCGCTTTCAATCCCATGCTCGGCCCGGCTGCGTCCGCCCTGGTACCGTCCGGAATAGCCGACCCCGTGCAGGCTGAACCGGTCGTGCAGGACCGCATCGTACCAGGGGACGCGCTGCCAGTCCTGACAGGCCAGGCGAATGCAGAAATCCCGACTCTCGTCCGAGAGTTGCAGGTGCTGACAGTCGGCGCCGTCCAGATAACCGACCAGTTGATCGTGGCCCGCCTCCGACGTCATCGGCGCGTCATCGCCCAGGTAGTCGCGAATCCATGCGAACGCCTCGCCCCAGCACCGGCGGGTTTCGAGCATGGAGTGGAACTGCCCCTGTTTGTCGTAGTAGTCGAAGCACTCCAGCGACGTGAAGACGTCGATGAAATAATGCGTTGGCTCCAGACTGGGACCGATGAGTTTCAGGTTCCGCTGCACGAAGGGCATGATATGGTCGGGTCGCCAGCGGTAGCTCTGCGCCTCGCGGCCTTCGTTGAGCCAGGCCTTGATCGGCTGACCCGCCTCGGTGAAGCAGATGTGATCGTAACTGTACTCGTTGGCGTCCGGATAGAAGTCGATGTAGTTGTCGTGCAGTCCCCATGGGATGTCGTGCTCGGCGCAGACCGCCGCGATCTGCCTCATATCCTCGACGGTTCCCAGCGAGGGATTGGGCGGATAGATGTCGGGCAGCCGGTAGTCGTAGCCCCATCGCTGCCAGACGTGCACGGTCAGCAGCGAATCGGTCAGCCCATAGTCGATCATCTGCTCCATCCTGCGAGCGGTCTCGGCGTAGCGTCCGCCCCAGATGTCGAAGACGAACCGACCCGCCTTGCATTCGAAGCCTGGCGAGGGCTGGCGATCGTAGAGATCGCGGTACTTCAGCGCACAGTCGAAGGCGCCCTCCGTGCTAGGCACGAGCGTCATCGTTCCGTTCATGTGCGTGTGCAGTGCATAGGTCCGGCTCTCGGGGTCCACTTCGAGATAGTCGGGTGGATTGTCCGTCGCCACCAGCAGCGACAGACCCCGCTCGAAATCGAACCCCCACGTGGCTCGTCGAGAGATTGTGCCCGCCGAACCCGGCGCGAAACGCCTCGGGCTCAACGATGCAGTATCCGTGCCCATAGTAGACGCGCGACGCCCTCTGGTCCGCCGAGCCGATCGCGAAATCCGTGATCCGCTTGGGACATTCCGCTTCAATACGCAGGCCGGACCGATCGGACCAGAACCGCACGATGAGCGGAAATTTCTCGTCGCCAAGAAGCAATGGCTGCTCCATCGTCAGCGTAGAGTCGCTCGTGGACCATTTCGCTTCACCTTGCAGGCTCACCGCCGATGGGCCCCGCCCGACCGGATGGTCCAGGATCGAGATCCGCAGCCCATCGAGCACCACGCAGGCGTCCTGGTTGCCCAGCGCGATGGCTCCATCGAACACACCCACACTGCCTGCGACTACCGCAGCCCGATAGCTGCCCCCCAATGGGAAGACGTGACCTTGCCCATCTTCGCGAGCGACGTTGGCTCGGGCCCTGTCCCGCAGTTGTTCTCTCTGCGCAGCCGACATCGGTTCGGGCATCTTCCCCGAGACGACCACCGGTTCGCCCCAGAAGGACGAATCGCAGGTCGTGTCGTGCTGGGGGCCCGGATGGCTCTCCAGCCACAGCAGGATCTCCTGGCCCGCCCAGTCGCAGAGATCCACCTCGCCGTCGACCCAGCGTTTGCTGTCCGTATGGTGCGAAAAGACCGTACGCTCGTTTACCCACACGCGAAAGGTCACGCCATCGCTCGGTGGTTCGCTTTCGCTATGGTCGCGGATCGCGTTGGCGAAATTCAGCGTGACAGGCTGAGTATCCGGCAGAGCCAGGCGATATTCGACGAAGATCGTCCCGCCGCCTGGCTTCCAGGGCGGGTGCATGGTGATCGCGTCCTTGGTTGACCCGCGCGTCGTGGGTCCGAACGACAGGTTCGCCGACGATTCCGCCGAGGTCCCGCTCCATCCGACGGGCATGTAGACCAGCGGACCCGTGTAGTACTGCCAGGCCATGCGGAACGTCCGAAGCGAGTGCAGCGGCAGGGCCCCCCGACGGGGCACGCTGTTGACCGGCAGTTCCGGCGGCTTCTGGCTCGACGTTGCCGTCTGCTCGAAGTTCGATGCGAAGATCCGCACCGCATGGGCGGTTCTCTCCTGCACGCCGTCTCTGAAGCGGGCATACACGTGGACCGGATACAAGGCTGAGAGCGCCCCCCGTCCAGCCGCGATCTGAAACGTTACCGAGCGGCTCTCTCCCGGTTCGATGGAGACCGTTGCTTCCGACGACCCGACGGCATACCACTCGTCGACGAGATCCTCCATCGACAGTGCGACGTCGATCGGGCTCGATCCCGTATTGTGGACTGTTGCTGTGACAGTCTGCGGTCGATCGAACTGCCGCACCTCTTCGATTGGATCGACGGAAAGCGACAAAGGGCCTTCTTGCACGGTATGGCCGTTGAAGGCTAAGGCCGGTCCTGTCACCATGCCCAGCAGCAGGGCCAACGCCAGTGAGTTCAACCTCTTGAGAGTTGTTGCCGTGCGTGTCATCAATCCTTCCTTCGTTCGATTCAGCGGTCGGATCGTTCCAGCAGATACCACATCGTGCCGTACTCCGGTGAGAGTCTCAGAACGCTCCGGTTCCCCTGGGTCCGAATCGGTACATCTTGCAGTGGTGCGCCATCAGGCGCCAGCGCCTGGCACGTCCAGTGTCCTTCGTTCAGGGTGATCTCGCCCTCCAGAGCCTCGATCTGTACCGGAGCGCTCCCCCAGTTGCGTCCCACCGTCCGACGGTCCCGAGAGAACTTCATCCCCGTGTTCTCGCACCGACCGCAGGCGGTGACCAGCACTCTCTCGGCATCGAGAGGTGTCAGCGTCAAGGTCACGAATTCGGGCGAACTTATGTTGACCCCGCCTCGCGTGATCCGTTTGATGCGGTCGGGATACCCGATGTAGACGTGTGTATCGCCATTGGCAGCGCAGTACAGGCCTCTGCCCTGATCGTCGACCGACCACTTCAGTGTGGTCTCGGATGCGTGGGTGCTCGTCGGCGAACCCGGCGTAGGGCCATACGATGGAATATGTACTGTTTCCGTCAGCTCGTCGTACGTGATATCGGCCGCCTGTTCGAGGATGCCGAGCATGTTCCGATCGTACTGGAGGTGCAGGCCCGCCAGGCTGGGCAGATCGTTGACCGGATCGCCGGTCTGCACGATATGGCTCGGTCGCAGCGGGGCGACGGCCCTCTCTCGGAAGATGGCCGTCCCGGCCCGCATGAAACCCCACTTGGCGGGGTTGGTGTCGATGTCGAAAAAGCCGCTGAGCACCTCCCGGTCCCAGGTATCGCCGCTGTGGGAATAGCTGTAGAACCAGACCCCATCCCAATCCTGGGCCGCGGCAAACGAAGCCATCAGCGGAACGCATTCCGCCTGCGCGTCGAGCGGCGCGGGGTGATTGTACTCGCTGACGGTAAACGGTTTGCCCGCCAGCCGCTCGGCCGCGATGCGAAACAGCGTCGCCTCGCCCGGGTAGTTCGTCATCGGCTTCTGGTTGATCAGCCAGTTGCCCTGGTCCCAGGGCTGGCCCGGAAAGCTCGGGTGTTGCCAGTACGCGTGCGAATCGATGAAGTCCATGTCGCTCTGGGCGTAGAGCCCCAAAGGCCCGAATACGATCGTGCCGGTGACCAGCGCAGCGCAGCCGAGTTCGTTCCTAATGAAGTTTCGCATGTGGTCGAAGTAGGCCTTTTCGGTCTCCGCCAGGAAGCACATGCGATCCACGATTCTCGCCCGACTCTCGTTGGATCGGAACAGTTGGACCCCCGCTCCATCCAGAGACTCGCCCTCCGCCAGGCCGACCTGCCCGCCGGGACGAAACTGTACGTTGGCGAGCCGCACGGAAGCGGAATTGCCGCTGAGTGCGAAACTGATGCGTGCGTTGTCCTCATCGGCCCGAGCCACGAAGCCGAAGAGGAAGCGGGTCCAGTCCGTCCCGAGCGAGACGGTCCGAGACAGGCCCATATTCCCCCATGGATCGTGCGCCTGGCTGACACTGCACGTAATCTCTCGGGAGGCCGCCGCCGCGGCGTCGAACGACACGGTGTAGTACCGCCCCTCCGACAGTTCCAGGGCCCCCTGAGTCAGTTGCAGGTGCCATCCCGTTTCATCCGCTTGGTCGATCTGGACGCGTATGCCTTTCTCGGTTGATGAGATCGAAGCCCGGCAGCCCTCGTGCTGCTCCAGATTCCAGCCTTGGGGCAGACTTCTGCCCTGATTCCACGCCTCGAAACCTCCGTTTTGCAGCAGGGTCGGTCCGAGCGGCTCGGTGCCCTCGCTCCACGCCGCCCGCAGAGCGTCGGTCGATCCGTAGCGTCCCTGCAACCACTGCACGAATCGACCTTGGAGGAGGTCCGCGTAGTACGGCGGCAAGGTCCGCAGCGAATCCTCGCCACCCCACATGAAGAAGCTGTCCTCGTTCGTGATCTCGACGAAGGCCACCGCTGGATCGTCCGCATAGGAGACGCCTCGGTACGGATTGACATGGCCCAGCAACTCGCGGGCGTACTCTTTCTGAGCATCGATCAGGGCCGGCGTGAAGATGCCCGCGATCTTGTCATAATCCCGGTTTGTCGGGGGCAGGCCGATGTATTCGCTGTGAGCCCGGCCCACGTGCAGGTTGATGTTGACGTAGATGCCTCGCGCCGCCAGTTCGTTGATGAAGAAATCCAGGCGATCCAGTGCCTCGGGCTCGATCGTGCGTCCGTTCAGAGTGTTCCATATCCCACGTGGCCACCGGGACGTGTCCATGTGATGGCAGCGTACGCTGTTGACGCCCGCCGCCGCCAGACGAGCTGCAATGTGAGGGGCATCTTCCCGCATGGGGAAATTCGCCCCGAACGAGAGATTCACGCCCCAGATGCGGATCGGGCTCGCGTTCACCTCAAAATGCCCCTCGCGAGTCGTCAGACGCGTCGAGTCGACGGCGATGGGGGGCTGGCCGCCAATCCAGATCGTCTCTTGGGCATCTATCCGCACCGGAATCACGAAGGGGACCCAGTCCTGTCCGCCAGAGGAACATGGCGTCAGGAGCCCGAGAGCCAAGACCAGGCATCGCAGGGCGCCTCGACGCGCGGGAGCGGCTTTCCACCCGTCGTCGTTGATTCTTATAGTTTCTGATGGGGTCATCTGGAATTCCTCCCTGCGATCGTTTGACTTGAGAAGTGCGATGTTCAGAATATCCGCGCGGCGACGCATTTACACGGCTGGTGATCTCGGAAAAGCGGTTTTCGGACCCGTGGCTGCGCGTCTCATCGTGGCCCACGGATTCGCCGTCCTGGGACCTTTGCTAGGCTGCGCGATGGCATTCATCTGGTTGCCTCCGATAACATCCATGTCCATGTGGTAATCCCTTTGAACGCTCCGATCAACCAAAAAGCGACGGCTCCGAACCGGGGAAGGTCCCCGAAAATGCCCTCCGAGGGGGGCCTGGGCCCCAAGGAGAATCCGCGAACGGACGTCCGAAATCGAGGCCGTTTGCCGCCGGGAGTTCGCGGCGCTGCCAGAGACCGGGCAGAACGCTTGTTTTATGCAAAAGTCTGCTGAGGAAACGGGCCTTTTTGGTCGAAGATAGGAATGAATGGACCTGCGTCGCCTGTGACGCCATTGGTTCGGGACGGAGCGAAGCAACGCACGATGGAGTGAACCTGAGGCACGATCTTTGGAGACCGGAATATGACAGTGGCAAGTGCAACAGTGAAACGGATGACCATGCCCGACATCAAGAATCGGGCCAAGGAACTGGGCATTCAGCCGGGCAAGATGAAGAAGACCGAGCTGATTCACGCGATTCAGATGGCCGAAGGCTGTACGCCGTGCTACGGCCGTTCGAACGGTCAGTGCCCCTGGACCGAATGTTGCTGGCGCACCGACTGCTTCAAGACCAATGCCTAGTCCGAAATGAACGGCCCCCCGCATCGGGGGGCCTGCCGCAGTGCCGACCGGGCCGCGTGCCCACGGGCTCCGACCGCCCCGATCCCACCTCTGAGATGCCCTGCGCGTTGAACTACGCTTTTTTCACATCGAAAAGGCGTTTTTTTTGACAGTTCGCGTAACGGCCGGTAATATATCCCTGTGTGTCAAGGCGCATGCTTCTTCCCTCGAAGCGGCGTCTGTGCCAATCAAGTGAGGGAATCCGTAGTGTAGGCCCGCATGGGCTGAGGAGAAGACGAAGTGGCAAAGGGGACTGTCAAGTGGTTCAGTGAAAAGAAGGGGTTCGGCTTCATCATCCCGGATGATGGCGGTGAGGACCTGTTCGTCCACCACTCCAATATCGCTGGGACCGGCTTCAAGACGCTCCAGGATGGCCAACCCGTCGAGTATGAGCCTGCCCAAGGCCGGAAAGGTCTGGAGGCGACCAACGTTCGGCCTCTGTAAGATCCTACAGGGAAGATCTGAACGCTAGACCCGGCCGCCTCGGCGGGCTTGGCGTTTGAACTTGTACCGTTGGCGAAGATATGTGGTGGCTACGGTAGATCTGACGAGCTACCACGAGGGGCGCTAACGGGGCGGCGCTCTCCGGAAGGAGAGCGCCGAGAGAGGCGGCCAAGAGCCTTGGGAAAGGCTACTTTTCCTTGTGGCCGTACGGAGGGGGTATGCCTGTGACGGCCGGCGGGTCGACCTTGCCTGCCGGGTCCGGAAGTGGACTGCACCGCCGCACGCCAGAAAGCGCAACGGGCCGGCCGTCGCCCCCGACACTCTAGTTCGACTGGCGACTACCAGTCTTCGTCATCATCGTCGTCGAAGTCTTCGTCGTCGTCCTCATACTCCTCTTCATCCTCGTCTTCCTCTTCATCCTCCTCCTCGTCTTCCTCTTCGTCATCGAAGTCTTCGTCTTCGTCGTCGTCGAACCCGTCCTCTTGGTCGTAGGCCAACTCTTCTTCGAGCAGTTCGCAGGTGCAACTGTCGGGCTTCTCGCCGCAGCTGCCACAGGTTCCATTCTCCAGGGGAGCGCCACAGGCCTCACAGGGAATGCATCCACAGGATTCACACATCTTCGGACACCTTCAAAAAATAGAGTTGTTTGCGTCTATCCGCACTACGAAAACGGGTTCACTAGAACCCACCTCCAATGGCGTCAACATGGTACGCACGAAGGGGGGAAAAGCAATAGCATTTGCACAAAAATCGGCGCAATTTTCTCGGGTCCCCGGAGAGGCCGTGGGTGTCGATTCAGGGGGACGCCCACTCGGGGCCCCGAGGGGGGCGGTCCAACCGCAATGCGCCGCTGAAGAGGCGTTCGGGCGGGTTGCTGCAAAGGCTCCGGAGCGCCCGGCTATGCGTATCGCCGCAGGGCCAGATGGACGATCTTGTCGATCAGTGATTCATAGTCGATGCCCGCGCGGTCGGCCGCCTCGGCCACCTCTTCGCCATACGCAATGTCCGGATTGGGATTCGCTTCCAGGACCACCAATCTGCCGTCGGCGGTCAGACGCAGGTCGATCCGCCCGTAATCCTGGAGTTGCAGCGCTCGATAGGCCCTCTTGCAGACACGCTCAACGCTTTGCAGGGTCGCCTCCGGCAACTCGGCGAAGCCGAACTCGATCTTCCATTTCTCCCGGTACTGCCGGTTCCATTTGCAGCGGTAGGTCAGCATCACCGGGCCCTGGTCGCTCTCGGCGTTGAAGCAGCATTCGCGCGGAGGCAGCACGGTCAGCCGCTTGTTGCCGATCACGCTGACGTAGAGTTCCCGCCCGTCAATGTACTCCTCCGCGATCACCGGTTGCTGCCATCGTTCATGAATGAACGCCGTTCGTTCGGCCAGCGCCTCGGCGTCGTAGACCAGCGACGCATTGGCGATCCCCTCGGAACTGTCCTCGAACGTCGGCTTGACCACCAGGGGGTACGGCAGATTCTTGGGAATTCGGATGGCCTTCCGCAGCGGTAGAGAGATAAAATTCGGAACGCGAATCTTGTGCAGTCGCAGGATTTCCTTGCACAGTCGCTTGTCTCGCGCCAACAGCAAGCCCATCGCACCGGCGCCGGTGAACGGCATGTCGAGCAACTCCAGAAGGGCGGCAATGTTCTTATCCATCCGCCGGTCACCACAGAACTGTTCGGTCAGATTGAAGACCAGGTCCGGCGCCCGCTCGGTCAGCGTTTGCGCCACCGAGGCAATGTCGTACTCGGCGCCGATCACGCTGACCCGGTGACCCAGCATGCGCAATGCGTCACAGACGTGGTACTCCGTTATCGGTTTGTCCGCGGGGTCGCGAAACTCAGGGTCTTCCACCGGAATCGTGGCTGGATCCACCAGGACGGCTATGTGCATGCGTCGAGTCATGTTCACCTTCGCTTTTTGCTGATCGTCAGGGTGTTGCTGGCAATGGCCGTAACCATGGAGGTAAGACCGATGAGAATCTCTTCACTGGCGTTCTCGGTGGCAAGCCCCAGTGCATCGCAGCGCGTTGCGAGCCGGTTCACCAACTGGTCGATATCGAACTTGCGGTGGCCGGTCCATCGCGTGACATTGTTGACCAGGTGCGTTCGATGCGAACGAAGCACCCGGGAGGCCTTGACCATCGCCCCTCGCGCAGGATGGGCGACGAAGAGATCGCGAAGACTGTCGTCGTAATACCCCTGGAATTCACTGCCGAGAATGCGACGCTTTCGTTCATAGTGAGCCGCCAGCGTCGACGTCATCCGGGCGGCTGAATAGGGCGGACGTCCCTTGAATGTCACCACAGGCGGCTCGTCGGCGATTCGCCGCATGACATCGTCGACGTACTGGAGCTTCTTGAGGACTGGCCAGTCTTTGTACTTGTCCCGCCACTGGCTGTTGGGCGTCAGCCAGACCGCAAAGGTTTCGGCAAAATCCTCGTCCGGATGCGATTGCGCGTAGTTGTCTTCCAGGTTGATCACGAATCGACGTGAGTAGGGCTGATAAGAGTAGGAGTTGGTGTAGGTGTCGCTGAAGAGCCCGAACAGTTCGCGCCAGCGCGTGCGACGATACAGGCGATAGGCGTAGTTGAGGGCATGTCCGCACTCATGACGCAACAGTTTCATACACGTCGCCGGATCGCCACCCTCGACCTCGTACATCATGGTCTCTTCGAGCTCTCTCAGACGCGGGTGAGCCAGGCAGAAGGGGATCCCGATCGTGGGAATCTTGTCCGGCGTCAGCCATTCGTCGGCCAGATAGCAGGTCGGATGGCAAGAGATGCCCTTGGCGTCGAGCTCGGCATAGAGCTGATGGACGAACGGTTCGACACAGGAGCCGGGAATCTGAAGCCCGAGGTCGCGCACGCGCACCTGCAGCAACTCCTCATCCGGCAACTCTTCCCATCGGCGGATCTTGTGTGTTTTCGTCTTGGCCATCGGCTCAATCACCGTCTCTTTGGCGTCCTGGCTGCCTCTATACCACAGGACCGGGAGCCTGGCAACCCTCTCTCGGGACCTACTGACTTGCCGGACGCTCAGAGCGTCAGATCGGCCAGACTCGTGTCATCCTGGGCCTTGGGGCTGTAGATCTGGAGGGTCGCGTCGAGTTGCCGCTGGCTTTCCGTTTGCTTGTGGATGTGCAGACTGGCGACCTGGGCGGCGATGGACGAATCCTCAATCGCCCGGAGAAACCCGATCAGGTGACTCATGGGAATCCCCTTGAGGCCGATTTCCACAAGCGTTTCGGAATATCCGGGCTGATTCCCCGGCGTCTCCTGCTGTTCCATCGTCACCAGGTAGGTGTTGAGTTGATGCTGCTTGGCCAGCGATTCCAGGAACGGCAGCAACTGGAAATCGGGATCCTGCCGACGGACCTGTTCCTGCGCGTCCGCATAGGCCCGATGGAGCGTCAGATACTCGCTGCTCTTGGCGCGAAGCTCGCGGAGTTCCTCCTGCTTCTCCGGGAGGATCCGGCTGAGCCGTTGGATTCGATCGCGCATCGGGCCGATGGCCAATGCGTAGACTCCCCAGACGGCCAAGGCTGTCGCTACACCGATTCCCAGTCTGCGTTCTCGTCGCGTCAGTTGCATCATCTAGGGCACCGTCTTTCTCGTCGACAGAGACAACGTGAACTGCACCCGGTCCGTCTTGGCGTCTCTCGCCGGGTTGGGCTCCTCCACGACCTCGAAGCCGGAGGTGTTTTCCAGGCTGCGCTGCCATCCGGCCAGGACCGCAAACGAACGACACGTCCCCATCACGCGGACCGAGTCGCCCGCGATGAGAACGTCCTCGAATTCCACGCTTCCATCGGCCGGATGATGGGCGCTCAGGGCCGTCAGGATCTCCAGCGGCGTCTGTCTTCCCGGCTGAAACGAGGCCGGTCCTCCGTCGTCCTCATGCAGCGAGGCGAGCTTCTGCTGAAGCTGCACCGTCGGGTTCACGCACTTTTCCCCCGGCAGGGTCTGTTGGAACACCTTCTCGATGTCCCCCTTGAGCTGAGCGTACTGGGACTCCAGACCGGACAGGCGGAGAAACGTCCCGCAGATCCAGATCGCCACCATGGCAACCAGCAGACCGCCACAGACCGCAAGCTCCTTTCTCACGTTCAGAACCGCTGGCTTCTGGTCGGCATGGGCGCGCAGGAAATCGATGTGGGTCGATGCGCGGGGCAGAAACCTTCGCAGGGCGAGACCCTCGGCTACGCAGATCGGAGAGGTCAACTGGACCTTGGGATCCGACTCGACTCGGGCGCAGGGATCGACGGGAATGGCCCGGCAGCCGATCTCACCCTGGATGGTCGTGGCCAGCGCCTCGGTGATGGTCGATGGGGCGACCAGAAAAACGCGAAGGTCCGCCTCGGCTTCGATGCCGAAGAGTCGACGCCAGGTGATCTCCATCTCGCGACCAAGCAGTTCCGTTACCTGTCGGGTGATGGATTCCATATCACTGTCCCGTGCGATCTGCAGTGGGATGTTCCGGACCAGCATCAGATGGCCTTCCTGTACCACCGCCAGGCTGAGAACCGCTTCATCGACCACCAGGATGATCGCGAGCCCTTCATTGCTTTCGGGATGGTTGAAGCTCACCGCCGCATGAGCGGCCGTAATCGACGTCTCGATCCGGGCCACTCGGATCTTTCCTTCCTCGAACAGCGTCAGCTCTTCGGCCAGCAAATCGCTCGAGGTCGTTGCCACGAGTGCGGAATACCGCCCGTTAGGCAGCCGCCGCGTGGAACAGACCTGGACGACGGCCTTCGCGGCCACGATGGGAAGATCGTCCCTGAGCTTGGTAATATCGCCGCCGCCGACGGCCTGCAATGTGGCTTCATCCACTTCGATGTCCGCGAAGAACACCGCGTGGTGCGGAAGGCACACCGTCACCTCGGCCCGCCGGTCGAACCCGTGCTGAGTGGTCAGGGCACGAAGGAGATCCACAGGCGAGTCGGTGCTCCGGCGCGTGGGCTTGCCGAAGACCTTCTCGATGCGAGGGCCCTCCGGACCCGCCGCGATCTGCACCGCACGCAGATGAAAGCGGCTCATGTCGATGCCGATCGATTTCTTCACCATGATTCTACCTCTGGTCCTTCCTCCGAAGCCGGAGAGATGTGACGGAGCATCACGACTCCCTGTAAAGAACGATATCGACATTTCCCGTCTGTGGGTTTCGATGCAGCAGCGCCTCGATTTCGCAGGTCCGATCTTCTATCTGTCCACGCGAATGGACGCGGTAATAGGCGTCCTCCGCTCTGACTTCAACCGCGTCTCGCAAGGCCTGATAGATGTTATCGGTCATTCCCGGCACCTCTCTGAGCTCGGCGACCGTCTCGAACGGTTTGAGTCGCCGTCGCTGGACGATCATTTGAGCCAGAGCGGGGTCCACTTGCTCGGACAGCGATTCGAGGATGAGCTTGGGGGCCGCATTGAGATTGATCCGTCCGCTGCCGGCGGTGGTCAACAGATCGCGCAGAGCGATGAACGTCTCCGCAGAAATCCCTTTGATCCACCGGAGTTCCTCGATCGTGTCCATCGGAGCGTTCTTACACCGGTACGGAGGATCGTGGCTCTCGTAGTAGCTGCTTTCGACGCCTTGCCCCGCCGATTCCACGAACGGCAGCAGGGTGGGCTCGTCGTCGGCATCGGTCCAGTCGATGAGGGCCGGGACGACGCCGTAGCCGATCCGCTCGGTGGCCTCCTTGCGACGGTTCAGCAGGTCGATCAACCGCAACATCTGATCGACTCGCCGGCGATCGAACTGGCCGTTCTCCTGCTTCAGTGCATTGACGTTCAGACGCCCGCTTTCTTCCGTGATGGTGACCACGCAGCGACCTTCCCCGACGGGAAACGTCTTCTCTTTTCTCCGCACGTCGTCGAACCGACGGTCCGAACTCAAATCGTTGACCTCCGCCACCGTGGCAATCGCCAGACCCAGCCCGGCGCGGGCGCAGGTCCTCGCTTGTGCGGACTCGCGGAGGCCTTCCGCGATCTGAAGGCTCGCCCGCGTGGTCCGGTTGAACGCAAACAGCAGCGCCGAAAGCAGCAGCACCATGCCCAGCACGACGATGAGGACGAACCCCTTGCAGCGATTTGGTCGGGAGGTGCGGATCATTTCACCTCCCTCGATTCGGTTCGCCTGGCCGCCTGGTTCACGATCTCGACGGTGGTTCCGGCTTCGTACTCGCGGTCCTTCTCATCCATCACGGTCAGCGTGAGCCTCACCGCGCGAGGCAGCCTTCGCCCTGGCTCGCTGTTCCACTTCGTCTGCCATCGGCGACCGTCGTAGAACTCGAGTTCGATGCCGACGATCTGTCGGGAAATGGTCTGCCACTCCTCCTGCGATCGATCGGCGCGAATCGACTCGACATAAGGCCCGCTGCACACCGCCAGGGTTCGCCGGCGTGGATCGTGCCGATAGCGAATTCGCGTCAGACCCTGGGGGCCATCGGCTTCGCCGGCCAGACCGCCGGTCGTAACGAAATCCAGCATGTCCCTTCGGGCGCCGAACGCGCCCCCGAGAAACACCGGACGAGGCTTGGATACCCGCCGTTCCAGTGGTGGGGGCAATTCGGGTGTGACCTGATTGGCAGCAGGGCGGTTCGCCCCACGATCCGAATCGGGCGCATTCGGTTCGTCCGCCCGAGCGTACGCACCGCGGAGCTGCCGGGCCATCAGTCGCAGGATCAGGTCGGTCCGCTGGGCGCACGTCAGGCGACTGTCGTAGACCTCCAGCGATCGCGACGTGGCTGCGTAGCTGCCGTAGACCATCGAGACAATCGTGGCGATGATCGCCATTGCAATCAGCATCTCGAGCAGGGTAAAGCCTGGTCTATCGTGTCGTCTGCTCATGGATCTTGCCTTCTGCTGCCAGCGTCGTCATCGTCAATGTCTTGCGGTCCGACCCGTGCTGCCACGTGACCGTGGTGGCGACTTCGCGAAGGCCGCTCAGTGCCAGGTTCTGACCGCCCGGCTGGGTCGCATCACGGACCTCCGTCGTCCAGTGGAACTGCCGTCCGTTTCGCTCCAGAGCGCCCGAGGTCGTCCCCTGTCGGGGGAATCCCGGCGCCGTCGCCTCCGCAAGCTGCGCCTCCGCGACGAACACCGCCTGCGTCATCGCCTGAGCCGCATCCGCGGTGGCCATGCTGAACAGATGGAGCCGTAGCAGACCCACCAGGGCGATCGAGACGACCGCCAGCGCGATGAGCACTTCGAGAAGAGTGAACGCTTTCGAGCCGATTCTCCCGCCAGTCATGGTCTGTCATCCCGGACGCTTCGAACGCTCGTGAACTCAGCTCTGCAAATTCCACGCTTCGATGTCGGCGTCATCGTCCACGCCGCCGTCCTCGCCGTCCTTGCCATAGGACTCCAGATCGTAATCCTTGCTGTGGATTCCCGGGCTGATGTAGATGTACCGGTTGCCCCACGGGTCCGTTTGCAGCGAATCGAGGTACCCGTCGGAACTGTAGCCTTTAATGCCCGGGTTGTTCACGAGGGCCTCCAGGCCTTCAGAAGTCGTCGGAAAACGCCCCGTATCCGTCTTGAACAGCGCCAAGGCCTGTTGAAGGCTGTGGATGTCCGCCTGCGCCTTGACCCGGCGCGCCTGCTCGGGCTTGCTCAGGATTTTCGGCATCATGATGGTGGCCAACATCCCCAGGATCACGACCACGATCATCAGTTCGATGAGTGTGAAGCCTCGTCGCGTATGCCTTGGATACATGGATCGGATTTGCATGGCACGGTCCCCTACAAAGCCTGGTTGATTTCGAAGATGGGCAGCAGAATCGACAGCACGATGAAGCCTACCACGCCACCCATCAGCAGCAGGATCATCGGTTCGAGCAGGGCGGTCAGCGTGCGGACGGTCGTTTCGACTTCGCCGTCGTACATCTCGGCGATATCGAGCAGGCCGTCTTCAACGTTGCCGGTCATCTGCCCGGTCTGGATCACGTGGAACACCACCGGCGGGAACATGCCCGTCGCCCGGACGGCATTGGCGATCGTCTCGCCCTTGTGGACCCAGTCTTTGATCTGCCCGGCCGCTTCGGCAATCAGATGGTTCTGGCTGATCCGCTGGCTGATTTCGATCGCGGTGATCACCGGGATGCCGCTCTTCATCAGCGTCCCCAGCGTTCGGGTCAGGCGGGCCACCTCCAGCTTGAAGAACAGCGGTCCGAACAGCGGCAGGGCGAGCTTGATTCGGTCGATGCCGCGTCGCCCGTCGCGGGTCTTGCTCAGGGCCGCGAGGGCAATCACCATTCCGCAGATCCCGATCAGGATGAACATCATGCGCGCTCGCAGAAAATCGCTCATGCTAATGAGCATTCGCGTCGGCAGCGGCAGTTCCTGGTTCATCTTCAGAAACAACTCCGAGATGCTGGGCACCACGAACGACAGCAGGAACATGACCACGCCGGTCGCCACCACCGCCATCATCGCCGGGTAGGCGATCGCGGCTTTGACCTTGCCGGTCAGTTGCACGCGCTTCTCCAGGATGTCCGCCAGGCGCGCCAGCACGGTCTCGAGCGCCCCGCTGGCCTCTCCGGCTGCCACCATGTTGACGAACAGCGTCGAAAAATGCCCCGGATGCCTGCGTAGCGCCTCGGCCAGGCTGCTGCCGGCGTTGACCTCATCGCGGATGGATTCCACCGTTGCTGCTAGCGGTTCGACGGTGTGCCCCCATCGCACGCCGCGATTCTTCGGAGTACATTGCATCTGTTCCACCAGGGCCGACAAGGCCGGGACCAGAGGCATCCCCGCGTGCAGCAGCGTGGACAATTGCCGCGCGAATCGGCTGATGTCCTTCGTCGTCACGCGATGCAGCAGATCGCCTCCGTTCGCCCGCGCATCGTTCTGCAGAACCGCGGCGCCGTCGGCGATACCCAACCAGGAGTGGGTCTGGGGCTCAGCGGTCGACATGACGGCTCCCCTTCCTCTCGATCTTGACGCTGTCCTGGGTGACGCGATACACCTCTTCCAGCGTGGTGACGCCCGCCAGCACGCGCCGCAGGCCGTCCTCACGCAATGTCGTCATTCCCTTCTCCATGGCAGCCTCCTTGATCACGTGGGCGCCGCGACGTTGGAGGATCAAATCCTTGATCTGATCGTCCACCAGCATCAGCTCGTTGATCGCGGTGCGTCCCACGTATCCCGTTTGCAGGCAGTTCTCACAGCCGGTGCCGCGCCAGAGCTGCGGACGCTCTGCGCTCAGCGTACCCAGTTCGGCGCGAACCTCCTCGATTTCCTGGGGCGGACAGGGCTGTTTGCATTCGGGGCAGATCACGCGCAACAGACGTTGCGCCATGACCCCGACGACGGACGACGAGATCAGATAGGGTTCGATTCCCATGTCGACCAGGCGCGTGACCGCCGAGGCCGCGTCGTTTGTGTGCAGCGTGCTCAACACGAGGTGTCCCGTCAGCGACGCCTGAATGGCAATCTCCGCGGTTTCCAGGTCGCGGATCTCGCCGATCATGATCACGTCGGGGTCCTGTCGCAGGATGTGCCGCAGACAACTGGCGAAGGTCAGTTCGATCTTCGGCCGGATCTGCATCTGTCCGATGCCCGCCAACTGGTACTCGACCGGGTCTTCCACCGTCAGAATGTTCCGTTCTTCGCTGTTGAGTTCGTTCAGCGCCGCGTAGAGCGTGGTCGTCTTGCCGCTGCCGGTCGGACCGGTCAGCAGGATGATGCCGTGCGAGATACCGATCAATTCACGAAAGACGCTGAGTGTCTCGGGACCGAAGCCCACGTCTTCGAGTCGCAGTTGACCCCGTCCGCGGTCGAGCAGTCGCAGCACGACGCGTTCCCCTCCAGCCGTCGGAATCACGGAGACACGGATGTCGACCAGTTCCTCACCGATCCGCACGCGACTCTGCCCGTCCTGGGGCAGGCGGTGCTCGGCGATGTTGAGATTGGCCATGATCTTCAGACGCGAGAGCAGAGGGGCCGCCTGGGGTTTGGCCAACGTCAGCACGTTGTGCAGCACGCCGTCCACGCGGAAACGGACCTTTACCTCGGTCTCATAGGGCTCGACGTGGATATCGCTGGCTCGGCTCTGCACTGCCTCGAACAGGATCTTGTTGACCAGCTTGATGGCCGGCGCCTTGTTGGCGATATTGAGCAGGTCTTCCGCATGCGTCTGCACCGAACTGGCGGCGTCGCTGCCGTCGGGTGCGTAGGCTGCCGACAAGGCGTCGGAGCCTTTCTCGCCGTCGGTGGCGTGGTAGTAGCACTGGCTGATCGCGTTCTCGATCTCGGGCGCCGGACAGCGCACGCGCGGACACGCCTGGCCCAGAACGCCGACGATGGCGTCATAGGCCTCGACGTTCAGCAGATCGGCGAGAGCGACCGCCGTACGCCCGTCTTCGAGCACAATCGGGATCGCGCCCTGCTTCTTGAGAAACTCCAGCGGCAGGCGGCGCACCAGGTCCGCGTTCAACTGCTCGGGAGCGATCCTCCAAAGCTGCTGACCCTCGATCCGTTCGGCTTGTCCTGCTTTCACCAATGCACCTCCTCGCGCGAATGCGTTCCGCGTGCGGGTGGTCTGATCTCTTCGGATCAGCGACCCGCTTCCAGAAGCGGAAGCATCTGCTCCCTCTTCCGGTCGGTAATCTCCTGCAACTGCTCCTCGCTGGTCATCACGTGCGGCGTGATAAAGATCAGTAGGTTCGTCTTTTCGACCCGATCCCGTTGCCAGCGAAACAGGTTGCCGACCAGCGGCACGTCACCCACCAGCGGGACCTTGTTCTCGACCCGCGTCTTGTCGTCGCGAATCAGGCCTCCGATGACGACGGTATTGCCGCTGTTCATCGTCACCACCGTCTGGGCGGTGCGTTTGGCGGTGGTCGGCGTATCCGCCGAGGCAGCGGTTACACTGTCGATCAGTTTCGTAAATTCGCTGTCGATCTGGAGTCGCACCGATCCACCCTGGCTGACGTGCGGCGTCACTTCCAGCGTGATGCCCACATCCTTGTACTCGTACTGCTTGATCACCGTAGGCGTCAGCAGATCCGTCGTCTCGGTGATGCGTGACTGCACGACGAACGGCGTATTCTCGCCGACGATGATCTTGGCCTTGCGATGGTTCGATGTCAGCAAGCTTGGTGTCGACAGGATGTTCACGCCCGATTGCTTCTCCAGCGCCTGGACCAGTAACCCGAGGTTGTCGCCTTTCCACGCGCCGACCGCCAGCCCTTCGAGGTCGCCGCTGGCGTAGTTGACAAAGGGTCCCAGATTGGTCGCCGCGAAACCGCGGAGGCTGCCGGTGACCGCATCGTCCAGTGTCGCCCAGTCGACGCCCAGTTCCCGCAAGGCGTTTTCCCCGATCTCCAGAATGGTCATCTCAACCAGGATCTGTTCACGCACGATATCGAGCTTCTCCACGATCTGCGAAATCATTGCAAAATCCTGGGGCGACGCGACAATGATCAGCGAGTTCGTGCTGCCGTCGGCGGTCACCTGGATCGGCTGACGGGTGTCGACCCCCTCGGTCAGTCGCATACCGGCCAGCGCCGCTTCGAGCGAAGGCGCCACGTCGTTGGCGTCGGCGTTCTTCAGGTAGGTCACGTGAACGTTGTCCACCCCGACGGGTCGCTCGACGTCGAGCTGCGCAACCAGACGACGGACGGTATCGACATCCTGTTCGCCGCCGACGACCACGAGTGAATTCGTCCGCTCGTCAGCGAGCACCTTAGTGTTCTGGCCCTCGATCTGCACGGGCCGGGCACGTCCGGCGGCCGCCGCGGTCGCCACCGTGCGACCCTCGTCCAGGATCTGCATGATCTGCTCGCTCAGTACCTGCGCCGAAGCGTGCGTCAATGGAAAGATCGTCACGTTTTCACGCGAGCCTTCCACGTCGAGTTGCTGGAGGATCTGCGCGATGTGGTGGATGTTGGACGAGGTGTCCGTCACCATGATCGAATTCGTCCGTGGGTAGGTCGCCATCAGCGCGCCCGTCGACAGCAGCGGCTGAACGAGTTGGGTGACCTCGGTCGCGTCCGCGTGCTTCAGCGGGAGAATCTGCGTCACCATCACGTCGTTCATCGGGATCGCACCCGGATCGGCGCCGATGCGCACCTGGAGGTTCTGCTTGGTGGCCTCCGCCTTCGGGACGATCTTCACTGCATTCTCCGTCTCGATGGCGGCGTATCCGTGCACGTCGAGAATGGACTGGAGGAACGGGTAGATGTCGCGGAGGCGAATCGGCGTCGGCGACATGACCGTTACTGTACCAGTGACGCTCTGCGCGGGAATGAAGTTGATGCCCGTGATCTCGCCGATGGTCTTCAGGACCGTTCGGATTTCCACGTCCTCGAAGTTGACTTGTACCATCTCTTCCGGTTCAGAGGGCTCTTCCTCTGCCGGAACCGTCGGCATCGTGGCCACAGATTCCGGAGCGGGGGACGGATCCGCTTGCGCCGCACTTGCCTCGGGAGCGGTGGGTCTCGAAGGGGCCTCTGCCGTTGGCGCCTGCACCGTCCTCGGGGCCTGGCCTGCAGCCACCAGCTCCTCTTGTGCCGCCGATGCGATCGGCGACGAACTCTGCGGCTGCACGCGAATCACGCTCTCCGGGACTGTTCGCGACGTTGGCGGAGCGATAACCAGGGGAGACTCGACCGTCGGAGTCGGGCGGACCTGGGTCTCTTCTGCCGGTTCAGGCATGCCCCGGCGGGACCCGGAGTGCGGCTGGACCGGGCTGACCTCCGACGCCGGGACCGTACGCGCGAAATCCGAGCAGCCGGCGCCGACGAACACCAGAAGGCTGCACGCCGCGACGGCGCGACCCCATCTTCCGATGGTTCTCCGCCGGGTTGCCGGCGCATGACCTTGTAGAGTCGCCGAATTCGTTGGGTGTTTCGTCTTCAAGATGCTCTCCGCTATCTCACAAGTCAAATGACAGGTCCTTGGTCTTCCCGTCACGCAACAGCCGCAGGTCGATCTTGGACTGGCTTCTTGCCTTCTTGAGAACCTCAAATGCTTTCTGCTTGCTGGTGAGGTCCTGTCCGTTGACGGTCTGTACGATATCCCCGTTGCGCAGGCCAAACAGTTTGGTCAGCGGGGTTTCCTCCAATCCGCTGATTTCCAGGCCTTCGGTTCGTCCCCCTTTGACGTGGGGTTTGATGGTGGCCTTGCGAAACAGGTTTTCGACATAGCCCAATTGCGCCGAAGGAGAGGCGGCTTGCGCGTCCGAAGTCACCGGTTCCGGGGTCATCGTTTCGAGTCGCTGTGGCCGTGCGGTCGCGCCCGGCGAGCCTTGAGAGGCGCCGCTGCGGATGTGGAGCACCGCTTTTTGTCCCTGATGGCGAAGCACGACTCGCTCGGGCTCGATCGATTCGATCGTGGCCGAAGCGACACGCTCGCCAATCTTGTACGGAAGGGTGGTGTTGGCCTGGGTGTCCTCGATGATCGCCCGCGACCGGACCGGACCGGCGGCCACGACGCCGCGCAGCACCAGGCCGAGTTCTTCCGCCGACGGCAGAATGATCTCCCGCGGTTCGGGCGAACGGGGCGCTTCGGACGCCATGGGCGGTTGCGACAGGCCGAACACGTTCTTGTCGAGAATGACGGACTCGTCCAGCGGGGTTTGGGGAACGGCATCTGCAGCGGTTTCGCTCTGCGGCCGTTCATTCCCGGTCACCGCCTGAGGTGTAAGCCCTGAACCCAGTTGTGCCGGCGTAAGGATGGCGTCCACGGCAATGTACAGCAACGCTGCAATCAACACGGCCTTGACCGCCCAAACGACCTTCGACAACTGTCTCTCGTTCATGGTTGCCTTTCTCACATTCATAGGAAGCCCTTGATCTGCCCCTGTATCGTCTCAGGAACGCGGGGACTTGACCGGTAAAGGCGTAACCGGGCAGGGCGTGGTCGTAAGACCGTCCGCAATATCAGACCTTCTGCCTTATCGGACACGAGCGGGGGGCCGTCCCGAGGACGCCCCGGAAGGTGCGCGTTGTGTGGTGTCTCTTTTTCGTGTTCCCCATGTCGGTGCCACCCCCAGCCATTCCGGAACGACAAGGTCCCGAAATGGCCTTGCTGTAACCTAGGAACCCCTCCTCAAGACGAGAACTCATTATAGGACCCCTAAGGGTTTTGCTCAATACAATTTCGGGTGATGCCTTGCATTCTCTTGAGGGAAAATCCTCCGCGGCGACAAAATGGGACCTTTGCGTGCCCCAGTCAATCCCCGGTAGCGGAGCGTGCTTTGCCCATAGGTGACAAAGTGGCAGGGGATTCTGGGGTAAGCGGAAAGCCCCTGCTCAAGGCCATGCCAGGGTCATGAGGCCGTAGGCCACATTGGCCAGTCCGTGAAAGAGGATCGGCGCCAGCAGAACGCGCGTCCGATCGAACAGCCAGGCGAGCAGCAGCCCCGGGAAGAAGGTCAACAGAGACAGCGCTCGACCCTGCACCAGGGCATGGGCCAGCGCAAAACATCCCGCCGAGAACAACACTGTGGCGGCCTGCCGGATGCCTGGCGATCTCCAGCGGCGCGCCGCTAGGACGCGCGCCACATTGGTTTGAACGTAGCCGCGAAAAAATACTTCTTCGGCAACCGCGACATAGAGGAACTGGTAGAGCAGCCAGGCCAGCCAACCACGCCGCCCGGCAATCGATGGTCGCAGGGGAATCGGCAGATCGAGGGCCGTCGCAATCCGTAATCCCAGTAAGACCAGCGGCAATACGCCGAGACAGACCACGAGGAGAATGCGCAAAGTGCGTGCGATGTCATCGCGATGAAGCCCGATGCGTGCGAATTCGCGTCGCGCGATCCAGGTGGGAATCAGAGCGGCCGCCACCAGGAGCCCCGGGACCAGCAGCCATTGGTATCCGCCCACCGCGTGCGTCAAAAGCACCCGCGCTGCGACGAATACACCAGCGGTGATCAGAATCGTCTCGGCGGCCAGACGACGCGGCTCGACCGAGTCACGGTCACGAAAACGGTCGGCCGGCTCGAGCGCGGCGCTCGAGCCGGCCGGTCCGGCTTGTACGCTGGAGGAACTCATTCGATTCCTATCCTTCGAAGGCCTCGATCACGCGTCGTCTCCTGCGGTCCCGCCGCCGCCAGAGGATCATCGCGATGGCGATGACCGCGTGGGGCACGATCAACTCTCCGGCGGTGCCTTCGCCGCCGGGCGACAGAGAGCACCCCCCACCGCCGCCGCCATCACTGCTGCCGCCGTCAGCGGAACTGACGGGATCGTCGGCGACTAGGTAGAAGGGCGTGAAGTGCGTCGTTTTGAAACGCAGGGCGTTGAGATTGGAGGCGATCACGAGGTTTTCGATATCCGTGATGCCCTGTTGGCTCAGAGCCCCGGTCAACGAGTCATACCAATAAGGGGTCGCCGAGTTGCCCGACCCGCTGAATCGATAGGGGATGGTCACGGTCACCGGCACATCGAATTCGATGCCGCTGGGACCGAAGTCGTAGCTTCCAAGGCATGCGGCCGGGGCGACCGGTGGATTCAAGATCGCGGAGATCGAGATGCGCACATCGGACTGACACGCGCCGGCCGGTACGACGATCGAGACGTCATCGGGCTCGTCGATCGCCGCCGGATCCACCCCAACCGTGGCGCCGACCGAAGCGCTGACCTGCTTGCTGTCCAGCGGAGTCGGATTCATGAAGGTGGTGGCCGCATAGTAGATTTCCGCTTGCGCGGCCCGAGCATCCGTCCACACCAGATAGGGATTCCCGTACGAATCGAGACCGATGGCCGGTTCGCTCTGGCCGGAATTCGTGCCGCCGTCGCCTACGAAGATGTTGGTACCCGCCAGGCCCGGACCCAGTTCCGCCATGAACAGATCCGTATCGGCGGGGCGCTGGTGGCTGTGGCGACGGTCCTGCCAGCAGGCAAAGATCCTCGAACCACCCGCATACACCAGGGCGGGATCGAACTGATCGGCGCCCGAGGTGTCGTCGATGATGCTCCGACCGCTTACCGGGCTCTCCGGCAGTCCTTCGAATGCGGCATAATAGATGTCGGTGTCGCCTGGCGCGTCATCGACCCATACCAAGTGCAGAACCCCGGAGCTCTCGTCAATCGCCATCACGGGCCGGCTCTGTACGCTGGCGGCCGTGACCACGGGGATGTTGGGCCAACCCGGCGCGCCGGATCGGGCTCCGTAGAGGTCCGCCTGACCGTTTCTCATATCGGCCCAGACGACGTAGGCCGTGTTCTCCGCATCGACCACGATATCCGGGGTGATCTGATCCGCCGGATCGGTGGTCAGACGAGAAGACAACGTATCGACGAACCCATTGGTGCTGCTGATCGCGAAGATGTCGCTCTGCCCGTCCCGGTCGTCCTGCCAGGCAATGTAGACACGGCTGGGCGATTGGCCGTCGGCCGTAAGCGCCGGAAACGTCTCGTTGTGATCCGAGTCGGTCACCTGCACCGGGCGTGACCAGGTAACGCCGCCGTCCGACGAGGAGGCGGCGAAAATATCCCAGTTGCCGCGCTGCCTGTCCTGCCAGGCGACATGGACGGTTCCGTCAGGGCCGCACGCGACGTCGGGCTGACATTGATCGCCTGTGGCCGTGGTGATCGCCACGGGAGTGCTCAGTGTCGTGGAGCCTGCCGGCATCCGGCTGACGTAGATGTCTCGGCTGCCTTCGGCGCCGCTGCACCAGACGGCCCAGAGGTTCCCCGATGCATCGCTTGCCGTCGAGGGACCGCTCTTGCGACCCGAGATACCCGAGCCCGCGCTGATGGACCAGTTGCTGCCAAACGCACGCATTTGCGTCGTGAACGAATACGACTGCGAGCTCATGGCATTTCCGGCGCGGTCCGTTGCGTCGACCCTCACGTCCACCGTGTGGTCGAACGGAAACGCCTGGTGGGCCTGGTAGATGAACCGGTAGTCATTTGTCGTACCCGATCGACTACAGCGCCCCGACGCACTTTCGTAGACGTCTATATCACCTTGATAGACCACCGTGTCGTCCACGCGGATGACGACGGAATCGGGGGCCACCCCTTGGCCCGAATCCGTCACATGCAGAGTGATCAGGTGATTCAACGAAACCTGGATGGCATCCGATTCCGGTGAACGACGAGCCACCACCGGCGCCACCCCGTCGGGAGTGCTCCCCGCCACGAGAATGGTTACCGTTTCGCTGTCCTGGCTGTTGCCGTCGCTGGCCACAAAGGTGATATCGTGAGAGCCGACCTGCGAGGCCGAGGGAGTCCAACGAAAGCTCCCGCCCGCGAAGTCCGCGCCCGAAGGCAGCCCGGTCGCAGAGTAGTTGACGGTGTCCCCGTCGGCATCACTGGCGGAAACGGAAAAGGTCAACGTCGTGTTTTCGTCGACGGATCGATCGCCGATCTGTGCGAGCGTGGGCGCCCGGTTCACATTGACGACGTTGATCGAGACGGTCTCTGAGTCCTGGTGTTGACCATCGCTGACCGTGAACGTGACCTGATGGGTTCCGGCCTGATCGTACGTCGGTCGCCAACTGAACGTCTGGCCGGAGAAACCGGCGCCGCTGGGCAGTCCCGTCGCCGAGTACGTCAGCGTGTCGCCGTCGGCATCGCTGGCGCTGACCGCGAGCGTCAGGGTCTCGTTCTCGGCCACCTGGAAACTCAGGTTCCCGGGCGAAGAGACGCTCTCGCCGCCGATCGACGTGATCTCGGGAGCGTAGGAGACTGGATCCCCCGGGCCGTCCTGTCCCGGTGGCTCACCGATGCTGCCCCCGGATCCACCGGACCCGAGACCCTCACGATAGGCTACCCACATATTCGTGGTGAACTTATCCCACGTCGGGTCGGACCTGACCGCATCACCACCCGGCAGACTACGTTGCATCCAGCGCTCCACGTAATCAAACAGGGCGTCATGATTCCACTGTTCCCGCAGTCCCATGAAGTAGGCCGCCAGGATCCATCCCGGATAGGACACGCCGTTGATGGCACGGTAATCCGAACCCCAACTCGGCAGGGAGAGTCTCGGGTTGCTGGCATGCCGGATGCCCCATTCCGCCAGACCGATCTGCGATTCCTCATAGCCCCGCAAATGGTACTGTGAGGATCCCGTCACCGGCACGGTGTCCCACGCTGGGGTGATGTTGACCGTGGTTACGCCGCCTTTCCTACGGTCGAAATTCGACGTCCGGATGTAACGACGCTGGCCGGCGCCGGGGCCGGAAGTGATTTCGACGTACTGGTGTTCCGGCTGACCGGCCCACTTCGGAAGTCCGTCGATGGTGATCGAGGTCGACGTAGCCCCGAGCGTCGGGCCCGAGACACTGGTGACCAGTTCCAGATCGACCATGAACGGATCGACGTAGAAGGTCTGCATGTCCTCCTGGAAGTACAGGTAATCGGGCGGTAGATCGCCCGGGCCATATCGGCCTCCGCCCGGTTTTGCGCTCCAGAGGTATTCCCCGGATTTCTGCCCGACATTCAACATCGCCTGGTCGCCGAGAACCGCCCCGGCAAACAGAATCGGAAATTTACGCCCCATGCAGTGGCCGCCGTCCGCCTCCCAGGTCGTGCGCCCACCGGGATGAGAGACGACGCCGTGGTTGTCGATGCCGAGCTGCGTAAAGCGCACCATGAGCTTCTGTTTCTGTGCGTTGCTGAAGTTCAGTTGCAGCATCAGCGCCCCGATACCGACGCGGGTCGAGAGATCCCGCCCGTAGGTCGGCATGCTGCCGGCCGGGTGCAGGGTGCGCCCACCCCAACCGAGACCGAAATCGACCCAGGGACGCTCGAAGAACTCCTCCACCGTCGCCAAAGACGGCGTCGAGGCCACCGGAGAGACCGAACCCAGACGCCCATAGTTCAGGTCCGCAACGTTGTGACGAAGGGTCTTGTCCGTGCCGAAGTAAGCGGGGCGGAAGTCGCCCTCCGAGGCGGGAGAGGCCAGCACGGTGAGAATCGCGGCCACGCCCACGTAGGAAGCGCTGACCGCCGAATCGAGACTGTTCGTGGAGATCAGCGAGGAGCCGGGATCCAGCCTCAGCGGCAGAGATGCCCCGACATTGGTGGAGGCGTTCCAAAAGCTGGAACGGCTGTCAAAGCCTTGGGCGGTATTGCGGACGGGATTGACCATGGAACCGTTGCGCGTACTGCCGTCGCCGGCCACGACGGACGCTGGAGAAATCCCCGTGATCGTCACCGGCCCTACGACCCAATAATCGCCGTTGACGAACTGGCCGATTTGGCGTTCCTCGGCGAACGTCCACGTGATCCCGTGTTGCGACACCGTCCGAGAGAAATGCGGCTGACCCGCATGCGCGCAGGGCGACAGCACAAAGCCCCCCAGGACGGATGTAATCAACATCAGTAGAATGCCCCTGTGTTGCAGGTCGAAACGAATCGCTCGACCTCCCTGAGACCCAAATAACGGCTCACTTCTAACCATGTGTTCCCCCGTGTACTGTGCAGCACCCTCGCGAATGAGCAGTTCGCGCAGGGAGCGACTCTATAGCGCGTCTGTTATATGACGGTGCGTGCTCCTTGTGTAAACCGTATGAACAAAGCCAATCAGAAACAAACTGATTTCCTTGTGCTGGCTTGAGATGCTCTGCGCGGCGCCGTAGCGAACGGCTGCCGCCGGTCTCGAAGCGAAGTCTACTCCCCTTTTACCCGGCGGGCATCATACTCGGGTCAGGGTTCCGATAAAAGCATTTTTTCGTTTTTTTTTCCGGCGGCCTTATCGGTCTCTCGCCGACCGTCTCCCCACCGTCGCGGCGGCGCCCGCTGGAGCGCCGCGATTCGCGAATTTTGCTTTGACCCGCGTTGACAGTCGGTCGATAGGCACGATAGAATGAAGCGCTCTTTGACGGCCGATTTTCCGGCGAAGACGAACCGGGGGGGCTGCCATCCTTCTCTGACGGTTATCCGGATGGTTCCAGCATTGCGCGGCAGCGGGCCTGGAAATAGGAAGTACCACCTTGAGGGTATGCTTATAGATGTACGGCACTCGACACTATCTGAGAGTCAGGCGCCCGCCTCGGCCGGACCGGGGGTGGGATGGCCGCGGAGCCGCATCGATTTGGGTGGCGGGGGGCCTGGCTGTGGTGCTGTTGCTTGGCGCTGGGGTCGTCTACCGTACGGCCCTGACCCGGCTTGATGCACCCGTGCCGGTGAACCCGCCGGTATCCCTGGCGGAGATCCCGACGACCGTCGAAGGTTGGACGAGTGAGACCCTGGCCATTCCCAGCATCACCGACGAGTATATGCGCTCGAACTTCGCCGACGATTACATCAGCCGTCGCTATGTCAACGAGGACCAGCGCATGTGGGCCGATGCCTACGTGGTCTATTGTTCCAGCCGTCCGGCCGGCATGCTCGGGCATCGGCCCGAGGTGTGTTTCCCCGCACACGGATGGATTCACGACGAGACCTCCCAATCCGAGTTCCAGACCCATCTGGGCCGGCGCATGCCCGTCTTAGTGCACCGTTTCCACAAACAGTCACCGGACTATGGCCGGGTGGTTATCCTCAATTTCTACGTCCTCAACGGAGAAGTCACGCTCCGCGAGGGGGATTTCTCGGGCTTCTTCGGACGACGTCCGAATGTCTCCAGCAATCCGGCGCGGTACGTTGCCCAGATTCAGATCAGTTCGTCTTCGGAGCACGCCGCCCGGGCACTGGTCGCTTCCCTGACGGATTCCATTCTGGCCATCCTTCCGGATCAGAACGGACGGGTGACTTGGACGGCCGCGCAGGAGACTTCGTCGCGGTCGGACGCCGAGACGCAGGAGAATCACTGATCCCGCCGTTTTCTGCGGCGAACCTAATATAAATGCTACAAACATAGCGGGTTGAATCCAACCGGTCGGAGCGACCGACGGGGACGGAGTCCATTCATATCGCGTCGCCACCGCTCACCCTGACCACTCGACGGCCGATGCCGGCGATCGATCCGGACGCCCCCCATCGTATCTGTGATGAATTCGCGCATCCAACTCAGCAGGAGATTGCTCCTCGTCAACTCCGCCAGCTCGATTCTGAGGCGTGTGCTCTCCGTCTCCGTCTTGATCTGGCTGAATCAGTATCTCCTCCGTCGCATCGGGGATGCCGAGTATAGTCTCTACCCGGTCGTTGCCGGGGTGGTGTATCTCGTGCCCCTGGTCAGCGTGTTTCTCACCGCCGGACTGGCTCGATTCGTGACCGAAGCCTATGCGCTGGGAGACGACGAGAGGGTCACGAGCATCGTTTCCACGATGACGGTGCCTTTGACGATCCTGAGCGGCGTCTGCCTCGCTGGCGGACTGGTTCTGGCGTGGCACGTCGATCGTGTTCTGACGATTCCGCCCGGAAGGCTCTGGGACGCACGCCTCATGCTGGGGCTGCTGGTCTGCAACGTGACTTTGCGGTTGCCGTTGGCACCCTTTGAGTTCGGGCTGTACGTCAAGCAGAAATTCGTTCTACAGAACCTGATTGGCCTGGGGGTGGAACTATTCAAAATCGCCTTGCTGTTCGTCCTGTTGTTCGGTGTCAGCACGCGCATCCTCTGGCTGGTCGTCGCGGAAGTTGCGTCCCAGACGCTGTCCTCGGTGATCATGGTGGCAATCTCCGCGCGCTGCGTTCCGGCTCTGCGATTCGTCGCCGGCAAGATCGACTGGACTGTCGCGCGGCAGGTGATGGGGTTCGGAGGATGGAGTCTGATCATCCATACGACCGCCTCGATCCAGAGGATGCTGGACCCTCTGTTTCTCAATAAGTTGGCTACGCTGGCTGACGTGACCTCCTACCATATTGCGACCATGCCGCTGCGCCATATCCAGGCCTTCCTACTGGTCGGTTCGGCACCGCTGCTGCCGCAGTTGGTGACCATGCATGCCACCGGGCGCCATGAACAGATGGGGCGGTTGTACCTGCGGGGCGCCCGTTACAGTCTATGGGTGATCTTCGGGATCACCGTGCCTGCGATGGTGTATTCCCGCGAGTTGATTACACTCTATCTCGGTGCCGAGTACATGGCGACGGCTTATGTGATGGTTCTGGCCCTTCTGACGGTCATCTGGGGGTTCTCCACCTGGATGCTGCCGCAGATTTGCCAGGCGAAGGATCAACTCCGCCCGATTGCGCTTCGTCACGCGGCGCTCCAGGGTATCCGGATCGGGCTGATCTTTTATTTTGTGGGCTGGCTGGATCTGGGAGCATTCGGTTCGGCGGCGGCAGGATTGATCACCGCGGCGGCCAGCGCCGCCGTCAATCTGCCTCTGGGGTGGCGGCTCCTCGACATTCGGCCCATGCAGTGGGTCAGAGAGGTGGTGATCCAGGGGACGATCCCTGCGGCGGCAGCCACGCCGGTCTGGCTCGGCCTCGAGATTCTGCGTCCGCCGTGGAGTTGGACGACACTGGGTCTGTATGTGGCGGCGGGTTTGGGGGTCTACCTGGCCGTCTTGGTGCTGTATTCGTTCGGTGACTACGAACGGACTCAAATCCGCGACGCGGCGAGTGGGGCGATTCACACTCTGCGCGCGGTGTCCACGCGACGTTCCACGTTGTCCGAGGGACCGCTCCGACTGGCCGCTGACGCCGGAGAGGATGGGGCATCGGCCCTGGAGACGCAGGCTTCTGAATCGGACGGCAAGGAAAGGTGAGTGAATGCAGGTGACCAGGATGCGTATCGAAGGTCTGCTGGTGATCGAGCCCGATGTGTTCCGGGACGACCGAGGCTGTTTTTTTGAGCATTACAATCGGGACAGATACGCGAAGGTCGGCCTGGAGGTCGATTTCATCCAGGACAACTGCTCCTATTCGCGCCAGGGCACTGTCCGGGGCCTCCACTATCAGGTCGGTGCCGGCGCCCAGGGGAAACTGACGACAGTGCTCTACGGCAGGGTCCTCGACGTGGCGGTCGACGTCCGCTTCGGATCGCCGACCTTCGGCCAGCATGTCGCGATCGAGTTGAGCCGGGAGAATGCCCTTCAGTTCTGGCTTCCGCCAGGTTTCGCTCATGGTTTCAGCGTGTTATCGGAAGAAGCCGTGTTTTCCTACAAGTGTACTTCGCTTTACTCGAAGCCGGATGAACGGGCGATCCTCTTCAGCGATCCCGATCTGGGGATCGACTGGCAGGTGAGCGACCCGATCGTTTCCGAGAAGGATCTGGCCGCACCGCGACTGTGCGACATTCAGAAGGACTACATCTACCGCGGCGGGCCGAATCCGAGCTAGTATCCGAGGCGACCGCCCAAAGGAAACGGGCATGCGCACCCGATGAGCAGGTGTGTGGGGAGAGGAACCGTCTTATGACAGAGTCACCTTCAGATTCCCGGCGAGAACCGGATGTCTCGGACGTAGGGGCGGAGAATCCGGATCTCGATGCGCGCGATGCCCGCACCTTATCGGTAGTTTTCGTGCCGTACTGGGGCCCGGGCAATCCGTATCAGGACGCTTTGATCGAGCACTTGTCCGCGGTGGGAGTTCGGGTGGAGAAGGTACGTTTCCTCAAGGAACTGTTCCGATGGGGCGTGCTCCTGAAGGGCCGGCCGGACGTCGTTCATTTGCACTGGCTTCCTGTCTTTCGCTGGCGGGGCGCCGGCCTCTTCCGATCTCTGGTCTGTGTCTGCCGGTGGGTGCTGCTGCGGCTCTACGGGATTCCGCTGATCTGGACCATTCACAACCTGGCGCCGCACGAATCACGCCATCCCACGGTGGATTGGCTGCTGGGACGGATCGTGATCGGGCTTTCCAGCGGGCTGATAGTTCACGGCGACAGCGGCAAGCGGCTGGTGATGGCCAATTGGCGGTTGGGGGATCGACACCGCTTCGTCGTGATCCCTCATGGCAACTATATGAGAAACTATCCGGATACCGTCAGCCGTGCGACCGCCCGTCGGACACTGGCTCTTGACGATTCGAACGTGGCATTCCTCTTTCTGGGCGCTGTGCGACCTTATAAGGGAATCCTGGAATTGCTGGAGGCCTTCCGCCGAGTTGCGCCCGCGGATGCTGTGCTGCTCATCGCGGGACAACCCCTGAACGAAGATTTTCGCCGCCGAATCGAAGACATGATGGCGCGGGTCGAGCATATACGCTTCTATCCAGGTTTCGTGCCGGACGAAGAGATTCAGATCTACATGAATGCCTCCGATATCGTTGTCTTGCCCTATCGGCGTGTTCTATCTTCGGGCGCTGCGCTGCTGGCGATGTCGTTCGGCAAGCCCTGTGTGGCTCCGAGCGACGGGTGTCTGCCCGACGTATTGGATGATTCGGGGGCGTTTCTCTACGATCCAGAAGATCCGACGGGTCTTCTCGATAGTCTGCGGCATGCCGTGGAGGCTCGGGACAGATTGGTGGAAATGGGGCGGCACAATCGCAGCAAAGCCGCGTCGTGGACTTGGGCGCAGGCCGCCGAGGCGACGAGGGCCCTGTACGAGCAATGTTTGTCGGGACGTTCCCCGAGCCGTCACGAGCTTCGGGCGGATCCGCAGCGGTCCCGCAGAGCGTGAATCCTCCCCGACCGTTCACGTCAGGTGAATCGCCGTCTTTTTTGCAGACCCTGACCGGGGTCAAGCCGTAGAGGTTGAAAAAGAACGTTCGTCTCATGACCATCGACTTGGCATTCATTACGCATCACCGACTGGAGTACACGCGATTGGCCCTGGCCTCCGTCCTGGCCGACCCTGCGGAGGAGTTTTCTCTGACCATCTGGGATAACGCCTCCACAGACGGAACGGTCGAGTACCTCAAGAACGAGGTGAGCGATCCGCGCATCGCTGATATCGTCTTCAGCAGGGAGAATGTCGGCCAGACCGCGGCGGTCAACGAGATCTGGGGTCGCTCGAAAGCCGATCTCCTCGGCAAACTGGACAACGACTGTATGGTCACCGCCGGTTGGACCCGGACCCTGGCCCAGGCCCATCGCGACATCGAGCGGCTGGGGGTCGTCGCCTGTTGGCACTTCTTCCCGGAAGACTTCGACTACGAGCGCGCCAAACACAAGATCCAGACGTTCGGCACGCATCGCATCTTCCGGCATCCGTGGACCTGCGGCACCGGTCTGCTGATCAAGCGAAGAGACTTTCAGCGGTTCGGTCCGATCCGGGAGAGAGCCACCACGCGATACTGGTTGAGGATGGCGGAGGCCGGTTGCGTCAATGGCTTCTATTATCCCTTGATCTACCAGGAACACATGGACGATCCGAAGAGCGTGCACTGTCGGATCAAGACGCAGGAGGGCTTCCAGAAAGCGGCAAAGGTCACCGCCGGGCTTCAGACCTCTGGATTCCGTACGGTGAACGACGTCGTGGGATGGTGCGATGAGATCCTCCGCAATCTCATGGAAGATCCGTACGATCCTCAGTATTATCTCGGTTGGCGGGCCAAGTTCCGGCGCCTGAAGAGAAGATGGGCCGCCCATGCTCGGAAATCGTAACGACCGGTCGTGACAGAAGGGCGACTTCGGATATGAACGAACCTCTGGTGTCGGTGCTTATGCCGGTGTACAACATGCGCCCGTATCTGCGTTTGGCGCTGACGAGCGTTCTCGAGCAAACCTATAGGAATCTTGAAGTGATCGTGATCGACGACGGAAGCACCGACGGTTCCCTCCATGCGATTGCCGATGTGGGGGACCCACGAGTGCGCATCGTCTCCCAGCCCAATCGTGGTCGGGCGGCCGCTATGAATGCTGGCCTCGCCCAAGCCACCGGTGATTTCCACATGGCGCAGGATGCCGATGATATCAGCCATCCGCGCCGGATCGAACGACAGGTCAAGTGCATGATCGAACACCCGGAGATCGCGGGCGCCTTTTGCGGGCATGAACTGATGATCGGCGACCGGCGAATTGCGCCTCGGTTTGCCGCCAAGAGTCCGGATCGGTGCCGCCGGGACATCGACCGCTTCATAATGCCGGCCCACGGTCCCACGCCCATCTACCGAATGGCCATGGTGGCCGACATTCGCTTCGAACCGGCCCTCCGTGTCGCCGAGGACCTCGACTATGTGCTTCAGGTCGGTGAGCGGCATCCCCTGCTGGTGATGGGCGAATGCCTCTATTCCTATCGAGTCAGTATTGATTCCAGCAGCCGTGTGGATCCGACGCGCAATCGTGTGATGGAACAGAAAGCGGTGGAACGCGCCTGTCAGAGGCGGGGGTTGGATCCGACGGGGCATGCCCTGCGCCAGGAGCGATTTCTCCCTCGCTATGCGCATCGGCAGCGGGAAGCGGTGGTGCCACACTTCATGGAGAGCGTACTCGATTTACGGCGGGCCGGACGCTTCGGGAAGGCCGCGAGAACGGCCCTGTTTTGTCTGAAACTCCACCCGCTCGATCCCTATTATTATAAGCCGCTGGCTTACCTTGTGGCGCCGTTCGGGACGATCGAGTGGTACCGCCATCGGAGGGCGCAGCGCTCGTGATTACTCCGCTCAGTATCGCATTTACCGTCGTTCTGGCTCTGGCCGTGCTCTTCGTGCCCCGGAAGTACTTCCTTCTGCCGTACCTTGTAGCGGCCTGCTTTGTACCGGCCGATCAGCGCATCATCATCTTTGGCCTCGATTTCACCGCTCTGCGCATTCTCGTCGTGGTTGGGTTTCTGCGCGTCATCTGCGATGGAGACCGCCAGCCGCTTCGCTTCAATGCCTTCGACAAACTCCTGGTGACCTGGGCCGTAGTCGGCGCGATTGTCTACGTCCTGCTCTGGGGCACCTTCGCCGCCATCATCTACAAGTGCGGCGTGCTCTTCGATGTCCTCGGAATGTACTGGCTGTTTCGCAAGAGCATCACGAAGTTTGAAGACATCAAACAGATGGGTCGCATTCTCGCGCTCTGCTCTTTTGTCATGGTGGTGCTGGTCGCCGCCGAGTGGACCACGGGACAGAATCCCTTTGCGGTTATGGGACGCGTCGGCACGACCGTGCGCGAAGGCGAGTACCGCTGCCAGGCCTCCTTTCCCCATGCCATCATGTTGGGCCTGTTCTGGGCGACGGTGATCCCGTTCTTCGTGGGGCTCTGGAAGACGGGGGAGCACCGGTGGCTCTACACGCTGGCGCTGGCGGCCAGTGTCTTCATCATCTTCGCTACCCGGTCCAGCACGCCGTTGCTGACCATGCTCCTCATTTTCGCGATGCTCCCTTTGTTTCGATACCGCCAGCATGGTCGCACGGTGGCCTGGGGACTTCTGGCGATGGTGGTGGCCTTGCATATCGTGATGAAGGCGCCCGTCTGGCACCTGATTGCCCGGGTGAACGTGGTCGGGGGCTCTACCGGCTGGCATCGGTACCGCTTGATCAACGAGGCGATCACGCACTTCTCCGACTGGATGTTCCTGGGCGTAAAGGCCACCGGGTACTGGGGCTGGGGCCTGGAAGACATCACCAACCAGTATATCCTGGAGGGGGTGCGCGGCGGACTGGTTACCCTGATCCTGTTTGTCGTGCTCTTGGGCAAGGCCATCGCCCGAGTCGGGGCCGCTTCCCTGCGTCGGATCTCCACGCAACATCAATGGCTGCTCTGGGGCATTTGCGTCTCCATCGTCGGGCACTGCATTTCCTTTTTCGGTGTCTCCTACTTCGGGCAGATCATTCTCCTGCTGTACCTGACGTTCGCCATGGTCGGGTGGGTCTACTCGGACCCGAAACAGTTGCGTCTGGAAGAGGCCCTCATCACGCGTCGGTTGGAATATGGGAAAGAACGTGGACGTATCGGTCGTCATCGTCAGTTGGAACACGTGCGACATCCTGCGTGATTGCCTCCAGTCGGTGGCGGCGGAGGCCGGACCCGTCTCCTGTGAGATCATCGTGGTCGACAATGCCTCCGCCGACGGTTCGGTCGCGATGGTCCGTCGGGAGTTTCCGCACGTGCGGGTCATCGAAAACGCCGGCAACCGGGGATTCGCGGCAGCGAACAACCAGGGGATCGCCGTCGCGGCGGGACGGTATATTCTGTTGCTCAACAGCGACACGGTCGTGCTGGATCAGGCGATTGCCAGAGCGGTGGCGTTTGCCGAGACGCGACCCGACGCCGCGGTCGTCGGCTGTCGGGTGCTGAACGCCGACCGCACGCTCCAGCCGACCTGCTTCATGTATCCGTCCCTGTTCAATTTGCTGTTGTCGAGCACCTATCTGTACAAGGTCTGGCCTCGAAGCCGACTCCTGGGACGGGAGCAGATGACCTGGTGGCAGCGCGATGATGTGCGCGAGGTCGACGTTGTCACCGGCTGCTTCATGTTGGTCCGCAGGCAGGCCATCGAGCAGGTCGGTGTCCTCGACGAGCGGTTCTTCATGTATGCCGAGGAGACCGACTGGTGTTACCGGTTCAAGAACGCGGGCTGGAGGGTGCTGTTCACGCCGGAGGCGGAGATCGTGCACCTGGGCGGACAGAGCAGCAAACGCGTGCATGTGGACATGAGCGTCCAGTTGCGGCTGAGCATTCTGCGGTTTATACGAAAGCATCATGGCCCGCTGTATTACTGGCTGGCGTGCCTGCTCATACTGCTGTTCTTTGTGGTTCGCATCCCCGCCTGGTTCATCATCTATGTGGGTAGTCCTCAGCGCCGCCCATATGCCGGTGGGAAACTGAAGGCGTATTGGGCGGGAATACGAAGAATGCCCTTGTGGAACGGATGCTGACCGTGGGTGAAGACCGGTTTCATGCGGTCTACTTGATGGAGTCTCTGACGGAGTTGTGGAACGGGATTTTGCGTGATCTGAGACGATGACACAGGCGGCAAGCGATGAACACCGGAGCTACGCGGTTGTGATTCCGGCCTATAACGAAGCCAAATATATCCACTTCGCACTGGATAGCGTCCTGGCGCAAACCTGTCGACCTCGGCAGGTGGTGGTGGTGGACGATGGCTCCTCCGACGAGACGTTTTCGATCGTAGAACGCTACGTGCAACAAGTCCCGTGGGTACAGGCACTGCAGCGCAACCGCGTTCCGGGCCAGGCCTACTTCGCCAGCAACGTCTATGCGATCATGGAAGGGGTCCGGCGGCTCGACCAGCACGACGTTGAATTCCTGGCCATCCTCGATGCCGATATCTCGCTGCCTTCCGACTATTACGAGACCCTCCTCGCCCGGTTTCAGGAAGATCCGATGTTGGGGGTGGCTTCGGGAGTCTACGACAACCTGATTGAGGGGACGCGGCACGCCGTCCTGCACGATCGATACAGCACGCCGAAAGCCATCATGGTGTTCCGCAGGACGTGCTTTGCCGATGTGGGCGGGTTTCTTCCCTTGCCCTTGGGCGGAGAGGATACGTGCGCCTGTGTCATGGCACGGATGAAGGGGTGGAAGGCATGGTCGTTTCCCGACATCCGCGTCCTGCACCATCGTCCCACGGGAACGGGCAACGCGAGGTCCGTCCTGCGGGCCCGGTTCCGACAGGGGCTGGCCGATGCCGGCGTACGTTCCCATCCTTTATTCGTCCTGGTGAAAATGCTCCGTCGATGCGTACTTGAGCGACCGTACCTGATCGGAGGCCTTCTTCGTTTGGCGGGGTACAGCTACGGATGCCTGCGCGGCATGGGAGCGGACATGCCGGCCGATGTGGTCGAATCCTTCCGGCGCGAACAGTTGAGCCGTCTGCTGAGGGGCAACCGAATTCCGCGGGCCGACGTGCCGCGGGGCAGTTCGTAGTGAACCGGCGGACGCAAGGATCTTTTCTGCCGGCAACCGGTGAGCGTCGGATCATCCGGTTGGCTCTGGTTGGAAGGCAGTAGAATGAAAGACAAGATGAAGGTGTGTCTGGCGGCCTCGGCCGGCGGGCATCTGAGCCAGTTGCTGAAGATCTCGGACGCCTGGTCCGGGAAGGAGACGTTCTGGATCACCACGACCAAGGTGGTCCGCGATTCTCTGGGCGGCGGTGGAATCGTGTATGTCGTCGGCGAATGCAATCGTCAGCATCCGTTCCGCGTGATCGTGGTGTTCTTCCACTGTCTGAAGATCATGCGCCAACAGAGGCCGGACGTGGTGATCAGCACGGGGGCCGCCCCGGGCTGCATAGTAGCGGTGCTGGGGCATCTGCTGGGTGCCAGAGTCATCTGGCTCGACAGCATCACCAACGTCCATCGCCTCTCTCTCTCCGGGCGATTGGTCCGTCCCTTTGCGGATCTGTTCCTGGTCCAGTGGCCGGAATTGGTGCGCAAGTATCGCGGCGTGGAATACGTGGGAGCCGTCATATGATCTTTCTGACTGTCGGGACCCAGTTTCCGTTCGACCGTCTGGTTCGGGCCGTGGATGATTTCTTCGACGCGTACGAATTGGAAGATCGCATCTTTGCCCAGATCGGAGAGAGCCATTACCAGCCCCGCCACTTCGAAGCGGTGGCTGTCCTGGACAAGGAGGCGTTTGACCGCTGTTTCCATGAGGCTTCCGCGATTATCGGTCATGCCGGTATGGGCACCATCATGTTGGCCCTCGACAGCGGCAAACCCCTCCTGGCGATGCCGCGCCGTAAAAAGTATCGGGAGGTGGTCAACGATCATCAGGTGGCTCTGGCGGACGAATTCGAGGCCCTGGGGCATATTCTGGTCGCCCATAAGCCCGGGGAAGTGGCCGCGAAGCTGACCCGGCTGAAGTCCTTCGTCCCCCGGCCACGCGCCGCCAGCCCCGATGCCGTGGCCGACCGGATCAACTGTTTTGTCCGGTCTATTGACATCGGGTGACATCTCTGGTATACTATCCCGTAGCTTTGCGGGCTCACGCTGAGGGGCCTGCAAGGCGTGGCAGCGTTGGTGATAGCTCAAGGGAGGTGAGCGGCGGAAGGTCTCGGAGGACCATTGCTCCGAGTGGAAGGGCAGTGGGCCGTGGTCGCCGACGCCCGGCGAGGCGTCGATAGGCGGCGAGGAACCCTAGAAGTTCTCTGTCTCGGTGGCTCAAGGGGAGTTTGGGCGTGAGGAGGGTTTTGCGCCGTGAGGACAGAGAAGCAACGGAGAATCTGTCTGGTGGCCTCGGCAGGGGGACACCTCAGTGAACTGCTGAAGATCGCCGGGGTCTGGTCGGACCACAGGGTCTGTTGGATCACCACCGCCGATGTGGTCCGGGAGGCCTTGGCCAGGACGGGAGAGGTGTACGTGGTGGGCGAATGCAACCGTCAGCATCCGCTCCGTCTGCTTTCCGTGCTGCTGCGGTGCATCCGGATCATTCGCACCGAGCGACCCCACCTGGTGATCAGTACCGGAGCGGCCCCCGGATGTGTGGCCGCCGTGCTCGGCCACCTGATCGGCGCGCGGGTGATCTGGCTGGACAGCATCACCAACGTCAATCGGCTGTCGCTCTCGGGCTGGCTGGTGCGTCCATTCACGGACTTGTTTCTGGTGCAGTGGCCGGCTCTGGCGCGAAAGTACCGCGGCGTGGAATACGTCGGAGCCGTTGTATGATCTTCCTGACGGTTGGACCGAACGCCCCTTTTGATCGCCTCGTTCGCGCGATGGATGATCTGCTGGATACGCAGGATCCGGGCGACGAGATCTACGCCCAGATCGGGGACAGCACGTATCGACCGAGACACTTCCCGGCAGTGCCCTGGATGTCCCCGTCGGTCTTTGACCGGCACCTGCAACAGGCTTCCGCGGTAATCAGCCACGCCGGAATGGGCACGATCAGGTTAGCCTGTGAATGGGGCAAGCCTCTGCTCGTCATGCCTCGCCAACGCGCTCTCGGGGAGGCGGCCTTCGACTATCAGCGAGCATTGGCCGCTCGCCTTGAAGCCGGCGGCCACCTGCTGGTGGCGCATGACGTCGGCGAGTTGGCGACCAAACTGATCCAATTGAAGTCCTTCGTGCCTGAGCCGCGCGATGTCGACCCCGGCGGCGTGGCCGAGCGGATTGAACGTTTTGTTCGGTCGGCGGATCGTCACTGCTCGCGGCGGTGACCCGCCTGGTCCGTGACGACAATCCATCTCCACTCCACGGTGCGTGAAAGCGAAGCCCGTCGCAACGGAATCCAGCGAGTGCTTTTGAAGCGAGGTCATCCGCACGTTGTGCCGCGATAAGGCACAGACTCTGTCCAGCGTACAGACGGCCCGGGAGTGTCGATCGGGGAAGGCGTCCGAGCGAGATCCATCGCTGGCGCAAATGTCCCCGGCGTGCACCTTTCCCGCGCGGTTACAAATGCATGCTTGATGTCGCCGCCCAAACTGCCGATAAGGCGGGTGGAGGTCCGCATGGCGGGCTTCGCGTCGGCTGCGATGTGTATCCCCGTTCGGCGGCACGAATATCGGACGTTCCAGGCGGCATGACGTGACGCTTCGAAAGCGTGATTCGGGCCGCGGAATTGGCTGGATGTCCCGCTCGTGATGTGATAGCATGCCGGCGGAGAGTGGCCAGGGACCCGGTGGCTTCGTGAGCCCGATGCACGGAAAGAAGAACGGTATTGCAGGGTGTCAGTTGGATGAAGCGTAAGGCATCGGAGTGGAGCCGGGGATGGGGGCCGAAGGGACGGACGCGCAGTCCCGTTCGTTCCGATCCCGCCACGCGACGCTGCGGTGGCCTTCGAGATCGAGGGCTCTGGCGGCCGAGAGAGCACCCGCAGAAGGAAGGGGTTTCCCACTTGATTCTTCGCTCGAGGTCGAACCGGTAGGAAAAGGTTTCTTGGGCGGACGGAAGGCAGTCCTTTGAGAGAGCAGTTGGATATTCGGACGGTCGTACTCGTCGGGCGGCAGGATTTCGGACGTTGTCCGCTCGCGGCGCGATTGCCGATGGCGCTGTGGCCGGTGGTGGGCAGGTCGGCGCTCGAGCGACTGCTCGACCATCTCGCGCGAGAGGGAATTCGCAGCGCCGTGGTCTGCTGTGAGAGCGACCTATCCGAGTATGTGCAACCGATTCAGCAGCGTGGGGAAATCGCGATCACCTCGTTGACCGAGGACTGGACAGGAGGGACCGCCGGATGCCTTCGCGACGCGGTAGGCTCCGATCCGGGCGACCTGATCATGGTTTTCTCCGGGAGTATGGTCTCTCCCCCCTCTGTGGAGGTGCTGGTCGCATCGCATCGGTCCAGCGGCGCCGATCTGACGGTGGTGTTCAACCCGGCAGAACCGGAGGAAGGCGACCCGGGAGAACCAGCGGAGATCTACCTGTGCAAACCCGATGTGCTGCGGCTGATTCCCGCCGGAGGCTATTCGGACATCAAAGAGGGACTCATTCCTGCCATTCTGCGCGCCGGGGGACTGGTTCGACCGCTCGTCCTGCCCCGCGAGGTGGGTAGTTTTCACGATCGCGTGGGCTATCTGCGCGCCTTGGCGATCCATCTGAGTGAGGAATCGTGCGCTGCGGAGAACGCTTCTCCGCGAATAGAACCCCACGCCGCAGTGCATCCTTCCGCGAGAATCTGCGGCCCCGTCGCGATTGGTGAACATGCGCAGATCGCGGAAGGTACCATTGTGGTCGGCCCGGCAGTTATCGGTCCCGAAGTCGTGGTCGGCCGTAACAGTGCCGTGGTCAGAAGTGTGCTATGGAACGGTGCCAAGGTGGGAAGCCATTGCGAAATCTCTGAATCGGTCCTGGATTGCGGAGCGATACTGGACGATCGGGCGGTGCTGGCCGAACAGACGGTGACCGCCAGGGGACCGGTCCCGTCGCAGCCCGGCACCGCCTGCGCCGCGTCCGTGGGGGCCGTCCAACGCGTCCCCATCGCCGATCGGATCGGATCCGTGCTAGGCGAATTGGGCCTGTCGGGCCGAAACGTCGGTCTTTTCCTCGGCGGCTTGGTGCTGCTGGCAGCCTTTATGTGGTCCTATTGGGCAACCCTGAGCGAACTCTACCGAATCTGGCGCAGGAACGATGAATACTCGGCGGGCCTGCTCGTTCCGCTCCTGGCTGCGTATGTCCTCTGGGTCCGACGTCGCGAGTTCAGCACCATGACCGCGCGACCCGCGATCCTGGCCGGGATCCTCGCCTTTCTTGCCGCGCAGATCCTGCGGGGGCTCGGCGTGTATCTGATGTTCGGCTCGGCCGAGAGGCTCTCCATGCTCCTGTCCGTGGGAGCCATCGCGCTGCTGGTGCTGGGGTGGGATTTCCTCTGGAAGCTCCTGCCGGTGTGGTTGTTTCTCTGTCTGATGATTCCCTGGCCGAATCGCGTGCAGGCGGCGCTGGCGCTGCCACTTCAGCGTTGGGCGACGACTTCAGCCGTCTTCTGTCTCGAACTGGCGGGGTACGAGGTCGCCCGAGACGGCAATGTCATCCATATCGGCGACACCAGTGTGGCCGTCGCCGAGGCGTGTAACGGGCTGCGGATGATCACCGCCTTTGTGGTGATCAGCGGATTGGTGGTTCTCCTGGCTCGACGCGCCTGGTGGGAGAAACTGCTGATTCTGCTCTCCAGTCTGCCGATTGCTCTGATCTGCAACACGTTGAGGCTCACCGTCACCGCGGTGGCGTTCACCGTGCTCAAAGGGGAAGGCGTGGAAAAGGCGTTCCACGATTTTGGCGGGTATGCCATGATGCCCCTGGCCTTGGCCCTGGTGGTGGGAGAGTTGTGGTTTTTATCACGACTGACCACCCCTCCGGCTGAGATCTCGCCGACGGTCATCACGCGGCGTCAGCCGCGGCAGATGCCGAATTCTTGACGAAGGAGAATGAGGATATGAATAATCTCGAACGGTACCTGGACCAGGTGATCGAACAGAAACCTGCGGTGTACGATGCGCCGCCGGATCTGGAGCCGCAGGGCGAATCACAGCCGAAGCCGAACGTTTTGCGCAGCATCCTGAGGCGGTGGTATATCGTCGCGGCTGTGACGATGGTGGTCTGCGCCGTGGGCGTGCCGGCCGTCTGGTTCTTGGTCCGCCCGGTCTACACCGTGCGGGGCGCCGTGCGCGTCGCTCCGGTGGTCGAGAGCATTCTCACCGGCGAGAGCGCCGGAGCCGGCGGGGGTCTGGGCTACCGCGATTTCGTCAACACCCAGGTGACCATCCTGACCAGTGGGCCCATCCTCCAGCGGATTGCGGATGATCTGGCGGCGCGCAACTTGAAGATCTTCAGTGGCGAACCGGTCTCCCCCGTTGCCAAACTCCTGGCTCGGCTCAGGCCTCAGACGAGCAAGCCCGATCCGGCCGTGGTGCTCAAGAAGGCCGTCGCCAGCGGAGTCATCGCGGCCGGCCAGGTGCCGCAAACGGAACTGGTGGCCGTAAGCATGAAGTCCACGGATACGAGCGAAGCGATCCAGATCGTCAACGCATTCCTGACCCACTACCAGAACAAGTACGGCAGCGACTCCCTGGAGGCGGAGAATGCCAGGATGCGTGCCCTGATGGATGAGCAGCGGCGGTTGCTCGACCGGATCGCGGCCCAGAACGAGAACATCCACAATCTCGCCGAAGAATATGGCACCACGGTGTTGGACACGCGGCACGAGATGGAGCTGCAGGTGCAGAACAACCTCATGGCGCAGTGGATTGCCCTGGAAAGCCGACGCCTGGCTCTGGAATCCAATATTGCCGTATTGGAGGAAGAGGCTACGGACGTCAACATGCCGGCCGACCAGCTCGTCGCGGCCAGGAAGGAGTATGTCAATCTCGACCCCGAGTTTCAACAGCTCTCGCAGAGTGTGGTGCAGATGAGACAGGAGTTGCTCGTCGCCCGACAAACCTACAAACCCAACAACCCCGAACTCAGGCGGCAGGAGGAACTGCTCGCCAGTTTCGAGAAGGCCTCCGAGGCCAAACGACAGAGCCTGGAGGAAGAGTTCAACGCCGACCTGGATGAACGTCTCAACGCCATCGCGCAGCAGAAGCTGAAGAATGCGCGCTTGGAATTACAGCAGCTTCTCGCCCACCAGGAGAGACTCAGCGGTGAATTGAAGGCGCAGGACAGTCGGACGCAGAAAGTCGGTCGGACCAACCTGAACATCCAGGATCTCCAGTTCCGCCTGTCGATCGATCGAGAATTCTACGATGAGGTCACCCGCCAGATCAAAGTGATGGAAATGGAACGTCAGGGCCGTCCCCGCATCACGCCGGCGTATTCCGCCTACGTGGTCGAGACGCTGAATGATCGACCGAAGATCGCCGCCGCCGTCTGTTTCGCCGGGTTGTTTGTCGGGTGCGGACTAGCCTTCCTGCGCGACAAGATGGACAAGACGCTCCAGACGCCCGAAGAGATGTCGCGGTATCTCGGACTGCCCGTCCTGGGGACCACCACCAGTTCGCACACGGTCAAGCCGGCGCAGTTCGCCGAGCACATTGCCAGCGACTACCAGACGATCCGGACGAACCTGGGATTGCTCAGCGCCGGAGGGATTCCGAAACGTCTGGCGGTGTGCAGTCCCGGCATGAGAGAGGGCAAAACGACCTTTGCTGTGAATCTGGCGACGAGTCTGGCCAAATCCGGCAAGAAGGTGCTGCTGATCGACGGAGACTTGCGCAAGCCGGACGTGCGGTACATGCTCAATGTGCCGAACGGCTCCGGAGGGGTCCAGGAGGTCCTGCGCGGAGAGGATCCGGGCAAAGTGATCTGCACGGTGCCCGGCAGCGGTCTTCAGGTGCTGGCCGCCAATGCGCGAAGCCTGGCCGACCCCTACGAATTGCTGGCGTCCTCGACGGCCGCCTTGCAGATCGAGAAGCTCAGCCGCGAGTATGACCACGTGATCATCGATACCCCTCCGGCGCTGGCCTTTCCGGATGCCCTGGTCTGGGCCAAACTGACCGATGCGGTGGTCCTGGTGGGCTACGCCGGGCAGACGACGGCCCCCGATCTGGCGGAGACGAAGGACCGACTGTCGCGCATTCGAGCCCGCGTGGTGGGGGCCATTCTCAGCAACGTCCGGGCCGAGCAGGGCCTGTATCGCTACAACTATGGATATCGTGCCCACGGTGCACCACCGGTGCGCAGGACGGCCAAACAGAGAAAAATGCTGCTGCCCGTGCAGTCGGGCAGCGAAGGCACGGAATCGTAAGATACTGGAAACCGCCGGTGGTTCAGACGTGAGCCGGTGGAGATAAAGACCGAGTTGCCCATGAGGCTGATGGTCATTCGAGACGGAAGGGACATGCCGCCGGTGCCCGAGCGGGGTGTCCTCCGCTATGCGCTGTCCACCAGGCCGCTGCCCGAGGTGATCCTGAACGGGGCCTATCATCTGTGCGGCTCGATCGATGGAGATCGCGGGCTTTCCCGCTGGGCTGGCGGCACGGGGGCGGGAAACGTCACATGGGTGCTTCCCGCGTCATGGCCCACTGAGCCGATCGAAAGGGCCGGCCGGCAGGAAAGACGGGTCCTGGCCGAAGGATTCGGCTTCGATCAACTGGGGGAGATCTCCAACCACCCATGGTTCATGATCTCGGATGGTCGTTGCACGGCCCACATCAGCGATCGTCTCTCCGAATGCGTGCTCGCGGCCACCTCGGCCGATGCGGTGGCCATCACGGCCTCGCCGGAATTGCTGGCCTATCGCGAGCGAATTCGGTTGACCGAGCGGGGCGACCTGGTTGGTTACCGCCGTCTGTATAAGGACGCTGCCGAACCGATGCCGCTTCCGGTCGACTGGCCGCACCATTTTCTGATTCGCTCGGAGCTCGCCGAGCGCGTCCTGCGCGAGGGTCTGCCCCATGACTTCCGCGATCTGCTCGACCGGTGTCGAGCGGATGGGGCGCGGATCGAGGCGGTTTCCATGGCAGGGTCCGTGGTCGACCTGAGCTCGCCGGAGGGCCTCCTGGCGCTCGCGGACCTGGTGATGACCCACTGTCCGCCTCGAGGATCGCTGCCGATGCCGTCCCTTGGGCGGCAGGTTTATGTTTGCGGAGGGGATCACCGGATATCGAAGGACGCCCGTTTGCTGGGGCCCGTGCTGCTTGGGGATGGCGTGTGCGTCGAATCTGACGCCGTGGTCGTCGGGCCGGCGATCCTCTGCGATGGGGCCACGATCGGGCGCGGGGCCACGGTCGATTCATCGATCGTGGGAACCGGCGCTGCGGTCGAATCCAACGAGGCGGTCCACCGGTCCATCATGACGGCTTCGCAGCAGGGGGCTGCCCCGGAACGCGCCGGTTCGCGGGGAACAATTCCTCGCCCCAGCAAACCCTTATGCCCGCGCCGGCAGGGGGTCTTTCGAACGTGGCCGCGGTTCTCTTATGCCGGCACGTTCAAGCGAATGGTCGACGTTGCCCTGGCCAGCATGGTGCTCATCCTTTTTGCCCCGATCGTTCCGTTTATTGTCCTGGCGATCAAGATCAATTCCCCCGGGCCGATCTTCTTCAAGGACCGGCGTCAGGGCCTGCATGGCCGGTCATTTGACTGCATCAAGTTTCGAACCATGCGGGTCGGAGCCGCCGACATCCAGGACAAGCTGCGGTTTGTCAGTGAGGTGGACGGGCCCCAGTTCAAGATGGCGGACGACCCGCGCATCAGCGCCGTGGGCCACTTTCTCCGAGAGACGTACCTCGATGAAATCCCGCAGTTCTTCAACGTACTCTGCGGACAGATGAGCGTCGTCGGACCCCGACCGTCGCCGGAGGCCGAGAATACGTTGTGCCCCTCCTGGCGGGACGCCAGGCTTTCGGTCCGCCCCGGGATCACGGGGCTCTGGCAGGTCTACCGCACACGCGAGCCCTTCAGAGATTTCCAGGAATGGATCTACTACGATACCAAGTACGTGCAGGAGTTGTCCCTACGGATGGACTTGTACGTGTGTTGGTGCACCTTCCGGAAGATGGTGGACAATTTCATTCGTCAGTTCTGATCAAGGGGATCCTGGCTCCGCGGGGGTCCTGCCTCGTCTCATGGCCTTTTCGGCCAAACCGCATAACGACGGAAGCTCGGCCCAATTGCCTTGATTGATTAGAAAGGGTACTTTCAATGGCACAAAGATACTTCAACTGGACCCTGGCAATCGTTCTGCTGGTAGGGGTAGCGGTTCTCGTCGGTGGGGCGCTTTCCCTGCATAGCTGGCAGCGGAGTACGCGCGCCGAAGAGGCCCTTCCGCTCGGCGAACAGGCGTTCGCGGAGCGGAACTGGGAAGAAGCGGCCCGGCAGATTGGCCGCTATCTGACCATCAACGGGGATGACGTCGACCGATTGCTCAAATACGGGCAGGCCCAACTGCACACGCGTCCCAGCACGCGGAGTAACGTGGAACACGCGATCGCGGCGTATGCATCGGTTCTTCGTCTGGACAGCCGTCATGCGGAAGCGGCCCGGCGTTTGATCGAGATCTATCTGGGCCTCAGTCCCGCCCGACCCAGCTATGGTGGCAGCCCGGGCGAGGCCGAACTCAAAGCCAGGCAGTTCCTTCGGGACAACGATGACCCGGCGGTCCGACGGCTGCTCGGTTTGGCCCTGATTCAGCAGAACAACATCCAGGAAGCCCAGCAGACCCTGATGAGCCTGATCGCCGACCATCCGGACCATGTCCCGGCCTACGAAATCCTCTCTCTGCTGGCGGCCGAACATCCGGAAGACGTCAACAAGCCGGCCAACTACTGGGTGGAGGAGGCGGTTCGAGTGAATCCCGACTCGGCGCTGGCCCATATTGTGCGCGGTCGCTTTCTGCTGCTCAATGGAGATCGTGCCAACGCGATGGCCGACTTCGAACAGGCGGTCACCCTCGATCTGTCGGATACGGAGGTCCATGTGCGGCTGATTGAGGAACTCATCCGGGTCCGGGCGCATGACCAGGCCAGGGAACAGATCAAGTCGCTCCATTCCAAGGCGCCGGCGGACCACGATCTCTGGAAATGCTGGGCATTGCTGGCCCTGCAATCCGACGTGCAACAGGAGATGCAGACCGTCGCGGAAGAGGGGCTTGAGGCGTTGGCCGTCTATCCGTGGGATTTCCTCCCCTGGGCCGGGGAGTTGTTCATTCGGGCCAAGCAGTTCGAAAAGGCGCGCGAGTGCATCGTGAAGATGCAGAAGAAGGATGTCGAGCCCGGAAGAGCTGCCTTCCTGGAAGGGTATTTGGCCCAGGAGCAAGGGCAGTTGCAGGAGGCGGTGGCGTTATGGAGAAAGGCCGTTGCGTTGCGCTACCAGGGACCACAAGATCGCACCTGGCGGTACCATTTCCCGCCGGTGCGTCTGTTCCTGGCCTCCGCCTTCCAGAAGATGGGGGATCGGGCTTCGGCGGTCGAACAGCTGCGTCTCCTGGTGGCGGATCTGCCCGATTACCCACAATTCAATCTGGCGCTGGCCCAACTGCTGGCGCAGATGGAAGACTGGCCCGGCGTGCTGGAACAGAGTCGGCAGGTCCTGCGCCTGGTTCGGAAGCCGAGTGAGGGACAGGCCCCGCCGCTGCGTCAGAGCGCCGCTTTGTTGGAGATCCAGGCGCGCATGCGTCTGCTGGCCGGCCAAGGGGCTTCACCGAATGCGGCCAATGCCTGGCAGGAGATCGAAGCGACGCTCGACCAGTTGGCCCAGGAAACCGGCGGGGACGCCGACCAGGTCAGGTTGCTACGCGTTCAGGCCGCCATGTTCCAGGGCAAGCGCACGGAGGCGGAGACACTGCTCCACCAACTGCCGAGCGATCAGGCCGGCGAACTCGGGGCGTTGCTGCTGCGCGTGCAGTTGCACCTGGACGAGGGCCAGGAGTCTCAGGCGGTTGCCGTTCTGCGGCAGGCCGTGCAGGATCACCCCCAGAGTACAGAACCCGTCCGACGGCTCGCCTTGCTGCTGAACCAGCGCGGGGACCGCTCCGAATGTGAGGCCATCGTGAAGGAAGCCTTCGGCCGGATGGACGAGGCTGGGCAGCGGATGCTCGGCATGCTGCTGGCAGATTTCTATGTGTCCTGGGAGCAGCCCGAGGCGCTGTATACCTGGCTGACCGACCTGGGCCAGCGGTTCCCCAACGACGTGGAACCGAAACGCCGTCTGCTGCTGCTGGATCGCGTGCTCAACGATCAGGCTGCGGCGCAGGCGGTGGTCGATCAGATCAAGGCGATCGAAGGTGATGAGGGGACTCGATGGCGCGTCGAGCAGTCAAGGTTGTGGATCCTCTCGGAGGATTTCCCGACTCGCTATAGTCAGATCGTCCGGCTCCTCCAGGAGAACCTCCTGGTCAATCCCGAGGACCGTTCCAGCCGCCTGCTTCTGGCGGCCGCCCACGAGAAGGCCGGAGAACTCCAGCGAGCTCTGACCATCTACCGCGAAGCGCTCCAGCGCTGGCCGAACGACGTTGCCGTGGTCACGCGGACGGTGCAGGCCCTTTACATCGCCGGCGAGGATGAAGAGGCGCGGGAAGTGCTCGATCGGGCCATGTCTCGCGACCTGTATGATCCGGACTTCAGGAGACTGCAACTGACGGGTTATCTGCGGCGCAGCGACATGGCCTCCAATGCCGCGGCGCGACAGCAGGCCCTGGCTTCCGCATCAGAGATCCTCCAGGAACTGGTGCAAAAAGACCCGAACGATGTGCAGGTGGCTCTGAGGTTGGTCTCGACGCTCGCGGCACAAAGAGAGTACGAGGAAGCCCAGAAGGTGCTCGATGCGTTGCGGACCAGAGATCCACAAGCGGTCTCGGTGCTGGTGGCGCAAGTCGAATTGGATATTGCCAGGGGAGATGCCGAGTCGGCTTTACGGTTGTGCAACGAGGTGCTGGCGCGCGAGGACAGCGTCTTTGCCAGGATGTTGCGGGGGATGACGTATGCGGCCTTCCGCCGTTATGAGCAGGCCCACGCCGATTTCGACCAGATGGTGGCTCTCGAGCCGGAGAAGGCCGAAGTCTGGGTCACCCGATCCGATTTCTTCCGCCAGGTCGGCCAGTTGAATGAAGCGGTGTTCGACATGGACAAGGCCCTGGAACTGGCGCCGGAGAGCCTGGCGGTGCAACGGAAGGCGCTCGACCTGTTTATAGCCTCCGGGGATCCGGATCTGTTTGAAAGAGCCCGCGCTCTGGTGGAAGAGGCGCTCCAGGCGAACCCTGGCGACCCGATCCTCAAGCTCCATCAGGCCAAGGTGCTCCAAGGGCAGCGGACGGCACCGGCCACCGAACAGGCCCGAGCCGTGCTGCGCGAGATCACCGAGGAACGGCCCAGACTCGCCGAGGCCTGGGAGTTGCTGGTGGCTCTGGAGTTGCGGGAAGATCAATTGAGCCGGGCGATGGATGTGGTGTTGCGCGGCCTTGCGGAGAATCCAGAGAATCGGCGACTGCTGTTGCTCAAAGCGCAGGCGGAACTGCGCCGTTCCCCGGCGCTGGCGGTGCCGACCCTCAAGGGCCTGATCGATCAGGATCCGAACAACATCGGCATCATCAGTCAGTTGGCCCAGGTCTATACGCAGGCCGAACGTCCTGAGGAGGCCCAGCGAATCCTCCGTCAGTACCTTGCGACGCACAGCGGACCGGAACGCAAGCAGGCCCAGGTCGCACTGGCGGCCGTCCTCTACACGAGCGGTCGTATCGATGAGGCCGGAACGATTTTCACAGACCTGGTGCAGGCCGAGCCGGACAATCCGTCCCTGCCGGTGATATGGGCCCGGCACCTGGCGTCGAGCGAACGATGGACCGAGTTGAGGTCGCTCCTGGCGGACTGGAACGCCCGTCACCCCGACGATGAAATCGTGCCGCGCAGTGTGGCACAACACCTGCTCGCCGTCGAGGCCTCCGAAGCGCAGGCGATTGCCGCCGATCTGGTTCGAGCGGATCTGGAGCGGCATCCGGAATCGATCGTCTCTCTCAGTCTGCTGGCGCAGATGGCCACCGTCGCCGGCCGTGCGGATGAAGCCGTGTCCCTGAATGAGAAGATCATACAACTGGATCCGAACAGTGTCGTTGCGATGAACAACCTGGCGTGGCTCCTTTGCGAAGAGAAAGGACAGTGTCAGCGTGCTCTGGATCTGGCGAATCGGGGTCTGGAGATCAGGCCGCAGTACATCGATCTGATTGAGACCCGCGGCGTTATCCATCATCATCTGGGCCATTTGGACCAGGCGGTGCAAGACCTGACCCGAAGCATTGAGTTGTACCCGGCCAATGCCCCGGCGCTGGCGTTGACGCATTTTCACCTGGCCCGAGTCTATGCCGAGATGGGACGCAGGACCGAAGCCATCAGCCACGTCGAGCGTGCGTTGGATCTGCACCGACGCAGCGAACAGTCGACCGATCCGGCCCAGCAAAAGAGCATGCTGTCGCAGCGCGATCTGGCCGACGCGCAGCATCTCCTCGATCAGTTGCAGAAAGGCCTTGGATGATGGCTTCTTACCGTCAGACCCACGATGGCGGCGGTCCCGGGCCGCAGCGCACCGGCCCGGAGGGCCTGCCCGTGCTCCTGGACAGCCGGCAGTGGTCGTATGTGCGCCGACGATATGAGCTGACTCCCCGCGAGCTGGAGATTGCCGAACTGGTATGCCGGGGCCTTCGCAACGACCGGATCGCCCGGGACCTGAAGATACGCCCCGGGACCGTCAAAGCACATGTCCGGAATATCTATCGAAAGGTGAAGGTCAGGAGTAAGATTGCGATGCTCCTGCGGTTTGTCGAAGAAGCCAGCGGCCCCGCATACCTCCGAAACCGGGGGGGGGCGAGGGAACCGCTGGACTGAACCGGACTCGGGGGCCTTTCTTTTTGGCTCGCCACTCTGCTGTTCCCGGTTCATGGGGCGCATTCCAGGCCGGTCCGGACGAGGTTCTCGTCGGGCCGGCCATCTTTCTGCGCCTGTCATACCACTGTGGGTATACACACAAAGGACCATAGGTGCTTCCGTACCGCATTCCTCCATCAGAGCCGGTCGCCACTGGCCGGTCCGGCAGAACCTGCCCTGAGCCCATTCACGCCAAGACGCAAACCTCCCGCCGGCGTGAGAAAAGGAGGAGTAGGCCAAGCAGGGAAGGGTGGGCAGATAATTAGGGGAATTTCGGCAAAAAGGATTGACAGGGCCAGGGAGGACTAGGTACAATACGAGAGTATCATACCTCATTGGAGGGGGTATATACCGTACGTTCGTCACGTCAGGGATCGACATCGAGAGAGAGGTATTTCCTCTAACGGTTCCTGAAGGGCCCTGTGTATCGGCCGATGAGGTCGACGGGGGCGTTCCGTTTGAGAGGAGCAGCGGTGTCAGGCAGATCACAGAGAGGAGCGGCGAGGACACGTTCGCTTTGCCCGCAAGCCGGCGACGAAGTGGTTTCGGCCCGTCTGGTATTTCCAGGCGCGTCGTTTCCGCGTTTCGATCGGCCTGCCGGACCGTTCCCGGCCGACACACCGCAATTGAATTCGCAAATTCCGACCTGTGTTTTTGGTTTCTTTGGCAAGACCCGAAGCAGGCACGCCAGGTGCGATCTGAGCGTCGCGCCGGCCGCGGGCGTACTGCCGCCGAGATCGGATGGATCGATCCGGTGTTGGACAGGAAGGCCCAATCGGGGCGTTAGCAGTTTGATGCGGCCGAGAATTGCGGAGTTCTCCCACGGACCTCCGCGCGTTCTCCGATGGAACGGTACAGCGGACTCATCCAACCGGAGGGCCGCTGCGCGCAAGGCCTTCGGATGAGGGACTCGCTTGTAGCGTTCTTCGCTTTCGACGGAGAGCGGCAGCACCGCGAGCGGAGGGATCTGCGTTCGCTTGCGACGAAGGAGGAGTGACAATGGAGTGAGGTTATTCAGGCGTGACGCAATGACCGTCGACATGGGGTGACGGTCGTACAAGAGAGAGTAAGGAGGAGACAAGGGTATGAATGTAAGAAAAGTATTGTCAATTTGTGCGGTGGCCCTGCTGACCGTCGCGCTGACGGCGCCGGCTGGCCTCGCGGCGTATTCGACCGTGGGGGTCACCGGTAACCTCACGTGGAGTGGCGGCTCTTTCGACTTTGGCACCGGCAGGCAAACGTCCCTGACGGGCGCCGATGCGAGCGCGGGCGACTACTGGGTCCATGCGGGTGCCAGTGCCACCGCCCCGGAAACTCTGGCCGCAACGGACTACGCGTCGGCCAAGCGAGGTTGGTATCTTCAGCACATCGCTGAGACCAGCAGCGGCAAGCCTACGTTTACCGCCGTGTTCGACATTACCAGGGACCTCTTCACCGAGTTCAGCGGTGACAGTGCCGATTATGTAGTCAACATGGATCTCTGGTTCGAGCCCACGTCGGGGCAGGGGCCGGCGGCGCATGAGACCCTTTCGTTTGCCGTCGAACCCGGCGAGTTCGTGGACGACACGATTCAAGTGGAACTACCCAGCATTGCGCTCAGAACGGTCTACAACCAGGGCTGGCTGTACCTCAGTGCGGATGTGACGACGAACGCGTTCACAGATGAGGTCTACGTCCCGCCCGTGGATCCGCCCGTGGATCCGCCCGTGGATCCGCCGGCTGTGATCCCGGCTCCCGGCGCCATCGTGCTCAGTTCGCTCGGTGCGGGTCTGGTTGGCTGGCTTCGCAAGCGGAAGACCCTGTAGTTTTGACAGCGTCATCCTCCTGGCACAGCCGGAGCGAAGTGAGGTATGCCTCTCTCCGGACAGCACCGTGCTGGATATGGATCGATGGACATGAAAGGCCCCGGAAGGAACCGAGGTTTCCTCCGGGGCCTTCTTCTCTGATGGGATCGAACGCCACTAGCGGTCAGCCCACGGAGACCGATGGAAGCGTGGAGAACTGGTGGGGGACCCGGGCAGCGGCCGCGGGTGTCGCAAGACGCCTCGGCGCCGGGTAAGACGAAATTTCCCTCTCGGATTCTCGGTAGTCTGGACCGCCCGCCGATGATGGGGGCGTCCATCGTGCAGGACGGCAGCCATTCATGGATGAAGTCGGGGCGTCTCCGATGGCGTGCCGCCTTCTGTGCACAGGTGGAAGAGAGAGAGCAGGAATCTGGAGGAAGGAGTATGAAATCAGCAACGGTTGCCGTGGCGATCCTGTGTGCGACGCTGTTCTGCGGCGCAGCGAACGCCGATACGGTCACGCTCAATTACACGATGGACTACGAGGATGAGGGGTATTTTGCCCCGCCGGACATAATCCTGGATCACTCACCGTGGTACCGAACCTCCCTGGAGGATTGGGGTTGGACTCATGATCTGGTGACCATCCCATCCAATGCGACTGGGATTGTTGCCGCCTCGGTGACGATCTCCGCGTGGGATGTCGACGCCTGGGACGGCCAGGTAGATATCATCTCCGCCAACGGGGTCCAGTTGGGCTACCTCAGCGGCACCTCGGGACGGGAGTGGGGCACGACCACGTTCGATCTGCCCACCAGCGTCCTGGATGATCTATGGGAAGATGGCAGCGTGTACATCTCCATCGATATCGATTCCGATCCTAGTGGACACCGCGTTACGCTTGGAGATTCAGTCCTCAGTGTCACATACAGCACCGGAGCAATTCCCGAGCCGGCGACCGTCGGTCTGCTTGGCCTGGGAGCCCTGATGGCACTCAAGCGTCGTCGCCATCTGGTCCGTTAGCAACAGGTTCATCAGCCGCAGTCTTCAGCCCTTGGCCTTGATCACGAGGCTGGGGGACCAGGGCAGGAGAAGGAACAGGTTTGCAAGGCCGTCCGCCTGGACGGCCTCTGCCATAGGGGGGAAGAAGGATTCCCGCTGCGATCGTGCACGGGCGCCGCACATGACGACCGCCTGTGTCCTGCTTCGGTTCCGCTTTGTCGCCAGACAGGATGCCCGAGAAGATGTGACTCCATGACGCAAGAACGTCCTCTTCTCCTCTTTTGTATTGACGTCCCGCGCCGGCGTGACTATACCATATGTGAGTTTGAGCGAAGGCCAATTCCAGATGTTGTGGAAGTCGGCCTTCCGACAGGTCCGATAGGCCCAGCGAAGGGCCCCGACGTAAGGAGACGGGAGATGTTTTGCGGCTGGGATTGTCAACTCCCGTTCATTCCGGGGGTGTACGGGAGTCTTTGGATTGTTGCGCCGCCGACCGTTTGCGCCTGCGACGTGACCTCGGGACGCTCCAGGATAGAGGCTGTTTCGCACGCCCTCCGCTACCCGCTCCCTTCCCTCCATTCGGTTTCTGCGACACGCCAACTCTGCCGGGGCGGTGCCGCTGTTGCCAGCGTCGTAGGCGAGTTGGCAGGGGGAGGATAGAAAAGAGACGGTTTCCAGACTCGAGCAAGGTAGCAGGGTTTCGCAAGGATGCAAGGAGAGAAAGATGAGGCGGTTTTTCGTGTCCACGTTCAGCCTCCTGGCCACGGTCTGCCCCGCGACGGCGGTGCAGACTGCTGCCGTCGGGTGCGCCGGTGGTGCTTGTCCCAGTGCGGATGAGGTGGGCAAGTATATGCTGACGTCGCAGGAGGGTCTGCTGTCACACGCGGTCTCAGGACGCCCGTTTCCGCCGTTTCGCCTGAATAGGAGGGAGGGCGTCAGGGCGATCCCGGCACCGACCTATGACCCGCCGGTCGTCAGCCGGATCTCTGCCAACGGAAGACTGCTTGCACCAGAGGCCGCCTATCTCTACTACTCGTTTATCCAGGGGGCTCACGCTATGCGCCACGACTACGGATTGGGGCTTGGCCGGAAGAAGTCTTCTCTTCCGCTCCAGGCGGCTATCGTGATGGTGCAGGGCAAAGGCGGCGGTCTTCTGGATTCGCCCGATGCCGGCGCGGTGTGGGAATCATTCCACGGCAGTTCGGCTCACTATGCATGGGCTTGCGCAGTTGTTGACGAGCCGGAAGGGCCCACCTGGACACCGGCCAAGGACATCCGGGTGCTGAATCTGTCGGCGCTGGCTCAGACCACTGCCGGCGAAGGCGGCCAGGACATGTTGACGTTGCTGGTGCCGGTGCCCGGCGCTTTCGGGATGGGCGCCGCCGGGTTGGCGATGCTGGGCTGGTTTCGGCGCCGCTCCGCCCTATGAGCTCAAGCCTTGTGCAGGGGCAAGAGAGTCGCACCTTGGCGGATTTGCGGTGGTGGGGAAGGGACCGCGCACAGCGGTGAATTCCTTGTCAAGCCGACAGATTGCGGTCGGCCCTTATGGCGGAAGGAGGGAGTCAACCCAGGGACGGTCTTCGCCAGTCTCCGATGCCGTCCCACCAATAGGAGACGTAGTCGACGGCTCTGGCCGGGTCCGTCCGCTTGCGGGAGAGATCCATGGCCATGTCCCGCAGTTGCCGCATGCACATTACGCCGCCCAATTGCCAGGCTTTAGCGCCGATATCCACGGCCTCTTGTTCGGCTTTGCGGAAGTCGGAGGTCTCGTCGGTCAACAGCATGGCCAATCGTTCGGCATGGGGCATCAGCCGCTCCTGCCAACGCTGGCGCTCCTGGGCTTCGCGGGCGAACGCCTCGGCCAGGACGCGCTCTCGTCGTTCATGCCGCGCCCGGCGTTCGGCTTCGGCCCGGGCCAGTCGTTCCGCGCGGTGTTTGCGACTGCTCGGCAACAGCATCTCGATTAGACCCGCCATCGGATCAATGATCACCCAGACCGCAAACGTCGTCCCCAGCGTCCCCAGGGCGACTCCGATTAGAAAGCGACCCAGATCCGCCACGCCCAGCATTCCCAGAATGCCGGCCAGTCCGCCGAGCAGAGGCGCGGCTACATAGAGGCCCATATAATACTGGGTGCTCGTCAGAGGATGCTCCAGTGCGATATGCTGGGCGCCTCCCACGCCGCGGAACAGCGCGAAAAGGTACAAGCTGATCAGCAGCAAGATGACCAGGGCCGAATGGCCCGATAGCGAGAAGATCAGCCACCAGTTGAACCCCGCCTGGTGCAGGGCGCGGACGACGATGTACCCCACGCACAGCATGAACCAGATCATGCTGGCCAGATGGGTCAGCTTCAGCAGTCGTCGTGCGCTCAGGTTCGGGCTCTCCATACGTCGATCCGGCTCCGGCCAGTGGCACTGCCCGTCAATACCCGCCGCCGTACGGACGGTACTCGCCGCCACCGGAAGGCGGACTTTGAATCAGATACGCACCATAGAATGCTCGCGCGATCGGGCTGATGAACTCCTCAAGGAGCAGGCCAAACGACGCCAGAATGGTCGGCGGCACGAACACGATGTCGCCCTCTTCCAGGAGAACGTCCTTCGTCGTGTCGCCGTGCTTGACCATCTGGATGTAGTTGACCTCGAAGATCATCGGGCGTTCCTCCTCGAGGGCGGAGGGCCGGATCACTTGGATGCGCTGTTCCCAAGCCATCTGATTCGGCTGTGCTTCGGTCAACGCGGTCAGGAGGCTGTCACGCCCGGTATAGGTGCGGGGGCCGGGCCGTCCCACTTGTCCGACCACGTAGTAGACTTTGCTCGCGTAGACTGCCACGCGCACATCGATGGCGTTCTCCCCCGGCAGAGCATACAGGTCGGCGAGTTTCTCTTCCAGCAAGGCCGACACTTCCTTCGGTGTCTTGCCGGCGACCTCCACCTCACCGATTGCCTCGAAGCTGACCATGCCGTCGGGTCGGATCCGCTGTCGCTGCATGTCGACCTGAACGATATCGGCGGCATGGATCTCGATTTCATCCGGGGGTTGCAGAATGTAGTTCTCCGCAGTCACATCCACTTCATAGGGCTTGACGAAGGCGCGGATATCCTCGGGATTGGAGGAAAAGCATCCGGCGATCAGGCAGAAGGGCAGGAGAACAAGTGCGAGCCCAAATGGTTTCCCTCGATTCACGCTGACTCTCCTTTATCACAAGTTTATGGGACTCTGTTGTCGCGATCACACGCCTTCCGCTTGTCCGGCGGCAAAGCCCATGCAGACGCTTATTATCTTAGATCGTACATTGCGTCAATAATCTTGATAGAAATCCGCCGCGAGAGAGATCCAGAAGGACGAAAAGCAGGAAAACCCTTAGGGAATTTGCCGACTCGTACGCAGGTGCGTGGTAAGATAGAAGGGTGGCGGTGCAGCCGAGATCGGGTCCGCCAGGCGCGGGAGGATTGCCCTCATGAGCCAGAGGGGACGACCCAGAGCGGTGAGGAAACGGGACGGGCGCACGGTACCCTTCGATCCGACGAAGATTCGTCATGCCGTCGAGGGGGCCGCCCAGGAGGTGCTGCGCGACCGCGAGCGCGTCGCCGAGTTGGCCGAGACCGTGGTGCCGACCGTCATCGAGCAGGTGTCGCGACGTTATGGAGGCGACGTCCCCACGATCGAGAACATCCAGGACGTGGTCGAGACGGTCCTGATGAGCGAAGGCCACAGCCGCGTCGCCAAAGCGTACATTGTGTATCGGGAGGATCGTTCGCAGATCCGCCTGGCCAAGGCGATGCTGGGCTCGAAGGATGACCTGAAACTGTCGGTCAACGCAGTCGAGGTGCTCAAGAGAAGGTACCTGCTTCGTGATGAGGCGCGGCACATCGTCGAGACGCCGGACGAATTGCTCCACCGGGTCGCGCGTCACGTGGCGTCGGCGGAAGCGAATTACGGGCCGTCTTCCGCCTGCGAAGAAGCGGCAGGGCGCTTTTATGAGATGATGCGGCCACTGGAGTTCCTGCCCAATTCGCCGACCCTGATGAACGCCGGGACGCGCCTGGGCCAGCTCTCCGCGTGCTTCGTGATCCCCATCGAAGACTCGATCGATGGCATCTTCACCGCGCTGGGCGAGATGGCCCGCATCCATCAGACCGGAGGCGGCACCGGCTTCGCCTTCTCCCGGCTGCGCCCGCGCGGTGACCTCGTTGCTTCCACGCAGGGACACGCCTCGGGTCCCATCTCCTTCCTCCACATCTTCGACAAGGCCACCGAAGTCATCGTCCAGGGCGGCAAGCGGCGGGGGGCCAACATGGGCGTCCTGTGCTGCGATCATCCCGATATCGTCGAGTTCGTCGAAGCCAAGCTCCGCACCGGGGCCCTAGCCAACTTCAACCTCTCCGTGGGCGCCACCGACCGCTTCATGCGAGCGGTCGCCGCCGACCGTACGTTGGCTCTGGTCAATCCGCGAACGGGCCGCCGCGCCGGACAGCTCAATGCGACTGTGCTCTTCGATCGCATCGTCAATTCCGCCTGGCGAACGGGCGACCCCGGCCTGGTCTTCCTGGACCAGATCAATCGGCGTAACCCGACACCCGAGCAGGGTGCCATTGAAGCGACGAATCCCTGTGGCGAAGTCCCGCTGTTGCCGTTCGAGAGCTGCATCCTGGGTTCGATCAACCTCGCCCGCATGGTGGCGGAAGAGGGCCGTGGCAAGACCGCCAGCGTACGCGTCGACTGGGAGAAGTTGCGCGACCGCGTGCACTGGGGCGTTCGCTTCCTCGACGACGTGATCGACGTTAACCGCTATCCGCTCGATTCGATTGCCGAGGTGACGCGCACCAACCGCAAGATCGGTTTGGGCGTGATGGGTTTCGCCGACCTGTTGACGCGGATCGGGATCGGGTACGACTCGCCCCAGGCGGTAAAGTTCGCGCGCAAGCTCATGCGCTTCATTCACACCGAGTCCCTCCGTGCTTCCGAGCAGTTGGCTCAGGTCAGGGGACCGTTCCCCGCGTTCCCGAAGTCGGTTCACGCAGCCGCGGGACGCACGCTGCGCAACGCCACCGTCAACACGATCGCTCCGACCGGGACCATCAGCATCCTCGCGGGCTGTTCCAGCGGCATCGAGCCGCTGTTTGCGGTCAGCTTCGTCCGTAATGTGCTCAGTGGAACCAGGCTGGTGGAGACCAACGCCTGGTTCCAGAAGACCGCCCGCGATCGCGGGTTTTACAGTCGGGACATGCTCGCCGAGGTGGCGGCGAGCGGGTCGCTGAAGAACGTCAAGGGCATCCCGGCCGACGTGAAGGAGCTTTTCGTCACCGCGTTCGACGTCCCACCGCGACAGCACCTGGAGATCCAGGCGGCATTTCAGAAGTACACGGACAACGCGGTCTCCAAGACGATCAACCTGCCCGCCGACGCTATGCCCGACGATATTCGAGAGATCTACCTCGCGGCCCATCGGCTCAAGTGCAAGGGCATCACAGTCTACCGCTATGGCTCCAAGACCCAGCAGGTTCTCTCGACGGGGCAGGAGCCCACCGAGGAAAATGACATCGTCTCGGTCGAGCGGGACTATTCCGGCGGCTGCATCTCGGGCCTTTGCGATTTCTGAAGGGGTTCACCTCTTCAGCCGGCGACCGCCATAGTACGGATAGCGATCGAAAACGTCACCCGCGCCCTGCGCACGCGGATCGCCCGTCGCGAGCAGTTCCTCCTTTAGCGCGGCAGCCAGTCTGGCCTTGGCCTCTGCGTATTCGGGTCGATTCGCTACGTTGTGGAGTTGACCGGGATCCTTGCGCGGGTCGTAGAGTTCCTCGGCGGACCTCTTCTCGAACGCCAGCGCGAACAGCGTCTCCGCGCCTGGTTCGGTGCGATGTTCCATCATGTAGGTCTTGGTGGGCGAATCATCGATACCGCCATAGCTGCGGTTCGGATAGTACGGTGTGGCGCCGTCGACCGGGTCGCCGGCAGGCCAGCGGTCGGGTTCGTAATTGCGGATGAATGGATAGTCGGTCGTCCGAATCGCGCGGCACGGATACCCCAATCCGTTCTCGCAGACCGAGGCGTGGCGTTCCTTGTCCGTCAACACGTGATCGCGACGTGACTGCACCTGGCCGGATTTGTCCGAGGTGAGAATGCCCATCAGACTGCGTCCGGTCATTGCAGCAGGGATGCTGAGCTACGCTGCCTCCAGGAACGTCGGTGCCAGATCCTGTAAGCTGACGAAATCCTCAACCACGCGCCCGCCCGGCATGCGTCCAAGCCACCGGGCGGCCAGGGGGACGTTCGTCCCGAGGTCGTACAGGTTGCTCTTGCACCGCGGAAACGGCAGCCCGTTATCGCCTGTGACGACGATCAGTGTGTTGTCCAGTTCGCCCTGGCGCTCGAGCGTAGCCAACAACTCTCCCACCTCATGGTCAAACCGCTGCACCTCCCAGTAGTAGTCGCACAGATCGCTGCGAACCGTTTCGCTGTCGGGCAGGCAGGCGGGCGCGGACGTCTTCGAGTTTCATGCCGCTTGCGACGCCTGAGCCTTGGTCATACGCCCGGTGCGGATCCTGGCTGCCAAACCAGTGATTTTGAAAAACTCGCGACGGCGGTGTTCATCCATAGGTGCCTCTCTCTGATGTCTGCGGTGGTCGGATGTGCCGATCCTAGGTTACTTGTAGTTGGCCAGCACGCTGTCGGCAACCCCCTCAGTGATAATCTTCTGGGCCAGCAGCGAGTTGATCGATTCTTCCATCGTGACCATCCCATGCTTCTTGCCCGTCTCGATGACGCTCCGCAGGAAATAGCCTCCCTTGCGCCGGATGATGTTCCTGCCCGCGCTGGTCATCACCATCACCTCGCAGGCGACGCGCTGTTTGCCGTCGACGGTCGGGACCAGTTCCTGATGGATCACGCCTTGGAGCGATTCCGCCAGCAGAAAACGCAACTGTCCCTCGTCGTGGGCGGGCGCGTAGCTGAGCAGTCGTTCCAGAATCTTGTCGATGGAGATCACGTGCAGCGTCGAGAGCACCAGCACGCCCGTCTCCGCGGCGGTCAACGCGATCTTGATCGTCTCGTAGTCCCGCATCTCACCAATGGCGATCACGTCGGGGTCCTGCCGCAGCGCCGCTCGCAGCCCGCTCTGGAACGACTGTGTGTCGCGTCCGATCTCGCGCTGGCGGACCACCCCCGTCTTGTTGACGTGGGTGTACTCGATCGGGTCTTCGATTGTGATGACGTGCTTTTCGCTGGTCGTGTTGACCTCGTCGATCATCGCGGTCATCGTGGTGGTCTTGCCCTGGCTGGTCGCTCCCGTAATCAGGACCAGTCCCTTGCGCCGATGGGCGAGGTCCTTAACCACATCGGGCAGAAACAGCTCGACGATCGTCCGCGCATAAGCGGGCAAGATACGGATCGTGGCGCCTACGGCGCTGTCGAAATACCCGATGTTGATCCGGTAACGCCCGCTGTCCTCCGCCAGCATGAGGTCGTAATCGAGCCGTTCCTCGAACAGCTTCTGCTGCTCGGTGGTCAGCAGGTCGTAGGCGATCTCCTGACTCTGCTGGGCGCTGAGCTTCTCCTTCGTTACCGGCACCAGTTTGCCGCCAATCCGAAACAGGATCGGCGCCCCCGCACAGATATGGATATCCGTGGCCCCCTGGCCCTTGGCATGCTCCAGCAGTTGTCTGCGACTGATCATGGCATCCCTCCTTTTGCGGCGCTCTGCTACCGATACAGACTACAGTTCCGTGACTCGCAGATCAAGGACCATCGATGTCCGCTCGGTTATCTTGGCCCCGTCGCTGATACGGACGGGGCACAGCCAGACGATGCGTTCAGTATCCTCGATCAGGAAGGTCCACCGGCGGTACTTGTGCGGCACCTTCGCGTCGGTGAGGAACTTGCCCAACTTCTTCTCGCTCCGTTGGCCCAGCGGGATGAAGCGATCGCCCGGGCGACGCCCTCGCGCCACAAGTGGCAGGCGAATCCGGTTGAAGTCAAGACGCTCGCGGAAAGGGTCCTTGTTCGCAACGACCGTGTTCTCGATACGAGTTCTCTCGATGACCCGCGCTTCGATACGGTAGGGTCCGAAGTCTGTGATTCCGGGGACATGGATCTCGACGGGACCGGGCAGGCCTTCACTGTGGGCGATCGACTTGCACAGAAGGATAGTTGCGTGTTCTCGTTGCGCGGAGAAATCACCGGGCAGGCTCATTCGCGCCTTCGTCTGCTCCCGCCTGGCCAGGCTCAGCAGACCTCTGTAGTGACGACCGGTCAGGTCGCGTTCACCAAGCCCCATCCGTGTCAACAGTTGCCTGAACACTTCAACCGCGACAGGCTCGGGCAGAGCGGCCAGCATCTCGGCATCGAAGGTGGCCTGGCTGTCGAGAAGTCTTGCATGTCTTTCGATGGCGCTCGAAGCCTCTCGCGCGATTCGATCGTGCCATCTTGCCGCCGAGCGCGATAACCCATACAACTCCTCGACCAGCGATCCCCCCGATTCCGCCTGGAGCAGTGGCCGCAGTCGGTGGCGAATGCGGTTGCGGGTATAAGTGCAGTCGGTGTTGGTGTGATCCTCTCGCCACGCCAGATTCCTGCGTCTCAGGTAGTCCACGATCTCGTGCCGTGAACAGCAAAGCAGGGGGCGGACTAAGGTGAGACCCTCGCCCGCGCGACGGGACGGATGGATGCCGCCCAGCCCGCGAAAACCGGTCCCGCGCTCCAGTCGTTGGAGCACGGTCTCCGCGTTGTCGTTCTTCTGGTGACCGAAGGCGACCGACGAGCAGCGCTGGTCGCGGGCGATTTCCGCCAGGCTGGCCAGGCGAAGTTCCCGCGCCGCCGTTTCGATCGAAAGGCGATTCTCGCGAGCGTGGTTCTTCACATCGATGGAGCGGACCACGACGGGCCGTCCCAGTTTCTTTGCCTGCTCGACGACAAAGGCTTCATCGCCATCGCCTGCTGCTCCTCGCAGCCTATGGTTGAGGTGGGCGCAGAGCAGATCGTCCGCCACCACGCCTTCATGGTCGAGCCGATGCATCACATGCAGCAGGGCGATGGAATCGGCTCCGCCGGAGATGGCCAGCAGGATTCGCCCTCCCGGTGCGAACAGCGCGTGACTCTGAATGAAATCCGCCACTTTGCGTTCAAGCGGTTCCACGCCTCACCCTGCACGACTCAAAGGGTCCCAATGAAAAGGGGCCTGACCCACACGGTCAGACCCCGGAAAAAACCTTCTGCGACCAACCTGCCCGGCGACATCAATTGTCGCTGGTGGTAAGCTCTTTGATGCGACGTTCCGCGTACATCTTCCACTCGTCGTATTCGTCACCCTCGCGGAGGACCGCCTGCTGATAGACCTCCAGAGCCTCGCCGCGACGATGCAGCTTCTTGTCGAGGATCTGCGCGGCGTGGAACCGAGCGGGGTACGGCGTGTCCTGGTCCCACTGATACGCCCGCTGGTAGTACAGCAGGGCGATCTCGAAATCATTGAAATACTCGTAGATGTCGGCGGCGCGATACGCGGCGTCGTCGATCTTGTCCGAGGTGGGATATTGCCGGATGAGCCGGTTGAATTTTTCCAGGGCGACCCGCAGCAGTTCCTCGTCCTTGAGAATCCCGATCGGCTCGGCCTGCCGCTTCGTCTCCACCGCATCCAGGTACAGCTCGTCGGCCGCCGGGATCCGCGTGCCGGCCGTCAGCGTCGCCGGCATGACTTCCGCGTCAATGATATAGCGGTATTGAGGCATCCGATCCAGGGACCGCAGTTCTTCCTTGGCCCAGCCGAGCTTGCGGTTGTCCCCGACCACGGTGTAGTGTTGAACGAGCAATTCGAGACTGCGGCGATAGGACCGCCGATGCGTGGCCACCTGCTCCACCAGATCGATCTCGTCGGTCGAACCGACCACCTCGTCCCCCGTCCCGGCCGGCGCCGGTGCGGCGTAGATGTCGCGCTGCGGCAAGCGGTGGCCCAGCCCGCGATCGGAGGGGGTACATCCCACCGCGGCAACCAGCAGGAGCAGGGTGGTGGCAATGATAACGGTCCTTGTCATCGGAAAGTCTCCTTTTCAACTGTCAATTCGCCCATCTGCCGGGCCGGGGCGGGTCCTCTCGGACGCATCCAAGGGGCACATGGCATTGACACCCCCGACTCAAGCATGCTGAAGTCATAGTTAATCCCAACCGGTGGCTCCCGTCAAGCCCCCCGCGCGGAAAAACTACGTTGCCTTCCGACGGAAATTCATGCCTTTTTACGACCGCCTCGAATACGATTGCGTACGCACAGTGGCACAGGGGCCTCACGCGGTTTCTTCCGCGTGGCCCCGAGAAGCAATGTCCCATGCTCGAAAGGAGATTGGCGATGGCCCAGACGTGGACGGTGGAACGACTGATGGAGACCGTACGGGCGTTTCAGCCCGCCTGTGTGATCTCCGCTGCCGCCGACCTCGATGTCTTCACCATCCTGGATCGCCGACCGATGACGGCCATGGAAACTGCATCGGCTTTGAATGCCGATCCGCGCGCCACGACGATCCTGCTCGACGCGCTGGCAGCGTTGGGCCTGCTGGAGAAGCAGGGAGACACCTACCGTGTCGGGTCCGATGTCGCGGGTCTGCTTAGCGCCGATGCGCCGACCCATGTCCTTTCCGGCGTGCGACACCAGGCCAATTGCCTGCGTCGCTGGGTCCAACTGGCCCAGGTCGTTCGCGAGGGTGGTCCCGCCGAGCGGACTCACAGCGTCCGGGGCGAGACCGCCGACCTCGAGGCCTTCATCGGCGCCATGGACGATTTCAGTGCCGCCGTCGCACCGATGGTGGTCGGACGGCTTGGCTTGCTGAAGTTTGAACGGCTGCTCGATATCGGCGGTGCCTCGGGGACCTGGACGATCGCCTTTCTGCGGACGGCCCCCGACGCGACGGCGGTCCTGTTCGACCTGCCCCCGGTGATTCCCCTGGCCCAGGAGCGCCTGACCTCGGCCCGCCTGCTCGATCGCGTCACCCTGGTTGCCGGCGACTACCACACCGATGCCTTCCCTGGCGGAGCGGACCTCGCCTGGCTCAGCGCCATCGCCCACCAGAACTCCCGCGACGAGAATCGGGCCCTTTTCGCCAAAATCCACACGGCCCTGGCGCCGGGAGGCAGCCTGGTGATCCGCGATATCGTCCTGGACGAATCCCGCACGCAACCGTCCGCTGGAGCGCTGTTTGCCGTCAACATGCTCGTCGGCACCGAAGCAGGCAATTCCTACACTCTCGACGAATACCGCCAGGATCTGATCGGTGCAGGCTTTGCCGACGTGGAACTCGTCTGGCAGGACCCCGGCATGAATTCGCTGCTCCGCGCCCGAAAAGCCTGACCGCGCCTTCACCTAAGCCTTGCGCCCGAGGTCGAACTCGGCGTACGTCGCGACGGTCTCGAAGCCGAGACGCTGATAGCAGTGTATCGCAGCGATATTATCGGCCTTGACGTTCAGGCCGATATGGTCGACCTCGTCCTGCAACGTCCGACACAGACGCGCCGTCACGCGGGTGGCGTATCCCTGGCCGCGATGAGCGGGATGCGTGGCGATGTTCCCGAGGACGGCGACGCGATAGCGCCGCGAATACACGTGGACGCCCGCCACGCTCACCAACCGTCCCGCGTCCCACAGCCCATAGTACCTCCCGGTTTCCAGCATCCGCGCGTCAAACCAATTCCCTGGATAGCTATGCTCGTAGAGGGCGAGTGCCTCGCTCAGGTGCGCCGGTCCCATCGCCACCACCGCGGGATCGTAGGCGTCGCTGACGCCTTCACTGTCCCTCAGAGCCATCCGGTAATGCCCTCCGTGCGGACGTGCCGTGTGGCTGTCCTCAAAGAACGACTCGACGCCGGGGGCTCAGGTGGGCGTGGAACTGCCGAGGCAGTTGGGAGGCAATCTCTGTCAGCAGACGCCGCAGCCCATCCGGTTGTGCCCCTGAGCGATTACCGTGGGGACCGCCTGGCCCGAATAGACCAGGACAATGTCCCTCAACTCTCCGCCTTCCCGGCGCCCATACCAGGTCGTGTAGGGCCAGAAGAATTCGTCCAGGTCGCCCAGGGCGTAGAGATGCCGCTCTGGGTTCTGACGCGATCGCGGATTCTCGCCAATGCCCGGCTTGTTTTCGCATCATCGGAACGAAGAATACGCCCGTTTCGCCCGGCCGTCAACGCAGTGCCGACCGCGTGCGCTGGCGGCCAGGAGAAATTTCCGGGATTTTCTATTGAACGCGCGAGGGCCACGAAGTATTCTTGTAATAGTTGCAATAGTACAAATACTGAGGTGGCCTATGCAGTTTCTCATCGACAACGCATCCGACCGGCCCGTCTATGTGCAGATCATCGACCAGATCAAACGGGAGATCGCCCTGGGCCGCCTCGCCCGCGACGAACGGCTGCCGACCGTCCGCCAACTCGCCCGGCAACTGGCGATCAACCCGAACACCATCGCCAAGGCCTTTCGCCAGCTCGAGCAGGAGGGGGTCATCGTCACTCGCTCCGGCGCCGGGGCGTTCGTTGCCAGCCTGGATAGTCACCTGAGCAAGACCGTGCGCAAGCGGATCATCTGCGATCAACTCGAGCGCGTCGTCGTCGACGCCTTCCACATGCAGATCGACAGGCCGACGCTCGTCGGCTGGTTCAACGAGGCCCTGGAGAAGGTCCGCCTGCCGGACGGCGCGTCACAAACCGCATAGAGGGACTTGAAAGCGTGAGGGAAGACCATGCATAGACGATCGAAACGAGTGCTGATCGGTTTCGGGATGGTCATCGGACTCCTGGTGGCGATCTACGCGGTCTGGTTGCTGCGATCCACGGTCAAGCTGCGTCGGGCCTACGCGGACCTGCAGGCGGCGGGTCGGCCCATGACCGCCGCCAAGGTGATCCCCGAGCCCATCCCGGAATCGCGCAACGCCGCGAGATTGTACGAGCGCGCCGTCACGACGCTCAAGGAACTGCCCGCTCCAAAGAAGGACCTGCTCGAATATACGGGGCGCTTGGCCTATCGCTCCCTCTCCGACGACCTGGACCCCAATGAGACGATTGAGTTCGAAACCCTCCTGGCGCGAGAGGAAGTGGGCCTGTCGCTGTCGTTGTTCGAAGAGGCCCTGCAAAGGCCGGAATGTCGGTTCGATCGCGACTACAAGGCCGGCGACCTGAAGACCCCCTTCGAACTGCACGACCTGCGTCGCGTCGCCGCCATTGCTCGGGCCAAGGCCTGCCGCCAGGTCAGGGCGGGAGACGGCGCCTGTGCCTGGGATGTGGTGCGAGCCCAGCTCAAGGTCGCCGACCATCTGGCTTCCGATCCAGTCATGGACAGCCAGTTCCCGCGTCTCAGCGTGATCCGGGACTGCTGCTATACGATGCAGAATCTCTGCGTGACGGCGCCGCTAGACGCCCAGAGCTATCGCCTCGTGCAGGAAAGACTCCAGGGGCTCGACACCGTGGAGCCTCTGGTGCGTGCGATCGACGCCGAACGACTGGTACGTGGTGAATGGTTCTTCAGTCTCTCGCATGACGAGTTGTACGATGTGATGCACGATGACGACGTCCAGGATGGCGGGGACCGCGAGCTCGACGCCTTCTTTCGCCTGATGTTCCGTTTCGCGACGTTCCGCCCTTCGTTGGTGGCCTCTCACGCCGCCTACTTGCGTGGCATGCACAAGGCGGTGGAGATGTTCGAAGGTCCTTATGTGCCGAGAGATGTGGGCGTACGGAAGGAGTTCAACGAGGCGCTGGGCAGGCACTTCCTGGCGCACTGGGTCTGTCAGATGCACGATTATTTCCGTCAGTTTCATTGCGAGATGGTCGCCCGGCTACACATGACCCGAGCTGGACTGGGCCTGCTCGAGTACCGCAGAGAACACGGTGCATTCCCCGAAAGGCTCGACGAACTGAAGCTGGAAGGGCTTGTCGATCCCTTCGTGGAACAGCCGCTGCATTATCGTGCCGAGCCGGGAGGCTTCCTGGTCTACAGTGTGGGAGAAGACCTCCAGGACAATGGCGGCATTCCCAAAGAACGCAGGAGGTCGGATGATCCGCGCCAGAAGGTCGCCGACCACGACCTGCTGTGGCGCTATAGCGATACCGAAGGCAGCACCACCGAGGATATTTGAGCGAATCCGGAAAGGAAGGTGCGGCGTGCTCGTACAGACAGAACAGGAAGAAGTCTCCGAAGCCAAGGTGCAGTCGACCGTCGTCGCGTGCGAAGGCCTGACCAAGGTCTTCCGCCGATGGTTTGCCAGCGAGGAGCAAGCGGTGTGCGCCCTGCGGGACGTGTCGCTGTCCGTCCGCCAGGGTCAGATCGTCGGGTTGATCGGCCCCAACGGCGCCGGCAAGTCCACGCTGCTCAACCTGATCGCAGGTCTGATCCTGCCCACCCAGGGGCACGTCACGATCTGTGGGCATCCCGCCCGCTCGGTCGCGGCGCGACGCTACTTGGGCTTCATGCCCGAGCACCCCGTCTTTCCAGGCCTCTACACCGCCCGGGCGGTGTTGCGGTATCATGCGGCCCTGCTGGGTTTCTCCGCTCGCCACATTCCGAAGCAGGTGGACGAATCCATCGAGCGGCTCCACATGCAGGAGTTTGCCGACCGGTCCGCCTCCGATTTCTCCCAGGGCATGAAGCAGCGACTCGCATTGGCCATCGCCATGATGTCCGATCCGCCGCTTTTGCTGCTCGATGAGCCCAGCAATGGACTCGACCCGATCGGCATCATCGAGCTGCGCGACCTGCTCCAGCAGTTGCGCTCCGTCGGCACTTCCGTCGTGATCAGCTCCCACCGCCTGGGCGAACTGGAGAAGCTCACATCGGACTACATCTTCATGCATCGGGGCCGGATCGTCCGCTTCGGCGACGAACTCACCGCCAGCCAGGCGGGCCAACTGCGAGTGGGCCTGGTCTCCGACGGCGCCGCGGTCGCGCGAGCGACGCTGCCCGCCTCCAAAGTGCTCAGCGCCTCCGACCGGGAGCTGACCATCGCGATCGGCGATCCCGACGAAGTTCCCGATATCGTACGCGACCTCGTGACCAGCGGCGCGCGGATCACCAGTGTCGTGTTGAAGCGAGAGAACATTGAGGACGTCTTTCTTCGCCTGTGCGACGAGGGGAATGGCCAATGAGAGCATACGAGTTGATACGAGAGACATTCCACCGACGAAGCTATGTCTGGATTGCGCACCTGACCTGGCTGCTCGCCTATGGGGTGTTCTGGTGGAGTTTCGTGCCCACCAAGACGGAGACCATGGGCAAGTTCATCCTCTTCGGGAGCGGACTGTTCCTGGCCCTGACGCTCAGCGCCGGGATCTTCGGCGACGACATCGCCTCGGGTCGGATCTGTGTGCTGGTGACGAAACCGTTCTGGACGGGCAAGCTGTATCTCTACCGCCTCATGGGCCTGTCGCTTCAGGCGGCCGTCCATCTGCTGGTGACGGGTGTCCTTATCCGCATCCTGGACTGGATGACGCCCAGGAACAGCATTGAAGGCCTGGGCATATGGCTGCTGGCTTCCTGGCTGTTGTTCAACACCGTCGCAGCCCTTTCCACCTCCCTCTCCGTCGTGGTCGGGCGGGCGTTCAATTCCCTGCTGCTGCTCGTGGTCTTCGTTGGGGGTTTTCTCCTGATCAATGTCCTGATGGGTCTGCTGCGCGGGGAAGCCGGCGCCGGATGGCTCATGGCCATCATACGATACGCCTGGCCTCCTTCCGAGTTGCTGCGCAAACTCGCCGGCGGAGAATACGGCAGGCACGCGCTGACCGTCGGGCCGCTCACACTGCCCCAGAGTGTAGCCTGCGTCGTGCACAGCCTGATGCTGGCGGCAGTCTACGCCGCGCTTGGGACGCTGCTGCTCTGCCGAAGGCAGTTCTCGCACGTTCGGGACTGACAACCATGAGAATGTTGTGACGTCGGGGTACCGATGAAGAAGAAACAAAACATCTGGATTGGCGTTGGCGTCGCCCTGACGCTTCTGGAGGGGTGGGCGCTGTACGTCCTCAGCGCCTCGGCCGAGTCATGGCGCCCGACGATGATCGTGGACAACGAACCTCAGGCCCAGGCCTTGTATGAGGCGATGCTCGAGGCGGCGCGCCGGGCGAAGACGCTTTCGTATCATTGTTCCTGTGACGGGCCGGACAGCAGAATGTCATTCTTCGCGGTCCACCTCGAGAAGCCGAACCGGGTTCGCATCGATCTGAACAACGGAATGAGTACAAAGACCACGACTTTCCTGGCCGACGGCGAATGCCAGCGGATCTTCTGGTCCGGCGATCGACCGATGATGAAGGTTGACGATTTTTCGCGTTACGAAGGCCCCCAGGCGGACGTCTATGTAGACATGGCCGGTTCCCCCCATAGCGAAGAAGTCGTGCGCGAAATGGCCCGCCTTGGGGTCGCCTGGAGCGATCTGATCTGGTCCCCGAGTGTGTTCTTTCGCGGCGCCGATGAATTCGAGCCTTACATGGACGGCATTGGCTATCGAGGTACGAACTACGTCGGAGACGAGGAGTGTGATGTGATCGAGGTCAGCTATTTTCGCGCCCAGCGCACGCGGCACTACTGGCTGTCCCGCGAGGACCACCTGCCCAGGCGGATCAAGGAAATCGTCCGCCTGGCGGATACCCACGTGCTCGCGGAGGACTGGTTTGGCGTGGAGATTGACGGTGCGATCGAGAGCAGACAGTTTCAATGGTCTCCGCCGGAGGAATACCGTGCATGGAATCCACCGGAATTCGACGAATTCCTTCTCCGACCAGGGGCGGAGGCTCCCGATTTCGAACTGCCCTCCGTCTCGGGAGATACGGTTCATCTGGCTGACTTTCGGGGTCGGGTCGTGTGGCTCTGTCTCTGGCAGGTTGGCTGGCCCGGATGTCGCGACAAGCTGCGTCACCTCCAGTCATTGCACGAAAAGGCCTCGGACAGGGGACTGGCAGTGGTTGGCGTGAACCTGGCGGACGATCGGCGCATTGTCCGGACCTTCTTTCGCGACGAAGCCATCATGTTCCCTTGCGTCCTGGATTCATCGGCAGAGGCAAAGACGCTTTTCAAAGAAGGCTATGGCATCCTGTTCGACGGTGCGCCGGTCAGTGTCATCATCGATCCTGACGGAAAGGTGGTGGACGCCTGGAGTGGTTTCGATGCCGATCACGCTCGCGCCAAGACCGCCCTGCAAGAGGCGGGCGTGCCGGACGTGGACGTGGAATGATGAACGAGAGGTTTGGTATGGATGAGCATCCGATTGTCGTTGAGAATCTGGTGAAGTCCTACGAAGGTCGTTGCGTCTTGGACGGCATCGATCTGGAGGTCCCTCGCGGCTGCATCTACGGCCTGCTCGGTCGCAATGGCTGTGGCAAGACCACCTTGATCCGCACCCTGCTGGGACTCGAGCCGCCCACACGCGGACGGACCCTGCTGCTGGGCGCCGATTCGATGCACTTGCCCGCCCAGGTCCAGGCCCGCATCGGATATGTCGCCGAGGGACACAACCTGATCCAGAACTACAAGGTCCGCCGTCTGATCGGCCTCTGTCGCGATCTGTCTTTCCACTGGAACGACGCCTTCTTCGACCATCTCATGGACACGTTCAAGCTCCCGATGGATCGCAAGATCAAGGAGCTGTCGGCCGGCATGAGGGCCCAGCTCAACCTTGCGCTGGCGATGGCGGTCGATCCCGAACTGCTGATCCTCGACGACCCCACGCTGGGGCTCGACACCGTCGCCCGCCGGCAGTTCATCGAGATGGCCATCGACCTGATCCAGAAGGAGAATCGCACGATCCTGTTCAGCTCCCACATTCTGGGCGACGTCGAGCGCATCGCCGATCGCATCGGTATCCTGGCCGGCGGCAAGCTCGTCGTCGACTGCGAACTCGACGAGCTCAAACGCCGCGTCCGCAAGCTCCAGGTGCGCTTTCCCGTCGAAGCGCCCGAGACCCTGTACCTCACCGAGATCATCAACCAGCGCAACTTCGGTCGGGAGATGACGCTCACCGTCGCCAACTGGAACCCGCAGAAGCAGGCCATCCTCGACACCTTCGGGCCCGAAAGCTGTACCGAGACCGCCATGACCCTGGAAGACATCTTCATCGAGTGCACCAGACCGTCGACCGCGTCGGTCTTCGAGAGAAGTGAGGTTTGACATGCGAACGTATGTGACGCTGCTGAAACGTGAGATCCTCGACCACATCGCCTATTTCGTCGGCGCCTTGGTTGTAGCTGCACTGGTCTCGGGCGCCCTGGTCTCGATCGCTTTGGGTCTCGATCCAAGCGATCGCGAGATCGTTACCGTGGGCGGAATGATCCCGACCGCCCTCGTGGTCGTCACCGGTCTGTGTGCCCTCGGTGTCGCCCAGATGTACACCGACCGCACGCGAAACATCTCAGCCTTCCTGACGGCGCTGCCTGCCACGCGACCGCAGATCTTCGCCGCGCGGATCGCCACCGGCATACTGGCGGTCCTAATCCTGCTGATCCCCGTCACCATTGCCGCTGCGGTCGTGCTCAACCTCGGGAGCGATGAAGTGCCGCTCTATCGCGGCATTCTTCCCGAGATGTTCCTCAGCGTGTTCTTGATGTGCCTGGCCTGCTACAGCGTGGGGATCTACGCCGGGTGGAACCGCGGATCCCTGGCTCCGACGCTGGGCGTCCTGCCGGTCGTCATCCTCGTGCCCATGCTCATCGTGATCAAGGGATTCGGCCTGGACGTCTCCGCGATCCTCGCGCTCTTCACCCTCGCCTGCCTGGCCGGCACCTGGTGCCGATTCTCATCGTCATCGCTCTAGGAGTACCGAACCATGAAGACCACCACGAATTACGGCATCAGGGTCCTGGCCACCGGCGTTATGGTTCTGGTGTTCTTTGCGATTCCCCTGTACTGGGGTCGTTTCTTCGCCGATCTGCTCACTAGTGCCCGTATGCCGCCCGAAGCACGGCGCATCGAGATTTCTCCCTCCTGCCTGCTGCCCGAGGCGATCGAGAACGACCCCAACGCAGATCGTCCCTCGCGGACCGTCGCAGAGATGGATCCGGCGGCGCTCCCTCGTACGCTCGGCGTTTCACACTATGTGCTCTCCCGGCTGCCTGGAGGTCAGCGCTCTGACATTTTCTACTATTCCAACGATGGCGCCTGGATGTACTTCGATCGCTCCACGGGACAGATCGTCTTCCGTGACACCCATCGGGAGGAAAGAGAAGGGCGGCTGCCGGTCGAACGGCAGACGCCGACGCATTACGCCGGACCCGACGGTGTTTCTCAGACTCCCGATGAGAACCTGGGTCGATTCCGTGACCCTGTAGCTGTTCCCGCCGGAGCTGGACGCCATATCCTCTACGATCGCAAGCTGCACCGCTTCTTCGCCATCGATCGTGAGATGATGACCGTGACCGCCGGACCCGACCTGGACGGGACCGCCCTTCGTCGGCCCCTGAAATTCCGCTCCGATCTGATTGGCCCGTCCCTGTACTGGCAAGCACCCAGAGAGCGTGTGCTTGAGGAGTCCCAGGAGGAGGGCGCCTCTCCGCGATACCGGTACCGTTATACCCTTCGCTTCGCGACCAGTGGCTACCGGAGTCGCTACCTTCCGGTGATCGATGCCGCCGGACGCATCGAAGTCCTCGATCAGCAGACCCTGGAGCTTCTCGAAGGCGCCGCACTCAAGGGGCTTCTGCCCGAACCCCATACTCTGTACGGGCGCGGGTCGCGCCGCCCTGAGCGGTTGCTCGATTATTGTGTACAGACGATCGAACTCGGTCCCGACTACGAGTACGCCGGGCTGATCGCTGCCGGCGTCTCCCGCCAGGGAACCGCCATGGCACTGGGCGTTTTCGATGCGAACGGTGTCCTGGTCAGCAGTGGCCTTACCCGCGCGATGCCCTATTCCAAGAAGGCTCAGCTCGTCAGTGCCAGTCTTGGCTTGGATGACGCCGTCCCTGACCTGCCGCCGCGACAATCTCACTGGATGTCATCCGCCCGTGCGGCGCTGTTCCAGGTCCCGTGGTCGCCGGCATTGACCCTGTTCCGGTATTGTCTGGAAAACGTCCATCCGCCGATGCTCACGGTGATGTCGTTCGTCGTCGCCCATCGCATCGAAGCGGGCGCCAGCCACAGGACGTTGTTCCTCGTCCCGAATTCGTTCGCCGCGATGCAGCGAGACCTGACGGACCAGAGTCTCATCGCGCAGTTCTTCAGCGCCATGGTGATCATCCTGCCGGGCATTCTGTTGGCTGTCTTCCTGACGTGGCGTGTGGTCCGCGACGCGGCGGTACTGGGCCTCTCGAAGAGTACCCGCAGTCGCTGGCTGCTCGGCACGCTCGCGTTTGGACTGCCCGCCTACATCACCTATCGCATGACCCGTCCGGCTATGGGACTCGTCACCTGCGCCAACTGTGGTCGGGCCCGACGCGCCGACCGCCAGCGCTGCCATCTCTGCGACAGCCCGTGGGAAACGCCCGAATTGACTCCGCCCGCCTGGCGTGTGCGCGACGAACGCGCCGAACCGGGTGAGCCGCCGGAAGCGTCCGAAAAATCTTCCGATGCGGGGGAAACAGGGGAACAGAAAACCGATTCATCTGTCGAAATGATGTGACCGCGTCTTCGACGCCGGCCTCTTAACAGCGACGGACGACCGAAGCGGATGGAATCGTCCCAGGGCTGAGCGGGCGAGGTTCGCGCGGCGGATGGAGAATCAAACATGAGTGCGGAAGACCAACATCTCGAATTATTGACCCGGGCGCGGGGCGGAGATAAGGCGGGCCTGGGAGAACTGGCCGGCATGGTATGGCAGCGACTGCATCCCTTCGTGCTGCGGATCACCCTCAGTCAAGACGCCACCGAAGACATCCTCCAGGAGACGCTGCTGGCGATGATCTGCGGCATCGGCTCGCTCCGCGACGACGAGCGGTTCTGGCCCTGGATGTACCGGATCGCCTACGCCAAGATGCAGGACGCGTTTCGCCGTCATCGCCTCCAGACCTCCATGCAGAACTTCTTCCTTCATGAACCCCGGCAGGGTGATCGCGACGATCCGTTGGATTCGAAGATCCACGAGGAAACGCTCCAGCAGGTGACCACCGCCGTCGAACAGCTCAAGAGCCAGCACCGGGACATCATCCGTCTGCGCTACTACGAACAACTTCCCTACACCGAGATCGCCTCCCGCATCCGCACCACCCCCCAACGCGCCCGCGTCCGCTTCCACCGCGCCAAACAGTCCCTCCGCAACCGCCTCCTGCCCACCTGCGCTTGACACACGCACCATCGGATGTCCCCACGCCCCTCGCGATTGCCCCCTGCATGGACCGGCCCGATCCATCCAAACGCGCAGGGGCAAGGACCTGCCCCATGATGCTTGTCACGCGGCGCTGGGCCTGTCCGTGGGCCTTCGCGCCGGCAGAGACACCAGTTCTTCTTCGTTTTCCGCCTGCCGACGACAGATATCTTCGAAGATCGCGTCCGGATCATGACGAAAAACGGGCTGCATACTCTTCGCGAAGCTCACGCGTCTCTCTAACGCTCGGATCCTGCCACATAATGCTCCCGTGATTCAACGTGCTGCAATCTGCTTCCATGGCGGAAGCTGTTTGATGGGAAGGGGGTTTCCGCTCGTTTCGCCTCGCCTCTTCTGGAAAGAAAACGAGGCAGGCTGGGGGGCCTGCCTCGTGAGGGTGCTATCGTATGGACGCAGCGAAGTCGCTACGGCCAGAATTTGTGCAGGTACTCGATGCTCTTCTTGGCGATGGTCTCGGGGTCGGGGTCGTACTTGAAAACCTCCACCGACAACCACCGATCCCACCCGACCTCGTCGATCGCCTGGGCGATGGGCGCGTAATCGACCTCGCCCATCCCGGGACCGTAGAGGTTCGCGTCGTTGACGTGGAAGTGCCCGATCTCGTCGGCGCTCACGGAACGGATGATCTCGGGAATGGCCTTGGCCTCCGAGTACATCGCCTTCACGTCGAGATGGATCTTCAGACTCCGATGGTTCAACTGGCGAACCATCTTCATCCCTTCCTCGACGGTATTGATGAAGTCCGTCTCCGCAGGCGACAGAGGTTCGAGACAGATCGTCAGACCCAGATCGCCTGCCTTATCGAGCACCAAACCCAGCAGGTCAGCGGCACGCTGCCAGGCGCCCGCCGGCGTCTGTCCTTCGACCAGGCTGCGCTGCTTAGGCGAGCCCAGCACCAGGACCTTGCCGCCCAAGTCGTTGCACAGATCGAGCAGGGCCGACAAATAATCCCGCGTACGCGTCCACGTCGCCTCGTCGGGCGTCGTCATGTGCAGCCCCTGAGGCCCCGCGAATAGCCAGTGCAGGCCCACGCATTCGAGACCCTGATCCTCGATCGCCTGACGGGTCTCCCTACGCTTTGCCGCGGTCACCTCGGTCGCCGACGGCGCCAGCGTAAACGGCGCGATCTCCAACCCCTGGTACCCCAGCCTGCGCGCGACCGATGCCACCTCGGCCATCGGTCGGCCTTCGAACATCTCGTTGCACAACGCGAACTTCATTAGACCTTCTCCGGAACCACGAACGGCTCGCGGTAGTTGCGCTTCAGGAACATATTCGCCAACTCCGCGTTCTCGCCGACGTACTGCTCCTTGTCGGCGTCCATCGTCAGCATCGGACCGATGGTGATCGGCTCCTTCTCCAGGTTCACCTCGTTGGCGGCCAGGTGCTCGAGCATCCGGTTGAACGAGTCCATCATCTCGGCATTGTCGCCGATCGTCGCCTTGATCTCCTCGGGCGTGGCCTTCTTGCCCAGCCGATGCGACGTGTTGGCCATGTGGCACAGGGCCGCCGAGAGGTGTCCGATCTCGATATCGCCGTTCAAGTCGCTGACCTTCCGGCTGCGGACGGCCTTGATGAAATTCTCATGGTGCCCCGCGCCGCCGCGACCGGTGAACTGCTTGATCTTCTTGCCGTCGTTGTCGTAGACCCAGCCGCCGCCGTCGTCGCAGGGGAAGTACCCGCCTTCGCACTGCACGCAATCGCCCACGCGGGTCCCGCGATAGTGGTCCATCGCCCGGGCGCCCTTCTTCATGGGCAGCCCGCGCACCTCGAAGATCAGCGGGGCGGGCTGGTAATCGAAGTAGGCGATCTGCGTGTTGGCGGTTTCGCCCACGTCGTCGGTCTCGCCCATTCCGAACCGACCTCCGATGCTGAACGCATGCCTCGGCAGTCCCGGATCGCCCAGCGCCCAGCGCGCGATGTCCATTTCGTGCGGGCCCTGGTTGCCGATGTCGCCGTTGCCGGTGTTCCACATCCAGTGCCAGACGTAATGAAAACGACTGCGATTCAACGGAACCATGTCGGCCGGACCGCACCACTGGTTGTAGTCCACGCTCCCCGGTATCGGCGCCGGGCCGTTCGTGCCCGGGACGACCCCGTTGGTGCCGGGCCCCCGTCCCTTGTAGCAGAACCCGCGAACCCACTTGATCTTGCCGATGTGCCCCTCCCGAATCCACTCGAACGCCGCCGGGTGCGCCTCGGACGACCGCTTCTGCATCCCGATCTGCACGATCCGATTGTACTTGCGAGCCGCCTCGACCATCTTGCGCCCTTCCCAGATGCAGTGACTGGCCGGCTTCTCGATATACACGTCCTTGCCCGCCTGGCAGGCCCAGACCGTCACCAACGCGTGCCAGTGGTTGGGCGTTGCTGAGGTGATAACGTCGATGTCTTTGTCTTCCAGCAACTTGCGGACGTCGGTATAGGTCCGGAGCTTGTAGCCCTCCTTCTCCTCGAACGCCTTCGCCTTGCCCTCCATCTGATTGGTGTCAGCGTCACAGATGGCTACCAGCTTGGCGCCCTCGCAGCCATGGAAGTACCGCATGTGGCCTCCGCCCTGACCGCCGACTCCGACGACTGCCACGCGAATCTGATCGTTGGCGCCGAGCACGCGCGATGTCGGCCCCGCCAGTGCCAGGCCCGCTCCCAGGGCCATCGAGCTCTTGATAAAACTGCGACGTGTCACACTGCTCATAGCTGCTCCTTTCGTCTTCAGGTTGGCTCTCGGATGCAATCGCACCCGTTCTTGCTTCAATCGGCTCTCACGAGGCGAACTCGCGATAGTGCTCCGCCACCTTGCCCTCGATCTCGTTGCCCTTGTGGAAATAGAACCGCCACTGGAAGGTGACGTTCTCACCCGCAGGGATCTTCAGGTCGCCCGTGCCCGCCGGCTTCCGCTCGAAGTCGTGGATGCCGAACGGATTGGCCGCGTACAGACCATAATCGCGGACGTGCCACCACGTCGGATGGCGCGGGTTGCTCGGATGATCGAAGATGGCCACGCCCACGACCTCGCCGTTGACCGGGCCGTAGTAGTCGCACCAGGCGGCGCGCTTGCCCCACGTGGCGCCGTCCTTGTCGCCTTCGCTGTTGATGATATGCCCCTGGCCCACTTCGCCCTTCAGACGCATCGTCGAGGCCAGGCGAATCGCCATCGAGCCTTCCTTGGTGTCCCCGAGCACGACCTCCCCGTGCGAGGCGTGGATCGTGACCTCCCAATCCATGATCGTTCCATCGGAAGTTCCTTGGAAGCGGTGCGTCCGCGTGTCGGTACAGACGATTTTGCCATCCGGGGCGACGTAGCTGTTCCGGGCCTTGATAACGCCGGCCCGTGACCCCGAACGGATCTCCAGGAACTTGTCGTGGACGACCTTGCCCTTGCCATCCGCCCAGAAATCGACGCCATTGATCGCTCCGTGGGTGAACCACAGGGACTTGTGATGCGGATGGTCCTTGCGGTCCTGTGCCTCCTTGGGCCCGGGTTCGGCGACCGGCCAACTCCGACTGACGGGGGCTCCCGTCGGGCCGATCACCGGATAGAAGAACGGACGCTGGTCGCCGGCGTAGCGGTACTCGGTGAACAGCGTGCCGTTGATCTCCACCGTGACCTTGTCGGTGCCCTCTGTGATCTTGACGCCGCCCTTGGGCTTGGCGCCGCCCGACTGAGCCTTGGCTACCATCTCAGTGAAGACCGCCTTCTGCTCGGCCAGCGCCGCCACGCGGTCGGCCGGCTTGGTCCGCGCCTCCAGCAGCACCCAGCCGTCGTAGTCGGTGCCCGCCATCAGGTCCATCAGTTCCTGATAGGGATAGTCGTTGAGGTTCAACTCGCGAACGTGAGCGGTCGCGCCGAAGAACGGTCGCACCAGGTGGAAGTTGTACTGGAGCCCTTCGCCCTCAAGGTCCTGCCCATTGCAGTTCCAGCAGACCTTCACGTTCGGATGATCCGTCGCGTCCATAATCGATTTGATCACCGGCAGCGGCGAGCAACTGCCATGCACTTCGAGCCGGATCTCTTGTCCGTGTTCGGCGCCGAACGCGCCGATCTCGCGCAGTGATTCAGCGATCTGCTCGATCGTCTTGTCGTAGGGCACCCCCTTGGGCAGATCGTTGGGCTTGACCTTGACGCCCGAACCGCCGCAATCCTCCGACAGCAGCACGTATTCCTTCGCGCCTGCGATCTCCTTCGTCAGTCGGTCGCGCTCCGGATAGTGGAACGCGAAGTTGGTGCCGAGCCCGACGAGCGTCACGCCGGCGTCCTCGAATTGCTGCTTGACTGCCGCCCGCTCCGTCTTGCTGAGATGGGCTTCAACGCCGTGCGCGTGCTGCGTGCGAAGCTCGACGCCGAGCACGCCGGTCTTGCGGCAGTTGGCGATCAGCGCCGGCAGCGGCCAGTCCTGACCCCACAGATAGGTCACCAGCCCGAATTTCATTCTCGAACCCGCCGTCGCAGCCGAGAGCCACGTCCGCCCCAGCGGCCCGACCGCGACCACGCCGGCCCCCATATAGATCGAGTGTCTGAGAAAATCGCGGCGTGTGGTCTGATGTTCGCTCATGAGTACGCCCCTTTGGAATAGAGATGATGGATGCCGATGGACAACACCGCTCCAGCGATATTCCTATGATTCGTCGCATCTGCGCGGACGCCGCCGCGGCAATCGCGCGACCCATCCCGGATCGCCCGACCACCCCCGGCAGACTCGACCCGCAAAACCGCATTATCGCTACCCTCCAGCGCCCCGTCAACCCTCTTTCCGAACGCCCACGACCCCGTCACGGTCCGGCCCGAGCCAGGACAACGGCCGATAATCATTGACGGCAGGGGGCATGAAATGCTACGATAGCTGAGACAAATTGCAGGATTTCCGGCCTTCTCCGGCCGATAGAGTATTGTGCGATATAGAATGAAACAACACGTGGCAACGGACCTGCTCAGGGGTCTCGTGTCCACGTTTTGACGGGTCTGAAACCGCATTAAGGTCGAGGGGATTCCCGATGAGAGTAACGTCCGCGTCTGTCTCGTTCGCCATGATCTGTATCGTTGTGCTGTTTCTGGTGGGCTTGGTCCCGACGACGGTGCTCCAGGCCGCTGAGGTCGGAGGCCCGGTGATCAACGAGTTTATGGCCAGCAATGGCAGCCTCCCGCCCCTTGGCTCAGGCGAAATCGTCGACGAAGATGGCGACGCCTCCGACTGGATCGAGATCCACAATCCGACCGCAGGCAGCGTCGATCTGAGCGGCTGGTGCCTCACCGACGATGCGGACGAGCCCACCAAGTGGGCCCTTCCCGATGGAACGCTCCTCGGGCGGGGCGCCTATCTCCTGGTGTTTGCGTCCGGTAAGGACCGCGCCGACGAGGAGTTGCACACGAATTTCAAGCTCAGCGCCGAGGGCGAATACCTGGGCCTGATCCAGAGCGATGGACGCACGGTCGTCCACGAATACGCCCCGCGCTATCCCGAGCAGCTCAGCGACATCTCCTACGGACTGGGCCCCCATGGTGGTACGTTCGTGACCACCGGTTCGGTCGCCTCGTACCATGTTCCCGGTCCTTCCGACAGCGGCGCCGCGTGGACCACGCCGACGTACGAGGATGCCGCCTGGCCGACCGCCGAGAGCGGGCTGGGATTCTCTCCCGTCGCACCGATGACGGGCCGTGACGTCGGCAACGTCTCTGTTCCAGGCTCGTACTTTGCCCAGGACGGCACCCACGTCGTGCAGGGCGACGGCGCCGACATCGGCGGTTCGCGCGATGGTTTCCACTTCGTCTACGTTCCGCTGCGTGGGGATGGCGAGCTCACCGTGCGCGTCGCGGGAATCGTCACCGCCAACCCGTGGGCCAAAGCGGGTGTGATGATTCGTGAATCATTGACAGCGGGCTCGCGCTACGGCGCCGCCATGGTAACCTATGGGCACGGTGTCGTCTTCCAGTCCCGCACGAACACGAACGGCGCCTCGACCACCAACGAAACCAACAGCCACCAGGTCCCCCTGTGGCTCCGCGTCATTCGACGGGGCGATACCGTCAGTGGCTACTATTCACTCGACGGCATCACCTGGAACCAGCAGGGCGCCGAAACCGTGGCGATGGCGCCGGACGTCTACATCGGACTGTGCGTTACCTCGCGCGGAGCCGGCACGCCCTGCACCGCCGTCTTTGAGGAGGTGACGTTCGGCAGCAGCGAGAACAACGCTTTGCGCGAAGCGATGGTCGGAACCAGTGCCGCGCTCTGGACCCGATTCGAGTTCGATGCCGCCGAGACCGCCGCCTTCGACTCGCTCCGCCTTCGCATGCGCTACGACGACGGTTTCGTCGCCTACCTCAACGGGATCGAAGTGGCGCGGGCCAATGTCACCGGCGCGCCCCGATGGGATTCCGTCGCCGACAGCGACCGTTCCGATCTGCTCACGGTCGAAACGGGTGAGTTCGATCTGTCCGCGCAGAAGGACCTCCTGCGCGACGGGCGAAACGTCCTGGCGGTCGCCGTATTGAACGACGATCCCGACAGTGAAACGCTGTTCGTCTCGGCGGAACTGGTCGCCACCGGAGAGGTGCTCGTGCCACAGTACTTCACGACCGCGACGCCGGGCCGGCCCAACGGCACCCAAGCCCTCGACATGGTCGCCGCGCCGCAGTTCGATCCGCCACGCGGCCTCTATGACGATCCGGTCTCCGTCGCGCTGCTCTGCGATACGCCCGGCGCGCTGATTCGCTACACCACCGATGGCACGGCGCCGACGCAGACCACCGGCATGGTCTACCGGGGGCCGATCCCCGTCGAAAAGACCACGTGCCTGCGAGCCGCCGCCTATCGCGCTGGATGGATGGCCAGCCCCGTCCAGACCCACAGCTACCTGCGCCTCGATCAGGTTCTGACCCAACCCAAGAATCCCCAGGGCTTTCCCACGACCTGGAACGGCACCGCCGCCGATTACGAGATGGACCCCGAAGTGGTGAACGCTCCCGCCTATCGCAATCTCGCTCGGGCCTCCCTGCGTACGCTGCCGACGCTGTCTATCGTGGGCACCATGGACGATCTCTTCGGATCGAACGGCATCTATCCGAATCCGTGGGGCGAAGGCACCGCCTGGGAACGGCCCATCTCGGCCGAGTGGATCCGCCCCGACGGCACCACCGGTTTTCAGGTCGACGCCGGCATCCGCGTCTATGGCGGCGCCTTCCGTGGCTTCAATCTGACGCGCAAGAAGTCCTTCCGCCTGCTCTTCAAACGCCAGTATGGGCCCACCAAGCTCGACTTCGACGTCTTCGAAGGCCAGGAGGCCGCCACCAGCTTCGACATGCTCGTCTTGCGCGGCGGTGCCAACGACGGCTGGAACAACTGGGGCCGCCAGAACACCCAATACATCATCGACGAGTTCATGCGACGCACGCAACTGGCCATGGGCGAGCCATCCCCGCACGGGACCTTCGTCCATCTCTATCTCAATGGCCTCTACTGGGGACTTTACAACCTCACCGAGCGCCCCGTCGAATCGTTCTGCGCCAATTACTTCGGAGGCGAAAAGGAGGGCTGGGACGCGCTCAACGCCGGCAGCCCCGCCGGTGACAGCAGCTCCGCCACCTGGAACGCCATGCTCAGCCAGGCCCGCTCGGGACTCACCGACACCGCCTCCTATCAGCAGATCCAGGGCAACAACCCCGACGGCACCGACAACCCGGACTACGACGATCTGCTCGACGTCGACAACTACATCACCTACATGCTCAGCAACTTCTGGGGTGGCACCGGCGACTGGCCCGGACACAACTTCTACGCCGCCTGCCGCAAGCCCCCGAATGCCACCGGCTTCAAATTCTTCAACTGGGACGCCGAAGGCGCCATCGTCATCTGGTCCAATCTCAATGCCAACGTCACCGGGGTTTCCGCCGGCGCCGGGGTGCCCTATGCCGCCCTTCGCGACAACCGCGAGTTCCTCCTCCGCTTTGGCGACCACGTCCAGAAGCAGATGTTCCGTGGCGGTCCGCTCACCAGCGAGGCTGCCTACGCACGCTACAAGGAACTGGCCGACGAGGTGGAACTGGCCATCATCGCCGAGTCCGCCCGGTGGGGCGATCAAGCCAGCAGCAATCCCTACACGCTGGCCCACTGGCGCTCGACCCGCGACGACATCCTCAACAACTACATGCCCAGGCGACCCGACATCGTGCTCGGTCAGTTGCGAAACGCCGGGCTCTATCCATCCGTCGATCCGCCCACCTTCGGGATCGGCGCCAATCCGCAGCAGGGCGGGTACGTCGCACTGAACCAGCAACTGTGGATGCACTCTGCCGAGGGCAAGATCTACTACACCACCGACGGTACCGACCCTCGCGCCCCCGCCGGTGCCTCCGCATCGGATGAACTGGTGACCCTGCTGACCGAAGACGCCCCCAAACGCGTCTTCGTCCCCAGCCAGGCCAATGGAGGCGACGAATTGGGCAACGCGCCTGCCGCCTTCACCGTCACCTACTACAAGGCCACTGGCAGCGTCGAGAACCTGACCGCCGCCGAGCAGGTGATCTCCAATCCCGCCCGGCGTCAGGCCACCGCGACCGAGAAGGCGATGGTCATCAACTACTTCAATACCGGCAGCCCCGGCCAGTTCGACAACGACCGTCCCTTCCCCGGCACCCAGATGAACGTCGACGTGGAGGATTTCGTCATCCTGGTCACCGGCAAGGTGCTGATTCCGTCCGCAGGCCAATGGACCTTCGGCGTCAACAGCGACGACGGTTTCGGCTTGACCCTGACGAGAGGCCCCCGGACCTACACGATGTCCTATCCGAACCCGCGCAGCCCCGCCGACACGCTGGAGACCTTCAACATCGCCCAGGCGGGCCAGTACGATCTACGCCTGGTCTTCTACGAGCGGGGTGGTGGCTCCGAGTTGGAGTTGTTCGCGGCGCCCGGCGCTCGCAACACGTTCAGCGCCACCCATTTCCGCCTTGTCGGCGATATCACCCACGGAGGGCTCCAGGTCGGTGAAGGCAACGTCTGGTTCGCCGATGGCTTCGACGATTCGACCTGGACCGCCGGCGCCGGAGGCGTGGGCTACGAGGCCGGCAGCGGAAACTACGCCGATTACTTCGACATCGACGTCCAATCCGAGATGCACAACGCGAGCACCTCGTGCTACATCCGCATCCCGTTCACCGTCGGCGAGTCCGAGTTCTCGAACGCCATGCTGCGGATTCGCTACGACGACGGCTTCGTCGCCTATCTCAACGGCGCCGAGGTCGCGCGCCGCAACTTCACCGGTGAGCCCGCCTGGAACTCCACCGCCAACTCAGGCAATGCCGACGACGCCGCGATCACGTTGGCCAGCGTCGACATCTCCGCGCACGCAGGCCTCTTGCGGCACGGCGCCAACCTCCTGGCCATCCACGGTCTGAACCTCTCGGCCGGCAGCTCCGATTTCCTGATCAGTGTCGAACTCGTCGCCGGAGAAATCAGCCAGGGCACCGTCTCGCCTACCGCCATCGAATACACCGAGCCGATCCTGCTGACCGGCAGCACGCGTGTCAAGGCACGCACGCTGGCCGGCCAGTGGAGTGCCCTGAACGAGACAACGTTTGCCGTCGGCCCGGTCGCCGAGTGCCTGCGGATCAGCGAGATCATGTACAATCCCGCCGATCCGAACGCCGAGTACATCGAGTTGACCAACGTCGGCCCCGAGCCGATCAACCTGAACCTGGCCAGACTCACACGTGGCGTCGATTTCACCTTTGGCGACGTCCTGCTCGCGCCGGGAGGCTATGTGCTTGTCGTAGAGGATCCAGCGGGCTTCGAAGCGGCATACGGCCCCGATCTGAACGTAGCCGGCCAATACGAGGGCAAGCTGGATAACGCCGGCGAGCGCATCGAGCTTCAGGATGCCGCCGGAGCGACCATCCACAAATTCAGCTACTCCGACGACTGGTACGACGTCACCGACGGGATGGGCTTCTCCCTGACCGTCAAGGACCCGCTGATGGTCGATCCGAACGCCCTGAGCGACAAAAATTCCTGGCGGCCCAGCGCCTACGAGGGCGGCTCCCCCGGTTTCAGCGATGCCGGGGATATCGTCGAACTCGGCGCCATCGTAATCAATGAGGTCATGCCCGACGCCGAAGCAGGCCAGCCCGACTGGATCGAGCTGCACAATACGACGGACGAGGCGATCAACATCGGTAGCTGGTTCCTCAGCGACGACGCTGACGACCTGACCAAGTACGAGATTGCCGAGGGAACGGTGATCGCCCCGAACGGCTATCTAGTCCTGCTGGAAGACGAGCATTTTGGCAACGAGATCGATCCTGGCTGCCGCGTACCGTTCGCGCTGAGTCGCGAAGGAGAGACGGTCTACCTGCACTCCGGCGCCTCGGGCGTCCTCACTGGATACAGTCAGCAGGCCTCCTTCGACGCCGCCTCCGAAGGCGTCTCCCTGGGCCGCTCCCCCGACTCCGACATGCTGATCCCTCTGGCCGAACCCACTCCCGCCCAACCCAATGCACCACCCGCCGCAACCGCCGACCTGTAAGATCAGGTCCGCCGACATATTCTCGTAGGGGCAGGCCCCCGTGTCTGCCCGGCTCGAAACGCGCTATTCGCACACGATGCTCCCAAATGCGTTTGCCGCGTATGTTCTTGCCAGGGGTGCCGGGTCTTTGGTATGCTTGGCCCGCACATCGCAGCCGCCGGGTAGGGCGGGTGCGACCCTTTTGGCACCAAGTGGAGTAGTACGAGAAACGAGAGCCTATGGCGGATTGGACGATCAACAAGCCTCTGGGCGAATGCTGCGGCACCGGGCGGACCATCGACCCGGGAGAGGAGTACTTCGGTGCCCTGGTTGAGGGCGAAGAAGGGCTCGAACGACGCGATTACAGCGTGGAATACTGGGAAAAAGAGAAGCCCGCCGTCTTCTGCTTCTGGAAGAGCCGACTGGCCGACCCCGAAGAGAAAAAAGAACTCTTCGTCAGCGACGAGATGCTGATGGCTTTCTTTGAGCGCCTCGCGAACGAGACCGACCCCGAGAAGGTCAACTTCCGCTTCGTGCTCGCCCTGGTGCTCATGCGAAAACGCAAACTCAAATATGACGCAACGAAGATGGACGGCGCCAAAGAAGTCTGGTCGCTCCGCGTCGTAGGCGAGAAGGACCCGGTCGAGGTGGTCAATCCCCATCTGGACGAGGAGCAGATCGAAACGCTGACCTCCCAAATCGGACAAATCTTGCAGGCGGATCTATAGGAGGTGAAATTGGGACGGATACTGAAGCTCTGCGTGGGATTGGGCGTTGCGTTGTTGCTCCTGGCAGCCGGTTGTGCCGTGCAGGAGCCGGCGCCGTTGCCTGCCTGTCCCGGAAAGGCCAACGTCGAAGAGGCCCTGGCCGCGGTCACCTCCCGCGTCGAGGAGGCGGTCGCCTTTCGTGCCAGCGGAGAGTGCAAGCTCGCCTACTATGAACCCGACGACGAAGACCTCAAGCGGCACAACCTGCCCATGCAGATCTGGTTCAATCCGCCCTCCGAGGTCTATATGCAGGGCAGCATCGCAGTCGATCCCAAGGCGGTGGTGATCGGCTCCAACGACGAGGCCTTCTGGCTCGCGATGCGCCCCAAGGAGATGAGCGCCTACTACTGGGGCACCTGGGACGAGGCCCAGAACGTCGAAGGCCTGATGGTCAGCCCCCAGGTCGTGCTCGAGGCCTTCGGCATCGTGCACCACGACGGGCAGGTAGACGTCAACGACTGGTCGCTGAGTGCCGAGGGCACCTACGATGTGCTGACCCTGCATGGCGAAGAGGATCGCGTCCTCAAACGCGTCTACATCTACACGTGCGATTATCTCGTGCGGAAAATCGAGTATTTCGACAGCGAAGGACAAATCGTCGCGGTCGCGGAACTGGACGAGTATGAGCTGGTCGAGGACAAGTTCCACGTGCCCACCGAGGTCTTCGTCAGCGCGATGGCGCCGGATGGGCGGGAGGATACGATCGACATCGAGCTCAACTCGATCAAGGCCAAAGAACTCAGTGAACAGGCCCGGCGCCTGGTCTTCACCCGCGACCCGAGCGAAACCAACAAGTTCGAGAACGTCTATCGCTATCGCGACGGGGGCTGGGTCTCCGAGCGGTAGCCGTTTCGCGCAACTGCGCCGCAGCCGCGGCGCCATGGATGGATGGAGAAAATGACTCGACCCGACCTGAGAACGGCAATCCAGAACCACGTTTTCCTGCTCGACGGCGCGATGGGTACGCAACTGATCGCACGCGGGGTCGAGCCCGGCGTCTGCAACGATGCGATCAACGTCGAATCGCCCGAGATCGTCGCTGACATCCACCGCGCCTACCTGGAGGCGGGCAGCGACGCCGTGATCACCAATACCTTCGGGGCCAACCGCTACGCCCTGGCCCGTCATGGCCAGGCACAACGCGCCTATGAAATCAGCCGCGCCGGCGCCGAACTGGCGCGAAAAGTCGCCGGCGACGACCGCTACATCCTGGGCGACATCGGCCCGACGGGCGATTTTCTCGAGCCGCTGGGCACGCTCAAGCCCGATGAGGTCCGCCAGGCCTTCGCCGACCAGGCCACAGGCCTTCTCGACGGTGGCGTCGATGGGTTCATCGTCGAGACGATGACCGCCCTCGACGAGTTGGAGGCCGCGATCGTCGCCGTCCAGTCGCTCGACAGCGGATTGCCCATCTTCGCGTCGATGTCCTTCGACAAGACCGCGTCAGACTACCGCACGATGATGGGCGTCGAAGTCCCCGCTGCCGTAGCCAAGATGATCGCCCTCGGTGTCGACGCGGTCGGTTTCAACTGCGGGACCGCTACGCTCGCCGAATACATCGCATTGGCACAGAACTGCGTGGCCGCCGCTCAGGCGCAAGGGCGCAACACCGTCGTCTTTGCCGAGCCCAACGCGGGCAAGCCCGAACTGGAGGGCAGCGAAGCCGTCTACAAGGTGACCCCCGAGCAGTTCGCTACTGCCGCCCAACAGATCCGCGACGCCGGCATCCACGTCCTTGGTGGCTGCTGCGGCACCGCACCGCCCTTCATCGCCGCCCTCGCCAAAGCACTGAAGTGAGCCCACGGTGATCTATGATTGCGATCGAATCCTGGCATGGTGACGAAGCGGACGTAGCCCTGCTGCGACGATGCAAGAGCGAGATCCGACGCGTCGTACCCGATGCCGATGTGATCCTCTACGGTTCCCGCGCACGTGGGCAGGCCCATGAGGATTCGGATTATGACATCCTGGTCCTGGTTGATGACACGGTCAGTGTACCTCTGAAAGAGAAGATCCTGGCCCAGGTCTATCCCCTGCAACTCGACTCCGGCGCGATGTTGACGTTGATGACGTACAGCCGCAAGCTATGGAATTCCCCTCTGCATCATGCGATGCCGTTTCACAAGAACGTCGAACGGGAAGGGGTGATTCTGTGACGCAAGAGGAACGTGCCCTGGTTGCCTATCGTATGAGCCGTGCCCATGAGGCGCTCGAAGAAGCCAGAGTTTTGTTCGACTCGGGACATGTCAACGCATACGTCAATCGTCTCTATTACGCATCTTTCTACGCAGTCTCAGCATTACTTCTGACTAGAGGCCATTCCACGAGCAAACACGGATATCTGCGATCTCTCCTCCATCGTGAATTCGTAAGACCGGGACTGATTCCACACGAGTGGGGCCGGTATTTCGACCTTCTGTTCAGTAGTCGCCAGGAAGGTGACTACGCTGATTTCTCACGATTTGTGGCCGACGAGGTTGCTCCTTGGCTGGAGCGTACGCGTGGTTTTGTCGCGTGTATCGAGAAGCTGATCTCCGATTGCGGATAGATCATCGACCAGGACGGTGAGGGCCTACCGCCGCAGCCTTTGCTGCCGGTTGCAGGAGGGCGGTGATGTGCTCGACGGTCCGCGCGGTTGCCCCTTGGTTGTCTTTGATGACCTGGCGCCCCCGCTGGGCGATCGCTTCGGTGTACTTCGGATCGGTCAGGCACTTGGTCAGGACGACGTAGAGTTCGTCCGCGTCGGCCACCTCGATCGCGCCCTTCTCCGCCAGCAGTGCCTCGACCGTCTGGCGGAAGTTGAACGTGTACGGCCCGAAAATCGTGCACTTGCCTAGCGCCGCCGCCTCCATCATGTCCGAGCCGCCCATCGGCACCAGCGACCGCCCCACAAAGACCACCGTCGCCAGCGAATAGAACTTCCGCAGATCCCCCATCGTGTCGCCCAGGATCACCGCATCATCCGACCAGTCCGCAGCCCTTTGGCAGCTCTTGATCTCACTATACCGCACCAGGGAGAATTCCCTCCGCTGGATGAGCTGCGCCACCTCCTCGAATCGCTCGGGCTTGCGCGGTACGACCGCCAGCCGCAGGTCCGCCAGCGCCAGATCCTCCTTGAGCCACTGGTATACGTCGAGAAGGATCTTCTCTTCCTCGTTGCCCGTGCCGCCCGCGACCCACAGCGCCTGGCCTCCGAGCCTCAACTCTCTGGCCAGTGTCTGGTCGCCCTCGACGCGATCGGCGATCTGCGCGGTGTCGTACTTCAGCGAGCTGGTCACGACCACCCGCTCGGCAGGGCAGCCTAACGTACGAAACCGTTTGGCGTATTCTTGCGTCTGCGCCAGAACCAGATCGATCTTCCCGAAGAACCCCCGGACCAGCCATCGGAACCGGCGGTAGGTCCCGAAGCTCCGATCGCTGATCCGCCCGTTGACCACCACCACCGGCACCGACCGTTGATGGGCGGTGCGTACGAAGTTGGGCCAAACCTCCAACTCCATCAGCAGACAGAGCGCCGGATCGATCCGCTCGAACGCCTTCCGTATCGCCCAGGAGAAGTCGAACGGAAAATAGAACACGATCCGTTGCTCGCCGAACAAGGCGGTCGCTCGCGCGAATCCCGTATCCGTCGTGGTGCTGATCGCGATCTCAAAATTGTCGAGTCGCTTCTCCAACTCGCTCACCAGCGTCTTGGCGGCATTGACCTCTCCCACGCTGACCGCGTGCAGCCAGATGCACTTCTTCGCCGGGTCCCTGCGAGCCACATTCCCGAATCGCTGGCCCCAGCCCTGTCGATAGCGACCGTGGCGAAGCCTCCGATAGAGAGCGACGGGACTGAACAGCAGCCCCGCGAATACATAAAGCAGATCGATCACGAATCTCATAGCGACCCTGAACCGGTTGAACCCTGGACATCAACCCGCGCATCATAGCCCGTTCGCTCCCATGTGTCAAACCAAGCCGGGCGCGACAGCCTGCACAGGGTCGGAGCAGGCCGCAGGGAACGAGCATCCTGAGGTATTGAAGCATCTGAGGGGGCAGGCTTGGGGATGGTCGCCTGCAAATGCAACGAGCGGCCTCGGCAGGGCGAGACCGCTCGAAACAGGAATACGAAAGTAGAGTTGCAGTGAGCCGATCGGTCTAGCCTACCGGTTCCGGTTCGGGTTCGGGGCTCGGCTCGATCCGCTGAAGCTCGAGCGCCGGGTCCTCCGTCAGGAACAGCCCGCCGCCACGCACGATCAGGTTGAAGTTCACGAACAGGTTCATGCCGATGATCCCGTCCAGCGTGCCGCCTTCCGGCGACGAAACGTCCAGGAGCACCACCGGGACCTGCCGCGCCTGGAACCACTCGCCCAGCGCCGGGATGTCGATGGCGTCGATGTAATAACCCGGCGCCATCGTGATCTGCCCCGTGACGCCTTCGATCTCGACCTCGAATTCCGGTGCCGCCGGATCGAGTCCCAGCCGGGCCGCCATGCGCGAGCCGACCACCGTCACCTGCGCCCCCGTGTCCAGCATGAACCGGTCCTTGTCGATGGCGCTGCGCGCCCCGTCGTACAGATCCACGCTGTGCACGAAGAACAGGCTCTGCGACGAATTTCCGATGATCACCGACGGAGTCGATGGCGGGAAGTCCGACGCCAGACCGCCACCACCGCCCAGGATGTCGTCGATATCCAGACCGCCCCCAAGCCCCATATCGAACGTCGGGATGTATTGCACGCTGATGCCGCCGAGCGGACGCAATTCCAGCGGAATCGTGTTGGTGAAACGCGGCGCCGCAGCGTCGTCCGCCTCATACAGACGGATGTCCGGCGCGGTAAAGGTCTCCCCGTCGCGCTCGACCGTCCGCGTCGCATCGTTGCGAATCACCGTCGTGTAATACACGCTCATCGGCGTGCCGATGGCCGTGGGCAGATCGGGCAGCGTCCCCGGGTTCTGTCCCACCATGATGGCGACGTTGCTCTCGCCCATCATATTCCGCGAGTCCAGTTCCAGCGTCTCGGGATCGATCGCCGACAGTCCATCGATGAACAGCGCCAACGGCTGACTCACCGAGGCGAAGACCGATCCGGTCACCCCGCTGACCTCGGTTTCATTGACCGTAAGCATCCCGGGCGATACCCCCGTCCGTACGCCCGCCGCGTACCCCATCACGTGGGCGCTGGCGCCCGTGTCGAAAAGCCCGATCACGTAGTCCGTCCGCGGATTCACCCCGCTCGGATAGCTCCCTCGGACCGACGTTTCGACGTCCGCCTCGAACTCGAGTTCCGCCCTGCGCCGTGTCGTAACTGAAACCGCAATCCAAGGTACGAACCCGTCCACCGGAGGCGATTCCACCACCATCTCGCCCGCCGAGACCGCCGTCGCGCCGCGCGATGGCTTCGAGTACAGGCTCACCCCGTCCGCCGACTTCTCGACCACCTCCTGCCGCTGCCGCGTGGGAACGGGCCGATCGGCCGGGTAGTGGATCCCCTTGATCTGCCGCCCGCCGCCCGCCTGCCAATCCACATCCTGCCGCTGCCAGTCGTTGCTTGCCGCCGACAGAGCCGACGTCAGGACCCATAAAACAGCGAAAACTCCGATGTATCCCGATCTGCGTAGCGTCCGAGTCGCAATCTGGCTGGTTTTCTTCATGGTGCTGCCCTTTCCAATCTGCACTCCATTCGGTACTCCATTATACCATACCGCAGAGGGACCTGCCGTGCAAAAGACGCCGGGCGGATGCTCTCTACTCCTGTAGTGCCTTTTCAGGCCCGCGGCGCAACACGCAAAACGAAATCCACATACCCACTTGACTTGCCGCCCACCAGCGGTAAGATGGCTCGGCATTGGGCACTTGCGTCCCCGTAGCTCAATTGGATAGAGCG